>Ga0209979_1000018_pt1 | contig 393213 bp, 356 predicted proteins | sample AnhtaG_FD_183114 | JGI IMG/M metagenome (GOLD analysis project Ga0209979, IMG submission 183114) | Deep subsurface microbial communities from Anholt, Denmark to uncover new lineages of life (NeLLi) - Anholt_01485 metaG (SPAdes) (version 2) | ecosystem: Environmental > Aquatic > Marine >... | reverse complement strand
AGCAGTATGGCCTTAAGGTCGACCCCGACGCCTATGTGCAAGACATCCCCGTGGGGGTGCAGCAGCGGGTAGAAATTATCAAGATATTGTATCGGGAAGCAGATATCCTAATCCTGGATGAGCCTACAGCGGTACTCACTCCCCAAGAGGTGGAGGAGCTCTTCGCTGTGATGCGTTCCTTGGTGGATGAGGGTAAGTCGATAGTCTTCATCACCCATAAACTCAAAGAGGTGATCGCCATCGCCGACCGGATCACGGTGCTCCGTGATGGCCGTCTAGTAGGCACAACCAAGCCCCAAGAGACCTCGCTCAGTGAACTGGCCTCCATGATGGTGGGGCGAGAGGTAATCCTTACCGTGGATAAGAAGCCCCCCCAACTAGGAGAGGTAGTCCTAGAAGTCAAAGACCTCAAGGTACGCGACGATCGGGGTGATCTAGCCGTAAAAGGCGTCTCCTTCAATGTCCGGGCTGGGGAGATCTTGGGAGTGGCGGGGGTGCAGGGCAATGGCCAGACAGAACTGGTGGAGGCCCTAACGGGGTTGCGTACCGTGGAAGAGGGGAGGGTGCAGATCCTGGACGCAGATACTACCCATGCCAGTCCCCGCAAGATCCTGGAAGAAGGAGTGGCTCATGTGCCGGAGGATCGCCAGCGAGATGGGCTGGTGCTCAGTTACCCTCTCTTAGACAACCTGGTCCTCAACACCTATTACCTGCCTCCCTTCGCCGACAGCATCGTCATCCGGGAGCGAGCGATTATCGCCGCGGCTAAGGAGCGGGTGGAGCAGTTTGACATCCGCACCCCTAGCATCTTTGTGCCCACTTCTACTCTATCCGGCGGTAATCAACAGAAGGTGATCGTAGCCCGGGAGTTCTCCAGGCCGGTAAAGTTGGTCATAGCCTCTCAGCCCACCCGGGGACTCGATGTGGGCTCCATCGAATACATCCACGAGCGACTGATAGAGAAAAGGGATGAAGGCACGGCGATGCTTTTGGTCTCTCCTGAGTTGGATGAGATCCTCACTCTCGCAGACCGCATCGCGGTGATGTACGAGGGAGAGGTTGTGGCCATCCTTCCCGCCGAGGAGGCCACCCGCGAAGAGTTGGGCCTGCTGATGGCCGGAGCCAAGCGGCTCCCAGAGACCTTGACTGCCCAACCGGTGGAAAAAGAGGCTCTCACGGAGGGGTGACCACAACAGGGGCTACCACCCAATTGAGATCTTCTTATGGAGCGAGGCTTCAGGAGTAGAGATTGAGCGAAAGAGAACCTGAGAGGAGAGCACGAGGAATCTCGAAAGCGTTGCAGCAGGTGGCCAAGGAAACGGTTCTAGGTATCGGCGGGCTGCGCCAGGCTCTCCTGGTGCCCTTCCTGGCTTTCCTCAGCGGCCTGATCATAGGTGCCCTTTTCATCCTTATCTCTGAACCCGAGGTCATAAGCGCCTACTCCAACCTCTTCCAGGACCCCGGAGGGGCGTTGGAGGCCACCTGGAAGAGCGTCTCTACCGCTTATGGTGCCCTCTTCAGGGGTTCTATAGGGAACCCCTCGGATCTTTTCCGAGGCTTCTCCACTTTGGTAGAGAGAGGGGATACAACCCTCCTGCGGGAGGCGGCCTACCCCTTAAGCGAGAGCCTCACCAATAGCGTCCCTTATATCTTCGCCGGCTTGGCTGTGGCCCTGGGCTTCAGGTGTGGACTTTTCAACATCGGGGTTGAGGGGCAGATCTTGATCGGGGGGCTGGCATCGGTCTGGGTGGGCTATACCATCACCAGTCTCCCTTGGTTCATCCACCTGCCTTTAGCCCTCGTTGTCGGCGCCTTGGCCGGTGCCCTATGGTCAGCCATCGCCGGATACCTGAAGGCCAGAACCGGCGCTCACGAAGTGATCAACACCATCATGATGAATTATCTCGCCTTCCGCCTGAGCGACCTATTGCTCACCGATCCAAGGCTGATGATGCGCCCGGGCGGTGCTCCGATGACGCCCCGGATAGTGCCTACCGCCTATCTACCCAGGCTTTTCGGCTCCCCTCTGCGCTTTCATGTCGGCTTTTTCCTAGCCTTGCTCGTGGCTGTCTTTGTCTTCTGGTTCCTTTGGAAGACAACGTTGGGCTTTGAGATCCGCACCGTGGGAGCCAACCCCGATGCCGCCCGGTATGCGGGCATGAGCGTGGCCAAGAATTTCGTCTTGGCCATGGGGCTCAGCGGCGCTCTAGCCGGACTAGCGGGCGCTAACGAAGTTCTAGGAGTGACCCACTTCGTGGGCGGGGGTTTCTCCCCGGGCTACGGCTTCGACAGCATCGCCCTGGCCCTTCTAGGGAAGAGCCACCCCGTTGGCGTGGTCCTAGCAGCGCTCTTGTTCGGTACCCTTCGCGCTGGAGCAACGAAGATGCAGATCTTGGGTATCCCTATCGATATCATCCAGATACTCCAAGCGACGATCATCATGTTCATCGCCGCTCCGGCCCTGGTTCGCCTCATCTATCGCATCAGGGCGGAACGGGAGATGGAGGTGGTCTTCACCCGGGGCTGGGGAGGCTAATAGATGGGACCTAGAAAGGGGGAAGAGCGGTGAGTGTCGCCGTGCGTCGCATTTCGAGTGGCCTATTCCAGCGAGAGCGAGCCATGGGGCTTCTCTTCGCCCTTTTGGGCCTGGCCATAGTCGCCCTCTTCGGCCCCAGCGCCGAGCCGGGCCAACAGGCCACCTTGGTCCTCAACTTCGGCCAAGCAGGCCAGAGTACTCCCATCCCCGACCTAGTGCTCCCTGTGCAAGGAACTGTCTACCTCTTGGGTCTCCTGGCTCTCTTTCTAGCAGGCTTCCAACTTGTGCGCGGCTTCAAGGCCACCAATCTGATCCTGGGGGTGATCATCTTTCTCTCCATCATCGCCTTCCTGATTTGGAGCACTCGCGGAAAGTCGTTCAACCTTACCGCTATGCTGGGTCACATGCTTGTGCGGGGAGCCCCCATCGCCCTAGGGGCTCTCAGCGGCATATGGTGTGAGCGCTCGGCGGTTATCAATATCGGCATCGAGGGGATGATGCTCGGCGGCGCTTTCACCTCCGTGGTAGTGGCCAGCATCACCGGCAACCTATATCTGGGGATGTTAGCCGGCGTTCTCATCGGAGGAGTCTTGGCCGCCTGGTTGGCCGTTCTCGCCATCCGCTTCAAGGTGGACCAGATAGTGGCGGGCGTAGTGATCAATATCTTCGCTGCCGGAGCGACCAGTTTCCTCACTGCACGAGTATTAGTTGAAAACCAAGCCCTCAACGCCTCGGGAACCTTCCGTCCCATCGCCATCCCGCTTCTCTCCCGCATCCCCGTCCTCGGGCCGATCTTCTTCGAGACTAACATAATAATCTACTCTATGCTATTTCTTGTCGTGGTAAGCCATGTCATCCTCTTCTACACCCGTTGGGGACTGCGTAGCCGAGCGGTGGGCGAGCACCCCCTGGCTGCCGATACCCTAGGCATAAACGTCCTCCGCACCCGCTATATAAATGTCATCATTGGGGGCATGATCGCTGGGCTGGGCGGAACCTACTTCACCCTTGGCTCAGCGGGCCGCTTCGACGAACTGATGACCGCTGGAAAGGGGTTCATCGGTCTGGCGGCTATGATCTTCGGCAAGTGGACCCCCTTTGGCGGCTTCGCCTCCTCCCTCATCTTCGGCTTCGCCGACTCCCTGCAGGTGAAATTGGGCATCTTGGGGGTGAACATCCCTTATACCGCTGAGCCCTTACCATCGGAGATCCTCCTCATGGCTCCCTACCTGGCTACCATGATCGTCTTGGCTGGCGTGGTGGGGAGGGCGATCCCCCCGGCCGCCGATGGGCAACCCTATGAGAAGCAATAACCCCCTCTCGATCTTTACGTGAGGTCTGAGATGAGCGGAAAATTGAAACTTTGGCTACTAGAACTGCGGGCTCCCTTTTTCACCGCCTCCGTCGTCCCCGTCATCCTAGGAGCGGTCATCGCCTGGCAGAAGGTGGGGGCCTTCCACTGGGGCTATTTCCTCCTCACTCTAGTAGCGGCCATGTCGATCCATGCGGGCACAAATATAGCCAACGACTACTTCGACCACCTGAGCGGGAACGACCCGGTGAACGTGGAGTTCGTGAGCCCCTTCACGGGGGGGAGCCGCTTGATCCAAGAAGGGTTACTCTCTCCCCGGGAAGTCTTGATGGAATCGCTCTTCTTCTTCGCTTTGGGGAGCGCCATCGGCCTTTATTTGACTTGGGCTCGGGGGCCCATAGTTTTGGTTTTGGGGCTCATCGGCGTCCTCTCTGGCTTCTTCTATACCGCGCCCCCCATCTATCTAGCCAAGTGGGGCATCGGTGAGTTCTTCGTGGGGCTCAACTGCGGCTTCCTCATCACCTTGGGTTCTTACTATGTACAGACCCGATCCCTGACTTGGGAGCCTATAGTGGCCGCCATTCCCGTGGCTTGCTTGATCGCCGCCGTCTTATGGATAAACGAGTTCCAAGATGTCCCCGCCGACCACGCGGTGGGCAAAGATACCCTGGTGGTGAGGCTGGGGAGAAGGAGGGCGGTAAGTGGTTATATCTTTCTCCTGGCAGCCACCTACCTCTCCATACTCTTAGCCGCGACCTTAAGGGTTATCTCCCCCTTTACCCTCCTCGCTCTCCTCACCCTTCCTCTCGCCTGGAAGGCTATAGGCGTCGCTCGTCTCCATTACGATGACTACCAGCGGCTCACCCCGGCCAACGCGACCACTATACAGATCCACATGCTGACCGGGCTCCTCCTTAGCCTGGGTTACCTCCTCGATAAAGCGATCTAGATCTTTCCGCCTCCATAAAATGCCCAAACCCTACTCCACTCCTGAAGAGAAAGCCCGCTATGTTCACCATATGTTCGCTCGCATCGCTAGCCGTTACGACCTGGCTAACAGGGTGCTCTCCTGGGGACAGGATCTGGGCTGGCGAAAAAGAGCGGCTCGTCTCGCCCTTTCACCTCACCAAGGCAGGGTTCTCGATCTAGGCACCGGCACCGGAGAGATGGCCCTGCTTCTGGCCCAAGAGGGCTCTTATCGAGTCACGGCCCTGGATTTCTCCCCGCCTATGTTGGAGTTGGGGCACCAGAAGGCTAAGGCTAGCGGCCTACCTATCGACTTCCTGATAGGGGATGCCTTATCGCTGCCTTTCTCAGATCATCTCTTCGACCGCCTCATCTCCGCTTTTGTCCTGCGCAACCTAAAGAGTATCCCCCAGGGATTAGCCGAGATGTGCCGCGTAGTGAGGCCGGGAGGGTACATCATCTCCCTGGAACTCTTCAAACCTCAGGGCAGGGCAATCCGCCTCCTCTACGATCTCTATCTTGATCGCCTGGCACCCCTCCTGGGTCACCTCATCACCGGTGACGGTGAGGCTTATCGGTACCTGCCCCTTTCCATCGAGGGGTTCTTAACTCCTCAAAACCTGACCCGGGCTATGGAGAGAGCCGGCCTGGTAGAGGTGGAATATTTCCTCTCCGCCTGGGGCATAGCCGCCATCCATAGGGGACGCAAACCGTAGCCGGTTCTTGCCTTCCTCGAAGGATGTGATATAATTCTCGCAACCTCGGGAAGGAGAGGAGTTTCATGAAGAGAAGCGTTTTCCTGGCCTCGTTGATCTTGCTCGCGGTTCTGGGCTGCTCTTTTGGCAGTCTAGTAGCCCAAGCCCCCACCCCTACCCCCACACCCACCCGAACGTTAAAGCCTACCTTTACCGCCATACCCACCGATACCCCTGCCCCGGTGGCCACCGATACCCCCACGCCTACCTTTACTCCCAGTCCCACCGAAACACCCACCAACACCCCTACTCCCATCCCGGCCACGCCCACGCCCACCCCTAAACCGGCCACCCCTACGCCCACCCCCAAACCGGTAACCCCTACGCCCACTCCCCCGCCGCCCTACGAGTTTCTATATGAGGAAGGGAGCATGCAAGCCGCACCTAACTGTGGAACTGTGTATTTGGAGATCAAAGTAGTGGGTGTAGGCGGTGAACCTGTCGACGATGTTACCGTCCGCCTACAATGGGTTACGTTCACTGATCACAAGCTCACAGGGCGTGGCTATCCGGGGCAACCTTTAGGGGGGGAGCCTCCCGGAGTGGTGAAGTTTTCACCACTGGGCTTAGAAAGCTTCCATTCTCCAATCGACTTCCATATACAGTTGGTACAGAGTCCTTCTGATCCTACACCAAGATCTGACGAGAGGATAGTTCATTTTACCGACTGTGCCACTGCTGGAACATTCACCAACATAACGTTTGTCTACCAGTGGTGATCACGGTTACTAAACGTCTAAGGGCTATGAATCAAATAGAGGGTATAGCGAGATAGAAACCTCACATCCGGGAAGTATCAAAAGGACGCCTTTACCCTTTATGAACCAGGGAAAGGCGTTTTTCCCTTCTTCAGGCAGTTAGGTGAACACTATCCCTTCCTCGCCTGGTGACTTTTGCCAGGCCGTTGCTGGCGGAGTATAATGTTGTGCGAGGAGAAGACCGAACTTTGAGATTCAATCGAAGATATTTTCTCATCGCTTTCGCCTTGGCCCTCCTCCTATTTCTCTCTCTATTCCTTCAACGGGGCTCCACCCATAACTTCCTCCGCAACTGGACCGGGGAGGAGGATTTCAAGGAACAAGTCAAGGGGCTGGGGGCTCTCCTTTTGATCCGCCTCACCCATGCCCCTCCCCAGACGGCCCCTTACGTGCCCATCGCCCAGGTGAACCTCAACCCCTATGCCGTCAACACCTTCCTCGAACAGGAGGTGGAGGAGGCGAAGATCAGGCGGTCTCTTCAGATGATCAGGGATACTGGCTTTCACTGGATACGCCAGCAGTTTCCCTGGGAGGATATAGAGATCCACGGAAAGGGGGATTTCCAGGACCGCCGCACCCAACCCCCCAAATCGGCCTGGGAGAAATATGACCGCATAGTGGACCTGGCTCAAGAGTATGGACTGGAGATAATAGCCAGACTGGACAACCCCCCTGCCTGGAGCAGGGCAGAGGGGGATACTCTTGGCACTTTCGCCCCCCCGGATGATCTGAACGACTTCGGGGATTTCGTCTACGCCGTGGTCAGCCGGTACCGAGGGCGGATTAGATATTATCAGATCTGGAACGAGCCGAACATCTACCCCGAATGGGGGGAACAGCCCGTCGACCCCGTGGCCTACACCCAACTCCTAAAGGTGGGCTACACTCGGGCCAAGGAGGCGGACCCGGAGGCGGTGATCATAAGCGCGGGGCTAGCCCCCACCACGGAGATGGGGCCAAAAAACCTGAGCGATCTGGTCTTCCTCCAAGAGATGTACGATGCCGGGGCCAAGGGTTACTTCGATATCATCTCCGTCCAGGGGTACGGCCTTTGGACTGGGCCCGACGACCGACGGGTAGACCCCTCCCGAACTAACTTCTCTCGCCCCTTACTGATTCGGGAGATAATGGTCAGAAACGGAGATGCGGATAAGCCCATCTGGGCGGCGGAGGTGGGATGGAACGCCTTGCCCCAGGAGTTTCCGGGCACGCCGGTCTACGGTCGCGTCAGTGAGGAGTCGCAAGCCCAGTACACCATCCGGGCCTATGAGCGAGCCCAGGAGGAATGGCCCTGGATGGGGGTGATGTGTTACTGGTTCTTCAAGCGGGCTGACGATAGGGAGAAGGACCAACCTTTCTATTATTTTCGCCTGGTGGAGCCCGACTTCACCCCCCACCCCATATATTGGGCTCTAAAAGAGTTGACCACCAGCCAGCCAGTAGTGGGGCTGGGGTACAAGCAAGAGGACCACTGGGCTCTGACCTATGGCGGTCGTTGGGAGATCGAGTTCGACGAGAGCGCCTCCCTGGGCGCCTACCGAGTCGGCTTCCCCGGAGATACCCTCTCCTTCACCTTCCGAGGCACCGACCTATCCCTCATTGTGGTCAAGGATGAGCGCTCTGGCATCTTAGAGGCCGTGGTAGACGGTCGAAGAAGAGAGTACAACCTCTCCAGTCCCCGGAGAGAATATCAGGTCGAGGTGCCGATAGCGGAAGGGTTGGCCGATGACCAGCACCAGGCGGAGATCACCGTGCTCAGCGACCAAGTAGCCATCGACGGCTTAATAGTCCGTCGCACCCCTACCTATCTCATACGCCGCTCCCTTGGCCTCCTCACATTTGTGGCTCTGCTTGCAACCCTAGGGTACTTATTATGGTCTCGTCCAAGAGAGATCTAGCCCTCTTATGCGCCATCCTTTTCCTGGCCCTCGCCCTCCGTTCCTTCCGACTCGATGGCCAGAGCCTCTGGTCCGATGAGGGGGTCAGCGTGGCTCTGGCCCAGCGCGATCTGGCTACCATCGCCCGGGACGCGGCTCACGATATCCATCCCCCTCTCTACTACTACCTCCTCCATTTCTGGGTTGGCCTCTTTGGAACTGGCGAAATAGCGGTGCGTTCCCTCTCGGTTCTCTGCGGTCTCCTCCTCGTCTTTTTCACCTATCTATTGGGAAGAGCCCTTTTCGATGATAGGGTGGCTCCAGTTGCCTCCTTCCTCGCTGCCATCTCCCCCTTTCAGATCTACTACTCGCAAGAGACGAGGATGTATATCCTCGTGGCCCTTCTGGGAGCCATATCCCTCTTCGCCTCTCTCAGGTTCGCAAAGGCGACGAGGGAGGAAGATGAGGCCAGTCTCTGGCCGACCGTTATTCTCTATATACTCTTCATCACCTCGGCCCTCTACACCCATTACTTCGCCTTCGCCATCTTTCTAGTGGCTAACCTGGCCTACGCTCTTTGGCTCCTCCTCACCCCTTCCGCTCGCAAATGGCGTGCGTTTGCCCTCTGGAGCCTGAGCCAACTCCTGGTCATCTTCCTCTACCTTCCCTGGCTCAACTTCGCTAGGGAGCAACTCCGCACCTGGCCGGCTATCAGCCAACCCATGGGCCTCGGGTTTCTTGGCCAAGAGGTTTTGCGCATCTTCAGCCTGGGTCTCTTCGCCCAGATGGGCCCCCTGATCTTCGGCTTCTTGATCATCGCACTCTTGGGGCTGATCCCCAAAAAAGAGAGAAACGAGGGCTACTCCATCGCCTTTGCCCTTACCTATCTCCTTCTCCCATCCCTGGTCATCTACCTCCTCTCCCTAAGCCGCCCCCTCTATAGGCCCAAACTCCTTCTCTTAGCCACGCCAGGCTACCTTCTCCTCCTAGCCAGGGGGGTGAGTGGGGTCTGGATGGAGAAGGTTCGCATCCGTAACCTGGTCACCGGCATCTTGCTCCTTTTCATAGCCTTGGCCAGCGGTTTCTCCCTCCACGACTACTTCTTCGACCCCCGATACGCCAGGGACGATTATCGAGGCCTGGCCCGATATATCGCCGCCACCGGCAAAGAGGGGGACGCCATCCTTCTCAACGCTCCCGGCCAGATCGACATCTTCTCCTATTATTACAAAGGCCCGCTCTCCATCTACCCCCTTCCAGGAGAGCGGCCCCTCGATGAGAGGAAAACCGAGCGAGCCCTGGAAGAGATAGGAGCCAAACACCCCCGCCTTTTCGCCCTCTTCTGGGCCACTCAGGAGAGCGACCCCGGTCGTTTCATAGAGGGGTGGCTCGATAGACGGGCTTTCAAGGCCTTGGATCGATGGTATGGGAACGTTCGTCTGGTCCTCTACGCCATCCCCCACCTCACCCTCTCTGAGGAGATCCGATACCCGAGGGAGGTTCTCTTGGGAGATCGGATCCGATTTCTGGGTTATAACCTATTGAATTCGGAGGTGGAGGCTGGCGACATCCTCTCCCTCACCCTTTTCTGGGAGGCGTTGGAGCCGGTGGAGGAGCGGTATAAGGTCTTCATCCACCTCCTGGACGCCCAAGACCATATCGTGGGGCAGAGGGATGCAGAACCCGGAGGGGGAGCCAGAATAACCACCACCTGGCAAGAGGGGGAGATGATAGCCGATAACCATGGGGTCCTCATCCTGCCCGGCACGCCGCCAGGGGAATATGCGGTGGAGATGGGCATGTATAGCCTTCGCTCCGGTGAGCGCCTACCTACAAAAGAAGGGGAAGAAGCGCCAGACAACCGGATCCTGCTCTTGCCTATTCGAGTCCTAAAGCCCGAAAGCCCGCCTCCCCTAGAGGCCCTCCAGATGGAACATCGCCTGGAGATCGACCTTGGCCCTTTGAGGCTCCTGGGCTACAACCTATCGAAACTAGGCTTCGAACATGACCCTCATGCGCCACTCTATCCAGGCGATACCTTACACTTGACCCTCTTCTGGCAAGCCAGGGAGAAACCAAAATCCGAGATCCTACTGACGATAGAATTGACGGACTCTCAGGGAAAGATAATGGCTGGGCGAGAGACCTCGCCGGTAGAGGGGGGATATCCCCTTGCCGCCTGGGAGCCAGGGGAGATCGTGCGGGACCAGCACTACCTCCTCATCCCTTCCCCATCGCCTCCAGGGAGATACCGACTCCTGCTTCGGGTTAGAGATGCCCAGGGTAAGGAGATTGGACCTTCGCTCCTCCTCCCTGAGCCTATCTCCCTCAAATAACAAATAAGAAGACCACGATTGAGGATCGTGGTCTTCTTGCCTACCGTCTATTTGATTGATAGCCCTTAGACGTTTAGTAACCGTGATCACCACTGGTAGACAAACGTTATGTTGGTGAATGTTCCAGCAGTGGCACAGTCGGTAAAATGAACTATCCTCTCGTCAGATCTTGGTGTAGGATCAGAAGGACTCTGTACCAACTGTATATGGAAGTCGATTGGAGAATGGAAGCTTTCTAAGCCCAGTGGTGAAAACTTCACCACTCCGGGAGGCTCCCCCCCTAAAGGTTGCCCCGGATAGCCACGCCCTGTGAGCTTGTGATCAGTGAACGTAACCCATTGTAGGCGGACGGTAACATCGTCGACAGGTTCACCGCCTACACCCACTACTTTGATCTCCAAATACACAGTTCCACAGTTAGGTGCGGCTTGCATGCTTCCCTCTTCATACATGAACTCATAAGGGACAGGGGTGAAGGTCGGTGTATTTGTGGGCGTGGGCGGCACCGGTGTGGCTGTGGGAGGAGGGGTGGGGGTAGGAGGCGCTGGAGTGAAGGTAGGAGTAGGAGGCGCTGGGGTGAAGGTAGGGGTGGCCGGAGGGACTACCTGGGTGTTCGTTGGAGTGGGGGTAAGAAGGGGGGTGGGCGTATCGGTGGGGAGGGGCGTGAAGGTGGGTGTCTTGGTCGGCGTAGGGGTGTCTACAGCCACCTCCGGAGGGGTCAAATAGACCTGCCGGAGGAGCAGGAAGAGGGTGACAAAGATGAAAGCGTTAAGGAAGAAGAGAATCGCCACGATGCTCCACTGTCTCTTAGTCATAGGGTTCCCTCCTCTAGGGCAGGATCAGAATCTGCCCCTCATAAATGATATCGGGGTCCTCCAACTCATTAACCCTGGCCAAAGCCTCCACCGTGGTTCCATACCTTTCCGCGATCTGGCTGAGGGTCTCACCCGCTTCCACGAGATGGCTCCTCACCGCGGTAGGCGTACTTGTCGGTACCGGCGTATTAGTAGGCGAAATAGTGGGCGTCAAGGTGGCCGTCGGAGAGGGAGCCTGGGTAGGTGTGAAAGTAGGCTTCGGTGTTCTGGTGGAAAGGGGAAGGGTCTCCCTATCTCCAAGCCTTCCCGTCAGCGCACTAAATATCAGGTAGTTGGAGAGGAGAAGAACGATCACTATGCTCCATTCCCGGCCTCGCAGGCAAGCCCTTTTCCCCAAAAGACGACCCAACTTCTCCCACTCCAGAACCGACCCTGATTAGTTGCTATTATACCACCCTCCTTTAGAGGTGGCAATCGTCCCATGTAGGTGAGCGCTTGTCACCCTCGTCCCTCCAGGCTATAATTTCAAGGTGAGGTAGCCAAGATGCTCAAGGTATCCCTTATCACCACCGTCAAGAACGAAGCGGACTCCATGGAGAGGCTTCTAGAATCCCTCCTCGCTCAATCTAGGAAACCGGAGGAAGTGATCATCGTCGATGGGGGCTCCACCGATGGAACGGTGGAGGTTATCCGCGCCTATCAGGGGAAACTCCCTCTCAAACTGATAATAGGCGAGGGGTTTAACATCTCCCAGGGGCGGAACGCGGCCATCGCGCAAGCCCAGGGAGAGATCATCGCCTCCACCGATGCTGGGGTGAGGTTGGATCCGGATTGGCTCAAACACCTTCTCGGACCCTTTGAGGAAGATGACTCCATCGATGTGGTGAGCGGGTTCTTCCTCCCCGATCCCCAATCTCTCTTCGAGGTAGCCTTAGGGGCTACCGTCTTGCCCGCTCTGTCGGAGATAGACCCGCACCGGTTTCTCCCCTCCAGCCGCTCCGTCGCCTTCCGACGGGAGACCTGGAAAGAGGTGGGAGGCTATCCTGAGTGGCTGGATTACTGCGAGGACTTAGTCTTCGACTTCAAACTGCGTCACGCCGGCTTCAAATTCCTCTTCGCTCCCCAGGCGGTGGTCTATTTCTGCCCCCGTCCTGACCTAGATGCTTTCTTCCGCCAATACTACAGATACTCACGCGGGGATGGCAAAGCCGATCTCTGGCCGAGGCGTCACGCCATTCGCTACCTCACCTACCTCGTTGTGGGGCCCCTGCTTGTTGCCTTGGGCTTCCTTCGCCACCCCCTCTGGTGGGGGGGACTATTTCTAGGAGCGGCGATCTACCTTTGGACGCCCTGTAAGCGGTTGTTCCCCATGCTCCGCGTGCTCAGCCCCCTCGACAAAGTGAAAGCCCTACTCCTCGTCCCCCTAATACGGATTACAGGGGATATAGCCAAGATGGCCGGCTATCCGGTGGGCGTTCTTTGGCGATGGAGGTCTCGTTGACCAAAAGGTAGATCTCTGCTAAAATATCTCTAGATGCTCGACCTATCTATCGTCATAGTGAACTATAACACCCGCGATCTCTTGCGGGACTGCTTGCGCTCTCTCTTCGCCAGCGAGGGCGATTTCACCTACCAGGCCACCGTAGTCGATAACCACTCCCAAGACGGGAGCGCGGCCATCGTTCGCCGGGAGTTTCCTCAAGTCCATCTCCTGGAGAACCCAGAGAATGTGGGCTACGCTCAGGCCAACAATCAGGGGCTCAAGAGCCGGAAGGCCCGCTACTATCTTCTCCTCAACCCCGATACGGTGCTTCCCCCAGAGGCCCTAAGCGGGATGTTATCCTTCATGGAGGAGCACCCCCGGGCGGGCATCGCTGGCCCCAAACTGATGATGGCTGATGGCAGGTTAGATCTGGCCTGTAGGCGTGGTTTTCCCACTCCCGAGGTCTCCTTCTACAGGCTCAGCGGTCTGAGCCGGCTCTTCCCCGGGAGCAAGCGGTTTGGCCGCTATAACCTGACTTATCTAGACCTCGACCAGGTGGCCGAGGTGGACTCGGTAGTGGGGGCCTTTATGATGATTCGGGGGGAGACCCTGGAAGAGGTAGGCTACCTCGATGAGGAGTTCTTCCTCTATGGTGAAGATCTGGACTTCGCTTACCGAGCCAAACAGGTGGGCTGGAAGGTCTACTATAACCCCCGGGTGAAGGTACTTCATTATAAGAGGCGATCCACTAGCCAAAACCGAAAGAGAGCCCGATACGAATTTTACCGGGCCATGCACCTCTTCTATGGGAAGCACTACGCAAAGACGACCCCTCTCTGGCTTCACTGGCTGGTGATGGCAGGCATCCTCTTGCGAGGCGGGCCGGCGATGCTGCAAGAGGTTCTTCGACCGCCTGGCGATAGTAAGCGGGTTAGGGAGGCGGCACCGTGAAACGAAAGGCCAGCCTCGCCTTCACCATCTCCCTCATCCTCATCGATCTCTTGATGATAGCCTCAGCCTTCTTCTTCGCCTACCACCTGCGCCTCCGCACCGAGTACCCTCCAGCGGTAAATATCCCTCCCTTTCCTAGCTATCTAGGGGTGATGGGTATTCAGATCGTGACCGTGGTTACCGCCTTCTTCTTCTACAAACTCTATCACCGTAAGCGGGCTCTCTCCCACATCGATGAGTTCTACTCCCTCTTCGCCGCTTCTTCCATTGGTACCATCATCGCCGTGGCCTTCAGTTACTTCATCTTCAAGAACAACCCTGACTACCCTCGTCTAATGATCGCCTACACCTGGGTGCTAACCATCCTTCTCACCACTCTTGGTCGTCTCACCCACGCCCGGCTACAATGGGCCCTCCAAGCCCGGGGCATCGCTGAACAGAGAGTCCTCATCGTGGGCACAGGAGAGGTGGGGCAGATGATCTTCAACGCCATCCGCCGCTCTCCCGGCCTGGGCTACCGGGTGGTGGGGTTTGTGGGGAACGACGCCCCCGCCCCAGAGGATCTTGGCGCCCCTCTATTGGGAACGACCAAGGAACTCGCCTCCCTCATGAAGGAGCATGAGGTGGATGAGGTGATCATCGCTCTGCCTGAGGCCTCTCACGACGAGATATTGCCCCTTATCTCTGACTGCCGTCAGGAGAGGGTGACCATCAAGGTCTTTCCCGATGTCTTCCAGATCATCGCCGCTGAGGTGAGTGTGGCCGATCTGGGAGGCCTCCCCCTCCTCACCGTGCGGGATATCGCCCTGCGAGGATGGAAACTGACCCTGAAAAGGGGCATGGATCTCGTGGTCAGCGCCGTGGGCCTAGTAGTTCTCTCCCCCTTCATGCTCCTTATAGCCCTCCTCATAAAGTTGGACTCTAAGGGCCCCGTCTTCTATGCTCAAGAGCGGATGGGGCTCGATTCGGTGCCCTTCCAGATGATGAAATTCCGCTCCATGAAGGAGGGCGCGGAGGATGAGACGGGACCCGTTTGGGCTACTAAAAAGGACCCTAGATCCACAAGGGTAGGGGCCCTCCTTCGCGGCTTCTCTCTAGATGAGTTACCTCAATTGATGAACGTCCTTTTGGCAGAGATGAGCCTGGTGGGGCCTAGGCCCGAAAGGCCGATCTTCGTGGAGCAGTTCAAGCAACTGGTCCCCCGTTATATGGAACGACACCAGGAGAAGGCGGGGCTGACGGGGTGGGCCCAGGTAAACGGGCTCCGAGGCGATACCTCCATCGTGGAGCGGACCAAGTACGACCTCTACTACATCGAAAACTGGTCTATACTCTTTGATATCAAGATAATCCTCAAAACCTTCCTCTCGATCTTCACAGATCGTAACGCCTACTAACAGGGCACTCAGGGGCGAGCACTTGACAGAGGGAGGAATTCATGGTATCATTTTTTAGCACTCTAACCAAGAGAGTGCTAATTCCTTGTGGAATCTCTAAATGCTGACGGAGAGACAGAAGACTACATTGGATCTGGTAGTGAGAGGGTATATCGCTACCGCCGTTCCGGTAGGCTCCAAGGCGCTGGTAGGGCAACCGGGCTTGAATGTAAGTTCGGCTACCATTCGCCAAGAGATGGCTTCCCTGGAGGAGGTGGGGTATCTGACTCACCCTTACACCTCAGCCGGGCGGATGCCCACGGAGAAGGGGTATCGCTACTTCGTGGAGCATCTGATGGAGGAGAGAGCGCTATCCGTAGAAGAACAGCGTATGATCCGCCATCAGTTCCATCAAGCGCGGATGGATTTAGATCAATGGTTGAAATTATCGGCCGCCATCCTGGCCCGCAGCGCGCGAAACGCGGCTCTCGTCACGGCGCCCAAGGCGGCTCGCTCTCGGCTAAAACATCTGGAACTTATCTCTGTGGGCGAGTCGGGTGTCCTCTTACTCCTGGTTTTCCATGAGGGCAGCCTGAGGCAGGAGATACTCACCTCCGCCCCGCCCTTGGAGCAGAGGGAGTTGAGCCGTCTAGCCAACGAACTGAACGTTGGGCTGGGTGGTCTCACAAGCGAAGAGATAAGGACCCGGATGGCTGGGTTCCAAGGCTTCAAGAGGAGGGTATCTCAACATCTGATAGAGGTGATGGAACAGGTCGACCAAAGGCGAGCCAGCGATATATACCATGACGGGATCACAAATATCCTGCGGCAACCCGAGTTCGCCGAGGTGGAAAGGGTGGAGAGGGTTCTGGGCATCCTAGAGCGCCGTACCTTCCTCGAGTCCCTCCTAGCGGAGGTGGAACTCACCCATGGGGGGGTGCAGGTCCTCATTGGAGGAGAAGGCCGCTGGCGTGAGGTGAGGGATTGTAGCATCGTTTTGGCCCGCTATGGCGTGGCTGAGGAGGCGATGGGCATCCTAGGGGTCCTGGGCCCCATGCGTATGCCTTACGGGAGATGCATCTCCGCCGTGCGCTACATGGCGAGCCTAATGACCGATCTTTTCTCTGAATCTTACGGTCTCTATACACAATGAGTTCTGGAGGTAAGATCGATATGCCAAAACAGAAAGAGAAGGAACCTCTACCGGATAGGGTTGCCGAGGCCGAAGAGGCCCTGGCCGAGTTGCCCGAGGGGCCTCAGACCCCAGAGGAACTCCGCACCGCCCTGGAGGAGGAAAGAGCCAGGGCGGAGGAGTACCTGGATCAGTGGAAGCGAGCCCGAGCCGAGTTCGCCAACTTCAAGAAACGGAATGAGAGGGAACGGGAGGAACTCCTGAAATTCGCCAATTCGGTCCTCATCGCCACACTCCTCCCCATCCTCGATGACTTCGAGAGGGCCACAAAGACGATACCGGACAAGATACACGCCCTCACCTGGGTGGAGGGGATATTCCTCATTCACCGGAAACTCCAGGCTATTCTGGAGCAGGAGGGGGTGAGCGAGATAGAGGCGGAAGTGGGAAAGGAGTTCGATCCTGCCCTCCATGAGGCGGTGGTGCATGAGGAGAGCGAAGAATACAAAGAGGGCCAGATCATAGACATTTTGCAGAAGGGTTACAGGTTACACGGTAGGATCGTGCGACCAACTCTGGTAAAGGTAGCAAAGGAGAAGAACGCATAATAAGGCGCTGTTGAGGAGGGATAGATATGGCTAAGACTATAGGTATAGATTTGGGGACCACCAACTCCGTGGCCGCGGTGATGGAGGGTGGAGAGCCTACGGTGATCCCTACCGCTGAGGGGTCGCGGCTCTGCCCCTCGGTGGTGGCGGTCACCAAGACGGGGGAGAGATTGGTAGGCCAGGTGGCTAAACGTCAAGCGACGACCAACCCCGAGAATACCATCTTCTCCATTAAGCGGTTCATGGGGCGGAAGTATAAGGACTCCACGGTACAGCACGATATCGAACTGGTGCCTTTCAAATTGAGCGAGGCCCCCAATGGGGATGTGCGCGTGCATATGGAGGGCAAGGAGTACTCGCCACCCGAGATATCCTCTATGATCCTCCAGAAGTTGAGGGGGGACGCAGAGGCCTACCTGGGCGAGCCGGTGACGGAGGCGGTGATCACCGTCCCCGCCTATTTCAACGACTCCCAGAGGCAGGCCACCAAGGAAGCGGGCAAGATAGCAGGACTGAAAGTCTTGCGCATCATCAATGAGCCCACCGCCTCCTCCCTGGCTTATGGCCTGGATAAGAAGGCGGACGAGCGGATAGCGGTGTTCGACCTGGGGGGCGGCACCTACGATATCTCTATCTTGGAGATAGGCGAGGGGGTCTTCGAGGTGAAGTCGACCAACGGGGACACCCACCTGGGAGGCGATGACTTCGACCAGCGGATCATCGACTGGATAGCCGACGAGTTCAAGAAGGAGCAAGGGATAGACCTGCGCCAGGATAGGATGGCCCTCCAGCGGCTGAGGGAGGCGGCGGAGAAGGCCAAGTGCGAACTCTCCACGGTGATGCAGACGGAGATCAACCTGCCTTTCATCACCGCTGACTCCTCCGGCCCCAAGCATCTCACTATGACCATTACCCGGTCTAAACTGGAGCAGTTGGTGGGGGATCTCGTAGAGAAGACTATCCCGCCTATGAAGCAGGCGCTGGAGGATGCGAAAGTTAAGCCTTCCGATATCGATGAGGTGATCCTGGTAGGGGGGCAGACGCGGATGCCCGCCGTCCAGAAGATGGTGGCCGAGTTCTTCGGCAAGGAGCCCCATAAGGGGATTAACCCCGACGAGGTGGTAGGCCTGGGGGCGGCCATCCAAGCCGGCGTGCTGAGGGGAGAGGTGAAGGATATCTTGCTTCTGGATGTTACCCCCTTGACCCTGAGCATCGAGACCCTGGGTGGGGTGGCTACGGCCCTAATCGAGCGGAACACCACCATCCCCACCAAGAAGTCCCAGATCTTCTCCACCGCCGCCGATAGTCAGACTTCGGTGGAGATCCACGTGGTGCAGGGGGAGCGGCCCATGGCCGGCGACAACAAGACTCTGGGGCGGTTCATGCTGGACGGCATCCCGCCTGCGCCGCGGGGCATCCCTCAGGTCGAGGTGACCTTCGATATAGACGCCGACGGCATCCTCAACGTCTCGGCTCAGGATAAGGCCACCGGCAGGGAGCAGCATATCACCATCACCGCCTCCTCTGGCCTCACCGAGGAGGAGATCGAGCGGATGATGAAGGAGGCGAAGGAGCACGAGGCCGAGGACAAGAGGCGCAAAGAGGAGATAGAGGCCCGCAACCAGGCCGACTCCGTGGCTTACACGGCGGAGAAGACGTTGCGCGACCTGGGCGACAAGGTGCCCAGCGATATACGGAGCGAGGTAGAGGCCAAGGTCAAGGAAGTCCGGGAGGCGATGCAGGGGAAGGACATCGCCCTCATCCGCCGGAAGACCGAGGAATTAGGCCAGGTCTTACAGAAGATCGGCGCTCGCATGTACGAGGCTGCCGGAGGCCCCACCCCGCCCCCGGAAGGCGGAGAGAAGCCGCCAGAGGACGAGGGGACGGTGGAGGGGGAGTTTAGAGAGGTGTAAACACAAGGGGCGGGGGCCTTAGGCTCTCGCCCCTGTAGATTTCTCTGGGAAATATGGAACTCATTAGACAAATATCACAAGCATTCGGTCTTTTAGCCGAGATAATAGGTGGGTTCATCACTGTCTTGGCCCTGTTGTATTTTGGACGCTACTGGTGGCGAACTCAAAAGATGAGAAGGTTCTTTGGCCAAGACCGGGCTCCAAAACTGATCATTTATCTCTCAACGCTTTGGATACCTCAGTTCTCGTCAGTCGACCCCGATGGAGTTCCTCGAAGCTTCAAGGGGCCGGCTCTTCCTACGGGCGAGCTAAGTGCTGTGGCCGATATTTCGCGCATGTTTGAAACAGAAAAGCTGAATATACCTAGGCGCATTCGGCCTTTTGTAGACTCCCTCTGGCCACTAAAACCCGTCACTTTGATTTTCTCCCCAAGTCCCCGTCAGGAAAAAGACATCGAATTTGAAAATATCATTGCGGTCGGGAGCTTCGCATACAACACCGCGTCCAGGTATTATCAAAGACATGGCAACCCGTATCTAAAAATCCAGGATGGAGTGCAGGGTATCTTAATAGACAAAGGGCCTCGTAAGGGAGAAGTCATTGCTCCGACAAGTGATCTCGCAATTCTAGAGCGAATGATCGACGAAACATGGAACAGAGTTATCTTTCATTGTGCCGGACTTGGAGTTAACGGGACCCTCGGAGCAGTGAGATATCTATCCAACCATTGGGAGGAGATGTACAATCGGTACGGTAGAGACGGTGCGTTCGCCTATGTTATGGAATGTCCGTGGGAACATCAGGACCCAAAAGGCTACCAGAAGCCGATTGTAAAGACCGTTCTGCCAAAACCTTAGATCTGAATTTGCTGAATCCACCAAACTTGGTCGCTTGTCTGCGATGGGATGGAGGCTTGAGCCAACAAAAAGGGGGAGATTAGCATGGATGGAATATCTGCTCTACTTATTTCTTCTCTGCTGAGTATCATCCTTGCCCTAGCTACCGCCTTCTTCACTTCCAGATTCTACGCGCATCAGATGAGAGCGGAGTTGCAAAAGGAATACGAAAGCAGGTTCAACGAACGCAAATGGGAAGTCTATACGGGCTTTGCAGACATTGTTCGGCAGGTAATTAGGAGCGGGAAGAGTGAGCGGCTCCGACGTGACTTACCCAAATTGATCGACCAACTCCTTCAATTCACGAGTGGCCTTTGGATTGTGGGGTCTGATGAAGTTGTGGAAGCCTTTACGGAATGGCAGCGATATAGCCGAAGTGTGGAGCAGAAGGAGATCAACTCTCTGGAACCCTTAGAGAAGCTCACAACGATCTTGATCGAAATGCGAAAAGACCTGGGCTATAAGTCTAGCAAGATAAGTCCAAAAGACCTCTTGGCAACCTTCATCACTGATATAGACAAATACCCTTCGTAGCGGAGCCTCCGGCGATTAACCTATGAGCGCTAGACGCGATTTCTACGAGATATTAGGCGTCCCTCGGAACGCCTCGCAGAGTGAGATAAAGCGGGCCTATCGCCGCCTGGCCCGGGAGTATCACCCTGACGTGAGCGACAGCCCCGATGCCGAGGCTCGCTTCAAGGAGATAAACGAGGCCTACCAGGTCCTAAACGACCCCCAGAAGCGAGCCAACTACGACCGCTTCGGCCGCGCGGATGTGGGTGGCTTCGGCGATATGGACTTCGGCTTCGGCGGCTTGAGCGACATCTTCGAGGACTTCTTCGGCTTCGGGATGCGGCCTCGCGGCCCCCGGACCCGCGCCCAGCGGGGCTCGGACCTCCGCTATGACCTCACCCTGGAGTTCGAGGAGGCGGTTTTCGGCTGCGAAAAGGAGATAGAGGTCTCCCGCCTGGATACCTGCCCCCGCTGCAACGGCACCGGCGCTGAGCCGGGCACCGAGCCCATAAGGTGCCCTGAGTGCAACGGCACGGGTGAGGTGCGCCATGTCCGCCAGTCGTTGTTCGGCTCCTTCGTCAGTATGACCACCTGCCCTCGCTGTCGTGGGGAGGGAGAAGTGGTGGTTACCTCCTGCCAAGAGTGCCGGGGGAACAAGCGCGTCCGCATCACCAAGAAACTAGAGGTGACCATCCCCGCTGGTGTCGATTCGGGAGTCCGTCTCCGCCTGGATGGGGAGGGAGAGGCGGGCTTATGGGGCGGGCCGCCCGGCAATCTATATGTGCACCTCTCGGTCAAAAAGCATCGCTACTTCAAGCGCCAAGACTCCAACATCCTCCTGGAGTTGCCCATCAATATAGCCCAGGCTGCCCTGGGCGATGAGGTAGAAGTGCCCACCTTGGAGGGCAGGACCACCCTCACCATCCCCGCGGGCACCCAGACGGGCGAGACCTTCAGGCTGAAAAATAGGGGTATCCCCCACCTGGGAGGCGATGGCCGCGGCGATCAGTTGGTCACCGTCTATGTGGTCACTCCTACCAACCTCACCGAGGAACAGCGAGAACTCCTGAAGCGATTGTCCAAGAGCCTGGGCAAAGAGGTGATCCCCCAGAGCGAGAAGGGGTTCTTGGATCGGATAAGAGATGCCCTCAACCTCTAACTCCTTCCCACGAAAGGCAGAGCGTTGAACTGGCTGGAGATAAGCCTTCGGGTTGATGGAGAGAGCGCAGAGGCGATAAGCGAACTCTTCAACCAGTATGGAGAGGGAGGGGCGGTGGTGGAGGTGTCGCCTCATGACCTTCTGGTAACCGTGAAAACTTTCGTGCCCTCCCAGGACGAGAGGTTGAAGCCCCTTTACGAAGCCCTCTGGCATCTGGGCCAGATAAGGCCCTTGCCCCAGCCCCTCGTGAGAGAAGTGAAAGAGGAGGAGTGGGCCGAGGCTTGGAAGGCGCACTACGAGCCTCAGCATATCGGTCGCCTCTTGGTGGTATGCCCTTCCTGGCAGACCTATCTCCCCTCTGACGGTGAGGTGGTCATCACCCTCGATCCGGGGATGGCTTTCGGGACGGGGCTCCACCCCACTACCCGCATGTGCCTGGAAGCCTTGGAAGAGCACCTCTCTCGTGGGGCGAGGGTCCTCGATCTGGGTACCGGCTCCGGCATCTTGGCTATCGCCGCCGCCAAACTGGGAGCGAGCACTATTTTGGCCCTGGACATAGACCCCTTGGCAGTGAAGATAGCGAAGGAGAACGTTCTGGCTAATGGCGTCCATAGGACGGTGAGGGTGAAAGAGGGGTCGCTGGAGGTGGCGAAGGGGTCTCTCTTCAATCTGATAGTGGTGAACATCCTGGCTCGGACGATAGCCGATCTTATAGAAAAGGGTCTCCTCGATCACCTGAAGCCAGGGGGGCTCCTCATCGCCGCTGGCATCATGGCTTCTGAAGAAGAGGAAGCGAGGAAGACCTTTAGCGAATGGGGGCTCAAGGAGTTGAGCCCTCTTCGGAAGGGAGATTGGGTCACTCTGATAGGGAGGAGAGAGGGGAGGTAAGTCGCTTCCCCACCAGGATGCATCTACACCGGTTTTTTATCCCCCCAGAATGGCTTCAGGGGGAAGGGGTGGAGATCACCGGCCCCCTGACCCGCCGGATAAGGAATGTTCTCTGCCTGAAGCCGGGCGACCGGGTCATCCTCCTCGATAACTCGGGCTGGGAATACCAGGTGGAACTGGGCGAGGTGAGCCGGGGGCGGGTAGCGGGGCGGATCCTGCAGAAGAGCCTGGCCGCCAGCGAGCCTCGGACGAAGATAACCCTCTACCAGTCCCTCCTCAGAGCACGAGCCTTCGAGAGCGTATTGCAAAGGTGCACCGAGGTGGGGGTGGTGGCTTTCGTTCCCGTGGTCGCCGCCCGGTGTATCGTCTCCAGCCTGGAGGATATCGGGGAGAAGAAACTGGGGAGGTGGAGGCGGATCATCCTAGAGGCGGCGGAGCAGTCGAGGCGGGGCCGCCTTCCGGTCCTGCGGCCGGCCTTGCTTCTGCGCCAGGCCTGGCTTGAGGCCAGCCGAGGCGGGCTGACCATCACCCCTTGGAAGGAGGCTGGCTCAAGGATGCCAGCCCAGGGGACGAGCGACAGTTTGCGCTCCGTCCTGAGGAGTGCTCAGCCCAGGCCGTTTTCGGTCAATCTCTTCATCGGCCCGGAAGACGGGTTCACCTCTCAGGAGGTAGAGCAGGGGGAGAGATACGGGGCCGTCCCCGTTACGTTAGGCCCGCGGATACTGAGGGCTGAGACGGCGGGAGTAGTGGCCGCGGCGGCGATACTCTATGAGTTGGGGGATATGGAGTAGGAGAGGCTAGCCGAGCCTGCGGCGGATCTCCCGCTCGTATTCGGGGAAGTAGAAGCCTATTTGGGTGAGGTCAAAGCGGCGGAGGATCGACTCTTTGGGCTCCCGTTGGAGAAGGAACTCAAAGGAGCGCTCAATCAGGCTTTCGGGTGGGGCCTTGCCCTCGGTTAGCCGCTCATAGTCGGTCTTGCTCAAGGTGACCGTGTGGACGGTTTCACTCCCCCGCTCCGAGATAGTCACCTCGAAGACCCATCCGGTGGGGCTCCCTTCCTTTAGGCTTACGCTAATCTTTGCTGGCATAGACCTACTCCTTCGATGGATTGCTCCATCAGTGGCTGTCGCCTCTCAGCTTGTCGCGGAAGACTCAGGGGCGGGTATGGCCTGTCCCCTGGCCCGTTGATGCCAGGACGGGCTGGCAAGTACCCCTGGCCTGTCACGTGCCAGGGCAGGCTAGGGATGACAGGCCAGGGAAACCTGCCTACTTACTGTATCCATTTAGCGCCTGCAAAGAACGCTTGGGCTATCAATCCGGCAATGGGTGGGAAGAAGGTACTTGCAATGCGAATGAGTGCGAGGTTCCTACACTGGCGCCAGAACAGAAGAGTCCGGTCTCCAACGTTAGGAAAGATCGGGAGATTGCCCCGGTCTCTCAGGCGGGACCTGTCAACGGCCGGGCTCCAGCCGCGGGCTTTGGTCTGAATGAAGCAAGCCTTTTGCTGACGCTCCGGGGAGATCTCGTCAGCGCGGATGCGGACGATGGATTTCCTGACGTAGATCAGAGCAATGCTGCCATTCTTGCCATTGGTTATTATGGCTTGGTAGACTCAGCCAGGGCCGCTGACACGGGCGCAACGTCTTCGCGTACCGCTGCCGCGACAGGCCTCGGTCCATCTATCACTGGTGGCAGGATTCCGACCTGATCCAGCGACCAATCTGAGACGAATAGACGGCCAAGGTGATCGGCACCCAGACTAATAGGGCGTTCGAAACCACTCCAAACACGCACCACCTGGCCCTGTGGATCTCTACGCACCACCCGTTGAGCATTGGGTTCCGTCATGATCAGGTCGCCATTCGACGCCAGTAGCATCCGCCAAGCCCGTTCCGGCAAGGTTCTCGGCACCGACAGGACCGTTAACACCTCATCTTGCGGCGACAGTTGGAGCAGCTGACCACCTGTGTTTAGTACCCAGATGGATCCATCTGGACCCAGGGCCACGGAGCCCGGCCTATCCACGCGCTCACCGCCTGTCAACTGACCAATGACTTCACCACCAGGTGATAAGCGCACCACACGTGACCCGGGCACGTCGGCTAGGAGGATCTCACCATTGGCGCCCACTGCTAACCCGCGAGGTATACCGATGGCTAGGTCCAGGTGAGCGCGACGTACCACCGTACCGTCGGCGTCGTACCAGACCAATCGGCTGCCGCTTCCTCCGCTTGCGACCAGCAGCAAGCCTTCTGGCGTTAAGGCCATCGCCGACGGGTCATCCTGCACTAGCGCGAATCCGCCTAATGGCCTCCCGCTTGGCGCAAAGCGGTAGACCTGTGCCTCGGTCAATGAGAGTACGTAGATCGTCCCGCTGGTATCCACGACTATGTCCCCCGGATCCTCCACGGCCAGCGTGTCTGGTTTCTGGCGATCACTATGTCGCTGGACCACGGGGCGGGTTAGCTCCTCTTGGCCCTTCGCAGTCAAGAAGCGGTACAGCGATATCTCTCCCACGTGGTTGAGAACTACACTCTCCTCATAGTTGAACCAGCAGGCCGCTATCCGCCCTTGCAGCGCGTCGACTTGGCCGTTGCGTGCATCGACTAAGACCATGGCTGGCTGGTCGCCTGCAAGACAAAGGTGAGGTAGTTCCAACGCTTCTGTTGCATTAAGGAAGATCAGCCGCTCACGGCCGACGTCGTGCGCCCGGGCAATGGTGTTTTCGGGAGCCGCGCGCGGCGTTTCCATGACTATGAACACTGGCATGCCACCCCGGTCCGGCGCTTGTGTCTTCTGGAGCTGCTGGATCATGAGTGCCTCCACTGGCCAGTTACTGTTGGGCAGCGATATCCGCTCGATGTGAAGCAAGTTCAATCCAGCCGCAGCCGCCACTAGGGCCCCGAGCAGGGCAGCGTGGGCCATCGCATGTTCCGGCAGCAGTATATGCGCCAGCGCCGCTCCGCCCAGCCCGGCAAAGAGGGCGTAAACCGGCGGCAAGATGAACATACGTGTGTTTACTATAGATCCATATTGTTGGGTGGCGCTCACGGCGACGACGAAGAGACCACTGGCCAGAAGCCAAACCCGGGCACGCTTGTAGCGTACCAGGCCCGCCAGTACACAACCCAGCCCCACCAGTATCAGTAAGGCGGTCAGTGGATCGGCGTGGGGACCGGCAATGAAATGGGTATTGCTTGAGCCGGATAGGAAGGCCAGGATGCCACGCACCGTATTGTGCGCCATCTGTGCGCTGACAGTGACGCCACGAGCGGTAACCTCGCTTCGTACCGGTGTCCCATAGAGCTGCGCTTGCCAGTGGCCAAGATTAAACAACATAGGGGCGGAAGCGGCTAGTCCCCCTGCTGCTGCGGGCACCCAGCCCGGCAGCATGCGCACGCGCAAGGGCCAGGCGAAGGCTAGCAGTAGCAATCCCACGGGGATCACAGCCAATAGCGCCGATCCATAAAGGAATGGCGCCAGTCCGAAAGCAATGCCCACCAACAGGTAGCGCAGAACACTGGCCCGCTGGGAAGCGAAGGCAAACAACCCCAACCCAAGGGTCAGTGGCAAGAGCGCCTGCGTATTGTTGTATGCGACCATGGTAAAGGAGAGCAGCAGGTGGGAGCACGCAAGTAAGCCCGCGCCCAGAAACGCAGCTCCTCGCCCTGCCAGCCAGCGGAGTAGCATATAGACTGGAGGTACGGACAACACAAAGGGCAGCACGGAGGAGAGCCGCCAGCCGAAGACATCCTCACCGGCGAGTCGCATCACCCACCCCTGGATAGCGAATGAGAGGACCGTAAAAGGGTCGTTCGGGTGGCGAAGGCCGAGCAACTTGAATGTGTCAGGCTGATGGAGAAACGCACGAGCAGTGATAAAGAAATTCCATTCATCGCCTATGAAGGCAAAGCGCCACGACCATACGTGCCTCATGGCCATAACCAGCGCCGCGAGTGTCAGCGCCAGCACCGCACCGTGCTCGAGAGGACGAATCGATGAGCCCGCGCGAACCGTCCACCAGAGCCCTCCGAAAAACGCCGCTGCTCCGCTAGCGAGCAGCGGCACCGCTGCAATCCGTCCAGCCATCAAACACGCCACACCCAAGACGATGAGCGTGATCCCCACAGCCACGGTTATGTCCGCAAAGGTGCGTAACAGCTCTGCGGGTTGCGCAGCGTCCCACAGCGTGGCAGCAAGGAGAAACGCGCCCATGCCAAGGAGCCATATGGGTAGTTCCGGTGTATCGCCTGATAGGACTTGATAGGTTTGATAGGCGATGGCTCCAAGACCGACAAGTGAGGCCAGCAATATCGATCGTCTCAACCATGACTGTGAGGGTAGTGTCAGGGGTATCGCTGGCGGGTCGTCATCCGCCCACACCCGAGGCCAACGCCACAGAGCCAACCCAAAGAAGAGGATCGCCATCAACGCCGCAAGAACGCCTGGCTGGCTCCCCAGGGCGAATTCTTCAGTGCACCAGACAGCGATTGCGCAGCGATTCTTGTCTAGCCAGGGATCCAGTGGTGAAATCCACCCTAGCCAGGGGCGAAAGTAGAAGGTGTGAAGTGCTAGGATAGCACTGGCAACTCCTGCATAGAGAAGCAAGATATGAAGCAACCAGCCTGCGGCCGAAGAACGGACGGACATGAGTTGCCTCCATCCAATTGAGAGTTGGTCACAAATTGCGGCCCGTATGGGGTAGGTTGGCCTCTATGGGGTTGTATGCACGACGGTCGTCGGACCTTGCGCTCTAAGGGCATGGGCGCTTGCAAGTTGGTGAAGAATGAGGTGATGCTAGGGCGATTGCCCGTCATCGTTCGCTATCCCCTGGCGCAGCCTATCAACGCGATAACCATACCTCTCGCGCGCCCTGAGAAGGTGCTACATAGTTGGGATGTATGCTCCACAACCTCAACTATTGAGCCTCCAGATGAAGAGGTTGAGGACCCCGGCGAAACTCACCCATAGGATGTAAGGTATGAGAACTATCCCCGCTGTCGTTGATATCCTGAAGAAGTTGAGGATAGTCAGAAGTATCGCCACCCAGAGAACGGAGATAACAATGAGCCCGCCAAAGGGGGACCTGAGGCCGAAGAATACCACCGACCAGGCGGTGTTGAGGATCAATTGGACTAGAAAGATGCCCAGGGCTATTTTGACCCGCGGGTCGTCTAGGCCTTTGCGCCAGACAAGGAATGCCGATACCCCCATAAGGGTAAACAGAGTGATCCAAACCGGGGCAAACAACCAATTGGGCGGGCTGAACGATGGCTTTCTCAGGGCTGCGTACCAGGTTGGGATGGCGGGTGTGGTGAAAACCGAGCCGATCAAACCCGCACCCTGACAGATGAGTATGCTGGCTACCAGTCTTGCGATCTCGATTAGTCTGTTCTTCTCCACGGGATAGTCCTCCTTAAAATATGATATTCTGTAGCCTTTTGCCTCCCCTTCTCACAACGCCATGGGTGCTTGCAAGTTGGTGAAGAATGAGGTGATGCTAGGTCGATTGCCCGTCACCATTCGCTATCCCCTGCCCCTACCGTAGCAGCCTAGCTCACCATGCCTCCCATACCACCCCACAAGGGTCAGTGATCTGGCATACCCTCACATTCCTTCCTTCGATGATGACCTCAGGATGAATCATCTTCCGCTTTGCCATGGCAGGAGCGATCACTCTTTCTCCGCAGAAGGTGCCTCCTGGGATGGCTGGTCTTGCGTCTCGCCTTCACCAGGCACTTCTTCAGGTCTGCTCAGGCCGCAAATGGCTCGCCGATTCACCAGAATCACATCTGCACTCAATTGGATATCCGGGTTGGAGGTGTGGACTATCGTCGCCTCGGTGAGAGGAAGGAACTCTCTGGCTTCGACAGAAAATATAGCGTGTAGCTCTCCCCTTTTCTCCAGATACCCAACTCCTTCTATCTCGTAGGGGGGGAGGCAAATATATAGCGGCTCTGGATTTTTATGAGTGTAGGTATAAAGGTGCCTCTGGGTATCATAAAGCGGTTCTTTTGTGATGATGGCTATAAGAATGTGTGTCTTCGCAAGCAACATTTCGGGGAAGGTAGCGACTATCTTCTCGGGCTCATCCGGTCGAGCCAATTCAACCTCCAGAAGAAGGACCCAGCTGACCATTGGGTCGTTTAGGACATCACTGAACCGTCTGGGAGCGGTAATCATCTTGCCAAATATGAAATGATCGGCTGTGACAAAGACGGCTTCGCTAACTGCCTCTCTCATGATCGTGTTCCCCCCTAAGGTTCTGTTTATAAAGCACGCTGCTGCCCATTTTGGTAGTCCAATCCAATGTTCCGGTCCAACAAGCCGGGCACTCTGGCGTGTCCACAGCAGTTGCTCCGCCTTCGGATTTTGATCCAGTTGTTGCGCAAAAGCAAGCGCACCTTGCGTCCCAAGGGCATGGGCGCTTGCAAGTTGGTGAAGAACGAGGTGATGCTTGGTCGGTTGGCCCTCATCTTGCCTCTTTTTGGTATTCAAAGTAGGAATAAACGATTGTATAAGCGGCAACCAAGAGGATGGGCACGAGGACGAATAGCATTGCGTAGTCGGGCAACAATACTCCAAGAAGAGCAACTACCCCAGTAATCTTAAAGAGCCTCCCCCCGATCCTATGGGTTTTCTCCCACACTTTTTCACTGCTCAAAGTCCAGGGTGTTCTGATTCCAATGAACCAGTTCCTTTTGGCGTTCTCTACCAGGATTCCGCAATAGTAGAAGAGTATCCCAAAGGCAGGGGCTAAGAGTTGGATCATATCGAATCTCAGGCCCATATTCCAAAGGATAGTTAGAAGGTAGAGGTAGAACAAAAACACAATCATCAACAATACGAAAACATCGAAATATCTCCTGAATTTCTCGATATTGGCCTTCAAAGGGTCTATCTTTGGTATCAGAACGAAGAGCAATACCAGTCCCACAGAGATAGTTGGCATCAGGAACAGACCCCAGAATTTTGACATATAGCCATTGACTTCACCCCTACTATCCCAATGAGAGGCCATGGCGTCCGGCATCCGGGGATAGAAGTACATTCCGATGAGGAAAGATAGAACTATTATCCCCAGGACTATCGCTTCACTTTTTCTCATATTTACCTCCAAAGGTTGAGACTGATCTTGATCTAGTTGTTGTGGACTAGCAACCGCACCTTGCGCCCCAAGGGCATGGGCGCTTGTAGGTTGGTGAAGAATGAGGTAATGCTGGGTCGATTGCTGGTCACCATACGCTACCCCGTGGCCCCAGCCTGCCAGGCCGAATCACCGTAGCTCTCGCCCCGCTACAGAAGATTCGCCCCAGATGATGGTGCAAACGCTCATAGCCTTCGGTCGCTCCGCGCCATTTACTCAACGGGACCCATGAGGGGACGATATGCATCTAGTAAGTCATGAGCGTTAGGGATCAAACCAAGCTCTTGCATTGAGAGTTCCAGTTCGAGAACTCTGACCCCTAGTTCCTTCAAGGTGGACAACCAGCTGCTGTCACCGAACAAGGCGGGCACGCAAAAGGTCCACGTGGTGAGAGCAAAATGCCCTGCCCCTACGATGGTCTCCGCAACCATCTGGAACGCTCGGAGGTCATACTTTGGGCCGACCACCAATGTAAGTTTGTCCGGCCTGTCGACAACCGAGCGCAATGTTGGGTCGCGCCTAGAATGAACGAAATGGCACAGCGCCTCGTAGCGTCGTCTCAAGGGTCCTTGCTGCGCGCGGCTGAGTCCTAGTGAGGACACCAATTGTTGGATCGGAGGAATTCTATCTTTATTGAACTCCATTTGGATCTTGTCGAGGACTTCTTTGGCGCGACGCAGTTTCTTGGAAGCAAGTCGCTTTTTCAGGCGCCGTGAAATCTCGCTCGCCATGGGTGCCCTTTCGTAGCGAATTTCGCATTCAAGCTCGTCCAATATCCGGTTGGTAGTATCATCGCCTTCCTCAAGGACAGCTTCTTCGAGTTTCCTGAACAAGCTTTGCAACTGCTCCCAATTTGGCCCTATCAAAAAGTCCAGGGCCTCACTCGGATGCCTGCGATAATAGTCTATCAATAGGGCTTCCTCAAGAAGGAACCTGGCCAGCCCCCCTGCTTGGCTGTAGTATCCACTCATGCACAGCCAGACTGCAGATCGGAAGGTTTGAAAAGACTTAGCGAAGAATACATTGGGTGCATAGCTGGCTGTTCTCTTGATCACCGTTTGAGAGAAAGCTACAAGATATGCTTGCTCTACATCCTCGAAGAGCCGTATTGCATCCGGGTGGGCAGCCGCTGTTGCCTCTCGTACGCGGCGTTCTGTCTCCTCAATGCCGTCTCGCGTCCACAAAACGTCGCTGGTATCTCCTTTCCCCATTACTGATCTCCCCCCGGGTCGAAAGAGCCGACTATCTTCCTGCCTGGCCAGACCCTCTAATTCCTTCTTGCCTCGCTTTGCACTAGGTGCTGAACGCCGCTGGCGGCTATTTCAGTATAATCAATCCCCTCTATTCGTCAATACCCCCTCCACCGCCTCCCATACCTCCTCCACCGTGACCGCCTCGATGGAGGCGTCTTCTGGCTTCACCTGCCTCAAGGGAGGGAGGCTTTCTGACCCTTTCCACAGGGCCACGCTTCTCTTATCGTAGGGGCCGTAGATGCGGGGGTCGGAGGGGCCGAAGATGGCCACCACGGGCGTCCCCACGGCCACTGCCAGGTGGATAGCCCCGGTGTCGTTCCCCAGGCAGAGGTCGCACTTCTCCAAGACCGCTCCCGTCTCCCCCCAGGTGAGTCGGCCCGTCAAGTCCAGGGGTTCATTGGTCATATGCTCGTTCACCGCGGCCGCTACCTCTTCGTCCCCTGGGCCACCGATGAGCACCACCGCGCCGCCGAGGTCTTCGATTATCCTATCGGCGATGGCGGCGAACCGCTCCGGGGGCCAGCGCTTGGCCGGGAGGTACATCCCCGGGTTCCGGCCCCCGGCGGGGTGGATGGCCACCAAGGGGCGGGCTTTCTCTAATAGCGCTTGGGCTCGCTCTCGCTCCTCAGGGCGAGGGTAGAATTCCAAGGCTGGACGCTCGACTTTGATGCCTACCGCACGAGCGGTGTCGAGGTAGAGTTCCGCCTCGTGTTTTATACCCTTTACGGGTACGCGCAGGGTCAAAGAGAAGCCCCGCCCGCCGCTGTCTAGCCCCACTCGATGGGGGATACCGGCCAGATAGGGGAGGAGGCCCATCAAAGGAGAACGCTCCAAGACGAAGCAGGCGTCGTAATCCCCGGCTCGCAAGCGTTGGACGAGGGCCCAGTAATCGCCCCAACCGTACTCCCCGCTCCCCACCGGCCCGCAATCGAGGAGATTGTCCAGATGGGGGTTGGTCTCCAAGAGAGGGCGAGACCAAGGGCCCACAGCGTAGTCGAGGCGGGCTTTGGGGTAGGCCCTCCGTATGGTGGCCACGAGGGGGGTGGAGAGGAGAACGTCTCCCACGCAGCAAGGCTTCAGAATCAAGATCGCCCGGGGCGAGGCGGGAAAGGCCGGAGAACTCCGCAAGCGAAAGGGGAGACCCAGGAGCCGACAACCGAGACCTACCAGAACGTCCCTAACGGATATTTTGCCCCTCCTTCCAAAAGGGGACGAGAGTCCTCGTCCCCCAAAGACAACCTTACTATCCGAGATACTACCGTTTTCTGGCCCTCTTCCGACCTTTTTTCACCACCCCGCCTCGGTATGGTGGAGCCAGGATGGTGTAGATGGTGCAGAAGGAGTGGTCGAGCATCCGAGAGGCGAGCCAGGGGTCGGCCTCCTCCAGGGATTCCCGCATGGTGATGACCGTGGGAAGTTTGGCCTGATAGCGGTAGTTGAAGATCTGGTAGAGTTTCTCCCGGGCCCAAGGGGTAGCGCTCTGGCTCCCCAGGTCGTCGAGGACGAGAAACCGCGCTTCGCGCACCGCCTCGAACCTCTTATCGTAGGAGATGGGGCTAGAGGGGCTGTAGGTGGCCCGCAGATGGTCCAATAGATCGGGGATGACCTCGAAGCGGACAGGGTAGCCTTGCCGGTGGAGGTAGTTGGCGATGGCCGCCGCCAAGTGGGTCTTGCCACAACCGTACATCCCCATAAAGACTAGCCAGCCTTGGGGGTTCTGGGCGTACTCCTTGGCGATAGTGTGGGCCCTTCGCAGGTTCTTCTGCTCGCTGGGGGGTAACTCAGCGCGATGAGCGTCGAAGGTCTCGAAGGTCTGATCGGCGTAGAGGCTGATGATGCTCTGCCCCTCGTCCGTATCGCCGCCAGAGGCTCGAAAGTCCCGGGCCTCGATGATGTAGATCTGGCATAGGTCGGGGTCAGTCATCCGGGATAAGAGTCGGGGGTCTATCTCATCGAGGGGACAGTTGGTAGTGATCACCGTGGAGAGTTGAGCGTTGTACCGGTAGTTGATGAGTTGGTAGAGTTTCTCCTTCGCCCAAGGGGTGCCGCTTTGGGTTCCCAGGTCGTCGAGGATCAAAAGGGGAGCGGTGCGCACCGTCTCGAACCGCTCATCGTAGGCTACGGCGCTGTCGGGGCTAAAAGTGGCTCGCAGGTGGTCCAAGAGATCGGGCACCACCACGAAAAGGACGGGCTCTCCCTGCTCCAGTCGATGGTTGGCGATAGCCGCCGCCAAATGGGTCTTGCCGCAGCCATAACCCCCGCTGAGAACCAGCCAGCCCTTGGGCTCCTGACCAAACTCCTGGGCGAGTTCATAAGCCCTTTTCAGGTTCTCCCGTTGGCGGGGAGGTAAGCCGTACCCCTCCGGCTTGAAACTTTGGAAGGTCATGCGGGAGAGGAGCCCCAGGTTGCCGGCCCTTCGCAGATCCCGCAGTCTCTTCTCCGCCAGTTCTTTCTCCTTGCATCGGCATAAGATGGGGCGGCCGAAATCGGGATGGCCGGGGGGTACATCTCGATAGAGATAACCGAGCCCGCCACAGATGGGGCATGATGGCTCTCGCTTAGTGCTCGATGTGGTCGGCGTACTCTCCCTTGATGTATCGATACCGGTCCTCTTTAGAATCTCTTCTAGTCTTTCCGTCGTCTTTCCCCTCCCGAGCCCAACGCTCAAGGATAGCCTGTATATACCGCCAATTTCGGGCGTTTCGCTCCACCGCTATCTTGAAAGCCTCCTCTATCCAGGCGGCGGGGTAGGTTTTCTCCGCCTCCCGCAACTCTTCAGCGATCAGGGGTTGCAGGAGGCCGATGTTCTGCTCATAGAGGGCGAAGATATTAGGTCGTTCCACCTCCACCCCCTCTCCTGGCCTGGAGGGCATCCCCTCCAGTTTCAACTCCCCCCGTTCTATTTCCTCTACGGCCTGGCGCGATGGGGGATCATTCAAGAAATACCAACTCTCTTGGCTATCACCTCCCTCGGGATCCTTTACGGAAACCCTTAAGAGGGTGCCCCGGGCCACAGCCCTCTCCAGCCCCTCGTCGAGGAGATCCTCCGGGCGCTGGCTAGCCACCTTTCCCTCGGGATCCTTTACGGATAGCCCAGCCAGGAGCAAGGGGTCTTCCCGCAGTTCCTGGAGGCTAGCATACCTGAGATGGCCCTTCTTGCCCTGGAGGAGCCAGAAGAGATGGAGGGTGACCTTCAGTTCCGGTAGATTATCGATGCGGGGCACAAGTTGGCTGAAGAAGAGATCGGGGAGGGGAGTGAAGCGCACTTTTCCTTCCGGGAAACCAGCAAACCCTTTCATCTTCTAATCACCAAAGATACCTTTCCTGAACCAACGTGGTCAGCCAACGATGGTGTGCCAACACTGAGCCAACGTGGTGAGCCAACGATCTCACCATCCTGTAGGAATCACAGTATCCTGTCCTTACAGGATCCCGAGGGATAGGACGATCACGCCATCCTGTATCCTGTAGGAATTGGAGGACCCTGTAGGGGCCCACCCTACCACTAAAGAGCGGTCTCGGGCTGTTCTCTCACCCTTTCAGGTCGTACAAAGTTCAAGAACTTGGCCTGTTTCTTTTGGAAAAGGAGTTGGAATTGCCCGGTGGGGCCGTTGCGATGCTTAGCCACCACTATGTCCGCCAGGCTGGTCTCATCGGAATCCTCTTCTGCGACCTCACGGTAGATGAAGATGACCACGTCCGCATCCTGCTCGATGGAACCCGACTCTCTAAGGTCGGAGAGCACGGGCCGCTTATCCGCCCTGAGTTCGACGGCCCGCGAGAGTTGGGAGACGGCCACCAAGGGAACCCTCAATTCGCGGGCCAGGGATTTGAGTTGCCGGGAGATATATGAGACCTCCTGCACTCGGTTCTCGGCTCTAATCCCGGCCCTCATCAACTGCATGTAGTCGACGACGACCAGATCCACCCCGTACTCGGCGTGCAGTCGTCGGGCCTTAGCCCTCACCTCCATAGGGGTTATGGCTGGAGTGTCATCGATGAAGATGGACATCTCTGATAGCTCACCCATAACGTCGACTATCCTCTTTAACTCTTCCTCCTCGAACTCCCCGATCCGAAGCCTCTGGGAGTCGATCTCCGATCCGGCAGAGACGAAACGCTGCACCACTTGCTCCCCGGGCATCTCCAGGCTGAAGAGGGCGATGGTGGCCTTCTGCCTCCGAGCCATCGCCTCGGCCATGGTTAAGACTAGACTGGTCTTCCCCATGCCCGGTCGACCGGCTACGATGATGAGGTCCGCTGGTTGTAACCCGCCCAGAAGTTTGTCCAGATCGTAGAAGCCGGTGGGGAGGCCGATAGTCTCCCCCCGATGCTGGTAGAGGTATTCGATCCGGTCGTAATATCGATCCAGCACCTGCTGGATGGGAGCCAGATCCCGCTCCACCCGTCGTTGGGCCACGCTGAAGATGATCTGCTCCGCCCGGTCGATGATCTGATCCACCTCATCGGCTTCCTCGTAGGCGATGCCTGCTATCTCCCCTGCGGCCCCGATGAGACGCCGGAGCACCGCCGCCCGCTCCACGATCCGCCCGTAGTCCTCCACATAGACCGGGGTGGGCACGGCATTGATGAGGGAGGTGAGGTAACTGGGCCCTCCTGCCTCATCCAATTGCCCTCGCCGCTCCAGTTCATCGCAGAGGGTGATCAGATCCGCTGGCTGGCGTCGTTCGTGGAGCTCCAGTATCGCTTTATAGATGAGGCTATGGGATTGGCGATAGAAATCTTCGGGGCGCAGAAAAGCGGAGACCTTAAGCACCGCGTCACGGTCGAGAAGGAGGCTGCCTAATACCGACTGTTCGGCCTCGATGTTCTGGGGGGGTAGCCCTACTGTGGCCATGCTTACCCCTCATCAAGATCATCAAGATCGAGGCTGTCTACGAATTCGCGGAAGGGGGCTAATCTCTCCTCTTCTTCCGCAGTGAGGCTTTCCCTATCCTTGCTGGGCACGATGCCCGCCCTCTCCATCACCGATTCGGCCACATAGATGGGCGCTTTCGCCCGGACAGCAAGGGCGATGGCATCGCTGGGGCGGGAGTCGATCTCTATGCGCTGGCCATTCAACTCGATGACGATTTGGGCGTAGAAGGTATCATCCCTCAAATCGTTGACCAGAATGTGGGAGACGGAAGCCTCTACCCCATCGATGAGGGACTTGAGGAGGTCATGAGTTAAGGGGCGTGACATCTCTAGGGATTGCATGCCTATGGTGATGGCATCGGCTTCAAAGGGGCCGATCCAGATGGGGAGGTACCGCTCCGTGTTCTCGTCTTTGAGGACCACAACGCGGTGGTTGGAGATGAGGCTAACCTTTATGCTATCCACCGTCACTCTGATCATTTCGTCCCTCCCGCCCCTTAGGGCCTCGTCCAGCTTCTTCTCCCATTATATCACAAGAGGAGAGAGCATACAAATAAAGCAGCCTTCTAAAAGGAGCGGGGGAGCAAATTTTAAGGTCTCTTTAGAGATGACAAGGGGAAGAAAAGATGGTATAATTCCCCATACTTCAACTACCATGGGAGAGGCGATGCAAGTCGACTTAGGACCTATCTTGACAGTAAGCGGCTTCATTTTGGGATTCTACTTTTTGGCCTTTCTTCTAAGCCTGGTCATCTGGACCTTCCGAGATATCCGCTCTCGATCGCGGGACATATTCGTTCAACTCCTGGCTACCCTTCTAGTCCTGGTCTTCAACCTCCCGGGCCTTCTGCTCTACTTCATCCTCCGCCCTCAAGAGGCCCTAGCCGACGCTTATCAACGGTCGCTGGAGGAGGAAGCCCTGCTCCAAGATATCGAAGAGCGAGACTCCTGCCCGGCCTGCAAACGTCCCATCGAGCCCGACTACCTCTTCTGTCCCCACTGTCACACCCAACTGAAAAAGGCCTGCTCCGACTGCGGCCGCCTCCTTCATCTCGCCTGGGACATCTGCCCCTATTGTGGAGTTAGAGAGCCAGCGCCGGCCTCGGAGGAGGGGGAAGCCTCTCCAGAACCAGAATAGCCCTATCTCCCCCAGCTGACCAGCCCTTTCTCATGAGGGAGCGATAAGCACCCCTCCGCCATCGCTTTCAAAGAGAGCAAGGGTCTATTTGGGCGCCCCCATCCCTTCTAGAATCCCGTGGGAAAGAATAGTGGGCTGAAGATCATCATACCCAGAAAGGCCGAAGCCTTCTTTGACTTCTTAGCGGGTTATGAGCCAGGCGAGGCCTCCCACTAGGGCCGTGATAGCCAGGCCGTAGCCGATGGTCTTCCTCAAAACGAGCCCCTCTCGCCCCTCCAGCCCGGCGGTGCTGCAACCGACGATGATCTTGGCTGGAGCGAGCATGCTCCCCAACGAGCCCCCCGTGGTTTGAGCTCCCAGGATGACCAGGATAGCCACCCCCATCAGTTCAGCGGTGCTCTTCTGCAAGGGGGCGAAAACCACATTAGAGTTGGTGTTGCTCCCCGTCATGAAGGCTCCCAGGAGCCCTATGAAAGGGGAGAGGAAAGGGAAAGCGTGACCGACTAGGCGACTTAGGCCTTGGGCCAAGATGATAGTCATACCGGTGTGATCCATGATCATGGCCATCCCCACCATGGAGGCTATGCCGATAGTGGAAGGGATGGCAGAACGTGCGGTCTGGGCAAGGATAGTCCGGGCAGCTCTCTTCTTATAGAGGCCCGCCCGCCGATATATGAAATAGGCCAGGATGGAAGCGTAGGCCAAAAGGGCCCCTGCATGGCCGAAGAGGCTGATCTTCCTTCCCACCCCGGCCTCGGTCACCCAACCGAGACCGCTTTCGACCTGGGGGAAGTGGACGGTGATCATCACTTGGTTGAGGAGACGGTGCAACAGGGGCCAAAGTTCGGCGGCGGTCACGATGACGATGAGGAGGAGATAGGCCGAGACCGCCACCCCCAGCCCCATCTTAGAAGCCTTCAAAGGGGCTGGCCTTTGCCCTCGATAGGGAGCGAGACGGGTCACCCCAAAAGCGGCTACCAATCCAGCCATCCCCGCTACGAAGCCGGCTAGGTTCCAGAGACCACGGGTCGCCAGTAAGTATTGCACGGAGGCCATGACCGACCCGATGACCAAGAGGGCGGGCAAAGAATGGCGAAGAGCCCGCCCCCCCTGGCATGCGTGCACAGAGGAGAGGCCACAGCCGAAACAGGCTATCCCTAGGAAGAGAGCGGACCAAGGGGCTAACTCCAGGCCGGAGAGGTCGGTGGTGGCGATGAGGGCGTTGAAAGAGGAGGCGATGCTACCGAAGGTGACGGACCAAGAGTGGCCGATAGCCGGAGCCACTACCGCTACCACCGGCTCAAAGCCCAGCCCCAGGAGAAGGGGCGCTACTACCGCTATGGGCACTCCGAAGCCCGCTACCCCTTGCAGGAAGCCGCTGAAGACCCAGCCCAGGATCAAAAGTTGTAGAGTCTTATCCCCCGTGAGGCGAGAGATCCCCTCGCTGATCACGTCGATGGCCCCCGCCTCGTTCACCACGTTGTAGAGAAGGAGAGCCATCCAAATGATATAGAGCACGAAGAGGCTAAGAAGTATCCCCCTTAGTTGGGAATAGGCTAACAGTTCCGGAGTCGCTCCGAAGAAAAGAAACCCCACGATGAAGGCGGTGAGCCAGCCCACAGGGCCAGCCCTGGCAGCCCCCCACCTCAACCCTACCATGAGGAAGAGGATCATGCCGATAGGGGAGGAGGCCAGGAGACCACCGGCCAGGTTGAGAGGCAGGTTTTCCATGCCTAGCCCTTCTCTAGGATGGTAGATGGCATTTTGACGCGCTCAGTCTACTACATCCCAAGAGAGTTGCCAACGCCGATCCCTAAACGGGTTTGAGAGTAATCCTCTCATCGTTGCACTTCCATACGCGCGGTGTTGATAAGATATCACAGGAACCAGAAGCTGGCTATTCTCTAAGGATCTATTCATATGATATACTTGGTTCGGCAACCGCTCCTAGCCCCTCATTTTCAAGGGTCTGGGGAGCGCGCAAAAGTGGAGAAGGAGCGACAGATATAACCTATCCAAGGCATCGATATGGAAGACATAGATCATGGAATCCTCGGTCCTAATTCTTACCTCTGATGTCGGTGGTGGTCACCGGAGCGTGGCTCTGGCCTTGGCGGAGGCTCTGGGGTCTTTTCATTTTGAGGTTTCCATCGTTGATGTCATGGCCCAAGGTCTACCCTCGCCCCTCAACCGCATCGGTCGGCTCTATGGCCCTCTGGTGAACCGTGCGCCCCTCATTTGGCATGCCCTCTATCATCTCACCGAAAGCCAACGGCGCACGGGGTTTCTCCTTAGATGCCTCAAACCGCTTTTCCTCAAGAGGCTGATTAGCCTTCTCGAGGCTGCGAACCCCGACGTGGTCGTCTCCACCCATCCTTTGGCAAACCATCTCACCGTTTGGGCTTTGCAGCGGATGAGCCAAACCCCGATAGTTACCATGATCACCGATCTGGCGAGCGTTCATCCCCTTTGGGTCTGCTCTGAGGTCGATCTCTGCCTTGCGCCCACCGAGGAGGCGCGCCGGGAAGCGCTGAAATGGGGTATTCCAGGGGAGAAGGTGAAGGTCGTGGGATTGCCTGTAGGTCTGGCCTTCACTAAGGGAGTTTCCGACCGGTGTGCCCTGAGGGCTGAGTTGGGCTTGGAAGGCGATCTTTTCACCGTGCTCATCTCCGGCGGCGGAGAGGGAATAGGTAACCCTCTAGCGTTGGTCAAAGCGGTGGCTAAAGCCGGGCTGGAGGTGCAACTCATAGTGGTGGCCGGTCGAAACCGAAGGTTAAAAGAGCGGCTGGAAGAGAGAGCCTGGGAGATCCCCATACACGTCACCGGCTTCACGGCGAGGATGCCTGCGCTGATGCAGGCCGCCGATTGTATTATCACCAAGGCCGGCCCGAGCACCATATCTGAGGCCCTCGTCTCTGGTCTCCCTCTGATCATAACCAGTGCCATTCCAGGTCAGGAGGAAGCGAACGTGGATTATGTGGTCCGAAGTGGCGCTGGAATCTACGCCCCCGGGCCAGAGAAGGCCGTGGCTGCCCTGAGGGAACTCATAGCCTCCCCCGGAACCCTGGAGCAGATGAGAAAGGCAGCCTGGCAACTAGCACATCCGCAAGCGGCCGAAAAGGCTGCCCGACTGATTGCGAGCCTGGCCCGGCGATGACAGGCCGGGGGCCAGGGGCATCAATGCTTCGCACCCTGCGCTCAGCATGGGCGGGCCAGGGGCCGGGGGACAAGCCCCCTACGTTTTGACGCGGAACGCCCCTATCCCTGGGTACCTCGCTGCGTCACCCAACTCCTCTTCGATGCGCAGGAGCCGGTTGTACTTGGCCACCCGCTCGCTTCGGCAGGGGGCTCCGGCCTTTATCTGTCCTGTGTTTAAGGCCACCGCCAGGTCGGCGATAGTGGTATCCTCGGTCTCCCCGCTCCGGTGAGAGATGATCTGCGTCCAGCCCGCTTTCCTGGCCATCTCCACAGCCGCTATCGCCTCAGAAAGAGTCCCTATCTGGTTCACCTTGATGAGGATGGAGTTGGCTGCCTTTTCCTCGATAGCGCGCTTTAGGCGTTGAACGTTGGTTACCAAAAGGTCATCGCCCACGATCTGAATCTGGTCGCCTAGCCTCTGGGTGAGAATCCTCCAACCCTCCCAATCGTCCTCCGCCAAGCCATCTTCGATGGAGATGATGGGGTAGGTCTCGACCCAATGGGCGTAGAAATCGACCATCTGGGCGCTGGTCAACTTCCGCTCTTCCTTCCTCAGATGGTATATCCCCTCTTCATAGAACTCGGTGGCCGCGGGATCGAGAGCGATATATATATCCTCCCCGGCCTTATAGCCGGCCTTCTCTATGGCGGCCAGGATCACCTCGATCGCCTCTTGGTTGGAACCCAATGATGGGGCAAAGCCACCTTCATCACCCACGTTGGTGTTGTGGCCTTTCTCCTTCAACACCGCCTTCAGGCTATGATAAACCTCCGCTCCCCAACGCAGGGCTTCGCTAAAGGTGGGCGCTCCAGCGGGCACGATCATGAACTCCTGGAGGTCGGTAGAGTCGGCGGCGTGTTTCCCCCCGTTGAGGATGTTCATCAGGGGGACGGGCAAGGTATTGGCCCCCACGCCTCCCAGATAGCGATAGAGGGGCAGGTCTAGGGCGTTGGCCGCTGCTTTGGCCACAGCCAAAGATGCGCCCAGGGTGGCGTTGGCCCCCAGGTTCGACTTATTGGGCGTGCCGTCCAGCCCCACAAGAAAAGCGTCTATGCCCACCTGATCCAGGGCGTCCCAGCCGATGAGCTCCTCGGCGATCTTCTGGTTCACGTTCTCTACCGCCTTAAGCACCCCTTTGCCCCCATACCGCTTCTCGTCGCCGTCGCGGAGTTCTAGGGCCTCATGGCGACCCGTGGAGGCGCCGGAGGGGACCGCCGCCCGCCCCACCGCCCCGCTGATCAAGAGGACCTCCACCTCCACGGTGGGGTTGCCCCGGGAGTCGAGGATCTCCCGCGCGTATATGTCTTCGATCATGGTCATAGCATATTCTCCTCTTTACTAGTGGGAAAACGACCTCTGACCTTTATTTCTTTCCCAAATGTCTCACGCGCAACCAGCTCGAAACCTCCCTCCTTTATGGCATGTTCTCTCTCGACCGGGAATATGAATCGGACTCTCTGAAATCCTCCAGGCTTCAACTCAAGGGGCTCAAAACTAGAGCGTGAAAGTTTCAAGACACCATCTATGATAAGTGAAATGCCTGTGATCGTAGTGGGTGTGTCACCAGCGTTTGAAAAATCGGCTTCCACAAAGTATCTACTTGGCCAAGGGGTAATGACGTCTTCAAGGTAGTTATAACTTAGCTTTCTGATTTGCACTTGGACTTTGGGTCCACCGGTTAGTTTGCCAACAATGAAGTCAAAAAGGCGAAGAACTAACCCTTGGAGAAATCCCAATGCAGCACCCATTGTTGGATTTCCGCTTGAAACCTGTCAATTCTTGGTCTTCAACCCCAGCGCCTGATATAGCCCCTCGAAGTCGAAGTGTTTCTCCAATAGTTTCTCGAAGCGGTCGATCTTCTTCTTCTGGTGGAAACGGGTCTTCCCGAAGTAGCGCTCGATGATCTCCACCGCGGTTAGTGTGTCCTGGCCCACCAAGATCATGGGCACCCCTAACTCCTCCGCCCGCGCCAAGATGACGGCGTTGGGATACAGGTTGCCGGTGAGGATCAGGCATTTGGTGGAAGTCTCCAAGGCCGCCAGTTGGATATCTGGCCGGTCGCCGCCGGTGATGACCGCCTTGTTGGGCTTGCGGCGGAAGTAGGAGAGGGCGCTATCCACGCTCATAGCCCCGATCATCAGATGCTCCACCAACTCGTCCGCCTTCTCCGGGGAGTTGAGTATCCGTCCTCCTAGAACCTCCGCTAACTCTCCCACACTCATGGAGAGGAGAATCCGCTCTTCCGGCAAGACAGCATAGACCTTTATCCCTCGACCTTCGAGGAACGGCCTGACCGTCCTCCGCACGTATTCGAGCCTCCGCTTGGGGACGGTGTTGAGGACAGCCCCCAACATCGATGCGCCAAAGACCTCCTGGCGCAGGAGGAGGCTATTCAGGGATAGATCGTCCTCATATCTGATGATAACCAACTCCCAGGCCCCCAGAAGTTCCGCTACCTTTTGAGATGGGAGACCAACCAAGGCTCCATCGTTCAGGGAGGCCCCGCCTCCCAAAAGCATCACGTCCTTATCTTTAGACGCCTGCTCGTAGGCCTTCTTTATGCGTTGCTTTACGTCCATCCTCTCCCCCTTGAGGATCGATTCCAGGGTGAGGGGGTCGAGGCAGACCGGGGCCAGGATCTCTGAACCTTCCTCCAATTGAAAGAGTTCCTTGATGGACTCCACATCTTCATCTATGGCGCGCCCCTTTATCCGCTTGGCCGTGCTGCTTATGGGCTTCATATAGCCCACATGGAACCCATCGCGGCGAAACCTCAAACCCAACCCTACACATAGTGAGCTCTTGCCGGAGAAGGGCTCCGCCGAAGTCACATATACCGCCACCGCCTTTTCAGCCATTTCTCCTCCTTCGCCACCGAGGCAGAGATAAAGCCTCCTTAATCATTGGAGAGCCATCCTTAGATCGACAGCCACCGCTCCCTTTCCCTCCTCGCATACTATAAGGGGGTTTATATCCAGTTCTACGATCTCTGGGAAATCGGTCACCAGTTGGGAGACCCGCAGCATGCAATCTACGATCGCTTCTAGGTCCGCTGGGCTCTCCCCTCGCAGGCCCCGCAGTAGACCATAGCCCCGGATCTCGGAGAGCATCTCCCTGGCCTCCCAGCGGGCCACCGGAGCGATGCGGAAGGTCACATCTCGGAGGGCCTCCACGTAGATCCCACCTAAACCGAAAGCCAGGAGGGGCCCAAATTGTGGGTCGCGGCTCATCCCCACCAGTACCTCATAGCAACCCTCAACCATCTCCTGAACCAGCACTCCCCAGATCTCAGCCTCAGGCATGAACCGCAAGGCTCGATAGTTCAAAAGGTCGAAACTATCCCTAACCTCATCGGTCCCCCTTATATTGAGTCTTACCCCTCCGATGTCCGTCTTATGCAAGATATCGGGAGAGGCTATCTTCATAGCCACCGGATAGCCTATACTTTCAGCCGCCTCAACCGCTTCCTCTGCGTTCCTGGCCAATACCGACTGGGGCAAGGGGATACCATAAGCCTCCATCACCCTGCGCGCCTCAGCCTCCCCCACCGCAAGCCTTCCCTCAGAACGAACTCGCTGGAGGACCTCTTGTACCCATGGGGAGTGGACCTCGAACCGCTCGATCTCCCGAGGGGGACGGTCCAAGAACTCCTTTCTCTTGTAGAGAGCCAGCATCGCTTTCACCGCTCGCTCCGGGAAGTCATAGTTGGGTATGCCGTAACGGCGCAGAACCTCCCTCCCCGGCTCGGTCATCTCCCCGCCCATGAGGCAAGCCAACACTGGCTTATCATGGCTCTTCGCCGTCTCGCCCACCGCCTCCGCTATATCCTCCACATGCATCACCACCTGGGAGAGGAAGATGGCGATCACCCCATCCGCGTTGACATCCTGAAGGACGGTATCCAGAGCGTATCGATACCGCTCGGCGTCGGCATCCCCAAGGCAATCTATGGGGTTGTAGACATTGGCCGCAGCGGGCAACCTCTCCTTTAGCCGGTCTACCGTCTCCCGGGTTAAGGAGGCCATCTTCAGCCCCACCCGCTCCACCTCGTCTGAAGCCATGATCCCCGCTCCTCCGCCGTTGGTGACGATGGCTATCCGTTGGCCCCTTATCAGGGGTTGCTGGGAAAAGGCGAAGGCGTAGTCGAAAAGATCCTCCACCGAGTTGGCTCTTATCACCCCTGCTTGTCGCAAGGCGGTATCGTAAGCCTTCTCGGAGCCGGCCAGGGTCCCAGTGTGAGAGGAAACAGCACGAGCACCGGCCTCGGTGGTTCCCGCCTTGATGATGACGATGGGGGTCTTCTGGCTGACCCGGCTGGCTACCTCCATGAACCGGGTGCCATCCACGATACCTTCCAAGTAGGCGGCGATGACTTTGGAGCGGGGGTCATCCCCCCAAGCCTCAAGCATGTCTATCTCGTTTATATCCACCTTGTTCCCCAGACTCACAAGCCGGGAGAAGCCCGCTCTCTCGCTGATCGCCCAGTCCAATATGGCGGCCAAGAGAGCCCCCGATTGGGACATGATGGCGATATCGCCTTGCTCGGGCATTCCTCGGGCGAAGGTGGCGTTCAAGGGGCAGAGGGTGTCTATGAGGCCCAGACAGTTGGGGCCGATGATACGCATACCATAACGGCTGGCTATCTCTGCCAACCTCTTCTCCTCCTTCACCGCTTCGCCACCTACCTCCCGAAAGCCAGCGGTGATGATCACTACCCCTCGCACTCCCTTCTGGCCACACTCCTCCAAGACCCGGGCCACTACGGGAACCGGAACCACGACCACCGCCATATCGATCTCCCCAGGAACGTCGAGGACGCTGGGGTAGGCCCTAAGACCCAGGATCTCGTCGGCCTTGGGGTTGACGGGGTAGACCTTACCCTTGTAGCCGTATTGGAGGAGGTTCTTCAAGACGCCATGGCCTAACTTCTCCTCATGGCGAGAAGCACCGATGACGGCCACAGATTCGGGGCAAAAGAAGAACTCGAACATGATCCCTTTAACCCAGAGTTTTCATTATATTACCCCAAAAGGAAGAGCAAGGCAATTGACAAAGGGGGGAAAAGGAGGTATAATATTTATGCGATTATTCTAATATACTAATCAAAACGGGGGGCCAAATGGAGAGAGACGCCTACCGCTTATTAGCCAGAACCATAAAAGCCTTGGCTCACCCTACCCGTCTCGCCATCCTCTGCCTACTTCGGGAGGGGGAGATTTGTGTCTGCGACCTGGAGCCGGCTCTCGATCTCCGCCAAGCGAATATCTCCCAACATGTAGCCATCTTACGCCGCGCCAACCTGGTCACAAGTAGGCGAGCCGGCTTGAGGATCCTCTACCGGGTGAGCGATGAGAGGGTCTTTGAGGCGTTGGATCTACTATCCTCTATCGCGCGCGAGCAACTGGTTGAGGCCACCGAGGCCTTAGCATCGCTCATGCCATCGAATTTGCAAGCAGGGGTTTGAATGGGGAAACGGGCTCCGTCTTGCAGTTGTACAAGAGACCCTTTCGGGGATATCCCGGCGGAGATCCATCCGTCGTCGCGGAAGAAGAGTGCTCTTCGAAAAATGATCTGTCCTTCTTGTGGCAAGAAGTACTGGACTAATCGAGAGACAGAAGAGACAGACCTGTGTTTTGACTGCGAAAAGGGCCTAGTTGGAGGTGTGGCTAGATAGCCTCTCGAAGCGGTCTAATAGCAGTGGGGACGATGCCTCAAAACTCAAACACGGATCAGGGTTTATTTGCTCCCTATTTGACGAGAAAGGAGATCCATGGTCGAGATAGAGTACTTGCAAGCCCAAGTAGATAAGTTTGTCTTCAAAGTGAAAAGGGGTTGCTTCTACGCAGAAGAGGGCATATGGGTGCAAGTGGAGAACGGTGTTGGCAGAGTTGGGGTAAGCGATTTCCTACAGCAGAAGAGTGGTGATTTGGCCTTCGTGAACCTCCCCCAGTTGGGCGCCACCTTGAAGCAAGGTCAGGAGATGGGGAGCATCGAGACGATCAAGGCCGATGTGATGATCAACTCTCCCCTCTCTGGGGTTGTTCAAGAGACAAATATAGAACTGGACGTAAAGCCGGAGTTGATAAATGAAGACCCCTACGGCGAGGGTTGGCTCGTTCTCGTGGAGATGAGTGACTTTGAAAGCGATCGGAAGAACCTCTCGACCGCGGAGGAATATTTCACTGTGATGAAATCACAAGCCGAGGAGGAGGCGAAGAAGCGGTGAGTCAAGAAGAGGATAACAAGGTGCTGATCATCCCCTGTAGCGGGATCGGAAAGGCCTTCGGCTCGGTAGGGCGGGAGGCCATGTATATGGTTGTGGAGGAACTGCGACCAGGAGAGACGGAGACCGTCTGTCTCTCACTCCTCACCCTGGGAGACGAGGAGGCGAAGGATCGTGTCCGGCGCCATCCCGTGATCACCATTGATGGATGTCCCAAGGGTTGCGCAGAGGTGAACGTGGAAAGCGTGGGTGGTCGTAGCGCGGCCAACTTGAGGGTGGTAGATACTTACCGGGAGCACCCTGAACTGAAAGTGAGGTCAGTGCTGCACCTGGGAGAGGCCGGGCGAAAGTTAGCCCGCATCCTGGCTAGAAAGGTAGCCTCGCAGGTCGATGTCATCAAGATGAAGGGAGATGTAATAGATGGTTGATCTACCGAAGAAGAAGGTAGGGATCATCGCCTGCGCCGGCGAGGAGATCCCAGAAGGGACTATCTCTCGTGTGGCGGCCCGCATGGTTCTGGAGGAACTGAGACCTGAAGACACCGTCACCCTCTGTCTCCCTCTCTTCCTGGCTGGGGACGAGCGGGAGAGGGCCTTCGCGCGGTTTTATCCTACCATCGCCATTGATGGCTGCGAGAAACTCTGCGCCAAGAGGGCGACGGAGAAGTACAGTGGCCCTGTTTCTAGTTACATCGTAGTGGATAAGTTGATAGAGATGCGAGACCTCTCCGCAGGCCCGAGCAGGCACGAACTGGATGAAGCGGGCCAGCGAGCGGCGGAGGTTGTGGCCCAGGAGATCGTAAACCAAGTGGAGCGCATATTAGGAAGGGAGAGGGCTGTTGCAGCCGTACAGAGGGTAGCGAGTGCGCCAGCCGGTGCGGTGACAGCCTGTGCTTGCGCCTCAGGTATCCCCATCACCCAGGTCAAGATTGGCGGAGTATCCGTGGGCCTGGTTGCGCTGGAGCCGATATTCGAGCAGTTCTACCAAGAAGGTCGTCAGGGCGCGCCCAGTCTCGATGAGGATCTAATGAAGACCGTCAAACTGTACAACTATGTTCCACCTAGCGCGGAGGAGAGATACAAGGCTGCTCTCCTGGAACAATATGAGAAGTTCTGCCGCCGCAAGGGGGGATAGATGGCTACCTACACCTATGAGACGACGGTGACTTGGAAAGGGGAGCATTGGGGCCATCTCAAATGCGGCAACGGGCCGGAGATGGACTTTTCGGCTCCGCCGGACTTGCATGGCCATGCTAGGGTCATGACTCCAGAGGATGCGTTCGTGGCTGCAGCCAATATGTGCGTGATGATGATGTTCCTTTGGGCGGCGGAGAGGTTCAAGATCGATTTAGTCTCCTACGAGTGCAGGGCTGAGGGGGAGAAGAAGATAGAGTTGGACCGCACGGAGATCTTCACCAAGGTTACCCTATGGCCCAAGATAAGGGTCAGAAACACCGAGGAGAAACGTGTGAGACGGGCTCTTCAATCGGCGACCAAATACAGTCTGGTTGCAAACTCTATCAAGGGCCAGGTGATCGTGGACCCGGAAATCACGATTGTCTGATTCTTGTATCTGAATTTGTGCCAAGATTCATAAGGAGGGGTAATGTTGCATATTAGGATTCTGGGGCCTGGCTGTCTCAACTGCTATCTGGTAGAGCAAGTTGCCGTGGATGCCCTAGAGATGGTGGATGTAGAAGCGACGTTGGAGCACATCACTGACTACAACGAGATGCGTAAATACCCTATCATGGCTACCCCTGGCCTGGTGATAAACGAGGAATTGGTTTGCGCGGGGCGCATACCTTCCATAAAGGAGGTCATCTCCTGGGTCAAGGAGGCTCTGGCCGAGGAGGAGAAGGATAAATCAAGTGAGTAACGTAGCAACCGCATCTGTCCAAGAACAGGCCGGTCTCAGCCTAGTCGGCAAGCTCTTGCCCGTGTGGATCATCCTGGCCATGGCGGCTGGTTTGCTTCTGGGCAAGTTCTTGCCACAGGTAGGCAAAGCCTTGGAGCCGGGTATTCCTCTCGGCCTTTTTGTCATGATTTATCCAGCGATGACCAAGTTGGAGTTTGGAGACGTCCGCAGCGCCGTCCGCGACTGGAAGCCAGCGGCCATCGTGATCTTTTTCAACTATACCTTCAACCCCTTCCTGCTCTATCTTTTTGGCTGGATCTTTCTGCGCAACCATCCCGATCTGTGGACTGGCCTTGTTCTGCTGGGCGTGGCGCCATGCATCGCCATGGTGCTGGTTTGGACCGACCTGGCACGGGGCAATAGTCCTCTGGGTATCGTCCTGATGGCCTGGAACTCGCTGATCCAGATTGTGACCACCCCCTTCTTCATCTGGTTGATCCTGGGTGCGCGGGTCTCTGTCGACCTTGGACTGGTGGCGCAGAGCGTGTTGTTGTATCTAGGGCTGCCCTTGTTGACCGGAGCTCTTTCCCGGCGGTGGATGTTGCGTGCGAAAGGGCAAGCGTGGTTTGAGAACAAGGCGCTTCCGGTGTTGGATGATGTGCAGCTCATTGCCCTGATGTTGACGCTGGTCGTCATGTTTGCGCTCCAAGGCGATGTGATCCTGCAACACCCTGAGTTCATCTGGCAGATGGCAACGCCGCTCGTGCTCTTTTTCGTTGTGCTCTTTTTCGGCGTCCTCCTCGTCAGTCGCAAGGCGGGCTTTTGCTACGCCGACTCGGCGACGACCTCTTTCCACTGCACGGGTCGCAACTTTGAGCTGGCCATCGCAATTGCGCTGACCGCCTTTGCGTCGCGTCCGATGGTTGGCGTTTCGACGGTCATCGGCCCGCTGATCGAAGTGCCGTTGATGCTAACGATTGTCTATCTGGCAAAGAAGCTCGAGTGGAACCTCTTCGGCACCAACACCGCCGGCGCCTGCCAGTCGCAGGCCAACCGGGATCAGGCCTAGCAGTTCAACTCGTCCCATCAACGCCGCCGTGGGGGTGACCAAGTGGGACATCGCCAAGAGCGTGCTCATCTTCCTGGGTATCCCTTTGATCGCGGGGATCGTCACCCGCTTCACCCTGATGGGGCGTAAAGGCAAAGAGTGGTACGAGGCCAAGTTCGTGCCCAAACTCAGCCCTACCGCCATCGTGGGCTTGCTCTTCACCATCATCATTATGTTCTCCATGAAGGGGGAATATATCTTGACTCTGCCCGGGGATGTGTTACGCATCGCCATCCCCCTGGTAGCCTACTTCCTGCTGATGTTCGCGGTTTCTTACCTCATCTCCTGGGCGCTCAAGTTCGTCTATCCGCAGACGGTCACTCTCTCCTTCACCGCGGCCAGTAACAATTTCGAGTTGGCTATCGCCGTTGCGGTGGGCGTCTACGGCATCAATTCAGGGCAAGCCCTAGCAACTGTCGTGGGCCCTCTCATCGAGGTGCCGGTGTTGATGGGCCTGGTTTATGTATCCCTCTGGGCCAAGAGGTTCTTCTTTAACGCCGATGGCACGGTGAAGCGGGTTCTGGTTAGCGTATCTAGATGATAGAGCCCTTAGGGTGACGCTGCGCCTAAATACAAAAGCCTGCTCTCCACCGCCTTCTTGGCCTGCCCCATGGCGCTGACCACCGCCGGCGCTTTGGAACCACCACGCCGTTCACCCCTAAACGCGGCATCCCCGACAACCGCCTCTCTAGAACACCTACCATTGCGCTCTACACCCTCGCTTCGTACCTATCTTACACCTCCTGTGTTATACTGGAAAAGGCTTTTCCAAGGTTGCTATAACCGAGATTCGAGGACTATAGCGCTTCTCTGACCCATAAGAGGGAGAGAGATTTGCCTAGATATGCGCACATCGTGGGCTGGGGAAAGTACGTCCCAGATAAAACCCTCACCAACAACGATCTGGCGGAGTTAGTGGATACCTCCGATGAGTGGATCCTGGCCCGCACGGGGGTATCGGAGCGGCGGATCGCCGGGCCCAAGGAATCGACCTTCACCATGGCTTTGAGGGCTGCGCAGGAAGCCCTCGAGGTGGCTAATATGGACCCCCGAAGGCTAGATCTGATCATCGTCTCTACCGCCACCCCCGACTACCCTTTCCCCGCCACGGCCTGCTTGGTGCAAGACGCCCTGGGGGCTACACGTGCCGGGGCCTTTGACTTAGAGGCGGGCTGTGCTGGCTTCGTCTACGCCCTGAGTATAGCCAGCCAGATGATCGCCACCGGGGCATACGAACATGTCCTGGTCATCGGGGCTGAAACCCTCTCACGCGTCCTAGATTGGACGGACCGCACTACCTGTGTGCTCTTTGGAGACGGAGCAGGGGCCTTACTCCTCCAGGCCAGCGATGCCCCGGGAGGGGTGCTCTCCTTCGTCTTGGGATCCGATGGATCTGGGGGTCAACTCCTCATCATACCCGCTGGAGGAAGTCGTCAGCCGGCGAGCATCGATACGGTGACCCGTAGGCTCCACTTCGTGCAGATGAGGGGGCCAGAGGTCTTTCGTTTCGCCTCCCGCGTCATGAGCAAAGCCACCAGAGAAGCGATCCGCGCGGCCAAACTGACCACCGATGATATCGACCTCTTCATTCCCCACCAAGCAAATCTGCGGATCATCCTCTCCGCAGCCAAGGAACTGGGGCTTCCCATGCAACGGGTCTTCGTTAACGTGGAGAAGTATGGTAACACCTCTACTGCTTCCATCCCCATCGCCTTCTGCGAGGCGATCGAAGAGGAGCGGTTGAAGCCTGGGGATCATCTGGTTCTGGTGGGCTTTGGCGCCGGACTAACCTGGGCCGCAGCGGTGGTAAAGTGGCAGGTTCCCCTACCCGCACCTCCACCCCCTCGCAGAGGACGTTTCTGGCGTTTGTTGCGCTATCGATGGGCCAGGCTTAGATCTCTCTTGCGGCGTCTGAGGCGAAGAGTTGCCTCCTGGTGGAGCAGGATCAGGAGAGAGTGGCCCTCTTAGTGGTGAAACCTCCCACTATCGGTATGGCTCTCCCGCATTCAGGACATCCCCCATTTTGGATTCGGTAGGCGGCCACCCATAGACCGTGCCGCTGAATGAGGAGTTCTCCACAGTGGGGACAATAGGTATTCTCGTACCGATGACCCCGCACATTCCCCAGATAGACGAACCTGAGCCCCTCTTCTTTGCCTATCTCCCAGCCCCTCTCCAGGGTGGCGAGGGGGGTAGGGGACTGGTGGAACCTGTAAGCCGGGAAATAGCCGCTCAGATGCCAGGGGGTCTTTTCCCCTAGTTGGTCACGGATGCGGGCGGCGATGGCTCGTAGCCCCTCCTCATCGTCGTTCACCCCTGGTATCACTAGGGTGGTAACCTCCAGATGCACCCCCTTATCCTTGGCTAGGCGACAGTTCCTCCAAACCACCTCCACATCGGCTTTACAATACCTCCTCACCACCTCTTTTGAGCCTTTGAGGTCCACATTCATACCATCGAGGCCCGCCTCTATCAAGAGGTTAAGGGCCTCTTCGGTCATGTAGCCGTTGGTGACATAGGTGTTGTATAGGTCCCTTTCCTTCGCCAGCCGGAAGACCTCAAGCGACCACTCGAAAGAGAGGGTGGGCTCGTTGAAACTGACGGAGGTCCCCTGGCAACCTCGCCTCATGGCCTGATCCACGAACTCCAGCGGCGACATATATCTTGAGCCCTTGGGTTCGGCCTTGCTAATATCCCAGTTCTGGCACCAGGGACAGGCGAAGTTACAACTCCAACTGCCACAGGTTAAAGCCAGGCTGCCGGGGTAAAAGTGAAAGAGGGGCTTCTTCTCTATGGGGTTACAGGATAGGGAGGAGACGTCGCCGTAGATGAGGGTGTAGATGGTACCCCCCTCGTTGCGCCTGGTCTTACACCAGCCCACATGCCCGTCGCGGAGGGCGCATCTCCGCTCGCAGATGAGACACCTGGTGCGCTCGTTCAGCCTCTCTTGGAGCAACCCTTCCCTGAGAAAGGGGCTCCGGTTCATGGGAAAAAGCCCTCCTTACCTATACAGAAGGGGCTGTTCTTACAGGGATGGTCTTCCGAATTTGTGAGATTTCCCTGCGAGGATTGGAAGATGACCTTTGAGTTGGCCTGTTTGGATCAAGTGTTAGGGTCTGCTATGGTAAGAACCAGAGCCCCAACTACGGAGCATATGGTTGCAGAAAATCAGGCATCCACGTGTTCTTACATTTGGTGATATCCTGATAGCATTGTCGGCACCTAATAGGGCTTTTGCAGTGTGGACACCGAATTTGCTTCTTCTTCCGCGGCATTTGCTCGAGTGGCGGGTGGAAGGCATTTCCACAAGCCCTGCAGACGCAGGTGATGAAATCAAGCGATGCCAGGTTTGGTATGTTCATTTCGTCAACAGCTCTCAAAAGAGCTTTGTCAGAAGTGACAAACGTCAATTGCTCATTGCCTTTGAGGGTAGTGTGAACTTGAATTGCTGCAGCAAGGTGATAGGCGTCCAAGGTCCTCAAATCATGGCTCCTAATCAATTGGCGGGCCAGTAGCTCGATGTCGGGGGAGTGCGGAATCACAAGGTCATCCTCTGCATCTTTGAGAAGTCTCTTCATGATACTATCTCGGACTGCTGGTGAGAGCTTGGCCTTGAACCTACGATCTGAGCCCAGTTGGTTTAGAATGGACTCTACCTCGGTGATCGCATGGCTGCTGTAAGCCATAAAGGACTCTTCGGCGCGATCGTGGACATAGTCTTGTATTGCCCTAATAACCCTCGACCCCATATCGTCGAAGTATCGGCGTGCCAAAGCATTGCTATCCAGGAACAAAACTCTCAATGCACTCTTTCCGAGCGAAAGGCTTTGTCAATCGCAGAGGTGGGTATGCCGGCTAGTAGAGTGCGGATCTCCTCACGGGATAGGTCGCGAGCCTCGGAATAGGCATCAACTACACGAGGATCGACCCCACAAGCGATCCCGCGAGCTCTCAGGCGCGCTTTGAGAAGATCGAGGGGGCGCTCGGTCTTTCGCGGAGGTTCCAACTCTAACGGGCTGATGGGCTCCAATGGAAGCCGCAGCTGTGTGGCTCTTTCTTCATCCAACACCCACCGGGTTCCCTTTTGGCTAGCTAATGTGTCAAGAACGTCCAAGATATCTACGCGAATCCTATCCCCTGAGTCCGAGACTCGGGGCAGCACTTCTCGGTAGATTGCATCTATTGATGCTCCCGCTGGGCCACGATCCAATAGGACTTCGTACACATAGTAACGGAGTTGGTCGCGCAATGGAACATGCGGTCCGAGCTTAGCTCCTTTCTTCAACAGCCAACTTCCGTCTGTTTTACGAAAGTGTTCGGTGAGGAAGGATGACAAATCTCCAATATCCGTGATTGTGCGGTCCAGTTCGTCCACCGCCTTGTGCTGAGTGAAGAAATCGAGTAGTTTCGAACTCAGCTGGAAATAGATTTGCTCGGTCGTCGCCCCAAGGTAGGCAGCAATTAGTCTCTCGGTTTCGTTCTTAAGAAATGTGTGCAGCCCAGGGAATCGCATGAGACTTTCGGCCAGATCTTGTTTCCTGTATGTCATTATGTAGTTTTTGAAGTCGATCTTGCGGAAATTGACGATCATCTCACCCGACAGGGTAGTCAGAGGGTTGGCTATCTTGGTGAATGAAGGCAGCGTGGTTGGCTGAGGCACGGCGTTAATATAGCGAAGGCCAGCCTCATCGCAACTCGACATAATGGTGCTCCAAAAGGCAAGGTCCTTGTGCGCAAAAACCAAGGAAAGCCAGCGCTCCGGTTTCAAGACTCGCGCTATCTGTTCGAGGGCCGATGTGAGCGACTCGAGATATTGTCTCTTGCTCTTTGCCAAGCTGCCACCTTCAATCAGCTCTTCTTCTCGATCTTCGTTGCTGACTGGGAACCCAAGCCAAGCGTTCCACATAGTCGAAAGGTCAAGGTAAGCGATATTTCCCCCATACGGAGGGTCAGTAAATACATAGTCCACAGATTCTTCTGGTAACAATTCGTCAAGGTGTGTCGCCGAGTGCTTGTAGATTCTGAAGGTATTCCCCTCCTCGAAGAAGGAGCCGACAAGTCTGTTGGTCTCTTCCTTCGCCAACCACACTCTCCGAAAACGACGATGAAAGACGTCCCATACGTTCTGGAATGTTGGTTTGCGAGGCAACCAATACTTCTTGTGCAAAAACAATCCGGCCTGTCCTCGAGAGGGAAGCCTTCCCTTGGGCGACGAATACATCAAATTGACAGTTCCCAGGGTGCTCGAGAATGCGTAGAAAAGGAGATCGTGAACTGTGGCATCTTGAACAGTGCCTATTGCGTCGCGGAGTATCGAGTAACCGATCAGCTGTCGGGGGGAGAATAAACGATCTACAGTGCCGACGTGGTGCTGGTCAACATAGGCAGGTATTGGGTCTGTAGGATAGTCGTAATCTGATAGCATGCTCTGCACGATAGAATCAGGGAGTTGGTCGAGCGCATGAATCTTGTCTTTTGCGAGAGCCTCAACGTGTCTGAACGCGGCATCGAGCTTCTCCAAATCGATTGGAGAGATCGCCGTCATCCTCGTTAAGAAGCAAGCGAACTCTGACAAGTCCAAGGCGATTGTGCGGCGCCTCAGCACCAAAGCTTCTGTGGGCACGACTCCGCTGCCGCAGAAGGGGTCCAAAACGACATCGTAAGGCCCTGTGAAGTACGAAATGTACTGCTGGATCACATTATAGGGCCGCTTCGTGAAGAAAGCATGAGCATAATGGCGGCGTGATTGTCTTTTACGAGGCTTGATATAGGCCGTGATGGGTTGCACTGTTATGCCAGTCGCGAAATCTACGGTGGTTTCGAGCCTCCTCATTTGCACTGTGACCATCGCTTTATCCTCCCCCTCCTAGATTGAGTTGAACGTATTCGGCACAGCACATATCATACCACAGATGCGCGTCTGACGCTAGTGCCAGTTATCATATCCAAATGACAGGACCATTGGTCTAGCCTTTTTCACGTCCGCCTGTTTCCTTTCACTTACAACACCGGGACATTCCTTATCCCCCCTTACCACCACGGGCAGTAGATCCAACCTTGATACCTACGGGACGCTTTTGCATCGCGCTAGCGATCTGCATCATGATAGCCCAGGAGTTGATCGAAGATTTCCCAGAGCCAGACGCACGTACGAGAGGTCGGCCATCTACTCCCCCTGTTGCTCTTGGGACGGAAGGTAAACCTTAGTGGTCGCTACCGTCAACCCCACATAGAGCCAGAAGAGGGAGACCGAATGGGGGAAATCCAAGTTGAAGAAGTAGTGGTCGAAGACCCCTCCCACCATGGCCCCTACTATGGCCCCCAGAAGCCCCAAGAGGATGGCTTCCCCTTCGGGGTCGCTGGCTAGGGCTCCTCGGGCCTGCCAACCATGGAAGAAGTAGAGGGCCATGATGAGGAGGAAGGCCCCCAGTCCCACCAAGCCCATATTTTCGGCCATGAGGAGGTAGACGCTAGAGACCCCTATGTAGAGGTCGATACTCGGGGCGCCGCCGAAGCCCACCCCGAACCAGGGGTAACGGGAGATGAGGGTTAGGGCGTCCTTATATTCGCCGACGCGCATCTGGGTAGCCAGGTCTTGCACCCTAGTCCCGGCGATGAAATGCTGAACGTAGGTCTGGGTTTGGGGCAGGATGAGGATGAGGAGACCCACAACCACCAAGGCGATAAGTAGACGCCGATAACGGATAGCCCCCAGGAAGAGACAGGCCGCAGCCAACCCTGCGAAGGCGCCCCGGGAGAAGGTGAGGAGCATACAGGTGAGCATAACCGCCAACATGGGAGCCACCCAGATTCTCTTCAAGATAGGGCGTGGGGTGAATAGTTGGGGGGCGGTGAGACAAGTAACCAGGATGAGAAGGCCTCCCAACACATTGGGGTCGATGGAGGTGGAGATGGCCCGCATGGGGAGGAGAGGGTTGTCCTCGATGAAACGGAGCAGCCCCCAGCCTGAGGGGTAATGGACGATCCTAAGGGTGGAAAGAAGCCGCACGGTCAATTCCCGAGGGAGGAAGTATAAGAGGACACCGATAGAAGCGGAGGCGAAGCCAGCCAGCATGAGAGCCAAGACCGTCCATTTAAGCGCCTGCTTCCCGGTGATGCTGTTCACCACCACGAAGTAGAGGGCGATAGCCAGAATCACTTCCACGAAGTGGCGGAGCACATCTTTAGTTATGCCCGCATGAGCGGTTCCGGCGACGAAGGAGAAGAAAGCCAGGATGATAAAGATGAGGATGGGACCATCTAGGAGGGAACTCAGAACCTCTTCCTGAGTGCGAGTGAGGACCCTAGCCAGCCAGACGCCGAAGAGGGCCAGGAGGGCCACATCGAGAAAGGTGGGGTAGAAGCCCAAACTGAAGGGGATCGCTCCGAAGGGGAGTAGGGTGGCCACCCCGATGAGGAAGAGGAGCCCCATCTGCACACTCCTCAGTATCAGAAGCCCCCCCACCAGGCCCACCACCAAGGCTACGGTCATAAAGGGGTGAAGAAATACCAGGGAAAGGCCACCCAGGGTGCCCAAAAGGAGAGAAACGACTATGAGGCCCAACCAATAAGGCCATCCGCCGTCCCTTACCCTTTGGCGTAATAAATCAACCGCTGCACCCATCCGCTGCACTCATCTTAACTCCGGAATATGAGAAGAACTCCCAGACACACGAAGAGCGTTCCCGCCACCCTGAGGAGGGAGAAGGCCTCTCCCAGAAAGAACCAGGAGGTGAGGACCACAAGGAGGTACCCTAGACTGAGCATAGGGTAGGCCCAACTCAGATCCACCCGGGAGAGCACCGCTAACCAGATGAGGGATCCGGAGAAGATGAAGGCGAACCCGGCCAGGATTCTGAGGTTAGAGAAGGCTCGCAGGAGGCCAGATACGAAACCCTTGGGGGTTAAAGAGAGCATCCCTACCTGATTCATCCCCGCCTTGAGAAGAAACTCACCGGTGACGGAAAGGGAGATAGCGAAAAGGAGGAGAAGAAACGCTTTCCATGGACCTTCACTCATGCGTAAACTCCTTGATAGACTGGGCTACCATCTCCACCTCCTGCTCGGTGATCTCTGGGTATAGGGGCAAGGAGAGGACTTGACGACAATGCTCCTCCGCCTGGGGGAAACTACCGGGGCCATAACCCAAACCGCTATAAGCCTCCATGAGATGTATGGGAAGCGGATAATGTATTAGGGTGCCAATCCCTTTCTGACCCAGGAATTGTTGCAGTTGATCCCTGTGCTGGCTTCTTACCACATAAAGATGGTAGATATGCTCGCCGCAAGAAGTTTCATGGGGCCTGACCACCTCCGAATCGGTCAGGAGTTCATTGTAGAGGCCGGCCCACCTCCTTCGGGCCGCGTTCCACTCGTCCAGATGTTTCAGTTTCACTCTTAAGATGGCCGCCTGGAGTTCGTCTAGCCGGGAGTTGAGACCCCTGATAGAACTGATGTATCTCTTCTCCCACCCGTATTGTCTCAAGAGCCTCACCCTCTCGGCTATCTTGGCCTCATCGGTGACCACCATCCCTCCATCCCCATAGGCTCCTAGGTTCTTGGTGGGGTAGAAACTGAAGCAGCCCACATCGCCTTGGGGCAGTCGCCGCCCTTTGTACGTCGTGCCGTGGGCCTGGGCCGCATCCTCTACCACCATCAAGCCTTGCTTCTCCGCCAAGGAGAGAAGGGGGCTCAGATCCGCAGCCTGGCCATAGAGATGGACAGGCAAGAGAACCTTGGTACGAGGGGTGATCTTCTCCTCTACCTGAGAGGTATCCATATTGTAAGTCACCGGGTCGATGTCTACAAAGACGGGGGTAGCACCCGCCAACTCTATGGCCGCCACAGTGGCCACCGCTGTGTTGGGCACGGTGATCACCTCATCGCCAGGCTCCACCCCACAGGCTAAGAGCGCCAGATGGAGCGCCTCTGTCCCCGAGCCGACCCCTACCCCATAGGCTGCCCCGCAGTAGGCTGCGAACTCCTCCTCGAAGGCCAAAACCTCCTCTCCCAATATGAACCAGCCCCGGTTCAAGACCCGGGCCACGGCTTGGTCGATCTCCTCCTTAATGGAGAGATACTGCCTTTTCAGTTCGCAGAAAGGGATGCCTGTTCCCAATAGTGCTCCTTGTACCGGCGATAGAACTCTATCGTCCTCCCTAGACCCTCTCGCAGGGGAACCTGGGGCTCCCAACCCAAGACCGCCTTTATCTTGCTGTAGTCGCCGTAGTAGTCGCCGATATCGATCCTTTTCTCCTCTGGGGGGAAGGGCACGAGTCTATAGGAGGCTTGGGGGGAGAGTTCGATCAGAAGTTTGGCTACCTCCAGGAGGCTAATCGGTTCTCCGCCCAGGTTGAATACCTGACCATTGGCCTCCTCGCTGGCCGCAGCCAGAAGGAAAGCGTGCACTACGTCAGCCACATAATTGAGATCGCGCTTTTGATTGCCATCCCCATAGATGGAGATCTCCTCTCCATCGACGGCTAGACGGACAAACCAGCCGATGAACCCTTGGCGGTTATGCTTCACCAGTTGGCGAGGCCCATAGGTATTGGTGAGCCTCAAGGATGTGGCACGCACGCCATAGACATTGTTGTAGAGGATGTGGTACCACTCCCCGGCCATCTTATTGATCCCGTTAACATCGGTGGGGTGTAGGAGGTGTTGTTCATCCACGGGGAGATAATCTGGGACCCCGTAGACTTGGCGGGTGCCAGCGAAGACTATCTTCACCTCAGGGTTATGGTAGCGACAGGCCTCAAGGAGCGATAGTTGGCTGCGACAGTTTATCTCCAGATCGGTGTAGGGATCCTTCATACTATCGATATGGCTCACCTGGCCCGCTAGGTTGAAGATGTAGTCCTGGCCCTTCACCAGGTAGTCCATGCTGTTCCTATCCCGCACATCGGCGATGTTGATCCCTACCCGATCTTTAATCCCCTCCACATTGAACAGGTTGCCTCCGTAGTCAGGGATGAGGGAATCGACCAAGAGTATATCGGCGCCTAGGGAGAGGAGTTTATGAGCCAGGTTGCTCCCTATGAAGCCCAGCCCGCCAGTGATCATCACCTTCTTGCCCACGAAACTCTCTTCCAAGTTCACCGTCTACTCCCGACCTATGAGTTGAGGCCAACGCAGCCGCCACCAGAGTTTGAAAAGGTCGGAGAGGGCTCGGAAGATACGACGGAAGTTAAAGAATTGCGACCCCCCATAGGCGCGATGGTAATGATGAACGGGCGCCTCAACGATCTTGAACCCCGCATCCTGGATCTTCTTCATCATCTCCACACAGATCACCCCACTATCGGACTCTAGATGGACTTTATCGAAGACTGAACTTCGTATTAAGCGAAAATCACAATCCACGTCCCGAAGACGCAACCCGAAGGCCAGTTTGGCCAACCAATGGTAGATGCGGCCGATGGCCTTGCGGTAGATGGGATCGGAGCGGCTCACTTTGTAGCCGTTCACCATATCGACCCCCTCTCCCATCGCCTCCCATAGACTTTTGAAGTCTCGCACATCGTATTGGGCGTCGCCATCGGTATAGAATATCAACTCTTTAGTGGCACTGGCGAACCCCGTCCTGAGAGCCCCACCATACCCCTTGTTCCCATCGTGGTGGATGACCCGCACCCGTTCATATCTTTTCTCCAACTCGTCCAGGATCTCTTTGGTATAGTCGGTGCTCCCATCGTTAACCACGATCACCTCATAGTCGGAGGTGAGAGGCTCCAAGACGAGGATAGCCGAGAGCACCATGCTGGCTATGGTCCCCCCATCGTTGTAGGCGGGGAAGAAGACGGAGATCCCTGGCTTGGCCGTAGGCGACTCCTCCGACATGGCTCCTCCCAAAACGGTTTCGCCAGATATTAACATATTAGCCCATCCCTGACAAGGGAAAGGGCGGAGATCCAACTCAACGAATTACCCTCACCTCGCTAGGCAGGAAAATCCGATCTCCCAGCAACTCTCCATCTATACTATAGACCGGCAAACGCTCCCCTGTCTCAGCCAGATACATTCCCACCTCTAGGAGATACTCGCCAAGGAGTGCATCCCCATCTACCACTAGATCATACTCGTCCTTCACTATCTCTCCCTCATCCCAAAAGGATGTAGGATAACTACCCTGTAGAGGCTCATTATCCTGCTGAGCCCAGATCCTTCCCTCTTCGTCTACTAGATGGGTAAATACCGTGTAATCCCTCTCCGTCTGGGCTAGGCCCCGCCAATAAAGGGTCAATTGTACCCTCCCCCCAACCTCTACCTCTCCCTCCTCTACATCATACCCCATGAGTTCTACTTGGTTCCCTAAATTCACCTCTAAAGGGTGCGAAATCAGATACTCTTGAACCTTGCGAGGGACAACCTTCACCCGCCCGATGATCACTCTCCCTATAGGTCTCATCTCCTTGTCGTAAGCCTCCAGATACTCCAAGGCAGGCCACTGGTATGCCGTTACCTCTATGGGAGCAGCCAGTGGAGCGGAGATGGGTCTCTCTATCCGCACCGCATAGGTGTCTCTTATAGCCTCACCCTCCTTCCAGAGACTGGTGGGGTATGAGCCCTGGCCGGGATAGGTGTCCTCTTGACCCAGGAGTTGATTATCTGCCCCAAAGATCTTTACCGAGACGCTGTAGTTCCGTTCCAAGGGCATGAGCGACTGCCAGTACAGAGTGATATGAACCGTCTCGCCCGGCTTGGCCCTTGCCTCAGCCACCTCATGCCCCCAGAGCCTCATCTTCCCCCCGTAGTTGACATCCAAGGGATGAGGGATAGATTCTAGTCCCTCCTGAGTGAGGAGGGGAGGTTTGGTGTAGGCCGGGGCGATGTATCGGAAGGGGCAAAGGAAGGCTATGACCAACATCACGCTGCCCACTCCACCCACAAGGTATCGCCCATATCTCCTGCCTAACAAGCCCTCCAGGCCTAGTGCCAGGAAGAAGGAGAGAGCAGAGATACCCGGAAAGAGAAGCCGCCCGCTGGAGGCTTTGGTCATCTGGGTCCAACGCACCAAACCGATGAGAAGCATTACCACCCAGAGGCCCAGAAGGAGGAGCGAAGGGGTTCGCTCCCAACTCCTTCTCATCAACCCCTTTATCGTTACCATGATCAGACCCGCCAACGCCAAAAGCCCGAAGGTATCAAAGAAAGCGTAAACCCATCTGTCCGCCAGAATGTTGAACCCTCCGAAGACCCCCCAATATGCCATTCCGAACCCCTGGAACTCGCCTAAGAGTTGGGCCAAACTCGGTTGCCTGAGCCGGGGGCCAGCAATAGCCACCATTACGTCCAACCCCAGGGGGTCTCCGTAGAGGACCCAATTCCTCGCATACCACCAGGAGGCCAATATCAAGATGAGAGCAGATACTAAAAGACCTCCCTTGAGGAAGGAGGACCATGATCTTTGCTGAAAGGCTATATAACCCAGGGCGACGAAGGTCAGGGGAACCAAACCAAGGGCGCTGACTTTGGTTATGGCAGCCAGGCCGATGATCGAACCTAAGGCTATGAGCATCCATCTTGAAGGGGGGCCTTTCATTAGGCGAAGGATGAGCAAAAGAGCAAGAGAACAGAGAGGTACAACCAGGTTGTCGTTGGAGACCGAGCCGCTGATGAAGATAAACATGGGGTTGAAGGCGTTGAAAGCCGCCGCACCGATAGCCAGGCTCTGGCGAGAGGGGAAGAGTTCCAAGGAGATGAGGTAAGTCAGGAGCACGGCGGCTGCTCCCATCAACACCGAAAGGAAGCGGATAATGTGAACCGCTAGTGTCGTCCCCCTAAAAGGGAATGACTCCCGCGCGGTGTGAATGATCATGTTCTTGTTCCCCTCGGCCAAAGGGATCCCGATCTGGGCATGGGGGTTCTGCCAGAGCAACTCTTCCATATCGCTAGTATCTATCCAGGGGGTGGTGAGGGCAGCCACGATGTAATATAGCGGTGGCTGACTCCCCTCCTGTCTCCATGGCTGTTCCACCCCAGGCCTCTGCACGGGAAGAGTACCCGTATCGGCGATATGCTTAACCACGGGGTAGTGCCATATCTCATCAGAGGCCTCGAAAACAGGGGTAACTAGGCTATAAGTGATCCCCAAGCCTATAAAGGCGAAGAGAATAAGCCCCGAAACCCAATGTTCTCGCCAGACCACTTTGGTTCTTTTGATCATCCTAGAGCCACTACTCCACTTGCAATCTGGCTAAGATTATCCGATCCCCCTGAACCCGTTTCCCCTCTATGAGAACTGGCAACCTTTCCCCACTTACCGGGTTGTAGATGCCGGCCGTCAACAGATACTCCCCGACAGGGATCTCCCTCTCTAAGGCTATCTGATACTCGTCTCGGATGACTTCCCCCGTCACCCAGCCAGCGGTAGGACGAGAGCCCTCTACCGGAGGGCTATCCTTTTGGGCCCAGATCTCCCCCTCTTCACTCAGGAGATGGACGAAGATATGATAGTTGATCTCCATCTCGGTTAAGGCGCGCCAGTAGAGGATAAGGGTGATGCTCTCGCCCCGCTCAGCCTGGTTCCTATCCAGGTCGTGACCGAGAAACTCGACCTTACCCCCAAGATCGGCTTGCATGGGGTACTGGATAGGGGGCGGTTGGAAAGTACGCTCTTGCTCAGCCACGGTCAACGTGGCTAAAGTCAGGCCATACCCTTTGATGGGCCACCAGTTAGGACCTAGGGGGAGAAAAACCCCCGTTTTCTCCTCTCGCACTTTTAGAACCAGGCGGACTTTCTCGCCCTCTGCGGCCGGGGGGATTAGGAGATCGTACTGGCCCCGTACCAGGGAGCCCACCGCCCACTGACTGGTGGGGTGATCAGCCTTAGATGGATGGTAGGCTCTCTCTCGAAGCACCTCTCCTCCCTTATCCACCATTTGCAACATCACTTCGTAATCCTTGGTCAGGGTGGCCATAGCCTGCCAATAGAGTTCTAGGTGAAGGCTCTCTCCGCTCCGCCACTCTCTGGAAGGCAACTCGTACCCAAGAAGCCTCAGTTGGCCTCCGAACTCCTCCCGACGGGGATGTCGAAGAGAGAGCCTTTGGGAGCTCGGAAGTGGTGAGGCGAGAAGTTGGAACTCCCCTAGGGTTAGGGCGGTTCCCGCAGGAACCCCCCTCTCATCTAATACCTCCAGCTCCCGCCCATCTCGGCGGGAATATACCCTCAGGAACAGCTGGTAGAGCCCAGGCGGCGTGCCAAGAGGGAGGGGGATAACGACGGGTTGGGCTATCACCTTTTGGGGTTCCCAACGGGAAGTGGGATAGAGGTCGTTGAAGGGGATGATATCGTTCTGGCCCCATAGTTGCCCCTCCTCGTCCATAAGCCGGCAAGAGAAGGAATAGTCTTCTGTTAGGGCCTCTTTGGCCTTCCAAAAGATGTTCAAATATACCTTGTCGCCAACCTCTGGCCACTCCCTCTGGTAGCCGAGGAGGAGCAACCTGTCTCCAAGATTGGCCCCTACCTCCTCATCCATGGGAGGCGGACTGTCCAGGATAGGGGAGTGGGGGAGATAGTAGGCCACCGCTAGTAGGGTAGTGGTGGCGGGGAAGAGCCTATCATCCACCTTGAAGAGATGCTCCTCGAACCATTCTTTCACCAAGCCACCGGGGTCCAGTAGGGGGTCCCCAGGGCCGTAGATCAACCATATCCCCCCATGCGCTTCGACTAGGCGCTCCATCTCTTTCACCGTGGAGGGGCCTGCTCTTTCAGGATATCGGGGTAGGGCGGTCCAGTCGAGATCGCCCCGAGCGTAATACTCCCATGTGTGAGAGATGACTGCGTCATTGAAGACCACCAGATCCCCGGGCCTGGAATACTCCTCTATATATCGTACCATAGAGCGAAAATCGTCTTTCATATACCTCGCATCGAAATAGCAGTTATAGGTGGAATAGAATAGACCCCCCAGAAGAAGGATAGCCACTGGGGGTAAAACCGGCAAGGCTCTCCTCCTAAGGGAATCTAAGCCCACCCCCAAGCCCAGGTAGTAAGCCGGCGAGACGATGATGAGATGGCGCACCATCATATACATCGGTTTAATGTGGGAAAGGGCGTAGAGGGTCAAGATGGGGACGAAAAGATAGCCTAAAAGGAAGAGGGATCTACCGAGCCTGGCTCGGGAATCTCCCTGGTCGAGCATGGAGCAGCCCAAAAGGAAAAGGGCCAAGAAGAACAGATCCAGCCACCAGACCTCTTTCATACTTACGGAGATGCCCAGGCTGAAAGAGTTCCAAAGGTCCCGTAAGATGATGAAGAGGGGGACAAACCTGTAACCCTTCTCCACGCTGGGCGTAAGTAGTCGATGCATAGTGAAGGGGAGCAGAGGGAGAGCCACCAGCAGAACCAAGGTGACCAAGCAAAGGAGCATCCACTGACGGCGCAATAGGCCAACGGCTATGAAAATCAAGGCCTCGAAGAAGAGGAGGAAAAACCCGGTGTAATGGGTGTATACCATAGCCCCCGCGACTAGGATATAGAAACCTGACCAGCGTCGGTTGATCTCTGGACCACCCTCGCCCACCCCAAGAGCCCGCAATAGGGTGTAAAAGGATAGGAGCCCTAAAAACACCAATAAACTATACATGCGGAGTTCTTGGGCATACCAGAGGTAGAGCGGAGAAAGGGCGGCCAAGGAAGAGGCCCAGATCCCTGCAGCCTGGCCGAAGAGCCTTTTCCCTGTTAAATAGGTCAAGGGCACCACAAGAACGCTGAAGAGGAGAGAAAGGAAGCGACCACTGAACTCGCTTCGACCAGCGAGCCGGAAAACTAAATGTAAAAGGATAAAATATAGGGGTGGCTGGGTGTCATGTGTGGGATAACCTTGGATGAAGATGGTGTTAGAGAGGATGAAAGGGAGGCTTTGGCTGGCTCGGTAGGTGCTGAGCCCCTCGTCTTGCCATAGGTTTTTAGCCTCCAGCCGATAGAGGCGCAAGCCAAAGGCCAAGAGAATGAGCATCCCCAGGATGAGGAAAACTCCCAACCCTCTCTTATCCATCAACGCTACTCTCCAGAGAGAAAATGGTATCCCCAGTTTAACATGGCCGGCGCGAAGCGTGGATGCGACCTATCGAGTAACCTCAACCGTCCCCAAGAGCACCCGGTCGCCTGGAAGCCTCCCACCGTCTATCCCGTAGATTGGCAACCGCTCCCCGCTGGTGGGATCATACATCCCCACTACCAAACGATAGATACCCGCCGGCGCGTCTGCAGCGACCAGCAAGCGATGGCTATCGGTCACCACCTCCCCGGCTACCCAGAGGTTGGGAGGGTAGGTCCCTCCCACCAGCTGGCTATCATGCTGTCCCCAGATGGCGTTCTCTTCGTCGATGAGGTGAGTGAAGACCTTATATGGTCTGTCGGCCGGAGTCAGAGCCTGCCAGTACAAAGTAAGCCCTATCTCTTCGCCCGGCCGCACCCTATCTTCCTCCAGGTCATACCCCAAAAGCCGCACCATCTCCCCCAGCCTTGCCTCCAAGGGGTGGTCAGGAGAAGGAAGGGTGAAGTTTCGCTCCCACCCCACCGCTTTCAATGTAGCCAGATCCACGCTCAGGCCCCGGAAAGGTATCTCCCGATGCCAAACCCCTCCCAGAATAGGCTCCCAACGACGCCCCCATGCTTCGACAGGCTCTCCCTTTTGGTCTAACAGGGCCAGGCGAAGCCGATACTCCCCGGGGGGCAGATCAGCCGGAAGGGTCAGCAAGAGCCGTCCACGGGCGAACTCACCCTTCTCCCAAAGGCTGGTGGGGTACCAATCGGCGCCGAGGCTCGCCCCTTCTTCCTTTCTAACCTTTCCCCAACCATCAACCAGTTGCAGCGAGAGGGAAAAGTCCGCCTGAGGTGGGGTTGAAACCTGCCAGTAGAGATCCAAAGGGATAACGTCGCCCGGTCGCCATTCAGTGGAGGGGAGACGATAGGCCAGAAGCCGAAAGCCCTCCTCGAAGTCTATATCTACCCTATCCACCAACCCCCAAGGCGAGAAAGAGGCCACCGATTTCGTCACTTGTACCGAGCCCAAATCCAACCGGGTCTCCCCTAGAGATTCTTGACTTGATATAGCCAAGCGGCGTCCCTCGGGGGGAAGATAGAGGGTCAACCAGGCCCGGTACTTCCCTGGTGGTGTGCCTGGAGGGATGAAGAGAGCGTGATTATCGAATACCTCCTCCCCCTCATGCCATCTTGAGGTGGGGCAGAGCCCCCCACAAGGAGGGGAAATCCTCTGACTCCAAACCTGCCCCGCGCCATCCTCCAACGCTATAGAAACCAACCAATCCTCTTTCAACGCCTCCAAGGCTCGCCAGCGAAAGGCGAGCATCAGAGCCTCCCCCACGGGCACCTCCCGCGAGGAGTGGGCATATTCAAGGAGGGCGATCTTGTCCTCGAAATTCACCCCTCCCAGATCCTCGCTCTCCATCGGCTGAGGGGCGAAATAGTAGGCCAGATAACTGCTCTGGGGGAACCACTCTTTCCAGGCTTGGTAGGTGTGTTTGGCCAGCCACCTCTCCACCAGGAGGTCAGGGTCCATGGTCCAGGGGCCGGCAGGCCCCAACCAAAGATGAGGATGTGCTGATATTATCGCCTCTAAGGAACTCTCCACCTCCTCCTCGGTTATTGGTACCAGATGGCTATGAGGTATGTAATATATGGGCCACTCCCCGCCATAATAATAAGCCACCAAAGGCCATTGCACCGGGTTAGTCAACACGATCCCGTCCCCCGGTTGGGCTTGGGCCTCTAGTCGCTCCATAACCAGCCCGAACTCCCCCTTGTTGGCCCCCCATTGATTGTCTATCCCCAAGGTGAAGGCCCCCACCAAGAGCAGCCCCCCTATTCCCAAGGGAAACCAACCCATCTTATGCAAGGCAAGGAGACCTAAAGCCAGAAAGGTTAGATAGGCAGGGATCACAAAACTCACCAACCGCGCCATCATGCCTCGAGGTATGAGGAGCGCCCCTAAAATAGGCGTGGCCAAGAGGAGAAGGAGCAAGACGTACCAAGCACGACGGTCGATATCTAAAAGGGTCTTCCCCATCGCCTCTCTATAGCCTATAAGAGCCCCAAGAAGAACCAAAAGACCGGGTACGGCGGCTAGTGCTCTACTCCAGGGCGAAGGCGTGGGGTTGGCCCACTCCCCTATGGCCAGAGCCTCCCACAACTGTTCCAATTCCGGCCAGGTCCGGATGTTCAGCCACGGGACCTTGATGATCTGGGCCGCCGTCTCCCTCGGCCCGGGAGAAAGAAGCACCCAGGCCAAAGCGAGGATGAAAAGGAGAAACTGCGGTGAGGCCCATTTCCAAAGAGAGGATCTGAATCTTCGCCAATAGAGGATGACGAAGAGGTTCTCCGCCAAGAGAAGGAGGGCCAGATAATAATGGGTGGCTATGCCGGCCAAAGTTAAAAACGACCATAGACCCCACCAAAGGGCCCCTTTCTTCATCAAAGCCCAGAGGAGGGCCAGAAAAGTGAGGAGGCCTAAAACGATAACCAGACTGTACATCCTGGCTTCTCCGGAGAGCTCTATAAGGAAGGGAGAGAAAGCGGCCAAGAGGGCCACCAGAACCGCCATCTCCTTCCCCAGCAACCAATTTAGGAAACGGTAGAGGAGGGTAATGAACCAAGTGCCCAAGAGGAGGGAGGGGAAACGCAAGGAGAACTCGCTCCATCCAGCCACCTGGCCCCACGGATGAAGCAGAAGGTAGTAGAGAGGAGGGTGTTCGAAGGGCTGGCTACGGACGTAAGCCAGGATATCTCTCCACCCTTTGGAGGAGATGAAAGCGCTCGCCGCCTCGTCAAACCAGAACTCCTGGCTGGCCAAGCCGTAGATCCTCAGGCCAAAGGCGATGAGGACGAAGGAGAGAACTAGCCATCGACTCTTGATCTGCTCTTCAAGCGCTACCTTCACCATTCTCTCCTACGGCCTAACTGTGAGCCCTTCATCCAAGAGCACCCGGTCGCCTGGGAGCCTCTCTCCGTCTATCCCGTAGATTGGCAACCGCTCCCCGCTGGTGGGATCATACATCCCCACTACCAGTTGATACTCCCCAGAGGGCAACTCTTTAGGCAACATTATCCCACAATTGTCCCATATCTCCTCCCCTATCCCCCAGCCACTGGTCGGCCTCGACCCACCAACGGGTTCACTATCCCTCTGAGCAACTATCCTGCCTTCCCCATCTAACAGATGCACGAATACTTTGTAATCTTGCCCTATCCTCTCCTTGGCTTGCCATCGCAAAGTGAGACGTATTATGCTCCCAGATTCAACCTCGGAGTCATAGAGACGATAACCTAATAGATGTAGGCCTTCCCCAAACCTTGCCCTAAGGGGCTCAAGTTCCGTCTCCTCTATCCCAGAGGAGGTCCCGTACACTACCAGCCGTCTTCCCCCATACCACTCCTCCCAAGCCCGATACCCCTGCTCGTTAAGCCACCCTTCTACAAAGCCGATGCTCTTCTCTCCGAAGACGGTGAAAACCCGCCCATGATCGGTCACCACCCTTTCTAATGTCGCCCTTACCTCATCAGATGACTGCTTCTCGGAAAGAAGGTAGACGGTCGCCTCCCCTCGATAGTAGGGGCCCAGGAGATTGACCTCCTCGAATGAGTCGAGGATGAGGCCGTCACCAGCACTAACCCTCTCCAGGAGGGCCTCCCCTAAGGCTGGGTAATCACCGGTAGGATAATCCTGGCTCCCAGGATACCGCCGTCTGTATAGATATACCACGTTCCCATCGGGCAGGGGGTACTCTTGGGCCAGCTGAAAAGCCTCTCGAAAGAGAGAGGGAGGGCTCCCCAGGATGGTATCTATCACCTTCCGCGACTCCTCATTAAACCTATGCGGGGGATGATAGGTGGAGAGGGCGAAATAATCCAGTTCGAAGAGTTGAGGATAGACAGGTCGCCCCGTCCAGTTGCGGGCCAGTTCGCGCAATCGTATCTCCGGGTAGTCGGTATATATCAAATAGAGGAAATGCTTCTCATGGATCTGGCTGCAGTTGACCAAAAGCCCCAATTCCACCTCCTGCCCGCTGCCATCCCCTCTTACATATTCCAGAACGTCAGGCACGATCCAGTAACCGGCATCTGTCTGCCCCGAGTTGGGAAGTTGATTTTGATGCCCATGGGCGAAGAGGTTAACAGAGCCGTATCCCGGCAGCTCGATAGTGGCGGCGTTACGCAACCAACCCAAATCGTCATAAGAGAGGGCGAAGAACTGGCCCAGGGCCACCAGAGTCACCAAGAGGGTAACCACCCTCTGTAGGTTTCGGTAAGGGATCATGGTCAGCCCCCGGGCTATCAAAAGTGCAAGGGCGGGCAAGATGGGCATGAGGAAGCGAGAATGGATGGAACTGGCGCGAAAGGAGAAGACGAGATAGGGGAAGAGGGACCAAAGGAAGAACAAAGCCATATCGCCCTTGAGGGATTCAAATAAACTCGAAAGGGACTTCCTCCTCAAGGCGCTCACCAGGAAACCCAAGAAGAGGAGTGCCAAGAGCCCGACGTAGAAGGGGGAGAGTTGCTCATTCACTAGGTGATCAAGATAGTAAGAGAAGCCCCATTCCCTCCTCTGAGGCCTCCCCCAGGCGATGAGGAAAGTTTGCTGAATGAACTCAATCCGAGAGAGGTACCAAGTAGCGGCTACTGTGAAACCCAAAAGGATAGAACTCCAGAAATTGGTACCCCGGCTTCGAGGGTGGCTGAGAGCATAAACGGTCAGGGTCAATACGAGCCAAGAGATGGGGAACAGCCACTTTCCCAAAATGAGCCGCTCTACCTCCTGGTTGTTAGGGAGATACCAAATAAGGGTCAGGATCAACCCTAAAGCGGCTGCTAACCCCAAACTCCTCTTTTCCAACCGCCAACCTCTCACCCCCTTCCACAACTCGCGTGCCAAAGAGGCACAGGCGAGAACCAGGAGTAAGGGAGGTAGGGCAAAAGCCACGAAGGTCCATTTCACGAGCATACCCAAACCCAGGCTGAGTCCGTAAAGGAGGGCATATCCTCTCTTCCGGAAACCGTCCGTGTACAATAGTAGGCAGATGCTCAGGCACACCATGGCTGTCAGAGCGAAATCGATATAGAAATAGCGAGACATGGCGTAGATCATGGGAAAGGTGGAGAGGATGAAAGCGGCAAAAACCCCCGTGCCCTTGCCGAAGAGGTTGCGGCCTATGCCATATGTGGACGAGAGAAGTACGGCCAAATAGACAAAGTTGACCTTCACCGCCGTATCCATAGAGATGCCGAAGATCTTATAGAGGGTCCAAGCCGAGAGGTGAACTAACGGAGGGTAGTAGTCGCTCCAGGTCAAAGCCGAGAAGAGAGATCGGAGGTTGACCCGCTGTAGGATGTCGTTGTAGACCAAGGTGGTAATCAGATGGTCCATCCGATCCCAGCCGATACGGGTCACGTTGGTGGAGAGCCATATCCAGTTGTTGACGATATGGAAGAGGATGAGGGCGGCCAGGACTACGAAAGGCCAAAGGTGCAAGAGGCGCTCTCCCCTAATTTCAAACTCACTAGTTCCTCTGTTCATCCTCACTCCCCTTTTTACCCCTCATCCCTCTATACCCCTCTACGGCATAGATGAAGGCGCCGATCAGGCCGGTGGCCACAGTCACTGCATAAATGGAAAGGGAGATGGCCAGGGCCGAAGAGGGGGGGACGCCGACCGGGCAGAAGAGGTAGATATAGGCCCCCTCCCGCACCCCTAGCCCGCTCAAGGAGATGGGCAGGACCAGGAGGAAGGAGATGATGGGTATGAAGAGCAAGAAATACCAGAAGGATATCTCGACCCCAAAAGATAGGGCCGCGAGGTAGTTCATAAACACCAAGATAGCGTTGAAGGCCAATGAGAGGGAGATGGCTTGGGCAAGGGGGGTAAGGGTATAGGATTGAGCCGAGAGATACAATTCCTTCCCCCACCCTCTTCGGGTCAAGGAGGAGAAGAAGGGAAGCCCTTCCAGCCTCCGCCAGAGGGGACGGCAGAATAGGGCTCCGGTGCCCACTAGGCTGGCTAGAAAGATAAGGATGATGGTCACCCCTACCTCGTAGGACACCAGATGGTAACTGAAGGCCAGGGCCGCTGCGGCCATGGCGAAGAGGGCGAGGAAGCCACTCAACCGATCCATGAAGACGGTGGTTATGGAACTGGCGGTGCGGCTGCTATATTGGGAGAGTTCATAGACCCTCACCACATCGCCGCCGAAGCCCGTGGGGAGCACCAGGTTGAAGAAGACCCCTATGAGGCAAAGAGAGGCTAATTTAGGTAACGAAGCCTGCACCCCTTGGGCGTTCAGAAATATCCGCCAGCGGTAGGAACGGAGCGCGATGGTAGCCAGATAGAGGAGGAAAACGGCCAAGAGATAGCCGAGGTTGGCCCCCTGAAGGCTCGCCCAGGTCTCCCGTAGTCCCACTTTGGCCAGAAGGAAAGCCAGGAGCCCTAAACTGATCACCACCCTCAGGAGGTTAACCAATCGCCGGCGCATTACCTCTCCACTTCTACTTTGGTCAAGATAACCCTATCGCCAGCCAACCGTTCCCCATCTTCATCGAAGGCCGCTAGTCGCTCCCCCGTGGCCAGGTCATAGATGCCGACCTCGACGGGATACTCCCCCCAAGGTGCATCTCCCTGCACCTCTATCAAATACTCATCCACCACTACCTCTCCCTCGACCCAACCGGAGGTGGGGCGACGGCCCTGGGCTGGAAAGTTGTCTTTCTGCCCCCAGATCTTGCCCTCCCGGTCGATGAGATGGGTGAAGATGGTGTAATCTTCCTCCATCTCTGATAGGGCTTGCCAGTAGAGGGTCAGGTGCAGGGTTTCGCCGGGAGCGGGAGAAGGAGGGCTCAGATCATACCCCAGGAGTAAGATTTTTCCCGCAAAACTGACCCGAAGAGGGCAAGATATGGGGGGGATCACAAACGACCTCTGAGGGGTGGTTGGCTCTCCTCCCCGGACCTCCAATAATTTCAGGGCGGTGCCGTCGTCGAAGGGGGAGACCACCAGAGTGGAGGTAACCACCTCCAAAGGCAGCCTCTCCTCCCATACCTCCCAACTCTCGCCTTCGATCACCCCTAGCCCGATATCGAAATCCTCCCCCATATCCCAAGGGAGGGTCTCCATCTTCACTGTTTCGCCCACTTTCCATCTGCCAGTAGAGTACCAGAGAGCCGTGGTCATGGGCCTAAGGATCGTATCCTCGATGATCCGCCCCTCTTCATCGTAGAAGAAGGGGTAGATGCGGTAATCCCGCTCCAGGGGGAGGAGGGGTTGCCAATATAGGGCCAGGCTGGTCATCCCTTCCTCTTGGTTCAGGTTGAAGCCCAGAAAGCGGAGGAGGCCTCCAAAATCTATCACCATCGGGTAGTCGATCTGGGGCTCTTTCACCTTGGCGAAGTCGTAGAACCCATCGGAGAGTTCTTTGGCTCCAGAGAGCCCCCGTTGGAGCAGAAGGTAGCCATCCACGCTAGCCAGGATGCCGAACTCCTCCTCTTCCACTAGGGCTTCAAATATCGCTTTTTGATCGTTGGGGTGGATAGGCCAGGAATCGACACTCACGTCGAAAAAGATATAATCCGCATCCTCCACCTTGGGGAACATATATATCCTCTCCCTCTGGCTGAGATGAGGGTTCAACCTCGACTGAGCGGAGACGATAGCCCCCTCTGGTATCAAGGCCATAAGTTCCTTGGCCAAGCGGTGATGGGGGGTGACCTTTGGGATCTGGAAACCCGCGGCCAGGGGAGTGAAACCGTGCCCCCGGTGATAAAGGAGGGTGGAGATGAGTACCAACGTCGATAGTAGGCATAGAAGGGTTTGCCGCTTCACCCTCAGACGGGGAGATAGATGGGCCACCAAATAGTCAACCCCCAGAAGAGCGGAGAGGACGACAAAGGGCACCAAAGGGGCAGCATAGTGAAACCGCTCCAAGGTATAGAATTCGGGCTTGGTGCTCAAGAGGTTAATGGCCAAGGTAGGCAAGGATAGAGATAGTATCTGGGGGGCCAGCAGAGGGAGAAAGGCCACCGGCGCTAGAAGCCCCCATAGATAGAGGGCCTTATCCCTTATAAAGAGGTTGGAGATGACCAGGTCCGGCCTGGTCAGAAGGCCCTTCAATACCCCAAAGGGGCCTCCTCCCAAGTAGCCATAGGCCGCAAGGTAGGGCGATTCTCCCTCAGGGTTATAATAGGGGATTATGACATAAACCGCTACGATAAACCAAGCCAACCCCAGGGAGATAGCGGCCAGCCCCGCTCGCCGGTTGCGCTGCATAAGGAGGGCGTAAAGCCCCATCATTACCACTAGAAGCGGCATCTGCTCCTTGCAAGCCATGAGCAAGAAGGCGAAGGGGAAGAACCAGCCGTATCGCCGTCGGTACAGATAATAGAAGGCGTAGGCCGAGAGGGGAGCGGCCAGGGTAGTGGGGTGGAAGTCGAAGAGGATGGCCGCCTCCAGGGCCGGAAAGAGGAGGTAAACTAAGGGGAAGAGAAGGGTAACTGGCCCCTCTCCAAACTTCTCCTTGGCTAGCCAGAAGATGGGCAGAGCCCCTAGGGCCACCACCACCGTCTCGAAAACGAGAAGCGTCTTGGGGTCGCTGTAGATTAAGTAGAGAGGTGAGATGAGGATGAGGATGGGGTCCACATGATAGGCTAGGCGGGTCCCCTCTTCCCCCCAGTTGGTGAAGGGCAAGAGCCGTCCGTGGAGGCTGTTCCACACCGCCTGATCCATATTGCCCAGGTCGAAGGCGTTGGTCTGAAAGGCCTCGTGCTTGAGGATGGTGAGGGCGCTGAAAAGGACGATGTAAAGGAGCACCATCCCCCAGAAGAGGCCCCTCGCCACCGATGATCCCCTACTCATCCACCACCTCAACCATCCCCAATGAAACCTTATCCCCTATCACCACCCCCTCCTTATCCACAGTAGGCAACCGTTCCCCACTCTCAGGCTCATACATCCCCACCACTAACTCATATCTCCCGGAAGGTGTATCCTCACCCACCAATGCTCCATACCTATCCACTATCTCTTCCCCTACCTCCCAACCACTCGTGGGCTTCATACCCCCCATAGGCTCACTATCCCTCTGGGCCCCTAATCGACCCTCTTCATCCAATAGGTGGACAAATACCTTATAGTCCTCCCCTGCCTTCCCCTCTGCCCTCCAATGAAGTATCAACCGTACAATATCTCCAGCCCTTACCTCCTCATCAATCAAACTATAACCATCAAGAACGATCTTGTTCCCTAACCTCACCCCCAAGGGCCTGTAAACACCTTCCTCCCCAAGAGGGGTGGCATATATAACCAGCCTCACCCCTCCATACCATCTCTCCCAAGCCCGATACCCATGCTCGTTCAGCCACCCCTCCGCCAAATGCACCTCCTCTATCCCTCCCTCATCCCAAAAAACACCAAAAATACGCTCATGCCCAGAGATGATCTCTATTAACTCTCCCTCCGTCTCCTCAACTGATGTCCCCTCTCTAGGAAGGGGATAGGGCTCTAACCTTTTCTCCATATACCTCCCCAATACCTCTACCTGCTCGGGAGGGACGATGATTATACCATCGCCCTCCTTGGCTAGACTATCGACCCTCTCCCCTATGCCTCGATAATTGTCAGGGTTATATTCCCCAGCCAGATGATACCTCTTCCGATAGAGATAGACGGTGTCCCCATCGGGCAACGGATACTCCTCGCTCAATTCGAAGACCTCTTGGAAGAAGGCCGGGCTTTCCCGCAACCGTTCCATGGCCGCAATTGCACCTTCGTTCAGCCGATTGAATGGGTCGTATGAACCGCCTTTGAACACCACGTAATCACACTCGAAAACCTTGGGATATATGGGCGGTTCCTCCCATCCACTGGCCAAATTGCGAAGTTCTATCCCCGCATAATTCTCCTCGCTCATGATCAGGTACCCGAAGAGGATAGCGTTCAGATAGGGGCGGCTTATGAGCACCCCTAATTCCACCCTTCCCTTCCCATCTGCAACCATCTCTTCCTTTATCGGGTCTAAGATGCGGGGAGCGATCCAGTAGGCCTTATCGCTGGGGCCGGAGGCAGGAAGGAGGATGAACCCTCCTTCGGCGAACAGGTTCAGCCGCCCTAAGAGCGGCAGATCTAAAACCGCCTCCTCGCGCAGCCCCTCAAAGCCGTCGTAGGAGAGAGCAAAGAATTCGACCATCCCTACTGAGACCAAAGCCACGATGAGCACCCCTTTCACCGCCGCTTTTCTCACCCTGAAAAAGCCCTGGGCGGTGATAATGGCGGCCGAGGGGAGAAGGGCCACATCGAAGCGGGCGTTCTTGGTCAGGGAGAAGGTGAAGATGAGGAGGGGAACCACAAACCAGAGGATAAGGGTCCAACTGTTGTCGCTGACCCTCTTCAGCCTCTCCCCAAAAGAGCCTCCCTTCCAATAATAAAGGGATATCAAGACGGCCATCAGAAGGGCAAAGAAGTAGAGGGGTGAGATCTGCTCAAAGACCAGATAGTGGAGATAGCGGGTATAGGCCTGGGGTTCCAGAAAGGTGAACTCTCGTCCCTCTATATTCACCCCCCCATAGGCCACGACAGAAAACCGACGGAGGTAGCCGATGTTGGGCAACGACCAGACCGAGCCCACCGTCGTGCCTAGGAAGAGGGCACTCAAGAGGTTCGTCCCTTGGCTTGCTTTCCGAGAGAGGAGATAGAAGGTTGAGGTCACCAGAGCCCAGGAAAGGGGTAGGAGCCAGGGGCCCAAAAGGAAGCGAACCACCCGATCCCAATTGGGCAGATACCAAACGGTAACCAGGATGAGGCCGACCACCATATGCACCCAGGGGGAACTCAAGAGGCGGACCGGGAGGGAGGAGTCTTTCCTCCTTTGTCTGAAAGACCCCAGGTCCCGTATGGCTCTCGATCTGACGATCACGTACACCAACGGGCCGGCTACGAAAGCCAGAAACTGCCACTTGGTCAAAAGCCCCAGCCCAAAGGTGAGCCCGAAGAGCAAGGAGTTCAGCCGGTCCCGAAAGCGATCTACCCTGAGTAGGAAGTAGATGTTTAGGGCCACCATGGCCGTAAGGGGAAAGTCGGGGTAGAGGGTTCGGGAGAGGTTGAAGAGCAAAGGGTAGGTGGAAACCAAGAAAGCGGACAATAGCCCCACTCCAGGGCCATAGAGCCTCTTCCCTATCCCATAGACTGAGAAGAGGAGAACGGCGATGTAGAAAGAGTTACTCATTAGGGCCACATCGGTGGAGACGCCAGAGAGGCGGAAGAGGAGGACAGCGGGAAGCCAGGGCAAGGGGGGACGGTTCCAAGGCCAAGTGAAGGCTCGAAAGAGACTCTGGATATCTATCTCCTGCAACGTATTGTTGTAGATGATGGTCTTGGCCAGGTGAGCGGTGGCATCCCAACCGAGGAGGGTCACATTGGCCCGGAAATAGAACCAGTTGTTAACCCAGTGGAAGATCACCAAGGACCCCACGATCAGGAGGCAGAGCCACGGCTTCTCCCGCTTCATAAGACCTACTCCCTACCTACGATCTCCAAGGTTTCGATAACCACGCTATCTTCCCCCCCCACCGCTAAGACCTTCCCGGTATTTGGGTCGCGCATCCCCACCGCCAATTGATAATGGCCCAGAGAGAGGTCAAGAGGCGGAGTCAAGTGGTGGCGGTCGAGGAGAACCTCTCCCGGAGGCCACAGTTTGGTGGTACAAAAGCCATCGAAGGGCTGAACCTCCTCCAGCCACAGCCTATCCGTTTCGGCTTGGAGGTAGATGAAGGTGTATATTCCTTTTCTGTGCTCTTTAGCGCCTGCCAGTGAAGGGTGAGGTAGAGGTCATCGCCCGGCGAGGGGGTAGTGCTGCTCAGGTCATAGCCCAGAAGGAGTAGAAATATGGCCAGCAGCCAAGATAGAAGACCCTTGCCCCCTCTCATGCTATCTCGTCACCATCACCTTTCCCAGGACGACCATATCCCCTTCGCCATTCAGGAGGGGCAAGCGTTCCCCAGTAGGTAGGAAGTAGAGGCCGGCAACTAAGGTATAGTTGCCCTCTGGAGCGTTGGGCTCCACCGTCAACTCATACCCATCCTCGATCAGGTCGCCCACATCCCAAAAGGAGGTGGGATAGAAGTCATCGAGGGGCTGGCTATCTTTTTGCCCCCAGATCCTCCCCTCTTTATCTAAGAGGTGGACAAAGACGGTGTAGTCCCTATCCATAGAGGCCAGAGCCTGCCAATAGAGAGTGACAGGTATGGCCTGGCCAGGCTCGACGGAGAGCCGTCTCTCTGGGCCATCAAAATCATACCCCACGAGCATGATCTCGCCTCCAAAGTCGGCCTCCGCTGGGTGCTGTGGCCTCGCTACCTCTTCCTCTCCGATCTCGATATAGTCGAGGATGATTCGGTCGTCAATCGCTTTGCCCCCTTCATCCAGCACAGCCAGCCGGTCTCCGCTCCCGGGTGAATATATCCCCACCTCCAAGAGGTACCTGCCGGGGGGAGCATCATCAGCCACCTGGAAGCGGTGTTCGTCGGCCACCCTCTCCCCCTCCTGCCAATATATGGTGGGGTAGAGCCCCCTCATGGGTGGGCTATCACCTTGGCCGCCGGGGAAGCCTTCCCTATTCAGGAGGTGGACGAAGATCGTATATTCCTCCCTCAGCCGCCTCTCCGTCTCCCAGTAGAGGGTGAGGCGCAACTCCTCCCCGGGCTCAACGGAGGTGGCACTAAGTTCATAGCCCAGGAGGGAGATCCCGTCCTCTAACTTCATCTCCAGGGAGCGCGCCGCGGCTGGCTCCTCGACCCCCGCATAGCCTTGGGAGAGGAGGACCTTCACCCCTTGAACCCCATATACCACCTCCATGGCTCGGGCGATGACCTCCCGGAAATCCATCTGGTAATGGGTGGCTAACCTCCAGCCGTCGATGACGAACCAGACCCGAGGGCTCTCCTTAAGGACCCGCTCCAATTCAGGTACGGTGTTTAGGAGTGGCGCACCAACCCATCTATCCACTAATACCCCACCCTTGTTGACAATATACTGCTCATAATCCCTCTGAATAGCGTAATAGTCGCACCGGTCCAGATAGACGGCGCTGGTGGCGGGCATGGCCATGAGGATCACATCCCCCTCCCGCCAATCTTTGCGCACGAAATGCATGGCTCGGTCGTATCCCTCGATCTGCGTGGAGAGGACCGATAGCGCAGGCGGTAGATTGAGGAGGGAGGCCAGAGCCACCAAGATAAGGGTGGCAGGCCACATCACTGATTCTACTCTCTGGGAGGAGATGCGGGAGAGAAGCCACCTTAGGCCCCGGACCGAGACTGCGGAAGCGATGAGGAAGAAGAAAGGCTGAAGCATGAAGAGGTACCGCGAATCCCGCCAAGTGGCCCCACCCAGCATCACCATCTCCAGGAGAGGGACCCAAAAAACGAGGCAGAGAAAAGCCAACCCCTCATCGCTCTCCCGGTCGGGTGCCTTTGGGTCTTTGCTTCCCACCCTTGCCTTGACCCATTTCGCCATTAGGTAGAGGGAGCCCAACAAGAGCAAAATGGACAAGGGAAGGTTGTGGGGTTCCAAGAAGAGGTTGGAATAGCCGCGTAGGTTACCTAGGATGTCCGCTGGAAACTGGAGGTAAGGGCGGACATTTTGGACGGGGGCCAGTTGTCCTCCTCCCACTCTATCGAGGGCGTATCTGGAGAGCACTGCGGCTAGGGCGAGGACGCTCACCAGAGCTCCCCGCTTTCCCAGAAGCCATCTCCAGCCTCGTCCCCAAGCCATAGTCAGGAGGAAGGCGGGATAGAAGAGCATGGCTTGAACTTGAGCACAAAGGGCTCCCAGGTAGGAAAGGAGGAAAAGGGCCCAGGAGTGTCTTCGGTGGGCTAGGGTGATCCCTTCATAAAGAAGGATCATCGTCCAGAGGGCCAGGAGTTGCAGGAGGCTATACATGCGAGCCCGACCGCCCCAGATGATGGCATCTGGGGCTAAGGTCAATAGGGTCGCCGCCATCAACCCCACCGGAGGGGAGAAGAGCCTCTTTCCAGCCAGATATATCGAGGCTACGGTCAGTACCCCCAATAGCACACTGGGCAGCCTGGCTATCGCCTCGCTGAAGCCGAAGAGACCGAGGAAGAGGGCATCGAGATAGGAGAAGAGGAAGCCCCGCAAGTAGAGCACCCCAGCGGGCGTCTGAGGGAGACCGCGCTGGAGGATCAGTTTGGCGCCCCACATGGTGATGAACTCGTCTACGTGGAGGCTTATGCGATTCAGATATAGGAGGCGCAAGGCGAAGGCCGCTATGAGCAAGGACCCCAAGGGGAGGACAATGAAGGCGCGGCCCCGCAGGCCGCCTTTGCCATCCATCGAGGAAGGAGGAGGAAAGGTCGTGCTCTCTTGCATACTACTCACGCCAGATCTCCTTCTTTCACCTGAGAAAACGGCGGATGGAGTATTCCTCTTCCGGGCGATAGGCGAGGTTTCTGATCATCTCGCCCAAGAGCCCGATGGAGGCCACCTGCACCCCCACAATCATAGCCAGGATGCCAGCGAAGAGGAGAAGCGGGAGCCGACGCCTTCCCCCGTAAACCATAGGATGGTGAGATAGAAGCATGTGAGGAAGCCGAAGAGGGAGAGCGCACCCCCAATGGCTCTCAAGCCCTCGAGAGTCTCCTTGAGGCGGGAGTGGAGAGGCCCGATATTCTCCTCCTCGTTGAACACAGGGATGATAAGTGACGGTTGGATCTCCTTCATCGGTGGCCCCAGATGATGTGGAGATAAGCAGATTATATCATCCTCGTCCCTCCCCTGCAACCGGGAGGAGCATGCCGCTACCTTTCAAGGGTCATACAAAGGGACAGGTTCACCCTGCCATCATACCTACCTTCAGACGGCGAGTGAACCTGTTCGAGTTCTAAGGCCAAGGCGGATTTAGAAGGGCTCTACCAATACATCATCAAAGCGAGCATCCTCCGCCTTATAGACGAGGAAGCCCACTGTTCCTTGGAGAAAGGTGGTGCCTATCGTATCGTTGTACTCTATCAACAAGACATCATTCACATAACACTTTATGAGAGACCCTTCTACTTCGACCTTGAGGTTGTACCAGACGCCTTCCTGCGAGGAGTAACTAGCCGTGGTTAGTTCCATCGGGCTGTGAAAGCAATACTCGTAGCCAGGGTACTCCTGCTCAGCCTCAGTCTGCATCTGCCAGAGCTGTAGTTCACTGCCGGTCAGGGTGAGATAGTAGCTCCCGACATGGCGGCAAGATGTCGCCGATTCTACATAGGTTCCTCGGAACCAGAGGCCTATCAGCCCCCCCGACACTAGGTTGACCTTGGCTTGGAAACGGTAATCGGTCCACTCTTGGCTGCCCTCTTGGAGGTACATGCCCAAGGCATCGTGAGCCTCGGTGCCTCCCAGATTCTTGTTATGCCGGTATCCGCCGCCTTCATATCCGCCTTCGGCATCCCAATACCATTGCTCCTCATTCAGTCGCCAGTAGTTCAGGAAAGGCGTCCAGTTGTCAGCGTGGGCATCGAAGTGATCTTCCAAGAAGGCCGGTGGCACGAGGCTGAAATCCTTCATGGCTAGGGGCAGAAAGACCTCCGCTATCTCGATATCCAAGGTCTCCTCCTCTGGCCCCACGCTCCCATCTGCCGCCTCGGCTTGCAGCGTATTGGTGATCGTCTGCTCTTCAAGGGTCTCCCCCACCCAAGCCCAATAGGCCAAGGTGAGGGTAGAGCCGGCGGGCACGGTATAGGGGCCGGTGCAGGTTACAGTTTGCCAGCCCCACTGCTCCTGTGGGGGCAATCGATTTCGCTTCCATAGGCAGCGCCCGCGTGGCGCACCAGAGATGAGTTGAAGGTATCGGTGATGGTGTTCAGGTCCACGTCGGCGATCCCGCCGGAGTTGTCGAAGACAACCGTATACAAGACCGACCGGGTGGGGAGGGTCGTCGTGGGGGTCACCGACTTAGTGACCTCGATGGAGAGAGACCACGCGGGCTCACTGAAGGTAGGGCCGCCACGAAGAGCGCAGACCAAGGTTTAACGGTAACGTCCTCTAGACTGATCTCTCTAACCTCGCTGGCCCACGATGGTGGGCGGCCCTCCATGGGGGATGCCGTAACCGGGCATATCTTTGGTCACCACCGTGCCAGCCACAACTACGGCTCCCTTCCCGTATCGTGACCATTCCTAACCCTTCGAAAGAGATCCCCCTGGGGGGCTTCGTCCTCATACCCCTTTCCTCTCTGGACATCTCCCTACAAGGCCTGACTAACCTTTTAGAGGTGTCTACTCCAAGACCCGGCGGATCGAATATTCATCCTCTGGGTGGTAGGCGAGGTTTCTGATCATCTCGCCCAAGAGCCCGATGGAAACCACCTGCACCCCCACAATCATAGCCAGGATGCCAGCGAAGAGGAGAGGGCGGTAGCCAATGCCTTCTCCCCTAAACCATAGGACGGTGAGATAGAAGCATATGGCGTTGCCCACGAGGAAGAGTGCACCCCCGATGGCCCCGAAGAGTTGGAGGGGGTGCTTCAGATAGTAAGTCAGGAATAGGACCACTAGGAAATCGACAAAGCCTCTCCCCAACCGCTCTAGGCCGTATTTGGACCGGCCATGCCTTCGAGGTTGGTGCACCACCTCTAGCTCCCCCACCTTGTACCCTCGCCAATAGGCCAAAACGGGGATGAAACGGTGGAGTTCACCGTATAGTTTGAGGCTGCCCGCTACCTCTCTTCTCAAGACCTTGAAACCGCAATTGACATCGTGGAGCCTGAGTCGGGTGAGGAGAGAGACTACCCCATTGAAGATCCGAGAGGGCAGCCTCTTGGAGAGAGGGTCTCGACGCTCCCGGCGCCAGGCGACGACCAGGTCGTACCCCTCCTCCAACCTGGTCAGAAGTTTCGGGATCTCCGCCGGATCGTCCTGTAGATCCGCATCCATGGTGATGATCAGTTGCCCCTGGGCCTGTTCAAAGCCTGCCGCGAGGGCGGCCGTCTTGCCAAAATTCCGCCGGAATTGGATGACTCGGACATGTTCTTGGTCCTTGGCGTGCAACCGCTCTAGAATCTGGTAGGAGTTGTCGGTACTTCCATCGTCAATGAACACGATCTCGTATTCCTTACCCACCTCCCCCAAAGTCCGAGAGAGACCCTCATAGAGGGGAAGGAGGTTCTCCTCTTCGTTCAAGACGGGGATCACCACCGATATATCCTTCTCCTCCATTTGAGCACCCCCTATCATCTCACCTCTACCTCACCCAATATTATCCTATCGCCCACCGCCTCTCCCCCCTCGACGATGGGCAGCCGCTCGCCGGTAGCCAGGAGATAAAGCCCCACCTCAAACCGGTAGAGGCCGGACGGCGCTTGGGGATCGATGACCAAATCGTACTGGTCTTTAACCATCTCCCCGGGGTCCCAGAAGGATGTGGGGTAGAACCCTCCCTCTGGCCAGCCATCCTTTTGACCCCAGATCGTACCCTCCTCATCTATAAGATGGACGAAGACGGTATAATCCTCATCTATCTCGTTGGTAGCCTCCCAGTAGAGAGTCAACTGGATAACGCTTCCCGCTCTTCCTTCCTCTAAAACCAAATTATACCCAAGGAGGGCAACCTTGTCACCTAGGTTGGCCTCCAAAGGGTATCGAGGCCGAGGCACCTCCTCTTCCCTGGTCACCCTTATGTAGTCGAGAGTTATGGCCTCCTCGCCAGAGACCAGGTCCGGCAATCTGTCCATGGTGGTTGGAGAATAGACTCCCGCCTCCAAGCGGTACCGGCCGGAGGGGATATCTAGGGGCAGGGTCAACCGATGGGGGTCGCGGACCACCTCACCCACCACCCAGTGGGTAGTGGGATGGAGCCCCCGAAGGGGCGCGGTGTCATCCTGGGCCCACAGTCGGCCCTCCCTGTCAAAGAGATGGACGAAGAGGCTGAGTTCCTCCCTTATGTGGGCCAGCGCCTTCAAGCGCAGGAGGAGTTGCAACTCATCGCCAGGCTCAAAACTATCTCCACTCAGGCCATATCCAAGTAGGGCCACTTTACCATCCCAGTTGACCTCCAGATCCCGCTGTAGAGGGAGGGGTGGGGGTGGAGGGTTCTGAGCCAGGAAGATGAAGACTCCATCCTCCTTGGCCGCCAGCTCCATCCGATCCCAGACATATTGGATGAAGCGGTCGGTATACCTGGCCCTGAACCGCTCCTCATCGATGACGAACCAGACCCTCTGGCTCCCCTCTATCACCTCCATCAACTCCTCATCGGTGGTGAGGAAGGGGACTCCGGCCCAAGCCTCTATCCAATAATCGTCCCTTCGTACAGCGTAGGCATGGAACTCCTTTTCTACAGCGACATAGTCACAATCTCCTAGATACAAGACGCAGGCCGAGGTAGCAAAGGTCATCACTTTGTCGCCCTCTAGCCGATGCTCCTTGACATATTGGAAGGCCAGATCGTAACCCCACTCCTTCTGGGAGGCAACGGCTTTCGCCGTGGGGAAAGCAAAAACCGCTATCAGGAAGACCACTACCCCCGTGGCTGAGTTAACCCCAAAGTCTAAGGGCCAGGCAGCGGTAACCCTGCTTATCCCAGCATTCCATCTCTGCAACCGATCCTCTAGAAAGCGAAGAGACTTGATTAGCACCCTACTGGCTATGAGGAAGAAGAAGGGAGATAACATGAAAAGATAGCGGTAGCTTCGCCGCCTCTCACCGACCACAAAGAACATCTCCAATATGAGGAGGCCGAATAGAAGATAGAGGAAAACTAGCCCCAACTCTTTCCCTTCCCGGGCCAGCGCGATGCCCCCTCTCCACCAGGCCTTTAGTAGCAAAAAGAAGCCGATGAGAACCAAAAGGGTCAAAAGGGGGACGAAGGGAAGATGATCCGGCCCCATGAAAAAGGGAGAGTAACGTCTTACCGCTCCTAGGATATTCAAAGAGGGCCCAAAGGCCGGGCGACCCACCCCCACTTCAAGCCAGCCAGGAGGTCGCAGGCGTCGATATAGATAGACGGTCAACCCCATCCCCAGGACGCTGAGAAGATGCTCCCCTATTATCTCCCCCCTTAAGAGCCAGCGCCACCCCCTCCTGAGGAAGGTGACTACTACGAAGACGGGGAAGAGCAGGAGGGCTTCATTGTGAGTGAAGATGGCAGCCAGAAAACAAAGAACATAAAAGCGACGGCGTCTAGGATCGTCTCTTCTGATCAGGCCTTCATAGAGAAGGTAGGTAGCCGAGAGCACAAGCAGGGCGAACAAGGCGTAGTTTCTCGCCCGGCCTCCCCAGATGATCGATTGGGGGTCGAAAGCGAGGAGGGCGGCGGCTAGAAGCCCTGTTTGGGCTGAGAATACCCGCTTCCCCACCCAATACAATAGGGGGATGGTACCCACGCTGATGATCACACTGGGCATCCTAGCCACCAATTTGCTCAAACCGAAGAGGTGGATGAAGAGGGCATCGATGTAGGTGAAGAGCATCCCCTGACTGTAGATGGCCCCCGTGGAGAAGACGGGGTAGCCGTATTGGATAGTCCTTTGGGCCACCCACATGGTTGTGTATTCATCGATATAGGGACTGGTGGTCATGGCGTAGGTCAAGCGAAAATATAGGCCCACCAGGGTGAGTATCAACAGAGCGAGGGGGATGAAGAGGGGCTGGAGAATTCCCCTCTGTTCGATATTTGAAAGGACGCTCTCTCCACTATTGATCGCGGGTTTTAGAGAAGAGTTTGGATTCCTCATCGTCCGACCTAACACCTAGACCCTACTCCGCTGGCCGATCCCCTGCCGGAACTCCGTAATGAGTAGAAAACTTGCTCAAGATCTGAATACTCCTATAAAACGCATCACTCTCGATATACTACCTCAGCGCCCCTCCAACCGCTCTTCCCAATCCTCTCACACCGGGACCCCCTTAAGGGGTCAGAGTTTCCAGGCTATGGCAGCGCATACTAGGTCGCCAGCGGTGCGCAACAAGCGAGTCAATAGGGCGATGATGGTGGCCATATAGAGAGGGAGGTAGAAGCCCAAGAGGAGAGTCAGCGTCCCCTCCACAACCCCCAAGCCTGACGGCGTCAGAAGGCTAACAAAGCCCGCTACCCAGGCTATGGCGAATATCCCAATCACTACCGGGAATGGCGGTGGGGAATTGGATATGGCCTTGATCAAGTGATAGGAAGCCAGGCCTTGGATTACCCAGAAACCACCCCAAAGGGCTAACTGGCCCAGTAGATACCCATAACCCCAGTTGAGATCTACGGGCTCCTGCCCCACCAATCGCAGGGCAAAGTTAAACCCCCTTCTTAAGAAGACAGGGTGCAGAAAAAGCAAACCCAAAGGGAAGAAGAGAAGGACCGCATATAGTCCACCCAGGGCGGGGATCTCCCTCCAGAAAGGTAGGGTGAGTATAAAGAGCATCCCCCCGGAGACCACCTGAAGTATCAACTGTAAGATTATACTGGCACCGGAGACCGCCTGGGTAATCCCTTCCCTACCGCTCAAGTAAACCAGACCCAAGATACCCCATATCTTCCCTGGAATGTACCGGCCCAATTGAGATAAGAAGAAGATGCGAAAACTCTTCCGGTAACTCAGAGGGTTGCCTAACCGAACTAAGATCAGTTTCCACAGGTAAGCATAGAAAGAAGAGGCCAGCAACATCAGGGAGCAAGCGATAGCGAAAGCAGGGTAATCGAGGCTCCAGTCGTAAGCGGAGATCTGGTTCCAACTGCTATAAAGGTTGCGCAGCAAAAAGGCGAAAATCAGGCCGATGACGGTTATCTGCAACCCCCGCCAGAGAAGGGTCCTCTTTCTTCCCGATGCCAACATCGAACTATCGGCCCTCGCGAAAGCGCTTTTCCCCTCAGCCACCCGCCCTTTGAAAAAACGATAGACGATCGACGATGGACTTAGCGCTCCTCAACACACGCTTCACATCTTGGGGGCTCCGCATAGTGACCATCGTCCTAGCGATAAAGCCGGGCCGGAAGTAGAACTCGCGGTAGGCTCGGACCCGGGCCCTCTCCACCTCCTCTCGACTCAACTGATCCGTCTCGATAAGGGAGTTCTCGGCGGCGAAATCACTCCACTGCTCATAGATGAGCCAACCATTTTCCTTACAGATCTCATATAGTTCCGTGCCTGGATGAGGGATGACGATGGCGAATTGAGCGCTGTCAGGGCCCAATTCCTTGGCGAAATCGATGGTCTCCTTAATGGTGCTCTGGTTTTCACCAGGGATGCCGAAGAGGAAGAAGGCTTGGGTCTTGATCCCTAACTCCCGACATATGCTGAACGTCGCCTTGGCCCTTTCCAAGGATATCCCTTTCCGCATAGCCTCGAGGATCTGAGGCGAGCCAGACTCGACGCCAAAGAGGATATAATGACAGCCCGCTTCCTTCATAGCCGTCAGTGACTCCCTATCCACGGTGTCCACTCGCACTTGACAAAGCCATTTCACCTGCAAGCCCCGCTCTACCACAAGTCGGCAGATCTCCAGCATCCGCTTCTTGTTCAAGGTGAGACAGTCGTCATCGAAGTATATCTCGTCGACGCCGTAATCCCGTACCACTTGCTCCATCTCCTCGACCACATTGGCTGCACTCCGGGCTCGGAATTTATGCCCATAAAGGGTCTCGGGCCAGAGACAATAGACGCAACGGTAAGGACAGCCTCGCGAACTCACCATGGCTGTGGGCCGCTGCCCCGAGTAGAGAGCCCCCCGGTACCCCTCGCTTTTCACGATATGGCGGGCCGGGAAGGGAAGGCTGTCCAGATCCTCGATGAGGGGGCGAGGCTCATTGACCCAGATCTGTCCGTTCTTTTGGTACGAGAGACCCCGCACCCTAGAGAGATCGTTGCCTCCCTCTAATGCCCAAGCCAGTTCCCCGACCGTCAACTCAAACTCCCCGCGGCAAACGCCATCGACAGCCTCGTTCTCGGCCAGGATATCCCGGTGGAAGAAGGTGGCGTGGGAGCCAACTAAAGCCACATAGATGTCTCCCCCCCTCTCTTTCACCGCTTGCGCTGTCTCTAGGTCATAATCGATGGAGGGGGTAGAACACTCCAACACCAGAAGGCGGGGTGCGATCTCAGCCACCGCCTCCGTGAACTCGGCGATGGACATCTCCTCCATCACCCCATCGAGAAAATGGACCTCGAAACCAGCCTCCTCAAGCACTGCGGCTGTGTAGGCCAGATAAATAGGGTATTCGAGATACTTATCCACCCTCTTGTGGGGCCAGCGGACATCGGAACGGGCCCCATACCCTGGCCCGGGCCAGGGAGGGTTGGTAACCACAACTCTCATGCCGCTCTACCCTCCTCCAGATAACCTTCGCATAATTGCACGAACCTCTGGGCTAGGCTTCGCCACTCGAACTTCTCTCTCGCCTTCCGCAACCCTCGAGCGCCTAGCTCCTGGCGCCAGATGTCGTTAGCCAGAAGAGAGCAGACCTTGTCGGCCAGATCTCGATGGTCTCCGGGAGTGTAAAACAGCCCCTCCTCCCCTTCCTCCATCACCTCTTCTAGCGCTGGAAGACGAGGAAGAATAGAAGGGACCCCACAAGCCCAGTATTCGAACTCCTTGAGGGTGACACGACCTCGCGCCGATAGTACGTCAGGCAGTATCACCAGACCCAGATCGCTGGCCGAGATATAGCGAGGCACCTCCTCCTGAGGCACCCAACCTGAGAAATGAAAGTGATCATTCAAACCGTACCTAGCCACCCTCTCTCTCAGATGGGGAACGGCAGCCCCACCCCCCACCATCCAGAAGGCCGTCTTAGGGCACCTCTCTACTACCAGGCGGGCTGCCTCTACCAGGAGTTCCGGGTGATCCTGGGGGTCGATCACGCCGTGGAAGATGAGAATGTGATTCGCGCCCGGGGCGTACTTCTGTCGCAGGTCATCACCGTTGACCGTCCTGAAGATATTGGTATCCACACCATCAGGTACCACATCGATATCCTGGGGACGGGCGCCAAACCGGCAGGCGATGCCCTTCATAGCCTGGCTGATGGTGATGATCTTGTCTGAATCCCTGATGGTCGTTCTCTCCATTTGCCGGCCCACGCCCAGTATGGCCCGCAACCATCTGGAGCGGTAATCTTCTAGGTACTCGAAGAGGAGATCGGTGAGGTCTAAGAGGGCTAAAGTTTGGGGGTCGAACCCCTTGGCTAGAAGGGCGCTGTAGCCAGCGATGGAATTGTGGGAGACGATGAGATCGGGTTTCAACCGGCGAGCGTAGTTGGTCACCCGTAAGATATTGGGGGGGAAAGCGACCATATATTTGGGCATCTTCCACCGGCCCAAACGGTTCACTCCCTGGATGGGCAACCAATGGGCACACCCGTATCGGTCGATGGCCTCTTCTCTGGAGACGGCGATGGAGGAAGCCACATATACCTCGTGCCCTCTAGCCACGAAAGCCTTTATCACGTTCGATGTGCGGGGAGTTCCTCCCCCGCTGATAGGCACCAATTTTTCGAAGATGGTGACTAGGACTTTCATGCCCTTTGCCCAAAGGAGGTAGCGGCTCTTCGGTCTTCTATCTCTCTATAGACCCCCTCGAACTTGGCCACCTCCCGTTCCCAGCTATAGCGGCTCAACACCTTCTGCCTGGCTCGCCTTCCCAACTCCTCCCTCCGGGCCTCATCCTCAAGGAGGCTCAGGACGAGTTGAGTAAACCCCTCATCGATTCGGTCGCACAACAGTATCTCCTTATCGTTCACGAAATCGAGCCCTTCGGCCCCTACCTCGGTGGAGACTATCGGCCTGGAACAAGCAGCCGCCTCCAATATCTTCAGCCTCGTCCCCGAACCTCGATCCATAGGCACTATCACGATGTCCGAAGCCGAAAGATAGTCTGCCAAGTTGGGGGATGCGTCTCTTCTGCTCGTCACGAACCCGGTGAAGAAAATGCGTTCCTTCCTATATTTGAGAAGATGCTCGTAGTTCTGCCCCACGATCATGAATGTCGAGTTCGGATACCGGGAGGAGACTACGGGATATATCCGCTCTGCTATGTGCTGTGTTGCAACCGTATTGTGAGGAGCATCCATTTTCCCCACGTAAGTTAAGACCATATCTTGGTCACTTATGCCCAAAGCCTCTCTGACCTTCTTACCGCTGTCCGCGTCATATTTGAAAGTCTCCGCATCGGCACAATGCTCTATCACATGGATCTTTTGCGCAGGAATATTGTATAGCTCCATCATGTGTTTCTTATCTGCCTCGGAGACAGCCACGATCTTGTCCGCCACATTGCAAGCCATATGTTCCATCCATCTCAGCACGTAGGTCACGTAAGCAGGAGCCTGGAACTTCACCTGTTTGATATACTCAGCATTCTCTTGCACCAGGACGAGAGGTTTATGAAACCTCTTTTTGAGGGAATACCCTACGAAGATAGTATATAGCACCTGACACTGGATGATGTCAGCCTTCAAGTCCTGCATCAGATCATGGGCAGCCTTGAAATAGTGGGGATTGAGCAGGAAGGATTTGTATTGCAAGCGATCAAAGATGGTAGGAGGACAATAACGAATGGTGAGATGGGGATGGAAAAGATCTACTGTGCCGCCCTGTGAGAAAACGTGACTCAGCAGGACTCCCAGGACGTTTTTTGGCGCAAGGTATTTGATGATATGGTAGATGTTCTCGCTGTTCCCATCAACTGGGGGGAAAATGTCACTCGGCGATAAGATAAGTATCTTCCTCACTTGCTCCGAATACTCCTCAGCTTGAGGCATCAAAGACCAAGTAATTGGCGTACCTTCTCAATGGTGTCTTGACTAGGAGCGCCTCCACGGCCCTTACCGCAGGCAGCAAGACCCCTAACCGCCTATCTCCAATAATAGGTATACGCATCGGGTACGGGTAGAAACTGAACTCCTCGATCTCTATCCTCTTGAACCCGGCTGCCAAAGCCAGATCGATAAGCCACTTCTTATTGCTGTCCAACAGACCGCGTTCATGCTTAGCCATTCTTCCAAATAGGCTCATGATGGGCGAATGCCCGTTAACCTCTGCCCCCACGATTCGCCCCTCCCGGCTGACTCTTCTCAGGTTTTCCATGGCTCGCAAAGGCTGGGCTGTGTGGTGGAGGAAATCCTTGAAATGTACGATATCGATGGAACCATCTGGTAGACCTAGATCGTCCACATCTCCAACTACTACGCAAGCGTTGTTCACATTCATGGCCTTCAAGAACTCCTTGGCGGTTTTGATAGCCCCGGAGGAGAAATCCACCCCTACGACCTTATCAAAATAGCTGCTCAATACATAGGTGGTTACACCCTGGCCGCATCCAATGTCGAGACAACTCATCTCTTGGGTGCCTTCTATCCGCTTGACGGCAAGTGAAACGATATGATGCTCAAAATATCTTCGAAAAGGGTGTTGAACTTTGTAGAGCGCGAAATCAAGATCACTGTATAGACGGTCATATGTCTTCCTTTGAAGCTCTTTGAACTCTTCGCCTCTATGTTGATGCATGAAAACCCTCTGTTCCCACAAACCGCACTAGAGGAGCAGATCTTTAGCCTGGAGTTCCCGATCCACCACGTGGAACCTATCAACAACTTTTTCCTCCCTGACCCCACTGGTCAGGTCAGAGATGCCATCCTCAAAACCTACCTGGGGTGCGAACCCCAGCCTTTCCCTGATTTTGCTGATGTCGGCATAACAGTGACGGATATCGCCTCGCCGATATCGCCCCACCACTTGAGGCTTTAAGCCCTCTCCCCCCAGTTTCTCGATGAGGATGCGCGCCATCTCCAGGACGGTCAAAGGCCTCCCCGTTCCCACATTGAAAACCTCGCCGTCTGCCTTTTCCATGGCCAAAAGGGTAGCCTCTACGATGTCTTGTACATGGATGAAATCTCGACTCTGGAGCCCATCTTCATAGACAACCGGGGGGCGACCGTTTAGGATCCGCGCTGAGAAGATGGCCGCCACGCCGGTATAGGGGTTGGAGAGGGCTTGTCGGGGCCCATAGACGTTGAAGTACCGGAGGGCTACGGTGGGTATCCCATAAGCCTGGCCAAAGCAGAGGAACGACTCCTCTTGGCTCCGCTTGGTGATAGCGTAGATGGAGGAAGGGTAAAGGGGTTTATCTTCATCGGTGGCCTCTGGTTTCGCTTCCCCTCCACAATGGGGGCATCTCATCTCCCATCGCCGCTCTTTAAGTTGTTCATCGGGGCGCAGTTTAGGATAGATGACCCCGCAATCGGGGCAAAGGTATTTACCCTCCCCGTAGATAGACATGGAGGAGGCCACCACGACTCTTTCCACCTTATGCTTCTCGTTGGCTAAGATATCCAGGAGGTTGGCGCTCCCCAAAGTGTTTGTCTCTACATATCGCCGGATCTCGTACATAGACTGCCCCACCCCCACGGCAGCCGCGTGATGAAAGACGACCTCCACCCCCTCTAAGGCCCTGGATAACGCCTCTCTATCCCGGACATCACCCCTTATGAACTCCGCCTCTCGGTTGAGGTAATCGGGCACTCTCCCTTCTCCGTGAACCTGGGGCTCCAGATTGTCGAAGGCCCGAACTTCATACCCCCGCTCGAGAAGGGCGTCCACCAAGTGGGAGCCTATGAACCCCGCTCCCCCTGTGACCAAGACACTCTTGGTCGGCATTCCATCCTCCTCCGCCCATGGAATTCCACCGCTCTCACCTGGCCTCCTTCCGCCAGGCCTTGGCCCAGCGAGAGCGGTGAACATTCTTCCGGTGGCTTCCATTATGCTATCACATCTGCACTATTCTGGCAACCAGCCGAGGATCACTTTGTCCTGACCATCCTCGACTTTCAATCGCCGGCCCGTTTCTAGATCGTAAAGCCCCACTTCAATGATGATCTCCCCTAAATCTTCCCCTGTTTCGAAGGGGATGTAGTGGATGTCTCTCATCACCTGCCCCATTCTCCAGCTGCTAGTAGGTCGCCAACCGTTCGCCGGCATGCTGTCGTGTCCCCCTACCAACCTCCCCTTGCCATCTAGAAGGTGAGTGAAAACCGTGTAGTCCTCCTCAACGGGGGCTAGCGCTTCCCACCAGAGAGTAAGTCGCACTCTTCCACCCTTGTCACTAAGCCTCAACGGGAGTACCTCTTCTGAGAAAGCGCCTTCGCTATCTTCGACCGCCACATTAAACCCCAGTAGGGCGATCCCTTCCTTGAACTTGACGCTCAGAGGATATTGGATGTCCGCCTCATCGCTCCTTCGGAAGAGCAGAAACCCTTGGATCCCGGAAACCAGATCGTACCGCGGAGATGAGAGGAGTGCGTTCAAGAATTCCTCATACTGGTCGGCATCCAAAGGATATTTGTCACCTTGCGTGTCTAGGATGATATATTCCGCCTTAGCCGTCTGGGGGCTAGGGAAGAGGTAGATGGCCTCACGGTGGGATAGATGGGGGACTAAAGTGGTTTGTGCGGAGACGCTTGCCTCCGGTGGGATCTGGCGAAAGAGGCGTTGGCTTGCGCGCACCCGCTCGATGATGGCAAACCTGGTGCCATCAAATTGTTTGGCCAGGGGGCCAGGGCTCAGGGCCCAATACCCGGCCAGACTAGCCACAAGTAATAACGCCGCTGCCCAGGGCCGCCATCTTTTTGAGAGGCGGAGGAATCCGATAGCGATGGCGAAATAGAGGATGGGAAGAATGTGAGAGACATGCCACCCCATCAAGAGGTAAAGGTCCGGGGCACTACTCAGTTGGAGGTAGAGGAAGATGGGTGCGGCCAAGAGGAGAATATCGGGAGCCAAAAGGGGCAAAAAGGCGGTGGGAGAAAGGATCCTTAGCGTTGCCTTGGCCTTCTCGATGTACAACAACTCCCTAAATAGGAGACTTGGATCGCCCAGAACCCTCCTTAGAGCCTCACTAGGGTTACTCCCCAAGTGAGGGTAACGTTGGGCAAAGCGGACCAGAGATGCACCCCATAAGATCTCTTGAAGGTTTACCACCAATCCTATCCAAGACAAGCCTAAAGACAAGATGAGCAATCCCCATCTCCGGCTATCAGGGCGAAAAAGGAGGTATATACCTATTGCTACCACGGGGATAAAGATATCCTCTCGGCACAGTAAAGCCAACACGAGGGAAAGGAACAGGGAGCGATATCGCCTTCGAACCAAGAAATAGAGCGACATAGAGAGAAAGGGTACAACTAGGGCCAATTCATGGAAATCCGTCAGGTTGATGACGTGCAAGGCCGGATTCATGTAGTACGCAAGCAGGACAATCAGAGCCAGGGAACGATGCTCCTGGGCCAGCAACCAAAATAGGACCAACCCCCCGAAAGCGATACCCAAAGTCTGTACTATCAACAGAGCCCGTACGTCCGGCCAGATCCAGTATAGTGGGGCTAGAAGAGCCAAGATGGGAGAGAAATGCTCTCCTAGAAAGTTTGAGGGCCTGGTGCTGAAGCTCTGGACGAAGGGCCTGCCGTGGGCGGTGTTCCACACCACTTGGTCCAGATAGCCCAGATCGAAGGCATGAGTGTGTAGAGACTCATGTTGCGCGATGGATAGATAGGAGAAAAGAAGGCAATAGCCTATAAACAATAGGATGGCTACTGCGTGGCCTCCTCCTGATTCCAGGAAGGTAGTTAGGTATCTCTGGATTTGAAACCACTTTCTGCCAGAGGTCATTGCAAACCCGCAAGAGAGGAATAGAGCGCGATCGTCTCCTCCGCGATCCTCTCCCAACTGAAAGCCTCAGACAGTCTCTTGGCCCCTCGCCCCAGCCGGTGGCGGAGCCCCTCTGAGGCGGCTAGCTCCTGGATCTTGGCCGCCAGCGCCTCTACATCGTCGGGCGGTACCAGGACGATGTTCTCTCCCTCTATCAGTTCTTTCACCCGCATACTGGGTCGCGTGCTGATGATGGGCAGGCCATGAGCCAGAGCGGCCATGAGGCTCCCCCGCCGCAAGGAGGCCCCGTCCTTATAGGGGAGCACACATATATCGGAGGCCAAAAGGTTGGCCGAGACCTCCTCGTCGTCCACATACCCCGTCCAAAGGAGTCGGTCGGCGAGCCCTAACTCTTGCCACAACGCCTCCATCCGGTGGGCGTAATCGGTGGTGGTGGGGTCGCTAGCTCCTACCTTACCCCCCACCATGAGAAGCCTGACCCTCTCTCCCCCTTCTAAGAGTCGGGCCAAGGCTCGGAAGAGGGTTTCCCCCCCCTTACTTTCGTGAAGAAGACCAAAGTAGGAAAGCAAGGTTTCCTCCTTGACGCCCCATCGGGCCCGCCACTCCTCACGATCGTATCCTGGGGGAAGGCGAGGGCTGATATTGCTTCCGATGGGGATAAGATAGGGTTCCAGGCCATAACCTCTGGCCTCCGCCTCATCTTGCACATTGGTGACTATGACCCCATCGCACCCTTTAGCCAAGGCGGCTATCGCCCCACGGCGAACCGCCCCTGCCTTGGGGAAAAGGTAGGGCATCCGGAGATCGTGAAAGGTGACGAAGAGAAGAGGGCGAGGGCGAATTAGACGGAGGCGCCAAGGGAGGAGGTTTATCGCGGGGTGCATCCCGTAGGCTGCGGCCTGATATTGAAGGTGGAGGATCTGGGGCTCTATCTCATTTAAGAGACTGAGGATAGCCTTCCAAGAGGAGAAGCCCCACTTGGAGACCCAAGGATACAGTGTAAAGGTCTCGCCCCTGTCCTGGCCCAAAACCGAGGTCAAGACGCTCACCCGGTGGCCAAAGTTGGCCAGCGCTTGGGCCAACTCCTTTGTATAACCCCCCATCCCTCCCACCATGGGGGGGAACTCCCCTGAGATGAAGCAGATATTCATGGCCTACTTTAAGCCCGAGCGGAGGAGCTGCCAGTAGGCAGCCACCCGCTCTCTCCGGAGGGGCCTCTTATGCCCCACCAGCCACTTGAGCCCCTCCAAAACAAGAAGGTAGAAGTAGGTGGAAAGGATGAACCAGCGCAAGACCTCCCCTCGCCACCCATAATACTTCTTGAAGAAAAGGATTTTGCTTCGCTGGAAATGGATATGGCGGGTAGGGAGCACCTGCTCGCTGCTTCTCCCCTCCTGGTGTACCACCTGGGCGGTGGGGAGATAAACCACCTCCCACCCTTGGGTCTTGAGCCGGTAGCACCAGTCTAACTCTTCTGAATACATAAAGAACTCCTCATCCAGGGGGCCCACCTGATGGAGGGCCTCCCGACGAATGAGGAGAGCAGCACCCACTACCCAGTCAACAGGTTGGATCTCGTCGTCGGGCCTATCTAGGAGGTAGTATCTTCTTAGGACCCTGCTTTCCTGAAACCAGGGTTGCAGCACGGTGCTCTCCAGGAAGGCGGTAGCCAGGGTAGGGAAGCGTCGCCGGGAAGATTGGGCAGTTCCATCGGGGTTCAAAAGTTGGGGGCCCAGAGCCCCTACCCGAGGATGGACCTCCATATAGGCCACCATAGCGCCTAAGGCGTCGCCCACTACCTCGGTGTCAGGGTTGAGGAGCAAGATATACCGCCCCTCGCTCTGGCCGATGGCTAGATTGTTCCCCTTGGTGAAGCCCAGATTAACTTCGCTCTCCATCAAATGTACCCCGGGAAAATCCTCCCGCACCATATGGGCGCTGCCGTCGGCGGAACCGTTATCGAAGACGATGGTCTCAATCAAGAGACCTTTACTACCCTTCTCACCTTTCAGGCTCTCTTGGATGGAGTCCAGACAACGTCGCAGAAGTTCCCTCACATTCCAACTGATGATCACTATAGAGAGATCGCAGCGGCTCATACCTTCTGTCTCCAAAGGCCTTCGGGGAGAATGTGAAAGTGATGGGGCTTCTGAGGAAAATGGGGCCAGGGGTCAGGATCGGCGAACCATGAGGTAGTCAGCCAACTCCAGCATCGCCTGTTGGTACTCGTTGGCTGGTAAGACTGACAGCGCCTCCTTGGCTTTTTCCGTGAAACCCTGGGCCTCGGCTTGAGAGGATCGAATGGCCCCCGAACCCTTTATCTTGGTCACCAGAGAGGGGATATGTTCCTCTCTCTCCTCCCCACCTCTCAAGATCCTCTCCACGCTCTCCCCATCGGGGTTCTCTTCCAAGAAGTATAAAACCGGCAAGGTGATGACCCCTTGACGAAGATCGCTGCCGATGGGCTTGCCCAGTTCCTCCTCGTCGCCGGTGAAATCCAAGATGTCGTCCATGATCTGGAAAGCCATCCCTAAGTTGTAGCCATGGCTTCTCAGGGCCCGAACTTCTTCCTCCTCCGCCACCTCGCTTAAGAGAGCGCCCCCCTCTGTAGCGGCAGCGAAAAGGGAGGCCGTCTTCTTGGAGATGCGCCAGTAGTAATCCTCCCGGCTGGGTTTTGCTATGCTCAACGCTTCCCTCAGTTCGCTGGAAGAGATGAGCATGAGGGTTTTGGCGAAAAGGGAGATGATGCGCGGGTTTTCCGTCTCCGCAGCCAGGGCCGCCGAGCGAGCGAGGAGGTAATCCCCCACCAGGACAACAACCCCACGATCCCAGGCCGCATTCAGAGTGGGGTTGCCCCGCCGCATGAGCGAGTTGTCGATCAAGTCATCGTGGACCAAGGTAGCGGTATGAAGCATCTCCACCGCCGCGGCCAGGGCCACTACCTTGCTCGCCTCTGACCGCCGAAACTTGGAGGCTAGAATGGTCAAAGCCGGCCGCAACCGCTTTCCCCCGCTAATGAAGAGGCCCCTCAATACGGCGGTCAAGGGCTCTTCCTCGGTGATGAGCGCTTTCCCCATCCTCTCCTCCACCTGGCGCAACTCCTCCCCAATAGGGCTGAGGATGGAAGAGAAACGCGAAGTGGTTTTTCCTCTCATGATTTACCTTTCTACAAGCCGAATAAGAGGGCTGCGGTTCCCGTCGTCGTTCGGGCTACCTCTTTCCAGGAGATCCCTCTCACCTCTAGCCACCACCTCGTCGCGGTCGAGATCGAACTGGCGAAGATGGAGATGGCAATCCGTAAAGGATCCCTGTCCCTACGGGAGCCCGAGGGATGGGATGGGTGTCAGTCAACAACCTTCGACCTCTCAAGCCCTGCCAGCCGCATCCCCTCTTCCAGCATCTCTTTCAACTGTTCCTCGCTGGTCGCCTCCCCATAAATCCTGATCTTGGGTTCCGTGCCCGAGAAGCGGACCAGAAGCCAAGCCCCCCCCTCCAGTTCGAATTTGAAGCCGTCTACAGTGTTGATACCGGTAACCTCTAACCCCGCGATCTCATGGGGTCGGGCGGCCTCCAACCGTTGCTCCATCGCTTCTCGCTCTTCTGGGGAGATGGGGCTATCGATCCGGTCATAATAATGGGGACCCACTTTGGAATAGAGATAATCGACCAGTTCCGAGGGGCGCATACCCTTTTGGACCAGAAAGTCGAGGATAAAGAGAGAGGCCAATATCCCATCCCGTTCCGGGATATGGTCCCTAAAGGCGAACCCGCCGCTCTCCTCTCCTCCTATCATCGCTTGGGTCTCAAGCATCTTGGGGGCTACATACTTGAAGCCTACCCCGGTCTCATAGACAGGAACGCCATAGAGTTCTCCCAATCTATAGAGCATAGAGGTGGTGGAGAGGGTCTTGACGATGGGCCCCCGCCAGCCACGCAACTCAAGAAGGTAAAGGGCCAAGAGGGCATACACTTGTAACTGATTGACGAACCGCCCCTTCTCATCCACCAGGCCCAACCTATCGGCATCGCCATCGGTGGCCAGCCCTACGTCCGCCCCTGAAGCCTTAACCCTCTCCTGGAGGAAACCTATGTTGGGCGGGATGGGCTCCGGACGGAGCATGCCTGGAAAGAGAGGGTGGCGTTTGTTGTGTATCTCCGTGACCTTGGTCTTACCCCCTTCCAAGATACCGCTCAGCCAACCGGCTCCCGCCCCCCACATGGAGTCCACAACCACCCTGAGCCCCGCCTCCTTCAGGGGCTCTATCTCTATCAGATCTCCCAGATGGGCTAAGTAGGCTGGAGCGGGGTCGAAGGTTTTGATGAGGCCTCTCCTCTCCCCCTCTTCCAGGGAGACCTGCTCTGTCGTATCGATCTCGGCGATCCGGCTCTCGATCTGGGCCAGGATCTCTGGCGACGCAGCCCCCGCGTACTGGGAGCGCACCTTCAACCCGTTATCCCAGGGCGGGTTATGGCTGGCGGTGATGATGATGTTCCCCGCCGCTCTTTTCTCCAAGATGGCATAGGTTACCACTGGGGTGGGGGCAGCCCTGTCGCAGAGGTAGACCTTTATTCCGTTTCCGGCCAGCACTTCCGCTACGGCAGCCGCGAAATGCTCTGAAGCGAAGCGGGTGTCGTAACCCACTACCATGCCCTTACCGGCCTGCCCCGAATCTATCAGGTACTGGGCCACCCCTTGGGCACAACGACGCACGTTCTGAAAGGTGAAATCCTCGGCGATGACCCCTCGCCAGCCATCGGTGCCGAATTTGATCTCAGCTGTCATCCTGGTTTCCTAGAAGTGATCTTACAGTCTCCATGACTTCTTTGGCTAATCCTATCGCTTCTTCAGCATCGGCACGGTTATAGGCTTGGAAAGGAACGCCACCAGGAAGAGCATCGGGGTATCGAGTAGGGGTATAGAAGGTATCTAGCTTGCCTGTACTAGCCAGGCCTACAAATATCTCATCGTGTTTGCTAGAGATCTGTCTAAGTTCGGCTATGGAATGACTTAACCTCCCCCGCTCTCCTTTGAAGAAGAGAAAGGCTTTCAGTGCCGCTTCCGCTGCCTGCTGAGCCAGGAAACAAGCCCAACTATAGAACTCACCATCTAGCATGTATCGCGCAGACTGCAAATTGTGCTCTGCTTGCCTAAGCCAACGTCTTCCCTCATTCTTTACATCTCTCATATATCACGATCCCTTCCTCGCGCACTCTCTGAAGAAATGGATTGCCTTCCTCTAACATGTGAGAGAATTCCTGGGGGGTATATACTAGGATGTCCAGAGCGAAATCAGGTTGCATTATCTCGTAGACCCTCTTCAGGCGATCTAGAAACCGCTCCTCTGTCTCTTTGATCACCACCAGATCAAGATCGCTATACTCATCGGCATCCCGGCGCGCATGAGATCCGAAGAGGATTATCCGTTCTGGGTCATACTCCCTTAAAGAAGAGACGATCTGTTCGATCCTTTCCCTTTTTCCCACTGCTATCCTTCCTTTTTCCCCGAGAGCAAGGCTAAGTCGGCATCCACCATCATCCGCACCAGTTCGGGGAAGGAGACCATAGGCTCCCAACCCAAGACTTCCCGCGCCTTGGTGGCGTCGCCCACCAAGTAGTCCACCTCCGCGGGACGCATAAAGCGCTCGTCTTGCACCACATACTTCTGCCAATCGAGACCGACATAGTCAAAGGCGGCCTCACACATCTCCCGCACCGAATGGGTTTCACCAGTGGCGATCACGTAGTTGTCGGGCTCCTCTTGCTGCAACATCATCCACATCGCCTTTACGTAATCGCCAGCAAAGCCCAAGTCGCGACAAGCGTCGAGGTTGCCCAGGCGCAGTTCGTCGGCCAACCCCAGTTTGATAAGAGCCACACCGTGGGTGATTTTGCGCAGGACGAACTCCAGCCCCCGGCGCGGGCTGGTGTGGTTGAAGAGAATGCCCGAGGTGGCGTGCAGCCCGTAGCTCTCCCGATAGTTGACCGTGATCCAGTGGCCATAAACCTTAGCCACCCCGTAGGGGCTTCGGGGGTAGAAAGGCGTCTTCTCGTTCTGAGGCGATTGCCTGACCTTCCCGAAACATTCGCTGGAGGATGCCTGGTAGAACCGGATGGTCGGATCGACCAGCCGAATAGCATCCAGTATCCGGGTTACCCCTAAAGCGGTCACCTCGCCGGTGAAGACCGGTTGATTCCAGGACGTAGGAACAAACGATTGAGCGGCTAAGTTGTACACTTCCTGGGGTCGATGTTCCCGCAAGATTTCGATCAGAGATACCTGGTCCAATAGGTCTCCAGGCACGATGGTGACCTTCTCCTGGATATGCTTGATGCGGTCGAAGTTCACCGTGCTGGTGCGCCGCACCATCCCTATCACCTCATACCCCTTCTCCAGCAAGAACCCCGCCAAGTATGAGCCATCCTGCCCCGTGATACCGGTGATCAAAGCCTTCTTCACCACTTCTCCTCTTTTTCAACCTCCTCTCGCCAGTAGTCGAGTATGTCGCGCAGGCTCTCCTCCAAAGTGATGTGTGGTTCCCAACCGGTACGCTCCCTGAACTTCCGAGAGTCACAGGCTACGACAGGCACCTCGGAGCGCCGGAGGCGGGTTGGGTCCTCTTGGACGGTCAACTCGATCTTGCTCTCCGCCAAGAGGATATCCAGAACCTCCCTTATAGAGCGAGCGATGCCGGAACCGATATTGTAGGCCTCTCCTGGTTCTCCTTTGGAGAGGGCCAGATAGTAGGCGGCCACCATATCCCTCACATCGGTGAAGTCCCGCCTGGGTTCCAGATTTCCTACCTTAATTACAGGGGGGGGTCTTCCAGCCTCTGCCTCAGCGATCTGCTTAGCGAAAGCAGCGGTCACGAAACCTGCCGACTGACGAGGCCCTATATGGTTGAAGGGACGGACGCGGACTACATGAAGGCCGTCGCTGGCAAAATATTGATAGCCTAGCATATCCTGGACGACCTTGCTGACAGCGTAGGGGTTATAAGGCCGTAACGGGGTGTCCTCATCGATAGGCAACTCCTCAGGACGTACCATGCCGTACTCATCCGCAGAGCCCACCACCAAGATCTGGGGCTTCAACCCCAGACGGAGGATCCCCTGAAATAGGTTCAGTTGCCCCCGTATATTATTGGCTAAGGTACCCCAGGGGTCCTCCCAAGATAGGGGAACGAAAGCCTGGGCTGCTAGGTGAAAGAGATATGAGGGATGGGCCTCCTCGAGGCTCGAAAGCACAAAATCGGGGTCGCAGAGATCCCCCTGGCAAAGGTGGAGCCTATCAGAGCGAGGGGTAGATTCGGGAAAACCCCTTAGATCTACCCCAAAGACCTCCAGTTCCGTGTGAGCCAAAAGGTAATCCGCCAAATGGCTACCGGCGAAACCGGTGATGCCGGTGACCAGTACTCTCAATCCCCCTCCTGGCAGTTCAGATCGATGTGTAGGCGATTATAACCCACCTTCCTAACAAAGTAAAGCCAGAAAATAGGGGAGCGGAGGCACCTAACCTAACTACCTACAGTGCCCCCGCCCCAGAGGAGAGCGAGACTAGGCTACCAGACGGGAAACTCCCCTTGTGCCAGGCGTTGGGTGAAGTCGTAGATGTTGGCCAACCCTCGCTCTATCACCGCCTTGACCTCATCGGATACGGAGGATAGAGGGAGGTTAGGCCTTAAGACCAACTGTGCGGAGGCGATGAGGGGTTGGTCGATGGGCTGGCCGATCTGGCTGCAGAGCCAGATATACACCTCACGGATCCCAGGCACCTCCTTATAGACCTCGTCGGCCATGCGGTGGGTCAAGAGGTTGTAGATCTTCCCGACGTGGCTTATGGGGTTCTTCCCCGCTGCGGCCTCGGTGCTCATGGGGCGGTTGAGGGCGATCACCCCGTTTACCTTATTCCCCCGCCCCACTTGGCCGCCATCGGCACCCTCGGCGGAGGTCCCCAACACGGTGAGATACATCCCCGCCTCGCCTCGGCCAGGTTGATCCAAGGTGTTTACGTCCACCTGCACATCCTTAAAGCGGAGGTCCCTGCTCTTAACGAAGTCGCGGACCGCGGCTTCTATCTCTCTCTTCTGCGCAAAATACCCCTTTTCGCTCTCCACGAAGCGGTCGACGAAGGCCACGGCTACGGTGAGGACCAGTCGGCGGTCGAAGCGATAACCCATCACCTTGATATCCTCCCCAGCGACGGGGAACTCCTTTTTGAATTCCGGGGAGTTGAGCCGCTTCTCCGTGGCCAGGACGGTCTTCTCCATCTCGGTCATGGGAGCATAGCCTACCGCTGCCGAGGTATCGTTGGCACCGATGACCTCTCGCTCGAAGATGTCGGTCAACTCAGGAGATCCAGGCTTGATCTCGTTTTGGAAGATGAGATGCTCTTCGGGGTCCACAAAGCGTAGGTTCTCTCGTAGCCACTTCTTGGCCGTCTCTGCCGCGATCTCCTCCACGGGGATCTTCTTCCCCTGATACTCGTAGACCGCGCGGTCCCCGAATACCAGGCGCATAGGCTCATCCACCGTACCGCCGCCGATGCGAGGAGATGTGCGGCCAGCCACCAGTAGGCTCTTATCTATGTTGTGGTGGAGGACGCGACCGAAGGTCTTCATATACTCCCGGCAGAGGGCTACGGAGATCTCTTCCATGATAGCGTCGCAGATGGAGTCGGGATGCCCGACCCCCTTCCTCTCCACCAACTCCACCTGCTGCTCCTCCACAGGGACTCTGTCCAGGCTCTCCAGTAAGATGTTTCTCATCTTTAACCCCTTTGCTTCTTAGTTATCAGTTAGGTTCCCTCCTCCCACGAGCGGAGATACCTCTCCTGCTCTGGGGTGAGGGCGTCGATCTCTATCCCCATGCTGGCCAACTTCAGCCTAGCGATCTCCTTATCTATCTCCCTGGGTATGGGATAGACTCTATTTTCGAGTGTGCCCGCATTCTTGAGGAGATACTCTACCCCCAGGGCCTGATTGGCGAAGGACATATCCATCACCGAGGCGGGGTGGCCTTCCGCGGCCGCCAGGTTCACTAGCCGCCCCTCGGCCAAGAGTGCCAGGCAACGGCCATCGGGCAAGAAGTATTGGCTCACATGCTCTCGTGGAGAGCGCACCTCCACCGAGATCTCCCGCAGAGCGGGAATGTTTATCTCCACGTTGAAGTGACCGGAGTTGGCCAGGATGGCCCCGTCTTTCATCACCTCAAAGTGGTCTCTATCTATGACGTTCTTGTCGCCCGTGGCGGTGACGAAGATATCCCCTATCTTCGCCGCCTCTAAGAGAGACATCACCTGGAAGCCATCCATCACCGCCTCCAGAGCCCTAAGAGCGTCCACCTCGGTGACGATCACCTGGGCTCCCATGCCTCGCGCTCGCATGGCTATGCCACGGCCACACCAGCCGTACCCGGCTACCACGAACTTCTTGCCCGCCAAGAGGATGTTGGTGGCCCGCATGATCCCATCCACTGTGCTCTGCCCCGTGCCGTATCGGTTGTCGAAAAGGTGTTTGGTCAGGGCATCGTTGACCGCCAAGATGGGGTAGCGTAGAACCCCCTCCTTGGCCATAGCCCGTAAGCGGATCACACCGGTGGTCGTCTCCTCCGTCCCCCCCAGGATCTTCTCGATCATCCCCTGGCCCTCCTTGTGGAGGGTGGAGACCAGGTCTGCGCCATCATCCATGGTCACCTGGGGCTGATGCTCCAGAGCGGCGCGGATGTGCTGATAGTAGGTCTCTTCATCCTCCCCCCGGATGGCGAAAACCGATATACCATCCTCTGCCAGGGCAGCGGCTACATCGTCTTGGGTGGAGAGGGGATTGGAGGCGCAGAGGGCCAGATCCGCCCCTCCCGCCACCAGGGCATGGGCCAGATTCGCCGTCTCGGTGGTGATGTGTAGACAACCCGAGATTCTCGCTCCCTTGAGGGGCTTCTCCCTCTCGAACCGCTCCCTGATGAGCCTCAAGACAGGCATCTCCTGAGCCGCCCACTGGATCCGTTGCTTCCCCTCCGATGCCAAGGAGGGGTCCTTAATGTCGTATTTAGCCATTCTCCTTTCCTTTCTAACTCCCAACGAGTTTAGGGAAGCGTTCCCCTCTGCTTTCGCACTGCTAAGGCCTCGATGAAAGGACAATACTCCCTGAAACCCAGCCTCTTGTAGAGCCTGACGGCTACTTCGTTGCTCCGAGCCACGTTGAGAACGATCTCCAGAGAGCGGCTCAACAGTTCCTCAACCACAGCGCTAGTGCAGGCGGTGGCGTATCCTTGGCCTCGGTGGCTAGGATGGGTGAAGATATTCCCCACCGCCGCTATCTGGCAGGTGGGAGAGACGAGATGGGTGCCGGCTACGGAGATGAGTTCATCTCCCACTTCCACACCATAGTACACCCCTGAATCTAACTGATAAGGGGCGAAGACCCCCTCTTCTCTATATAGCCTCTGCAAGGAGGGGAGATGTCGTCGTGATAACCTGATCACCCGCCCTTCGTGGGGACGGAAATCTCCTGGCTCTAAGACCATGCGGAGCATATCCCCTACCGGCCCCAAGGAGAAGGCTTCTTGAAAGAGGGAAAGGTGCCCTGGTTGACCGGTGAGGTAGACCCGTTCCGGCAGCGACTCCTCTCGAAGGAGAGGGACAAGGCCCTCGCTGGAGCCCATAGCGAAGAGGGCCGGCGGCCTGAGCCCTCTGAATCGGAGGGTTAAAGCGGTCTTTCGGCCATCTCGCATGGAGACATGCCAGGCGCATAACTCGAAGAGGCCCGGCTCTAGGTCGCCGATGGCGTATGCCGCATAGTACCGGTCCTGAGCCAGGAAGGTGTAGATCTCCTCTTTGTCGTGGAGTTCCCTCACCTCTACGCTCACTAGATCAGGCCTCCAAAGGTTCGAAATGGGTGAAATGCTTAAACTCTTGATACCGGCCCTCGATCTCCTCCCAAGTGAGGCGACGCAACCGATCTATGCTGAACTCTTCCACCGCGAAGGAGGCCACGACGCTACCATGGACGATAGCCCGCTTGATGCATTCATCCGAACAATCGCCCTGCTGGGCTATGTAGCCTATGAAGCCGCCAGCGAAACTATCCCCCGCTCCCGTGGGGTCGCTTATCTTCTCTAAAGGGTAGGCGGGGACGAAGAAAAAAGCGGCGCGAGGGTCTTCATTGGCGCAGAACATAGCCGCCCCGTACTCCCCTTTCTTGACCACCACCGCCCGAGGCCCCAGGCTCAAGATCTTCCGAGTGGCCCGGACGAGGCTAAAGGTGTTAGCGTACTGCCGGGCTTCATCTTCGTTGATCATCACGATGTCCACAGCCGCCATAGCCTCGGTCAGAGCCTCCTTCTTGTAGTTGATCCAGTAGTTCATGGTATCCAGGACCACCAGCCGGGGGTTCCTCACCTGCTCCAAAACCTCCAGTTGAAGATGAGGGTCGATATTGGCCAGAAACACGTACTTCGAGGCCCTATACTCCTCCGGCAACCGGGGATGGAAGGAAGCGAAGACGTTCAATTGCGTATCCAGGGTCTCCGCGGCACCCAGATCGTAGTCGTACCGCGCCGACCAACGGAAGCTCTTCCCCCTCGCCACCTGCAACCCTTTCAGATCCACCCCCCTCTCTTTGAAGAAGTCGATATGCTCTTGGGGAAAATCGGTGCCCACCACGGCCACTAGGTTCACCGGAGCATAGAGGCTGGCTGCGATGGAGAAATAGGTGGCCGTGCCGCCCAAAGCCTCCTTCACCCGCCCAAAGGGAGTCTGTATCGAATCCAAGGCCACGGAACCGACTACCAAGATACTCAAGATGCTCCTCCTATCCGCGAAGCCTGCACCGCCTTTCGCAACCCCTCTTCAAAGGGCGGGCGTATCACTCCGTGTTCGGTGATGATGCCCGTGAGGTAGCGATGGGGAGTGATATCGAAGGCCGGATTGGCCACCGGTACCCCCTGGGGGGCGATCCTCTGTCCCCGGATATGGGTCACCTCGCTGGCATCCCTCTCCTCGATGGGAATCTGGGCCCCGGAGGGGAGCGAGAGGTCGATGGTCGGCGTGGGGACCACGGCGTAGAAGGGAACGCCGTTCTCCTTGGCTACCACGGCCAATTTATAAGTGCCGATCTTGTTGGCCACGTCTCCGTTGGCGGCCACCCGATCGGCTCCCACGAGGATGATATCCACCTTGCCCGCCTGGATGAAATAGCCCGCCGCGTTGTCGGCGATGAGGGTCAGAGGGATCCCCTCGCGCATCAGTTCCCAGGCCGTGAGCCTGGCCCCTTGAAGACGAGGACGGGTCTCATCCACGTAGACGTGAACTCGCTTCCCCTGAGCGTGAGCCACCCTTATGGGCGCAAGAGCGGTGCCGTAATCTACGGTGGCCAGGGCCCCGGCGTTGCAGTGGGTTAGGATGTTATCCCCATGGGAGATCAACTCCGCCCCGTGCTCTCCCATCCGTTTGTTGATCTCCACATCCTCAAGGGCGATGGCCTCCGCCTCGGCAACCAAAGCCTCTTGGATTCGGCCCACGTCTTCTAACCCCTCATCCCTCGCCTTTCTCAACATCCTCTCCAAGGCCCAAGGGAGGTTCGAGGCTGTGGGCCGGGTCTGGCGCAGCGTCTCGGCGGCCTCCTCCAGGTCAGAGAGCAAGGCTTCGCGGGTTTTGGCCTCGCTTCTGGCAGCGGCGAGAGCCAAGCCATAGGCCGCGGCTGCGCCTATCGCTGGAGCCCCGCGGATATACATCTCTCGGATGGCCTGGGCTACACCTCTATAATCGTCGAACTCTACCATCACATACTCATGGGGGAGCCTCCGCTGGTCGATCATCCGCACCTGGTCATCTTTCCACTCGACGCTCCTCAAGGCCCCACCCCCATTCAAAAAATTAGGGCCGGTCTTTCTCCGGCCCCAACGCTTCAAAAAGGAACTCTCCCGCCCAGGGAGAGAAAGCGACATGACTCTCTCTCATCTTCCAGATCTCAACCCTACATCTGGGAAACCCCATCGCTATCTGGTTCCCCGGTATGAGACCTGCCGGAATTGGCACCGAAACTGCGGGTTGTGGCTTGAGCCTCAGTCGGGATGGGCGACTGAGGGCTCCCCCACAGGAGGTTGCCGGGGCTTCAGTGGGCCGGTCCCTCCACCCCTCTAGATAAGAGACAGCATCATCTTAGCATAGTAATAATTTTTTGTCAAGCACGCTCCTTATATCTTGTGAGATAAACTCAGCCGTTACAAAGGTATAGTGGTAGTTGGCCTTCAGCCATTCTCTGATCGCTCGGTCTAATGGGATGGGCTGTTCTTTGGACATATTTTGGCTCCCCTTCAATGTCCTCATCCCTATCATGGCTAATTTTCATAGCGATTACCTAGTTCTCCTTGCGCTTCTTCCAGACTACGCCACTGAGGGCATCTAGGATATCTAATGGTCTGGTATTTTGGCTGCCGCTACCTCTGCTATTGCGGCTACTTTTGAAAGTGCTATCCAGCGTAGCTTGTAATAGATGGGCTCAGCTCCCATAATCTTGAGTTCCTCCACTATATCGAACCAGTCTACACTAATTTGTAGCTGCTCTACTACTCTGCCTTTTCTAAAAACTACAATGTGGTCACCCAAGGTGGGCTCAAATCCCGAGTCTCCCGTCCACCAACCTTTGCTTTCGTCGCCAACGATAGGCAAGTCGAGGGCTTCTGCCTTCCGGGGTTGCCACCATTTTCGAAAATGCTCCCAATCGATGCCAGCATACTTCCGCTCTGCTATCTCTTTCGTTTCATAGACTTCTATCACCTGCAGGATATGTGAATAGTGGCCCCATCTGTAGATTTGGGATGGGGTAGGGGTAGGCCAAAAAGGACCATATTCCCAAAGTAGTACAACATATCTCGAAAGCTGCCCATTTCTCCTACCACTTTCATCACCACCCCCTGAAACATGGAGGTGATGGCTTCTAAGAAAGCCTTCGTCGCTATCCAAGGCCATCTCCCTAGCCAAAGGCAAGACTCGTTGCTGGTCTCTACAGCCTACCAGTAACCCAGAGACGGTAACAACCGCAAGGAGTACCAACGCCACCACTCTCAGAAATGGCCAGAGAAGATACTTCATCGCTAATCAAACTCCTTTGCCATCACCCCCCAGACAGCGCGAATATGTTCTATCATCTTCTTCAAATAGTCAGGGCAAGCCTCGTTGATGTCTTCAGGTTTCGGTTCACTGGTGTCGGTATCAACATAAAATAGCATTACCTTGTGATAACCATAATCGCAAGGCATTTGTCCATACCCTACTGTTTCCGCACCGATTGGAATATACGCATGGTGGGTCGCCGTATTTCGATACCAACGGAGTCTCTTAAACCACGCCGCTTTCCATTCGCTTTCCATCAAGTTTTTCAACGGCTCTGGTAGCTTGCCCTTGATAGATGACCATATAACCTTTTCTATATCCCGGTTGATGTCGTAGACGACATTTAACTCCCGCAAGAGAGTGTCATAGGCTGACATCAACTCGAAAAACAAGGCATCCAAATACCATTTGGTCTGTTTATAGGCTAGATGTGGCAATCCCAAATCGTGGGGCATGCTGGCCGCACCGAGCGCTAGCCTACAAAAATGGTCAGCCGCTTCGAGCTTCAGCCTGGTTGAGAAGTGAAAGGTCCTCCATTTTTTCCATGCATCGTTTTGCAGGCTCTTAGATTGCCTATACGATGTCAAGCCTTCTTCATGAATCATCAGCGGGTCTTCCAGCCAATCAGTCATAGACAATGCCTTACATCTCCCTCCGCCCCTCAAGTGCCCTCGTGAGGGTAACTTGGTCAGCGTATTCGAGGTCGCCACCCACGGGGAGCCCGTGGGCTATGCGGGTGACCTTGATAGGGGAGGAGGAGAGCAGTCGCCGGATATAGATAGCCGTAGATTCCCCTTCCAGGCTGGGGTTGGTGGCTAGGATCACCTCTTTCACCGGCTCACTCTCCAGGCGGCGGAGGAGTTGCGCTATCTTGAGGTTTTCGGGGCCGATGCCCTCCAGGGGGGAGATGACGCCACCTAAGACGTGATAGAGCCCTTTATAGTCGGTTCGCTCGATGGCTATGACGTCCAGGGGCTCTTCTACGACGCAGAGGAGAGAGCGGTCGCGTTCCTCGTCGCGGCAGATGGGACAAGGGCTCGCCTCAGTGATATTGTAGCAGATCTCGCAGGTGACTATCTTCTCTTGGAGTTCACCGATGGCTTGGGAGAGGGCTTTGACTTGCTCTTTCGGTGCCCGCAGGAGGTAGAAGGTGAGGCGGGAAGCGGTCTTAGGGCCGATTCCGGGGAGGCGGCTCAGTTCCTCCACTAAGCGGGCTACGGGTTTGGCCAGCCCGCGCATACTAGATCAACCCTTGGAGGCCGCCGGTGAAGGCGCTCATCTTATCAGCCGCTAGTTGTTGGGATTTCTCGATGGCTTCGTTTATGGCCACCACGATGAGATCTTGGAGCATCTCCACATCTTCCAGAACGGCGGGCTCGATCTCGATGGATTTTATCTTCTGGTCTCCGCTCATCACCACCTTGATGGCGCCACCCCCGGCGGAGACGGAGACCGTCTCCTGCCCCAGCGCCTCTTGGGCCTCTAGCATCTTGGCTTGGAGTTCTTGGATCTGCTTCAAGGTGGGGGGTCGTTGTCGCGCAGGTCGCGCCTTTCTCTTAGCCATTTTTCCTTTCCTTCGAATGCCGAACGCACCTACGATTCTGGCGGGGGACTCTTCACTTTGGTGATCTCCCCTCCCATCTCCAAGGCGGCCTTGATTAGGGGGTCTTCTTTTACCGCTTCCAGGTCGCCTTTCTTAGGTGGCCTACGCCTTCTCTCCCTATCGGCCAGGAGCACACATTCGATATGGTAAGGCCGACCCATCGCTTCGCTTAAGGCCTCTTCCACCAGGCCCTTACACCTGGGCTCTTCGATGCGCCCCTTGTGGAAGGGGTAGTAGAAGCCCAGGACTACTACATCCTCTTCCACGGCCACAGGCTGGCAGGATTTCAAGAGGGCTTCCACGTGCATGTTCCGCTTCTTTATCTGGATCAATACTCCCTCCCAGAGGTTCTCAATTCGCTCCAGGGCCTGGGGGTCTTTCGTCTCTCTTGAAGGGAGGGCCTTATCCACCTTAGCCTCTGCGGGCGGAGGGGAAGCCGGTTCCCGCCTTTCCTTTGTCTTTATTTGTCGCGGGCTGGGCCGCGATTTTGCCCCGGTCTTATCTGTGGTGGGCGTCTTCTCGGTTTGGGGGAGGGTGGCTTCTACGAAGGCCAACTCCAAAGGGAGATGGGGTGGGAAGGCGGCTTTGTCCAAGGTGGCCCGGCTGAAGAGCCTGATGATGGTGAGAAGCCCAGCCAAGGAGAACTGCTTTGCCCGCAGGGCCATCTCCTGAGCCGTCTCGGGGGTGACATGGGGAGGGTTTTGGCCCGCCACTTTTATCAAGAGCACGCCGCGGAGGTATGCGATGATTTCCTGGCCGAATTGTTTGGGATCGGCGCCATCAGCGATGGTCTCGTTGATGAGATCCAGCCCTCGCGATACCTCTCGTGCCGCCAGGCTGGCCACAAGGTCGGCCACCGCTTGGGAGGAGGTGGTGCCCAGGATGGTTTGCACTTGGAGGAGGGTGACCTTGTCCCCGTAGGAAGCCACCTGATCCAGAAGGCTATCGGCATCCCGCATGCTTCCCGTGGCCTGGCGAGCGATCAGTTCCAACGCCTCGCCTTCCACCTCTAGCCCTTCTTGCTCCGCTATCCACTCCAGCCGGGCTATGATCTTCTTTATGGGGATGGGACGGAAGTCGAACCGCTGGCAGCGGGAGAGGATAGTGGCCGGTATCTTATGGGGCGCGGTGGTGGCCAGGACGAAATAGGCGTGGGCTGGGGGCTCCTCCAAGGTCTTCAAGAGGGCGTTGAAGGCCGAGGTGGAGAGCATATGCGCCTCATCGATGATGTAGAACTTGTAGCGGGCGTCGCTGGGTGCGAAGTGGATCTTCTCTCTCAGATCCCTGATGTCGTCCACCCCCGTATGGGAGGCGGCGTCGATCTCGATGAGATCGAGTAATCTCCCTTCATCTACGGAACGGCAGATGAAACAATCGTTGCACGGCTTCTCTCCCTCTTCAGCCAGGCAGTTCACCGCTTTGGCTAGGATACGGGCCGTGGAGGTCTTCCCTGTCCCTCGAGGGCCGCTGAAGAGGTAAGCGTGGACGACCCGCCCTGCGGCCAGCGCGTTCTGGAGAGTGCGGGTCACGTGCTCTTGGCCGATGACTTCGGAGAAACTGCGGGGACGGTATTTGCGGTATAGGGCTTGGCTGGGCATGGTAACCCAAGTCTATCACCCTCCGCTCAGTTTTGCAACCCTTGAGCCTTAAAATTTCTTGTCTAGAGGAGAAGTCTATTGTAGAATGAGTCTTGGAGGTGCGACTTGTCTGGCAAAATTCTGCCCCTCTCTCGACTTCAATCGATCGCGCAGCGATTGCGGCAGGGAGGGAAGAGGTTGGTTCTCACCAACGGCTGTTTCGACCTCCTGCATGTGGGCCATGTCCGTTACCTCAAAGAGGCCAAAAGCCTGGGTGATCTATTGATCGTGGGACTTAATAGCGACGATTCTGTCCGCCGACTGAAGGGGGAAGGACGTCCCTTGATGCCCCTGGAGGAGAGGGCGGAGATCCTGGCGGCACTGGAGGTGGTGGACTATGTGGTCATCTTCGAAGAGGATACGGCCGAAAAACTCGTCTCCGCCCTGCGACCGGATCTCTACGTCAAAGGGGGCACTTACACGCTGCAGAACCTTCCCGAGGCTTCAGCGGTGACCCGCTATGGAGGGGAGGTACGCATTTTGTCTTTAACCCCTGGTCTCTCCACCTCTGAACTGGCGGACCGTATCCTAGCTCGATTCGGAAAGAAAGGTTAGAAGTGGAACGAGAGGTCATAGAGACCCCTTCTGCCTCGACGCCGGTGGCCTCTGGCCGGAGCCTCCTCATCGCCCAAGCGGCCACGGTGATCATGTTGGGCAATATCACCAGCCGCGTCCTGGGGCTGGTCCGCGAGATGGTGATCTCCCACCTGTTCGGGGCCACCGGCTTGGTGAGCGCTTTCCGGGTGGCGGCCATCGTCCCCACCATAGTTTACGACCTCCTCATCGGGGGGATGATCACCGCAGCCCTAGTTCCTGTCATAAGCGACTATGTCCAGCCCGAAAAACGAGAGGAACTGTGGAAACTGATCAGCCTCCTCTTCAGCCTGGCTATCGTCGTCCTCGCCCTGGTGGTCTTGGTGCTGGAGTTGACCGCTCCTCTGGTGTCCTGGCTCCTGGGGGGTGGCCTAAGCCTCCCCCTACAGGCTCAGACCACCAGACTGGCCCGCTTGATTATGCCCGCCATTTTCTTCTTTGGCCTTTCTGGAGTGGCAACGGGGCTCCTCTATGCGCGACAGCGCTTCATCTATCCTGCCTTTGGTGCCGCTATCTTCAACGGAGGGATAATCCTGGGGGCTCTCATCCTCTCCCCCCGGCTGGGCATCGCCTCTCTATCCTTGGGGGTAGTTCTGGGCTCTATACTCCAGTTGGCCATTCAACTCCCCGGCCTCCGTGATCTGAGGTTCAACTTCTCTCTAAAGTTTGACCATCCGGGTCTCCACCGCATAGTAGGGCTCTATATCCCTGTGCTTTTGGGACTGGTGGTGAGCGTGGTGGGGATAGCCATCGATAGAAATCTAGCCTCTCGCACCGGGTCCCAGAGCATCGCCTGGATGCAGAATGCCACCACCCTCATCCAGTTTCCCTTGGGGCTGGTAGCGGTAGCCATCTCTACCGCCGTTCTCCCCTCTCTATCCCAGTTCGCCACTGCCGAGGAGATGGCTCGCTTCCGCCGCACCTTAGCCACAGGCTTAAGGATGGTTTTAGTCCTCGTCCTTCCTGCTGCGGCTGGGCTTCTGGCTCTGGCGACTCCTATCATAGCCCTCATCTTCGAGCATGGAGCCTTTCAGCCTTACGATACCTTACAGACGGCTCAGGCGCTTCGCTGGTATCTTTTGGGGTTGCCCTTCGCGGCTATAGATCAGCCCCTCATCTTCGCCTTCTACGCTCGCAGGGATACGAAGACCCCCGTGTTGGTAGGGGTCTTCTCCGTCCTGGTCTATTTGGTTGTGGCCCTAGCCACCATCCGGCCCATGGGGATGATAGGGCTGGTCTTCGCCAACTCGGTCCAGTGGGCTAGCCACGCCTTGGTGATGCTCGTTCTAGCCCATCGACGGCTGGGTATGCTGCGTGGCCAAGGCTTGCTCCTCGCTCTGAGCAAAGCGCTTTTGGCCTCTACGGTGATGGCCTTGATGGCCTATGGGACGGCCAGAGGGCTAGAGGCGTTTGTAGGAGGGGGCTTGCTGGGGGAGCCTCTAATCGTCGTTGGGGCTGGAGGGGTGGGGTTTCTCACCTATACCCTTCTCATCCTTCTCCTTCGCTCCGAGGAAGCGACTCTGGTGATCGAACTGGTGAAAGGGGTACGGCAAGGAAGACGTTTGCAATTTGACGTAACATCCAGGGAGAAGTAGAATAGATTCGACTAGGCAAGGGTATGGTTGACGAGCGTTCTTCAGAGGGTCTATCTGCGGAGGAGTTGGAGAGGCTGCTTTCCGCCAAGCGGAGGGCCGAGCGGCTGCGTCGTTTTCGGGCCATCGTTGAGGAGGAAGGGCGGGAGCCCCCGGTTGGCGGGGAGTTGCCTGGCCTTCTCCCTACAGGCCAAGAGGGCCCTGTTAGGCGGGGTGGGGGCAGAAGTTATCGGCCTCCTTCGGTGACAGAGAGCAAGGTTCCCCTCCGCACCCCCCAGGTGGCTCCTTCTGGGAGCCCTTTCCCTCGAGGATCCCTGCGGGAGGAGAAGAGAGGCCGGGTGTGGCGTAGGTTACGAGATCGCTTTCTCCTCCTGGTGGAGTTAGGGGCCCTCTTAGGGCTCATAGGTGTGGTGGTGATCTCATTCTATAACCTGCGCCTCCTCAACCGAGAGGTGGTCCAGGCCAGGGGTCAAGGGGCTACGGCCACCCCCGTTGCTCTCCTCCCAGGGAGCAGTTTCCCACCCACCAGCGAGATGCCCGCTCCATACCAGCATCTGGTCCAAGGGCTTACGCCCATCCCTATACCCACTCCGGGCCCCGAGCAGGCCACCCGCATCGTCATCCCGGCTATCGATGTCGATGCCCCGGTGGTGGAGGGGGACGGCTGGGAGGAACTGAAGATGGGGGTGGGGCATCATATCGGTTCGGCGAACCCTGGGGAGCGGGGGAACATGGTGGTCTCCGGCCATAACGACGTCTTCGGCGAGGTCTTCAGGCATCTAGGGGAGTTGGGGCCAGGGGATGAGATCATCGTCTATGCAGGGGAGACCCCTTATCCATACCTGGTGAGGGAGAATAAGATCGTGCAGCCCGACGAGGTGAGCGTGATGGAGCCCACTACCAAGGCTACCATGACCCTTATTACCTGCTACCCCTATCTGATCGATACCCATCGTTTGGTGATCATCGCCGAACTGGAGGGACAGTAGAAGGGGAGGTACGGGACGTTAGTATGGCTAAGAAGCGCCGCAGTCGAAGGCGTAGAGGGAAGAAGAGGCGCGCTCCTGTGGCCGCCGCGCGGTCTGCGCCACCCCGTGAGGAGAAGAGAGCAGAGGCGAAAGCCGAGCCAGGCGTGGAAACGGTGGCTTTGGCCGAGCAGTACCCTCACGTTTACGACGACCTGAAGAGGATAGCCATCCTGGCGAGTATCATGTTCGCCATCCTCATCATCCTATCTTTCCTCATTAGGTAGCGTCCGAGTTCATCTCGGACGAGAACGTCGCATGCGTTCGCATCCTGTCCCATCCCTCGGGATCCCTGTGGGACGGGATCCTGTAAGGAAGGGATGCTTCAGCATCCGAAGGAGATGAACTGCGACGCTACAAGGAAATAGAGGCCACAAAAAAGCCCCACATCGCGTGGGGCTCCCATCACATTAGGCTATTCGCTCTCCCCGCACTCGGTACAGTGTTCCGAGAATAGCAAGCAACCCCATCTCCACCCCCAGGTGGACAAGGGCACAGAGCCAGAGGTTGCGGGTGAAGAGGAAGAGGATGGCTATCACCAGGGCCAGGCTTCCCGTCCAAAGTATCTCCCCTTGTCGTTCTGTGCCCAGGTTGCGGCGCAGTCTCGGGTTCGTGGCCCATTCGATACAGACGATCCCCAAGCCAGCAAAGACCCCCCAGTAGTCTCCTAGAACCGCTAGTGGCCCGCTGCGGTAGAAGGCCCAATGGGCTTCCAGGTAGATGATCTCCAAAAGGATAAGGGGCCAGCCCCAAGGCTGGGAGAGGATGTGTGCCTCGGCTAAGCGGGGCCTCTCCACCTTACGACGCCCCAAGGAGCGGATGTAGTGGCTCCAACCCCAGACCAGAAGAAGGAAGGCTCCCAACCCAAGAGGCACACCGGCACCGATGCCCCCGATCCAGTCGAGATGGCTAAGCCCCAGAAGTCGGGGGCTCATAGCCCCCCTGATGAGGGCCAGCAAGGGAAGGCCCACATAGTAAGTGAAGCGGAAGATCTGATCGAGCCAGAAACGATGGGGCCAAGAGTCCAGCCGGGTCACTAGGCGGCCGAGGCGGGTATCTGGCGAGCGGCCTGTCCCCTGGCCCAAGTCGTACCAGGACGGGCTGGCACGCCCTGTCCCGCCCTGTCCCGAACCCGACAGGGTCAAGGGAAACCCGACAGGGTCTTCCTTACAGGATCCCGAGGGAAGGGATGACAGGCCAGGGCGACCATGGTCAAGAAAGTTAACGGCCAGGGCGTAGAAGGCTACCGAGCCAGTGACCCAAAGGAGAAGACGCGCTTTGTAATCTAGGAGACTGAGGAGGATCCGCAGAAGACTCAAAAGATATCTCCTTTGCTTTTCAATCGAGGTCGCGAAAGTCCGCGGGAGAGCCGCGGACCCTGAGCATGGGCGAGACAGGACTCGAACCTGTGACCTTACGGATGTGAACCGTACGCTCTAACCAACTGAGCTACTCGCCCTGGTCTACATTATAGCATCGAGGGAGGCGAATTGCAAGGGTTGCCTTTTGGTGATATGATTAGAGTCAATGCAAGACAGGACCTACGCCATAGCCTTTCTATTGGTTCTAGCCGTTATCTGCATGGGGGCCTATGTGGCCGTCACCACGGTTCTCTTTCGCCCTCGGGTTCCCACCATCTCCTTGGGGACGCCGACGCCTCCCGCGCCCCTTGAAGTGACGGCCACCCCAACGCTGCCCCTCTTCCCTACCCCTACCCCTACCTCCCCTCCCTCCCTTGTCACCCCCGTCGCTCCCACGCCTACACCTCTGCCCCCCGCCACCCCCACCCCTTCCTCTTCGCCCACGCCCACGCCTGAGCCAACGCCAACGGGCCCCACTCCAACGCCAGCACCGCCCACTCCAGTGGGGGGTTTCCTCTACCGACTTATCAGCATAGAGGGGCCCAACTGCCAGCGGGGAGCGTATATCCGAGGCCGGGTGTATGGTGCCCAGGGCACCGGCGAGCCGGGGGTTAGGGTGCATCTCTTTAACCCCTGGGGGTACAATAGAATCAAGGAGACCAAGGGTGATCCAGAGGGAGGGGAATACGATTTCGTGTTGGGGGGAGATTCAGCGCTCTTCCATATCGAGATCGTGAATAGCGCGGGCCAAGCGATCAGCCCCACATGGGATATCGACTACCAGGGTGGTTGCACTACCTTTGTTGATTGGGAGCGAGTAGAGTAAGATGAGCGCTTGTGGTGAAACCGATAGCCGAGGCTTTGGCCTCGGCTATTTCTCCATCTGGGAGAGCATTAGATAGGCGGGTCGGGGGGTTCCATCGGGATCGGTGATAGCCCACCAGTACTGCTCATGGTCCTGAGTCCAATCGGGGTCGGATATGTAGATAAGGGTCATGACACCGATCCAAGGGGCCCAGTGCTGCTTTGCGTACTGGTAAGCACGCACCAGATATTCGCCCTTCTGTTCCTCGGTCACAGCGTGCCAGGAGTATTCGGGGTGTACCGGGTCGCTGGTCCAGCCGAACTCTAGGACAGCGATCTGTTTATCGGCATCGCCAAAATCGACCATTATCTGTCGGATGTCCTCTGCATGACGGAAACAATAGACCCTACGCAGATAGTCCGGACTGGGATCGTTGTTGTTATAAGCGGGGTCGCTCGCCACTTGAGCGGGGTCCATCTCTGGCGGTGCCTTCCACCCGGTAGCGTGTGCTCCCAGAAGATCGAAGTAGGGCTTGGCTCCGGCCTGATAGATGCGCTTGAAGTATTCAACGTCGGGCATAGCAACGTTGTCCCAACGGGTCGTGGGGCTGAGGCCTGCAGTGATGACCAGCGCGTTAGGATCGGCCGCCTTGATGGCTTGGTAAGCCACTTTCAGCAAGGCTATATACCCTTCGGGGTCAGGCGGCCCACCCCATTCGCGCGAGAGGTTAGGTTCGTTCCAGATGGAATAGGCACGGATACGGCCTTTGTAGCGAGTGGCCAGAGCGGTGAGAAAGTCGGCGAAATCCCGATAGTTGTTGACGGCGCCTGAAGCGGGATAGTTAGGCCCCAGCCAGGTAGGGGGTTTGAAGACCGCCGCCAATATATCTAAACCCCGGCTGTTTGCATCCTCCACGATGCGATCGGTGCGGCTCCAATCATAGATCCCCTTCCCGGCCCCCTCTATATCGATCCAGGCGAACACCTGCTTCACCCAGGTGAAACCGCCTCCTTTAATCAGGTCGAGGTCTCTCCAAGCCGTCTCCGGTCGCCACCAAAGGAAGGCTTGCATACCATATTCCGGGGAGTTCATACGCGGGGGACTGGGAGGTGGCGGAGAGGTAGGCGTTGGAGTTCCTGGCAGAGGTGTGGGGGTGATAGCCTCCCCTTCTACCGTGGGTGTTGGGAACTCTAGCGCCTCCAGGGTGGCGGTGGGTTGGGTTGGTCCGGGGGTAGGCGTGGCCCTGGCTAGACGGACGGGCAGGTGGGGGAAGAGGCAGAAGGCCAGAAGAGAGCCCACCAACAGGGCAGCGATCATAGAGAGCGCCCCCACTCGCAAGCCCAGCCGATTGTTTCTTATCCTCTTAAGCCACTCGGACTTCATAACCTCTCCTACCCTGGTTCGTCCTGGTACCAGAAAGCGGTGCTGGAGTAGGTCACGGTACAATTGTTGCCCTTGGAACCGTGCTCGACCTCAACACGTAAGGAATCCCTGAATTCAATACTATCGGTGAGATAGAAGCGGTACTGGGAAGCAGCATCGTCCCCATCTTTTGCCCACATGCGCTTCCAAGTGTTTCCAGAGAGAGGAAATATCCACTGTCGATTAGGCTCCTCGGTATAGATGTAGTAATATCCTGCGTTGAAGTCACCTTCGATGCCGGTGCCCGGAAGAGCATAGACTCCATCCACCCAGATGTTTACATCGCTCTCCAGGAAGGGCAAATTCCAGTTGGGATCGAAATCCCCTCTCTGGAAGTCGTACGTGGTGAGGATGCAGCCCACATACCTCCCGCTCCCGTGGAGGTCGGCCAGGATGTAGTTGCCTCCATCGTCCTTCCTGGCCTGGAGCCTCTCCCTCTTGAAGGCGGCGTGAAACCGGGCGATCTGTTCCTTGAAGGGAGCGGGATGGTAGAGGATCTCCACCTCCATCTGGGTAGGGTCGCCCCGTCCGTTCTCGAAAACAATCCTGGCTTGGCTGTTGTAGGGCATGGGAAAGTAGTTATAAAACTCGTTCTTGCTCCCATTCCAGAAAATGCCCAGGAGCAGGGAGCGATAGGGTCTCATCTCTTCCGCCGTCCCAAATAGGCTGCGGAGGGGGGCCTCAACGCTGGGGTTGGCCTCGCCATCCCAGTATATCTTCATGTTGAGCCCCTCATCCTGTCCGCTGGCCAAGCGGAGCCTGAGGGTGGTGATGACCCCCGGTCCAGGGAGGCTGATCTCGGCAGTGGAGAAGGGGTTGATGGTTAGAGCCCGCTCCACCCATTCCCAATCGCTCCTCTGGTAATAGGGGTGTTCCCCCCGGTTATTCCAGAGGTCGATGGCTCGATTGAGTTCCTGGGCCTCCGAGGGGTTCAAGGAGATGTTGAAACTGTCGAGTTTCCCTGGGTCCTGGTTGAACTTGACCACCTCGATCTGTATGTGTTGGGGTCGGCCGGTGGTGGCCACCACCACCGAGCGGGAGAAGGGAATGGGGATATAGGAAACGTCGCCGCCGTTGCCCGTACCGTAGTGGCGCACTAGGGGGGCCAGAAAGGGCCAAACGTCGCCACGAAAGAACTCGGTCACTGGCATATCGATGCGGGGGGTCGGCTCGTCGTCAAAGTAGAAGCGGATATTCCCCACCTCATGGAAATAGCCCCACTCCTTGCCCTCGGGGCTCTCTGGGTCGTCCCCTTCCTTCAGGTTCCAGTCGTGCTGCCGATGGGTGAAATAGATGCGAGGGATATAACCTGGCCCTTCGGTGCGGGGCAGGATGACATACTCCTTCTGGCCGTCATAGCCGGTGCGGATGGTGAACCCCCGGGCCAGGAACCACTCGTCGCTGTTGAAGTAATCCCAGTAGTGCTCCAGGTTGGTGGTATCCTGGCTCGATTTTTGGAAGATGATGGCATCGGTGGGCTCGGGCAGGGTGGAGAGATCGCTCAGTTGGCGCAAAAGTTCGCACATCACCGTCCCGCAGGGAGCCACCGGTGTTGGCGTTGGCGTGGAAGTGGGCTCTGGGGGATTAGAGGCCGATGGTGTGTTCGTGGGTATGGGGGAGGGGGGTGGTTGTGTGGCTGTTGGGGACGGGCTCTCCGTAGCCGTTACCGATGGCTCTATAGGTGTAAGGCTAGGCGTAGGTATCGAAGGTTCGCGTGAGGGTACGAAGGTGGAGACGGCAACTCTCAGGGTCGGTCCATCTAGAGTGGGAGTCGGCGGCGAGGGAAGATGAGCCGCCCTGAGGTGCAGGGGAAGCAGGGGGAAAAGGAGCCAGACGGCCAGGGAGCCAAACAGGAGGGCGGTGAAAATGATCAACAGGCCTACCCCCTTATTGAACCAGCCGCTGTTCGGTCTCATCCTTTCCCTCTCGAAGAAAAGGTGTGGAGCAGGAGGAATCCCCCACTCCACACTGATATGCTCTTGATGGTTCTCAAGTCACTATCTTGTGGCTAACCGTTCGTAAGCAGGTCGAGGGGACCAGTCTGGGGCCACGATGCTAAAAGCGGCGCACTCTCCTCCCGGTTCAAAGACAGCCCAGTTAAGGTTCCAGAGGAACATTGGGCCCACCCACCCCCAATCTCTGGCCATCTCGAAAGCTCTCATGATGTATTGGGCCTGTAGCTCCCAGGTGTTGTAGGCCTCATACTCGTATCCTGGGTGGGGGTTGGAGGTCACCCCCCAGCCAAACTCAGTAGGCCATAGTCTCTTGTTCGCATCCCCATTGTCGACCATCACCTGGCGGTAGGACTCCATGGTCGCCAGGTAGAAGAAGGAACGGTGATTGTTATGGGAAGGAGCGGGGCTGGTGCCCACTCTGGAGTCTGGAGGGTTGGCGTGGCCGCTGGGGTGCACCCCTACCCCATCGCACCACCGGCCCATCCCAGCACTGTACGCCTGGCGGAGATAGCTAAGGTCATCGATTGACTCAGGGGTGTCCCCGGCTGGGGTGGGAGCCCCGGAGATCACCAGGGCCTGGGGACAGGCGGCCTTGATACTAGTGTAGGCAGCCTGCAGTAGGCTAACATACTGGGAAGGGCTCATGATCTGGCCATACCACTCCCGCAGCAAGTTCTCCTCGTTCCAAATCTCATAAGCCTGCACTCGCCCACAGTAGCGGTCTGCTAGAGCGCCCACGAAGTTGGCATAAGCGGAGAAGTCCCCAGGTGTCTGGGGGTTACTCTGAGCCCAGTTTGCCCAAGTTGGAGAGCTCACCACGCTGAAGAGGAGATTCAACCCTGCCCCATTGGCTAGGTTCACCATTGCGTCCAGCCGAGCCCACTCAATGTTGCCCGGAGAGGATTCTATCTCCTTCCAGCGGATCTGCTCCTTGATCCAGGTCATGCGCAGTTCCTGTACGTGCGCCACCACCTGGCTGCCCCCTCCTTCTAGCGCGACCTGGATGGCATAGGCGAACCCTGGCCCGGCCACCGCGGCTCTAACGACGGGCGCTGGGGTTGGTGTTGGCGCGGTGGAGGAGGATGGAGTGGGGGTAGGGGTGGCGGGAACGGGGGTAGGGGTGGGCGCAGGCGTGGGGACGGGCGCTGCGGCTACTAAGCGAGCCTCCCCTCCAACGACCGAGGCGGTTTGCCCTCCATCGTCGGAGAGGGCATAAGAGATGGTATATTCCCCACCCTCTGGCACCGTCCAGGAGAAGCTGGGGTCATCGAGGGAACAGATCTCTTCTGCCACCAATTCTCCCTCGGCGTCAGTCACCTGCCATAGGATGGCGAACTGGCTTTCGATTGTGCAAGGCAGGGCGGCGGCGTATTGACTCAAGGCCTCCCAAGCCCTTTCATCGCACCCCTCATCAAAGAGCCCCTTGACCATCACCCCTTGCAGGTTGAAGGCCCTGGCCAGTTCCAACTTGTGGGCTATACTTTCCGCGTTCTCCAAGAAGATGGTATGTTCACCCCTCTCATCCTGATGGGCAAACCAATAGGTATGAACCCCCTCTAGGTATTGCATCCCCCAATCCCCGAGGGAAGAGGGCTTCATGGTCACGGTCTCACCAGGGGCTACCTCCTCTGAGGGGAGAGAGATCTGACTGCCCAAGAGCCCCAGAGCCTCCTCGTAAGAGAGAGAAGCCTCTTGATCTCCCACGCGGTCACGGGCCCAGGTGGAGAGGGTGAGGCGAACCTTGTACCGATCCACTAACCCTACGGCATAGTTTAGGAGTACTTCCATCTGCCCACCAGGAAGGTAGGCCTCGGGGAGAGAAAGGGTCGGCAATTGGAAACCATCTACTACTCGTCCCAGCGCCTCCCAATCGTACCCTCCTGTATCCCAACGATCCTCCGCTACCTGCACCGGGGTTTCTACCCTCACGGTTAAGAGTTTGTCTTGGGCATGCAGTTGATCTGCCAGTTCGGTGATGAAGGCTGTGAAATCCTCTCGCAGAGAGAGACCTAGCCCTGCGTAGTCGATCCGAACGCCAGCATAGTCGTTCTCCACTACCAGAGCCACTATCTCTTGGATATGCTTTCCTCTAAGATCCTCGCTCACCAAGATATTGTGAGTGAGATCGTCCCGTAGCATCCCCTTCACCCTGTTCTCCAGCGTTGGTATGACCAGATAGTCTCCTAGTTGGGCCAAAGGAGCGATCTCTCCCCCGATGGTCGCTTCGCCGCTTAGCCCATCGCTCTGGAGGAAGAAGCCTCGAGCACTGATCCTAGCCAGGACATCGCTCTTCGCCCCCTCCAGCGTGCTCCCCTCGCCCAACTCAGCAGCCACCGAGGGGGGGCGAAGCCTGGTCTGCATAACCGCTATGGCCCGGGGGAGGGAAGAGAGCCAGGTCTCTATCACGTCCTCCTCGGGGATGATCTCATGGGGGAGCCACTGCCACTCCTCACCAGTCCATTGGTAGATATCCAAGGTGGCCAGTGGCTCGGCGTCATTAGGGATGGGGATGGTGAGAAAGGAGGCCTCTGGCATGGGGCCTCTCACCTCCAGGAGATAGAGAGGGCTCTTCATATCCAGGCAAGAAGGTATCAACTCCGGGGCTTCTCTCTCTTTCGTCTTCCCGGCAAGGAAGTCCGGGCGCGGGAGAGAGGTGAGACGCACCCGGGTGCGCTGGGAGAGCTCCTGAGGGAGAATGGTGAGTTGCGTCCCGTCGGGGTCTACTACCGAGCCGCCACCCAAGGCGATGGTGGTAAAACCGGCGGCCTGCACCCGATCGACCAGAGAGATAGGGGGCAAAAGAGCGGTCAAGATCAAGAGGACGGGGATGAGCACGAAGTTGATTAGTTGCCCCGTCCGTTCCCCCTCCAGAAGGATCTCCAAAGCCTTGATGAAGGGACTCTTCTCTTCGCTCATAGAAGCCATCTGCTCCTTTCTCCCCTTTTAGACGCGCCTATTATAGCCTTAGGGCTCTATCTTGTCAAACTCTACTAGGAGCCTGGCTGGCCAGCCTTGACCAGGCTCAAGCCGGAGTACCCAGTGGAGGCCACTACTTTCCATCCCCCTGCCGAGTCAAGGCAGGGATGGAAGGCAATCGCCATTCTATCATAGGGTGGACTCTAAGCCAAACCAGACCAGCAAATTGACAACGTTGCTATCCGATGATAAGGTATCAATGGGAGGCAAACCATGAAACTTGAGGGGGTAATCTATTGTGGGGACAACCTAGAATGGATGCGCCAGTTCCCCGATGAGTTCGTTGACTTGTGTTATATTGATCCACCCTTCTTCTCGAACAGGCAATATGAGGTCATATTCAACGATGGTGAGGAGATTCGCGCCTTCGAGGACAGGTGGAAGGGCGGAATAGAACATTATATCGAATGGATGAGGGAAAGGGTTTTTGAAATTCATCGTATTCTCAATTCGACAGGTTCTTTCTACCTGCATTGCGACTATCATGCAGGGCATTATCTTAAAGCGATGTGTGATGACATTTTCGGTTCGAACCAATTTCAGAACGAAATCATCTGGCACTATAGGGGTGGTGGTGTTTCCCCGCGAAGATATGGCCGGCGACACGATACGATTTTCTTTTATACAAAGGGAGATAAATGGACATTCAATGTTGATGAGATTCGAGAGCCTTATTCCGAGGCGACATTGGAAAGAACTGAGTACAAGGCAAGAGCGTTTCGGGGAGACAAAGTATATGAGGCATGGGAACCACATCCCAAGGGCAAACATCCAGATGATGTTTGGCATATGCAACCGATAATGCCTTCATCCAAGGAGCGTCTGGGTTATCCCACACAAAAACCTGAGAGATTGCTGGAGCGGATTATCAGGGCATCGTCCAATGCTGGTGACCTGGTATTCGACCCGTTCTGCGGGTGCGGGACAACCCTGGTCGTAGCACAACGGTATGGACGACGATGGCTTGGAATAGATGTATCACCAACCGCCTGCAAACTTATGCAGAGACGTCTAGCAAAGGAAGGGGTAACTGGAGTCCAAACCCCCGGAATTCCCTACAAACCAGAGGAGTTGAAGAAACTCAAGCCCTTTGAGTTCCAGAACTGGGTTGTAGGCATCATGGGCGGTACAGTCTCGGATAAGAGAAGCGCAGACATGGGCATAGACGGCTACAGTTTTATGGAGCGCGACCCGATCCAAGTAAAACAGCAAGAGAGCATCGGAAGGCCTGATATAGATAAGTTCGAGACCGCTACTAGACGAGTGGGGAAGCAAAAGGGCTATGTAGTGGCTTTCGGTTTCACCAAGGGAGCCTACGATGAGGTTGCAAGGGTGAGGAGGAAAAACGATTTGGAGATTGAACTGCTGACGGTGAAGGAATTAGTTGAGAAGTATGGCAAATAGCAGCATGTTGGAAGGGGTGTGAATTTGACGTTTGAGCGGTGGATGGGGCTGTTGACGACACTGGGAATCTTGGCGACCTTTGGATTGTCGCTCTATGTCTGGCTGCGCCATACCCGTCCGAGCCGGAAGGTGGAGGTGGATTTTGTTGACCACCCACAAAGAGAAGAAGGAGAAGTCATAGGAATCATTTTCATAAACGAGCGAGGGCCAGAGGTGGCGATAGAGGAGGCGGGCTTTGAATATGAAGACAGAAGCAGGGTGGTGAGGCGTCAACTTCTTGGTTCCATCTCCACTTCAGCGGACGTGCCGCCTGGGCGGCGGAAGACTTACTATTACGGGTTATGGGAATGGCGCAAGGACATCCGAGAGGGAGAGCTAGTTCCAGACAAGGCCTATTGCAGGGACGAGACAGGCCGTTACTATGAGGCCCCCTTGAGTCAAGAAATCAAGTCTGCCCTCCTCGAATAGGACTTGGGGATGCTCCTAGAGGGCTGTTTTGCATACTATTACGCAACTGGCTAATAACTACATTGTTCATTATAGAGGGGTATAATGGAGATCAATTGGTATGGTCATTCCTGTTTTCGGCTGCGGGACAGGGGAGGGGTGGTGGTCACCGACCCTTATGGCAAGGGGATGGGGTACACCCTACCACGACTGCGGGCCGATATCGTCACCATCAGCCACCACCATCCGGGCCACAACTACTTAAAGGGCATAAAGGGCTCCCCCAAGGTGATCGACGGGCCCGGCGAATACGAGATCCAAGGGATATTCATCACCGGTATCGCCTCCTACCACGATAGGCGGAAGGGTCGGGACAGGGGCAAGAACACCATATACCTCTTCGATTTTGAGGGGCTCACCGTCTGTCACCTTGGCGACCTGGGGCAGGTACCCACACAGTCGCAGGTGGAGGATCTGAGCGATATAGATATCCTTCTCCTCCCCGTGGGCTTCCATACCACCATAAATGCGGCCGAGGCCTCGGAGGTGATAAGCCTCTTGGAGCCACGGGTGGTGATACCGATGCACTATCGGACCGAGGCTATAGGTGAGTCCCCTTTGGACCCTGTGGATAGGTTTCTTAAGGTGATGGGGGTGAAAGGGACCCCCCAAGAGAGCCTCAAAGTCACTAAGGGCACCTTGCCCGATGACATGCAGGTGGTTGTCTTGGAGCCAAGAGGGTGAAAGAGAGATGGCTCAGACTCTTCGATGGGGCCCGCCTTCACGAACCTCGATTGTCTGGTCATGGAGGTTATAATCTTAGAGAGGTGAAAGATCGGTGGATCAACAACGCATAGAGAAAGCGGTGAGAGAGATCATCGAGGCCTTGGGGGAGGACCCTAAGCGGGAGGGGTTGGTCGAAACCCCTCGCCGCATCGCTGAGGCTTATGGGGAGATATTCTCCGGGCTGACGGAGGACCCCCTTGAGGTCTTGACCGTTGGCTTCTCCCGGCCCCAGAACGAGGAGATGGTGGTCTTAAGGGATATCCCCTTCTATTCCGTTTGTGAGCACCATTTTCTGCCCTTTCACGGGGTGGCTCACGTGGGGTATATCCCCATCGACAGGGTGGTGGGGATCAGCAAATTGGCCAGGGTGGTGGAGATCCTGGCTCGCCGCCCCCAGATGCAGGAGAGGCTCACCAGCCAGATAGCGGATACCATCATGGAGGGGCTTCGGCCCAGGGGAGTGGGGGTGGTGATCGAAGCGGAACACCTCTGTATCACCATGCGGGGCATCAGGAAGCCGGGTAGCCGCCTGGTTACCTCCGCCACGCGGGGCATCTTCCGCACCAGGGCCGAGACCAGGGCGGAGTTCTTCTCCATCATAGGGGAGCGTCGGGCATGAGTTTTAACCTCCGCTTCTTGAACCTGGATACGCCTGAAAGGCTCCGGGTGGAGATGACGAAGATCGGGGCTCACCCTGGGGGGATCAAGATCATGGTTCCTAAGGGGCTCTTCTACGCCGTGAAGTTAGAGGGGGTGAAATTCGCCGCCGCCAATATCATCAAACAGGAGATGCTCTCCCTGGGGGGCGAAGCGGTCTTGGCCGGGGATATATACTTTGGCGAGAGGCAGACGAGCGACATATTGCTTCTGGGTACCCAGCGCCACTACGAGGGACTGATCAAGAAACTCCGCGGCCAACCTTTAAAGAGCCTGGTGGCGGTGGCTGCTGAACTTCAACAGGGGCTAGCCCGCTATAGTGGGGAGAGGGGTCCCCTCACCATAGGAGATACTACCTTTCAGTGGGGGAAGAGGACTTATATCATGGGTATCCTCAACCTGACCCCCGATTCTTTCTCTGGTGATGGTCTCTTCGGTGATGTGGATAGAGCGGTGGCTCTAGCCCAGGAGTTCGCCTCCCAGGGGGCCGACATCATCGATGTGGGGGGGGAATCGACCAGACCGGGTTCCGAGCCCCTCCCCGCCGATGAGGAGATGAAACGGGTCCTTCCCACCATTGAGAGGTTAGTGGGTAAGATCGATGTCCCCATCTCCATTGACACCTATAAGGCGGAGGTGGCAGAAGAGGCCCTCTCCGCTGGCGCCAACATGGTCAACGACGTTTGGGGCTTGCGGATGGATCCGGGTATGGCCGCCCTGGTTGCCAAATGGCAGGTTCCGGTGATCATCATGCACAACCGGAGCCGACCCAAAGACGCCGTTCAGACAGAGAGGTTGGGAGGACGATACCTGGGAGTGGAGTGCCAGGATCTCATGGCCGACATAATCCGGGAGTTGAGGGAGAGCATAAGGTTGGCCCTGGAAGCGGGGGTGGACCGGGCTCAGATAATCGTCGACCCCGGCATCGGCTTTGGGAAGACGGTGGAGCAGAATCTGGAACTCCTTTTCAATCTGGCGGAATTCAAAGTCTTAGGCCACCCTATCCTGGTGGGCCCCTCTCGCAAATCGTTTATCGGTTATACCCTCGATCTTCCCCTGGAGGAACGGCTTGAAGGGACAGCGGCGGCGGTGGCTCTAGCCATCGCTCAGGGAGCGGATATAGTCCGCGTCCACGATGTGAAGGAGATGGTTCGGGTGGCCCGCATGACGGACGCGGTGGTGAGAAGGGAAGAGGCTCCCTCGAAGGCTTAGGGCAAGCCCATCTGAGGAGTGCGATGTCTTTATCCTTATCCTTACAGGATCCCGGGGGACAGCATCCCGTGGGATACGAGAAGACCACCTTGGATAACGGCCTACGCATCTTGAGTGCGACTATGCCCCATACCCAGGCGGTGAGCATCGGTTTCTTCATCGGTGTGGGCTCCCGCTTCGAGGATGAGGAGGAGAACGGCCTCTCCCATTTCTTGGAGCATATGCTCTTCAAGGGGACGGAGAAGCGGCCCACAGCCAGGGAGATCGCCATCGCCATCGAGGGGGTGGGCGGGGCCATCAACGCCACTACGGGGCGAGAACTCACCACCTACTGGGTCAAGGTCCCCCAGGGGCATCTGGCTTTGGCTCTCGATGTCCTGGTAGATATGTTGCAGTGCTCCAAATTGGAGGAGAAGGAGATCGAAAGGGAGCGGCGGGTGATCATAGAAGAGATCAATATGATGCTCGATCTCCCCGCCGACTGGGTCCACCTCCTGCTCAATCAACTGGTCTGGCCGGGTCACCCTCTGGGGCGTGATGTGACCGGCACCAAGGAGAGCGTAGGCAAGATAGATAGGGAAAGGCTGTTCCGCTATCTGGCTCGCCACTATCATCCTGCCAATACGGTAGTGAGCGTAGCGGGTGGAATAGAGGATCAAGAGGTGGTGGAAGAGTTATCTTCGGCTTTGCAAGCCTGGCCCCGTAAGGAAAGGGAGGCTTATCTCCCCGTGGAGGAGGCTCAGTGTGAGCCGCGACTCTGTCTAGGGTATAGGGAGACGGAGCAGGCTCACCTGGCCCTCAGTCTTCAGGGGATACCCCGCTCTCACCCTGATCGGTTCAATCTGCAACTCCTCAACACCGTCTTGGGTCAGGGGATGAGTTCTCGGCTCTTCTTGGAGGTGAGAGAGAGGCGAGGGTTAGCCTATAGTATCAGTTCGTATGTAGGCTACCTCCATGACACAGGGAGCATCGGCGTCTCGGCGGGGGTCGATCCCCGGCGGATCGAGGCTGCCCTGGGGGCGATCTTAGGGGAACTGGATAGACTGCGGCGGGAGCCTGTGCCCCCTGAGGAGTTGAAGAAAGCCCAAGAGTTCATGAAGGGGCGTCTCCTTCTCCAGATGGAGGACTCCTTCGTTGTGGCCTCTTGGCTGGGGAGCCAGGAGATATTGGAGGATAGGGTCCTCACTGTGGATGAGGTCATTGCGGCTATAGATGCTATTACCGCGGAGGATATCCAACGGGTGGCCAGTGAACGGTTCCGAGAGGAGAGCCTTAATCTGGCTGTGGTAGGCCCCTTCCAAGAGGAGGAGAGACTAAGGAGCCTGCTTAGACTCTAAAGAGTGGGGTCGTGTCTCCCCTCGTTCTATCGCTGTTTTTGGTTCCACTTTGTGCTTTCGCTCAGATGACGGTGCCGGGCTTTGGCACCGTGAGTCGTTTCCCCCAGGCTTTGATCTTCGTGGGACTAAACTTACTCCCTCAAGGTGGTTTCCCCTCTTGAACCCGGGTCCTTTTGTGGACCGAGGTGAAGGGTGCTAGAATCTCCCCTAGATGGTGAAACTCAAGTCCGTTCTTAGAATACGGCTCTTTATCCTTGTCTCGGTTCTCCTTTGTCTATTGAGAGGAGACAGCCTCTCCCCCCGCGACTTCTGGAGATACCAGGTCGACCCCTACGTTAGTCCCTATCTTTTCGATTGGTGGGACTATGAGGCGAGGACCATCCTCCAGAAACTGCCCCCGATAATGAGGGCAGGGGGGTCTACTGGCGAGGATATGGTGCAGGAGGTGAGGGGTTATTTCGCTCTGGTGGCCGAGATCGACCGCTTAAATAGTGCTATCCGAGAGGCTAGAGCGAGGAGAGAGAGCGCTGATGAGATAGCAGCCTTAGAGGAGGAACGGGAAGCCTGGGGAAGTGAACGCCAGAGGTCCGAGGATCTGGTGGAGAATATCCTCCGGCGACAGGTAGAGAAGATCCTCATCGAGGAGGGGATAGCCTTCGATCTACCCCTGCTAGGAAGGCAGGTCTTTCCTCCAGTGGAGTTCGAGTTTCAAACCTCGCCTCATCTTCTGGTCATCTCCTCGCGGGAGAGGATAGAGACCCTGGATAAGATCTCCCTTGTTCCCTCCATGAGGCAGACGGAGATGGAGGAGGTGGAGCGACAGGTCGACAGCCTGGGGGTCTCCTCTTTGGTGGTGGCTACTGGAGGGATGGGCTCCTATCCTCCCATCATACTCGAAACGAGCCCTCTTCCTTCCGTTATAGGGGGCGTCATCCACGAGTGGGTGCACAACTACCTCTATTTCTACCCCTTGGGTCAACATTACAGCGACAGCCAGGAACTGATCACTATGAACGAGACGGTAGCCAGCCTAGTGGAGGAGGAGTTGTCGTTACTCCTGGAAAAGAGATACTACCCGGAGATCTATGCCCAACGTATAGAGGCTTCTAGAGAGGCCGAGGAAAGGGTAGAGCCTGGAGAGTTCGATTTCAACGCCTTTATGCGGGAGACGCGCTTGAAAGTGGACGAACTTTTGGCTGCGGGAAAGGTAGAGGAGGCGGAGACCTATATGGAGGAGAGGAGAAAGGAGTTGGTGGAGAAGGGGTACTATATCCGGAAGTTAAATCAGGCCTATTTCGCCTTCTACGGCTCCTATGCTACGGCTCCCACCTCGGTCAGTCCCATAGGGGGACAGATGAAAGAGTTGCGGAAAAGAAGCCCTAGCCTGGCTCATTTCTTGAGAACCGTGGCCCAGATGAAGAGTTACCAGGACCTCCTGGATGCGCTGGCTGGTTAGGAGATGCCTTCTTCGCCGGAGTATTCCACCACTTTGTACCCCTCTCCTTGGGAGGGAAGAAGGGTTTTCACTTTGAGGTCCGCCTCATCCAGGAGTTGACCACAATAGTCAACCAGTTCCATCCCCCTCTCGAAGAGGGCCATCGACTCCTGGAGGGTTAGCTCTCCCTCTTCTAGCCTTTCTACCGTCTTCTCCAACTCCTGAAAAGCCTCCTCGAAGGAGGGTTTCTCCTCGCTCATGACCTCTCCTAATCTACCGTGCCTTCGAACTGGCCGTCGGTGACCTGTACGCCGATGCGATCTCCCTTGGCTACCTGGGCTACGCTTTTCACCACCACTCCAGTGTCTACTCTCTTGGTGATGGAGTACCCCCGCTCCAGCGTGGCTTTGGAGTTGAGGCTTGTGAGTTGCAAGGTGCGACTCCGTATCCGTTCCCTTTGGAGCGCTATCCTCTGCTCTACCTGTGACAGAGCCTGGCGGCCCAGATCATCGACTCGCAACCGGTACCTCTCCAAAACCGCTCTGGGAGATAGTCGAAGCAGGGTTTCTTTAGCATAGCGGAGCTCCTCTCTCTCCCCGGCTATCTGCCTCTGTATAGATTCGGCTAGCCTTCCTCTCTGGCGCTGAAGGGTGGCCTTATGCTCTTGGGCGTCGGGGACAGCGGCTGCCGCCGCAGCGGTGGGGGTGGGAGCGCGGAGGTCGGCTACGAAGTCGGCGATGGTGAAATCGATCTCGTGGCCCACGCCGCTGATCACCGGCACCTGGGAGTCATAGATGGCCCTGGCTACTAGTTCCTCGTTGAAGGCCCAAAGTTCCTCTAGGGAGCCGCCGCCCCGAGCGACGATTATGAGATCCACCTCTGTTTCTTGGTTGAGGGCCCTGATGGCATCCGCTATCTGGCGTGGGGCTTCGGGGCCTTGGACCAGGGCTGGGGCCAGTATCACCTCTACGAGAGGGTAGCGCCTCTCTAGGACGTGAAGGATGTCCCGCCAAGCGGCCGCTTGAGGGGAGGTGACCACGCCTATGGCGCGGGGAAAGGGAGGTATAGGCCGCTTCCGCTCGGGGGCGAAGAGCCCTTCCCTCTCCAGCCGATCCTTGAGGGCTAGGAACTGGAGGTAGAGGGTGCCCACGCCAGCCGGTTGGACGAGATCGACGTAGAACTGGTAGGCTCCTTGTACCTCGTAGACCGAGACCCGGCCGTGGAGGATGAAAGCCTGGCCATCGGCGGGGAGGTGGGTCTGCTCCTCCGCCACATCCCGCCAGAGGACACATCGGATGCTGGCCTCCTCATCCTTGAGGGTGAAATAGATATGCCCAGCCGTGGAGCGGGAGAAGTTGGAAACCTCGCCTCGGATCCAGAGGTCTCGAAGGAGAAGATCCGACTCCAATATGTCCCTTATGTACCTAGTCACCTCAGAGACGGTGAGAACCGCGGGCTCTAGATCGAGATTCATGCTTACCTCATTATATACCCCCCTCCACTCCCAGTCAACGGCAGCGAACTCCATCACCCATAGTTGCTGATAGGGGATGAACGTGATATGATGGTTTGGTTCAAATGGCCACAAAGGGCGCTCTAGCCAGTGAAGTCAATATGAGAGACCCTTGCGATTAGAATTAAGGAGGTGGAGTTATGGCCGTGGTGAAGGTGATAGAGTTGATCGGCGCTTCTCCTCACAGTTGGGAGGAGGCGACGCGGAACGCGGTGGCCAAGGCGGCGAAGACGGTAAGAAATATAGTGGGTGTGGAGTTAGTAAGTCAGACGGCGGTTGTCGAGGATGGCCGTATCACCCAGTATAGGGCTGATGTCAAGATCGCCTTCGTCGTCGAGGAAGTGGCAGAGGGGTAAACTAAGGGGATAGAAGATCTTCCAGGTTCCCTCGCCACCTAAGGGTTCGGAGCGATTTGATGCCCGGGCTTGCTCGATTCCAACCTTTGAAGCGGCACGCTCCACCCTGAACTCAATTGAAACCTCTCTATGATGCGAAACCGATGGTGGGCAGAAAAGTTGCCTCGCTCAGCAGAACTGACTATCTTGGCCTTCATCTTGGTCGTCGCCGCTTTCTTCAGGCTTTATGATCTGGATGTGGCCATACCGGTGCTCTTCTACGATGAAGGTGGTCAGGGGCTCGACGCGTTGGATATCTTGGCTGGCCGCCCTTCCCTGTTCTTCTCCCGCTCTTTTGGCAAAGAACCCCTTTTCATCTACCTGGTCACCCCCTTTGTGGCCCTGCTAGGTCGGGCCATTTTGGCGGTTCGTCTTCCGGCTGCCCTTTTGGGCACCTTCACCGTGCTGACCACATACCTTCTAGTGAGGGAACTCTTCCACTCCGAGGGAGAGCGGCGCTCGCAGCAGATGGCCTTATTGACCGCCCTCTTCTTAGCCATCTCTTACTGGCATATCACCCTCAGTCGCATCGGCTTTCGGGCCAACGCCTTGCCTCCCCTGGAGGCCTTCTCCTTTCTCTTCCTTTGGCGTGGGTTGCGCACCAAACGGCCTTGGTGCTATGCCGTCAGCGGCCTCTTTCTTGGACTGACTCTTTACACCTACGTGGCGGCCCGCTTCGTGCCCTTGTTCCTCCTTCTCTTTCTCCTCCTGGTCAGATGGGGTGGTCTCTATACCACCTCGTGGCGTCCCTGGGCTCTTCTCTTCCTCACCGCGCTCTTAGTGTTCGCTCCCCTAGGCTTCTACTTCCTCGTCCACCCTGCCGACTTCTTCCGACGGGCGAGTCTCGTCTGGGTACACATAAACGTCAGCGGAAGAGAACGATTGTCACTTCTGCTTAGGAGCGTCATCTATAACTTTGGCCTTTTCGGCTTCGTGGGTGACAACAACTGGCTTTACAACATAAGAGGACGGCCCTTGCTCAGTCCTCCCCTGGCCCTCCTCTTCTGGTTAGGCGTTCTCCTGAGCATCAAGCGCTGGCGTCAGCCGCGTTATCTCTTCCTTCTACTTTGGCTGCCCATCATGGTCCTGCCCAGCATCATCGCCTTGGATCCCATCCCCCATAGTACGCGCTCCTGTGGCACCATCCCTCTAACCTATATCTTCCCCTCCCTGGTCATCGTAGAGGTTCTAGATCTCCGACGCCGTTGGTCAGGAATTTGGCGCTCCGCGGTTCGCATCCTGCAGCCGGCCTTCGCCCTACTGGTCATCGCCTTGTTGCTTTATACTTTCTACTCCGCCTATGGGGACTACTTCATCGTTTGGGCCCGGCGTGACGAAGTCTATTGGGCCTTTGACGGGCAGATCACGGAACTGGCTCACCGAATGAATGAAGACGATGACCCCGAAGTGGTCTACCTCTTTCCCGTCAATTACGGATTCAAAACCCTCTACGGGACTGATTACCGTGACTACGCCTTAGATTTTCTCTATCAAGGAAAGGTGCCCTATCATTACCTCATCGTAGACGAGGAGAGCCTACTTCCCGATTTGACAGCCATCTGCCGGGGTAAGAGCAAGGTACGCTTCATCATCTGGACCCACGGCAGCCACATCGATGCCGATCCCAGGGATCTGTTGCCCTTCTTCTTTGAAAAGCATGGGCAGAAGGTGGGAGAGGAGGTTTTCCGTGGCTACAAGGTCCTCACCTATCAACTTCCCTCCGCAGAGATAACGTTCACCTTACCCCAGGAGCCCATCCGCACAGAAGCCAACTTCGGTGATAGACTGATATTACAAGGCTATGCCCACGGACCGACCTTTTATGAGGGCCGCACCGCCCAGGCTGGTACGCCCAGTGGGAAAGAGACGTGGCTACTGTTGCGTTGGCAGGTAAAGGAGCCGATGAGGGAAAACTACAACGTCTCTATCACCCTCAGGGACCAGAAAGGACATCTGGCAGGGCAAACGGACAGGCCCTTGATGAGCAACGAACATCGGTACACCTCCCAGTGGCAAGTCGGTCAGATGGTCACCACCTATCATCTCTTGCCCAGCCTGCCAGCCACGCCACCAGGGGAGTATCATATCGAGATGGGGGTGTACGAACCCCAAACGATGGAAGGGCTGGCTCTTCTGGACGAGGCTCTAGCGCCCCACGGCTGGACCTTCGCTCTCGAGCCTCTCAAGATAACCAAGCCCCTACAACCGCCAACGGTGGAGCCATCAGTCGATATGGCCGATGCAGGAGCCGATCTAGCCCCGGGTATAAGGCTCGTGGGTTACGATCTGGACCGAGAGAGGCTTTCGCCAGGGGAGACCCTGCACTTGACCCTCTACTGGGAAACCGTGGGCCAGGTGGAGGAGGAGTACACCGTTCTCTTGCAACTGAGGGATGCGCAAGGGTTCATCTGGGCAAAGCAAGAGGAGCAACCCACCTCTGGGAACTGGCCCACCAGTCGATGGGAAGTCGGTGACCTCTGGCGCGACTGGCACGACCTGGCAGTAGCAGCCGATCTGCCATCGGGAGAGTATCACCTCATCATCGCTCTAAAGAAAGAAGAGGTCGAGGGAGAGATCGACCTGGGGATGGTCAAGGTAGAGGGACGCCCCCGTCAATTCGCCCCGCCTCCCATCGAGGATCCATTAGTCGCTCAGTTGGGTGAGAGCGTCAAGTTCCTCGGATACCAGTTGAGCGCCGAGACGGTGAAGCCTGGTGAGACTTTACATTTGACTCTATACTGGCAAGCCTTGGCGGAGATGAGCGCCTCTTATACCGTCTTCACCCATCTTCTGGATAAGGATAACCATATCTGGGGTCAGAAGGATAGCCTCCCTGGAGACGGCACCCTGCCTACTACAGGGTGGGTTGAGGGCGAATTCATCGCCGACGAGTACGATATCGTAGTTAAACCCGAGACCCCAACGGGAGAATACATGCTGGAGATCGGCATGTATGAGGCGGCGACGGGACAACGTCTCCCGGTCGTTGACGAAAGGGGAGAGACTCTAGGGGACAGGATAGTTTTGGGCCCTATCAGGGTGGGCCCATAGATTTACGAGGAGCGATCAGAGGCATAGATGGCTGCGATATCTACTGGGGGAGAACCCTTACTTCGGTAAGGGTTATTTTCTCCCCCAAGATCGTTCCCTTCTCATCCCTGATGGGAAGCCATTCCCAGGTGCCGAAAGGGTGGATGCCCAGTTCTAGGCGATATCGGCCGGGAGGCAGGTCGGAGGGAAGGTATAGCCTGTGCTGGAAAGAGAATATATCCCCTTCCTTCCAGAGGTCGGTGGCGTACCTGCTTGCGGAGGGGGAACCGTCTTTGGTGAGATGCGCCTCGCCACCTTCGTCCACGATTTGGATGAGGAGCCAGTAATCTTGATCGATCTCTTTCAGCGCTTGCCAATAAAGGGAAAGGCCCAAGGTCTCTCCTGGCGTTGGCTCTCTAGTCTCCAACTCGTAACCCAGGAGCCTGATTTGGTCGCCGAACTGAAACTCCTCTCCGTGCTCTATCCCCTCTAGTTGGGAGAGGTCGAGTCTGGGAGGCGGGGCGTAGAGGGGGGCGATGTAGCGGATGGGGGTGATAACTGCTAGAAGGAACATTCCGATCCCCACCCCGTAGGCTAAGGTCAAGCCATGCTCTCTAGAGACCCATCGCCTCCATCCCAGGAAGAGAAAGATAAGGATGGGCGATAGAGCGGGGTAGAGGAGCCTGGCCTGGTCGGCTCCGTCGACCACCGTGGCCCAGCGAAGGAGGGAGGCGAAGACCAGGACGGTCTGTAGAGCCAAAAGGGATAGGAGAAGAGGGGCCGGTGGTTCCAGTTCCTTTCTCCTGAGAACCAGAAGCCCCAGCCCCCCTAGGGAGATGAGGACCCCTAGGGCGAGGACGGCGTGAACCAAGATATCCAGTTCGATCCCTATCCAGCATAACCAGAAGGAGCGATAGAGGTCGCTGAAGAAATCGAGCCACTCTGCTGCGCTCAGAGGGCCCAGCCACGGGGCGTTGAGGCGTATCACTTGGGCCCAACCCCAAGGATCGCCGTATAGGGTTTGATTTCGCAGGAACCAGGGCCCACTGATCAAGAGGAAGGGGATAAACATGGCCCCGGATATCTTCGCTCCTGGCCTTAACCCCAAACGGCGCGTCAAGAGGAGGATGACCACCACTGCCGTGGGTATGAACGCCAGGAGGCTCATCTTGGTGAGCACCCCTAACCCCAAAAGGAGCCCTAGAAGGAGAAAAGATCTGAGGCTTACCTTTCCTTTGATCAGCCTAACCATCAAGATGAGGATCAGCGAGGAGAGCACGGTGGCTAAGTTATCGTTGTTGGCCACACCACTGATGAAGAGGAATTGGGGGATGAAGGCGTTGAGGGCCACACTCCCCAGGGCTATGGATGGATCGCGGGGGAAGATCTCCCTCGCTAGAGCGTAAGTTGCTCCTACCGTGACAGCCCCCATGATGACCGAAAGCAGCCGTATCAGATGCCAGGCTAGAGCCCAGCCTCTATAGGGGAAAGATTCGGCGCTGGTATGTAGGAGGAGGTTCTGAGGGGCCTCTGGGTCGGTGAAAGAGAAGTCGGAGTTGGTTTTGATGATGAAATCATCGGTATCGATCCAGAAAGTGGCCAAGGCCCCCAGGGCGTAGTAGAGAGGCGGCTGGAAGGCTTCATGCTCCTCCTCTCCTGTAGGGTATCTGCGCTCTCGCGCCACGTAGCGGATGAGGGAATAGTGGGGGGCCTCATCGGGGGCTTCCCCCAAAGGTATAGTGACGCTGTACCAGGAAGCCAGAATGAGGTAAACGATGAGGATCAACAGGAGCCCTTTATCTTTCCTCATCAGTTGGCTTGACATCTCTATCGTACCTCTATCAGCCCTAAGGGTATCCTGTTGTCGGGCGCTCCCCCCTCTAACACGGTGAGGTTTCTCACCGTCTCGTATTCATACATACCGGTGAATATCCCGTAGGATCCAGGGGGCGTTTCTTTGGGGAGCACCAGTTCGTGGCGATCCACTATCAACTCTCCAGCCATCCACCGGGTAGTAGGGGTGAAGCCCGAGAGCGGGTCGTCATCATGTTGAGCCCACATCTTGGTTTGTTCTTCGTCCATGAGGTGGACGAACACCTTGTAATCCTCTCTCATCTCCTCCAAGGCGAGCCAATAAAGGGTCACCTTAACCGCATCTCCCGGATGATAGGCGCTCTTATCTACATTATAGGCCAAAAGCCTTACCTTTCCCTCTAGATTGGCTTCTAGTTCGACGGGTTGGGTAACGAAATCGAAGGGCCGAAGGTGCCAGGCCAGGAGACCTCCTAATAGGAGTGCGATCGCAAAGGCGCCGCCCAGATACCTTTTCGGGCCGTATTTTAGCAAGGCCGGGATGAGCAAGATAAAGGTTGCCAGGGAGAGCGCGCTGCCCAGTTTTCGCCCCCTCGTCTCCTCCAAGCGAAGGAGCAGTTGGTGCTCTCCAGCGGGCACCTCTAGGGTTACCAGTCCAAATTCTCCCCAGGGGTAGGTATCGACTTTCTTCTTATCCACGTAACCTTGCCAACCGGGAAAATAGAAGATATGAAAACGGAGGGTTGTGCTTTTCGCGCTTTTCACCCCCAGTTCGTACCAGAGATACCCTTCCTTGATGACCACTACCCTTGGGGCCTCGAACCCTGTTGGCTCTAGGGCCTTGGGAGCAGAAGAGGGCAGGGGGATCTCGGAGCGGTCGGCTCTCACCCAGACAGGCAGGTACTCCGCGGTCCAAGTAGTTCCGATCTGCCGACGGGCGAAATCATCCTCCCACATGTGAGCCACGGTCACCTCCATCTCCATCATCTCCAACCTCTCCCCAGGGAGGCGAGCCAGGCCTGCGATAACCGATAAGGCCATCAAAGAAAGCCCTAAAGCATAACCCCAGAAGCCCCTTTTGCTTTCTTCCTTAGCCCAGAAAGTAACCCCACCGGCCAAGAAGGCCACCCCCAAGGAGGCTATCCCCATGAAGCGCCATGGGTATTGGAGGGAAGCCAGAAAGGGCTCTAAGAGTTTCCATAGAGGGAGGGAGTAGGTGAGGGTCATGAAAAAGGAGAGGGTGGCTGCTAAGAGGAAGAGGGCCATCTGCCACGATGCTTCCTTCTGTCCTATCTTGGCCAGACGGAAAACCGTGGCTATGGAGATGAGGAGCAAAAAAAGGTGGACCACGCTGAGAGGGTGGTCAGCCTTTACCACCTGACTGGGGAAATAGCGGTAGAGAAGGAAGGGGGAGATGCTCTCCCTCAAAGGGGTCAGATGGTCGCGATAGCCGAGGGAGGCAAAGCCTGCGGCCAGCCCGACCCATCGCGCTTCCGTCAAAGCGGGGAGCCAGTAGAAGGCTGTAACACCCAGAGCCAGGAGGAGGGAGAGTCCAACCAAGGCCAAGAGTCTAAACTCCCTACCGGCCAGTGTCCAAAGGAGAGCGTAGGCTAGAGATAGAGGAGCGAAGATGAGGGCGGTGAGGTTGTGGGTGAGGATCAGCCCTCCATAGGCCAAGGCGGCGACGACCGCGTAGGCGGCGTTCTTTTGCTTGAAGAGCCTACCTATCGCCCAAAGGACAAGGGGCATGAGGACGAAGGCGAAAGATTCGGCCAGGGCTCCCCGCACATATGTGTCTGCCAGGTGATAGGGCGCATAGATATAGGCCACAGCCGCTACTAGGGCTGGGAATCGTCCCAGGAGGTCGCGGGTCAGAAGGTAGATAGCCAACCCAGCGAGGAGAAAACCAGCCAGGAAGGCGAGCCTAGTAGAGAGTATATAGCCGGCCCCCAGGAGGTGGAAGATCTCCCCTACGTAGTAGGCTAAAGGACTATAATAATTGAGGACCGGATGGCCATAGCCGTAGGCGAACTCCGGAAACCAGCGGGGGTAGATGATGCCCTGGTGAAGCGCCCTATCCAGACCCGCTAGACGGTACAGGTGGAAGAGGCCATCGTGGGAGATGAGATAGCCACCCTTGAGGAGGGGAAAAACGGCGGGTATCGACAGTAGAAAAACCACCAGGGTTCCGGGATCGAAGGGGAACGCTCTAACCCTATCGATGCTTTTCATGTCGGCCAACCTTTACTCCAAAGGAAAAGTAGCGGCGCCCAGGTCTTCGAACCCTCCGTCGGTGCGCCAGTAGGCGAGGACCATCAGCCCATCGTAGGCTGGCTGATCCGGTATTAAGTAGTCATCGCGGACTACCTCACCCGGGAGCCAGCCGGAGGTAGGGTACCAGCCCCATACGGGGTGAGCGCGGTCCTCTTGGAGCAGCCCCCCTCCTACGAAGATCAGTTCCCCGCCCCGTGTGGGACGGACGGAGATGGAGTAATCGGTCTCCATTTTGCTTAACGCTTGCCAGTAGAGGGCCAGATGTGTGCCTTTCCCCGAGGGGAGAAGATCGTACCCCAATAGGCGTAACTTTCCTCCATAATCTGCCTTCAAGGGGTGGGAAATGGCGGGAGGTATGAAGTTCGGTTCTTTGCGCACCCCTATGAGGGCTAGCCCCTCCGATGAGAGAGGGGGAGAAGCGACGAGATAGGGGAGAACCAAATTCGCTCCCTCCCTGGTGAGGAAAAGATGCCCCCCTTCCTCACAGAAGGCCTCCTTGAACTCTTCGGGCCCCACGATTTCTACATCTTGCCTTTCTCCCCAGACACCCTTTAGATATTCCAGGGCCAGGATCTCCTCATATCTCCCTCCGATGATGGCCCCCGAAGGGGGTTCGTCCTCTAGAATCGCCCAGCCGGGGCCTAGTCCTGTGTCTTGCGGTTTATCCCGCTGATCCGCCCCGGGGAAGTTCACCCCAAGCCGATTTGCTACTAAGAGCGCCAGGGCGAGGATAAGCAGGACCCTAACCCAGTTAGGTGATGGTCGGAAGAGCCTATGCGCCAGAACGGCCAGGCCTAATACGATGAGAGGGTAGACGGGCATCACCACCTGGAACCAGTTGCCGAAACGATCGACATAGGTGAAGAGGGCGTAGGAGAGTAAGACCCCGTACAGCAGTCCCGCACGTCGCCGGCCGAGGAGGGCGATCCCTCCCACTCCTAAGAGAAGCACAGGTAGGGTCAACTCCGCTACGACGATCCTCGGCACCTCCGGTGGGATACCCCCCAGAGTCCAGGTGAGTTCACTTCGCCCTTGACTGGTGGAGAGGAAGTGGAGGAACCAAGCCCCGGTGGAGGGCCATCCGCCTGCCCCTTGCCACTCAGGATGCCAAGCCCCTTGGAGATAGACATATGTGTAACTGAGGAGAGGGAGGAAGGCCAATAGCGCCGATTTGGCTAGGAGATCTCTTTGGCGAAGGATGCCCGGTTGAAGGCGGAGGATGAAGAGAAGGAGGGCTGGCAGGGCCAAGAGCACGGTGACCAGGTTGGCCAAAGCCAATCCCACCAGCAAGGCCATCCCCAGAAGGTAGTTATCTTCTCCACTCCTCTCCCAGCGGTAGGCTAAAAGGATCAAAAGGAGGGTCTGGAGGACGCCCGTAGTGTACTCTTCGCTAGTGACGCTATAGTACCAGAAGAAGTAAGTGGTAGTGTAGAGAAGGGCGCACAAGCCGGAGATGAACCAGTTTCTATCGGTTACCTCCAATCGGTTACCTCCAAGAGGAGGAGATAGAATATGAGAAGGGCCCCCAAGCCCCAGATGGTGGAAAAGAAGGAGAGGATCTCTATGGGGTTAAGTAGGGAGGAGAAGATGAGCCTCCCTACTTGGAACCAGGCCCAGCCCAAGAGGGTATAGAGGGGGTAGCCGGGAGCGTTGGCCAGGCGTAGTTCCGCTTGGGCGTGGTGATGGGTGATCAGGTCGCCGCCTTGGAGTTCTCCCGGCATTAAGCCGTTATCCAGCGTGACTAGATAGAGGAGGAGTGCGCCCAAAAGCACCGCTCCCCCCATCAGAAGTGTGGGTCGAACTTTGATTCTCGGCATACTCTATAGAGGCTAAGAACGGATACGCACACAATGGCGGATGATCTCTACATAACCCCGCAGGGAGAAACGAACCGGATAGACCCGAGTCCTGAGGAGATACCCCTTCTGGAGTTTGTTGATCAGCCAGAAGAGCCTGTTCTTAGGTAGTTTGATCAGAAAACGGATGAGAGGCAAGACCGGGGCCATTCTACGGCGATGGCGAAGAAACGTTGCGAGTTCTCCATTTGAAGTTTCTCGCTCTCTTCGAAGTTGAGGACGCTTTTGTCCCACATGATCTCGCTTATATCCTCCAGGGTCCCCGCCGTCCATCCCCCCATCTCGGCCCGAACGGGGCAAAAGGCAGAACCTCCCGGGTGGTGTTTGAGTTTCCTGCCCAGAAGAAATTGCGGAAAGCAACACTGATGTCAACGCCATCGTAGCATGGTGTGCTTACGATGTCAAAGGTTCGGTGCAATTGCTTTCCAGAGACAGTTACCTCCACGTTCTGCAGATGGAAGCAAACCTGCCTTCTATTGTTCAACCGCCCCTATGTCTTCAAGACGAAGACGCCGTCAACCAAACAACAGCTCTTTACTTCCCAGCAATGGTGAAGAACCTTCATCGAGGAGGTCGACAGATCCCCGATCATGGCCATGCCTCTTCGGTCCACTCTTGACACCGCTTGAAAGCCAGGCTACAATGGCTGCAAGAGGCCAAAAAAGCCTCGTGGTTTGTACCGAACCATCGAGGTTAAGGCCGAGGGTGCAGCAGACCCCCGGCAATCAGAGGGAATGACAAGGGATCGTCTGTTGCAGCTGGCAGGCGAGCCAATTGCTAGTGGCTGAATTCTCTGCGGCGGGGTGAGAGAGCAGAGGTGCAGGGGGATCGAGTCCTTCTGAAGATATAGAGGTCGAAGGTTAAGGGAGAAGTTGATGCTCCTGGGCCTCACCCTGATCTACCTAACTCTCCGCCGGGAGGAGAGTGATGTCCATCCCCAGAATCCACCAACGGCTTTCTCGATGGCACGGGTTTGATTGGGGATACCTCTTCACCTCCCTCTCTACCATACCCACTCTGCTTCTGCTTTTTCGCCCTGGATATTTCGCCTCCCACGATGGTCTACACCATCTTTACCGGTTATACGATCTAGACTGGACGATTCACGGTGGGTCCCTCTACCCCCGCTGGCTGCCCAATCTGGGCTTCGGTTACGGCTATCCGGTCCTCAACTACTACGCGCCCCTCACCTACTATGTGGCTGAGGTTTTTCATCTCCTGGGAGCGGGATATATCGCTTCTATCGAACTGACCTTCGCCTTGGGATTTCTCCTCTCGGGGATGACGATGTACCTCTATGCCAAGGAGTTCTTGGGGCGGTGGCCGGCGGTGGTGGCCTCCCTTGCCTACCTCTATTTTCCCTATCACCTGGCCGATGCCTATGTGCGGGGGGCCCTCTCGGAGTTTTTCGCCTTTGTCTTCTTTCCCCTCATCCTTTGGGCTTTCCATCGGTTGCTGGTCACCGGCGAGGTGAGATATCTTCCCCTTTCCTCCCTCCTGTTGGCTGGGCTGATTTTGACCCATAACCTGACCGCTTTTCTGTTCATGCCGGTGCTCATCGCCTATCTGGTCCTCCTCATAGCGCTTCGGCCGAGGCGTCGCGCTCTCCTCCACGCAGGGTTGGCTATCCTTCTAGGCTTCGGCCTCTCGGCCTTCTACTGGCTGCCCGCCTGGGCTGAGGTCTCCTGGATAAGGGCTGGACAGGTGGGGCCCACTGTGACCGAGTATAGAGCCCTTCTACTCTCATGGCAGGAGTTGCTCTCTCCCTGCCTTCTCTATCCTTATCTCCATCTCCCAGGCCAGGGGGTAGAGCATCCCACGGGATTGGTGCAGGGGGTGTTGACCCTCTTTTCGCTAGTCCTTCTTCTACATCCCAGTTTGCTCTCCAAGAAGAAAAGATGGGTGGTGGCCTTCTTTGCGGTGGTGACCTTAGCTGCTATCTTCATGCGGCTCTCCTGGTCTCAATTCCTATGGGATAGGCTATCCCTCCTGCGCTATCTCCAATTCCCTTGGCGCCTTCAGGCGCTGGTGGGTCTAGGGACCTCCGTGTTGACGGGGGCGCTTCTTATCCCCTTAGAGGGGGTTTCCTTTCGCCTCAGGGTCACTGTAATGGTCGGGCTTCTCTTGGCCATTCTGATCACCAGCCTGGTTCGACTCTCGGTAGTGCCCATACACCTCCCCGACCACGAAGAGCCCTTAGCGGAGGAGGGAGTATCCTTGGCCACCATGGCGGAGTACGACTACCAGACAGCCCTTTGGGCTCGGCTCTGGGGAGGCCCATGGCTCCTAGAGTACCTCCCCATCTGGGTCAGCGAGGCCAGGGAGGAGTTCTTCCTCCCCTTGGAACACCCCCCAAGCGGAACCTTGCCTTCACTTCCCGAGATGACTTTGGGACGGCAGGGGCCTCTAGAGAGAACTCTCAGGGTGAAGACGGAGGTCGGATTTCCTCTCTCCTTCCACATCTTCTATTTTCCCCATTGGAAGGCTCACATCGATGGGAAGCCCAAAGAGACCTACCCCTCTGGGCCCTTGGGTCTTCTGACGGTAGACATCCCGCCCGGAGAGCACGAGATCGTTCTACGCTTCGGTGAGACCTCCGCGGGACAAGTAGGGCTATCTCTCTCCTTGGTCAGTGGGGTTATCTGCCTCTTCATCCTGGTAAAGAAGAGAACGACCTTGACGTTGGTCCTTGCTGGTCTCTTGCTTTTCTCTCTCCCCCTTCTCCTGCATCTCAAAAATAGAAGTTCCGTCGAGGAGCCAAGGGGGCTGGAAGCGAATCTGGGCAATGAGGCGACGCTTCTGGGTTATTATTTGGAGAGGGATTCCTATAGACCAGGAGAGGGCTTCAACCTCACCCTCTACTGGCTTGCCCTATCGTCGATGGAGGAGAACTACAAGGTCTTCGTTCATCTTACGGATGAGAAGGAGACTGATCTCATCGCTCAGAACGACCGTTGGCCGGTATACAACTTCTCACCTACCACCCGTTGGCAACCAGGGGAGATAGTAGTGGACAGGTATGAGATAGAGATCCCCCCCGATACTCCAACGGGTGTATATCGTCTTCTGACCGGGATGTACCTTGTGGAGACGATGGAGAACCTTCCGGTGTGGGAGCGAGATGGGACTCCGATGGGGAATAGGATCCTTCTTCAAAGCCTATCGGTGGAAAGGTGATCTTCCCGCTTCAGCGGGCTCGCTAGGGGTTGGTCAAGAATGTGGGGTTTAGGGCTGCGTAGGGATGAACAGCGAGTCACCTTTTGGAAGGAGGCTTCATTGTTGGGGGTGATTATCCTGCTAGGGGCTCTCCTCAGGATATATCGGCTAGGAGAGATCCCCCCTGGAATCCATTATGATGAGGCTCATGTCGGCGTACTGGCGAGGCGCCTCCTTGAGGGAGGAAATTATCCCATCTTCTTTAGGGAAAACTACGGGGTGGAGCCTCTATATGTCTATCTCGTGGCCCTCTCCTTCAAGTTGTTTGGCGAGGGGATTTGGGCCATCCGGATCGTTTCGGCCTTGGTGGGGATATCGACCATCGCCATATTCTATCTTCTGGTAAGGGAATTGCTTTCTGAAGGTATTGAGGGTGCGCCATCGCCGAAGGCGTTTCTGGCAGCCTTTTGGCTCTCCACCTCATACTGGCACCTGATCTACAGTCGCTTTGGGGTCGAGTGTATCCTTCTCCCCCTTCTCTCCCTGGCCAGTTTCTATTCTCTCTGGCGGGGCTTTAGGAGTGGTGGGCTCTCTTCCTTCATCTGGTCAGGCTTCTTCCTAGGGGCTAGCCTGTATACCTATCAGTCAGCGAGATTTCTTCCCTTTCTCTTCCTCATATTCCTTGGCTATCAGGCTCTAAAGGGTAGTCACAGGTCAAGGTTATTGCTTCTACTTGTCATCGCTCTCCTCGTATCCATGCCTCTTGGCATCTACGCTCTCTCTGACCCTGACCTCTTCTTTGCCCGTGCGGCGGAGGTCTCAATATTCAGCCCTGGAGATGGTCAAGGGTCCATCTGGCGAACCTTGATAGATAACCTTCTGAAAACAGGGGCGATGTTCGTCTTGAGGGGCGACCCAAATCCGGAGAGGAATCCCGCTCTTCGCCCTATCTTGGACCCCTTCAGCGCCATCTTCTTCGTCATCGGTCTGGCCATCGCCCTTTGGAGATGGAGAGTCCCAGCCTACCTTTTCAGCCTCCTGTGGCTCTTGGTCTTATCGCTTCCCGGCGTTGTGACTGTGGCGGGCGTTCCTCACTTCGGGCGTACGATTGGCGCTCTCCCAGTGGTGTACATCCTATGCACCGTGGGCCTAGTTGCGGCCTGGGATTGGCTGAAGGCTCGATCCCCGTCCTATCTTCTCAAGCCCCTCTTCTGGTTTCTTCTGTCTCTCTTCCTCCTCTTTGCTACCGTTTTTACTTACACCGATTTCTTCCTCCCTTGGGAAACCCAACCCGAGCTCCGGGGGGGCATGAGTGCCGTTTTCATAGAGGCTGCTGAGGCCATGAATCAACTAGATGAGCCCGGCTCCATCTGGCTCCTGCCTATGAACTCCCTAGCCGATCCCCCACCGGAGAGCAGCCCTAGTTACCCCATCGACTTTCTCTATCAGGGCCACTCACCTCATCACTTCTTGCCACTCGATGACGGCACAATCGCGGACGAGTTAACTCCTCTCCTTCGAGGCGTGGATAGAGTGTTCCTCGTCTCCTGGAAGGGCTACGACTTAGAGAGCCTCTATTTTCCTGCCTTCTCAGACCCCAAAGGCCTCCTCCCCTTCCTCTTGGAAAAGTACGGTGCTAGGGAGGAAGCGGTGCATTTCCGAGGCTTTGACATCCTTATATATCGCCTTCCGGAAGGGGTGGCTTTAGCTCTGGCGGATAGCCTGCTTCCCCTCTCCATCGATTTCGGCGGCCAGATGGGTCTAGAAGGAGGTGCCTTCGGAGGGGTGGAGGGGGCGTCTCTTCCTTCCGGCAGGAAGGCCTGGGTGGTCTTACAATGGCGAGCCTTACGACGATTAGACAAGGACTATAAGGTATCTATCCGCCTCCTGGATGCCGAGAGACATCTGGTGGGTCAGGTGGACAAACTACTCTTGAGCAACTATCTGGAGCCCACTTCGGAGTGGGAACCGGGGCAGGTGGAAATCGACTACTACACACTGCCTACCCTGCCAGCCACGCCGCCCGGGGAGTATCAGATCGAGGTGACGGCATATGATCGAGAGAGCCTAGAGAGCCTCCCCATCTTAGGAGAAATGGCGGGGCAGCAGGCCTTTACCATCGGCACGCTCCAGATAGTGGAGCCCCTTCTTCCACCAGAGGTGGAGCCCCAGGTATGGCTGAGGGAGGAGATCGCGCCAGGGATCAGGCTCCTGGGGTATGATCTCGCTGGGGAGAGGGTGGCCCCTGGGGAGGAGATAGCGCTCACCCTATATTGGGAAGCCCTGGAAGATGTGGCCAGCGATTACCTATTCTCCTTGCAACTACAGGATGGAGAAGGATGGGTGAGGGCAGAGGAGGTGGGGAGGCCGGTGGATGGGAGGTACCCCACGCCGGAATGGGAGAGAGGGGAAGTAATCCGAGATTGGCATAAGATACGGGTGGAGGCCGGAGCATCTCAGGGGACCTATACGCTCTCCCTGAAGGTAATGGAGAGGGGGAAAGTTATAGGGGAGGCGGCTCTGGCTACCATCATAGTGGGGGGGAGGCCTCACCGATTCGCGATGCCCCCTATCCAATACCCCCTCCAGGCGAGGCTGGGGGAGAGTATAAAGTTTTTGGGCTACGATCTGAGCGCTCGGGAGGTGAAGGCGGGTGGGGTCTTAGAATTGACCCTCTATTGGCAAGCGCTGAGCGAGATGGAGAGGTCGTATACTGTATTTGTGCACCTCCTCGATGAGAGAAACCAGATTTGGGGGCAGAAGGATACCATCCCTGGAGGTGGCTCTATGCTCACTACGGGTTGGGTCGAGGGGGAGGTCATCACCGATCGATATGAGATTATGGTTATGCCCGAGGCACCGGCGGGGCGCTATCTCCTAGAATGCGGCGTCTATTTGGCGCAGACCGGGGAGCGGCTCCCGGTTTTCGATATGGCGGGGGAGTCATTGGGCGACAGGCTCCTTCTGCCCATCGAGATAGAGGTTAGCCCTTAGCCTTGCTATAGGATAGTAGTAGCGGTGGGAACCGGCGCTCACTCCTTCGACCTTTCTCATAAGCCTCGCCCCTCGCCGAATCTTATTCATGCTCCCGGGTTCCCATAGGATCTCCGCCCCATCCTTTGGCGCGAGTTGGTCGGCATCTTACTGGCTCCTAATATGCATATATCGGATCAAAGTGCGTATGTACTCCCTGGGAGTAAGCCTGTGGGGGTACATTCGGTTCTTGAGAGCGTAACCCTTCCACATTTTGTAGACGATCCAATAGAGTCGGTTCCTCGGCAGCCTGATGAGAGGTTTGACTAAGGGCAGGAGGAAGGGAAACTCGACAACTACGGCGAAGATCTTCTGCAGGTTCTCGATCTGTCGCTTCTCCAGAGGACTCTTGAACTTGATTATGGTGTTATCGCTCACCGAACCGCTCAAGTCGTCGAAGGTGCCCTCCATGAGCCCTTCCCTGAAGGCCATCTCCCCCAGTTCCGTCTTAGGGTAGGGTTGGTAGAGGAAGACGTTGGCGTAGGAAGGGCGGCACTGGAGGTTGAGTTTCAGGGTCTCGAGATCCTCGGCCAGGCCCCCCTTGGGCAGCCCCAGCATGTTGTTGGTCATGAAGGTGATGTCTTGCTCTCTCAGGATGCGGGAGGCCTTCAAGATATCCTCCTCGCTCATATGACGGTTCAATATGGCGTTGCGCAGGTAGTCGTTGGCTGTCTCCAGTCCGAAACTGGTGCTAACACAGCCCGCATCTTTGAAGAGAGAGATCTTCTCCTCGGTCACCAGATCCGCGCGCACCTGACACCAGAAGGGTAGGCCTATCTGGGCCTTATACTTCTCTGCGAACTCCCGCAGCCACCTTATGTTCAAGATGAAGGTATCATCCATGAAGGTGATGAACTGCAGAGGATACCTTTCCCGCACCTCCTCTATCTCGGCGATGACGTTGTCCACGCTCCGTCGCCTGATGCGGAGGCCGGCGCCCTTATAGAGGTCCGAATAGGCTTTGTTGAAACAGAAGGTGCAGTTGTATGGACAGCCCCGTCCGGTGATGAAAGGCTTCACTTTGTTCTCCCGGCTGGCGGGCTGGGCTTGATAGAGGAGTTCCCGGTCAGGAAAGGGGAGTTGGTCTAGATCCTTTACCAAGGACCGCAGGGGGTTCTTAATGATGCGCCCCTCTATTTTGAACCACCAGTTGGGGATCCTCTCGAAGGGCTCGTGGGCCCTCAGGGCGTTGAGGAGGTCGAGGGTGGCGTGCTCCCCCTCCCCTCGACAGAGGCCATCCACCCCTTCCTCTTCGATCATCTCTGGGAAGAAGGTGGGGTGGGGGCCGCCGAAGATGGAGAAGAGGGGCAGTTGGGCCTTGAGGCGGCGGTTCAATTCCAAGTAGTAGTGCTGAGTCCCGGTGTAGACGCTGTAACCTACTAGTCCTGGCTTCAGGCAGAGGGCTGCCTCTACGGGGTCCTCCTCAGTGGCTACTACCATGCTCACCCGATGGCCAGCCTTCTTGAGGGTGCTGGAGAGGTATAATACCCCGTGAGGTTCGTTATCTATCTCTTTAAAGATGAAGAGGATATGCATATTAAGATTTTATGCGCATGTAGTGGCGCGCGATCTCTATATAACCCCGCAGGGAAAGGCGAGCGGGATGGACTCTGGTCCCCAGGGCGTACCCTTTCCAGAGCTTGTTGATCAGCCAGAAGAGCCTGTTCTTAGGTAGTTTGATCAGAAAACGGATGAGAGGCAGGAGGCGGGGCCATTCCACAGCGATGGCGAAGAAACGTTGCAGGTTCTCCATCTGTCGTTTCTCTTCCTCCGGGAAGTTGAGGATGCTTTTATCCCACATGATGTTGCTCATATCGTCCAGGCTGCCTGCCATCCATCCCTCATCCCGGGTGAACTCTCCCAACGCCGTCCGTGGGTAAGGCTGAAAGAGGAAGGCGTGAGCGTAAGCTGGTCGGCATTCGATGTTCAGTTCCAGGGTCTCGAAATCGTCCTCCGGGCTGCCAGTGGGCAGGGCCAGCATATTGGTGGTGGTGAGATTCAGCCCTTCCCCGTGGAGGAGCCGGCAAGCGTTGAGGATCTGTTCCCGGCTCATGTTCCGCTTCAGGAGTTCGTTCCGGATGCGGTCGTTCCCAGCCTCAATCCCCATACCTACGCAGAAAGCCCCAGCCTTCTTGAGCAAACGCACCTGCTCCTTTGTCACCAGGTTGGCCCGAGTATTGCAGAAGAAGGGGAGGCCTATCTCTTTGGGGTATTCTTCTGCGAACTCCTCTAGCCATCCCTTGGAGAGGACGAAGGTGTCGTCCACGAATACGACGAACTCAAGAGGATGGGCCTCCTTTACTCGGCGCAACTCTTCTATCACGTTGTCTACGCTTCGTTGGCGGAACCGCTTTCCTTTCCCCTTGTACGTCTCTGAGAAAGCGTGGTTGAAGCAGTAGGTACAGTTGTAAGGGCAACCCCGCCCGCTGATGAAATGTTTTATCTTGCTGTGGCGGGAGATGGCGTCTTTGGAGTAGACGAGATCTCTATCCGGGAGAGGCAAACTGTCCAGGTCGTCCACCAAGGGGCGCACAGGGTTCTTGAGCACTTTCCCGTTCACCTTGAACCACCAGTTGGGGATAGAAGGGTCGAGCCTCCCCTCATCCAGGTCGTTGGCCAGATCGACTATCGCGCCCTCGCCCTCCCCGATGCAGACTCCGTCTACTCCTTCCTCCTCTATCATCTCCGGGAAGAAGGTGGGGTGAGGCCCCCCGAAAGCGGAGAAGAAATCAACCTCCTCCTTGAGGCGGCCGTTCAACCGGTAGTAGTAACGGTGGGAGCCGGTGATCACGCTATAGCCGATGATCCCCGGTTGGAACTCCTTGGCCACTCGCATCAGGTCCTCTAAAGCGTCCACCGCCAAGGCTACCTCGTGGCCTGCGGCCTTCAGCGCGCCAGAGAGATGCATTAGGCCATGAGGTTCGTAATCTATCTGTTGCGTTACAAAGAGAACCCGCACCTCACCTCCTGGTTTAATAGTCTAACATGACCATCTTGGAGAGGCAAAGCGGCTACTCCTTGGGCCTTCGCCTTCGGGGCAAGAGAGGACCCAACAATCCGCCCCATCCTCGAACTTGGTCCAAGGCTGCCTGTAAGGCCTCGAAGTCGGCTCTTCTCCCTTCCAACCAGGTGCGACGGGCCGAAGTGGGATCGGAGAAGAGCTCTTCTAACCCTGCGGCATCCTCCTCCTCGAGGAGCCTCCTTATCTCCTTGAGTCTTTCGATGAAGAGATCGATGGAGTGACAGAGGTTATCCACGTTAGTGAGACAGATGTCGCGATAGGTATCTGGTTCCGAGGAGGGGAACTGGGTGACCCGCTGGAAGTTATGGGAGAGGAGTCTAGTCATATCCTGCCAAGCGGGTGCCCGAGAGGCCATCCGGAAGAGCGCTGCGGCCAAAAGATAGGGTAGGTGCTCGGCCACAGCCATCTGACCATCGTGCTCCGCCGGCTCCAGATAGAAGGGGTTGGCTCCCCATGCTCGCACCAGGTTGTCCATAAATTCCACGGCCTTAGGGTGGGCCCTGGGCGAGGGGATCAAGCAATAGGTAGCCCCATGGAAGAGGTCCGCCCGAGCGGCCTGGATCCCGGTCTTTGCCTCGTCAACGACGGGGTCGCCGCCGATGAAATGAGCCGTGGGGGGCAAGAACTCATCAGCCCACCGCAAAACTTTCTCCTTAGTGGTGGTCGTGTCGGTGACTATTACCCCTTCCTCTAGATAGTCGGCTATGGCCTGCATGGTCTCTTTCACCGCTAGGACGGGGATGGAGATGATCACCAGATTAGCGCCCTCCACGGCGGAGATGAGGTTCCATTCTGCCCTATCGATGGCCCCGATTTGGCAGGCCCTCTTGGCTGTAGAGGAATCTATATCGTGACCGACGATCTCGAACTCAGCCCCGGCCTCTTTGAGAGCCAGGCCGATGGAGCCGCCTATGACCCCCACCCCGATGATAGTAACCTTGGCTTGAGGCATATCTCCTCCTTGGAGGGCTAGCCCGTCAAGAGAAGGAGGACTAGCCTGATAATAGGATCCATCACTAAACCCAGGATGTTTATCCCGAAGAATCCCATGGCCAGGAGGAGCATAAGGAATATAGGCCCGTAGGATTCGTATCGGGCTAGAGTATACGACCAACGGTGGGGAAGCAACCCTACCAGAAGTCTGAAGCCGTCTAGGGGGGGTATGGGTATGAGGTTGAAGACGGCCAGAATGACGTTCAGCAATAGGGTGGTGGTGATGACCATGCCCAGAGAGGGGATAAATCGACCGCTCATAGTAGGCATCACCAGGCCCAGACGGAAGGGCAGGGCTAGGAGGGCCGCGGTGATCAGGTTCGCCAAAGGGCCGGCGAAGGAGACCATGGCCATCCCTCTCTTGGGGCCGTTCCGCAGGTTGTAGGGGTTAACGGGTACGGGCTTGCCCCAACCGAAGCGTACCAAAATCAGCATCAAGGTCCCTAAGGGGTCCAGATGGGCCAAAGGGTTCAGCGTGAGACGCCCTTGGTATCTGGGGGTGGGATCGCCCAGTTGGTCGGCCATCCAAGCGTGGCAAAACTCGTGGAGATCGATAGCCACCAGAAGGGCGATAGCGTTAGCGATGTATTGTGCGATTATAGGTATCAACTCCTTTCTCTATCTTAATTATAACACAGGTGGCGGGAAAGGTTCGCCAGAGGGTTGGAGATATGATATAATTGTCGCTGTTATGGGCATGGAGGTCCATCTGGGGGATGTGGTTCGGTTAAGGAAGAAGCACCCCTGTGGCAGTTACGAGTGGGAGGTGGTTCGTCTGGGCGCTGATATTGGCATCCGATGCCTCGGGTGCCAACGACGGGTGCTCTTGCCCCGCCGCACCTTTGAGAAGAGAGTGAAGGCTTTCCTCTCGCGGCGAAAAGGTCCCTCTCCTGAGGCTGGAGCCAACCGGTGTTAAGGGGGTCACAAGAAGAGGGCTTCGGCGCGGTCATCAGGAATAGGCACTTCCTTTTCCTCTGGATCGCCCAGGCCATCTCTCAGACCGCTCAGAACGGCATCCATTTCGTGCAGATGGTGCTCATCGAGAAGTTGACCGGCTCCACCAGCCATATGGCGGTCATCATCTTGGCCTTTAGCCTCCCTGGGGTCCTCTTCAGTTCCTTTGCCGGGATCGTGGTAGACCGCTTATCGAACAAGGTGGTGATGATGGCCTCCAACGCCCTGCGGGTGCTCACCGTCTCTGGCTACATCCTCTTCCTCTATACGCTCTCGGGGGGCTATCTCCTTTTGGCCCTCTATATCCTCACCTTTATCTCCTCGGCTATTGGGCAGTTCTTCAGCCCGGCCCAGGCGGCGACTATCCCCCTCCTGGTGGGGGAGAAGAGGCTGCTCTCGGCGAACGCCCTTTTCAACCTCACTCACATCACCACTCAGGCGGTGGGGTTAATCATCTTGGCCCCACTGGGGGTTAAACTCCTGGGCATCGACCACTCCTTCGTCCTCATAGCGGTGATGTATCTGGCCGCCACGGTGCTCGTCTCCCTTCTGCCCCGCGATGCACCCAAACTAGAGCGCAACTCTCAACTCTCTCCCTTAGAAGATGCGTGGGAGGAGATCCAGGAGGGGTGGCGGTACGTGGTCTCCCACCGCCCCATATTCCTGGCCATCTCTCAACTCACCCTGGTAGCCACCCTCTTCTTAACTTTGGCTATGTTGGCTCCCGGCTTCGCCGCTCGGGTGTTGCACCTGGCGCCAGAGGATGCTATCTATGTCTTCGCCCCGGCGGGGCTAGGGTTGGTTCTAGCCACCATCTTGGTTGGTCGCTACGGCTATCAGTTTCGCCGGGAGAGCCTCTCCAATACCGGCCTACTCACTCTAGGCCTCACCTTGATGGGGCTCACCTTTGTGGCCGGGAGGATGGGATCTTTCTCGCTCATCTCGCCCTTGACGGTGATCAGCATCCTCGCCTTCTTTATGGGCGCGGGGGTAGCGATGATCACCGTTCCCGCTCAGACGGTGATGCAGGAGAGGTCACCGGCCGAGATCAGAGGCCGAGTCATCGCCTTCTATTTCATGACCTCCAACTTGGTAGCCATCCCTCCCATGCTCTTTATAGGGGTGGTGGCTGATCAGATCGGTCGTCTCTTAGGTGACCCCAGCAAGGGCATACTTTCGGTGATGGTCTTTCTGGCCTTGGTGGTCCTTTTCGTCGCGGGGGCCAGCGTGTGGCGAACGTACAGGCTATCGCCGAGGGGCAAGAGGATGGGAGAACTCGCCGGCGAGAGACGAGAAGGGGTCGGTCGCACGCCTGAAGCATCCGACTCAGACCCCCCCATCTAGCCCTCTTGCGAGATGAGAGATAGAGAAGCCTCAAAAGCGCTCCTTCGCCTCGGGACTCCCCTAGGGACGACCTTCGTCGTAGTGGCTATCCTCCTTTTGGCCTTCGGCCTCCGTCTCTATCGCCTCGCCGATAGCAATATCTGGTGGGATGAGGGGTGGAGCGTCTGGCTGGCCAGGCAGGATCTTTGGAGCATCGCTCTCCGCACGGCGGCCGATGAGCATCCTCCCCTTCACTACTTCACGCTTCACTTCTGGGACGCCATAGCGGGGGAAAGCGCCTTCGCGGTTCGCTTTTCTTCCCTTGCTTTAGGCACTTTGAGCGTGGCTTTGCTCTACCGGATGGGCAGGTTGATGGTGAACGGTTGGCTTGGACTCCTGGCGGCGCTCCTCCTGGCGATATCACGCTTCCACATCTGGTGGTCGCAGGAGATAAAGATGTACAGCCTGGCCTCTCTTTTGTCCCTCCTCTCCCTCTATCTATTCCTCCGCCTCCTGCGAGGTGGAGAGTGGCACCTCTGGCTCTCTTTCGTCTTGGTGAACGCTTTAGCCCTCTGGACCCATTATCTCACTATCCTCATCCTCTTGGCTGAGAACGGTACCATGCTGGTCCTTCTTTTTCAGCGGGCCGGGAGGGGCGATTTTCGGCCACTCCTTATCCGCTGGGCGACGGCTCAGATCGGTCTGATCCTTCTCTTCGCTCCCTGGCTCTATCTAACGCTTGCTCACCCCACTACCTGGAGTTCCCCTCCTCCCTTCAACTTCCCTCTCTTTCTTCATATGGCCGCTACCGTCCTCGGTTTGGGGGTCACGGTGGAGATCGAGCGGTATCTCTGGCCCACATTGGGCTTCATGGCCTTGGTGGTGGGGGGCCTCATATCCCTTTTCAGGGGCCCAAGAAGGGAACGCCAGGGCGGTCTCCTTTTGGCGCTGACGCTCTCGCTTCCTCCTCTGACCATATACCTTCTCTCTCTGCCTCCGGCCACCTCTTTCTATGCTGCCAAGATCGAAGCCCGATACCTCCTCATACTCTTGCCACCCTACCTTTTGCTTCTGGCCTGGGGTATTTACCTCCTAGGGCGACGCTCTTGGCTCTTGGGCCTCCTCGCCTCCTCCTTTGTGGTAGGTAGCCTGGGGCATACCTTACAAGACTACTACGCTGGCCGGTACCTACAAGACGACTATGCCACACTGGTGGGCTATATAGAGAGTTACTGGCGAGAGGGGGACGGTGTAATCCTGGATACCGACTTCTCCTGGCCTATCTTTCTCTACCACTATAAAGAGGGCCCTTGGTACGGCATACCCAACGCTCTAGAGATGACCGCTGAGGAGGCGGAATATCGCCTCTCCCCTATCTTGGCTCAACACCCCGGGGTGTGGCTCCTTATGAGCCCCGATTCCCTGGTTCAGGACCCCCAAGGGCTGATACCCGCCTGGCTGGGTAGCCATGCTCGTGAGGTGGTAAATCTGAGATATGGCGACAAGAGGCTCCTCCTCTACTCTCAAAAGCCACGTGACCTCTGTGTCATCCCCCCAGAGAATTTGGAGATTCAACACCCTCTATGGAGGGAATTGGCCCCTGGTTTGTGGCTCGAAGGGTATGATCTCCCCCTGCGAGAGGTGCGTACTGGAGATCTCCTACGGTTGGTCTCCTACTGGCGCAGCAGTTCAATGGTTAATCAGATCAGGGTAGGGTTGATGCCCGCCAGGGGAGAGATAGTCAAGGAGGTGGCTTTGCCTCTAGAGGCTGGCTGTCCAGAGGGTGAGTGGGGACAAGGGGTGATACGTTTACAACACGATCTGGTCATAACCTCGGAGATACCCTCGGGAAGATACACCTTGGTTTTGGGGGTAGAGGGGGGCGAGAGGCAAACTCTAACGGATATAGTTTTGACTCGTATGAGGGTAGGTGTGGTCGAGGCGGAGCCCCAGCACCCTATGACTCTTCTATTTGGGGAGGGGGTTTATTTTAGGGGGTTCGACCTAGAGCGCACCACTTACGCACCGGGGGAGGTGATGAGGCTCATCCTCCATTGGGAAGCCGCCTCTGAGATGGAGACCAGTTACGTAGTCTTTACCCATCTCCTGGGGAAGAGTTATAACCCCCAGAGGGGTAATTTCATCTGGGGACAGGTAGATAGTGTCCCCTTGGGGGGCGCTTATCCCACCACTGGATGGGACGTGGGGGAGAGGGTAAGAGACGAATACCGGATACCGATAGAGGCTGATGCCCCGGCGGGGGAGTATGAACTAGAGATAGGGATGTATGAGCCGGTTACCGGTGAGCGGCTCTTGGTCTATAGCCAGGAGGGTGTCCTCTTAGGGGATAGGATCCTCCTGGGGGAGATAAGGGTGGGGGAGTGAAGGTTGTCTAGCGGGGATAGGTAGGGTATAATCGAATGCTATTATCACATCTAGCAAGGAAGCATCGATGACTAATAAGGTGCTAGTGATCGGATTAGATGGGGTTCCTCTTAGCCTCATCGAGGGGTGGGCGAAGGAGGGGCTGCTTCCCACCTTTCAACAGGTGATAGAAGGAGGGGCAACCGGGCTCCTTGAATCTACGGTACCTCCCACCTCCGGCCCTTCTTGGTCTTCCTTCATGACCGGCAAGAACCCGGGGAAGACGGGCATCTATGACTTCCTCTACCGCCGTGAAGGCACCTACATCTTCCCCCCGGTGAACGCCAACCGGCGAGATGGGAAAAGCCTCTGGAGGCTCCTCAGCGAGGAGGGGAAAAGGGTAGGGGTGGTGAATGTCCCCCTGTCCTACCCGGTGGAGGAGGTGAACGGCTTCCTCATAGCCGGCTGGATGACCCCTTATGGCGCCCAAGATTTCATCTATCCGGCGGAACTCTATGAGGAGTTGAAGAGGGAGATCGGATACTATCGGATCTACCCTGTCGAAACCTTCGCCGAGGAGAGAAAGGGGGAGTTCCTTAGGGCTTGCGATGATCTGTTGGACCTTCGCACCAGGACTAGCCTCTATCTTATGGAGAGGCACGCTTGGGATCTCTTCATGACCGTCTTCTTCGATACCGATAGAGTCCTGCACCAGATGTGGCATTACCTGGACCCTACCCACCTCTGGCGGGCTGGGGACGGGGGTGAGGATAAGAGCGGCCCCGTGAAGCGGTACTTCCAGAGGGTGGATAAGGCCATCGGGGAGCTCCTCTCTCGTGTGGACGATGACACATTGGTCTTCATTATGTCCGACCATGGTATGGGGCCAGCCCATAACTTCATCGTCCTGAATAATTGGCTCTTGGACACTGGGCTTCTGAAGTTGAAGGAGGACCCTCTCCGCTGGCTCAAGAGGGGGCTCTTCCGCGCCGGCTTCACCCTACGGAATGTACATAAGATAGCCGACCGGTTGGGCTTAGCTAAGCACGCCGAATATAAGGGTCTCTACTCCATGGATCACCTTATGAAGTTGGTCTTCCTATCCTTCTTGGATGTCGATTGGTCCCGTTCTAAGGCTTATTCCTTTGGTAGGCACTTGGGCTCTATATACATTAACCTGAAGGGGAGGGAGCCGGAAGGAGCGGTGCCCCCGGAGGAGTATGAGGCTGTGCGAGAGGAGATAGTTCAATTGGCTAAAGAGTTTGTCGATCCCCGGACTGGCGAGCCTCTCATCGGCCAAATCCTGCGGAGGGAGGAACTCTATCATGGGCCCCACCTAGAGCGGGCTCCCGATCTCATCCTGCGTCCCAAAGACGCAAGGAATATCTTCTTCGGGCTAGCCGATTTCGGCTCTAACATCACGGTGGATACCGTCTACCGTTACTCCGGGATGCACCGTGACCAGGGGATGCTTATGATGAAAGGGAAACCGGTGAAGAAGGGGGCTAGGATTGAGGGGGCGAATATCGTGGATCTAACGCCCACTATACTCTACGTTCTGGGGTTGCCGATACCTCAAGATGTGGATGGGAGGCCTTTGCGAGAGGCTTTCCAAGAGGAGTATGTAGATGCTATGCCCCTGGCCTATAGTGAAGTGGGTTCCTCCACGGGGTCAAAAGAGACCGGCTACACCGAGGAAGGGGAGAAGGAGATAGAGGAACGACTTAGGGGATTGGGCTACTTATGATGAGAAAGGTCCTAGTCATCGGGCTTGATGGGGTCACCTTCGATCTCTTGGCTCCTTGGATAGAGATGGGGCGGCTCCCCACCCTCGCTCGCCTCATCGAAGAGGGGGTCTCGGGGACCTTGGAGAGCACATCGCCCCCTATCAGTTCCGCCGCCTGGGCCTCTTTCGCCACCGGTAAGAACCCCGGCAAGCACGGGGTAGTGGATTTCGTTCATCCGGAAGAGAACGGGTACCGGGTCACCATAGTCAGTTCCAAGAAGCGGGGCTCCAAAGCCCTCTGGAACCTGATCAGCGAAGCGGAGGGCCAGGTGGGGGTGGTGGGTGTCCCGGTCACCTACCCCCCTGAAGAGGTCAACGGTTTCATGATCTCCGGTTTCCTCACCCCCAGTTCCAAGAGCGATTACACCTACCCTCCTTCCTTGCGGCAGGAACTGGATGAGAAGCTGGGAGGCTTTCAACTCCTGCCCAGTGAGAAGTACCGCTCTACGGCCTCCACCGATAAGTTCATAGAGGATATGATCGCCGATATAGAGAAGAGAACCGCAGCGGTGGTTTACCTGATGGGGAAGCCTTGGGATCTCTTCTCTTGCGTCTTTTGGAGCCCGGATATGATGCAGCATGAGGTGTGGCGGCTCCTGGATAAGAGCCACCCTCAACATGATCCCGTTGCAGCCCAAGCCTACGGGGAGCAGATAGTAGGCTTCTATGAGAGGTTGGACGACTGCGTGAGGCAGATCCTGGATCAGGTGGACGAAGAGGTCACGGTGGTGATCATGTCGGATCATGGTTTTGGTCCCACCCACAGCTTCTTCTTGGTGAACACCTGGCTTCAGAGGATGGGCCTACTGAGGTTGAAAAGGGATCCTCTTGCCTTAGCGAAATACCTGATGTTCAAAGCGGGCTTCACCCCCCTCAACGCCTTCCGGGTAGCCAAGGCTTTTCGTCTAGGGTTCCTTCGTCGTTGGTTTCGCTTCCAGAGGGGAGGGGGCCTGATAAAACGGTTCTTTCTCTCCTTCGCCGATGTAGATTGGTCCCAGACCAAGGCTTTCGCCGTGGGGAGTTTCGGGCAGATATATATAAATCTGGCTGGCCGCCGCCCGCAAGGCCTCGTCCAGCCGGAGGAGTACGAGGGGCTGAGGGAGGAGATCATCGAAAAGGCGCTGGAGATCCGCGACCCCCATAGCGGGGAGCCGGTCGTGGAACGCGCCTGCCGTCGCGAGGAACTATACTCTGGACGCTACCTGGAGAGGATGCCGGACATCATCCTCATACCGCGGCGGTATGAGTACATGGCTTTCGGCCATGCCGACTTCGGCTCTCACCGTTTGGTGGAGCCCATCTTCGGCCTCTCCGGCCATCATCGTCCCCAAGGGGTGATCATCCTTTGGGGGAAGAAGGTTAAGCGGGGGGAAACTATAGAGGGGGCCCGCATCATCGACCTGGCACCTACCATCCTCTATCTTATGGGGGTTCCCATCCCCGTCGACATGGACGGCCAACTGCTCTCCGAGGCGCTCAAGCCGGAATTCGTCTCCCAGAACCCGCCTCTTTTCAGCCATCTGGGCTCCGACCGGGAACCCGGTCCAGGTGTATATTCCCCCCAGGAGGAAGAAGAGGTGCGGGAGCGACTGAAGGGTTTTGGCTACGTAGCCTAGGGTTGTCCGTCAAGGATCCCTGTGGGAGAGGTATCGGTTGAACAGAAGGCGAGTTCTATTAGGGGTAGGCATAGGCCTCGTTCTTCTCCTCTTGGTCTTGGTCAAGGTAGACCTCCGAGCCACGGTGGCAACCCTTAAGTCGGCCAGTTATGGCTACCTGGTGCCTGCCGCTCTCTTCTTGATGCTCTTTCTGGCTCTCAAATCGGTGCGTTGGAGTTATCTTTTGGGCTCCGCTGGAAGGGCGAGCCGGGAGGCGATCTTCTCCTCGGTCTTAGTGGGTTACTTTGGAAATCAGGTACTTATCGCCAACTCCGGGGAACTTCTGCGCGCCTTGGTCTTGGGAGAGAGGGGGAATCTAAGCAAGAGCGCCATACTAGGCACCATAGTTGTGGAGAAGATAATGGATGTCTCGGTGCTCTGCTTCTCTCTCTTGCTCCTCCTCTGGCTGATACCCTTGCCTTCTTGGGTAAGCCAAGTAGGTTTGGTGACCACTCTCATATTGGCTTTCGGCCTAGCCATGGTGGCCCTTCTTCTCTATCGGAATCGCAAAGCCGTTCACCTCTTAACCTCCCTCTTAGACCGTCTCTCCCCCGTTTGGGCCCAGGGTATGGCCAGGCTCTTTAACTCCTTCGTTGATGGACTGAGGGCTCTGGAACGGCGAGGGGAGGCCGCGGTGGCTTTTCTCTTGGGCTTTCCCATGTGGGCCCTTCTAGTGATCAGTTTCTATTTCGTGGGGTTGGGAGCCGGCATCACCTTGCCCCCCCAAGCCTATACCCTCCCTATGGTGCTTATCGCCTTGGGGGCTTTCATCCTCACACCTGGGGGGATGGGAACCTTGGAGTTCTTTGGCATCGGTTCTTTGGCCATCCTCTCTGTGGATAGCGGCCAGGCTTTGGCCTTCGTTATCCTTGTGCGAGCGGTGCGTCTCTTGCCCATAGTCTGGGGTTACCTCCTCTTTAGCAAGGAGGGCTTCGGCTTGAGGAGCCTGAGGCGAGAGGCCTATAATGCCAACCCCCAAGATTGACCACCCCTTCGGTTCCTACCTCCAAATTAAGCAAAAAGGCCGCCGGATTGGGTTCAGCATCTGAAGGACACAGCCCTTCTTCACTGGCTACCACTTATCCCCTGAGGTTGGTATAATTGCCTAGGGTAAACGATGCGCCTAGCCATCACCGGAGCCGAGGGGCAGTTGGGTAGAAGCCTACGACAGGGTTTTGCCAATCAGGAGATGCTCCTCTTGGATCTGCCCCGATGGGACATCACCAGCGAGGAGACGATCTCCTTCCTTGTCCGATGGGCTCCCGATCTGGTCATCCATGCCGCAGCCATGACCGATGTGGATGATTGTGAAAGGGATCCGGAGTCTGCCTTCCGGGTCAATGCCGAGGGGACGAGGAAGGTGGCCTTGGCTTGCCAGCGCTCTGGAGCGGCGATGGTCTATGTCAGCACCGATTACGTCTTCGATGGCACAAAAGATGAACCGTACCTGGAGAGCGACGAGCCCAACCCCATCAATGTCTATGGGGCCTCCAAATTGGAAGGGGAGAGGCAGGTTCAAGAACTCTTGCCAGATTACTACATCGTGCGCACCGCTTGGCTATATGGCCCTGGAGGCAGGAACTTCGTGGAGAAGGTGCTACAACTGGCTGAGGAGCGCCCCAAACTCCACTACGTATTTACAGAAGCGGGTTCTCCTACCTACACCCGTGATCTGGCAGAGGGCATATCCCGCTTGGTTGGACATCCCCAATATGGCATCTATCATCTGACCAATGAGGGGAGCTGCTCTCGGTATGAGTTCGCAAGAAAGATATTGGATCTGGGGGGAAAGAGGGAGTTCCCCTTGTATCCGGCGGAAAGTTACCCCCGACCGGCTAAGCCGCCGCCCCACGCGGTGTTAGCCAACGTCCGGGCTGCTGAGTTGGGGATTCGGTTGCGGCCTTGGCGAGAGGCCCTGGTTGCCTACTTCCAGGAACGGAGCGATGGTTAGTATAAGTCCCTCGGTTAGTATCATCATCCCCCATTGGAATAAGGCAGAGTATCTCCCTACTTGCCTCAACTCGCTTTTAGGCCAGAGTTACCCCCGCTTCGAGGTGGTTTTGGTGGATAACGGCTCCACCGATGAGTCGTTGGCTATCCTGGAGAGGGATTACCCTTGGGTGCAGGTGATAGCCTTAGAAGCCAACCTCGGTTTTGCCAAGGCGGTCAACATCGGCCTTCGGGCCACGAGAGGGGAGTTGGTGGCCCTCTTCAATAACGACGTGGAAGCGGACTGGCGATGGCTGGAAGGGTTGGTGGGCGCTCTGGAGCGACATCCCGAGGCCGGCATGGCCACGCCTAAATTGTTGCTTTTCCATAGGCGGGAGGTGATCAACGCGGCAGGAGATTTCTATGGCTTCGATGGGGTGCCGGGCAACCGAGGGGTTTGGCAGAAGGACGAAGGGCAGTTCGATGAAGAGGAGTGGGTTTTTGGGCCTGGAGGGGCGGCATCGCTCCTCCGTCGCTCTATGCTGGATGCCATCGCCTTACCGACCGATGAAGCCCCCCAGGTCTTAGACGAGGAGTTCGTCAGTTACTGTGAGGATGTGGACCTGGCTTGGCGCGCGCAGTTGGCTGGCTATCGATGCATCTACGTACCCACCGCCCTGGCTTACCATCGTCTCAGCGCTACGGGAGGGGGAGCCCTGGCTAGTTATTACGTGGGGCGCAATTTTCTTTACCTCATAGCCAAAGATTACCCCACTTCGCTTCTGGCTAGGCATTGGCCGCGCATTCTAAGGGCGCAATTGCGGATTACCTGGGAAGCCTTGAAAGCCTGGCGAGGGGAGGCGGCCAGGGCGAGGCTCTGGGGACAGATAGTGGGGCTTTTCGCCTGGCCCCGAATGCTGAAAAAGCGGAGGCTGGTGCAGTCTGCCCGGCGGGTGTCCGATGAATACTTGGAAGAGGTCCTGGAGAAAGCATGAACTCTGGTCTCTTCACCTTGATATTGGAGCGGTAGAGGGAAAGGGTTGAGATGGAGAACCATCATATCTCGCGGCGCAATTTCATAACTCAAATAGTAGCTCTCTTAGGTCTAATCCTGGCTAGTGTGAGATGCCGCTTGGGGTTGGAGGAGAGAGAAGAACCTCTTCCGCCTAGCCCCATCACCACACCGACCTCCAGCCCGACCGCCACCTCCACCCCTGAGCCCACACCGACACCGAAGATCACCGCAACGCCTACCCCAGAACCTACCTCTACCCCTGGGCCACCTCTTGTTACCGTGGCCCTTGTGCGCGGGGAAGGAGTAGACCAGATGGTGCGACGGGCGGTGGAGTTGGCTGGCGGCTTCACCGGCCTATCTTCTGGGGCCACGGTGCTGGTGAAGCCCAATGTTAACTCCGATGACCCCTACCCGGGTACCACTAACCCAGAGGTGGTGAGAGCGGTGGTGGAGTTGGTGAAGGGGTATGAGCCCAGGCGGATCATAGTGGCTGACCGCTCCAATCCGGCCTATGATACCCTTCCGGCCATGGAGAAGGTGGGCATCTATGAAGCGGCTATGGAGGCCGGGGCCGAGGTTATACCTTTGGAGGGTTACGAATGGGTGGGGGTCGATCCTCCTGGGGCCGAGAATTGGCCTGGTGGTTTCGAGTTCTCCGCTCTACCCCAAGAGGTGGATTACATGATCACTCTGCCCGTCACTAAGACCCATATCATCGCTGGCTACACTATGGCTCTCAAGAATACGGTGGGTCTCATCCACCCCAGAAGCCGCAACCTCCTTCATTCCAGGGCGGGGCGTCAATTTGGAGCCATGTTGGCGGAGATAAACCTGGCCCGGCCTGCCGATTTCGTGGTCATGGACGGGACGCGGGCTTTCATAACCGGTGGCCCCGCTCAGGGCGAGTTGCGGGAGCCCAACCTCATTCTAGCCACTTCAGACTTGGTGGCTGCTGATGTGGTAGGCTTGGCCATACTAAAGAATCTAGGGGCACCAGAATTGCTGGCTCGGAACTCCTGGGAGGAGCACCAGGTGGCTAGAGCGGTGGAGTTGGGTTTGGGGGTCTCCGATGCCAGCCAGATAGACCTGGTGGCGGAGGGGGTGGCGGAGATCGAGGAGATCAAGGCTTTCATCTAAAGAAACTGCTCTTGCGGGAAAGGGGAGAGGGATACCTCTCCCTTTCTATTTGAGTTGACGGAGCGAAGAAGCGTGTGTATCATTGGAGCATGTGAGGCAATATGGAGAGGGTTTTCCTTTCGGTGATCGTTCCCGCCTATAACGAGGAGCGCAGGCTTCTCCATAGCCTACGCCGGATCGTGGGCTACTTGGGGAAGCAAGAGTACACCAGCGAGGTGATCGTCGTCGACGACGGAAGCGAGGATGGGACGGCGCGAGTTGTAGAGGAGATGATGGCTGAACTTCCCATCCTTTCCCTCATCCGGACGGAGCACCGGGGCAAGGGGCATGCCGTCAAGAGGGGGATGCTCGCCGGGCGAGGGGAGTACCTCTTCATCTGCGACGCTGATCTCTCTATGCCCATCGAGGAACTCTACAAATTCTTACCCCCGGTGCTGGAGGGTTACGATGTGGCCATCGGTTCGCGAGAGATTCCTGGGGCCCGCCGGTACGATGAGCCATCTTATCGCCATTTCATGGGGCGGGTATTCAACTGGATGGTGAGGCTTTTCGCCGTGCCAGGCTTTGAAGACACCCAATGTGGCTTCAAATGCTTCAAGAGGGAGGCGGCACGAGACGTCTTCAGTTATCAGACCATGGATGGCTGGGGGTTCGATGTGGAGGTGCTCTTCATCGCCCAGAAGCGGGGGTACAAGATAGTGGAGGTGCCCATCGACTGGTATTACAGCGCCAACTCCCGCGTCCACCCCATCCGAGATTCGATAGGCATGTTCAGCGAGGTCTTGAAGATAAGGCTCAACGATTGGAGGGGGGTATATCATAAGAGGGACTAGAGAGCAACAGGTAAGACTAGAGCCACTGTTAAGAGTGGCTCCTTTTCATGCAAATGGCGGGAGTGGATGGGAGTCGCCTCTCCTCAGCGAAGGACCTGTCCTGAGCGAAGCCGAAGGGAACTCACCGTGGCCAGTTCGGCGAAAGCCTTGAGAATGGGGAGAGCCGCTCTTGCGAGCGGCTCTTGACATTGTCGAGACACCAGTGCGGTCCGTTAACCGGTGAGTACTCCCACCGCCGCGGCACCTAGGCCCAGCAGTCCGAGGACAAAACCGCCAACGACTATGGTGATAATAGCCATGACGACCCAGCCCAGGAAGACGGTGACGATGGTCTGAACCCACTCCAGGTCTAGTGCCTCCTTCGCCGCTACCAACCAGGCGATGAATCCCGCAATCGCGGCCAGAACGGTGACTGGAGTCAACAGGCAGCCCAGGGTAGGGGACAAAGCGGCTAGTATCCCAATGACTCCCACGATGTTCCAGACGTAGGCCAAGCCCAGGGTCCGAACCAGTTCGTCGAAGGTGACCTCGGCGTTGAAGACGGTGCGCCCCACCCAGTTGACGATGAAGGCACCCACGGCGAAAGCGATGATCACTACGACCGTGCCTACGACGGCGCCGCCCAGCCAGCCAATCAGATTTCGGGATGCATGTGACCCCAGTTGGTTGAGGAACCCAATCACTACCACCAAAAGCCAGGCCGTGGTGGTGAATGTGGTGTCCTCCTCTACCTCCTTGTAAACTCCGCTACGGAACGTGAAGGCACCAATGATACGGTCGGTAAGCATGAATCTCCCTCCTTAAAGAAAAAAACATCATGACAACTCGCGAGCCGAAACGCGATCTATCGTTCTGCTAGGCTATCTTGTCCTCCTTTCAGTGAAGAGTTGTTGGATTTCGCCTCCCCTCATATCATAACACCTTTACGGTCAATTGGATTCGCATGCCAGTCGGGAGTGAGTAGGGTGGTCAGTGCTGTCAGGAGGTACCTCCTGACAGCCAAAGTTGGACTCGTCACTCCTGTGGCAGATGGTAACATCTGCCACCACCAAAAAGAGGGGGGTGAAAAGTCGAGGCCACTCGGATGAGTGGCCTTTTGATATGCAAATGGCGGGAGTGGATGGGAGTCGAACCCACCGTGGCCATCTCGCCGATGCCCACCTACGGTTTTGAAGACCGCGGAGCCCACCGGGACTCAACCACCCCCGCGTATCCTAATGATACGCTTTTTTGGGCCGTTCGTCAAGGATCATAGACCGGCTTCTCGCATCGCCTGTTGAATCTCCGCTGGGGTGAGAGGACGGGGATAGTTATATAGCGGCCCCCCAGGCCGCTCGTTGTAGTAGGGGCGGTTGCAGCCAGGGCAGCCGGAGGTCTGAAAAGCCCGGCCGTCCTTAAGGGCATCCGACAATTCGTGCTCCTCTAGGCCGAAGCCCAGGATATGTCCCTCCGCTGAGAAGACGAACTCTTCAACCCTGGCTAGCCCCTCCACTATGAGGTGACGGGCTATCTGGATACGCCGATACGAGGAGAGAGGCGGAGCAGGCTGATTCTCCAGGGTGGTGCCGGGGTTGGGGGTGAAGGCGAAGAGGGCTACGATAACCTCCCCATCGTGGAGACGCTGAATGAGCCGGGCCATCTCCTCCTCCGTCTCCCCTAAGCCGACGATGAGGTGGGTGGCTATGCGGCTGGGGAACCGCTTTGCCGCCTCCTCGATGAGGCCCAAGGCTTGATTGAGACTACCGCCCTTGACATGGCGATAAACCTCTTCATTCGCCGCATCGAGGCTCAAGCCCACTATCTCCAAGCCCGAATCCAAAAGTCGGGCCACCTGCGCTAGGTTAGAAACGACCACTGAAGCGCAGATAGGTATCCCCTTCAATTGGGCGATTATCTCTTCCGTGCGCGAGAGGTACCCTGGGCTCACCGTCACCTGAAGACAGGCCCGCTGGATCTTGCCCCCCTTGTAAGCCTTCTTCAGTGCAGAAAATGTTTTCCTCTCCTCGTAAGGAGGCCAGATGACACGGGAGAGGGCCTGGACCGGCGCTCGGCTGCTTCTGGCCTGGGTGCAGAAGGAACAATCCCGCTCGCATCTCTCCCCCACTAGAAGGTAGGCGGTGGTAGGGGGGGCATCGATGAACGCCTCGCTGAGGCCCAGAACGGTGGCCGTGCCCGAGGAGACGTTGATTATCTCTAGTAGATCAAGAGATCCTTTAACTCTAGGGGAGTGACTTGGCATCGGTAGGCATCCCACTCCAGGCTCTTGGCCCTCACGAACCATTCGTAGACGTGGGAACCGAGGGCTTCCTTGATCACCTCGTCTTTCTTTAACTCTTGCAAGGCCTCGCCCAGGGAGCCAGGAAGGGTCTCCAGTTGGAGTCGTCTCTCATCTTCTAGGTGATAGAGATCTTCTTCGGATGGGAGGGGAGGGACTATCTCCTTCTTGACGCCGTCCAGCCCTGCCTTGAGCATCACCGCAAAGGCGAGGTAGGGGTTGCAACTGGGATCTGGGCAGCGCAACTCCAGACGGGTCAGATCGAGGCGGCCGGGGTTAACCTGGGGTACCCGGATCAAGGCCGAGCGGTTGATGCGCGCCCAACTGATGTAGACCGGAGCCTCGTAACCGGGGACCAGACGCTTGTAAGAGTTGACTAGGGGGGCCAAGATAGCGCACATCCCTCGCGCATGGTGCAACTGACCACCGATGAAATATCTCGCTATCTCAGAGAGGCCGTATTCATCCTCAGGGTCGGCGAAGGCGTTCTGGCCGCTCTCCCGATGAACCAGGCTCTGATGGGTATGCATCCCAGAGCCGCTGATCTCGGCGATGGGTTTAGGCATGAAGGTGGCGTGGAGGCCGTTTATCTGGGCGATGGCCTTAGTTGTCAACTTAACGGTTATCGTGTTATCGGCCGCCTGAAGAGCATCGCTATACTCGAAGTCGATCTCATGTTGGCCAGGGGCTACCTCATGGTGGATCGCCTCCGCTCGGATGCCGAACGCTTTAAGGGCGTTGACTATCTGGCGGCACACATTGATGGCTAAGTCAGTAGGGACGTCGAAGTAGCCAGCCTGGTCGTGAGGTATGGGAGCGATGCTGCCATCCTCTCCAGGCTCAAAGAGAAAGAACTCGACCTCTGGCCCCGTTTTGTAGAGGTACCCCATCTCTTGGGCCTCTTCCATGGCTCGCATCAGTACCAACCTAGGATCCCCCGCAAAGGGATCTCCTTGAGGGGTATAGACATCGCAGATCAGCCGAGCGGTCTTGCTTTCCTCTTTTTCCCAGGGGATGATGGCGAAGGTAGAGAGGTCTGGCACCAGGTACATATCGCTCTCCGCGATGCGGACGAACCCCTCTACGGAGGAGCCATCGAACCAGACCCCGTAGTCGAGACAGGCTGGGAGTTGATCGAAAGGGATGGTCACGCTCTTCACCATGCCTACTATATCCGTGAACCAAAGGTTCACGAACTTGACACCCTCCGACTTCGCCTTTTTCAGTACCTCTTCCTTCTCCATTCTAACTCTCCTCTCTCCAGATCGAAAGAACCTTAGTCCCTTTGCCTGTTTGGAGTAGTTTAGATCATCTTAGAGCCTGGAAGGGGTTTTGTCAAGGGTGCCGTGCCTTAGATGGCGCCACATTGGTTCGGGAATTTCTTGGAGCGTCCGAAGGAAAGGGATGCTCACCTCTTCCCTTATCTCAGTTCACAACCTCCCACAGCCAGTCCTGGTCATTCTTCTTGGCCATCTCCCTTGCCATCCACAGGTGGTTTCCTTACAGGATCCCGAGGGAGAAGTTATCTGCTCCTCTATCGATTTTGAAGCCATCCACTCTTCGAGTCCTGAGGATAGGCTTGGTTCTCCACCTAGTACGCTACTGAGTTGACGAACGCTCCTGGTTGCAATAGAATAGGGTTGAATGGCAAAACAGCCGATCTTAGACAGTGACAAATGGTGCAACCCGATAACGATGATCGATAAGGTAGTGCTCCTCATAATCGATGGCCTGGATGTGGTCAACTTCACTCTGGGCAACACCCCCACCATGAGCGGCCTCCATGGTCGGACGGCGGTGGGTGTAGCCCACACCGAGATCTTGGGTGCTGGTACCACCATCACCCCCATCGCCCACGCCATGATGGGCACCGGCCAAAACGTCATCGCGCACCGGCCGGGGAAGGAGACCAGGGGGCGGTCTTATACTCACTTAGGGGAACCGGCCACCACCATCGGAGATGTGGCTAGCCAGGCTGGCATCACGGTGGCCGCGGTGGGCAAGAACGAGGCGGCCATCGTGGTGGGGGGAGTAGATCGCCTAGATATCTCCCATCTAGAGATAGACGGTATCGATGCCAACGACAACCGAGCCATCGCCCAGGAGACGATCGCCACTTTGGAGGCTTGCGGCCCCAGGGGTTTAGTGGTAGCCAACTATAACGGGGTCGATAGGGCTGGCCACAAGAGGGATGTTCGTGGGGTGATAGAGGCGGTGGAGAAGACCGACCGCATGGTGGAGCGGATCTTGGAGGCCACCGACCCGGCCAAGAGCCTTCTGATCATCGCCGCCGATCATGGCACCAACCCCCTCACCGGCAGACACAACAATGTCCCCACCCCTCTGGTTTTGATCAATGAGCGGATAGAGGGGCGGGTGGATTTGGGCGTGGTTCATAACCTGGAGATCGCCATAACCATCGCCTCCGCTCTTGGCCTGTCTCTGCCAGAAGCCTTCGGGCGCGACCTCTTCAAACTGGCCATAGAGGGGCTACGCTGGGGTTCGGGAGACTACCGCGATACCCTGGAGCGGCAACTGAAAGAGTTCAACGCCCGCCAAGCCAAGCGCCCTCAAGTCCGCGACTCATAATTTGACAAAGCGGCCATTTGCCCTATAATTAAGGAAAGAGATATCGTAAGCCTTCGGGGCAGGGTGAGGCAAGCCTGAGGCTACCCATACTGGCAAGCAAAGGCCTAAAGGTTTGCCAATTCCCGATCGGCGGTATGAGAGACCTGGGGTCTCTTGAGCCCGCGAGCGCAAGCAGATCTGGTGAGAGGCCAGAGCCGACGGTACAGTCCGGATGGGAGAAGGCTTTATAGTTGCCTTGTGCTGTCCCGAAGGTGTTACCCAGCGGGACTTTTTTCATGCCCACACAAAAAGCGAAGAGCAAAGGAAAGGTACGCCTCCCCGTTCCTGGGCCTTGGTTTAGATACGGACTACCGTTTATCGTTATTTTGATCTTCCTGGGCCTCTGGGAATTGGTCATCTATCTGGGCTCATACCCTTCTTTCATCTTACCCCTGCCTCAGGAAGTCGTGAGAAAATCGATGGTAGTGATGAGGGATGGCACCCTGTGGCATCATACCCGATCGACCCTTCTAGAGGTCTTCCTGGGTCTGGCCTTGGGACTCTCGGTGGCCACGCTCTTGGGCTACCTCTTGGCCAAATCCCAACCCTTAGAGCGGCTCATCTCCCCCTATATCGTGGCTTCGCAAGCGATACCCGTTGTGGCCCTGGCTCCGCTACTTGTCATCTGGTTCGGCTTCGGGCTTTTGTCCAAGGTGGTCGTCTGCGGTCTCATCGTCTTCTTCCCCGTGTTGGTCAACACTATCGTGGGGGTGCGCTCCGTGGAGCGAGAACTGATGGATCTTCTCCGTTCTCTGGAGGCCAACCGGTGGCAGATGTTAACCATGCTGGAGGCCCCCGCCGCCCTGCCGGTGCTTCTGGGCGGACTCAAGATAGGGGTGACCCTATCCGTAGTGGGAGCGGTGGTGGGGGAGTTCGTCGCCGCCGACGAGGGGTTAGGGTTTTTGATCAACCTCTCCCGGGGCCTCTTCGACACACCTCTGATGTTCGTAGCCTTGTTCACTTTAGTGATCATCGCCCTGGCGCTATATGGAAGCGTGGTGGCTCTAGAGAGCGCGCTGCTCTCTTGGCGGCGCACTTAAGCGACCAACTTCAATGGGAGAAGAGATATGAAAAGGTGGTGTATCCCTCTGGCTCAACTTCTATCCATTTTCTTAGCAGCCTGTCGAGGAATAGCCTCCCCTACACCCTCCGAGATCATTCTGGCCATGGGCTACATACCCAACGTCCAGTTCGCCCCCTTCTATGTGGCCTTAGAGAAGGGCTACTTCGCCCAAGAGGGCCTCAAAATAGAGTTCGACTACGGTATGGAAACGGATCTCCTGAGCCTCGTGGGTCAGGGGGAACTCCGGTTCGCCGTGGCTTCTGGAGACCAGGTGATACTGGCCCGCGGCCAGGGACTCCCTGTGGTCTACGTGATGACCTATTATAAGAGGTTCCCCATAGCGGTCATCTCCCTGGAGGTGCCCCTGGAGGAGCCCAGAGACCTCATCGGCCATAAAGTGGGGATACCAGGTCTCTATGGCGCCAGTTATATAGGGTGGAGGGCTCTGCTTTACGCCGCCGGGATACCGGAGGGGGAAATCCCTCTCCACTCCATCGGTTATACCCAAGTAGCCAGCCTCACCGAGGGGAAGGTGGAAGCGGCCTTGGTCTACGCCAATAACGAACCGGTACAACTCCGCCAAGTGGGGTATGAGCCCCATATCCTCTACGTGGCCGACTATATAGATCTGGTCTCCAACGGCCTCATCACCAACGAGGGGACGATAGCCCAACATCCCGACCTGGTAGAAGGGCTGGTCCGGGCCTCGCTACGGGGTCTACAGGATACCATCGAGGACCCAGAGGCGGCCTTCCAGATAAGCAAGAAGTACGTCCCCCAGATGGGGGAGGCCCAACTCTCCGTGCTCCGAGAGACCATCCCCTTCTGGAGAAGCGAGCCCTTGGGCTACTCCGATCCCCACGCTTGGGAGGCCTCCCAACGGTTCATGCTCCATGTTGGCCTCATAGATAAAGAAACCGACGTGGGGGAGATGTTCACCAACCGGTTCATAACTCAATTATGACGAGATCGATACTAGTAGTGGAAGGGATCGAAAAGACCTACCTAGGCCGCGATGGGGTATTGCGAGCCCTCCGGGATATATCTTTTGAGGTAGGGGCCGGGGAGTTCGTCACCCTTTTAGGCCCCTCCGGTTGCGGGAAGACGACCCTTTTGCGCATCCTGGGGGGGCTCTTGGAACCGGCGGCGGGTAAGATATATATCGACGGCCATCCCCTGAGCAAGCCCCGCCGAGAGGTGGGCTTCGTCTTCCAGGCACCCAGCCTCCTCCCCTGGCGCACCGTCCTCCGCAACGTAACCCTCCCTTTGGAGATACAAAAACAAAACCGCGTCTCGGCCAAGGAGAAGGCCTTAAAACTCCTAGAACTGGTGGGCCTCTTGGGGTTCGAGAACGCCTACCCCCATGAACTATCCGTGGGGATGCAACAAAGGGTCTCTATCGCCCGGGCTCTCATCCATGACCCTTCCATCCTTCTTCTGGATGAGCCTTTCGGCTCCCTGGATGCCATCACTAGGGAGCAGATGAACCTGGAACTTTTGCGCATCTGGGAAGCGAGTAAGAAAACGGTGGTGATGGTTACCCATGACATTCAAGAGGCGATATTCTTGGCCGATCGGGTTCTAATCATGAGCCCCCGACCGGGCCACATAGAGGCCATCGTCCCTATCGATCTCCCCCGTCCTCGCCGCCCAGAGATGGTCTACGATGAATCCTTCGGCGGGCTCTTCCAAAGAGTCCACCGACTGATCGGATAGCCAGGAATCCCCTCCTCACAGTGCATCTCCAGATAGCCCGATGTAGGCGATTCCAGGCTTCCGTGGCCTCTTTCCCCTCCGCCTCGCTTATCCCCTCCCGACTGAACCGCTCCTGGCTATAGAGTTCGGAGATGCGTACCGCCTTCACTCCCTCCACAGGGACCCGCTCAGCCAGAGAGGCTCCATACTCGAGGGGCGTCTGGGAAGGCGAGGCCCGGAGACCCAAGAGACGAGAATAGAGGACCATACGTCTGAAGAGCGTCCCCGCCGTGGGCAGTTTCTCCGCTCGTCTCCACCAGAGGAAACCAAGGACCGAGCCAGCAACCAGAAGGAGGATAGCGAGAGCCGGCCACAAGGTGCCTACCCTATACCAAGGAACTCTCCGCGCTGCACCAGGAGGTGCCTCCGGCTCCTCCGGCAGTTTCCTTTCCAGAAGATCGGGCCTTTCTCTCTCTGGCCTCTCTGTTATGCCCCCCTCCTCCTCGCTCACCGTCCTGGGTCGGACGAGGGGTGGCTCTCCAGCCGTAGGTTCGAACTCGATCCAGCCATAGTCAGGAAAATAGACCTCTACCCAGGCATGGGCGTTGGAGCGTCGCACCACGTAACCATCCAACTCCTCGTCATACTCCCCGCCCGCGTATCCTACGGCTACCCGCGCCGGTATGCCCACCGCCCGGGCCATCACCGCCATGGCTGAGGCGTAGTAGTCGCAATACCCCTCCCGGCTATCGAAGAGGAAGTAATCCACCCCGTCGCGGTCAGGAGGCGGAGCCTCGATATCCTCGTTGTAGGGGATCTGGCGGAGATACTCCTCCAAAGCGACCGCCTTGTCATATGCGTTGTCGTACTCCCGGGTGAGTTCTAGGGCCAACTCTATCACCCGCTGAGGCAGTGTGGGCGGTAACTGAAGGTACTGGCCAGTGACCCAAGAGGGGTAGTTGATAAAGGGGTTCTCCCTCGGGTCCATGGACACGAACCCCGCGAAACCCAAGTAATTAACGATCCACTCAGACAGTATGGTCGCCTGGCGCAACATATCCTCGCTGGCCGCAGAGAGGGAGGAAACGATAACGTAAGGACGGTTAGGGTCTACCGGGACTTTACTGGTGAGGGAGGAGATGCCGGCTACCCTTTCCTGGCTCACCTCCGTCACTTCCTCATCTCGTACCCACCAGAGTTGGTAGGAATTCATCCGAGCCTCCACCGGTAGATCAACCCGTATAGGCTGACCAGCGAAAAACAACTGCCCTCCCGTAGGCTGGTAGAGGGTGATCCGCTGGGTCATCTCCTCGCGGCTGAAGTCGGTCCCATCTTGAGGCATCTCGGTCTCAGGAGCGATATCCATGATCTCATCGTCCGTATTGCTCCAACCACGGCCATCGTACTCGTCGTAAACCATGCCCCGCCAATACCGACCCGCCGGAGCCTGGACCACCATCACTACCTCGCTGCCCAGTTCTACCGCTCCATGAAGGGTCAACCTATCGCCGAAGGCAGCGTAAGAGGCACTGGTCCCGTAACTGCGCAAGGAGAAGAGCCGGTTGAAGTGATGCTGTGCCTTATCCCAAAGGCCCTCCCCACCCCAATCTCTGGATGGGAAGAGGTCCAAAGCGGTGATGGGCATGAGCCAGGCTAAAGCCAGTACCACTAAGGAGAAGATAGCCCCGTCTCGGAGAAAGTCGAGCGCGCTATCGGGTGAATAGATGACCTTAGCCCCTCTCCATTCCCTCTCCCGCCCACTTAGAGTGACCCGGATCAGTAAGATGAGAGCAGAGATGAGGTAGATCATCAGCCAGACATTCAACTCCGGGGGGCCATAGTATCTGTTGATCGATATGGCCACTCCGCTCAAGATCACCCCCGGCCAGGCGGAGTGGGAGCGGAAGAGAAACCAGGCGGAAAGGTACCCTATTATCCAGGTGAGGGCTGCCATGAAGATGAGGAAGATCAGGTTATCCTCGCTCACCCCGCCTCCCAGGGCTATCTGCAGCCAATGGAGGAGACGAGCGGCCAGAATCTCCCACCGGTCGCGCCAGCCCAGGCTGGGAGCCACGAAACGGAGGGCGAGGAAGAGGAGCCAAGAGGTACCCAAGATCAGGCTCAGCGAGTGGGCGAAGAGCCTATGCGGTTCCCATCGGGCCAGGAGCAGCCCTAGGAACATCCCCCCCAGGATACTCCATTGAAGGATAGAGAGCCCCTCTACCCAGTTGGCCTCCTGGATGGCCCAGGCGACGATGCTGAGCATCAAGCCCAGAAAGAAGACCGATAGCCAGCCCTCCTCGGGCTTCAAACGGAAACGCATCAAGAACCCCACTATAACACAAAGAAACCCCGCCCCTAGTTCAATGATACGGTTTCCGCCCACCCCTGTCAAAAAAAGGGGGTTGACAAGCCGCCTTGCCGATGCTAGCATGGTCTCGCCTTGGGCCTCTTTCAGTTGGGGCGTTGGCCTGTTCTTACTCTCTAAGGCGTATCTTGTTGGTACGGGAAAGAAACACTATTGAGAAGGTTCCTTCGCTGGTATAGAGGGCAAAGCGTATCTCGGCAGCGGCTCTATAGCCTCCTGGCGGTCATCACTATGGCTACCCTCCTCCTCTACTGTCTAGGGGTCTCTTCCTTTCTCCTCCGTCCCACTCTCATCGGCACGCCTGTGGTAGTACCCACCGTCTATCTGGTCTCTCCCCCCACCTCCCAACCGCAGCAGACGCAACAACCACCGGCTTCCGGACCGACAGCCACCCTCCCGCCCACCCCCACTCAACTCCCTATCCCCACCTCCACCCCTACACCCGCCGCTACCCTCACCCCCACGGTGACTGCGACCCCCACTGAGACCGTAACCTTTACCCCCACCGCGACCGGCACCATCACGGCGCCTCTTACTCCTACCGAGACACTGATACCCACGCCGACGGAGACAGCCACCCCGACCGAGACGCCCACTTCTACACCTACGGGGACTGCTACCCCCACAGAGATGCCTACCCCGACCGAGACAATGACACCTACGCCCACGGAGACAGCCACCCTCACACATACGCCCACCTCTCTACACCTACTGCAACACCTACATCCACCCCAACCCCGACGGAGACAGCCGCTACTCCAACACTATAGACCCCTGAGGAGCCTACCCCTCCTCTTAAGAGAAGGTCACGACACATCTTGACAGGAGGGGAAAAAGGTTATACATTGTCCATAGCAGGTTATAAAGGGGGAGGAACTGTGGAGAAAAAAGACAAGAACCTGATGGTTCGTATCTCCAAGGAGACCCATAGGGCCCTCGAGGAGAAAGCAGCCGCGGAGGGGACCACCATGAGTGAAGTGGTCCGCTACTGCATCGATCTATTCCTCAAAGGGAAAATCCGACCGCCCAAATAATCGGACAACGCCCAGAAGAGGTCGGCTTCCAAACCTGGGATGGCCGGTTCGGCCTTTCTGTCCTTGGAGATCGTATGGAGCCCAGGTCGAAATTCTGGATAGAGAAAGATGGCGAACTAGTATTCAGCGACTGGCGGATGGATCTCTTGGAGGCTATCGAGGAGACGGGCTCCTTAAGCGGTGCCGCTGAGCGGCTAGGCGTCCACTACCGTCGAGCCTGGGGCAAGATCAAAGAGATGGAAGAGAGGCTGGGGGTGAGACTGATAGTGACCCAGAGCGGAGGGGTGGGCGGCGGGGGAGCAGAACTCACCCCCCAGGCCAAAGAATATATCCACCAATATCGAAGGTTCAGATCTGGCCTCAGAGAGATGGTTGACCGCAGGTTCCGGGAAGCCTTCGAGGAATAATCCAACTTTAATCTTGGTTTTTTGCAAGCGTTATGATAAAATTGTCTTAACGGCTATGCTAAAGGGCTATCTATAGAGAGATATGGAAGAGATAGTAGCGGGCTTGCAACAAGCGGTGCGCCTCCTCCTCTCCCTGGACCCCGAACTCCTGGGTATAGCCTCTCTCTCCCTGCAGGTATCGGGCCTGGCCCTTCTTATCAGCACCACCCTAGGCATCCCTCTGGGTGCTTGGCTGGGCCTGGGCCGTTTTTGGGGACGGAGGCTAGCTGTGGCCTTCGTCTATACGGGAATGGGGTTCCCCCCCGTGGTAGTTGGCCTCTTTGTCTACCTCTTGCTCTCACGCCGCGGCCCTCTGGGAGGGTTGGGATGGCTATTCACCCCCACCGCTATGGTCCTGGCCCAAGTGATCATATCTCTGCCTCTGGTAGTGGGCTTCACTATGGCCGCCGTCATGGGCGTAGACCCCGAACTAAGACCTCAACTGGTCAGTCTTGGTGCCACCCAACGACAGGCTACCTGGACGCTCTTACGAGAGGCTAGGCTGGGCGTCTTGGTGGCTATCATAGCCGGCTTCGGGAGCATCATCTCTGAGGTAGGCGCGGTGATGATGGTGGGCGGTAACATAGAAAGATATAGTCGAGTCCTCACCACAGCCATCGTCCTGGAGACGCAAAAGGGGAATTTCGATTTGGCCATAGCCTTGGGTTTCATCCTCTTAGGCATCGCCTTCCTTGTCAACCTCTTCATGCTCCGCCTCCAAAGGGAGGCTTTCAGATGAATATATTCCAAGTAGAAGGGCTGACCAAGGTCTATGGGCCTCGGGAAGTCTTGAGAGTGGATAGTCTAGAGGTGAAGCGGGGCGAGATACTAGGCATCATGGGCCCCTCAGGCTCCGGCAAGAGCACGCTTCTCCGCCTCCTCAACTTCCTGGAACCCCCCACCCAAGGCACCATCCGCTTCCTGGGGAAAGCGATCCAAGGCAACGGTAGCCCACCCCTAGATCTGCGGCGGAAGATCACCATGGTTTTCCAAAGGCCCGTCCTCCTGAGCGGGACCGTGCGAGAGAACGTGGCCTATGGGCTGAGACTGCGCAAGGAGAAAGGAACGGACGGACGCGTGGAGGAGATCCTCCGTTGGGTAGGGCTGGAAGAGTTAGCCTCTGCTCCAGCGCGGACCTTATCTGGTGGCGAAGGGCAAAGGGTGGCTGTCGCCCGAGCCATGGTGATCGAGCCAGAGGTCCTGCTTCTCGATGAGCCCACGGCAAACCTAGACCCCTACAACGTGAGCCTCATGGAAGAGATCATCGCCAGCATAAGAGAAAAGCGGGGCACGACGATAGTGCTGGTAACCCATAACGTCTTCCAGGCTCGCCGCCTCTCCGACCGGGTGGCCTTCATTCTGGGAGGGCGGATCATCGAGACGGGGAAGACGGAAAAGGTGTTCACCCAGCCCCGGGATCCCCGCACCGCTGCCTTCGTCCGTGGGGAGATGGTCTACTAGCGGGCCACAATATCTAGTCAGACACCATTTAGGGAAGAGGCAGAGACTAGGGTGATGAGAGGGATGCTCAGGGGCGGACTCCTGTTCATAGCGGTTTTGACCGCCTGCGCTAAAGAGCCCCAGGTTCTCACCTTGGCCACCACCACCAGCACCGAGAACTCGGGGCTCTTGGCCTACATCCTCCCCGACTTCGAGAAGAGATATAACGCCCAACTCCACGTGGTGGCCGTAGGCACAGGCCAGGCCTTGGAGATAGCCTCTCGCGGCGACGCCGATCTGGTCTTAGTCCACGCTCGCTCCCAAGAGGAGGCCTTCATGGAGGCTGGGCACGGCCTCTTACGCAAGGATGTGATGTACAACGACTTCCTCATCATCGGCCCCGCCCACGACCCGGCAGCCATCTCCGGCTTGACCGATGCGGCCCTCGCCTTCACGAAAATCGCGGAGAAGGAATCCACCTTCATCTCCCGAGGAGACGAGTCCGGCACCCAGGCTAAAGAGTTGCAGATCTGGGAAAAAGCGGGCCTCGAGCCAAAAGGGGGTTGGTACATCTCCGCCGGGGCGGGGATGGGCGCGGTCTTGACCATGGCTCAGGAGAAAGGAGCCTATACCCTCACCGACAGGGGGACCTATCTAGCCCGCACCCTGGAGGGGCTAGACCTCCCCATCCTCGTGGAGGGAGACCCCGTCCTCTTCAACCCTTACGGGGTCATAGTTGTTAGCCCGGAAAAGCACCCTGGGGTGAATAGTGAGTTGGCAGAAAAGTTCGTGGAGTGGCTCACTTCTCCGGAGACTCAGAAACTCATCGGCCAGTTCGGGGTGGAGCAGTTCGGCCAGCCCCTTTTTATCCCCGACTCCGAGGAGTGGAGAGCAAGTCAAGGAGAAAGTGATCTCAACAGATAGACTACGGCAGTATCACGCATCCTCGTAAATCCATGAATGGTTGCTAGCACATAAATCAAGAGAGACGGCTAAATTATCCCTCTTGAACTCTAGATCAACTCGTACGCAGATGGGTTGTTACGCTCTTAGGTTTTTAGAGGGTCGTTTATTGAAGGTAAGAAGGTAAGTGTTATCTCTGTGCCGAGTGCATCGGCAATACTTTGCACTGTAGAGAAGCGGGGATCAGTTGTAACATTTTCGAGGCGAGAAACCACGGGCTGTTTGGTCCCCATGAGTCTAGCCAGCTCCGTTTGACTCAACTCCCTCTCTATTCTTTTCTGGATCAGAATCCTAGCGAGTTGATAGACGGGTTCGAGGGCTTCATACTCAGCCCTGAACTCCGGATCCTTCATTAGTCTGGCTTTGTGTTCCTTCCAGTCCATTCTTCAACCTCCTAGACACTGCTTCATTCTATTCAATGCAAGGTCCAAATCGCGTTTCCGAATTCTCCGAGTCTTCTTATGGATAGCATGAACAATCTTAAGCCGCTTCTCTCCCATCTGGAAGAAGAACAAACGATACTGGTTGCTGGCAAAGATAACTCGAAGCTCCCACAACTTGCCACTTATTTTCTTGATATGAGGCCTGCCTAGATCAAAACCGTACTCGGCGAGCAGGTCAAGCGATCTATATATCTTGGCACGTGCTTTAGCCGTGGGTAACCCATCGATGAAATCCACAACGGGAGACTTCCCTGGCTCAGTTTCGTAATAGTCAATGGTCCAATTTTCAATCATATTATAACTTAAAAGTTATAAATTGTCAAGAGGACGCCTATAATCGCCGGGCGATACTGCTCTCTCCTAATTCATAAAGCTTCTAGGAATAGAGGGCCCACCACTCCTCCGTCGAACCCTGCCTCCCATACCCCAAAAGATCGTCCAGCCACACGAATAGCGACTTCGCCCTGGGCGCTACCTCCCTAGCCACCTGGTGATACCAAAGGCTATAATCCTTGTTGTAGGGGCATCTACTTAGGCAGTTGGAGCAACTCCAGCCGTTCTGGCACCAGAAGCGGAAGCATTTCTCCGGATCTATGTACCACTTCAAGATCCCGGGGTTATTCGATATGTTTGGCCCCTCCCAGGAGGGCTCATCTTCGAAGGAGATGGCCCGAGGCGGACAACGCTCGGCGCACTTCTTGCACCTCTTGCAGAACTCCCACACGCCGAAAGATACCGGCTCATCGCCTACCAATGGCATGTCGGTGAAGATCTTGGAGAGCCGAACGCGGGGGCCATACTCCCTGGTTATGAGTAACCCCTGCCTTCCTGCCTCGCCTAGTCCGGCGGCGATGGCCAAAGGGACACTGAGAGCGGTATCGTTTCCACAAGGCTGGGCCCAGTACCCCAGGGAGCGGATGAACTCGGCCAGGGATGAGGTGACAAAGGCCATTCGAGAATACCCTAGCCCGGTGGCGGCCATGGCTAGAGCCGCGGGGGAGGCATTGAGAGCCCCGTACTCCATCTCAAAAGCCAGGACCACCACCGAGGTCACGCCAGGGGGCATCTCCAGAGGGGTCACCTCTCCTTGTCTGCTCGGCTCCACCTTTCGAAGGAAAGTATGGGAGTAGACCCACCTCTCATCGTAGGGGGCAACCCCTACCAAATCAGTGCCCAGGAAGCGGGCTGCCTTCTTCACCGCCTTGGTTAGAACCCCGGGCCCACTTCGAGCATTGAACTCTCTCTGGACTCTCTCCAACTCCGGTTCGCTGTTCCAGGGCTGGGCCGCTATGCTGGAATGGGAGGTGGAAAGGCTAAAGGGAGCGTAAAGGTTCCAATCACCAGGCATGGCGGATACCGTATCGTTGAAGCCGTCCAGATACCACCCCCCACTGCGGAGGGCGTAATCCAAGAGGCCATACCCTCTATCATCAGCCACTATCCGCTCCACCGGCCGAGGCAGTAAGCCTTCTTTCCACCTCCGTATCTTCTCATCCCAGATCCACCGGGAGAAGATAACGTACTTCTGATTGAACCGCTCATACCCAGGAGATACCTGATAGGGAAACTCCGGGGGCCTCCGCTTGGACATCGTTATCCTCCCTCTCAACACCGGGTTGTTTGCTCCTCTTATAACATAGACCGCCATTTTTCTCAAAGTATGATCTCCTCCCCCTTCTATCCCTCAGGCTGCACGTCCTGATGAGCAATCGGAGATTAACCATAGTGCAGGACCCACCACCACACCATTTGACGAAGACCCGATCCCTGCAAACCCTTGACAACCCTTATCCCGCCTGCTATAATGGCAATAGACCGACTGGTCAGTCTAATATAGGAGGGGATATGGGAGGCTTAATGGTTCTCCTCATCGCTTGGCTCATCATCGGTGGCCTAGTGGGGGCTTTCGCTGGCAAAGTGGCCAAAAGCGAGCCACCATTTGGCCTGACGGTTGACATCCTGGTCAGCATCGTCACCGAAATGGTCATCGGGGCCGCAGCCTGGTTCATCTGCCCCCTCCTTGGCATCTACGGGATCCTTAGGCTCATCATCAGCACTGTCGGCGACCCTCTCTTCGCCGCCTTGATCGTGCTCTGGATCTTGCGCCGAGTGAAGGCCTAGTCATCCTCCCACCCTTCCTCAAGGGAGAGGAGGTGATTCAAGGTGATCGGCTTCGTGCTCAGCGGGGGAGGAAACCGGGGTGCCTTACAGGTGGGCGGTCTGCAGGCGTGATTCGAGCGCGGTATCGTACCTGACATCCTCCTTGGCGCCTCGGCTGGAGCGGTTAACGCGGCCTACATAGCCACGAAACCCACCCTGGAAGGGGCCCAAGAGTTGGCCGAGATTTGGCAAGGGCTTACTAAAGAGGAGGTCTATCCTGGCAATTGGCTAACCATACTTTGGCGCATCATCGCCCGCTGCGATAGCCTCTTCCCCAACGCCAACCTCCTGCGCTTCATCGAGATCCACGCCCCCTCCGGGGTGGAGCGCTTCGATAGGAAAGCGAAGAACTAAAACCGTGCGCTGTCCAAAAGTCAGAGAAATGTGCTATACTTAGAGTAGAGAGGCCGAACATCTAGTGGGTTGGGAAGAACAGGATGTCCCGGGCGAAAACCGTGGCCGATATCTTAACCGCGACCAGGCTCCTTTTGGCCATCTTCATCCTCCTTCTAGGGCTCTTGGTAGGACGTGAGGCTCTGGGCACGGTGATGATGGTCCATCTCTTGGCTTGGACCACTGACGTTTTGGATGGGCGTCTGGCTCGACGAGACATCTCCGGAAAGAGCACCTGGTGGGACGATAAAGACTTTTCCATCGATGCTCTTCTCGTTTTGGCTCTCTTCCTCTATCTCACCGTTAGCGGCTTCGTCGTCCCCTGGTTCTCTATCATCTATCTCTCCCTAGCTATCCTCTTCGTCTTCCGCTTCCGCTCCCAACAGGTAGCCATGTCCTTCATGGCCCCCATATTGGCCCTCACTCTCTACTTGGCCCTGTGCGAGGTCCCCATCTGGGGTTTGGCCACTATAGCCTGGTGCGTGGTGGCCTTGGTCACCGGCTGGTCCCGCTTCGTCTATGTGGTAGAGAGTTTCATAGAAGGGATGAGGGCCCTGCATCCCGAGGAGGGTGAAAAAGAAGAATCCGCCAATAACACCATCTAAAGCCGCAGCGCGTTCCTCAGGCCTCCAGCCCACCCACGAGGCACTCTTGAGGGTTCAAGTTGTCTTGCGGCTTTTAGTTTAGATGGAAAGGTCTGCATGCCTAGACGGTGCCACTCTGAGGCTAAAGGTCGATGAAGATCCGAAAGACCCTTTCGGTGATGAGAAAGGAAACCTGGCACATCATCCGCGACAGGAGGACCTTCTTCCTGGTCACCATCTCGCCCGTCTTTCTACTCATCACCTTCGCCTACGCCCTCTACCTCAAGATAGAAGATGTGCCCCTGGCGGTGATGGACTACGATGGGACCTCCCTCTCTCGCCGATATGTGAACCAGTTGACCAGCGGGAAGGATTTCGATCTCCGCTTCTACGCCTCGGACTATGGTGAAATCGAGAGACTACTCCTCCAAGGGGAAGTGAGAGCCGCGGTGATCATACCGCCCCACTTCATGGATGACGCCCTGGGGCTCAGAGGAGCCCAGCTCCAGATCATCGTCGATGGCACCGAGCCCAACACGGGGAACTTCGCCCTGGCTCATATCGCCTCTTTCACCGACTATTTCGCCACCCGCATTTTGGAACAATCCCTGGAGAAGACGGGGGCTTCCTTGGAGAGTCTGGCTCCCATCGACCTAAGGGTTAGGACCTGGTACAACCCCAGCCTGAAATCAGTAGTGGGGATGGTCCCTGCGCTCATCGCCCTAGTCCTCACCCTCCCGGCCCTCTCCGTCTCCTTGGCCATCGCCCGAGAGAAAGAGCAGGGCACCTTCGAGCAACTCATCGCCACCCCTCTCAGCCGCTTTGAACTATTGGTGGGAAAATTGACCCCCTACATAGCCAGCGGTCTCCTGGATGTGGTGCTCTGTACCCTGGTGGGGGTCTTCTGGTTCGGCGTACCCTTCCGGGGGAACTTTCTCCTCTACCTCCTCTTGGCCGCCGATTTCTTCTTCGCCAGCCTGAGTGTGGGGCTCCTCATCTCCACCTTCGTGAGCAGCCAACAGGTGGCCATGATCGCCTCCCTCCTCATCTTCCTCTTCCCTGGTTTCTTCATGTCCGGGCTCTTCTTCCCCATCTCCAGCATGCCCCCCTTGATGAGGATGGAGGCCTATGCTCTCCCCACCACCCATTTCGTGATCATCAGCCGCGGCCTCCTCGTGAAGGGGTTGGGGCTGGGGACCCTCTGGCCCTATGCCCTCGCTCTATTATTCATGGGGCTCTTCGTACTAGGGCTTGCGACCCTGTTCTTTAGGAAGCGATTATAGATGTTGGCCAGGATAGTGAACGTCATAAGGAAAGAGTTTATACAGTTGCGCCGGGATAGGTTGCTCGCTCCCTTCATCATCCTGGGGCCAGTGATGGAGTTGATAGCCGTCGCCTATTCCACCTCCCAACCTATCGAACATATCCCCACCGCCATCGTCGACCTCGACCGGAGCCAGCGAAGCCGAGAATTAGTAGCCGCCTTCGGGAACTCCCAGACCTTCGATCCCACCTACTACCTGTATGATCAAAGTGAGGTGCGGACCCTACTAGACGATGGAACCTCCCCCGTAGCCATCGTAATCCCCCCAGGGTTTAGCCAAGGGTTGAGTTCCGGGGGCGAAACCCCCCAACTCCAGATCATCCTCGACGGCTCTGAACCTAGCGTGGCCCAGACAGCCGAGATGGCGGCTCAGGGAGTCGTGGCCCGCTACAGCGCGCAATTGATGAGGGAAGAGTGGGGGGCCAGCCAGGTAGCGATAATCGACTCTAGGGCACGGGTTTGGTTCAACGAGGAGTTGAAGGAGGCCAACTACACCGTCCCCGCGGAACTAGCCTTCATGCTCTATATGGTGGCTCTGATGGTCGCCTCCTTGGGGATCGCCCGGGAGCGGGAACTGGGCACCCTGGAACAACTCCTGGTCAGCCCCTTGCGGCCCATAGAACTTATCATCGGCAAGGCCATCCCGGCGGTAATCATCTCCTATCTCGACTTCCTCCTGATGCTGGCCATCACCCTCTTCATCTTTCACGTGCCCCTTCGGGGCTCCCTCCCCCTTCTCCTGGCCATCTCTCTCCTCTACATCTTCGTGGAGTTGGGCTGGGGGATCATGATCTCCACCGTCTCCAGCACCCAACAGCAGGCTTTGCTGTTGGTCTTCATCCTGGCCATGACGGAGATGGTCTTCTCTGGCTATGCCATCCCCATAGAGAGCATGCCTCGACCTCTACAGTTGTTTTCTAACCTCGTAGGCATTAAGCATTTCCTCATCATCTTCCGGGGCATCCTCCTGAAGGGTGCTGGGTTGGGGGCCTTCATCTCCGAGATCCTGGCCATAGCCATCATAGGGGCGGTGGTTATGAGCCTCACCCTCTGGGTCTTCAAGAAGAGACTGGACTGACCTTGACAGAAAGGGGGGAAGGATATACAATGAGTGAGCACTCACTCATTACGGAGGAAAAGATGGCGGGAAAGAGCAAGAAGGAAAAGTTGGTTCAGAAAAGATCAGTGCAGATATTGGAGGCAGCAGCACGGGTATTCGCTCAAAAGGGTTACCACGCCGCCACCACCAAGGAGATCGCTGCTGAGGCCGGGGTTTCAGAAGGGACTATCTACAACTACTTCCAGAGCAAAGAGGATCTATTGCTTAGCATCCCCAGACTGATAAGCGAAAGCACGGCACTGCCAGCCCTGAGGCAGATGCTGGCCACCCCCATAACTTCTGGTGAGGAGGAAGAGAAACTCATGACCATCGTCTTGGACAACGCGTTCCAGACCCTGCAACATAACGTGGACTTCCTCAAAGTGCTCTTCTCTACCCTGCCCACCATGGATGAGGAAACCTTGGAAGAGTATCTGCGCCGAACGCCTTTGTATTTTTCCCAGGCTGTTGAGGAGTTCCTCCAAACCCGCATCGCTCAGGGGGTCTACCGACCCATGAATACCACGGTGGCGGCTCGAGCGTTTATGGGCATGATATTGATATTTGTACTGACCCAGGAAGTTCTGCCCGGCAAACGGGTATTCGCCCCCCTTGACTACGATGTGATAGGGCGGGAAATCGTGCAACTCTTCCTCCACGGCGTCCTCGCCCACTCTGGGCAAGGGAGCATAGCATGAACAGCCGTATCATCCCTATCATGCGCAAAGAGTTCATCCATATCCGTCGCGACCCTCGTACCCTCACCTTCATGTTCCTCATCCCCGTGATCCAGTTGGTGCTTTTAGGCTATGCGGCTACCACCGATATAGAACACCTCTCTACCGCCGTCTTGGACTACGATCGGACACCAGCCAGCAGGGAACTGATAGATGCCTACCGCGCTTCAAACTATTTTGACATCAATTACTATATCGACGATGAGGAAGAGTTAACCCGTCTGGTAGATAGAGGAGAGGTAAGAGCAGGGATGATAATCCCTGCGGGCTATAGCAGAAGCCTAGATAGGACCCACCAAGCAGAGGTGGCCTTCGTCATCGATGGCTCAGACCCCACGGTGGCCAGGACCGCCTTCTCGGCAGCCCAAGGGGTGGGGCAAGCCCAGTCGGTGGAGTTGATACAAGAGGTCCTGGGGATAGATCCCGAAGAACAGCCAGGCATCGAGGTGCGCCCCCGAGTCTGGTACAACCCGGAGATGCGGAGCGCCAACTTCATGATCCCCGGCATCATCGGCACCATCCTGCAACTTCTCACCACCTTCATCACCGGCGCAGCCATCGTCCGCGAGCGGGAGCAGGGGACGATAGAGCAACTCATCGTCACCCCCATAAGGCCCTTCGAACTGGTGTTGGGGAAGGTCATACCCTACGTTGTGATCGCCTTCTTCGACCTCTCCGAGGTCCTCATCGTGGGCGTCTTCTGGTTCGGCATGCCCATTCATGGCAGCGTCCCTCTGCTTCTCGCTTTGGCCCTTCTCTCCCTCCTCACCTCGCTGGGGCTGGGACTCCTCATCTCCACTGTGGCCCACAGCCAGATGGAAGCCATGCTCCTCACCTTTCTCATCCTCATGCCTTCCATCTTCCTCTCTGGCTTTTTCTTCCCTATCGAAGCGATGCCCCTGGCTCTACAAGCGATAAGTTACATCATCCCTCTCCGATACCTCCTGATCATCGTGCGAGGGATCATCCTTAAAGGTGTAGGGCTGCGGCTCCTCGCCGAGCAGGTGATCGCCATAGCCATCTTCGGCGCTGCCATCCTGACGTTGGCCTCCTTGCGGTTTAGAAAGAGTCTGGAGTAGAAAAATGAAGAATAAGAGAACTTGGCGAAATCCCGTGCTTTTCCAGGAGGAGCTCGAGGAAAGGCTGCCACACGGAAAACAACTTCGCCAAATCCTTAAAGAGCGAAGAAGCGAAGACCTCCTCACCTGGAATTTGTTCTCGACTCTGCGAAAAAGCAAACCCTACTCCAGATGGCTGTTACCCTTCCTAAAACGGTCATTTGCCAACTTCGATGACTTGCAGATACAGCCTCACTTGCTTGGCGAAAACCTAGATAAAGCCACAATCAAACTCTGGGTAGGGAAACGCTATACACCTACTTTTCCCCCTCCGCAGGAGAGGGAGGACTGGCACAGAAAATACCTTGGGAAAAAACAAGGAGGGATCTTTCAGGAATGGAGTAAGAAGCGAGGGAAGATCGAGGGTTCGACCGAAGTTGACGCTGTGGTAAGAAGTGAAAAGGTTTTGATCTTCATAGAAGCCAAATACCTGAGCGACATCAGCACAGATGTCTCCTACGACCCCTGGCGCGACCAGATCGCGCGTAACATAGATGTGGGCACCTATCAGGCCCAACTGGCTGAGCCGAAACGGGAGTTCTTCTTTGTCCTCCTGACACCTCGATGGGATAATGAATATGAGGAACGGAGTCGGCTATATTGGTACAAGATGCGCGATTATCGCGAACACCCGGAGTTGCTTCGAGCGAAGTTGCCCCATCGCGACCCCACAATCAATCCAGACTGTAAATATCCCATTGACTTCGAGGTGATGGCTAGGCGAATCGGCTGGGCGTATTGGGCAGATGTAATTTCCTTGGCCGATAGAGAAGTAAAGGCAGGTCATGTGCACGACCTTTCCACCCAGGAGTGGCAAAGGGTTATGGAAGACTTCCAATACAAGGGGCTCATCTAGATGGGTGATGTGGTCATCGAAACTGAGAATCTGACCAAGAGGTTCAAGAAGGTCACCGCCGTCGATAGGTTGAATCTCGACATCGAGAGGGGCGAGATCTTCGGCCTGGTGGGGCCCGATGGGGCGGGGAAGACGACCACTTTTCGACTCTTGACAGCCATCATGAACCCCACCCAGGGTAGGGCCACCGTGGCCGGCTACGACACGGTGAAGGAAGCGGAGGAGATAAAGAAACTGATCGGCTACATGCCCCAAAGGTTCAGCCTCTACGGGGACCTTTCAGTGATGGAGAACCTCCACTTCTTCGCCGACATCTTCGAGGTACGAGGGACGGAAAGGGAAGCGAGGATAAGAACGCTTCTCCGCTTCTCCCGCTTGGAGGAGTTCCAAGGAAGACGAGCGGATCACCTCTCGGGAGGGATGCAGAAGAAACTGGCTTTGGCCTGCACCCTAGTCCACAAACCCGAGATCCTTTTCTTAGACGAACCGACCACGGGGGTGGACCCCATCTCTCGGCGGGAGTTCTGGGATATCCTCTCCAACCTCCACCTAGAAGGGGTGACCCTCTTGGTGAGCACGCCCTATATGGATGAGGCGGAGCGCTGCTCTCGGGTGGGGCTGATGTTCGAGGGCAAGATGATAGTCTGTGACGAGCCAGAGAAGATAAAGGGACTAGTGCGAGGAGAGGTGATCGAACTTCGCCCCCAGCCTTTGTCCAAAGCGTGGGAGATCATCGAGGGCTGGGAAGGAGCGCTGGATCTCCGAGTCTACGGGGGCCTGCTTCACGTCTTCGTCGAGGACGGAGAGAGGGGGATGCGCCAACTGGAGAGCCTGCTGGCCTCTCAGGGGGTCACCGTGGAAGAGGTGCGCCAGATCAGGCCTCGCATGGAGGAGGCTTTCGTCTCTCTGATTCGAAGGGAAGAAGAAGGTCAAGCAAAGCCATGATGTACCGTCATCTTCGCTCGTTAGTAGGCTGAGGTAGCCCAACTAGGCTGGCAAGAAGATGCCGCCTTGTAAGAACGGCGACCGAATAATAGGGGGCGAAAATAACAGGGGTCAACAAGTGACCGGCGAACAACCTAGACTAAACGATTACGCGGTCCAAGCGGTAGAACTGACCAAGAAGTTCGATAACTTCACGGCTGTGGATCATATCAAATTCACCATCGAGAGGGGCGAGATCTTCGGCTTCCTGGGCCCCAACGGCGCGGGCAAGACCACCACCATCCGTATGCTTCTGGGCCTCCTACGACCCACGGAGGGAGAAGCGACGGTCTTGGGTTATGACATCGTCACCCACTCAGAGGAGATCAGGAAAAGGATCGGCTATATGTCCCAAAGGTTCACCCTCTACCAAGATCTGACCGTCTCCGAGAACCTCGAGTTCTACGGTCGAACCTATGGGGTTGGGGGGAGAGAACTGGCCGAGAGGAAAGGGTTTGTGATAGATATGGCGGGGTTGAAAGGGCACGAGAAGGAACTGGCTAAGAACCTAGCGGGGGGGTGGAAGCAGAGGCTGGCTCTGGGCACCGCCATCCTCCATGAGCCAGAGATGCTCTTCTTGGACGAGCCCACAGCAGGAGTGGACCCCATCTCCCGCCAGGCCTTCTGGAACTTCCTCTACCGCCTAGCCGAGGGGGGAACCACCATCTTCGTCACTACCCACTATATGGATGAGGCGGAACATTGCCACAACCTGGCCTTCATCCACCATGGCCGGATCATCGCCCAGGGGACTCCCCAGAGCATCAAAGAGAAGCATATGAAGGGGGAAGTTCTGGAGATAGAGTGTCAGCGGGTGGATGTGGCCTTGGCCGCCTTGCGGGAACTATCCCTCTTCGAGGAGGTGGCCCTCTACGGCTCCCTAATCCATCTGGTGGCCCAGGGTGTGGAAGGGTATAAGCCCTTGATCGAGGAGACCCTGCGTCAAAAGGGGGCCGGCCTCCGAAGTATGAACCTCATCGCCCCTTCTCTGGAAGATGTCTTCATCTCGAGTATCAAGGAGCAATCTAACTTGCGAGGAGATCTGCTATGAAAGGTAAAGTCTGGATCGTTATCCTACTCCTGCTCTTGGCGGGAGCGGGAGGCGGTTGGTGGTACTTCACCTCTCACCCCGAGGCCGGCTCCCAACTCTTGGCCGATCTGGGCCTGGAGATGGGGAGGCCGCCGGGAGAGGTCATCGCCGTCTCGGGGATCATCGAGGCCCAGGAGATATCGATCACCGCTGAGGTCGGAGGGCGGATAACAAACCTCTTGGTCGATGAGGGAGACCAGGTAGAAGAAGGCGATCTACTCTCAGAACTGGACACCGATCTCCTGGTCGCCCAGATAAAGCAGGCCCAAGCCGCTCTCCGCCTGGCCCAGGCCAACCTGGCTAAGATAGAGGCTGGAGCCAAGAAGGAGGATATCCGCCACGCCGAGGCCCTGCTGGAGCAAGCGATAGCCGCCCGCGAGGGAGCACATCAAGCCCGGCTGGACGCCCAAGCCCTGCGAGACGACCCCCAGGAACTCTCTCTGCAGATCGAGGCCGCTAAAACCGCCCTGGCCGTAGCCGAAGAGGGGGGTGCCCAAGCCAGGGCTAACCTGGAAGCCACCCGCACCGTAGAGGACTTCCTGGCCCGCACCTCTAGTCAACTGGAGGAAGGGTTCGATATCACCATCCTCATACCCGGCGGGGGGACGATACAAGAACATATCGAGGCCAGCCCGGCCATCATCAACCAAACCCTCAGACAGTGGAACCTATCGAGTCAAGAGACCTGGATCGCTTGGTCGGCCCTCTACCAGGCCCTGGCGGCTCGAGACGGAGCAGAGCGACAGTTAGAGATCTTGATGGAGATGAGGGATAACCCCTTGGCTGCCCAGGCGGAGGTAGATGCGGCCCTGGCCCAATACGAGATGGCTCAAGCCGACGTGGCCGCGGCCCAAGCCCAACTGGACGCCCTCCGCGCCGGTCCTACAGAACACCAGGTGAGTATGGCCCGCGCCCAAGTGCAAGAGGCGGAGGCGAGCCTGAAGGCCCTAGAGGTAGAGGGGGAGAAGATGAGCCTTAAGGCACCCCGGGCTGGCCTCATCCTGGAACGGATGGTGAGCGTAGGGGAGATCGCTGTCCCAGGCTCCCCCCTCCTCAGGCTGGCCAATTTGGATACCGTCACCCTGATGGTCTACGTTCCTGAGCCCCAGATGGGCCGTGTCAAAGTGGGCCAGGAGGCCCAAGTGGAGGTCGATTCCTACCCCGGCCAAAGTTTCGGCGGTCGGGTGGTCTTCATCGCCCCTGAAGCGGAGTTCACCCCCCAGAACGTCCAAACGAAGGAGCAGAGGGCCACGCTGGTATTCGGGGTGAAGATAGAGATCCCCAACCCGGATCATCGGCTCAAGCCAGGCATGCCTGCCGATGCTCGGATAGAGGTTGGATAGGGGTAAGCGAAGAGGAGATCTGATCATGAATAAGACCGTTCTTGTGCCCTTGCCAGAAGAGCCGCGAATCGCAAGAATAGGACGGCTGGTCATAACTCTACTCCTCATGCTGGCCGTGGGGTGCTCTGGTGGCCTAGTGACCCTTGGCTCCCCATCCTCCCCTCTCACCGTTTCCGGGGCGATCGAGGCCCGAGAGGTATCGATCACGGCTGAGGTAGGGGGACGCATCGTCGATATCTTGGCCGATGAAGGCGACGGGGTTGAGGAAGGGGCTATCTTGGTGCAGTTGGATACGGCCCTTCTTGAGGCCGAGATGGGACGCGTCCAGGCCGCGGTAGCCCTGGCCCAAGCCAACTTGGCCCAGGTGAAAGCGGGAGCCCGCGAGGAGGAGATCCGGGCGGCTCAGGCAGCGCTGGAGAAGGCTATCGCCGCCCAGGAGGGAGCGAAGAGGGCCTGGGAAGATGCGCAGGCGGCCCTAGAGAACCCTCAAGAGTTGAAGTTGCAGATCGCGGAGGCGGAAACCCAACTGGCACTGTTCGAGCACCAACTCTCCCAGGCTCAGGCCCAACTGGCCACAGCCCAGATAATGAGAGACAAATACGAGGGGGATGGCTCCGCTGAGGGACAAGCCCTCTATGAAGCCTATGGCTATCAGGTAGCGGCCGCTGAGGCAGCCCTAGCCGCGGCCCAAGAAGAACTCGCCGGAGCCCAAAGGAACCTGGAGAACCTATTGGCCCTGAAGGGAAACCCTATCTCCCTCTGGGCTCAAGTACATGCTGCCCAGGCCCAATACGAGGTCGCAGCCGCCGCGGCAGAGGTGGCCCAGGCAGCCCTAGAATCCCTCAAGGCTGGGGCCACCCCGGAGGAGATAGCCGCCGCCCAAGCCCAACTGGAGCAGGCGGAAGCGGCTTTGGAACTCTTAGAGGTGCAACTGGAAAAGATGACCCTCAAAGCGCCCCTAAGTGGGCTGGTCACCAGCCGCTCCGTTCAAGTAGGCGAGACCGCCTCCCCAGGAGCCATCCTCCTCACCCTGGCCGACCTGGATCAAGTTGAACTCACCGTCTTCATCCCCGAGAACCGGCTAGGAGAGATTCGCTTGGGGCAAAAGGTTACCGTAGAGGTCGACTCCTTCCCCGGCAAGGGTTACCAAGGGGAGGTGATCTACATCTCCTCGGAAGCGGAGTTCACCCCTCGCAACGTGCAGACCAAAGAGGAGCGGGTGAATACCGTCTTCGCCGTCAAGATCCGGCTCCCCAACCCGGAGCACGAACTGAAACCCGGCATGCCCGCCGACGCGACGTTCGAGCAACTCTGAAAAGATCAAGGAACTCGAGTTCCTTCGAGGGCTGGTGTTCCCATAAGAACGTCACATGACTTTTCGTCTCCTACTTTTCTCACCAAAAGGGCGCATCGCTCACCCCTCTTCGGTGTTGTATCCTTGTGGGGAACCTTAAATAACCGCCCAAAAATCGGCCTAGGGTATTGACTTTCCAGCGATTAGGTGTATAATGGAAATAAGGGTTCTCTTCTGATCGAAGGCACGTCCACTACCCAGAACGGTCTTAAGCCCCCATGGAGAGGGCCAAGGAAAGGGGGTGGTGAAAAGCGACGAGGATATGTTGTAACCAAGCGTGTTTTCGACTAACGGTGGTCAAGTTATAGTTTCTCACAAGGGAGTGTAGAAAATGGCTACTCTAGCAGTTCTCGCATTTGCTGCCCTGGCGATAGGGATCGGCTATGGGTGGTATGCCAAGAATATCGATCGAAACATCGTCCAACCGGATCCCAAGAAGACTACCCCAGCCAAGATGTTCATGGATGGGGTCGACTTCATGCCCGCTAGTCGCAACGTTCTCTTTGGCTACCAGTTCAAGTCCGTCGCCGCCCTGGCCCCCCTCACCGGCCCCATCATCGCCGTGCAGTGGGGCTGGCTGCCGGCTCTGCTGTGGATCCTGGGAGGCACCTTCTTCATCGGCTGGGCGCAGGACTACGGCGCCATGATCATGAGCGTGCGCCGCGAGGGGCAGACGATGGGCGCGCTGAGTTACACACTTATCTCGCCCCGCGCCCGCAACATCCTCCTGATCTTCATCTACTTCTACCTGCTGCTGATCATGGGTGCCTTCGGCAACGCGGTGGGGAAGGTACTGATGGTCAACCCCAAGGTGCCTTTCGGCATGATCGCTGTAGTTCTGATGGGCGTCCTGGCGGGCCAGATGACCTATAAGTGGAAGCAGGACATCGTCCTCACCACAATCATCACCGTCGTACTCACCTTCGTGGGCATCTGGGTGAGCACCCTGCCCTTTATGTCCAACATCTTCTCCGCCATCTACGGCCTCCCCGAGTCCCCTACCATCTTCCTGGGCAACACGCAGGCCCAGGTCATCGGCACCCTGCTCATGGTGCTTTTCTGCTATCTGGGCGCGGTGCTGCCCATCTGGTCCTTTGCCCAGCCGGTCAACTACGTTTCCTTCTGGATAGTCTCGCTGGGGATGGTGGGTGGCGTGATCGGCATGATCGTCTGGCGCCCGGGAATGGGCGACTTCCCGGCCTTCACCCAGTTCACCACGGCCAGCGGGCCGTTGTGGCCCATGCTCTTCGTCACCATCGCCTGCGGCGCTATCTCCGGCTGGCATAGCCTGGTATCCAGTTCAGGCACGTCCCGCCAGTTGGAGAAGGAGACCGATGCCCTGCCGGTGGGCGGTGGCGCCATGTTCATGGAAGCGGCATTCGCGGTCATCGCCTTCCTGTGCGCCACCGTCGCCTTCGAGGGCTGGCAGGGGTATCAGGATGCCGGCGGTGCACCAGGAGCGCTGGCGGTCTTCGCCGGAGGATTGGCCAACTTCCTGGACCACATCGGCATCCCCCACGACTTCGGCGTGGCCTACGGCTCCGTCTTCCTGGTCATCATGGCCATAACCATCATGCAACTGGTGGTGCGTTTCATGCGCGTGGCCAGCAGCGAACTGCTGGGCGATGCAGTGCCCGTGATGAAGAACGTCCACGTGGGCAGCATCGTCGCTTTGCTCCTGACGGTGCTCTTCGTCCTGATCATCCCCTGGCTCACCATCTGGGCCGCCTTCGGCGCTTCTAACCAATTGATGGCCGGGCTGGCCCTGCTGCTGATCTCCCTGTGGCTGATGTCGGAGGGCAGGAAGCACACCTGGGCGCTCTACCCTGCGATCTTCATGATCGTCACTGATATCGGCGCGCTGCTCTGGGTCGCCTACACCAACCTCCTCGTGAACCTGCCGAAGGCTACCACGGCTCAGGCGTCTATCGCCTCTGCCGCCATCGGCATCATCTGTCTGGTGCTTGTTGTCGCGGCAGCCTTCCTGATTGTGGATGGCTGGGGGGCCATCCAGCGGGCTAGGGCAGCCGCCGAGGCCTAGTGACCATCAGCCCAAGGTGGGATAAAGGGAGAGCCTCCAATGAGGCTCTCCCTTCACCTTGATATTTGACTAGAAGCCCAAGGGACTATATCCTTATAGGGGGTTTATTAGCCGTCCCGGAGGTGAGCGATGAACCCTCTCTCCATAGAGGTGATAGCCCCCGTCTTGACCGAACTCTACCACTGCCTGCACTGCGAGACGATTTTCGATCAAGCCGGTCTGGGCAAGAGAGTGCATGGAGAGCAGATCAACGAGTACCCCGAGGATCTCAAAGAGGATTTCTTGCGCCTCTCCAATTGGCTAGTGGGATTGGCCCATCGCTACGGGGATGCCGTCCGCATCAGGCTCATTGACCCCCACTCCTTTGAAGGCTTCCTCAAGTCTGTGCGCTACTGGGTCCGCCATCATCCGGCCTTCATCATTAACGGCCGCAAGGAGTACGTGGGATGGGATAAAGCCGCCCTGGATCATGTCCTGCAAGCACACATCAGAGAGAAGAGCCCCATCGGATAGCCGGGGAAGCCTTCGCCCAGGAGGTGCTCCCCTTTTTGGCCTGTCTGCTTGACCAGTTGGAGCAAATAGTGTATCATTGACTTAAGACAAAGGTATCTTTGTTGAGGGGGTTGAAACCATCTTTTGCGTTTTCTTGCCAATAGCGCTGTGAGGGTGGCTGTAAAGGTGCCCAAACTGCATCGCCTGCGTGAACTGGCGCGTGCCTTTGGCCAGGTCATCTACGGGATGGCCATCCACGATATGGTGCGTGAGCTCAACAAGGCCCGGGGCAGTTTGGAGCACTTGTTCATCTTGATGCTCTTCGGTGACCTGTTGGGCGTGCCCATATTGCCCCCTTACTATTCCCTGCGGCTCCTGCCCTACATCGTCCCCACCATAGATACGTGGCGACGTAGCATGCTAAGAGAAAAAGATTTCACCGATCTATTGGATCAATAGATCGGCTGATCGATCGGTAGAAGGACTGAACAGCATCAGGAGGCAGTCAAATGTCGGAAGAGCAAGAGATCAGCGGACTGAGGAGATTCGGCCGGGGTGTGCGCGATTTGCTGTACGGCATGGCCGGCCACGACATGACCCGCTTCGCTCTCAAGACCCGGGGCAGCATGGAGCACCTATTCATCCTCATCACCATGGGGGATCTTTTGGGCGTGCCCATCCTCCCACCCTACTACTCGCTGCGGCTTTTGCCTTATGTTGTGCCCCAGATCTCCACGTGGAAGCGGCGAATGCTCAGAGAGCGCGATTTAACTGATGCCTTAGCCTAAGAGGGCAACTTTCTACACCAAGGGGGTGATCAAGATTACTCTAGCGAGGACTTTCGAGGAACACCCAGGGCGCCACTACATTATGTATGGCGGCAAAGGGGGGTTGGGCAAGACCACTTTCTCCGCGGCCACGGCCTATTGGCTAGCCACTAGGGGATACAAGGTTCTGGTCTTCTCCGTCGATCCCCAGGCATCGCTGTCCGATATCTTCGAGAGGGATATCTTCGGTAAGGGACCAGTGGAGATCATACCGAACCTCTTCGCCCAGGAGATCGACGCTGATAAACGCATCAGGGAGTATCAGGACGAGATCCGGCAGAAGATCTTCGACATGTACGGCCTGGAGGAGATGCCGGAGGAGATCGAACACTACATCCAGGCCGCGGCGGCGGAGCCGGCCATGGAGGAGAGCGCTATCTTCGACCAAGTGGTGGATATCGTCGTTGCTGGCGAGTACGATTATTACATCTACGACTTGGTGCCTTTGGGCCATGCTCTCTATTATTTGAGCATGGCTAGCGTATACGACCAGTGGATCGAGAAGATCACCAAGTTGCGCGAGGAGATGGAGGAGTATGCCCAGGTAGCGGCGGTGGTGCAGCGGAAGAAGGAACGGGAGGAAGATCAGATCCTCAAGGAACTTCAGTATATAAGGTACCGTATCAGCACCTCCTCCAGCATCCTCACCGATAAGGAGAGGACGGCCTTCTTCTTCGTGGTCATTCCGGAGAAGATGGCCATCCTGGACACGATGAAGGCGGGCGTACTTTTCGCCAAGTACGATGTACCCCTCTGCGGCTATATAATCAATCGCGTTCTGCCCCCAGAGTTGGCTCAAGAGAACATCCCCGATTTTCTGCGTCACCGTCTGGAGATGCAATCAGGTCACCTGGAGGAAATCAAGGAGACCCTTGGTGACGAGGTTTTGGGCTACGTCCCTGAGTTCGAGCGGGACATAACCGGCCTGGAGATGATCGAGAAGGTCGCCAAGGCCATGTTCGGGGAATCTTGACCCCTTCCTAGTGGAGGAAAAGGATGATAGAGAAGAGCATCAGGCAGTTTCTGACCGAGCACCCAGATATGAAGTACCTCTTCTTCGGCGGCAAGGGGGGAGTGGGAAAGACGGTGATGGCCGGGGCGGCGGCGCTATGGTTGGCGCAACAGGGTAGGCGCACTCTTCTGGCCTCCACCAACCCCGTGCACAGCCTAACCAGCCTTCTGGATCAGGATGTCTTTGGCGCCGAGACCCCCGTGACGGGCGTGGAAAACCTCTGGGCTTGCGAGATAGATACCAAGGATACCATCGAAAAGTCGAAACGAGAGATCAGGGAGAAGATCGAGTGGTTCCTGAGGTTCGCCGACGTCAAGGCCAGGGCCGATGAGTTCGTAGCATCGGCGACCATGAACCCCGCCTTCGAGGAATCGGCCATGTTCGAGAACATGATCGACCTCATGTTCGAGGATAAGTACGAGGCTTATGTCTTCGATACCGCCCCTACGGCCAATGCCCGACGGCTTCTAGGGATGTCCTCGGTCTACTCCCTCTGGGTCAACAAGATGGTGAAGAGTCGCGAGGAAGCCAAGTCGCTGCGCGAACTCCTATCCTATAGCAAGAAGAAGGAGAAGAAGGATCCCCTCATGGAATATCTCCTCTCCTTCCGAGAGAGGATGAAACACGCCAAGGAACTCCTCACCGATGAGGAGAGAACAGCCTTCTTTTTCATCACTCTTCCCGAGGCCCTGCCCATCGCGGTGATAAAGCGTTTCATCGCCTGGTTCGAGGATTTCGGCATCCCGGTGGGAGGGATCATCGTGAACATGATCATGGAGAAGGAGACCCTGGGGAAGGATGTGCCGCAGTTCGTGCTCAATCGACTCAGGATGCAGGACAACTATATGAAGGAGATCTGGGACTCCTTCGATGGCATGGTGCGGGCCCTAGTGCCCCAGTTCGAGACCGAGGTGAGGGGCATCGAGATGCTAGAGCGCACCGCCGAACGGCTTTTCACCTAAGGCGCAAAGGGGGCCATGATCCTCGGAGTTCACCCTTATCTGATCCTCCCTCTGATATCCCTTCTCTTCGTCCTGGTCTTCGGGGGCCTATCCCTTCTGCGCCATGAGGGCCTCTCCAATCAGTTCGCTTTAGAGGTGCTGATCCTCACGGGCCTGGCCCTTCTTCTCTCCTGGGGGCTGAGGGTCATCATTAACCCCATTTTCTTCCTCATCTTCGTTTATCTCGTCTCCATGCGCGCTCGGTTGCTGGTGGATGCGGCCAACCCCCTCTCTACGCGGGGCAAGCATCAGATCGCGGAGTTCCTCTTTCGAATTGCTCTACGCCTCCGGCCCGATGCGGTCACTCGCTCGATTGTGCTCATCAACTATGGTATCACTTACCTACGCCAGGGCAAACTCAAGGAGGCCATCGAGGTCCTGGAGGAGGTCCTCAGCGCCAAGCCCTTAGGTACGCTTGCCCCCAAGCACGAGGCGGCTTGCCGTTATAACTTAGGGTTAGCCTACCTCCGAGCAGGGGAGGAGAGGAAGGCTGTTCGAGAGTTCAACGAGGTGATAGATCTCATGCCTGACTCCCTCCATGCAGTGGGGGCAAGGACAGCCCTGCGAAAGAGGAAAGAGGCCAAAACAAAAACTAAGCCTGCGGGGCTTTCCCAGAAGGAAGAGGGCTAAGGCCCTTCGCTCTTCTCTCTATTACCAAGAGACCAAGCGAACCATCGATATGGAGTTCGTGGGGAGGTGTGCAGAGTTCTAGACCATCTGTGGCCTGGAGTGCCACTAACCGACTATCTCCATCACCTTCTCTAGAAAACGGAAGAGGCTCTCGGCCGTCATCCCCTCCAGGCCAGAGAGGTGGAAATTGGCTATCAGGTGAGGGGACCTCTTCCTCAAGGAGAGCCTTACTAGTCCAGCAGTCTCCGAAAGCGCGGATGCCAACCTGGAAGCGATCTCCCTATCCCTCTTAAGAGCGATGAACATCCCGTTCAAACTATGGACCGTCCAGCCCTCTTTCTCCAGGGCCCTCATGGCCCTCCCGGCTCTCCAACCCCGGCGCGTCACTTCCAAATCGGTCTTGGGCTTAAGACGTAGGTTCCCTCGGATGACCAGTATATCCCTTTGCCCCCTCAGACGGTTGATTATCCAGAGGAGGAGCACCTCTCTAGCCTCCAAGAGGACCATCATCCCCACTCTCTTGAAGGGGCCAAGCGCTCCCTGCACATCGACCCGAAACGCCGAGGCCCCTACCCAGGTTACCGCTGCTTGACTTTCATAAGCCCTTATCCCTTCTCTGAGCCATCGCAGAGCCTTGAGGCCGCGACGCCGGTTCATCTGCCGCCCAAAAGGGTACCAGAGGACGAGGAGCACGGAGAGGCCGATGACGATCTGGGTTGCCAACTGAGAGGTATCCATATTAAACTAAACCCCAAGTGAAAATCGGCTTTCACTTAGCCTAGCAAAAGAACATCTCGCTGTCAAACGCAAAGGAGGGATCGTGAACCAGTTAACCCTGATAGCCGAACTGATGTCCATCTCGGCCAGGACGGCCCCCAAAGCGGCGGGCAAAGACTTCATCATCACCGCCATCGTGGAGGGCGAGGATCTCCAAGCCCTGGCCACCAAGATGTACGAGTTCGGGGAGAGGACGGGGAAGGGGAACTTCGACCGGGATGGGGCCAACGTGCGAGCCTCAGAGGCCCTCCTTCTCATCGGCATAAAGGACGAAAAGGTGTTGGGGCTCAACTGTAGCGCCTGCGGTGCGGAGAAATGCATTAAGCCCAACACTACAGAAGGCGAGTTCAAGGGGCCTCACTGTGCCCACCGTCTCCTGGACATGGGGATCGCCATCGGCTCAGCGGTGAAGACGGCCAGCCTCTTAAATGTCGATAACCGGGTGATGTACCGGCCCGGAGTGGTGGCTCGGGAGATGGGGCTCATCGATGCCGACTTCGTGATAGGGATACCCATTTCGGCCACGGGGAAGAATATCTACTTCGACCGGTAGTCTCGGGCTTCAGCCCTACGCTACGCCTGAGGCCAAATAGATGCGCCAAGTGCTGAGTGGTGAACACAACCTCTGAGGGCAAAACCGTTGCAGATGCTCTCCCCTTATGGCAGAGTAAGATTGAGGCCCTATCATGAAAGTCGTCTCTCCCCACCCCTGGGAGGTGACCCCCGCCGAGGGGAAGAGGATACAAAATGAGTGGCGGGAACAGGTATCTACCACCTGGGAGCCGATTGATGTCAAGAGGGTGGCTGGGGTGGATGTGGGGATGGAGGGGGAGATGGCAAAAGCCGCGGTGGTGGTTCTGAGTTACCCGGAACTCAGCCCCCTAGACCAGAGCCTGGCCCAGGTGCCCGTCACCATGCCCTATATACCCGGGCTTCTGGCCTTTCGAGAGGCCCCGGCTATTCTCGCCGCCTGCGAGAAACTGACCTCCGACCCCGATCTACTCATCTTCGACGGACAGGGGCTGGCTCACCCCCGCCATTTCGGCATCGCCAGCCACGTGGGGGTGATCTTGGACGTACCGTCCATCGGCTGTGCCAAGTCCCGCCTCTGGGGCAGCCACCACGAGCCCCCCAATGAGGCGGGGTCTTATGCCCATCTCTACGACGGCGAGGAGATAATCGGAGCCGTAGTCCGCACCAGAACAGGGATCCACCCGGTTTACGTCTCCATCGGCCACAAGATCGACCTCCCCACCTCCATTCAGTTCATCCTCTCCTGCTGCCGAGGCTACCGGCTGCCGGAGCCTATAAGGTTCGCTCATCGGGTGGCCGAAGGGGAGAAACTCAAGATAGAGGGGGAGCAAAAGTCCCTCTTCGACCTGCTATAGGAGAGAGGACGATGGCTAAGGGCAAAGTGGAGGAAGCGGCAACGCTCTTTCTTGAGGCTAAGCACGCTGTGGCCCTCACCGGGGCGGGGCACAGCACCTCCTCTGGCATCCCTGACTTCCGCAGCCCTGGCTCTGGTCTTTGGACCCAAGTGAACCCAGAGGAGGTAGCTTCCATCGAGGCCTTCAATCGGGACCCCGAGGCTTGGTACAAGTGGTACCACGAGCGAGGCACCATGTTCCTGAACGCCCAGCCCAACCCGGCTCATGAGGCCCTGGCAGAGTTGGAGGAGATGGGGCGCTTGCAAGCGGTGATCACCCAAAACATCGATAACCTGCACCAGAAAGCGGGCTCCAAGAAGGTGATAGAACTCCACGGAAATACGCGGGAAGCCATCTGTCTGAGATGCGGCGACATCATCCCCGCCCCACTCCTCTGGGAAAGGTACGTCCAAGAGCGACAGGTACCCAGATGCGAGAAGTGCAGCGGGATGATGAAGCCCAATGTCATCCTCTTCGGGGAGATGTTGCCGGAGGAGGCCCTCAATGCGGCTTGGGAGGAGGCCCAACTTTGCGACCTGATGCTGATAGCGGGCACCTCTTTGGAGGTCACCCCGGCGGCCCACCTCCCCCTCATGGCCCGCCGTAGCGGGGCCAAACTGGTCATCGTTAACTTTCAGCCCACCCGGGCTGACAGTTACGCTGAGGTTGTCATCCCCGAGGATGTAGCGGAGGTGCTGCCTAAGATAGCGGAGATATGCCGCGAAAAGATGTAGACAGTTTGGCGGCTGCAACCAACCACCATAGGTCAGCGAAGAGAACACGAGCCAGATGAAAGTATCGGTAGGCAGTAGCGAGCAACCAGAGCATTATCCTAACCATCTACTGTTTAGCCTTTACCTTCTCTCTGAACCTATCCAGGTCGATGATAAATCGGATATGAATCCCCTCCCCTATCTTCTCCCGTTCGTCGAAGGCTTCCACCTTGAAAGTGAGCCTTCGACCCTCGATCTCCACCAGTTCGGAGTAGACCGTTACCTCCATCCCCTGGGGTGTAGCCGCTAGATGGCGCACTCGGATCTCGCTCCCCACGGTAGCCTGGCCAGGGGGTAAGAGATGATCCACGGCCTTCTCCATGAGGGCGATCATCCTGGGGGTGGCCAAGACGGCTACATCACCACTCCCCAAATGCTGAGCGGTATCTTCTTCCCTGACCACCACTCTCGCCTCCCCCCTGAGGCCAGTGGTAAGCCCTTCTTTGGCCATGGCTAAAAACTCCTCTCTTCGTTGACCAGCGTAAAAAAGAGCCGAGGCTCTTGGCTCGGCTCCTCTATGGCCAGCGGATTAGATCAGGCTGGCACCCCTGAAAGGACAGCCTGCAGTTCCTCCCCTTCCAGGGTCTCCACCTCCATCAGTTTCTTGGCCAGTCGGATCAAGGTATCCTTGTGCTGGGTGAGGATGCCCTTGGCCTTCTGGTGCGCCTCGCTGATGAGGCGGCGGATCTCCTCGTCGATGGCTCGGGCCACCTCCTCGCTATAGTTCCTCTGCTCGCCGATCTCCCGCCCCAAGAAGACCAACTCCTCCTTCCGCCCGAAGGTGAGCGGCCCCAGCCTCTCACTCATCCCATACTCGGTGACCATCTTGCGGGCTAACTTCGTGGCCCGCTCCAGATCGTTCGCCGCACCGGTGGTGATATCGTTGAAGATGAGTTCCTCCGCCGCCCGTCCTCCCAGAAGGCCAGCCAATTCATCCTCGAACTTGGAGCGGGCCATCAGATACCGGTCATCCTCGGGAAGGGGCATAGTGTAGCCCAAAGCCATCCCCCGGGAGATGATGGAGACCTTATGCACCGGGTCGCAGTTGGGCAGCATCTTCATCACCAAAGCGTGGCCCGCTTCGTGATGGGCTATGATATTCCGCTCCTCATCGAGGATGAGGCGGCTCTTTCTCTCCGGCCCGGCGATCACCCTCTCGATCGCCTCCTGCATCTCCTCCATGGCGATAGCCTTCTTGTTGCGGCGGGCGGCGAGGATAGCCGCCTCATTCACCAGGTTCTCTATGTCAGCCCCGGTGAAGCCAGGGGTCTGCTTAGCCACGATGTCCAGATCCACCTCCTTGGCCAGAGGCTTCCCCCGGGCATGGATATCCAGGATAGCGCGGCGCCCCCTCATATCCGGCCGATCCAAGACCACCCGTCTATCGAAGCGGCCAGGCCGCAGAAGCGCTGGATCCAAGATATCCGGTCGGTTGGTGGCGGCGATGACGATGACGTTGGTATCGGTGTCGAAGCCGTCCATCTCCACCAGGATCTGGTTAAGGGTCTGCTCCCTCTCATCGTGGCTGCCACCCAGACCTGCGCCCCGATGGCGCCCCACGGCGTCTAGCTCGTCCACGAAGACGATACAAGGGGAGTTCCGCTTCGCCTGACCGAAGAGATCCCTCACCCTAGAGGCGCCAACCCCTACAAACATCTCCACAAACTCGGAGCCCGAGATGGAGAAGAAAGGAACGCTCGCTTCCCCGGCTACCGCTCGGGCCATGAGGGTCTTGCCACACCCTGGGGGCCCCACCATCAGCACCCCCTTGGGGATGCGAGCCCCTAGAGCGATGAACTTCTCCGGCTCCTTGAGGAACTCTACCACCTCCTGGAGTTCCTCCTTCGCCTCCTCCACGCCCGCCACATCGGCGAAGGTGACGGTAGGCGTGTCGCCGCTGGAGAGGCGGGCCCGGCTCTTGCCGAACGATAAGGCCTGGTTGTTGCCACTTTGAGCCTGGCGCATCATAAAGAGAAGGAAACCGCCGATGACGATGACTGGAAGGAAAGAGATCAAGATACCGATCCAATTGCCGTATTCGCTGGGCTCCTTCCACTGGATGGAGATGTTGCTTAACTGATTTTCCGTTACCCCCAGGTTCCTGAGTACCTCGGTGATATCCGAGGTTCGGTCCTTATGGGAGCGTACCTTCTCCCCAGAGGCAAGGATTATCGTGAGTTCGTCACCTGAGACGACGATCTCCTTTATATTACCTTTCTTGGCCTCCTGGGCCACCTCAGTTAAGGGAACGGTGGTCAAATCCTCAGAGGGGGAGAAGACATTGAAGAAAAGGGCCCCCACGGCGACGATGATGAGGAGATAGACCAACCCATTTTTCAACCACCTAGAACTCACGCCTTCCTCCCGGCTACACTCCCATATACTGAAAACTCTCAGCCCTTTTCACTTATTATTATACACCAAAAAGCACGAAGAGGGCAAGTGCGTAGTTGGTACTATTTCCACTTCTATGCAAATGCTTATGTCCACAACTATGACCTCCACATTCCCCTCCCATTGATTGCTGCACCCCCTTTCCGTGTGATCATCACAGGTAGAGCCTCTATGCCAGGTTGATAAAGAGGTTCGCCCCTTGTCAAGGTCGCTTCATCTGGTATAATGGCTGAGCGGAGACCCTGGTGGAGGAGAGGGAAGCCTACGATCTGGCTCAGTTTATAGCCAAGGTAGAGAGCGCGTTGCCTGACAGCCAGGAGACGACGGCCAGGCCAGTGCTTCTCCTTCTATGCGGGCTGCCGGGAACGGGGAAGTCTTTTCTGGCCCGTCGGCTGGCGGAGGCTCTCCCTTTCGTGGTCATCGAGAGCGATATGGTGCGGAAGATCCTCTTCCCCCAGCCACGATATACAGCCCAGGAGAGCCGTGGGGTGCATCGTACCTGCCACGCTCTTATGGCCAAACTTCTGAAGCGGGGAGTACGAGTGATCTACGATGCCACCAACCTCATCGAGTACCATCGGGAACTAGTCTACCGCATAGCGGAGAGAGCGGGGGCGAGGCTGGTGGTAGTGAAGACCGTGGCTTCAGAAGAGGTAGCGCGAGAGCGGTTGGGGGCCCGCCAAGAGGGAGCCGCAGAGGTCTCCGATGCCGATTGGAGGATCTACCGACGCATGGCTTCCCGTCAGGAGCCGATCCGTCACCCCCATCTGGTCATCGATACCAGCGAGGACCTGGAGGAGGCGGTAGCCAAGGTTCTGCGCTCCATACGGAGATGAGGGGATGAAAACCCTTGTCATCTTCGGGGCAACGGAACGCTCGCAGAGGACTGGAGAGAGCCTTAGAACTCCTCGCCAAGCGAGGTTGGGAGGTAGCCCAACGAGAGACCCGAGGGAAAGGCGATGCTCTGCGCTACGCTCAAGAGGCCGTATCTTCTGGCTCCGAGGCGGTTAGCGTCGCTGGGGGCGACGGCACCGTCAACGAGGTGGTGAATGGCTTGGTGGGGAGCGATCTCTTTCAAAGGGGGCCAGAGAGGTGAAATACCTTAACCTTCTACTGGTATTCGTTCCCTTAGCCATAGCCACCTCTCTCTCTGACTTTGATACGCGGCTGGTCTTCGCCTTTGCGGCCTTGGGGATGATACCCCTGGCTGGGATATTGGGAAGGGCCACCGAGGAACTGGCGCTTCACGCTGGGCCGCGAGTTGGGGGGCTCCTCAACGCCACTCTAGGCAACGCGGCGGACGTGAGCTTCGCATAACAGGGTCCTTGGTTACGTGTACCTGGTGTATGAGAAGGAGGAAGGCAAATGGGATGGTTTTCAGACCCCCAAGTCTGGCTGGCACTGGCCACGCTGACTGCGCTCGAGATTGTACTCGGCATTGATAACATAATCTTCATCGCCATCCTCGCAGCTAAACTGCCTCCCCATCAACAAGCGAGGGCACGTAGGATGGGGCTAGGATTGGCCATGGTATCGCGGATTGGGCTTCTCTTCTCTCTTACCTGGATCATGCGACTGGCCGAGCCGTTGTTCACGATCATCACACTGGAGATTTCCGGCCGTGACATTGTTCTTGTCGCCGGGGGATTGTTCCTATTGGCCAAGAGCACCCTCGAGATACACGATAAACTGGAAGGAGAAGAGGGCCCATCCACGCGGCCGATACGCACATCGTTCATAGCTGTCATTGTACAAATCGCGGTGCTAGACATCGTCTTCTCACTGGACTCGGTCATCACCGCCATTGGATTGGCCAACCAACTTTCCATCATGGTTGCAGCAGTTGTCGCTGCCGTGATATTCATGATGGTATTTGTAGGGCGGCTAAATGAGTTTGTCGAACGACACCCCACAATCAAGATCTTGGCGTTGAGCTTTCTTCTCCTGGTTGGATTGACATTGATTAGCGAAGGCCTGGACCTGCACATTCCCAAAGGGTATGTCTATTTTGCTATGGCTTTCTCTGTGTTCGTAGAAATGCTAAACGTGAGAGTACGCGCCCGCCCAAGCGCTCCTGTTCAACTCCGCAAACCGTTTGCAGGTGAAGTCAAAAAGAGAGCCCTATGACCCTTCGTTTCACGTGGGCAAGAGGATAGGTAGTGCATGAGCAACGATTGGCGATTCGTTCAGCAACAAGTCTACCAAGTCAAGGTGAAGGGGTTCTGGACGAAGGTCGGTCGGACTGGTTCGACGGCCTCATAATCACCTCGCAATCCAGCGACGAAACCTTGCTGACTGGCCCCGTTGCCGATCAGACCGCCCTGCGTAGCCTGATCGTCCTCATCTTGGGCCTAAGCATCCTCTCTGGTGGCTTGCGCCATGGCACCCAGCGGTTCGACCGATCCCAGGCGAGCATCAGCGCCACCATGATGACCCTGGCCGTCATCGCCCTAGTGATCCCGGCCATCTTCGGCCACGCCATAGAGCCAGATCATCTGGCGGTGGAGGAATTGAGCCTGGGGGTGGCGGGGGTGATGATAATTATCTATACCCTCAGCCTCATCTACTTCTTCCGCTCGGCGCCGGCACCCCCAACCCTAGAGGCCGCCAACTGGAGCCTGAGGCTGATCCTCTTGGCCCTGGCCCTCTCCACCCTCTTCATGGCCTGGCTGAGCGAGATATTGGTGGAGACGGTAGAAGCGGTGGTTCAATCCCTGGGGGTGACTGAGTTCTTCTTGGGGGTGATAATCGTCCCTCTAGTGGGGAATGTGGTCGAGCATCTGGTGGCCGTCCAGGCCGCCTGGAAGAACAAGATGGATCTCAGTCTCGCTATCACCTTGGGTTCAAGCATGCAGATCGCCCTCTTCGTGGCTCCCCTTCTGGTATTCATCAGCCTTCTGGGCCCCGAGCCCCTGACCCTGATCTTCAACCAGTTCGAACTCATATCCTTAGGGGCCGCGGTGGGGATCGCTGCCCTCATCTCTTTGGATGGCGAATCGAACTGGCTGGAGGGGGCAGAACTTCTAGCCGTATACTGTATCATCGCCATCGCCTTCTTCTTCCTCCCCTCCTAGTTTGTGGAAAGGAGAGGGGGATGATATAATTTCTCTTTGGAGGCAGGTACCTTGCTTAAATATCTACAGATAGTCCAGATCATAGTATCCCTAGCCCTTATAGTGGCTATCCTTCTCCAGGCTAAAGGAGCGGGATTAGGGGGTATCTTCGGAGGAGAGGGAGGGATCTACAAAAGCCGACGGGGGGTGGAGAGGACCCTCTTCAATGTCACCATTGGGCTTGTGGTCATCTTCTTCGTCGTCTCCGTAGCCACCGTCTTCCTCCAACCCTCCTAAGGAGAGGCCTTTGATCCGATATATCCGCTGGTCAGCCCTCATCGCCGTGGCGGGCACTCTGCTTCTGGGTGCCCTCCTTATCTACCTGGCCTATACGACCACTACCGTTATCGTCCCCGCCGAGGGTGGCACCTATGTGGAAGGGATAGCGGGCAGCCCTGTCTATCTCAACCCCCTCTTGAGCGGCTACAACCAAGTGGACGCCGATCTGGTCTCCCTCATCTTCTCTGGCCTCACCGACATCAACGAGAGGGGAGAAGTGGTACCGGACCTGGCTAGCAAGTGGGAAATCTCCGAGGATGGCCTCACCTATACCTTCTATCTCCGTCCAGATGTGTGTTGGCAGGATGGGGAGCCTTTCACCGCCGACGATGTGGTCTTCACCATCGAGGCCCTCCAAGACCCGAATTTCCAGGGCCCACCGGAGTTGGCTGCACCCTGGCAGGCGGTTACTGCGCAAAAGCAGAGCGATCATATCGTCTTCTTCACCCTTGGAGAGCCCTTCGCCCCTTTCTTGGCCTACACAACGGTAGGCATCCTACCGAAGCATATCCTAGAAGGGGTCCCAGCCACGGAACTTCCCCGCCACCCTTTTAGCGCGCATCCGGTAGGTACGGGGTCCTTCCGCCTCCTGGAGTTGACGGCGGACCACGCTCTCCTCGAACCCAACCCCTACTATTATGGCCAGAAGCCCTACCTAGATAAGGTGGAGTTCCGCTTCTACCGCGATTATGGGGAGATCTTTGCCGCCTACGAACGAGGGGAGGTAGAGGGCATAAGCCGCGTCCTTCCTCCCGATCTAGACCAAGTGCGCCAAGCGGAGGGGCTAAACCTCTACTCGACGTGGCTACCCCGCTACACTCTTGTCTTCCTCAACTTGGAGGCCTCGGTCTTCCAAGAGAATGAGGTGAGGCAAGCGCTGCTTTGGGCCATAGATCGACAGAGGATCATCGATCAGATCCTGGATGGGCAAGGTCTAGTGGTCGACAGCCCTATCCTCCCCAACTCCTGGGCCTACGATGAAGATATCCCCCGCTACGAGTACAACCCCCAGCGAGCCGAAGCCCTTCTGGAGGAAGCAGGCTGGGTGGACACCAACAACGATGGGGTACGAGAGAAGGAAGGGGTCCCCCTAGAGTTCCCCCTCCTCACCAACGACGATCCTTTGAGGGTACGCATTATCGAGGAGATCGCCAGGGAACTGGCGGAGGTGGGGGTGAGAGTTGGTACCCAGGTTCTCGGCTACGGGGTAGGCGAACTGCTCCAATCTCGTCATTTCACCGCCGTGCTTTACGGATGGGGAGATCTCCCCCCCGATCCAGATCTCTACGAGATGTGGCACTCCACCCAAGCCACAGATGAGGGGCAGAACTACGGAGGCTTCGCCAATCGGGATGTAGATGAACTCTTAGAGCAGGCTCGGTTGATCAACGACCCTGCCCAGCGGGCAGAACTCTACCGGCGTTTTCAGGAGATATTCGCCCAAGAGGTTCCCGCCCTCCTCCTCTACTATCCGATCTATAATTATGCGGTGAGCGAGGGGGTGAAAGGGGTGCAACTGGGGCCTCTTTCTACTCCCAGCGACCGGTTCCGCACCATAGCCGACTGGTACGTGAACACTAAAAGGGTGATGGTGAGCGAGACGCTTCAGTAGTTGACAAGTCGTAGGAGTAGTGCTAGAGTAGAGTTGAGCCGAGGTGGCGGAATAGGTAGACGCGCTGCGTTCAGGGCGCAGTGGGCATAAGCCCGTAGGGGTTCGACTCCCCTCCTCGGCATATCAGCCTTTTATTCCACCTTCGCCAAACCCTGAACCAGAGGCTATCATAGAGTTCAACCAAATCTTGACCAAAAGTTGAGGAAGAAGGTTGAGACTCCATATTTTCTATGATATACTGGAACACACTGGAGGCGATGAGGCAGGTGCCCTAATTCGTCACTCGGCGCCTGAGGAGCCAATAGTGAATATCGTCAAGAACGTGGTGATCATCTGAGAAAGGAGGTGGTGAATACCGGTTTTGCGATGGTGACCTTTGATCAGCAGATCTCCAGCAGATAAGGAGGAGACAAAGAGGTGAAGAAGATAATCATTGCTCTACTTGTGGTGGCTTTGGGCGTAGTTGCTTTCAGCAGCATGGCTTCGGCGGGTCAGGGTAACCAGTTGCCCAGCGGCCCGCACTACAACCTGAACCTCATCGGCGTGAAGGACGACCATCCAAAGAACATTAACATGGGTTGTGGCAAAGGGCACCGCATCTTTGTGGACCTCGGCACGACCGGCGTGAAGAGCTCCACCCGGATTAACCTGGCGATGGGACCCTTTGAGGTCATCGATTGCAATGGCACCGATGGCACAGCCGCGTTCCAGCTGCCGAAGGTCGAATGCACCGACACCAACGGGACATGCGAGACCAATTACTCCGTCTTTGCTCGCGCCCGTGGGAAGCCCGACGGCAGCGCCGAGATGTATACTTGCTACTGGGATAAGCAGACGGCGACAGAGTGGTGCGCGATCGAAGCCTTCGTTTTGGAGCTGAAGCGCGAGCAGGGGAAGGGCAAGAACGCGTTCCAAAACGTCACCAAGTACCTGCTCTTCATTTACACGTCCGATGGGAGGCGTGTACCACTGTTCGCCGATGAGAACGATGACTACTGGTGGGTATACGACAACCAAGGCTTGAAGCTAGCGCAACTGCGCTTCTACCCGAACGTTCCGACCGAAGTGCCGGCACCCTAGGGACAAGCCTAGCCAAGTGACCCAAGAGGGCGGGGAATCTTCCCCGCCCTCTCTGCTTACCCCGCGGCGGAGTTAGATGTAGGGACAACTAAAGCCAATGCCATCATCCCCATTCTCAGGACAGTTTCTAGTCTGCTTGCCCCTATTTCTCCAGTTGAAGAAGCAATCTCCACTGCGAGATGTGTTCTTCCCTCTTTAGAGGATTCATAGAGGTTCCGGCGCCTCTTCTTCCCCATAAGACCAGGCGCTGCTCTTAGCCTGCGCCCAGGCCCGTATGGCCTCGATATAGGCCCGATGGGCTTCCCTCTCCTCGGTCAAGAGGCTTGTCAATTCCTGCCTCTCGGGCAGAACGTCCCCGCGGAGAAGCGCTTCCACCTCTTCGTGGGTGGCCTGCCAGGCCGCTTGAGCCTCGTCCCTCTCCCTTTCCAATGTGGATAGATCAGCCGTTCCCTTCTCTTCCATCGCTTTCTCCCCCCTTTCGACGGACTCGATACCCCTGTCACCTATGAAAACACCGACTTCATTCTACCATCTTCTCCTTTCCTCTTCAAGGGTCAGAGAATCCTGCCTTATGGCTTAGAGGAAGTCTCATAAAGCGTCCCTCTGTCGGGAGGTGGTACCGAGCTCTATAGATATCACAACATCTCCTTGACGGACGCGTAGGGGAGATGTTATAGTGGAAACGGCTTGGTTCAGGCCGTCTGGTATGGAACTGAGGAAGGCTCTCTAGCGTCCTCTTAAGGGAGGGAGTTCGTGGGCTGGAAAATAGCGTTAGTTGGCTTAGTCATATTTGGTGTGGGGTGTGCTCTCTTCCGAGGCGGCCCTGAGGGGATTAAAGAGGAGTCGGCCATAGAGTCAGAAACGTTGACCAAACTGGTGAACTTAGCGAAGGGCGACCTGGCGAGACGGTTGGGAGTCGGAGTTGAGGAAGTGACTTTAGTGAGCGCCGAGGCCGTGGAGTGGCCCGATGCATCCCTGGGGAACCCCCAGCAGGGGATGGTTTACGCCCAGGTTATCACCCCTGGCTATAAGATCATCCTCTCCGCAGGGGGCCAGGAGTACGAATACCACAGCGACCAAGAGCGGGTAGTCTTGGTGGAGCACGATGGATAGTGATGAGGTAGAGAAGAGTTTAGTGGCCAATTTGAGTTGCCGGAGCCTAGAGAGCATAGTGCATAGTCACTGACTCCGCTCTTCCGACACCCACCGCTTGATAGAGGTGGCCTTACCTGCTCCCTAGATCACCTCTCCAGTATTTGGGCTAGTCTGTAGAACTCCAGATCCACGCTCTTCCGGGTGGACAGCACCTTCTCCAGGTCGGCGGTCACCACCTTATTTCCGATGAGCCCCACCATCTTGCCCTTTTGCCCCTCCATCAGTTGTTGGACCGCTGCCGCTCCTAGCCGGGTGGCTAGCAGGCGGTCGAAGGCGGTGGGTGAGCCCCCGCGTTGGACGTGACCCAAGATAGTTACCCGGACCTCGAAACCTAGTTCCCTCCCACTTAGATGCTGGGCTAGAGCCTGGGTATCGGGCTTGGCCCCCTCGGCTATCACGGCGATGAAGTGGGCCTTTCCCCGCACATAGGCGTCCTTGACTCTCTCCGCCAGTTCCTCGCAACTGGTCTCCACCTCGGGTATGACGATCGCGTCCGCCGCCCCGGCGATCCCTCCCATGACAGCCAGGTAACCCGAGTGCCGCCCCATCACCTCCACTAAGAAGGCCCTCTGATGAGAGGAGGCGGTATCTTTGATCTTATCTATAGCGTCGAGGACGGTGTTGAGGGCTGTATCTACACCGAGGGCCACATCGGTGAAAGCCACATCGTTGTCGATGGTGGCAGGAACCCCTATCACCGGGAAACCTAACTGGTGGAGTTTGAGCGCTCCGGTGAGTGAGCCATCGCCACCGATGACTACTAACCCCTCGATCCCACGCTGATCTAAGTGGCGGAGGGCCATACGTTGTCCCTCCCCCGTCTTGAATTCCGGAGGGCGAGAGCTCTCTAAGAAGGTGCCTCCCCGGTGGCTGATACCTCCTACTGAGCGAGTGCTTAGCGGCTCCATATCGCCTTCCATAAGGCCTGCATAGCCCCGCCGGATCCCCATCACCTCTACCCCCAGCGCCAAGGCGGTCCGCACCGCCGCCCTGATGCAGGCGTTCTCACCCGGGGCATCACCTCCACTGGTGAGGACGGCTATCTTTCTCATACCATCAACTCCCGCACAAATTCCCGTCCGAAGTGCGACGACCCTTTGAATTGGTGGTTTCTACCCGCATGCTGCCCTCTCCCAGAATAGCGATGAGGGCCTCTTCTAGTTCTTTCGAGTAGCCGGTGGTGGCGTTGGGAAAATCTAACTGCACAACCCCTTCTTCGCGGGGTAGGTATAAGGTGAAGCGGTCCGAGCCTCGATGGCCGGTCAAGAGATGGTGTACCTCTCCTAGCCTCCTTATATCCGCCTCCTGATCGTCGCCACGAGGAAAAGTGATATGGAGGTGGTAGAGGGAAGGCTCCTCTTTCTCATACTCTCTCTGATACTCGGCGGCCGAGTGGCATATCAGTTTCGCTTCCTCCTCATCGTTCGCCTCTACCCTCGCCTCCACCACCAGGATCTTATCTGGCACCCAGAGATGCTTCGTCTCCTCGTAGACACCAGGGAAGACGATGACCTCGATTTCGCCCCTTAAATCTTCCAGACGGGCGAAGGCCATGGGGTCACCTTTCTTAGTGACGATGCGCCGCACCTGGGAGACCAACCCCAGCGTGGTCACCCTTTGCCCCTCCATCGACTCCTCGATCTCCCCGCATAATGTGATCTCAGACCCTTCCAAATCCTGAGCGATCCTCTGGAGGGGGTGTTCAGAGATATAGACCCCCAACAGTTCCTTCTCCCAGGCTAGTTTCCGTTTAGGGGGGATCTCCGAAAGGTCATGGAGGACGAGGAAGTTCTGGCCACTATCCCCGAAGAGGCTCATCTGGCCCACTTCCTGAGCGCGGTGGGCCCTAGCGCTCAAGGCCATCATCTGACCGATGCTCCCCAAGAGTTGTTCCCGGGCTCCTAGATCGTCGAGGGTTCCACACCGGATGAGGCACTCTAAGGCCCGGCGGTTCACCTGCCGGAGGTCCACCCGGCGGGCAAAATCCTCGGCGTTCTTGAAAACCCGTCCCTGACGAGCCTGGAGGATGGCACTCACCGGCCCCTGCCCCACGTTCTTGATAGCCCCTAAGCCGAAACGGATCGCTCCTCCCTCCATGGTGAAATCCCAGGAACCGTAGTTGACGTTAGGGGGGAGAAGTTCGATCCCCAAGCGACGGCATTCCGCCACACCAGCAGCCACCTTGTCGGTATCCCCCTTCTCCACAGAGAGAAGGGCGGTCATATATTCCACCGGGTATTTGGCTTTCAGGTAGGCGGTCTGACAGGTGATCACCGCGTAGGCCGCGGCATGGGCCTTATTGAACCCATAACGGCCAAAATACTCCAACATATCAAAGATCTCGCTAGCCCTATCCTCCCCGATGCCTCGAGATACGGTCCCCTCGATGAACTTCCGACGCTGTCGTTTCAATTTCTGGGCCTTCTTTTTCCCTATCGCCTCCCGCAGAAGGTCCGCTTCGCTGGGGGTGAAGCCCGCCAGCTCCATGGCGATCTGGATCACCTGATCTTGGTAGACGATTATCCCATAGGTGTCCCTTAGGATGGACTCAAGATCGGGCGAGAGGTAGGTGATAGGTGTCAAACCATGCTTTCTTCTGATGAAGTCGCCGATATATTTCATGGGCCCCGGACGATAGAGGGCGATGGTAGCCATCACATCGCCGAAGCAGGTGGGACGGAGTTCCTTTAGGACCCTGCGCATCCCCGCACTCTCCACTTGAAAGACGCCTACCACATCCCCAACCGAGAGGAGTTCATAGATGGCTGGATCGTCAAGGTTCAAGCCCTCCGGAGTGAGTTCGAGGCCTCGCCTCTCCTTTACCAGTTCCGTGGCCTGTCTGATAACGGTCAGGGTGGAGAGGCCCAGAAAGTCCATCTTCAAGAGACCGATCTGTAGGAGGTCGTTCATGGCGTATTGAGTGATCACCCCTTCGCCCCTGATAGCCTTCTGAAGGGGGACGTACTCGGTGAGCGGTTCATCGGTGATCACCACCCCTGCCGCATGGGTGGAAGCGTGGCGAGCAACCCCCTCCAGGCTCTGGGCGGCTTCGATAAGTTCTCTCATATAAGATCGGGTCTCGCATAGTTCTCGCAGTTCTGCTGAGATCTTCAGGGCCTCACCGATAGTCGCTCCGAAGGGGATCAGTTTGGCCACTCGGTCCACATCGCCAGGTGGGAGATCGAGGGCTCGCCCCGCATCTCGGATGGCCGCCCGGGCGGCCATGGTCCCGAAAGTGATGATCTGGGCCACATGATCCGTGCCATACTTGTGCACTACGTAGTCGATCACCTCTCCTCGGCGATCCTCAGGAAAGTCCATGTCGATATCCGGCATGGAGAGGCGGCCAGGGTTCAGGAACCGCTCAAAGATGAGACCATGACTCAGGGGATCCAGATCGGTGATCTCTAAGGCGTAGGAGACGATGCTGCCCGCCGCTGAGCCCCGCCCTGGCCCTACCAGGATGCCTTGTTCTTTGGCGAACTGGACAATATCTGAAACGATGAGGAAATAGGTGGCGAAGCCCATCTCTTGAATGAGGGAGAGTTCGTACTTTAGCCGTTCTTGGATCTGGGGAGTGATCTCCGAGTACCGTTTCCTGATCCCTTCTTCCGCGAGATGAGTCAGATAAGTGTCGGCGGTGAAACCCTCGGGAACTTGGTAGGCTGGCAAGCGAAGCCTGCCGAATTCGAAGGTCACCTCACATCGCTGGGCGATCTCGATAGTGTTTGCCAAAGCCTCAGGGAACTCGGCGAAGAGAGCAGCCATCTCCTCTGGGCTCCTCAGGTGGAAGCCGCTCCCTTCCATCCTCATCCGGTTGGGGTCGTTGATTGTAGTGTTGGTCTGAATGCAAAGGAGGAGTTCATGGGCCTTGGCATCCTCGGGGTTCACATAGTGGACATCGTTGGTGGCCACTAGAGGTATCGACAGCTCCTTCCCCAAGGCTGCCAGCCCCTTGTTGATGGCCTCCATCTCCGGCAAGCCGTGGTCTTGGAGCTCGAGATAGAAATTCCCCTCTCCGAAGGCCTCTTTGTACCATAAAGCAACCTGGCGGGCCCTCTCTAGGTCCCCCCGGGAGATGAGTCGCGGTATCTCTCCCGAGCCGCAGGCCGAGAGGGCGATCAAGCCTTCGGCGTATCGGGCCAAGAGTTCTTTGTCCACGCGAGGTTTGTAGTAAAACCCTTCTAGATGGGCTTTAGTGACCAAGGTGACAAGGTTCTTGTACCCCTTTTCGTTCTCCGCTAAGAGGATGAGATGGTAGGGCTTGGCCTTTGCCTTGGCCCTTCGCTCCTTCAGGGAGCCCAAAGCGATGTAGGTCTCGCAACCCAAGATCGGCTTTACACCTTGGGCCTGTGCCGCCTTGTAGAAGGGGAGGATGCCGTACATGGCACCATGGTCGGTGAGGGCCAAGGCCCTCATCCCCAGAGCCTTAGCCCGAGAGACCAGATCATCGACCCGTGCTAGGCCATCGAGGAGCGAATATTCGCTATGAACATGGAGGTGTACGAACTCTGGCAAACTGAGACTCCGTACCGTGGAGTTACCCCAGGGTCATTATAGCACTAAAGCCCTCAGAGGTGAATAGGAACCCCCTGGATCTCTCAACTTTTAAGGTTAGAAGGTGACTCGCCAGTGGACTGGAACCGGTAATCCGACCCCTACTCACCATTCTAAAGGCCGTTTTTGACAGGCCGCTCTTTATGAGATATGCTTTTTGTATCGGGGAGGTAAGTTTGCCTGAACTGCCAGAGGTAGAGACCATTCGACGCGACCTTGTGCCCTCCATCCGGGGCCGCTCCATAGCCCATCTAGAAGTAGAATGGGAGCCCATGATCAAGGTGCCCTCCCCCGCCTCCCTCCGCCTGGGGCTTCTGGGGCGTCAAATCATCGACCTATGGCGCCGGGGCAAGTATCTTCTCCTCGAACTCTCCGGCCAGCGGACGCTGATCCTCCATTTGGGGATGACCGGGGCCCTATATGTCAAAAGCGCCCAGGGGGCGAAAGATGAATACGCTAGGGTGGTATTCCATCTGGATGACGGCCAGGAGTTACGTTTCGTTGACCCCCGCAAGTTCGGGCGCATCTTCCTGGTGAAGGATCCCCGGGAGGTGGTGGGCCATCTGGGGCCGGAGCCCCTGGCCCCAGAATTCTCCCTCCCCCAGTTCAGGAGCCTATTGGGGAGGAGAAAGGGGATGCTGAAGCCCCTCCTCCTCAACCAGCGTTTCATCGCCGGCCTGGGCAATATCTATTCGGACGAGGCTCTTTTCCAGGCAGGGTTGCACCCTCAACGTCCTGCCGCCACCCTGAGCGGCGAGGAGGTGGAGCGTCTCTATCGGGCGATTCGGGAGGTCCTCTTCCAAGCCCTGGCCGATGGGGGCTCCACTCTGAACGACGAGACCTATCGCCGCCCGAACGGGGGGAGGGGGAAGTATCAGGAGAGGCTCCAGGTTTTCCACCGAACTGGCGGCCCCTGCCCTCGCTGCGGGGCTTCTATCCAACGGATAGTTCTCGGTGGCCGAGGGACTTACTTTTGTCCCCGCTGCCAGAGGTGATGGCTTCTCACCAAAAGCGATTTGTTGTATAATCATCCCACTGGAGGCGACATGGCGGAACGGAAAGTGCGCATCCTCATCGCTAAGCCGGGTTTGGATGGCCACGATCGAGGGGCTAAGGTGGTGGCTCGAGCCCTCCGTGACGCGGGTTTCGAGGTGATCTATACCGGGTTGAGGCAGACGCCAGAGATGATCGCCGAAACGGCACTGCAAGAGGATGTGGATCTGGTGGGCTTAAGCATCCTTTCGGGAGCCCATATGACTCTCTTCCCCCGCATATTGAAACTTCTCCAGGAGAAGGGTTTAGGCGACATCCCCGTCTTGGCTGGAGGCATCATCCCCGATGAGGATCTCCTAGCCCTTAAGGAGATGGGTATCGCCGGGGTCTTCGGGCCCGGCACCTCCACCCAGGAGATAGTGGGGTTCATCAACCAGATCGTCGAGAGGGCCTAGCCTTGGAGATAGTGGAGCGGCTTCTGGCTGGAGATCGAAGGGCCGCGGCTCGCCTGATAACCCTGATAGAGAACGATACTTCTCAAGCCCCAAAACTGCTGGCTGCCCTCTACCCCCATACCGGGCGAGCCCATATCGTAGGGGTGACCGGTCCCCCAGGGACGGGCAAGAGCACTCTAGTCGGCGAGTTGACGAAAGAGATCAGGGCCCAGGGGGAGAAGGTAGGGATCGTAGCCGTGGACCCCACGAGCCCCTTCAGCGGCGGCGCTCTTCTAGGGGACCGCATCCGGATGCAGGAGTTGAGCACCGACGAGGGGGTATTCATCCGCAGCATGGCCACTCGGGGCAGTCTGGGTGGCTTGGCCCGAGCCACCAGCGATGTGGTGAAGGTTCTCGACGCTTTGGGCCAAGATCTGATCTTCATAGAGACCGTGGGGGCAGGCCAGTCGGAGGTGGAGATCGCACGAGCGGCCCATACCGTGGTCGTGGTAGTGGCCCCCGGTCTGGGAGATGAGATCCAGGCTATCAAGGCCGGACTGTTTGAGATCGCTGATATCTTCGTGGTGAACAAGGCCGACCGGGAAGGGGCGGAAGGAGCCGTGGCCACTCTGAACTATCTATTGGATATGAACCAGGCTGAGGGTGACCGGTGGAAGCCCCCCATCCTCAAGACGGTAGCCATCCGCGGCGAAGGGGTGGAGGCTGTAGTCGATGCCCTAAAAGAGCACCTGGGGTATCTCAAGGAGAGCGGCCAGTTAGAGTTGAGGAACCGGGAGCGGGGCGAGGAGGAGGTGAAGCGAATCATAGAAGAGGCGCTCTTGGGACGGTTGCGCTCTCGTTTGAGGGAAGGGGAGTGGGAGAGGATGATGCTCCGCATCGCCGAGCGGGAACTCGACCCTTACACCGCGGCGAAAGAACTATTGGAGTCTTGGGATGATCTTGGGAGAGAGGGTTAGGCTTCGGGCCATCGAGAGGGGGGATATCCTCACCTTCGTCAGGTGGTTGAACGACCCGGAAGTCCAGAGATACCTAGGACGGCCCCCTTACCCCATCTCCTTCGCGGCCGAAGAGAGATGGTTTGAGGAGCGGCTGAAGGATGAGAAAAACCGTGTCTTCGCCATCGAGACGGAGGAGGGGGTACATATCGGGAACATCGGTCTCCATGACCTCGATTTCAAAGATGGCAACGCTACCCTGGGAATCGTGATCGGCGAGAGGGAGTATTGGCATCAGGGTTACGGCACCGACGCCATCCGCACGCTTTTGAGGTTCGCCTTCCAGGAGTTGAATCTACACCGCGTATCCCTTGAGGTCTTTGAGTTCAACCAGCGGGCGATACGATGCTACGAGATGAAGGGGTGGTTAGAGAGGACCTCTTTCGGGGTGGAAAGCGCCACGACAAGATATTGATGGGCATCCTGCGCCAGGAGTTCGAAGGAGAGAAAGATGATCCACCTGACGACTGAGGCAGAGCAGATGTACGGAGAGTTGGCCATCTTCTCAGGCACCGCCAACCCTGAGTTGGCTCGAGAGATAGCCGACTACTTGGGGGTCCCTCTGCGGGAGGCGGATGTCTTTCAATTCTCCAACGAGAATACCTTCGTGCGACTCCATGACAGCGTCCGCTCCCAAGACGTTTTCCTCATCCAGCCCACCTGTTCGCCAGTGAACGATAATATCATGGAACTCTTAGTTTTTATCGATTGTCTGAGACGGGATTCGGCGGGGCGGATCACAGCGGTGGTACCCTACTACGCCTACGGCCGCACAGATAAGAAGGATCAACCGCGGGTGCCCATCACCGCGCGGCTGATAGCCGATATGATCACCGTGGCTGGAGCCGATCGTTTCTTAACCATCGACCTCCACGCCGGACAGATCCAGGGGTTCTTCACCATCCCGGTGGACGACATCACCGCCTTCCACATGTTGAGCGACTACTTCGTGGAGAAGGCGGTGGCTAACTCTGTAGTGGTGGCCCCGGACATCGGCGCTTCTAAGAAAGTCCGCAACTTCGCCGAGAAGTTGGATCTGCCCCTGGCCATCGTCGAGAAGCGGCGCGTCAGCCTGCCCGACTGTTCCAAGACGGAGGTCTTCAACCTCATCGGTGAGGTGAAGGGGAAGAACGCCATTATCTTCGATGACGAACTGGATACGGCGGAGACCTTTGAGCAAGCGGTCACCCTCCTCCGGACGGAAGGGGTCAGGGATATCTACGGCTGTGTAACCCACGCCCCTCTCTCTCCCCCGTCCACCGAACGTCTGAGGCACATGGGTCTCAAGGAACTGGTGGTCACCAACACCGTGCCTGTATCTCCTCACAAGGGGTTAGATAATATGACCGTCCTCTCGGTGGGCCCCCTCCTAGGGGAGGTGATAAGGCGGATCCACCTGGGCATCTCCGTGGGGGAGATGTTCGGCGAGTAGTCATATTAGAACATCGTCCATCTGCCATCGGCGAAGAGGACAAAGCATACGTTGCCGTTCCATAGAAGCCACCCGCCTTCAAACTGCTGTATCGCCCCGTTGAAGGTCGTCTCACTCGTCCGCGACCACCCACCGTTTTTCTCCGTCCCAGCGATCGTGCGCGCCAGCCAGCCGTGCCGACCGGTGGCCGGAAAGCAACCTAGTGGCCATGGTGGGATGGGCGTTTCTATCGACGATGCTTCTGGAAGCAGACCTGATTCGCTTGGTGGCAGTGCGATGGATAATTGCGTCAGATGTGACGACGGAGTCAGCGTGATGATTGGTGGTATTAGCAGCGCTACCGGTGTCGGTGTTGGTACCGGCATCACTGTCGGCAGCCCTGGCGTTGGCTTGGGCAGTTGTGGGGTAGGCGCTACCATAAGGGGGGCATCCAGTGGCAGACCCGATTCATCAGGGACAAAGGCCCAGGGGCCCGGGAAAACCCGCACCACAACGAAGAGGCGCTCTTCGCGCAGCCAGAGCGAGTGTGTGGCGTCACACAGGTACGCCTCGGTACCAGTAATGGCCTCAGCGGCGGCCACGGCACAGCCCAGGCGAGGCCAGACCTGTTCGTTACGCCACACATCATAGAAGCCGCCCAGCGGAATATGGGGGCAATTTGATGGCGGCGCGAGGGATGACTGAGTCGGATATAGCGACGGCGTGGGCGCTTCGGTCGGCATGGGCGTTGTCGGGGGACCCTCTGACAGAGGCGATCTCGAGGGAACGCACGTAGCTAAACTTGCCACCAGCACCATCATCAGCCCAATGACGAGCAGACGCATCCTGAAAGATCCTTCTGTGGCGAATTTCGGCTAGCGAAGGAGTATGTAAAGCAGCGGATTACCAAACCCAGGCCCGAATTTCGTGGCTGGCATAGCCTTCCACTGGGACGAGAGTGGCGAACTCATCGGTGAGTTCTCACTATGAATCTAGCACCTCCAGGCGCTCACGTCAAGGGTGAAAAAGGTATGGCAGGCCAAGTAGATGTCGGATAGCCATCTTTGACGTAGCATTTGGCAACATAGTACTAACAACGCCCCTCTTTTTCCCTCAGAGTAGCCTTGTGGTATAATATCTATTGGTGCCATGTTTAAGAATATTCTGACCAAAGTCGTTGGCGACGCCAACGAGCGAGAACTGAAGAGACTTGAGCCTATCGTCGAAGAAATCAACGCCTTAGAGTCGAAGTTCGAGGGGCTCACTGACGAGGAACTCCGGGATAAGACCACCGAGTTCAAAGGCCGTCTCTATGCCGGTGAGACGATGGACGAACTCATTCCTGAGGCCTTCGCCGCCGTGCGTGAGGCCTCCAAGCGAACCATAGGCTTGCGCCATTTCGACGTGCAACTGATGGGGGGCGTAGTCCTTCACCAGGGAAAGGTAGCGGAGATGAAAACCGGCGAGGGGAAGACCCTCGTCGCTACTTTATCCCTCTATCTCAACGGCCTGGAGGGAAAAGGAGCCCATCTAGTCACCGTCAACGACTATTTGGCTAAGCGGGATACCCAGTGGATGGGGCCTATCTACCGTATGTTGGGGCTCTCGGTGGGTTGTATCCAGTCTTTGGCCGCCGATCCCGAACGCTCATCTTTCCTCTTCGATCCCCACCATCCGGCTACCGACGAGCGGCTCCTCAACCTTCGTCCCGTCTCCCGCCAGGAAGCGTATGCCGCGGACATAACCTACGGCACCAATAACGAGTTCGGCTTCGACTACCTGCGGGACAACATGGTCTGGGACCTCTCCCAATGCGCCCAGCGGGGGCACCATTACGCCATCGTAGATGAGGTGGACTACATCCTCATCGATGAGGCCCGTACCCCTCTCATCATCTCCGGCCCCGCCGAGGAGTCGGGCGAGAACTATCTCCGCTTCGCCAGGTTGATCCCCAGGCTTCGCCCTGAAGAAGATTACACCGTCGATGAAAAGGCCAGGATCGTCACCCCTAGCGAAGATGGGATCTCCAAGATGGAGAGTTGGCTGGGCATCGACAACCTCTACTCCCCAGAGCATTACGAGTTGACCCCCTACCTGGATCAAGCCTTGCGGGCCCGAGTGCTCTTCAAGCGCGACAGGGATTACATCGTCAAGGATGGGCAGGTGATCATCGTCGATGAGTTCACCGGTCGGTTAATGTATGGGCGGCGATACTCTGAGGGGCTCCATCAAGCCATCGAGGCCAAAGAAGGGGTGCCCATACAGCGAGAGTCCCTGACACTGGCCACCATAACCTTCCAGAACTATTTCCGCATGTACGAGAAGTTGGCGGGCATGACCGGTACCGCCGCCACCGAGGCTGAGGAGTTGGACAAGATCTATGGCCTCGATGTGATGGTCATCCCTACCCACAAGCCGATGATCCGCCTCGACCAGCCAGATTTCGTCTACAAGACCGAAAGGGCTAAGTTCCGGGCGGCGGTGAAGGAGATCGAGGAACTGCACAAAAAGGGACAGCCGGTCTTGGTGGGGACCATATTCATCGAGAAATCGGAAGGGCTCTCCGACCTACTGAGGCGGAAGGGGATACCCCACCAGGTACTCAACGCCAAGCACCATGAAAAAGAGGCCCATATCATCGCCCAAGCCGGCCGTTCAGGAGCCGTCACCATCGCCACCAACATGGCGGGTCGGGGCGTGGACATCCTCTTAGGAGGAAACCCCGAGGAGTTGGCCCGGGATATGCTCCGCAAGCGGGGTGTGGAACTCACCGAGATAACGGAAGAGCAATGGGAGGAAGCTTTACGTGAGGCCGGGGCGATCTGCGAAGAGGACAAGGAGAGGGTGCTGGCCTTGGGTGGGTTGCACCTCTTGGGCACAGAGCGGCACGAGGCGCGCCGCATAGATAACCAGTTGCGGGGCCGTTCGGGCCGCCAAGGTGACCCCGGCTCCTCCCGTTTCTATGTATCCTTGGAAGATGACCTGATGCGCCGATTCGGGGGCTCTACCGTGGCTGGCCTCATGGACAGGTTGGGCGTGGAGGAGGATATCCCCATCGAGCACAATTTGGTCTCCAAGTCCATCGAGAACGCCCAAATCAAGGTCGAGGGTTATAACTTCGATATCCGCAAGCACCTCCTCGAATACGACGACGTGATAAATAAGCAAAGGCAGCTCATCTACGATCAGAGGCGGAAGATCTTAAGCGAGGAGAGTCTGCGCCCCATCATCATGGATATGGTGAGCGAGGAGTTGGGCAACCTGGTGGGGGTCTATACCGCGGGCCATCCAGAGGAGTGGGACCTGGAGGGGCTATTTAATGCCGCCCGGACTATCTTGCCCCTCCCCCCCAACTTTACCCCTCGCCGCTGGGAGGGGCTCTCTTCTGGGGAGATAGAGGAGGACCTTCTAGAATCGGCGGAGAGATACTACGACGAGAAGGAGCGACGTCTAGGACGCGAACTGATCTCCCGGGTGGAACGGTTAGTGCTTTTGCGGGTGGTGGACAACTTATGGATAAGACATCTTACCGCCTTGGACGAGTTGCGGCAAGGCGTGGGACTCCGGGCTTTCGGTCAAAGGGACCCCTTGGTGGAATTCAAGACCGAAGCCTACGGCATGTTCCAGGCCCTCATGGCTAACATTCGGCAGGATGTAGCCCGCCTCATCTACCATGCGGAGGTGGTGCGGCAGCCTGCTCCCCGCCCCATGAGGGAGGTAAGAGAGGCTGGAGCTCGACCCTCGGGAAGGAAGCCAGTGGCCACGGCCAAGGAGAAGGTGGGACGGAACGACCCTTGTCCCTGCGGTAGCGGGAAGAAGTATAAGCATTGTTGCCTCCGGCAAAAGAAGCGAGATCAGTAAACGCTATTCTTGTAAAGCGAGAGATGATGGAAAGCCCAGTGGTTGTCTTCGCCGGCCCTTTCGGCAGTGGAAAGACGGAGACGGCCATCAATTACGCCCTCTATTTGGCTGAGGAGGGTAATTCGGTCACCCTGGTAGACCTCGATGTGGTGACCACCTACCTTCGGGTTCGTGAGGTGGAGGAGAGGTTAAGGGAAAAGGGGTTGAAGGTGGTAACCCCTTCTGAGGCGGGGGATATCGATCTCCCAGCCATCACCCCCCAGATCTGGGGGGCGCTAAGGGGGCAAGATAGTCGTGTGGTGGTGGATATGGGGGGATCGGCCCCGGGCGCAAGGAGCATGGGACAGTTCAGTTCCCACCTCAAGAAAGCAGGTTACGCCATGAACTTCGTGGTCAACCCCTACCGTCCCTTCACCACTACCGTGGAGGGGATCGAAAAGGCGGGACGAGAGATCGCCCATTCCTCCCGCCTCCAGTTCACCGCCTTGGTGAGCAACCCCCACCTCATGGGAGAGACCACCTTAGAGGTGATAGATGAGGGCCATCTTGTAGCCCAAGAGGCCTCTAGTCGGCTGGGCTTGCCCATAGCCTTTCTCTGCGTTAGGGCTGACCTGGCTCGTGAGGTAAAAGAACGCTACGGCGTACCTATCCTACCCTTGAACCGTTACCTCCTCGCTCCTTGGGAGAGGCAATAAAGTGGAGGTTTGCATAGTGGCAAAAGGAACCATACTCATCGACGAGGATCGATGCAAAGGGTGTGAACTCTGCACCACAGTCTGTCCCTTCGACCTGGTGCATATAGCCAACCACTTCAACGCCAAAGGGTATCGACCCTCGACCCTCGTAGACCCCGAGGGGAAGTGCACCGGCTGTACCCTTTGCGCCAGGATGTGCCCGGACGTGGCCATCACCGTCTATAGAGAAGGAGTGTAATCCATGGCCAAGATTCTGATGAAGGGGAACGAAGCGATCGCCGAGGCGGCTATCCGAGCCGGTTGCGAGGCCTACTTTGGCTACCCCATAACCCCCCAGACGGAACTTTTAGAGTATATGTCCCGGCGGATGGTGGAGCTAGGGCGGGTCTTTCTCCAGGCGGAAAGCGAACTGGCGGCCATCAATATGGTTTACGGGGCGGCCTGCGCGGGGGCTAGGGTGATGACCTCTACCTCCAGCCCCGGTTTCAGCCTGATGCAGGAAGGGATCTCCTATATCGTCTGCTCTGAAGTCCCCGCCGTGGTGATCAACGTTATGCGCGGAGGCCCGGGCCTGGGGAACATCCAACCCTCCCAGGGTGACTACTTCCAGATGACTAAAGGTGGTGGCCATGGCGATTACAATGTCATCGTCTTGGCTCCGGCCACCTTACAGGAGGCTATCGACTTGACCATCCTGGCCTTCGATTTGGCCGATAAGTACCGCTCTGTGGTGACCATCATCGCCGACGGGATGATAGGCCAGATCATGGAGCCCGTGGAGTTGCCAGAGATAGAGCCTCCCAAGCGCCCGGAGCAGCCTTGGGCCTTGACTGGGGCCAAGGGGAGAGAGAGGAATATCATCACCTCCCTCTATCTAGGGGGCCCCAATCTGGAGGAGGTAAACCTGCGGCTGCAAGAGACCCTGGAGGAGATAAGGGCCAACGAGGTTAGGTACGCAGAGTATATGCTGGAGGGGGCTGAGATCGTCGTGGTGGCCTATGGCACGGCGGGGCGCATCGCTCAAACGGCTGTCAAGGAGGCCAGAGAAGAGGGAATCCCTGCCGGCCTCTTCCGCCCCATCACCATGTTCCCCTTCCCTTACGGGCGGCTGGATGAGGTGGCCAAGAGCGTTGATCATCTCTTGGTCTTCGAACTCAGCGCCGGCCAGATGCTGGAAGATGTGCGCCTCGCCACTCGCGACCGCTTGCCCATCCATTTCTATGGGAAGATGGGAGGCGTGGTCCCCTCGCCAACCGAGGTCTTGGCCGAGATAAAGAAGATAGCGAGCCCCTGAAGGAGAGATAATGGAGAGAAAGGCAATCCTTGCCAAGCCTGAGGCTTTAACCGATGCCCTCACCCACTACTGCCCCGGTTGCACTCACGGCACCGTCCACCGCCTCATCGCCGAGGTGATCGACGAGTTGGGAATTCGGGAGATCACCATCGGCATCGCCCCTGTGGGCTGTGCGGTTTTGGCCTATAACTACTTCAATCTGGACTTCGCCGAGGCGGCTCACGGCCGGGCTCCGGCCATGGCTACCGGTCTGAAGCGGGTCCAGCCCGACAAGGTGGTCTTCACCTATCAAGGGGATGGAGACCTGGCCGCCATAGGCACCGGCGAGATCGTCCACGCCGCCAGCAGAGGGGAGAATATCACCACCATCTTCATCAATAACGCCATCTACGGCATGACGGGAGGCCAGATGGCTCCCACCACCTTGCCCGGCCAAGTTACCACCTCTACCCCCTTCGGCCGGGATGTGAAACTAGCCGGCTACCCTCTTCGGGTGGCGGAACTTATCGCCACCACCAGCGGGGCGGCCTACGTAGTGAGGCGGATGGTCACAAGACCGGCCACCGTCGCTAGCGCCAAGAAGGCTATAAAGTTGGCTTTCCAGGCCCAGATGGCAGAGTTGGGGTTCTCCTTGGTGGAGATCCTCTCCTCCTGCCCCACCAATTGGGGGCTCAGCCCCCTGGAGGCCCTGGAGTGGGTGGAGGAGAGTATGGCGGCCTATTACCCTTTGGGCGACTACAAGGTTATAGATGAGGTGAAAAGCCTTAAATGAGGGAAACAAATATGCATGAGCAGATCATCATCTCCGGCTTTGGTGGCCAGGGAGCCCTTTTCGCTGGTCAGGTGCTCACCTACGCGGGGCTCAAGGAGGGGCGGAATGTGACTTGGCTCCCCTCCTATGGCCCCGAGATGCGAGGGGGCACCGCCCGTTGTACCGTCACCCTCTCCGATGAACCGATAGGCTCGCCCATCACCGATAGCCCTACTATCGTCATCGCCATGACCCCCCTCTCCATGGAGATGTTTGAGCCCCGGATGAAGCCCGGGGGTTTCCTCTTCGTTAACAGTTCCATAGTGAGCACCGATTCCACTCGGAAGGATGTCACCACTATACGGGTGCCGGCCAACGATATCGCGAAGGAGTTGGGAAACGAGCGGATGGCCAACATGGTCCTTCTGGGAGCCCTGATAAGGGCCACGGGGGTCATCTCCATGAAGTCGGCTGTGGCTGCGCTAGAGGAGAACCTACCGGAGAGGAGACGCCATCTTCTGCCCTTGAATGAAGAAGCCTTACGGCGGGGCGCGGAGGTGGTTGAGAAGGTACGAGGCTAGGCGGATGCTTCTCGGCCAAGTGCGGCTGGAGATCGTATCCGACGGTCGTTTCTGGCTTGACGGCGGGGCCCATTTCGGTTTAGTGCCCCGCCTCCTTTGGGAAAAGATCATCGCTCCGGATGATCTAAACCGCGTCCCCATGGCCCTCAACTGCCTCCTCATAGAGTCCTCAGGGAAGAAGATCCTGGTGGATACCGGGGTGGGGGATAAACTCTCGGCCAAGCGGAAGGAGATTTTGAACCTGGAGCGCCAAAGGGGGCTGGTGGAGAGCCTCAAAGATAAGGGGGTGGATCCCAGAGAGATAGACGTAGTTATAAACACCCATCTTCACGCCGATCACTGCGGGGGGAACACCAGAGAGGAAGCGGGAAGAACGATCCCTACTTTCCCCCAAGCCGACTACTGGGTGCAGGAGGAGGAATGGGAGGCCGTGCAACACCCCAGTGAGCGGACGCGAGCCGCTTACCTTCCAGAGAACTATGACCCCCTTCAGGAGAGGGGAAACCTATGCCTTATCAGGGGGGACACCCCTGTCACCTCCGAGGTGCGCTGTATCGTCACCCCCGGCCACACCAGAGGCCACCAATCGGTGGTGATCGAATCCGAGGGGAAGAGGGCTCTCTATCTAGGCGATCTCGCGCCCTGGGCGGTGAACATGGAAAGGTTGGCTTGGGTTCCCGCGGCTGACGTCGAGCCTCTAGTCAACATCGAGACCAAACGGCGGATACGAGAGTGGGTATTAGAAGAGGAGATCCTTCTCATCTTTGGACACGACCCCTACATAAAGGCCGGTTACCTACATCGGCTGGGGAACGAATTTAGAGTAGAACCGGTGGAGGTATAAAGGCTCTGGGAAATCCCAGAGCCCTTATCAGTTCAGGTATCCCTTCAAGAGACGGCTGCGGCTGGGATGACGGAGCCGACGCATAGCCTCGGCTTGGATCTGGCGCACCCGCTCTCGAGTGAGGCCGATCTTCTGCCCCACCTCTTCCAGGGTGTAACTGCGGCCACCGTCCAGCCCGAAACGCAAGCGAATGACCTCCGCCTCCCTAGGGGTGAGGGAGGCCAGAGCCTCATCTAACTGCTCCCCCAGAAGGGAATGGGAGGCCTCCGCTGTAGGGGGAGGGGTAACCTCATCCTCTATGAACTCGGCAATGGTGCTGATCTCCTCCTCGCCCACGGGGATATCGAGGGAGATGGGCTCGGCGGCCACTCGCGTCAGATCTGCTACCCTCCCCCGGCTTATATCCATCTCCTCCGCCAGTTCTTCCTCATTGGGCTCTCGCCCCAGTTCCTTGGTCAAGCGGCGGGAGGCGCGATTGAGCCTACTGATCTCCTCCACCACATGGGCCGGGAGGCGGATGGTTCGCCCTTGGTAAGCCACTGCTCTGCTGACCGCCTGGCGGATCCACCAGATGGCGTAGGTGCTGAAACGATACCCCCGCTCCGGATCGAACCTCTCTATGGCCCGCATCAGCCCCAGGTTCCCCTCCTGAATGAGGTCGGCGAAGGGTACCCCCCGTCCCAGGTACTTGCGGGCCACGCTCACTACCAGACGGGAGTTGGCCTTGACGAGCCGCTCCCGGGCCTTATGCCCCTCCTCCATCTCTTTAAGCAACCTCTGCCTGGTCTCGTGATCGGGTATCCCCTTCTTGAGGTGCTCTTCTGCGGCCCTCCCTCTCTGACAGCGTCGGGTCAACTCTATCTCCTCCTCCGGAGTGAGAAGGGGGATCTTCCCCACCTCCCTTAGGTAAAGGGCCACCACATTATCTGTATCCCTCTTATCTTCTTCCCGCTCTCTTATCATGGTCAAACCTCAACATCGATACCTTTAAATACATAAAACTGATGCCCAAAAAACCCTATAGATGTGCCTGGTCGAAGCCAGGAAGGAACCTCTCCAACCGCTCCTTATCTAACCTGAAGTAAACGTATACCCCTTCTTTCCTCGAGGAGAAAAGCCCCGCGTTCTCCAAAACCCTATAATGGTGCGACATGGCGGGCTTGCTCAATTCGAACACCTTTTCGAACTCTACACACCCCAACTCGTCGCAGTTGAGGAGCATCCGTACCATCTGGTATCGAGTAGGGTCAGAGAGAGCCTTGAATATCCTGATCGCTTCTGCAGAGAACTCAGATGACGCTTTTTCTTCCATAGATAATTCCAAAATTTTGGAACTACTTAAATTATAATATGGAAGAAGGCACCTGTCAACCCCACAGATGCCTAATTAGAGCCTATTGTTACACCATATTTGGAAATACGATCCCTTTTTTCGTCTTTTCTCCTATGAACTCTCCTTTTCGCTCATTATATATATACTTCCGCCAAGTCTCATGGGCCTGGGTCTTGCCCAAAAGCACCAGGGCGATATACCGAGGCCGCCGGGGAAGCGCGAGGAGCCCCATCCCTGCCTCCTGGGGGGTCCTCTGGCCTTTGCGCTGATTGCAGGGCACACAGGCGGTGACCACGTTCTTCCAGTCGGTCTCACCTCCGCGGGAACGGGGCACCACATGATCTACGGTCAATCGGCTCTTGACGGGCTGAGCGCCACAGTACTGGCAGGTATAGTGATCCCGGGCCAGGACCGTGCGGCGGGTCAGGGGCAGGAATAGGCGGCGGGGGACGCGCACGTAGTAGACGAGCCTAATCACCAAGGGCACATCGAGGGTGAGGAATTGGGACCGGATTTGGGCCTCTGTAGCCTCTATCACCTCGGCCTTCTCCTTGAGAAGGAGGACGATAGCCCGTCGCACGGTGACGATGTTGAGCGGTTCAAAGGTAGCGTTAAGCACCAAGACCTGCCCCATTGACTTGACCTCCTGTGAAGAACTCGGGGGCCAGGATTCGAACCTGGGTTAGGGGATCCAAAATCCCCTGTCCTACCACTAGACGACCCCCGACTATTTGGCAGGGGAGGCAGGATTCGAACCCGCAACCTACGGTTTTGGAGACCGTTGCTCTGCCTGCTTGAGCTACTCCCCTCTATCAAAAAGGCGTCGCTGGCCTGTCACCCCGGCGTGGTACGCCTTGCCTGCCCTGGAACGTAGCAGTCCAGGGGGGCAGGCGTGACAGGGTGGGCGCTTGCGCCTCTCCGACTTCCGCCCAATGGTATCATATTTGGGCTCTCTTTGTCAAGGCCTTGACAACCCGAACGTTTGTTCGTATAATAGTAGGAGTTTCATGGATACCATAGAGAAGGTACAGACCCTGGGCGAGGCCGCGCGATACGACCTATGCGGCGCTTGTGGGGAGAGCCATCGGGCGAAGGACGATATGGGCCGCTGGATCTATCCCGCTGCTTTGCCCGACGGCAAGACGGTGAAACTCCTCAAGATCCTCCTCACCAACGCTTGTGATAACAACTGCCTCTACTGTTTCAACCGCAAAGATCGCGACTTCCCACGGACGAGTTTCAAACCCGAAGAACTGGCCTACCTCTTCGACCAGTTGTACCGCGCGGAGATGGTGCAAGGGCTGTTTTTGAGTTCCGCCGTACGCGGGAGCCCAGATCGCACCATGGAGCAGATGATAGCCACGGCGGAGATATTGCGCAATAAGCACCTCTATAGGGGCTACATCCATCTGAAGATACTGCCAGGAGCCAGTTGGGGTTGCGTGGAGCGGGCAACGCAGGTGGCTGATCGGGTCTCTGTCAACTTGGAGGCTCCGGGGCAAAGGTGGCTGAGGAGGCTAACGCCAGATAAGGAGTTAGATGATCTCTTGGCCCCACTGCGGTGGGTGAGGCGGCTCTTAGAGGATGGAGGGGAAAGGCGAGTACGAAGGGCGGGACAGACGACCCAGTTCGTGGTGGGGGCCGCCGGGGAGCCCGACAAGGAGATCTTGCAAACGACGGAGAGGCTCTATCGGGAACTGAAGTTGGCCCGCGTATATTTCAGCGCCTTCCAGCCTCTTCCCCACACGCCCCTAGAGGATCGGCCCGCCACCCCCTTGCTCCGGGAGCACCGCCTCTACCAGACCGATTTCTTATTCCGGAAGTACGGCTTCGCCTTTCAGGATTTGATCTTCGACGAGAAGGGAAACCTACCCCTGGAGGCAGACCCCAAGATGGTCTGGGCTCTCCATCACCCCCAGTTCTTCCCCGTGGAGGTGAACAGGGCTGCGAGGGAAGAACTGTTGCGGGTGCCGGGCGTCGGCCCCAGATCGGCGAGGCGGATCATCAAAGGGCGACGGCTGGGGCGGTTGCGTACTTTGGAGGATCTCCAACGTCTAGGAGCCGTGGCCAAGCGAGCCGCTCCTTTCATCACCCTAGGCGGCAAGCGGCCCGCCTTTCAGTTGAGCCTCTGGGACCCTCTTTCTGGGAAAACCTCTGATAAGGCCAAAGCCTTGACCGCTCTTTCCCTTCCTACATCGGAACTGGTATATTATCGTTGACCATGGCCGAATTCTACAGCGAAGAAATAGAGGTTCGGTTCGATAGAGAGCCGCTTATGGAGAAGAAGCCGGGGTTGCCTTCTACCTTCACCTGGCGGGGCCAGGAGTATATCATCGTCGAGTTACTCAAAGAATGGCACGACTATCGGCTGAGGGGAAAGCCCAAGTGCCGATATGAGAAGGAGAGGGGCTCTTACTGGGTGCGCAGTTCCGAGAAGAGAGGTTCCTGGGGGGTGGGGAGGGACTACTACCGGGTGCGGACTCAGACAGGGGAGGTCTTCGATATCTACTATGACCGGGCTCCCATCAAAGAGCGGAAAGGGAGTTGGGTGCTGTATAGGAGGGTGAGAGAAGATACAACGTAGCGTCCCACATAAAGTGGGACGTTTTCATCGAGAGCAAAAAATCCCGCCGTACTTTTGGGTGGTGTCAGGATCTAGATCCTGACACCGCTTAGCTTTTCCCCTTTGATTTGGGACCTGGTCAAGAGGGGAGACTGCTTAGTCTCGCTTTCTCGTCTTCTGCCGCACATGCCAGAGCCGTTGCACGGCGGTGAGGTTGGTGAAGAAGGCGAGAACCCCCAGAGCCCAGGGCATCAATTGCAAGAGGAGCCCGGCGATGAGGGTGAGGAGCCGCTCAAGGCGAGTGAAGAGCCCTACCCTACACTCGATCCCCAACCCCTCCGCCCGGGCTCGGGTGTAGGAGACCATGAGGGAGCCGGCGATGGTGAGATAGATGAGAATGGTCTCTCTCCTTGCCGCTCGCTGGGAGTAATAGTAGAGGAGGCCCAGATAGAGAGCGATCTCCCCCCATCGGTCCAAAGTGGAGTCCAAGAAGGCGCCATAGGGGGTGGTTTTACCCCCCAATCGGGCCAAGGCCCCATCCAGAGCGTCAAGGATGCTAGCGGGGATGATGACCACCCCTCCGGGACGCTGGTAGCCAAAGGCCAAAAGGGCAGCAGCCCCCAGGGTGGTGACCAACCCCATGATGGTTAGCAGATCGGGAGGAACCCCTAGCCTATGGAGAGGGCGAACCAAGGCGGTAACGATCTTCTCCGTCCAACCCCGCGCCCATTTGCTTATCATACCACCACCCTCCCCTTCCTGGCTAGGAGTTCTCGATAATAATCCAGGAGTTGTTGAGTCACCTTGACCCAGGAGTAGCCCTCCGCCCGGGCTCGGCCCTTTTCACCCATCTTCCGCCTCAGTTCCGGCTCTTTGAGAAGGCGGATGATCGCCTGGGCCAGGGCTATCTCGTTCTCGGGCTCAACTAAGAGGCCCTCCACTTCGTTTGTGAGCACGGTGCGGTAGCCAGTGATATCGGAGGCGACGATGGCCACACCGGAAGCCATAGCCTCCAAGAGAACCATGCCGAAGGATTCGAAGCCGGTAGAGGGGGCACAGAAAAGGTCACAACTCTTATAGTAGCGGGGCAGTTCCTCATCGGGGACATACCCTATGAAACGGACGCCCCTAATCCGCTTTCTTCGCACAAAATGGACATAGGGGGCTTTGTCCTCTCTCTCATAGGCCCCCACTACTAGGAGTCGGGCTCCCGGAAACTCCTCTTTCACATAGGGAAAAGCGTGTAAGAGATACTTAAACCCCTTCCTCTTCTCCAGACGCCCCACGAAAAGGATATTTGGCCCCTCGGCGGCGAATTTGGAGAAGGGCTCTGCTTGGGCCCCAAACCGCTCCAGATCTATGCCGTTGGGGATGACCATATACTCGCCGGGAAAATATCTGCCTATATAATCGCGCACCGCTTCTGAGACCACTATCTTGCCGTCCAATTTAGCGTAGATGGGCTTAAATATCCGCTTCCCGTATTGGTAGCCGGCAGAAGATTCTCGATAGGCGTGGAAAGTGCCTACATTCACGCTTTTGGAATGACGGAGGACTATCAAAGGCAAGGCTGGGGCACCGGGCTCATGGATGTGGACGATATCAAACCGTTCTTGTTGAAGGATCTTCTTCACTCGACGATAGACGCGAGGCGAGAGGGTGATGCGCGCCTTCGAGCCGCTGAAGGGGACGGAGATCACGTTGCCGCTCACACTGATGACGTGCTCCTCAAGCGTTTCCCCCCCGGAGCAGGGAGCCAGGATCTTCACCTCATGACCCAGCCTTCGGAGGTGCTTGTCCAGGTAGAAGATATGTTTGGCCACCCCACCGGGGACAGCGTAATCATAGGGAGAGACTAAGGCTATCTTCATCCCTTCCCTCTTTCCAGGAAGGAGTCGAGGGCCCGCCTGATATGCTTGCTGGGTAGGACCACCAGGCTCTTCACCATCTGCTGGCCGGCCACCGCGTACAACTCTTGCCCCTGTCCTGCCAGAGCCAACCCTGCCAGATCCCAACTGCCCAGGCGGGTCCCTACAGGGGTGCGCCTTTACCCCTTTCAAGGGCACGGTTTAGGTGCTCCCACCCCTCACCTTGGACGCACCTCTCCATCTCCTTGTCACTTGTCCGCGAGAGCCGCCCGAAGTCCACCAAGAGCTTCATATAGTTACGAAAGGAGCGCTGCGCTGTCCCGCGCACCTCCATATCCGTAGCCCCGGGGGGCAGGACATGGCGCATGTTGTCTATAGTGTCAGCCCCTCCCCGACGCCAGAGGAGGAACAGTAGGTCGCCCACGAGGGAGGCTATGCCATAAGCCACTCTCATGGGCAGGCGTTGAGCCAGGGAGATGAGCCCTAGAAAGGGCCCATAGGTTACTAGATACGCCCCCTTCTCAACGTAACGGTAAAGTCTCGTCAGGAAGGGGGTCCTTAGGGCCAGGGGTGTGGTGTTGCTCTTTTTATCCAGCGATGAACTCCTCCAACTTCCTTCGCGCTTCGTCATCGGTGAACTGCACGGGAGGCGACTTCATGAAATAGGCTGAGGGAGCGAGGAGAGTACCCCCTAAGCCTCGGTCAAGCCCCAGTTTGCAGCAACGTATGGCGTCGATCACCACTCCCGCAGAGTTAGGAGAGTCCCAGACTTCCAATTTCAATTCTATGTTCAAAGGCGCATCGCCGAAACTTCGCCCCTCTAAGCGGATATAGGCCCACTTACGGTCTTCTAGCCAGGGGACGTAGTCGGAGGGGCCGATATAGACGTTTTTCTCACCGATGTCGTAATCCAGTTGGCTGGTCACGGCGTTGGTTTTGGAGATCTTCTTCGACTCTAGGCGGGCCCTTTCCAACATGTTGTAGAAATCCATATTGCCGCCTATGTTCAGTTGGCTAGTCCGTTCCAGCCTCACCCCTCGCTCACGGAAGAGCCGAGCGAGGACCCGATGGACGATGGTCGCTCCCACCTGAGATTTGATATCGTCTCCGATGAGGGGCAGGTTTCTCTCCTCAAAACGTCCCTGCCAATACCTCTCCCGGGCGATGAAGACGGGGATACAGTTGACCAAGCCGCAACCCGCCTCCAGGATCTGCTCCACATACCACTTGGTAGCCATCTCGCTGCCCACGGGCAGAAAATTGACCACCACATCCGTTTCCGTCTCCTTGAGGATCTGAACGATATTGGAGGTGGAGCCAGGAGCCTTAGTGATTACCTGCTTAAGGTACTTGCCTAGCCCATCGTGAGTCATCCCTCGGGAGACGGGGAGATCCATGTGGGGGACTTCGGCGAACTTGTAGGTATTGTTGGGTAGGGTGAAGATCGCTTCAGAGAGATCCTGGCCCACTTTATTGGAGTCGATGTCGAAGGCAGCGACGAACTCGATATCGCTTATATGGTAACCTCCCAAGGTAACGTGCATGAGCCCGGGGGCGAAGTCGTCCTCCTGGACCTGACGATAGAAATGCACCCCCTGAACTAAGGCAGAGGCGCAGTTTCCTACTCCGATGATAGCCACTTTAACCTTATCCAACTTCCCTTGGCCTCCCCCTCTTATTTTGACAACTTATACTATAGCAAAAGGGTAGCGGTGTCAAGGTGACGCCCTAGGTGATCGCGTCACAACCGCTCGGGATCTTCTGTCCTTACAGGATCCCATGGGAGGAGCATCTATCGAGTGCTCACCTTTTACCTCTATCATCCGTTGTCTCAGTTCATAACCTCCCCTGGCCCCTGGCTTGCCATCCCTCGACCCTGTCGGGTTTGGCCCGTCCTGGTACCCCGGCCCCTGGCCTGTCATCGCCAGGACAGGCTGGCACGCCTTGGGACAGGCGACTTGGGCCAGGGGTGGGGGGACGGGCCACAGCCAGTCCTGGTCCATTCTTCTTAGCCCTCTCCCCTGCCATCCACAGGTGGTTTCCTTGCAGGATCCCGTGGGAAAAGGTGTCGAGTCAGAGGACCATCCTCGGTGGTCACGATCTGTTGGCCTCTTAGTAAATCAGGGGAGATGCCTCCGCGAAGGTACGCTCTAACCTACCTCTTCAGAGCAGCCCACCGATCCCTAACAAGGAGCCAGGCTATCCAGAGAGGTTTGAGTTTGCCCCAGCCCACGGGCAAGGCCAATTCTCCCTCTTCATACGCCTTGGAGAAGTTGACCTCATCGATCTTGGGTTTCAAGGCCAGAAGTCGTCTGTGGCGCTCAGCCCCCTCCTCGATCTCCAAGAGATGATCGATCTCTTCTATCAACTCTTGAGCCTTGCGGATCCGTTCTTCCGCGGCCTTCATCTCTTCGGCGTCGATGAGGTCATGCTTTCTTTTTAGGCGGCTCAGCCTGAGAAGCGCCTCATAGGTGGTATCCACTATCTGCTCCCGGCTCATCCACTCCGTCTCGTAGTTGAGGGTATACTTCCAACTGGGGGATAGAAGAGCCCCGCGGTGTTCCTCCAAGGTCCGATGGAAGAGCCGATAACCATACTTTCGAGGCTGCTCGAATGCCTGGCTCCCAGGATCGAGGAAAGGGGCTAAGGGGGAGATGTAGGGGTGTAAGCGACCATCCCCGCCGAACCGCTCCAACAAAGCCCCACAATAGTCGATGGTCCCCATCACCGATTGAGGGGTCTGCTTAGGCAGCCCTATCATGAAGAAGATATCTAGCCTTTGACAGCCCGCTTCCAGGGCATGTCGTATGGTCGCTTCCACCTCCTCGTTGGAGTAGCCCTTGCCGAAGGCTCGTCTCACCTTTGGCTCGTGGGACTCCAAGGAGAACTCCAAACAGAGACGGGGGAAGGAAGAGACCACCTCCTCCAAGAACTCCTGCGAGGCTGGGGCGAAGAGTTCTAAGATCGCTTCTCCCTCCACACCCTGAAGAGAGGATAATAATCTCTGTGCGTAATCGATACCCGCCTGGCGGATATCTCCCAGCAGGAGGACAGGGCCTCGGCTAAAGCGTTTAATATCCTTGATATCCTGGGCCAACATCTCCGGCGTTCGATAGGCGGGCTTCTCCCGGCCGAAGAGGTGGCGCGAGGCGTAGGCTGAACCCCCGCAGGTGACACAGCCCTGAGTACAACCCCGACAATTGAGGCTGGCCATGATAGGGTACCCTAGCCAGTTGAAGAAAGGGGTATTGCTGGCCAAGTCGCGGTCCCGAACTACGGCTTTCACCAGGTGGCTGTAATCCAGTGCCACATGGCTCAAGTCGGGAGGCAGATAGGTGAAGGGGTTGACTTTCACTTCTCCCTTGTCGTCCCGCCAAGTGAGGTTGGCCACCCGGTCGAGAGGCTCCCCAGAGGCTAGGGCCTTCATCAGCTGTAGAAGCGGCTCCTCCGTCGAATCACCTCGCAACACATAGTCCACCTCCTGCCTAGCCACCAATTCCTGGTGATAATAGGAAGCCGAGAAGCCACCCATGATCACCGGGGTCTGGGGATGGTGACGCTTGACGATCTTAGCCACCTCAAGGGCTCCCTGGGCGTGAGGTAACCAGTGGAGGTCGATGCCGAAAGCCAAAGGGTCCAGAGAAGCGATAAACGCCTCAGCATCGAAGCCCCTATCCCTGAGCATCCGCACCGCCAGGTTGACGATGCGGGCTCGGAAACCATGCCTTTCCAGGTATTCGGCTAAGGTGGTGAATCCGATGGGGTACATCTCGAAGACAGGAGTGGAGGGCACGAGATCGCTGACGGGGCCGTATAGGATCGCCTCTTTTCGAAAGTCATAGACGCTAGGTGCATGGAGAAGCACCAGATGGGGCTTAGCCATGATCGAACCTTTCACTTTCCAAGAGCACTATAAGACGAAAGAATACCACAGGGGATGGACTGAGGCAAGATAGAAGAAGGGGGGACGGCTCCCCCCTCCCAGAGTTGGGCCAGAGGCTCAGCCACCAAGGCGATAGCCGAAGCCCCGCTCGGTGATTATATATTCAGGGTTACTGGGATCTCTCTCGATCTTACGCCGCAGGTACCAGATGTACCGCTTCACATAGCCGCTATCGACGTACTCGTCGCCCCATACTCTAGCCAGCAGCTGCTCATGGGTGACGGTGCGGCCCGCGTTTTCCGCCAGACAGACGAGCAACTCGAACTCCGTGGGAGTTAAATCCACGGGCTGGCCTCGCACCGACACCTCCTTGTGATCCACGTGCACCATCAGTTCATCGAAGATATAGACGCGAGGCGCCTCAGCCGGTTTCCCCCGCCGAGCACGGTGGAGCACCGCCCCCACGCGCGCCATCAGTTCGGCGAAACTGAAAGGCTTAGTCACGTAGTCATCGGCCCCACACTCGAACCCTTTGACCTTATCCGCTTCCTCCTCTTTGGCGGTGAGCATGATGATGGGCACCTGAGAGAGATCCCTAATACGGAGACAAGTCTCCCAGCCATCCATACGGGGCATCATCACGTCTAGAATCACCAAGTCGGGCTGATCTTTGTAGACCGATTGCAGCCCATCGATCCCGTTCGTCACCCCTATGAACCGATAGCCAGCCTTCTCCAGAGACTGTCGCAAAAGCCCGAGGAGTGTCCGGTCGTCATCGATTACCAGTATCTTCCCCCTATCATCCATCCCTTACCTCGGCTCATGAGGCTTCTTGTCCTTTCTATCCGCTAAAGGGAGGGTGAAAGTGAAGGTGGAGCCCTTCCCCACAATGCTCTCCACCCATATCCGACCCCTTTGAGCCTCCACCAGCCCTTTGCTTATGTAAAGACCCAAGCCGTGCCCATAGGCCTCGCGGGCATCGCTGCCGTTGACCCGATGGAACTTCCTGAAGATCCGCTCCTTTTCTTTGTTCGAGATGCCCAGCCCTTGGTCGGTGACGGAGATCACCATCTCCTTCCCCGCTGCCTCCGCGGTAACGGTTATCTTCCCTCCTTGAGGCGAGTATTTCACTGCGTTATCCAGGAGGTTAAAGAATATCTGAGCGATCCGATCCTCATCCCCCCATACCCTAGGCAGGCTATCGGCGTGTGGAAGGACAAACTGATGAAGAGAGGTGCTACCCTGAAGGTTCACTACTACCCTTTGCAAGAGGGGAAGGATGTCAACCCTCTCTCGTTTCAAATCCAACTTTCGAGCCTCTATCCGTGAGACGTCTAATATCCCCTGAACCAGTCTCGCTAGACGGGCGCTCTCCTCACCTATGACCTCCAACATCCTCTTCTCATCCACCTCGGCACCGGAATCCAGAAGCAACTCCACGGCGCCGCCAATATTGGTGAGAGGGGAACGTAACTCATGGGAGACCATAGAGACGAAATCCGACTTCAGTCTGTCCAGATCTCGGAGTTCCTCGTTGACGCGCCTCAACTCCCTGTTTCTCTCCTCCAGTTCCTTATAGGCCTGCGCTAGCCTCTTGGTCCTCTGCTCTACCTTCTCCTCTAACTCCCTGGTGAGTTGAAGGATCTCCTCTTCGGCCCTCTTCCGATCAGTGATGTCCCTCAGGATGAGAGAACTTCCCATGGCTCTACCATCCCTATTCCGCAGAAGGGTCTGTGTTAGCTGCACCTTCACCCGCCGGCCATCTTTGGTTATCCTCTCCGTCTCGTAATCTCTGATGTAGCCTCTTTTTTCTATCTCCCGACCTATTAACCTCAACTCGCCGCTCTTCAGGAGTTCTTGGGGGACCAATGGGCTGAAATGCTCCCCTACCATCTCCTGGGCACGGTAGCCGAAGATCAATTCCGCTCCCCTGTTCCAGGTGCGGATGACGCCCTCGGTATCCAGGCTGATGATGGCGTCAGCCGAGGCGCTGGTGATGCTGGCCAAATATCCCTCCCACTCCTGGATCCTATCCCGGGATCTCTCCTGCCCGGCCAGGGTTCCCCTAAACCAGGTGAGGACCCACCAGATGGCCAGAGGCCCCACCATCCCGTAGAAGAAGACGCTTAAGAAGAGACTCCATTGGGGCCACCGCTGGCCGGTGAAGGGGCGAAGAAATAACTGCTCCATCAGTACGGCCAGGAAGATAAGGAGTGGCAAAGCCCATCGCAGGAGAGAAAGCCAAGGGACGAGGCTCTTCCCCCTTCCTATCGCTCGACGCAACCCTATACCTCCATTCTAAAAAAATTATACCAGTAAAACGGGGAAAGCACCAAATGAAAAGGGGAGGGGCTTCGCTCCTCCTCTCAAAGGTCTACTCCATGGGTATATCGGCGAGATAGAGTCTCTTACCGCTGAGGATGAATAGCCTTCCCTTTCCCTCATCGACGAAAACGGTACTCAACTCTTGGAAAGCCTCCTCCTCTTCACGGGAGGACCGCAGTTGCCGCACGAACCGCCCTTCTTTAGTGAGTTCCACTATGCGCCCACTTTCTACCACGTATATATGATCTGTCCCTGGGTTAGTGAAGATGGCTTGAGGGTTCGAGAACCCCTCTTCCAGCCCCTCAACTACGAAGGGCTGCCGCTCCCCGGCGGTGAATTTCATGATCACTCCCTCGGCCAGGAGAACGTATATATCCCCATCTATAGCCATATCCACGGCACTCTCGAACTCCGCCTCGACTATGTAATGAAGGGGAGCGGAGTTATAATCCCGCCCTGTGGGCAAGTATTTGAAGATACGCTTAGCCCCCCCATCGAGGAGATAGAAGTTCCCCTCGAAACCCCCAGCCCTTCGTGGCTCCTGCCAACTAGCGCTCTCCACCACAGAGAGGGAAGAGAGGCCCTTCAAGGGGTCGTACTCCAAGAGACCGTCGCTCTTCAGGATAAGGAGAGTCCCCCTCTCCCGCCCTCCCCCTGGCTGTAGCCAGACGATGTCCAAGAGTTCCCCTTGCTCTTTCGAATCTATGAGGATCGCTCCCTCTGGGGGCGTCTGGAGGGTGCGGGCGGCTTCCGACCAACGGTATCTATAGAGCCGGTCCATCCCTCCATCGAGGATGTAGAGATCGTTCTCCTGGGCCACAACCCTGAGGGGCGCGCTCCTGGCCTCCGGGAACTCCAAGGGTTGACGAAGGGCCAACCTCGTCACATGGCCTAGTTCGTCCAGCCCCTCCAATACCTTCGACTCCAGCCTCTCGATGTCGGGATGGTGGGGCTTCATCCCCCCCGCCTCCTCCAAGAGACTCTGGGCCGCGGCAAGGAACTCCCCAGCCGCAGAGGGATCGGTGGCAGCCAGGGCTTGGGCTAACCGTTCCTCGGCCTGGGTCAGAATACCCTGGAAGAGGGCCTCTTGAGCCTCCCGGGCTCTCCACCGGCTAGCCCCCCAAACGCCGACTATCCCCACCACCAGAAGGAGGCCAAAGATGATAAAGAGGTTTCTCCTCTGCCTACGGGTGAGGCGCTCTCGCCTTGCCCGACGCGCTGAAGGCTTGGCTCGGGGCTCCCTGGCATACTCCTCCGGCAACATCCGCTGGGTTAAGGTCCCCAAGGCCCGGGTCAAGGCCGAAAGGCCACCTCGTAACCGCTCCCCCATATCCCCCCAAAGATCGCTCTCCTTGAGACGCAAGGAGAACCCTTGCCAGGCCTCAGCCAGTCCCTCCATCACCTCAGGGGCTCTAGCGGCCTCTTCGGAGGGGCGAGGTATCTCCGGGGAGATCTTAATAATGATGGCCGAGAAGTCCCCTCCCTCGACCAGTTCCGCCAGGTTGGCCAAGGCTTCCTTGGCTCTGGGGGCCAGAGCCTCCCCGAACTCTTTTCGGCCCACTCGTTCCGGCAGGGTCGGCGAAGAGAGCACCACTACGTCCCCAGCCTCCAAGCGGTGGTGATAAAGCCCCACCTCGGCTAACCGCTCCTCGACGCCCAAGGGGGCGAGAGGCAACCGTTCTTCCTCGGAGACCTCTTCCTCACCCCAGGGAAGGTGAGGGAAAGCCCTCATCTCCCCTTGCCGAACCACGCAAGCGAAGGCTGGCCCTCCTTGGCCCAGATAGAGGTGGTCATCGCTCAGCACCGCGCAGGAGATCCCCGCCACATAGGGCATCCCCTCGCTAACTTCTCGATTCCGCTGATAGAGGAACCCGTTGGCCGCTCGTATCCCTTGCCGGAGACCGTTGGTGATCCCTCCCGGGACCCGGAAGTATTCGTCCTTGATGATACCTACCAGTTCGCGGCTGATCTCATCTCGCCTGGGAGGGCCCGCTACCTCCACTAGGATATGAAGAGTTCCCTTGCGAGGGCGCAAGGCGGCAAACGACGGCTGCGCCGCCACTTCTAAGTTGGGAGGCCTCTCTTGCCAGACCCCCTCGATCATCCTGCCTTGGGCTATCTCCGTTCGTAGCGTCATCTTCGTTCTTCCTCTATGATCTTTCTAGCGTAGGCTAGAAGTACCTTCGCCCGCTCTGGGGGCACCCTCTTGGCTTCCAGGTACCTCTCCAGTAACTCTTGAGGAGGCATCTCCTCTCCCGCGGGATCCCGTAGGGACACCCACCGCCCGCCCAACCTCAGGCGCGGAGCCCGCTCCACCTCTTTGGAGATGGTGGCTACAAGAAAGGCCTCCCCCAAACTCTTTCGCACCTCTTTCTCCTTGATCAGGGGAGCGGCCTCGGCGGTAGTGGAGATAAGAACGCGGACTATCGCCTCCTTCACCTCGAAGTGAGAGAGGGTCTCCAGGATTTGAGACATAGGGTCCACACCTTTGGCCTCCACGCTGATGGTGACAAAGGGACGAGCCTCCAGGGAGATGAATTCCCATCTCGCTTGGCCCTTGCCTATCTCGACCACCACAAAGCCCTTCTCTTCCCCTTCCTCGCCGAAATCCACTCGCTCCATACTTCCCGCATAGACCACCGGAGGGTTCTCATTCAATACCTGATGCTTATGGATATGTCCCAGGGCCACATAATCGAAGGCCGGATTGGTGACCGCGCTTCTGGGGATGATGATCTCCTGACCCAAAATCACGCTCCTCTCCGAGCCATAGACGGCGCCAAAAACCGTCCCGTGGGCCACAAGAAGAGCAGGGATCTTCTGGTCGAGATGCTCGATCTCGTTCTCCACGATCCTCTCCCACTTCTCAGCGATGAGGGAATCTATCTCCAAGAGGCTCTTCCCTACATGCTCCTCCTTAGAGAGGAGCCAACTCCTATTCACCCAAGGGAGAGCCACCACTTGAACCAGCCCTCCTTTGGTTTCGATGACCTCTGTGCCTGGCACACCCTTCACCCAGACGTTCCTTATGGCCAAAGTATTGAAGATCTCCACCGAGGTGGCCCTGCTCGCGGCACGGGGCATATCGTGATTACCCACCAGGAGGAAGACGGGTATCTTCGCCACTGCCAATCGTCGGATTCGCTTGGCGAACTCCCGCTGGAGGGTAGGGGTTGGCTTTCGACCTTTGTAAGCATCGCCGGCGAAGAGGACGAGATGGATATCGCTCTTCAGGGCGTATTCTACCAGGGTATCGAAGGCCCGCAGAAAATCTCCCAAGCGGCTACTCAACCCCGTTCTTGGATCCAAGCGGCCGTAGTTCTCCACGCCCAGATGCAGATCCGCGAAATGTAGGACTCGAATCATACCGGCTCCAGTATACCACAGAGCCCAAAGGCCAGCAACCCCTGAAGAGAAAGCCCCTTTCAGGAGTAGAAAGGGCGCTCTTCAAGCAACGGCTTCCCCCCTACATCGGAGTGAGAGAAAAAGCATTTTTAGCCCAAGCGCCGATATCAAGGAAGCGGGTATTTCCGAGACAGGGGGCGCGGGCTGCATAGTGAGGGTATTTAGCCTGGGCCCAATGATGCGGCGTTCTTCATCCTCGGGATGGTGCGCCTATCTTCTAACCACCATTCTGCCTATCAGCCAGTTGATCACCACATTGATAAGCAAGACACAAACGACGAGCACGGCGCCGGTGCCCCACGCTGCCTGATCCGAAATGCCCTCTCGAGCGAGGATATAGAAGTGTACCGCCATGGTACGGACCGGTGAGAGGAGGGAGGTGGGAAGGCCCAGGGAGGAGCCGGCGGTAAGGATCACCGCCGCCGTCTCGCCGATGGAGCGGCCTATACTCAAGACGATACCGGTGACGATGCCTGGCAGGGCACCGGGCAGGACGACTGTGGTCACCATCTGCCACCGGGTGGCTCCCAAGGCGAAACTCGCTTGCCTCAGATCGTGGGGCACAGCGCGAATAGCCTCCTCCGAGGTGCGCACTACAGTGGGGAGGATCATCATAGCCAGAGTCAGCCCCCCAGCCAAGATCGACCAACTCATCCTCAAGGTGATAACGAAGAAGACAAAGCCGAAGAGCCCGAAGATTATGGAGGGCACTCCGGCCAAGGAATCGGTGCCGAACCTAATGAGGCGGGTGAGGGTGCTCTCCTGAGTATATTCCGTGAGGTAGATGGCCGTCCCCACCCCCGCTGGGACGGCGATTATGATGGCTACTAGGGTCAGAGCCACCGTCCCCACGATGGTAGGGAATATCCCTCCAGCGCGCCCCATGCTCTCCGGGTTCGAGAGGAGGAAGTGGATATCGACCACTGGCAACCCTCGCCAGAGGACATAGAAAACGAGCGAAAAGAGTAAAGCGAGGGTGAAAACCCCTGCCATCCAGGCCAACGCCTCAGCGACGCGTTGCGTGGTCTTGGCTGACATCGCTATCTCCTTGCAACCCTTCGGCCCACCAGGTTGGCGCTGATACTGAGAGCCATAATTATGACAAAAAGCACCACCCCGATAGCGAAGAGGGCGCGGCGGTGATCGCCAGTGGCATAGGCCATCTCCAACCCGATATTGGAGGTGAGGGTGGTCACCGACTGCAGGGGGGAGAAGGGGATAGCCAAGGCGTTCCCCACCACCATGATCACGGCCATCGTCTCTCCGATAGAGCGTCCCATCCCCAAGATAACGCTAGTCATGATGCCCGAACGAGCGGCAGGGATGACCACTCGCCAAATGGTCTGCCACTGGGTGGCTCCTAAGGCCAACGCCCCATCCCGATACTCCCGAGGTACCGCTCTGATAGAGTCCTCCGAGATGCTAACGATAGTGGGAAGGATCATGATCGCTAAGACCATCGCTCCCGCCAAGGCGCTGGGCCCAGGTCCTCCCAGATAACGCTGTATCATGGGGATCAAAACAGTCAAACCGACGAAGCCGTAGATCACCGAGGGAATCCCCGCCAGCAATTGGATAAGTGGCCTGACCGCTGCCGCCAAGGCCGGGGGGGCAAACTCAGCGGTGAAAATGGCTACCGCCACTCCCAGCGGCACTCCGAAGATGAGGGCACCAGCGGTAACCCAGAGAGAGCCTATGATCATGGATAAGATGCCGAAGGAACCACGGGAGGGCGACCAGTCGCTGCCGAAGATGAATTGCCATAAGCCCACCTTAACTATCAAGGGAAGGCCTTCCTTGAAGATGAAGAGGGTGATTAGGGCCAACGACGCCAAAGCCGAAAAGGCCACTAGAAGCAACAGATAGCGGATTATCCTCTCCCGGACCATCGCGCCCTCACTCGGCCCCCACTAACCCTTCCTCCTCCAGGATCTCTTGTCCCGAAGGGCTCAAGACGTAGTCTATGAACTCCTTGGCCAACCCTTGGGGCTCCCCCCTCACCAAGAAGAGGAAGGGGCGCACCAGACCATACGCCTCACCGGAAACCGTCTCCTGAGAGGAAAATACCCCCTCGATGCTCAAGGCTTTCACTCGCTCATCGACGATCCCCAGGGATATGTAGCCTATAGCACCTGGATCCCCGGCCACCATCACCCGCACTGCGCCATTGGAATCCTGGCGCAAGGCGGCGGGGGTGATTCTCTCGCCCCCCATTACCAGCTCTTCAAAGGCCCCTCGTGTGCCCGAGCCCTCCTCCCTGGTCACCACTGTGATCGGCCGGTCGCTTCCACCTAAGGAGGCCCAATTCTCTGTCCGCCCAGCGAAGATCTCCCTAACCTGATTCAGGGTGAGGTCAAACAGAGGGTTGGAGGGATGAACTATGATGGCGATGGCATCCCAGGCGATGACGATGGCCTCTAATCCCTTTTCTTCCTCCCTCAACCACCGGGAGGACATGCCGATCTCGGCACTGCCTGATTGGGCGGCCTGGATCCCCGCGCTGGAACCACCGCCCTGAACATTGATGGGCGCGCTCGTAGGGTGCTCCGCCATATACCTCTCCGCCAGAAGCTCAGCGAAGGGTTCGACGGAGGTCGACCCAGCCAAGGTGATCCCCTGCCCTTCCCTTCCACTTCGACAGCCAAGCAAAAACAAGAGGAGAAGCGAGATCCTAATCGCTAAGGAGATAGATCCTCGCCTTTCGTGGGTTGCCTTCGACAGCAACGATGTGATAGAATTGACCAGACTAGACAAAACGATGTCTGTGTACAAGATCGAAACCCGCCATCTAAATTTCTTTTATGGTCAAACGCAGGCCTTGACGGATGTATCTATCCAGATCGGTGAGCGTCAGGTAACCGCCCTTATCGGCCCCTCCGGTTGCGGTAAGACCACCTTCCTACGCACCCTCAACAGGATGAACGAAACCCTCCCCAATACCCATCTCGAGGGAGAGGTGCTCTTGGACGGCAAGGACATCTACGCACCAGGGGTTGACGTGGTGGAACTCCGCCGCCGAGTAGGGATGGTCTTCCAGATACCTAACCCCTTCCCCCTGTCGATCTACGATAATGTGGCCTTTGGCCCTCGCGTCTTGGCCCTGCATGATCACTTGGACGAGTTGGTAGAAAGCAGCCTCCGTCGGGCAGACCTTTGGGATGAGGTGAAAGACAACCTGCACAGGCTAGGGACGGAACTGGTTGAAGGACAGCAGCAAAAATTGTGCATGGCCCGCGTTTTGGCGGTGGAACCAGAGGTGATACTGATGGACGAACCCTGCTCTGCCCTCGACCCCACCGCGACTTTGAGGATCGAAGAACTCATCCGCCACCTGGCGGACCAATATACCATCGTCATCGTCACCCACAATATGCAGCAGGCCGCACGAGTATCCGACTGGACTGGCTTCTTTCTCCTGGGCGAATTGATCGAATACGGCAAAACAGAGGATATCTTCACTCGGCCCCAGCACCCGCGAACGGAAGATTACATCTCTGGGCGATTTGGTTGAACCCGACTCTCCCCAGCACCTAGAGGCTACCCCAGACGGCCAGTTATATACTCCTCCGTCCTTTTGTCCCTGGGCCTGGTGAAGATATCCGCGGCTAGCCCGTACTCCACCAGTTCACCTGCTCTGTCCGGAGCCACCATTAGTACCGCTGTCATATCCGATACCCTGGCCGCCTGTTGCATATTATGGGTCACTGTGATGATCGTATAGTCGCGTACTAGATGGCGCATCAACCCCTCGATCTTCAGGGTGGAGATCGGATCCAGCGCCCTGCAGGGCTCATCCATCAGTACTACCCCCGGCTCCATGGCCAAGGTACGGGCGATACAGAGCCTCTGTTGTTGCCCCCCTGAGAGAGCCAAACCAGATTCATGCAACTTATCCTTGACCTCGTCCCAGAGAGCCGCTCGACGCAGACTTCGCTCCACGATTTCACTCAATGGAGCCTTGTCATTCAGACCTCTCCTTCGTGGGCCATAGGCCACGTTCTCGAAGACGGAGAGAGGAAAGGGGTTGGGCGTCTGAAAGACCATCCCCACCCTGCGCCGGAGTTCCACCACATCTACCCCCCGCTGGTAGATGTCGATGCCATCTAAGAATACGGAGCCCTCGGTGCGAGCAGAGGGGATCAAATCATTAAGCCGATTGAAAGCGCGCAGGAGAGAGCTTTTTCCAGAAAGAGAGGGGCCGATGATGGCGGTGACACACCTCTCCCTGATCTCCATGTTGATATTCCGCAGAGCGCAAAACTCCCCATAATGAACATAGAGGTCCCGAGTGGTCAATTTGACCTCTCCGCCGGGCACTGCTTCCCCTCGCTCCTTTATCGTCTCCTGCATCCTCTGGGCGAAACTTCGCCCACCCTCAAATTCCACCCACGCCTCCTCTAATCCATGCTAAAGGGCTGAAAACCAACAAGAGCGAAGGGGAGACCCCCGCTGGACGGAGCGAGGAGCGAAGACCCAAAAAGAGGAAGGTATCTCCATCATCCGCACACTGATCATCGAGGCTAGGTCATCGGCATCCATCGACTCATTATACCACCGAGCATAAGTAGCGGTCAATGGAGAGGGTTGACGGGTCGCGCCACATTGGTTCAGGATTTCCTGGGAGCATCTATCGAGTGCTCACCTCTTCCCCTCTCTCAATTCATAACCTCCCCTGGGCCCTGGCCCGCCCGTGCTGAGCGCAGGGTGCGAAGCATTGATGCCAGGACAGGCCCCTCGGCTCTTGGCCTCTAGAAGATTCCGTGCTAAACACCCTGTGTGATCCTTTCCCCTGGGATCCTGTAAGGAGAGGATCATAGGTGCTCATCCCTTGTGTGTGGGCTGGTCAAGCAAACCCAGGATACCACATCAGGGTTCATCCTGAAGGTTCACCCTGAAGGGCTAGGTGAGCACTCTCTTATCCCCGAAAATCCTGAATCTTCTATACGCTGCTTTGCCTTGACACCCCTTCTGATGCGTGATAGAGTTGAAGTGGCCCTTCTATTGGAGGGTCATATTTAGCCTGAAGGGGTTGTCTATTGGAGGAGATCGCTAATTCTAGGAGGGAGTGGGAGGAGGGGCTTCTCAGCGAGGCCTTAGAGCGCCATCCCGAATCGAGGGAGAAGTTTCCAAGCGGCTCTGGGATCCTAGTGGAGCGGCTCTATACCCCTGCGGATGTCGATCTAGACTACTTGCGAGGCCTGGGCTTCCCTGGCCAGTACCCTTTCACCCGAGGGATCTATCCCACCATGTATCGGGGGCGGATCTGGACTATGCGCCAGTATGCGGGTTATGCTACCGCTGAGGAGACCAATCGACGGTTCAACTATCTTCTCTCTCAGGGTCAGACCGGGCTCTCCGTGGCTTTCGATCTTCCCACCCAGTTGGGCTATGACTCCGATCACCCTCTTGCCGAAGGGGAAGTAGGGAAGGTAGGGGTAGCCATCTCTTCCTTGCCGGATATGGAGGTTCTGCTTGAGGGGCTCCCCTTAGATCGGATATCTACCTCCATGACCATCAACGCCACAGCACCTATGCTCTTGGCTATGTATATCGCCGTGGCCAAAGAGCAAGGGGTGGCTCCATCCCGATTGCGAGGCACCACCCAGAACGACATATTGAAGGAGTATGTGGCCCGAGGCACCTATATCTTCCCTCCTCAGGCCTCCATGCGGTTGGTCACCGACATCTTCTCCTATTGCCAGCAAGAGATGCCCCGCTGGAACACCATATCTATCAGTGGCTACCATATGCGGGAGGCGGGGGCCACAGCGATCCAGGAAGTGGCCTTCACCTTGGCCAACGCCATCGCTTATGTAGAAGGGGCTCTGGCTAAGGGTTTGGCGGTGGATGAGTTCGCCCCTCGCCTCTCCTTCTTCTTCAGCGCCCATAACGACTTCCTGGAGGAGGTAGCCAAGTTCCGAGCTGTGCGCCGGCTCTGGGCCCGCATCATGCAGGAGCGGTTCAAGGCAGAGGATCCCCGCTCCTACCTGCTCCGCTTCCACACCCAGACGGCGGGTTCTACCCTCACCGCTCAACAGCCAGAGAATAATATGGTGCGAGTGGCGATCCAAGCCCTGGCCGCTGTCCTGGGCGGAACTCAATCGTTGCACACCAACTCTATGGATGAGGCTCTGGCTTTGCCTAGTGAGTTGGCGGTGCGGGTGGCCTTGCGGACTCAGCAGATCATCGCCTGCGAGAGCGGGATCACCAACACCGTTGACCCTCTAGGGGGCAGTTATTGCTTGGAGAGGTTGACTCAAGAGATCGAGGAGGGGGCTCAAGATTATATCGAGCGGATAGACGATCTAGGGGGGGCGGTCAGGGCTATCGAGATGGGGTTTATGCAGCGGGAGATCGCGGAGAGCGCCTACAAATATCAGCGGGAGATAGAGGAGGGGAGCCGAGTGATCGTGGGGGTTAACCGCTTCATCAGCCCCCGAGAGAGGCCCAAGAGCCTTCTACGAGTGGATCCCCAAGTACGGGAGAAGCGGATGGAGCGGTTAATCGCTTTACGCAGGGATCGAGATGGCGATGAGGTCAGAAGAGCGTTAGATGAACTTATGAGTAGGGCCCGAGGGGGTGGGAACCTTATGTCCCCCATCCTGAAGTGTGTGGAGGCTCATGCCACTTTGGGGGAGATAAGTGACGTCTTGCGGGTGGTATTTGGAGAGTATAAACCGACAGGTAGTCTTTGAGGTAAGCCCTAGAGTTCTGGCTCTGATAGCCCAAGCCATGACTGGCGAAGGAGGCGGTCGTGATAAAGAAGATCGATCATATCGGTATCGCCGTAAGGAGTATAGAGGAGACGCTGGCCTTCTATAAGACCCTTGGCCTCAGGTTGGCTCATACAGAGGCGGAGTCTGAGCAGCGAGTGGTGGTGGCTTTCTTGCCCGCTGGGGCGAGCGAAGTGGAACTGATGGAGCCCATAGACGAGGAGGGGCCGGTAGCCCGCTTTCTGGAGAAACGGGGGGAAGGGATGCACCACATCTGCTTTGAGGTGCAGGACATAGAAGCGATATTGGCTCGCCTGGAGGAGAGGGGGGTGGAACTGATCGATAGGGAGCCCCGCATAGGCACGGGAGGCAAGAAGATAGCCTTCGTCCATCCTAAAGGCGCCCATGGCGTTCTGATAGAGTTGTATCAGAAACTCCCCGATGAGAAGATACCTCCCCTGGTGGATCTGGACGCCTTGCGGGAGAGGTTGCGGCTACAGAGCGAAGCCGCACGGGAGAGGTTACGGCTACAGAGCGAAGCCGCTCGAGCGGGGATAGAGGGTTTCCTATCGGCTTTGCAAAAGAAGGGCAACGGCCGAGGCGAAGAGTAGAGACGCCGGAGAGGATAGAGTGGGGCTGAAGCGGGGGTTGGTGCAGGTCTACACCGGTGAGGGGAAGGGGAAGACGACAGCCGCCCTGGGCCTGGCTATGCGGGCCGCGGGCCACGGCTTGAGGGTCTATATCATCCAATTTATGAAAGGCTGGCCCAACTACGGGGAACTGAAAAGTGTGGGCGGCCACCCTCAGATCACCCTCCGACAGTTTGGACGGCCGGAGTTCGTGGACCCGGAGAAGCCAGAGCCGGTGGACCGAGAGATGGCCCAGGAGGCACTGCTGGAGGCGCGCCAGGTTCTCACCTCCGGCTCTTATGACCTGGTGATCCTAGATGAGGTCAATGTGGCCTTGAAGTATGGGCTGATAGAATTAAAAGATCTTCTGGCTCTTATAGAGGAGAAACCGGAGGATGTAGAGTTGGTCCTCACGGGGCGGTATGCCCCTCCTGAGGTCATCGAGCGGGCGGATCTGGTCACCGAGATGCGGGAGGTAAAGCACCCCTACCGAACAGGGATAAAAGGGCGGAAAGGGATCGACTATTGAATTGCTCTACTGGTTGATGGGTGATAGAGGAGGTCGCTAGATGGAAAAGGACGATTTCGAGAGGCTGCGGGAGAGCCGGGCCAGATGGGAGGGGACTCTTAAGGATCGCTTAGCGGACTACCCTGAGCGGAGGGAAGGTTTCTTTACCATGTCGGGGATACCCGTCGAGCGCCTCTACACCCCGGAGGAGGTGGAAGATCTGGATTACCTGCGGGACCTGGGCTTCCCCGGCGAGTACCCCTTCACCAGAGGCATTCATCCCACTATGTATCGGGGGCGGCTTTGGACTATGCGGATGTTCGCCGGGTACGGGACCGCCGAGGAGACCAACGCCCGCTTTAAGTATCTTTTGGAGCACGGGGAGACGGGGCTCTCTGTGGCCTTCGACTACCCTACCCTCTACGGCTACGACACCGATGACCCGGAAGTGGAGGGAGAGTTCGGCAAGTGTGGGGTGGCCATCTCCTCCCTGGCCGATATGGAGATCCTCTTTGAGGGTATCCCCCTCCATGAAGTGACCACCTCTATGACCATCAACGGGCCAGCGGCGGTGGTCTGGGCGATGTATATAGCCGCGGCGGAGAAACAAGGCGTCCCCCAAGAAAAGTTGGGCGGCACTATCCAGAACGACATCTTAAAGGAGTATATAGCCCAGAAGTCGTTCATCTTCCCCCCCGAGCCCTCCATGCGCCTCATCGTGGATACCTTCGAGTACGGCTCCAAATATCTGCCTCGCTGGAACACCATCTCTATAAGCGGCTACCATATCCGCGAGGCAGGGGCTACGGCGGCCGAGGAGTTGGCCTTCACCCTGGCCGACGGCTTCGCCTACGTGGAAGAGGCGGTGAAGCGGGGGCTCAAGCTAGATGATTTCGCCCCCCGCCTCTCCTTCTTCTTCAACGCCCATAACGACTTCTTCGAGGAGATCGCCAAATATAGAGCCGCCAGAAGGATATGGGCCCGCGAGATGCGGGAACGTTTCGGGGCCAAGAACCGGCGATCTTGCTGGCTCCGCTTCCACACCCAGACGGCGGGAGTCTCCCTCACCGCCCAACAGCCGGAGAATAACGTGGTGCGGGTGGCTATCCAGGCGTTGGCGGCTATCTTGGGAGGGACACAATCGCTTCACACCAATTCCATGGATGAGGCTTTGGCCTTGCCCAGCGAGGCGGCAGCACGAGTGGCTCTCCGCACCCAGCAGATCATCGCCCATGAGAGCGGAGTGACCAACACCATCGACCCTCTAGGCGGGAGTTACTACCTAGAGGCCCTCACCGATCGCTTAGAGAAGGAAGCCTACCGGATATTCGACGAGATCGAGACCTTGGGAGGCGTAGTCCCGGCCATCGAGGCGGGCTACTTCCAGCGGAAGATAGCGGAGAGCGCCTACAGATATCAGCGGGCCATCGATAGCGGCGACCGCACTATCGTGGGGGCGAACAAGTATCAACTGGATGAGCCCTTGCGGATACCTTTTCTTCGCCTGGATCCTGAAGGGGAGAGGCGACAGAGGCAAAGACTGGCTAGGGTGCGGAGGGAGCGGGACAACGAAGAGTGGAAGAGGAGGCTTGAGGCCCTGCGAGAAGCAGCAAAGGGCTCGGAAAATTTGATGCCCTACATTCTAGATGCGGTGAGAGCCTACGGCACCCTGGGAGAGATCTGCGGGGTGTTGAGGGAGGTCTTCGGAGAGTATAGAGAGCCGGTGGTGATTTGACTTTAACCGATGGCCGAAAGGAGGCAAAATGGCCAAGAGGATAGAGGTAAAGCGGGAGGAGCGCAAATGTCAGAACCGAGGGGTGGAGATAGACCTGCCCCAAGTGTACGATGATTTGGAGGCCAGGTGCATAGATGTCCTCTACGAGACCTTGAAGCCTTACCCTAAAGCCACTCGGATGTACGAGATACTGATGGGAGATCTAGAGGTGCGGGCCAACTGGGACATGGCGGACTATATCGCCGTCATTAAACTCAACTTCAACGACCATGGCGAGATCCACGCCAAGGTGGCCGCGGCCAGCGCCATCACTATGCTCAAGTTGCTGGTGGAGGCGGGGATACAGCCCGATGTGGTGACCTCGGGCGCCGGCGACCTGGATGACGCCTTCTTGGTAGTCCTCACCGGGGCCCTCCTCCACGATTTGGGGAACCAGATCCATAGGGTGGAGCACGCCCACTGGGGGGTCTATATGGCCTTGCCCATCTTGGATCGCTTGATGCCTCAGATCTACGAGGATCCGGAGCAGCGGATCGAACTGCGGAGTTTCATACTCCATAGCATCCATTGCCATGGCACGGAGCCGGAGCCCTTGACCTTGGAGGCGGGGCTAGTGGCGGTGGCCGATGGCTGCGACCTCACTAAAGGACGGGGGCGGATGGCCTTCGATTTGGGGAATATCAATATCCATACCGTCTCGGCGCTCTCCATCGAGGAGGTGTTGATCACCAAAGGCGAGGAATACCCGGTGGAGATCGTGGTCTTGATGTGCAACTCGGCGGGCATCTTCCAAGTGCAGGAGACCCTGACGGACAAGATACTCCATAGCCCTCTGGCCGGTCACGTCACCGTACGAGCCACCACTCAGCCTGAGGATAGGCCCATAGACGCCCGCATAGTCCACTCCATATCCCTCAAGGGGCGGGATTTCGTCACCACCTAGTGCTTTCGGCAAGGGGTTGTACATTGCGCGTTTTCATCGCCGGGATCATGCAGGGGTCACTTCCCGGGGTAGAGGTGCACGGCCAAGGGTATCGGGGTGCCATCCGAGATATCATCCTGGCCAGGTACCCGGAGGCCGAAATCATAGACCCCTGGGAGTTACACCCCGAGAGCCCCTCTTACGATGCTGAGAGGGGCAAGCGAATATTCTTAGAATTGATTGAGGAGGCGGGTAGAGCCGATATAGTGGTGGCCTATCTCTCCGAGGCCAGCATGGGCACGGCCCTCGAAATGTGGCGGGCTTACGAGAAAGGCCTCCCCATCCTCACCATCTCCCCTCTGGCGGAGAATTGGGTGGTGAAGTTCCTTTCCACACAGGTCTTCGCCACGCTGGAGGAGTTCAAGGCTTTCGTGGGAGAGGGTGGTTTGCAGAGGCTGGGTTGAAGCATGGCTTAGCCAAGACGACCGGCTCATAACGAGATGGGTAAAAACTAGCGGGGAAGGATCACTCCTTCCCCGCTTCTCTGTTAAGCCCTCGACCCTCTTGTTTCGTCATCGTTACGGGACAGTGATCTAGTCGCTGGTCTTGACATTTTGCGTGCTATCGTAGGTCCATCCGCTGAGAACGACGTTGTCTACGGTGAAGGCGAAGGTGGTCCCACTTGGCGCATTCTTTACTTTATCCGATTGAAGCGAGACTGTCCCATCGGCACCAGTGACTCCGGTGTCGCTATCGCTGGTCGCCCCGCTCCAATGGCCATAAACCGTTGCCCCCTCAACCGGCTGATCGGACTCGTCAACGATGGCGACCGTGGCTATGGCGTAAGTCCACAAGTTCGGCCCTCTCTGCACATCGGCTAGCTCCATATCAATCGCTGCCACGTGCATGGTCGCTTCCGCTGGTGGTTCGCTCACAGTGATAACCACATCATCTGTGGCAGTGGCACCCTCATTGTCAGCCACGGTCAAGGTGACGGTGTGAGTCCCAACGGCAAAGCTGTAGGTGAAGGATACCGCAGTGCTCAGTACCTCCTCGCTTTCCGTCCACTCATAAGCGGTGATGGTGCCGTCAGGGTCGTAGGAAGCGGAACCGTCTAGGGTTACAGCCTCTACACCATCACCATCTGAATCACTGGCCGTCTGGTCTAGACCGGCATCGGCTACTGGCGGCAGGTTGCCTGCTGGAGGCGCTGCCTCATCAGCGTCCACCAAACCGTAGCCGTACTTGCTGTCCCATCCCGCTGGACCTAGATCGTCGGCGGTTTCCTGTAACCGCAGCCGTACCTCATCGTTGATCTTGCCATCGCCGTTTGCATCAGTGATGCCGCTGGCAATGACCAGAGCAGCGGTGCCTGCTACGTGGGGCGAGGCCATCGAGGTACCTGAGCCGTATTTGTAGCAAGCTTGTTTATCTTCTTCTGTATGACATACAGGTTGGGGGTCGTGTGGGCTGTCGCTATCATTCCAAGTGGAGAACACGGCCACGCCCGGAGCAGCCAGTTCTACTTGATCGCCGGTGCTAGAAAAGCTGGCCCTCTCATCACTTGAGTCAGTCGCAGCAACGGCTATGACCGAATCATATTTTGCCGGATAAATTACGTTGTTGCCTTTGCCGCGAGGGTTGCCAGAGTTGCCGGCGGCGGCCACAATAACCACCCCTGCCGCCTCGGCGTTATCGAAAGCCAACTTCACCGTCCCGCCAGGGTCGAAGGAACTGCCAAGGCTCAGGTTAGCCACCTGCATACTGTTATCTACAGCCCATTGCATAGCGGCGATAATATCGCTCCAGTAGCCGCCACCATCATCATTCAGTACCCTAAGCGAATAGAGGGCACATTGAGGAGCCACACCGACTACTCCAAACTTACCTGTTGCGTCATCAATGCCGTTATCATTGTCTTCAGCGCAGGCAGTGCCGGCAACGTGGGTGCCGTGACCGTAGACATCCATAGGATCGTCATCACCTTGAACAAAGTCCCTTCCGCCAACATAATTGTCGTTTAGATCAGGATGGGTGTAGTCGATTCCTGAGTCAATGATGGCCACCGTCACGCCGGTGCCTTTGTTGCCGCTGGCGTGAACGGTTCCAGCACCGATACGCTTCACACCCCAAGCGTTGTCCAGTTCGGTGTCAATGGCCCAGACCTCCCTGTCCAGGTCAACGCTGGTCACGTTGGGGTTCCTTCGCAACCCATCAATGGCCCCCTCGGGGACGGTCGCGGCGATGGCAGGGACGAGGTGGTAGGTATATCTAATCGTGCCACCGATGCCTCGAACTAGCGCCTCTTCGGGTGGCCCCGGTTGGCGCGTGAAGCCGATCAGCACCTTCACCTTTTCTGGTTGCTGCCCAGGTGCCGCACCAATGCTTGCCACTGAGCCTAGCAGCAGACCTAGAACAACCACAACTGTGAGCCATCTCGGGATCTTCATCTTTGCACCTCCTCTGAGACTTATAAACAAGCCTTTGCATTCAGTATATCAGAGATCATTGACACTGTCAAGATTCCGACGACGCGTAAGCACTCAGTGCCCCAGCACCCTCTCGCTCTTGTCCCTCCTCTGCCAGATGAGGGTTATGGAGCCGAACCCCTCTAACAGTCCCTCGACCTTGTCTCGAAGGGGCATGAGGTGGGGTTTCTTCGTCTTCCACCTTCTAGCCACTTGATAGAGGATCAGTCGGCTGTCCCCCCTGACCTCCAGCGAGAATTGATGGGGAGAGCGTCTGGCCTTGCGGATGGTGAAGAGGAGATCCTCTAGTCCGGCGATGAGGGTTCGATATTCGGCCTCGTTGGAGGTCATCTCTTCCTGGAAGTCGAGGCGTTGGGTTCTACTTTTGCCATCCTTATTCCTGACCAGGAGATAACTGCCATATCCCGGCCCGGGGTTGCCCAGGCTCCCGCCGTCGAAAATCAAGGTATAATCCGTCTTTTCCCCATCAATCATCTATTTGTAGTCCTCCCGGGGCGGGTGCCAAGCATCTATAGCCTGGGTTTGTAGGTCAAGAACTCTAGCCCCATGCTCCACATTGGGCGGGATAGTAACGCCTTCGCCCTTCCCTATGACGTTTGTCTCTTCTCCCAGGGTGAATTCCATCTCTCCCTCGATGATGAAGGTGATCTGTTCGTGGGGGTGTTTATGCTTAGGCACTATGGAATGGGGGGCTAGGTCGAAGAAGGTCAACATCACCTTATCCAAGTAAACGGCGCGTCGGCTTACCCCTTCCATCGCTTGAGTTGAGGTCAGTTCATCCACTTTGAAGAAAGGCATCTTGGCAGCCTCCTCTATCCTATCACCACCAGCACTTGATCTTTGTCCACCACCTGGCCCGGGGAAACGCGGATCGCTTTCACCCTCCCCGCCCTGGGCGCACGTAGTTCGTTTTCCATCTTCATCGCTTCCAGGATTATAAGTCCCTGGCCGATCTTCACCTCTTGGCCGGGCTCGGCGGGCACGGCGACCACCAAACCGGGCATGGGGGCCTTCACCGCCACCTCCCCTGACGGAACCCTCGCTGGAGCCTCCATCAGACGCCTGGCGCGCTCGTCCGTCACGCCAATGGTGTACATCTCCCCCTCTAGAAGTATGCGGAACTCTTGCCCTTCTCGCTCCACTATCAGTTCGTAGGAACGGTTGTCTAGGAGTAGGGAGAAGAGGGAGTAACCATCGATGTTCTGGATGTCTACCTGGTGGGGGACGCCGTCTATCTCTATCTCTCTATCGCCACCCACTTCGATGTCGTAGGTCTTGTCGCCCACGGTGACCACGTATTTCACCGTTGCATAGCCTCCCATCTCCCGGCGCGCTTCCAGGGGCTCTCCCCTTCCGCCTTGCGGGATGGTATCATGGCGATAGCCCTCTGTCTTCTCTGGTAAGAAAGGAGCGCCGCGGCCAGGGCAGCCACCTCCGCGTGCTCCGCCTCCTTCTCCACCAGGGAGAAGCGCTCCTCGGCGAAGGTGGTATCTATCTGTCCGGCGATGAAGTTAGTGTGATCCAGCAGCCGCTGGTGGAAGGGGATGGTGGTCTTGACCCCTACGATGCGGTATTCGCTCAAGGCGCGCCGCATACGCAGGATAGCCTCCCCCCGCGTCTCGCCCCAGACGATCACCTTGGCGATGAGGGGGTCGTAGTAGAGGGAGACCTCGAACCCCTCATAGAGGCCGCTCTCCACTCGAACGCCGGGGCCGGTGGGCTCGCCTAGAGCCGTGATGCGGCCTATAGAGGGGAGGAAGTTGTTGAAGGGATCCTCGGCGGAGATGCGGCACTCGATAGCGTGTCCCTTGAAGCGCACGTCTCTTTGCTTATATCGCAACTTGCGCCCAGAGGCGATACGAAGTTGCTCCTTGACGATATCTATGCCCGTGACCAGTTCCGTTACCGGATGCTCCACCTGGACCCGGGTGTTCATCTCTAGGAAATAGAAGTTCTTCTCCTTGTCCAACAAGAACTCGATGGTGCCCGCGTTGACGTAGCCCGCAGCCCGTGCCGTTTTGATGGCTGCTTTCCCCATCCGACCTCGTAGTTTCTTATCCACAACGGTGGAGGGAGCCTCCTCTACCATCTTCTGGTGGCGGCGTTGGATGGAGCACTCCCGCTCTCCCAGATGGATCATGTTGCCGTGCATATCGGCCAGGATTTGGAACTCCACGTGGCGCGCTCCTTGGACCACCTTCTCCAGATACAAGGCTCCATTACCGAAGGCCGATTCCGCCTCCCTATGGGCGGAGGCCAGGGCGCCGGGCAACTCCTCGAGGCTGTTCACCAGGCGCATCCCCTTGCCTCCACCGCCAGCCAGGGCCTTGATGAAGAGGGGGTAGCCCAGTTTCTCGGCCTGGGCTAGGAGTTCATCGTCTCTCATCTCCTCGTAGGTGCCGGGTATGACAGGGACGCCCGCTTTGCTAGCCAGTCGACGGGCAGCGAGTTTGTCCCCGGCGGCGGAGATAGCCTCTGGCGGCGGCCCTATGAAGATGAACCCTGCCTCTTGGCAGGCGCGAGCGAACTCCGGGTTTTCCGCCAGGAAGCCATAGCCGGGGTGGATGGCGTCGGCCCCGCATTTCTTTGCCACATCTATGATCTTGTCGATGCGGAGATAACTATCCTTGGCCGGGGCGGGGCCGATATGGTAGGCCTCATCGGCGTAGCGGACGTGAAGCGCTGAGCGGTCCACATCGGAGTAGACCGTGGCCGTCTTCACGCCAAGTTCCCCGCAGGCCCGGAGCACCCGGACGGCTATCTCACCTCTGTTGGCGACCAAGACTTTCTGGAGCATACCATTTCCCTTCTAGGTCAGGTTTCTATACCTGATCTACCATAGAACCATCTGGCCCGTCTGATTCTCCTGAAGCAGGAGGCGGCGATTAAGATAGAAATTCGAGCCAGCCCTTTTCCAAGGGTCCTGGATCTCGGCTGTGCTCAACTTGCGAGAAGGGAAAAATGACACCGAGCATCTCCGGAAATGACAGTATCGGCTATGCGGATTTGAAGCCCTTTTTGGGTCATTCAAGCGGTCCATTAAGGGCAGGAAAGCCTTAGCTACCTCAATGCATCCTGCCCGGCTACTTGTGGCGTCGAGGCATTGTGTGGCAGAGCCGAGGATGACGTCCATAAGCTGGATGAAGTGCGACTCTTCGGGGTATTTCTGTTCCTTTTGGTGATCAGAGTCAATGAATTCGATTCTGTCTTGAAGGAACACTATTCCAGGCTCCTGCCAGGATATGCGCCAGATCGAGTGCCAGTCAAAGAAATCATTTACCTCCATGTCGCCCTTGTCGTGGAAAATCGCGGTCACCACTATATTCTGGCCGAAATAGCCTTTCAGAGTGTAGGCTAGGGCGGTTCGAAAGAAACGGTTGTAAATGCTTCTTATCCTCTTACTTCCGGCCCCAAAGGCTTTCGGGGCAAGATTGGAGAGATTCAACCCAAGAATGTAGAAATGAAAGGTTTTTTCTCGATCCCACATGACTTTTTTGACCCATTCTTTTGCGAGCAGAGTCTTTTCGTTATATACCTTGGCATCTGAACGATTGGTCAGTTGGGTGAGCTTGACTTCTCTGTGATATTGGGCTGCATTCCTTGAGTCTTGCAAATGTTGGAAGGCCACGTAATGCTTCGGCTCTGGAATGGCGAGTATGCCGATATACATCCACTTCTCCCTGAGCCTATTCTTTCGCGGCTTGATCTCATCCGCATAGAGACGCACCTCAGCAACGGCGTTTTTCTGTTCTCCGCCAAAGAGATTCCTCACCATACGCTTTCCATATTCTCAGCCTTGCTGTGGCCAGAAGATCATACCCCCAGTGAAGCCCGAAAAAAGTCTACAATGGTATATTCCCGTGCTTCTTGGGCGGGTTACTCTGCCTCTTATTCTGGAGCATCTCCAGGGCGCTGATGAGCCGGAGCCGGGTCTCTTGGGGCTCGATGACATCATCTATGTAGCCTCGAGCGGCGGCGATGTAGGGGTGGGCGAACTGCTCCCTATACTCCTTAGTCAGCCGCTCCCGCTCGGCCTCGGGGTCCTCGGCCTCGGCGATCTCTTTCCTGAAGATGATATTCACCGCTCCATCGGGCCCCATCACCGCTATCTCCGCCCTGGGCCAGGCGTAGTTGATGTCCCCTCTTACGTGCTTGGAACTCATAACGTCGTAGGCCCCGCCGTAAGCCTTGCGGGTGATGACCGTCAGTTTGGGGACCGTGGCCTCGCAATAGGCGTAGAGGAGTTTGGCCCCGTGGCGGATAACCCCCCCATGTTCCTGGCCCACTCCGGGGAGGAAACCAGGAACATCAACGAAGGTGATGAGAGGGATGTTGAAACAGTCGCAGAAGCGGACGAACCTGGCTCCCTTATCGGAGGAGTTGATGTCTAGACAGCCAGCCAAGACGGCCGGCTGCTGGGCCACGATGCCCACGGAGCGGCCGTTGAGACGGGCGAAGCCCACGATGATGTTTTGGGCGTAATGCTCGTGCACCTCGAAGAATTCCCCGTCATCTACCACCAGGCGGATGACCTCCTTCATATCGTAGGGCTTGGTGGGGCTATCGGGGACGATGGTGTCCAGAGCGGGCTCCATCCGCAGGGGGTCATCGCTGGGCTCCACGTAAGGGGGATCCTCTAAATTGTTCTGGGGTAGGTAACTCAGGAGTTGGCGTATGATCTGGATGCACTCTTCCTCGTTCTGGGCTATGAAATGAGCCACGCCGCTTTCGGTGTTATGGACCATCGCCCCGCCGAGTTCCTCGAAGGTTACCTCCTCGTGAGTCACCGTCTTCACCACGTCTGGCCCGGTGACGAACATATAACTGGTGCCTTCGACCATGATGATGAAGTCGGTGATGGCCGGGGAGTAGACGGCCCCGCCTGCACAAGGGCCCATGACCGCCGAGATCTGGGGGATGACCCCAGAGGCCAGGGTATTGCGGGTGAAGATTTCGGCGTAACCGCCCAGGCTCTCCACCCCCTCTTGGATGCGGGCCCCACCGGAGTCGTTGAGGCCGATGAGGGGCGCGCCGTTCCTCATGGCCAAGTCCATTACCTTGCAGATCTTCTCCGCGTGGGCCTCGCCCAAGGCTCCCCCGAAGACGGTGAAATCCTGGGAGAAGACGTAGACCAGCCGGCCATCGATGGTGCCATAGCCCGTGACCACCCCATCGCCGGGGTACCTCTTCTCCTCCATACCGAAGCCGGTGGCCCGGTGGGTGACGAAGACATCTAGTTCGTGGAAGGAGCCCTCGTCCAGCAGGAGGTCCAACCGCTCCTGGGCGGTCAGTTTCCCCCGCTTATGCTGGCGCTCTATCCGCTCCGGCCCTCCGCCGAGTTTTGCCTTCTCACGGAGTTTTCTTAGTCTCTCGATTTTGGGGTCTGCTGTCATTTGGCTGTCTCCCTTTACGAATATCCGGTGAGGCGGTCTAAGCCTTTGACAATAGGCAGATATTGAATTAGTTTCCTGGCGGTGATTTCAGGTGAGCGGAGTGATCGACTTTGTACGTACTCGCTATCCCTGTAATGGCGATAGTGATGTCGTCGGCGGTTACCACGGACCTCGATTTGTCCATAGTAGATGATGTCTGGGCAAGCATCTTCATCGTAGCGGGGACAGCTGGGACAAGAAATGTACTGTTGAGTTGCCTCACCTTGAGATGTTTTGGATACTACTTCTTCACAGAAGGTAATCCATTCCTCGCACGTCTCGCATCGGTATACATGAGGAGCTGTAGCCGTAAGGATAGGTATGGACGTATCCTGCGAAAAGCGATTGACTTGCTCAAACTTCCCTGGAGTTAGGCTGAACTGACCTACGCCTTCGCCAACCTCGATACCGAATATGTCTCCCCCTGAGCGAATGAGCAGAAAGTCTGGTGGCGCAACGTTTTCGACTCCTCTAAAGAGCCGTTGGATGAAGAGGAGAGGTGCAACGTATCCTATTCTTCGATTCAGGAGATACACATAGACTAGCAATTCATTCACAGTTCCGAGAGACCGTGGGAGTAGGGAGTCCATGACTCTGTATAGCCGCCTTGGCTGTCGAACCGTTATTCTTCCCTCATATGCTTCTAGTTCCAGGTAGAGTTCTCGCTCCTCTTCAGATGCAAAGAAGTGTTCTAGGTTTGCGGCTCTAAAGCTTTCCAGAAAAGCACGCTCTCCTGAATCAATAGCAAATTCACAGTGTACAATATCATGCGAATAAAGTCTTTGAAGCTTTCCTCTGACTCAGTTGCTGCCCAGTAACCCCTTCCTGTGAGGATATATAGGAGCAGATCGCCCAAGATCATCTGGCGCGCGGTCTGACCATAGTAGAGTTGGTCAGCTAGGCCCTCGTATCCGGGTACGCCGCGCAGCCTTTCACGCATTTCATGGTATGCTGCATTGACCCCGTCTAAGATGGAATCAACAATGCCTAGATGCTGGGCAGATATTTCGATACGGTGAGTTAGGTCTTCCATGCTACCCTCCGATCAGAGGCGGCGCTCTCTTTAGTAAGTCTTCCGCCAGACAAGAATGTCCTCATAGAATTCGTTTGCTCTTCTTCCGGTTCTGCGATTGACATGTCTTTGGAGCTTGTACTCCAGTGCAAAACCAAGTCGGGGGGCTATGTCGTCGTATAGGTCGTTTTTGTCATGCACAATTATGATGAGTACGCCTTGTTGAGCCAAGCTCTTGCTGACATTGGCAAAGACTTCTCTAATCCCGGTGATGTAGGCTTCTTGTGCGGCTCTTGAACTGCCCTTAGAGGCTGCTCCGATTTCCAGATCATCTCGCGTCTCGAGTTCCAAGAGCTCAAACGCATACCTATGCTGTTCGTGGTAGTCTATAAGCCCTACATACGGGGGTGAAGTAATGACGACGTCATGTGGGGGGAAGGCCACAGTCCTTGCATCGCCTGAGATGATTTGTACGCGTGCATCTGTTCGTATTTTGGCAAATTGCCTAATCCTCCGTAGCGTATCTACCAGGTATCTGTCAAGAAAATGTATCGCCTTCTTCGTGGGCCGACAAGCACGGCGGTGTTTGTAGCAGTAATAAGGTTCGCGCTGGGGCATTTTAGGAAAGTCTAGATCAAAGTGGGTAGTCAGCCTAGCGGAACGAGCTGCCCTAGAGAGGACTACCTTTAGAAGGTCTTGATACTCATAGTTTGGGATCAGTTTTCGGAAGTACAACAATTCTCGTCTAGCTCTTGAGGCGTACCACGTTCGCAGGTATTCGTTATCCGTATCTTCCACTTCTTCGGCAAACAACGGCGAATCCAAAGCCAAGTGTAGTTGCGTGCGGATGTCGTTGAATTCCTTTTCGAGTCGCTGGATGTCATACTTGTCCGTTTTTACTTTAGATAACAGGCAGTTGAACGCTGAAATGTCGCATCCAATGGATTCAATTCCTAGCGCATTTGCCTCTACAAGGGTTGTCCCCGAGCCACAAAACGGGTCACACACTACCTTGGGTTGATATTTTCTTAAGAAGATCTCTACTAGTTGAGGGATGAATTTCCCCAAGTAAGGATGCATGCGGTGAACATGCTTAGTCCGCTTGCGCTCTGGCAAGTCCTTTTCGCTCCAATTGAGGTTGAGCGTTCTCAGATCAGTCTGTGGATTCACCGCTCGAAAATTCGTCAGGGGCAGTGGTGCGGGAGCCACTTCGTAGGTTGCCTGCTCTTCCACCTTTCAATCCCTCAACTCATGATGGGCTATCACTAATCTTTGCACCTCGCTGGTGCCCTCGTATATCTCCGTTATCTTGGCGTCCCGGAAGTACCGCTCCACGGGATACTCCTTCATATATCCATAACCCCCATGGACCTGAATCGCTTTGGTCGCTGCCCACATAGCGGTCTCCGAGGCGTACAATTTGGCCATGGCTGCCTCGCGGGTGTACCGCTCTCCTCTGTCCTTCTTGAGGGCCACCTGGTAGAGGAGGAGGCGTGCCGCCTCTATGCGAGTAGCCATATCGGCGATCATCCACTGGATCGCCTGGAAGCGGGAGATGGGCCTCCCGAACTGCTCCCGCTCCTGGGCATACTTAACCGAGGCCTCGAAGGCCGCTTGGGCGATCCCCAAAGCCTGGGCGCCGATGCCGATCCTCCCCGCGTCCAAGACCTCCATCGCTATCTTGAACCCCTCCCCCTCCTCCCCCAGCCGGTTGACCACCGGGACATGGCAATCCTCTAAGGTTAGGGTGGTGGTGTTTGTAGCGCAGATGCCCAGTTTCTTCTCCGGCTTGCCGTGGGAGAAGCCAGGGGTGTCGGTGTCTACCAAGAGACAACTGAGCCCTTTATGTCTCTGGGTAGGGTCTGTCCTCACGAAGAGGACGACGAAGTCGGCCACGCCGCCGTTGGTGATGAAGTTCTTGCTCCCGTTGACTATGTATTCGTCGCCTTGGCGCAGGGCCATAGTCCTCTGGTTGGCGGCATCGGAGCCGGCTTGGGGCTCGGAAAGGCCGAAGGCGCCGATCTTCTCGAAGGAGGCAGCGGGCCGGAGGTACTTCTCCTTCTGCTCCCTCGTGCCATAGTGAGCCAGGCCATGGCAGACCAGGGAGTTCTGGACGGACATAATGGCTCCCGTGGCCGCGCAGGCCTTGGAGACCTCCTCTGTGGCCAAGACGTAACTTATAGTGTCGGCGCCGATGCCCCCATCCTCCTCGGGGACATCGATCCCCATAAGGCCCAGTTCCCCCATCTGCTTCAAGGTCTCGAAGGGGTACTCCTCCGTCTCGTCGATGAGGGCGGCCTGGGGAGCCAATACCTCACTGGCGAACTCCCGCGCCATGTCGCGGATCATCCGTTGCTCATCGGTGAGTTCGAAATCCATTGCTTTCTCCTTGGAAGTTGGATGGTCTATTGATCCTTAGTGGATGAGCCTATTCAACTGCTTGTCCATAATTCTCCAGATTCCAACTTCTGACTTCTGCTTCCTAAGCAACCCTCTCCACGCTCATAGCCACGGCCTCTCCTCCGCCTAGGCAGAGGCAGGCGAGCCCCAGTCTTGCACCTCGGTCTTGCATGGCATAGAGCAGTGTGACCAGGACGCGGGCCCCGCTACAGCCTATGGGGTGTCCCAGGGCGATGGCCCCACCATGCACGTTGACCTTCTCCCAATCCCAGCCCAACTCCTTCCCATCGGCCACGATTTGGGCGGCGAAGGCCTCGTTCACCTCCATCAGGTCGAAGTCATCTAGTTTGTAACCTGTCTTCTCGAGAAGTCTGCGAATGGCGTGGACCGGGGCGATGAAGAGCCATTTGGGATCCACGGCCGCCTGGGCATAGCCGGTGATGCGGGCCAAGGGCTCCACGCCCAGTTCCTGGGCCTTGCTAGCACTCATCACCACCAAGGCGGCTGCCCCATCGGTGATGCCCGGGGAGTTGCCCGCGGTCACGATCCCATCCTCCTTGAAGGCTGGTCGGAGTTCGGCTAGGGCCTCGAGGCTGGTCTCTCGCCGGGGCGCCTCGTCGGTGTCGAAGGTGATAGGCTCACCCTTTCGCTGAGGCACGGTGACGGGGACTATCTCCCCTTTGAACTTGCCTTCATCGATAGCCTCTATCGCCTTCTGGTGGCTTTTGAGGGAGTATTCGTCGAGTTCTTGGCGGGTGATCTTGTACTGCTCGGCGATGAACTCGGCGGACATGCCCATATGCCAGTTCATAAGGGAACACCAGAGCCCATCGTATACTGTAGCGTCGATGATAGGGGTATCGGCCATGGGGTATCCCAGTCGGTAACCCCCGCGCGCTTTGGAGAGTAGAAAGGGCCCCAGGGACATATTCTCCATCCCCCCAGCCACGATTATCTGGGCGTCGTCGGCTTGAATCGCTTGGGCGCCTATTATCACCGCCTTAAGGCCGGAAGCGCATACTTTATTGAGGGTAGTGGCTCCTACCGTAGGGGGCAACCCACCTTTAAGGGTCGCCTGGCGCGCCGGGGCTTGACCCTCTCCCGCGGAGATGACGTTACCCATGAGCACTTCGTCCACCAGGGCTCCATCGAGGCCCGCCCTCTCAACGGCGGCAGCGATAGCCACCCCACCCAGTTCCACTGCGGGGGTGGTGGATAGTGTCCCCTGGAAACGGCCGATGGCGGTGCGTGCGGCGCTAACTATGAGGACTTCTTTGTTCATCATTCCCCCTCTTGGTAATGGTTATGAGCATCACGAGACCGTGACCCTCCAGGGCGTATGATAGCAGAAAAAGGGGCTTTTGGCTAGTTGAGAAGGGGATCAGCGAGGCTCTTTTGACCGGGAGGTGCCAGTTCATGGGCACGAACGCGCAGGCCCTAGTAGTTGACAAAGGAAAGGGGTTATGCCAAGATTAGTTAGGGTATAAGCAGTAACTTATGGATATTGAGGAAGCAACTCAAGTCTTCAAGGGCCTTTCTGACCCCACGCGACTCCGACTGATTCAACTCCTGGCCCAGCAAGAGCCGGGCTCCGCGCTGTGCGTGATGGCTCTGGCTGATAGGTTGGAGGTGTCTCAACCTGCGGTCTCCCAACATTTGCGCGTGTTGAGGAATCTCGGCCTGGTGCGGGGCGAGCGTCGAGGTTTCCGCGTTCACTATTTCTTAGACAAAGATGAACTGGCGAAATGGAGGGAAATAGCCTCAGACGCCCTGAAGAAGGGTTAAGATCACGAGGCCTTGCTCAATCTGGGTGAAGATGATCTTGGCCGCCGTTCTCAGGCTACAATATTGGAGTCGGAGGTTGGGCTACTAAGCCCGCATCAAGGTAGGAGGTGAAAGCGATGTGTTGCGATGAGAGTTCGGAGTGTCAGCATCCGGAGAGGCTGGAGGGCAAGCCCGAGGAGTGCTCTGAGGAGCAGATTCGCGAATGCCACGGTGATGTAGAAAAGCACCCTTGTGAGGAGGAAACAGGTTCTCAATAGAGGGGGGATTCTCCGTCAATCTCGTCATGTTGACAGGATGCCTATCCCTTGGCTATTATGGGCTTGTGGAAGAGTTGACGCCGGGAGGAATCCGAGAAGGGCTAGCCACTAGATTTGTGGGGCAAGAGATCGTTTACTTTGAGAGCATCGGCTCCACCAATGAGGTGGCAAAAGGACTAGTCGATGAAGGCGCTCCAGAGGGGACACTGGTGATCGCTGAGGAGCAGACGGCGGGGAAGGGAAGGCTGGGGCGGCGCTGGATAGCCCCCCCAGGAACGGGCCTCCTCTTCTCCCTCCTCTTCTATCCGGATCTGACCTTGGAAGAGGTCCCTCGTCTCACTATGCTCGCTTCTCTGGCTATTGCAGAGGCCATCGAGTCGGTTACTGGGTTCCCGGTGAGGTTCAAGTGGCCCAACGATATTCTGATCCGAGGCCGGAAGGCGGGCGGGGTCTTGACAGAGGTGGGGGTTACGGGGGAGAGGTTAGATTATGTTGTGGTGGGGATAGGCTTGAACGTGAACTGGAACCCCTCTCAGGTGCCGGAGTTGGCGGGTAAGGCGACGAGCCTCTCCGAAGAGTTAGGGTGTGAGGTCTCTCGATTAGAGTTGCTTCAAAGACTGCTGATCTATATGGAGGAGGGGTATCTCCGGCTGCAAGAGGGGTACTTGCCTCATAAGGTTTTCACCTCGCGCCTGGCGAATGTAGGTGAGAAGGTCGAGGTGGTTCTACCCCGAGGCAGGGAGGAAGGCTTTGTGGAAGGGGTTAATGCTGAGGGAGCACTCCTCCTGCGGAAGGAGGATGGCACGACGGTGGGGGTGACCATGGGAGAGGTGGCCTGACCTTAGCGGTGGCAGCGATGAACCCAAAGGCCAGCCCTAGGGCTGGCCTTTTGATCTATCCACCCTCTTGCTGTACCATCATTTGCTCTTGGGTTCTAGGATGAGCAGCCCTTCTCTATTATCCTCGATCTCGTCTCTCTCCCAAAGCAGGGGGTGATATTTGACCTCTTGCCAGGAGGAGATCATGTCGCCGTAATGTTTGTGGAAGAGGACCCCTACCTGTCCCGTGGTGTGTATGCTTAAGGAGTTGGAGAAGTCTGAAAGATCTACGATGAGTCGCTGCGAGACGCCGCTTTGGACGGCGAAGATCTCCCCTATCTCCGCGGGCTTAAGGCCCTCGGCGAAGGCCGAGTAGTCGAAACTGGCCGCATTAACGGTGAATCCGGAGCCCCGGGCGGGTAGGGGGCCGCGGTTGAAGATGAGGTTGAGAGGCTTTACCACTCCTAGAGGGTGATCGAAGGTGACGGCGTGGAGCCTTCCCCAGGCCCACTCGTGGGGCGTGTCCCCGAACCTCTTACCCAAAAGGTCACAGGCCTCAGCGAAACTGCGGCGGACTATATCATCTCTCTTTTCCCGCTCTGGCGTGGTCGCGTCGTCGAACCAGGGGCTATCTGGCTCCTCCATCAGCCTCTCCAAGGCTATACGGTGCCAGGTGCGGGCACCCAGATAGTCAGCGAAGAGTTCCTCCCCCAACTCATCAGCGAAGGTATTTTTCAGCAGCATGAGGTAAGAGACCTCAAAGATCCCTGCGGCGGTGCTCTCCACCTCGTTGCGGAGGTCCCACCCCCTCAGTTGGTTCATAGCCCTCTCTTGGAGCCATCCCTCCGGTTTTGTGGCTAGTAGATAGGGCATGAATATCTCAGCGGGGATGGAATAGGTGTCGGCGTGAATTCGTTTGAACTCCTCGATGGATAAGGTTGCCTGGCTCTCCAAGAGTTTGGTCAGTCTCCGAGCCCGGTAGACCGCCCAGTCGTGGGAGATGAAGTAAGGGTACTGGTCTCCTATCACTTTGTTGTTGGCGGTGACTATGTAGTGGGTAGGGGGGTTGAAAACGTGGGGAAGTTCCTCGAAGGGTATATACCCTTCCCATTCGTACTCTCCCGTCCAGCCGGGGATGGGGATGAGCCCTTGCCCCTGGGCTCGGATGGGGATCCACCCCGGCATCTGGTAGCCGATGTTCCCTTCCCGGTCGGCGTAGACGAAATTCTGAGAAGGGACAGCCAAAAATCGCAACGCCTCTCGGAACTCCTCCCAGTTCTTCGCCCGGTTGAGCATCATAATGCTCTTGGATATCTGGTTTGGCTCTAGGGCCGTCCACCTGAAGGCTAGGGTCTCGGTTACCCCCTCTACCACGGGGGTGATGATGGGGCCGTGGCGGGTGAGGCGCACCCTCTCCACCACTGGGTCCTGCCCCTTCACCTTGATCTCCTCCTCTATAACTTCCATATCGAGCCATTGCCCCTGATATTCGTATTGGTCAGGGTTAGCGGGGTTCACCTTCTCGATATAGAGGTCTTGGACGTCAGGGCCTACGTTGGTTACGGCCCAGGCGATATCTTCGTTGTGGCCCACGATGACGCCAGGGACCCCAGGGAAGGAATACCCCTCCACGTTGAACCCCCCGCCCACCAGGTGCACCTCGTACCAGATGGAGGGCATCTGGATCCCCAGATGCATATCGTTGGCTAAGAGGGGCATCCCCGTGGCCGACTTTTGGCCGTCGATGACCCAGTTATTGCTGCCCAGGCCAGCCCCTTGGGCTCCCAAAAGTTCTCTCAACTGGCGGGCTTGCCTGAGCAGACGGTCGATGCCCGGGATCTGATAGCCCAGGGCCTCGGAGGGGATGATGAGGGGGGCATCAGCGGGGTAAGGAGGGGCCAACTGGTTCGCTTTCTCCTCCCCCAACTTCTCGATGAGGCTAGCCCGGAGAAGTTCCGCCTCCCAGTTTGCCCCCAGGTCCCAGGCCATCACCTTGCCCCAGGCGATGCTATCGGCGGGGGTCCAAGGGTCAGGTTTGAAACCCAGGATGAGGAATTCGGGAGGGAGGCTCGCTTTATCGATAAAGGCGTTGACCCCCGCCGCGTAGGCTTCGAGGATAGTGCGTGTCTCTTCATCCAGGTCGGCAGCCTCCTCTTCCGCCACCCGCCTCCAACCGATGGTTCGTATAAACTGGTCGGTCTCCAGTGTGGCCTCTCCCAGGACCTCGGAGAGGGTGCCGGAGCCAACCCGCCGGTTGAACTCCATCTGCCAAAGGCGGTCTTGAGCCGTGACGTACCCCTGGGCGAAAAAGAGGTCTTCAACGTTTTGGGCGTAGATATGGGGGACGCCCCATCTGTCCCGATAGACCTCCACCGGGGCTTTCAGGCCGGCCACCTGTATGGTGCCCTCAATGGTGGGGAAGGAGCGGCGTAGGAGAAGATAACCGGTAACAGGGACCACCACGATGACCAGAAGCAAGAACGCTCCTATGCCAAAAAGGATTCTTCGCAGCCACTTCATTGTGAACCCCCATCATGATATCCGCTAACTCAAACGGTTTATAGCACGCCGGAAGGGGGAAGTCAAGGGGGGATAACCTATCAACAGCCCATAGATTATGTTATACTCTTAGTATGACTCGTTTCCCAGTGGGGAAGTTGCCGGCGGAGGTTCTAGCCCGTCTCTTGGAGAGGTACAGGATCGAGGATGAACGGGTGATAGTGGGGGCTCGCATCGGAGAGGATGCGGCGGTGATCGATATGGGGGAGAGGTACTTGGTGGCCAAGACAGACCCCATCACCTTCGCCACCGATCACATCGGCTGGTACGCGGTCTGCATCAACGCTAACGATCTAGCCACCATGGGGGCTACCCCTCGGTGGTTCTTGGCTACGCTTCTCCTTCCCGAGGGGAAAACGGACGAGGCGTTGGCCGAGGGGATATTCCAGGAGATGTACCAGGCCTGTCGGGACCTTGGGATCTCCCTAGTTGGTGGCCACACGGAGATCACCTATGATCTGAACCGCCCCGTGGTGGTGGGGCAGATGCTGGGGGAGGTGGAGAAGGATAGGTTGGTCACCACCGGAGGTGCCCAAATAGGTGATCTCCTCCTCCTCACCAAGGGGATAGCCGTTGAAGCCACCGCCATCCTGGCCCGGGAAAAGGAGGCATATCTCAAGGGAAAGGGCTACAGCGAAGCCTTCTTGGAGCGAGCGAAGGGTTATCTTTTCTATCCGGGGATAAGCGTGCTTAAAGAGGCGCTATTAGCCCATCACACGGTTCCAGTGCACGCCATGCACGATCCCACCGAAGGGGGCCTAGCCATGGGGCTCTGGGAGTTAGCCCAGGCAGCGAAAGTGGGGCTCCTCATCGAGGGGGATGAGGTGGTCGTTCTCCCGGAGTGCGAGAGGCTCTGCGCTGAATTTGGGCTCGACCCCCTGGGAGCGATAGCCTCGGGGGCTTTGATCATCGCGCTCTCGCCAGAGGATGGCGATGAGTTGAAGAAAGCCTTAGAGAGGGAGGGGATCCCTTGCTATCTCATAGGAGAGGTTGTCCCTCCGAAGCAAGGTCTCAAGTTGCGAAGGGGAGGCCGGACCTTTGACCTTCCCCTTTTCACCAAGGATGAGATCGCAAAGGTCTTCACCTGGAAGAACTTATGAAGGAGAGTCGTAACTCTAACAAATTGATGGGCCTCGACGCTCGGGAACTGAACGAGTTGGGAAACGCCTACGTTGACCAAGGAATGTGGGATAAAGCGTTGGAGTGCTACGAGCGTAGCCTCTCCTTGAGGCGGGAGGCTAAGGATCGCCGAGGCGAGATGGTGGTTCTCAACAACCTAGGAGCCCTCCACCATCGACACGCTCTCTGGGATGAAGCCTTGCGATGCTACCGAGAAAGCCGCGAGATCGCCCACAAACTAGAGGAGCGAGAAAGTGAACTAGCGATCCTGGTGAATATGATCTTCATCCATCTCACCCGATCTGATGTTGAGGATTTCTCACCACTGGCCGATGAGGCGGAGGAACTGGCCCAAGCCTTGGGAGGTTGGGCGTCCCTCTCCATACTACATTGGCTTCGAGGGAGGCAAGCCCTCGCCTCCGAAGCCACAGAAGAGGCTATGGCTCACTATCGAGAGGCCCTCCATTATGCAGCGCAAGAGGGGGCGGGAGCCTTAGAGGAGATGTTGCGCCACGTAGATGAGGAGGTGGACCGGCTTCTGGCTCAGGATTCGCCAGGGTTGGCCCTCGTTTTCTGCGATTACCTCCTCGTTGCCTGCGAGGGTATAGAAAGGGTTCGCGATCACCTGGCAGGGAAGCGGGAAGGGTTGTTATCTCCTCCACTCCTCTCTGGTAGGGAAGGAACTGGAAAGGAGAACTAGGCCCCGGATGGAAGTCGGGATGTTTTTGCCAACTCCCATCCTGAGAGTATGCAGATGGTGGTCATGGTGATAGCGGAGACTACGCACCAGCTGCAGATGGCTTTGAGGACGAAGAGTTCGAGGTAGGTCAGGTAGGCGGAGAAGGCTACGCCGAAAAGCGAGGAGAGGAAAATGACCAGGGTGATCTGTCCACTCCTCTTGCCCCCCCACCGGAGCCCCACCAGATTCAAGGCAAGGATAAGAAGGTAGGCTGCTACCCCCACGACGGCTAAAGGCACCCCTAACAAATAGACATAGGGGCTAGCGTTAACTTCTTCGCACTCCCCTATGGGACAGAACATCTGTTGGCTCACTCCCAACTCGAAGAGGGCCATGTATCCAGCGACAAGAAGGCCCAGAAGCGCCAGCCCTGATGATGCTAGCCTGCCCCGGTACTTGCCAGGCCGGGGGCGGAACCTCTCTCTCATTTGGACAACTCCTCCTAAAGGCTTTGAGAAAGCCCGCATCTTGGTGCGGGCCTTAGATCAGGGCCAGGATCAACCACACTCCCAAGATGGTGAAGAGGAGAGCGGTGAGGAGTTTCACGGCACCAGCCTGGGCGCGGAAGAAGAGAGTCAACTGTCTGGAAGTCGTTCCATAGAAAGTTAAGAGGAAGACGATGACCAGAGGTAATATGAACATCAGGTTGTATAGGATAAGATAGGCGACGGCGTGGCCTCGCAGTTCGGGCACGCCGGTGACGAAGATGATGGTGGGGAGGTAGACTTGGCCGGTGCAGGCCAACTCCAGGAGGGAGACGAAAAAACCGGTGACGAAGGTGGCCGAGATGAGGCCGGACATCTTCCTTCTCTCCCTGATGGTCTGATGCACTTGCCTCTGCAGGGCTTGAGGCAACTTCAGACTGATATCCTCGATTCTCCCTTGACGGATCCTGTAGAAATCGTAGAGGCTCAGGGCCACTAACAGGAAACAGAGGAGAGCGGCGAGGAGATAGATGATGCGGGAGAAGATCTTGATGGCTCCTAGCGATTGGAGAAATCCCAGGACGCCCAGCCCGACTAGAAGATAGGTGAGGAAAACGGCGGCGGTGAAGGAGACACCGACGAGGAGGATCTCCCTACCCTTGCGCCCCATCAGGGCTAGATAGGAGACGAAGAAGATGATGGTGGTGAAGGCACAAGGGTTGACCCCGTCCAGAAGGCCAGCGCCCAGGACGGTCAAGAGAGTGAAAGAGCGGAACCGCTCAATTATGCTGGCTCCAGCCCCTTGCTCCTCTTGTATCTCTTTCCAGGGAGCCCCGCTCTCCTCTTGCGAATACTTCTCGATCAACTCCTCAAGGCTCTCTGCGTTTATCTCCTCGCCTATGAGGTAGTCATCTCCCACGAAGATAGCGGGCGCGGTCAATCGGCGTTCGGCGGGTACCCCATACCTTTCGCCCAAAGCCTCATTGAGGGTCATACGCTCCTTGAGGTCAAAACTCTCCACCTGGAGGTTAGGGTACTTCTGCTCTAAGTAGGCTAGATCGTAAGAGACGCGGTCGCACTCTATACAGCCGATCTGGTAGAAGTAGGCTAAGGCCACAGGGTAGGGTGGCCCCTGGGGGAGAGGGCAAACATCGCTCTCCTCAGGGCAGGGCGTGGGCTCCACCGAGGGCGTTGCTATGGTCGTGGGCGCAGGAAGGGGGGTATCTGGGGAGGGGAAATCACAACCTCCGGCCGCCAAGTGCTCTTCGATCAACCTCTCCAGCCGCGCCCTTATCTCTTCCTCTCCAACAAGCAGTTCGTGGCCTATGAATATCGCCGGTATCTGCGATGCTGAAAATCCGTACTCGCCCTCCAAGCGAAGCATCACTTCGTAGTTCTGGGGCACGGATATGTCGAACCGTCTCACCTCTAATTGTTCCCCATACCTTTGGGATAGTGGGGTGAGGACTTCTTCCTCTACAACCTGACAATGGGCGCAATCTTGGGCGTAGAAGAGGAGGAAGCGGACAACGGGCTCTTGAGCCCTTGCTGGGAGGACAAGAAGTAGGAGGCTGAACAATAGAAGGGCGAGCGACTTCATTAACATCCCCCCTCTACCGATGTTGATGAACGACGCCAAAAGAGGTTTCATCGTTCACTTGGCTAGTTCCTGCTCTATGACCTCTTGAAAGACTTCGAAGGGCTGTGCCCCGACAATGGATTGATCGCTGATGAAGAAGGAGGGAGTGCCCTGAACTCCGGCTTCCTGCCCGGCTTCGAAATCCTTCTTGAGTTTTTCCAACCATTCCGGTTCCTTTCCCTCTTCAGGGATCAAACAGGAGGTGAATTGTTCGGTATCTAGCCCTATATCTTGAGCATACCCTTCGAAGAGCTCCATGAAATCCGGATTCCCCGACCACTCCTCTTGCTGGGCGAAGAGGGTATCGTGCATCGGCCAGAACTCATCTTGTTCCTGAGCGCAGATGGCTGCTCCAGCGGCCACAACGGCTTGCTCGTGCACCGGAAAGTTCCTGAAGATAAGGCGTACTTTGCCGGTGGCGATGTAGTTCTCTTCGATGAGGGGCAGGGTCTCCTGCACAAAACGGGCGCAGAAGGGGCATTGGTATTCGGAGTATTCGATGATAGTCACCGGGGCATCGGGGGAGCCCTTCACGGGGTCGCCTTCCGCGGTTAGGCTGGGCCAGGTAGGGGTGGGAGCAATGGTGGGAGGCTCCGGGGTGGCCGGTCCACAGCCGGCCGAGATTCCCATCAAGAGTGATATGATCAGGATGAGAGGTAGGAGCATCGAGGCTTTACTTCTCAATAACATTTTCTATCCTTTCTATCCTTTGAGTAGTGAATTGAGGCTATGGAGCACCTCAAGACTTGCCTTCCCCCAGGGCTGAGATGGAGATTCCACCGTTGGCTCGACAATGGCAAGAGAAGCGACCCTTCTCTACCATATGGTTACTCTCCAGTTGTATGGTCACATGATCGATGCCGAACTCTTGGGCCAAGGTTTGGCAAAGGGTGGCCAAAACCTCCTGTTGTCTTTCCCCATCGAGATCATCGCTGACCACCACGTGACCGCTCATAGTTTCGAAGTCAGAGGTTACGCTCCAGACGTGAAGGTCGTGGACGGAGGCTACCCCTGGAATCTCGGTCATGCGACGCCCTAAAGCGGTCAGGTCGATGTGGGATGGGGTCCCTTCCATGAGGATATCGACGACGTCTCGAAGGAGACGCACAGAGCCATAGATTATGAGGAGCCCGATGCCCACGCTCACCAGGGGATCGGCCAGCCACCAGTCGAAGGCCAGCATCACCACGCCGGCCACTATGGCCCCCACGGAGCCCAAAGCGTCTCCTAGAAGATGTAAGAACGCCCCCCTGATGTTGAGCCCTCCTCCTTCAGAACGAGCCAGTATCCAAGCCCCTGCCAGATTGACGATGAGACCTAAGGAGGCGATAGTTAGCATGGGGAGGCTGCGAACCTGGGGGGGCTCCATGAAGCGGTGGAACGCTTCGTAGAAGATATAGAGGGAGATGAGGACTAAGGTCACTCCATTGATGAGGGCAGCCAGGATTTCGAACCGATAGTAACCGTAGCTCTTCTCTGGAGTGGCTGGGCGGCTGGCGAACCAGACGGCGAAGAGGCTTAACCCCAACGCCCCGGCATCGGTGAACATATGCCCAGCATCGGAAAGGAGGGCCAGGCTGTTGGTGAGGAGGCCCCCTACGATCTCGGCCACCATGAAGGCTAAGGTCATGGAGAAGACGATGGTCAGTTCTCGCGCCCCCCGACCGCGATGGTGCTCATGCATCTTTTGGCTCATTTAGTCTCGTCGTAGAAAGACGGTCATGCGGTGAATGCCGCCCCAAAACTGAGCGATCTCTGGTGCGAATTCCGTCTCTCGGGCTAGCCATCTCTCCATTTTTGGGGCTGTTCATTTCCCTCACTGATAGCGAAAGGCGATGTAAACAGATGACAGAGAGGGGGCTTTTGCCCCCTCTCATAAATATACCTTACCCTCCCTAATGTGTCAAGGATAATATGGTGAGGGGCTTAGCCACCCCTAAGAGGCTCTCTCCTGAAGCGCGGCGAGGCTAGATTTCCGAACTGCGGCGATAACCCCCTCCTTGAGGGAGAGCCAGGGGCTGGTCACGCAGACGGCCGACGGTTCCGTGAGCCCGATGAAATCTTCGGTAACGGCATCTAGGGCTTGGAGAAGGGTAACCTCTCGGATGACGTGCATCTGTCCATGGATAACAAAGGGGCCTACATAGGCCGTCACCGGGCGGGCCACCTTGTGGACGGTGATGAACTCCCCGCTGATGACCTTCGTCTCCTCGATAAGCCAGCCCATGATTATCCCCTCTTTGTTCACGATCAAAGAGGGTACGGCCAGGGGACGAGTGCCCGGCTCAGCGGCCAGGGGGCGGATGGAGGCCTCGGTAAGGGAGAGAATGAGCCGAAACTGGTCGTTGAGGACGTCCAAGAAGCGTCGAGGCGGCCGCGTTACTAGCGTTCCTTTCATCTCATACGAATCTGAGTAGAGGGCTACCTCATGCTTTGCTTCGTCCGAGGCTTGGCGGTTCATAGGTTTCTCCTGGGTATAAGAATCCATCTATTTATCATATCATTATAGCACCCCCTTCTCAACAAGGCAAAACGATGAGAAGAGCATTTCCCTTAGCCGACGAGGGATAGAAAGAGAGTCCGGGCCGAAGAGCCTGCGGAAGGATAATAGTCTATCGCAGCTCCTGCCCAAACTCTCTTCTCCAACTCTACCCTAAGAGCGAATGTTTGACAAGCCTTACTTTGGTACCAATTCTCTTGTCTTGGCCAGGCTGGCTACTCGTCCGGGTGAATGTGGACTCCGAAGCCGAGTTCCGGGATGTGAAGCGGGCCTTGGAGGTGGCGGCTGCGGGAGTCACAACGTCCTCATGAGTGGACCTCCTGGTGTGGGGAAGACGCTTCTGGCTCGTGCTCTACCCACCATCCTTCCCCGGATGACTATCGAAGAGGCTTTGGAGGTGACGAAGATCTATAGTGTGCGGGGGCTTTTGCCAGAGGGGACGCTTCTCATTGTGCAGAGGCCATTCAGATCTCCTCATCTTTCATCCTTACTGGGAAGGGGCTGCTCTTAGCGAGAGAGCCCGAATAGACCCTTTCCTTCCTCAATGTATCCCCTCATGCCCCAGGGCTGAAAGACTACAAGGTGCTCTCCCACCTATCTCCTCTCCCCTACCCACCCAAGGTTGTTGAAAGATGGCGATAAAGCATATTCACTTGCTCAAGGTAGCGAACTTTTTTCTAGCAACGCTCCTCCCAGGGCCGCCGAGTCCTGGTGTTGAAGGCTCATGGACGCATAATGGGCGTCGTCATCTCATCCCCTTTCTTGGGGGAAAAGATCATTTGGCTCTCAGCCTGTCAAGATCCATACTCCGGACAACATGGCAATACCCAAGGCGAGGTCGGCCACTGTGGGGGAAGGGAGTTCTGCTCTGTGCCGCTTCGGGTTGAAAGCACGGGCCTGGGCAGCGTCCACGATCTCGTCCCCATGGCGCAAACAGTTGATGACCACGGTCATGGCCAGCGTCTTGAGCGTCGCCAGCCTCTCCCTGCGAAAACCTCCCCGTAATCTTATGGCCTGGTACACGCTGTCTATCGTCTCCTGGATCGTGGACAACATATTAAAGGCTGTGCCCAGGGCAAAGCCCAGTCCCTTCAAGCCAGCCGCCTCAAATAGATGGGTGATCTCGACCACGGAAACAGCGTTACTGAAGGTGGTCATAGCGAGCATGATGACCACTCCCCGCAACGCCATCCCCAGCCCAATCCAGAAGCCTTGGCGGGAGAACCCCAGCCCCAACAGGGAGAAGTCCTTGTCACCGATGAAGAGGGGACTAAGCAGTAGGGTCGAAGCGATGAGAAACCAGAACCTCCGGCGGCACAGGGACCTCAGGCTGCCTTTGCAGAAAAGTGCAGAGAAGGCGATCACCACCCCCAGGAGGACGAATACCCTCATCCCCGAGGCAAGGATGGCCAGGACGACGGCCCATACCAAGAAGGCAAGATGTCCCCAAATACCGAAGACTGTTCGCCTTCCACTGAAGGCAATCTTTTCCAATATCGGAGCCCTCTGTCTGTCTCTAACGCCCTCTACCTCGCCAGCCTGACCTGCACAGCCCTTCCTAGTTCCCAGGCAACGCACCCCGCCATGCCGCCCACCACAATGCGGACGAGTAGCAAGACGGCGATGGTGACGAAGACATACCCCGTCTCGAATCCCAACGCCTGAGCCCCTGCATGGAGCAACCCTAAGTAAACTTCGTAGATGCCCTTACCCAGGAAGACGTAGGAGGCGAAGAATTTATGGAAAAAGGTCCACACCACCGCCAGGGAGCCAGCGAGGGCGAACCCCCAGCGGCTCGGCCTCCTGGAAAGGAGAAGCCCCAGCTCAGCCAGCAGGCTCTCGATGATGATAGCCAGCATGGGGGATAGCCTCGCGCCGCCGATGCCGAGCACCTTCAGGATAGCGGTGATAACCCCTATCATCACTACTGAGCCACGTTTGGGCACGAAGAGACGCCCCACCAAAGCCACCACCATCCCCAGGCCGGTCATTATGGTGCCCACTCCGATAAAGGGGGTGGCCAGGGGTGGGAAGATTAAGTGTAGATATGAGCCCGCGCTGATCTCTAGAGCCCCCCAAATGGCCCCGAAGATGGCTACATAGACCAGCTCACGCACTGTAAACCTCACTTTATGCCTCCTTCTGGCTTAATGTTCGCTGGGGACACTTCTTAAAAGGGACTTCAACCTGAGTCTATCAGCGACTGGCAAGCGAGGGACGCCATCGGCTACGATATGGCCATTCTCCAGGACGAGGATGCGCTGGGCGTAGCGACAGATGAGTTTGTAGTCGTGAGTGATGAGCAAGATGGTCTGGCCCCCTTTGTTGAGGGCCACCAAGAAATCCATGAAGCGGCTCAGGTGGCCCCAATCTTGCCCCATGGTCGGCTCATCGAGGATCAGGAGTTCTGGCCGTAACGATAGCACCGCGGCCAAGGCGGTCCTCTGCTGCTCGCCGCTGCTCAGGGTATAGGGATCTCTCTCTTGCAAAGCAGCCAGGCCTGTAGCCTCCAACACCTCTTGATGACGTTCATCCGAAAAGAGATCAAAATTGCGAGGTCCAAAGGCCACTTCATCGGCTACGGTGTTGGTGAAGATCTGGAGCAAGGGGTCTTGGAGCAATAATCCTGCTCGACGCCCCAGCTTCAGATTACGGGCTCCATCACTCCAAGCCACCCGCCCCTTTTGAGGCTTGAGCAGACCTGCTATGATCTTCGCTATTGTACTTTTGCCACTCCCGTTATCGCCCACGAGCGCTACTAGCTCTCCGGGGTAGATGGCCATATTCAGCCTTTGAAGGAGAGACCCCGAACCGTAGCCAAATTCAACATCTACGAGTTCCACCAGCGGCTCTCGGGCCCTGGGATGGCTGACTAAGCCTACGGGGAGGGGAGCAGAGCACCCAAGCCTGTCCCCCAGGGGGGGCCGCGGATAGCGAATGCCCAGTTGGGAGAGTAACTTCTTCCGTCCAAATACCTGCTGAGATGGACCATCAACTACCAATCGACCTGCCTTCATGATGAGTACCCTATTGGCTAAACCTTCCATCTCTTGCAGCCGATGCTCCATCACCAGGATGGTGATACCCTGTTCACGATGCAGCCGATCTAGGGTATCCAAGACCAGTCTGGTGCCTTTCAAGTCGAGGTTAGAGGTTGGCTCATCGAGCACGAGGATCCGGGGTTGCATGGCTAGAATGGAGGCTATAGCCACCCGCTGCTGCTCACCTCCTGAGAGGGTATTGACCCTTCGCCCTTGAAGGTGCTCTATGCCTGTAGCCCTCACGGCGAATTCGCACCGCCTAGCCACCTCAGTGGCCGGCAGACCCAAGTTTGCGGGGCCAAGGCTCACCTCCTCCTCAACGGTGAGACAAAAGAGCTGCGTGGCCGGGTTTTGGAAGACAAGCCCCACGTGAGTGGCCAGCTCGGAGATAGGGTGCTCCTTGGTCGATAGCCCATCTACTATCACCTGGCCAGACATGGTGGCTGCAGAGGAATGGGGTATCAGCCCGTTCAGACAACGGGCCAAAGTGCTCTTGCCACAGCCTGAGGACCCAGTTAGCAGAGCGAACTCGCCCTCCTTGATGTGGAGCGAAAGACCGTCCAAGGCCCTCTCTCCACCGTAATGGACCGATAGGCGATCGAGATGGATCATGGGCTAAAGAACTCTTCCAGGATCAGCCACGGTAGGGCATCTCTGTTCTTTGGGGTGACTATCCTATGACGTAACTCGGCCTGTGGGAGATGTCGGCGCAGGTCGTTCAGGAGCTCATTGCGCACGACTAGGAGCGTGTGACAGGGGGTCTTCCTTTGTAGATGGCGCAGGATGGTCACGAAACCCTGACCTTGCTCCAGTTCCAGGGGGCCGATCTCATCCACGATGAGGAGGTCGCAGCCGCTGGCTAAAGCGCGTTGAAGGATATCGCACGCCCAATTCAAGGAGGTCAAGTCGAAACTGTACCGCCCTATTCGCGGCCCGCCTAGATCACTATCGGCTTGGGCCAAAACGCTTCTCTCACCACTCCCGGCATCCACCACCTCAAAGCCTACCTTGGCACCACTCTGGTCGAATAGGGCTGGGGTCAATACTCCTGCTAGACGATACCCCTCTCGTGAGGCGATCTCCACTACCCTCTGGCAGACGGTCGTTTTCCCCACACCACGTTGCCCTGTCAAGAGCATGACATATTTGGACATATAGGATGATCCTTTGGCTAGATGCCTGTCTAGAGAGAGATACCCTGGTCTAGGAGCAGATAGCGACAATATTCGAGCCAATCGATGATCGCCTGGATCTGCCCATTGCGAAAGCGAAAGACCAAATGTTCGAAATCCTTGTCGCTGGCCTCCTCCTGCAAGCGGGCTAATCGGCGACGACAAGCCACTATCTGCGCATCGATGACCCGCCCCGCCATCTGCGGCCCTAGAGGTTGAGCTAGAAAGAGTTTGGCCAGGAACTCCACCCGCATCAGACGAGGAGTGGCGATGGGCGTCTCCAACCATCGCAGAAAGGCCTCTCGTCCTGGCGGGGTAATATGATATATTTTCTTGGCTGGACGATTCTCCTGCACCTCTCTCCGTCCCTCTACGTAGCCCAGTGTCTCTAATTCCTTAAGTAATTTATACATCTGGCTCCTGCCTAGATACCACACCCTCCCCAACGGGGAGGAGGTGAGGTTCTGGTAGAGCTCATAGCCATGCATCGGCTCCCGTGCGAGGGACCCTAGGAGTAGGAGTTGCGGAGATGATTCTATCTTCGCTATGCTCATAGTGAATACTCACTAAGTGACTATCTTAAATCATAGCGCAGACCTCACGGTTTGTCAAGTGCACTCCGCAGGTGAGCCAAGAGATCGTGACCAGCAATGAAGGGCTGTGGTCACGATCCGTTATGAGGAGAACTCATGGGGATCGATACCACGAGGGAAACCAAGGAATGAAAGGCCCTAACAAGAGATGTGGCGCCCGTGTAAACGAGCGATTTGCATGATGGGCGCGAGAACAAACGAGACAAACCCTACCGAACAGCGGCTGGCTCGCCACCGCCTCGCTAGCAAAGGATATGGGGCCTCAAATCGGCACTACCTATGTTGCAAAGCGCATGGACCTGCTCAGTCACCTGAATCATCCATGCATCACTTGAGAGCACGAGCAACTTGTTACGTGTGCGCGTCCTCAACCGGCCCGTAGTGCTCCTCATAGAAGGCATGGATCGCTTCTGGTTCGGGGATGGCACACCTTTCCCACGCCTCGATCACCGGCTTCAGGTCCGCCTCGCCCGTCTGTCCGGCGAAGAGGGTGCGGAGGAATTCTGTCCGCTCAGCGATGTCCCGCTCGTAGAACTCGATGATCTGCTCAGGGCTGTAGAAACGCAGTAGATTGAACCGCTGGCGGAAGTTGGTCATCCCATGCTTCTCTTCTAACTCCCTCGGGTCGGGGATCAGGTAGCCGAAGACTGGGTGCGCGATCCAATTCTGAATCCTGCGGTGCTCCACTAAATCCACCAACCCCTTTGAATCTTCAACCGTTATCTTCTCCCCCTGGCCGATGTAACGCGGGTTGCCTTGAGCATCCAGGTCTGGCTGACCGGTGGCCTCATCTATCCTGATGCTCGGTTTACCTTTCTCATCCAAGGCTAGGATCTGGCTGCCATTGATGTCATACTCGCTCACGTAGCCAGTATTGACGATGAGGAAGACTAGCCTACCATCAAGCCCCAGCCCCAAATCAGAGTACATCCTTAACTTGGCCAGCGCCTGACGCGATTGCTCTCCGGCCATGAAGTCGGTGGCAGCATAGGAACGAATGCGAGTGCCCGGTACCTTGCCTGCTACGGCGGAGGTAACTATCGATTCACACGCTGAATCCAAGGCCACAGCCATCGCTGGGTCGATCACTCGGAAGATGGGATCCATCACATCAAAGCGTCGGAAGGAGAGACATTCGGTCTTGAGCCATTTGGCCAGGCCAGGCGCCCAATCAGGGTTGAGTTCGGAGAACTTGAAGATGAAACGCCCGTTGGTGGTGCCGCTCTTGGCGTAGCGCGTACACTGTAGCGAGCCGATCCCCTCGCCTGGTATCTGGCGTGGCACCTTGACCTCGTGGCCGGCGATCTTCTCTACGCGATACTCAACCCCTCCGCAATCGATATTCATGGCCAGCACGATGGGATGCGAGCCCTGGGGGTAACTCTCGCGCGACTTCATCAGGCCAGGCCACTCGGGGCTCTCCTCGGTCAGCCCTTCCGATTTGGCGAAACTAGCCGCCTCGAGGCCGATGATCTGCACCTTGGTGATCTTACCGTCCTCGTAGTAGGGTTTACCCAGGCAAGCGTCATCCTGTTGCAGGGTAGGTCCTACCGTAAGAGTGGTCTTACCGGTGCCCGAAAGACCCTTCAGGATGCGGTCCTCGGTGGCGCCGGCATGATAGGAGATGAACCCATCGACCTCGCCTCGGTTCCAGACCAGGGTCAGGTTGGGCTTCTTGTAGGCACCGCCGAAGTAGTCCACGCGTAGACTCATCACCCGCCGCAAGTCGCGCTCCATCTCCGTCAGGTCGTAGAGGGTCAAAGGCTCGTCAGGATCGAAATCGGGCCAGAAGGTGCGGATTTCGGCCACCGTATCATCAGGCAGTCGCTCAGGCACTATGTAGTTCCAGCATTGAACCTCCATGTCCTCCTCCGGAGGGTAGATCATCTTCAATCCCATCCAGGCGATGTAGGCGGTGTGAGGGTTTTCTAGGCTAAAGGTGATACGCACGCCAGTCTTGTAGCCCGCCTCCCCCTGGATACCCTCCTGTACCAGCACTTTGCAACCCTTGAGGTAGCGCTTGACCACATCGTAGAGCCTAAGACCTATCTCGCGTTCGAATGGCCTCTGCCCCCTACCCAGTTTATAGCCTTCTGGCACCATGTAGAAAGCACGATCGGGTCTCCGTCCAGCCTGAGTGCTGGCGAAGAGGTACTGGTTATCCCTGGTGATGACGTAGTAGGGCGCGAGATACTCAATGAGCCAGGCATCGTCGGGGTTGCGGGTGACCCGCTCAGGATCGAGCGCGAGGTCGTCCTCGATCTGGATATGCTTCGCCATCAGGATCCCCCATAAGTTGAATCTATAGTTGCAGTAATACTCTACTCAACGGAGATCGATAAGTATGAGCGAACAGACCCAACACCCCTGCAAAGATAGGGGAGACAACTAGCCTGGAACTACCCTCTGCCTAAGACAAGCGAAAGTAGAGCCATACGGATGTAGAGACCGTTCCTCACCTGCCGGAAATATGCCGCGCCAGGATAGGAATCCACCTCTGGATCTATCTCATCCACACGGGGCAAGGGATGCATCACCACTGTCCCTTCCCTGAACTTCTGAACCAGGGAATTGTCCACGACGTAGCTTCCCTTGAGCCTTTCGTACTCTGCGGGGTCTTTGAAGCGCTCCCTCTGAATCCTGGTCATGTACAAGACATCGCTCTCCAGGGCAGCGGCAGCGAGATCTTCGCTCTCCGCAATCTCGACATCTCTAGCCCGAAGCCTTCGTGTGATCTCCTCTGGCATGGCCAGTGCTGCTGGAGAGACGAAAATCAGCCGGACCTCAAAAAGGCCTAACAGTGCGGAGAGGGAATGGACCGTTCGACCGTGTTTGAGATCGCCTACCAGCGCTACGGTCAGATCCTCTAGGTGGCCACATTCCTTCCAGATGGTGTAGATGTCCAGGAGGGCCTGGGTCGGGTGCTGTCCGGCCCCGTCCCCGGCATTGACCACTGGAATGGAAGCAGCCTGAGCAACCTCCTGCGCTGAGCCTATCTGGGGGTGACGGATGACGATCAGGTCGCAGTATTGCTCCACCGTACGGGCGGTATCCGCTAAAGATTCTCCCTTGGCCGCGGAAGAAGCGGTCCTCGCCTGGGCCACACTGATCACCTCTCCGCCCAAGCGGTGCATCGCTGCCTCGAAGGATAGCCGTGTGCGGGTGCTTGGCTCGAAGAAGAGGGTTGCCAGAAGGTAGCCCTGCAAAAGATCCAGGCTTCTCTTCTTCATCTCATCCCCAAGCCTTTCCGCACTCTTAAGGATCAACCACACCTCTTCCTTGGAAAACTGCTCGGCGGTCAAGATATCTTTACCCCTAAGATCCCCCATGTTCACCTCCTCAAGCAGTCAACATATCGACGATTGAACCTAGAAGGCTTATCCCCTCTTGGATCTCCTCGGCTGAAAGCGCGCAGAAGGGTAGCCGCAAGAACGTACTACCATCCTCATCGGGGAAGAAACCCCTGCCCTCGCTCAATCTCACTCCCTCCTCCTGCGCCTTAGCCTTCAAGATAGAAATATCTACCTCGGACGGCAAATACACCCCTATGAAGAAACCGCCCTCGGGTTTCGTCCACTGAGCCTGAGGCAGATATGCCTCCAGAGCAGAGGCCAAAGCCTCGAGCCTGGGTCGGTAAAGGCTCTTCAATCGCTCGATATTGGGGCCCAGCCATCCTCTCTGGCAATACTCATACACCATCCCCTGACTGAGCATATTCGGGGTTACATAGGTATCCTCCGCTATCTTGGCCAGCTTCTTGACCACCTCTTCCGGCCCTATCACATAGCCGACCCGCATTCCAGGACTGAGGACTTTACTAAAGGATGAAAGGTGCAGTACCTTCCGCGAGCCTAACGAGAAGATGGCAGGAACCTCCTCACCCCAATATCTTAGGTCCCGATAAGGGCTATCCTCCACAATCCAACAATCGTGTCTCTCAGCCAATTCAACTAGTTTATCCCTCTTGGCTAGCGAAGTAGTAGTCCCGGTTGGGTTCTGGAAGTCGGGAATAATGTAGAAGAACTTGGGCTTCTCGTCTTTCAGCTGCTTCTCGAGGATCTCGCCCTCAAAACCATCGGGCTCAAGTGGTACCCCCGTCACTCGCAGCCCTGCCCGCCGAAAGAGGGTGATAGCCCGATCGTAGGAAGGTCTCTCCACAAAAACGACGTCTCCAGGCTCGGTCAGCAGCCGACTCAAGAACTCCAGAATTTGGAGTGAACCATTGCTGACCAGCACACACTCCATGGCTACGCCGTATCTCTCAGCCAACCATCCCCTCAAGGGGACAAAGCCTGCCGCTGGGTAGTATTGAAGCACAACCGAGCCCTCCCGTTCAAGAACAGCCTTGGCGCACTCCTGGAGCTGCTCTATGGGAAAGGCCTCCGGGGGAGGAACGCCTCTAACGAAGTTGAGCGCCTTTCTTCCTTTGTCCGGATTGACACAAGTCATGTCAGTTTCCTTCAAAGAGTGATCTTGGTCCCCGCCTCGCCCTGCAAGGCCTCCCAGGCCCTCTCCAAGGAAGCGATAATACAACCCGCCTTTGCCGCTACCCTGGGCTCAATCCTCCTTGTGCCCTCTTGGCAAGGGTGGCTGCTCTCCCGTCTCGACAGCCTATCATGGCGGGTTCTTTCCCCAGGATTAAGAGTTTTGGGAGAGGGCCTCATCGTCACTCTGGTGGCCCAGGCGCCGGAGCACGCCCTCCAGCGCCTCGATCAATCGGGCGTTCTGAGCCTGGTCGCCGACTGTGATACGGAGGCAGTTGGGCAGATCATAACCGGCACAGGGCCGGACAATGATGCCTTTCTCCAGCAGCCGTTGCTGTACCGTTGCCGCCTGCGGCCCGATCTCCACCAGAATGAAGTTAGTGTGGCTTTCAACGTATTGCAACCCCAACCGGTCAAACTCGCGATAGAGAAAGAGAGACCCGGCGTGGTTGGCGGCCATCGACTTCTTGAGAAACGCTTCGTCCTTTAGGGCAGCGATACCCGCGGCCTGAGCCAGCAGGTTGACGGCAAACGGCCCCTTAACCCTGTTCAGCGGGGCCAGGATCTCGGGATCGGCCACCCCGTATCCCAGGCGGATGCCAGCCAGGCCATAGGACTTGGAAAAGGTACGTATGATCATCGCGTTGTTCCGACCTTCCCAGATATATTTGAGGGTATCCGGGTACTCGTCGGAATCGACAAACTCGTAATAGGCCTCGTCGAAAACCACCAGAACGTGGTGGGGCACTTTCTCCATAAAGGCACCCACCTCGGCCGCCGTGACGATCGTCCCCGTGGGGTTATTGGGGTTGCAGACAAAGACGAGCCTGGTCTTGTCGCTGATCGCCTGCGCCATCGCCTCTAGGTCCAGTCTGTAGTTCTTCAGGGGTGTCTTGATGAGCGTGGCCCTCATGACGTGGGTGTAAATGTCGTAGACGGGAAAAGAGGAGCGGCTGACGATGACCTCGCTCTCCTCCTCCAGGTACGCCAGACAGGTCTGCATAATGATGCCGTCTGCCCCATTGCCCACGGTCACCTGCTCTGGCTCAACCCCAAGGTGCTCTGCAAGCGCGTGTCGCAGGTAATAGCTCTGCCCATCCGGGTAAAGGTTCAGCCGGGGGAGCGCTTTCTCTATGGCAACCAGTGCCTTGGGCGACGGGCCCAGCGGATTTTCGTTAGAGGCCAGCTTGATCACATCTTCTACGCCATATTCCCTCTGCACCTCCCCGATGGGCTTGCCGGGCACGTAGGGTTTCAGAGCATCCAGGCCGCGCTGTTGTTTGATGCATGTGGTCATTGGTTCACTTGCTCCTTACGTATCACTCTGACATCTCCCACCACCAATCCTTTCGAGAACAGGAAGACTGGGTTCAGGTCTATCTCACCGATCTCGGGATAGCGGAAAGGAAGCAGGGAGAAGTTGACCAGAAGGTCCGCCAAGGCATCCAGATCACAGGGCTTCTGCCCTCTGACCCCCTCAAGCAGCGGGAAGGACTTGATCTCCCGGATCATAGCCTCAGCCCCGACGCGGTCTACCGGAGCCACCCGCAGGGAGATGTCGCGCCAGGTTTCGGTGTAGATGCCACCCAGGCCAAAGGCGACCACGGGGCCAAACTGGGGATCGCGCGAGAGCCCTAGTAGCACCTCCTGCGCACCCTCGATCATCGGGTAGATGACCACGCCCCGGAAGTCCTTGCCCTCGGCGACTTGTTGAAGCGTCTCAAAAGCAGATTGAGCAGCTTGGTGATCCTCGATGTTCAGAATCACGCCACCGTAGTCTGACTTGTGCAGGATCTCCGGCGAGACCACCTTCATCACCACAGGATAGCCGATCTCGCCGCAACCCTGCACCGCCCCTTCCTGAGTGGCAACGAAGCGGAATTCCGGCACCGGGATGCCGTTCTCTCGGAGCCAGGCCATGGCCTCAGGTTCAAGCATCTGTCCATCGCCGGGTAGCGGCCTTTGCTTGCGGGGGATCTCCGGCAGTGACCGACTGTCAGCCCTGCGGGCCTCATAGTCGGCCATGTGTGCCAGCGCCGCCACGGCCCGTTCGCCAGTGGCGAAGTTGGGCATGTCGCGTTCCCGCAAGTAGGCGATACCCTGGGCCACGATCTGCCGGGGCAAGAAGCTGGCCACCACCGGCTTTCCGCTCTGCTCCGCGGCGTCGCAGATCCCCCTAGCCAGGGGCACAGAGTCGAGATAAGGTGTAGCGATGTTCAAGGCCAGGGCCGCATCGTACTCCTGCAGCACAGCCAACAGCGTCTTGCGATACCCGTCCTCCGTCCCCTCCACTGTCAGATCAATGGGGTTCTTGAGCGCGCACTGCGCAGGCAAGAACTCGGAGAGCTTCTCCTTCATTTCAGGGCTGGGCTCGGCCACCTCCAGGCCCATCTCCTCGGCTCGGTCGGCGGCCACCACGCCCGGACCGCCCGAGTTGGTCACAATGGCGACCCTCCGCCCTTTCAGGGGTGGCACGTAGAGGAAGCCTTTGCAGAGATCGAACATCTCCTCGATCGTATAGACCCGAATAGCTCCACACTCTCGCAAGGCGACATCGCAGACGGCGTCCGAGCCGGCCATGGAGCCGGTGTGCGAGAGCGCTGCCCGTTGTCCCGACTGGGTGCGGCCCGCCTTGATGACCACCAAGGGCTTGTGTCTGGTGCATCCCTGTACCGCCTGCATGAACTCCCGTCCATGGGCCACGCTTTCGATGTACAGGGCCACCACTTCGGTCTCGGGATCGCTGGCTAGGTATCGCAAGAAATCGATCTCATTCAGATCAGCCCCATTGCCATAGCTCACGAACTTGGAGACGCCCAGCCCATATTCCTTCGCCCAGGAGAGAAAAACGCCTCCTACAGCACCACTCTGGGCAACGATGGCCACCTCCCCAACAGGCGGCCTGCTCTCCAGCGTTGGGAACAGATGGTGACGAGTGTTCAAGATGCCGGCGCAGTTGGGACCCACAAACCGCATGCCGTATTGCTCGGCCACCCGCTTGACCTCATCCTCCCCCGCGCTGTTGCCGACCTCGGAAAATCCCGCTGTAATGATCACAGCCGCCTTGACGCCAGCCCGACCGCAATCTTCTAGCACACCTGGCACCGTCGAGGTAGGCGATACGATGACGGCCAGGTCCACCGGTCGGTCGATTTTGATCAACGTGTCATAGCCCGGGACGGAGAAGGCCCCCTCCGCTTTAGGGTTGACGGCAAAGAGATCGTGATAACCACCATCCAGGATCTGGCGGATCAGCTCGTAGCCGAGCTTGCCCTCCGATGTGGACCCCACAACGGCCACCCCTCTGGGATAGAAAAGGCTCTGGATACTCATCAACTGCTCCCCAGAACAGTGGCGCTATGAACCATCAACGTTAGCCTCAAGCCCCGCCTGGAACGCAAGGACGTTGCGCTCCGCGCCCTTGGCCCACTTCGTTTGCACGAGTTGTGCTACGTCCGAGGGGTCCAACACGTCGCGCAGTCCGGTGTGGCTGATGGTCGCGCCCAGCACAAAGATGTTCGCCGGAACAGGCATGCCCTGATAAAGAGGCAGGCTCTCGGCGTCAAGGTAGAGCATCCTGCCCTCAGCCTCTTGCACCTGCTGCCGCACCTGCTCCAGCATAGGATAGGCAGCCTTGCCCAGCATAACAGCCATCGGTGGCCAGACATGGCCGAAGAGCACGAACTCCTTGGCAGGCTTGATGAAGCGAACCGCCTTGAGTGCCTCGGATACTTCCATGGCGATCACCAGATCAGCGCCCTTCTGGGGAATATTCGGCCCCACCGTCTGGCGACCCAGTCGAACCTGGGCCTTGACGAATCCACCCCGCTGGGCCATGCCTTTCGTGGGGTAGAAACTGACCGGAACCCCCTTATGGAGGGCCGCCTCGGCCACAATCTCGCCTATGGTCAGGATCCCCTGACCACCAACGCCCACGAGAAAAATGTCATAGTTCATGTTGTAGGCTCTTTCACGATGGCTTCACGGTTGCAAACCGCAGCACACAGGCCACAGCCGTAGCACAGAGCGGGGTCAAAGGCGATGGTATCTTCTCCCATGCCAATGGCAGGGCATCCGGTATCGGCGATGCACAGTTTGCACAAGTTGCAGTTCTCAGGCAACACCCTGACCTGCCCGGCTTGGACACCCCGGCGCATGGCCTGGATGGCGCACTCCTGGCGCGAGAGCACGACCTTGACCCCTGGCAGCGTCAGCGCTTTCTGGATGGTAGCGGTGGACTCGTCCAGGTCGAAGGGATCAATAATGAAGAAGTGTTCCACCCCCAGCGCGGGGATGATCCTGGCCATGTCCACCCTGCGGTTGCCGGGCTGCTGGAAGGTCTCGTCCGTGCCCGGGTTCACCTGCATCCCGGTCATGCTGGTCCAACCGTTGTCCAGAATGATCAGGGTCAGAGGCACCTGGTGCTGGACGGCGTTGATCAGGCCCGGGATGCCAGCGTGGAAGAAGGTGGAATCGCCGATGGTGGCGATGACCGGGGTCTTGACTCCGACATGGACGTATCCCTGAGCGAGGCTGACGCTGGCCCCCATGGAGACCTCGTTCCAGACGGTGTGGAACGGAGGGTTCATCCCCAGGATCGTGCAGCCGATGTCCCCCGTCACCATCACTTCATCCCTCTCGTACCCCAGCCTTCTGATAGCCTGGTCGATGGCCATGAAAGTCCCCCGGTGGGGGCAGCCCGCACAGACGGTGATGGGACGCTCGGCCGCCAGCCGCTCCGCCGCGTCGTTCCCCGCGAACAGATCCTCTGGGATGGGCAGATCCAGCGCCACGCCGATGCCCTGCACCACCTGGCCCACGCCATACCCGCCGACCCGCTCAAAGGGGCCATCCAGTTTGCCCACAATCCTGCCCCCAAAACCCCTCCTCTGGGCTTCAATGTAGATGCCCTTCTCGATGTACGGCTCCAGTTCCTCCAGGACCATGATGGTGCTGCAGTGGCGCAAGAGGGCCCGTACCTCCGCGGCCGGGAAGGGGTTGACCGCGGTCACCCGCAGCACGGAGATCCCATCCCGCTCGAACCCGAACCGAGCCGCGATCTCGAAACCCTCTTCCAGGTAGGAGGCCGCCACCCCCGAGGCGACGATGCCCAGTCCTCCTGCCTCCGCGGCCAGTTGGAGCCGGTTCAACCCCATCTCGTCGATGATCTGGACCGCCTTCTCCAGCCGGGCGATCAGGTCACGATGCTGGGCCACGCAGATGGCGGAGCCGGCCTTGGTGAAGCGGGCGATGTCCCGCAACAACTTCGCCTCCTGCTCGGGGACGGGCGCTGGCTCCTCCACCTCCACTGGCGCCTTGGAGTTGGCGATGGCTGTCACCAGCCTGATGAAGACCGGGGCCCCGCTTTGCTCGGAGAGTTCAAAGGCGACCTGGACCAGCCGGTACGCCTCCGCCACCGACATTGGGTCTAGCATGGGCAGGTCGGACATGAGGGCAAAGCCACGGGAGTCCTGCTCGCACATACCCGCGTTGGCGCCCGGGTCGTCGGCCACGTAGATCACCAGACCGCCGATACAGCCCGAATAGGCGATGGAGATCAAGGAGTCATAGGCCACGTTCAGCCCTGATATCTTCATCGTGCACAGGGCCCGCTGGCCGGCCCACGAAGCGCCCGCAGCCACCTCCAGAGCGACCTTTTCGTTGGTGCTCCATTCCACGTACGTGCCCTGGGGGTCCATTGCCAGGAGGCTGTCCAGCGCCCCCGTGGACGGCGTGCCCGGGTAGCCGGTCACTACCTTAACCCCGGCGTGCAGAACGCCCAGGGCAAGGACCTCATTCCCGGTGAGCAACCTCTTCCTCAATATCTATCTCCTCATCAGTTGTGATTCGAGCGTGGGCAGGAACTGCCCCTGCCCCGGTTCGGCCACGATATCCCCCTGTGACAGAACGCGGTGTCCTCGCTGGAAGGAGATCTCCGGCCAACCCAGCACGCTGCGACCTTCGTATAGCGTGTAGCGGGCGTTGGTATGCTGGTTCTCCGCGCGGATGGTGAACTCACGGGTTGGGTCAAAGACCACCAGGTCCGCGTCGGAACCGACGGCGATCGTGCCTTTGCGCGGGTAGAGCCCAAAGATGCGCGCGGGGTTCTCGCACAACACCTGCACCAGGCGCACCACGCTGATGCGCCCTTGGTTGACCCCCCCGTCGTAGGTCAGCGGCAGCAGCGTCTCGATCTGGGGGGAACCAAAGGGCTGCTCCAGGAAGTCGCCGTGAACGTCCTTCAACTTAGGGGCATGGTCGGAGGCCACCACCTGGAGCGTGCCGTCACGCAGCGCCTCCCACAGTGCAGCCCGGTCGTCGGCGGTGCGGATGGGCGGCCCGATCTTGGCCAGCGCCCCGCGCTCTTCGATGATCTCCTGCCTCAGAGTGAGGTACTGGGGGCAGGTTTCGGCAAAGACCCGCTGCCCCTCCGCCTGAGCCCGATGGATGGGCCGCAGCGCACGGGCAGCGCTGACGTGGGGAATGTACAGCGGGCAACCCACTACCTCGGCCAGACAGAGGGCGCGAAAGACCGCCTCCTCCTCCAGCGCGGCCGGACGGGAGGCATTGAAGTAGTTGGGCGAGGCGTTCGGCCCCTGGAGGTACTTATCCTCCAGGTAATCAATGCCGCCCCCGTTCTCGGCGTGGACCATGGCCATGCCCCCGCGCTCCGCCAAGATGTCCATCGCTCTGATCAACTGATAGTCGTCCGTATACCACCCCTGTTTGAGGTAGGTCAGGAAGAACTTGAAGGTACGGACGCCCATCTCCATGACCTGGGGGATCTCCGGCACCTGCCGGGGGGCCTCAAATAGCCCGCCGTGCAGTCCGAAGTCCAGCCGGGAATGCGCCAGCCCGTCCTGAAGCATCTGCTCCACCTGCTCCACCAGGCTCTCCCCAGGACGGGCGTAGGCGAAGTGCAGCAGCGTGGTCGTGCCGCCATAGGCGGCGATGCGCGAACACTCCTCCACGCTGTCCAGGTAGACTGGATGGACGTGCACGTCAATGACGCCGGGAAAGAGGTACTTTCCGGTGATGTCCACCACCTCCCCGGCAGCCTCGCGCGGCAGGTCCGCCTCAATAGCGGTGATCACCTCGCCACGCACGCCCACGTCGGCACGGCACATCCCCTGACCGGTGACCACGGTGCCTCCGACAAGCAGCAGGTCAAACGGCTTCTCCACCGCTCGCCCTCCCTCTCCTACTCGCATAACACGTATCCTCGCGTCGCACTTCTCAGCCCAGAACGACGTTGGGAGAGCATGGATAACTGCTCCTCTGCCACGAATCGCACGAATCTCTTATCTCGTTCGTGAAATCCGTGGCCTCTTTGTGATGTTCTCCCAACTTCTATATACGTAGGGCAAGCCCGACGTGAGCATCCTTTCGGGATCCCCTTTTACTCTTGACCACTCCTGGCGCGGTCCAACGCCGCCAGTACCTTCTCCGGCGTCAGCGGCAGGTCATAGATGCGCACCCCGATGGCGTCGGCGACGGCGTTGGCCACCGCCGGCGCGGCCGGCGTGAGCGCCGGTTCGCCGATGCCTTTGGCACCAAACGGCCCTAGGCCCGATCCCGATTCCAGGATGATCACTTTCGTCGTGGGGAGATCGCGGGCTGTGGGGATCAGGTACTCGGAGAGCGACGGCGTCTGGATCACGCCATCCTTGACCAGCAACTCCTCTATCAGCGCGTAGCCTAGGCCCTGGGCGCTACCGCCCTGGATCTGTCCCTCGACCGCGGCCGGGTTGATGGCCCGGCCTACATCGTGGCAGGCGACGCTCTTAAGCACCGTGATCTCGCCAGTCTCAGTATCCACGGCCACCTCGACAGCTTGCGCGCCAAAGGTAAAGTCGGGGAAGACCCGCCCTTGACCAGTGTCCGGATCGAGGGGGTCAGTGAATGGGGCTCTAAACAAGGCCAGGTTGGAAAGCGGCAGGCCTTCGGCGGCGCACATCGCGGCCAGTTCCGCCAGCGGAAGCGATTCCTCCGGCTTGTCCTCGACGAACACCTGGCCGTCCGCCAGGCCCAGGTTGTTGAGTGGCTCCTCGAGGTGCTTTTGCGCGCGGTCGAGCAGGACCTTGCGCACCGCGCTGGCGGCCTGAAAGACGGCGTTGCCTGACATGTAGAGCTGACGGGTGGCGGTCGTCGTGCCCGCCAGCGGCGTCAGCGCTGAGTCTGTGCTGTAGATCGTCACCTGATCCAGCGGAACCCCCAAAACCTCGCTGACGATCTGGCACAGGCTGGATACCTGCCCGCCCCCCACGTCGGGCGCCCCGCAGCGGACCACCACGGTGCCATCTAGTTCGACACCGACCCAGGCCTGGGAGGTGTCGTGCAGCCAGGTGATGCGGCCGTAACTCTGCATGTAGGAGGCGAACCCCCGCCCCACCTTGACCCGGCCTTGGTCGGGCGTCTTTTCGCCCAGCCCTTCCAGTGCCCGCGTGGCCGTCTCCTCCAGCCAGACGGCGCTTTCCATCTTCTGACCGGTGGCGTTCCGGTCGCCCGTCCGGAGATAGTTGATGCGCCGCACCTCCAGCGGGTCCATATCCAGCGCCTTGGCGATCTCGTCCATCTGCTGCTCGTAGGCCACACACGTCTGTGGGCCGCCGAAGCCACGGCAGGCACTGGTGAATGGGTTATTGGTGGCCACCACCACGCTATCCACGTGGAGGTTATCTATGCAATAGGGGCCACTCGCCATCACCGTGGCATAGAGCAACACGTAGGAACTCAGATAGGGGTATGCCCCGGAGTCGGCAACCATCTCGATCTGGGCGGCGGTGATACGTCCGTTTTTCTTGACGCCGGTGCGATGAGTGATGATGAAGGGATGGCGCTTGGAATGGGCCATGATGGACTCCTCGCGCCTGTACACCAATCGCACAGGACGGCGCGTGTGTTTGGCCAGCAGCGCCAGGAAGATCTCAACCGTGATGTCCTCTTTGCCGCCAAAGCCGCCACCGACCATGGTACCCTGAACACGGATCTTGTTCTGCGGGACCCCCATGGCCAGGGCGATGCTGCGGAAATGCTCGACAACCTGGGTGGAGACGCGGATGTTGATAACGTCCCGTTCGTCCACCCAGGCGACGCCGCTCTCGGTCTCGAGGTAGGCGTGCTCAACGAAGGGTACGCGGAAGGTGTTCTCTACAATGAGGTCGGCCGCGGCCATGCCCGCCTCTAAGTCGCCCTTCCGGATCTTCCAACGGCCCACGACGTTGTCAGGCGGGAAGACCACGGGCGCGCCAGGCTTCATCGCTTCCAGGGGATCGGACACGACAGGCAGCGGCTCGTACTCCACTTCGATCAACTCCAGCGCGCGCTCCGCGATCTCCAGCGTCTCCGCCGCCACCAGCGCGATGGGGTCACCCACGAAGCGCACCACATCGGAGGCTAGCACCGGCGCATCCCAACGGACGCGACGCTTCTGCCCCGTCTGGCCGGGCATGTCTGTGACCAGTTTGGCGTCCGGCAGGTCCTCTGCCGTCAACACACAGGCCACACTGGCCAGCGCCCGCGCCTTACTCACATCCAGACGCTTGATGCGCGCTGAGGGATGGGTGCTGCGCAGCACCTTGGCATGCAGCATGTTTGGCATGGTGAAGTCACCGGCATAGACGGTCGCACCTACTGCCTTTCCCAGCGCGTCCACCCGACGCAGTGGCTTGCCCACTTGGCGCAGTTCGGGCAGTTGAACAGGAGGAAGTGGCTTGACTACGTGCTTCATTCCTCACCTCTTGCAAGAGCCATCTTCTCCGCCCCCATCTGGATCGCCTCGATGATCTGCCCGTAGCCGGTGCAGCGGCAGAGGTTGCCCGAGATGGCCTCGCGGATCTCGTCCTCGGTGGGGTTGGGGTTGTAGTCCAGTAGAGCCTTGGCCGCTATGATCAAGCCCGGCGTGCAATAACCGCATTGCACCGCGCCGGCATCGGCAAAGGCTTCCTGCAGCGGGTGGGGGTTGTCCATCGTCCCCAGCCCGGCGTCGGTGATGATCTGGGCACCGTCGGCCTGCCAGGCCAGGATGAGACAACTGTTCACAGCCTTGCCGTTTAACAGCACGGCGCACGCGCCGCAGTCCCCTTGCTCACAGCCGTTCTTGACGTCGGTATAACCCAGGTCGCGCAGGGCTTGGAGGAGGGTCACGTTAGGAGCCAACGCGACCTGGTGCTTGCGCCCGTTGACGTTGAGTGTCACAACCCTTGGTTGCATGCCTTCCTCCTACTTAACCTCACCGGCTACCTTGGTCAGCAGACGGCGCACGAGCACCTCCACCACCCGCTGGCGATAGGCCGCCGAGCCCCGGATGTCATCAATGCAGGACGTTGCGTCAGTGGACAGGCGGGCGGCCTCGGCGATGCTCTCGGGGGTCAGCGGCTGGCCACGCAACAGATCCTCAGCGGCGTGCGCACGGATGGGGCGTGGGGCCACTGCACCCAGGGCGATTCGCGCCTGCCGACAACGTCCGCTCTGGTCGCTCTCCACCATCACGGCGGCGCTCAGCACCGATATGGCGGCAGCCTTGCGCAGCCCCACTTTGTGGAAGGCTCCAGCGCTGTGAGGCGGCGACACCGGCCAGCGAACCGCCGTCACCAACTCCTGCGGCTGACGCAGCGTCTCGCGCACACCGACCATGAACTCCTCCAGCGGCACGTGGCGTGACCCTTCCTTGCTGACAAGTTCGACCATCGCATCCAGGACGAGCAATGGAGGGGCCGTGTCCGCGGCCGGCGAGGCATCCACCAGGTTGCCCCCCACCGTGGCTCGGTTGCGCACCAAGGGGTTGGCGAAGACGGCGGCGGCCTCCCTTAGAACGGAAGCATGTCGGGCGATCAGCGGGTCATCCAGCAACTCAGCGATGGTCACTCCGCCGCCCACGACCAGGTGGCCGTCCTCCTGCCGTATTCCGCGCAGTTCGTCCAGCCCTGCGATGTTCATCAGCACACGGGGACGGTGACGGCCGCCGCGTATGTCCGCGATGAGGTTTGTACCACCGGCCAGCGGTGTCACATCGGGCGCGCCTTCGGCCAGCATCTCAAGCGCCTCCGGCAGTGTCTTCGGCATCAATAGATTGAATTCTGGTAGCATCTATCTATGTGTCCCTTCTGCTTGTGGCGCTCTAGAGAACTTTCTCGACGTGACTGGCTCTTCGAAGCACACTTTGAGGCCGGTTAACCGCGTTTCTCATTGACCGTCTGCAGATCAGCACAGCTCATCACCGCGCGCACGATGCTTGTGTACCCGGTGCACCGGCAGAGATTCCCCTTCAAGCAACCCCGCACCTCCTCCTCCGTGGGGCACGGGTTCTCACGTAGCAAACTCTTGGCCGTGATCAACATGCCGGGGGTGCAGTAACCGCACTGGAAGGCCGCGTGCTCGATGAACGCCTCCTGCAGCGAGTCCAGTTCCCCGTCGGCCCCCTGCAGCCCCTCCACAGTCACGATGTCACTGTCATTAGCCGAGATGGCCAGTACCAGGCACGCCAGCACTGGCTTGCCGTCCATTTGAACGGTGCACGCGCCACACTCGCCGATGCCACAGCCGTACTTGGAGCCGGTCAGTTCCAGTTTTTCCCGCAGCACGTTCAGCAGCAACTCGTTGGGTGCCACCGAGAGCCCGTACCTCACCCCGTTCACCATCAGTTCGATGGGATACTGCTCCGTCGCCGACACCCGGAGCGTAGATGCGGGCTCCACTGCCTGGCCTGAGGGCTTCCCCTTAGGTGGGGGCTGCTCCTCGCCAGGCTCAGTCGATCGCTTTTGTGCAGCGCGCTTCCACGCGATATTCAAACCATCGTGAGTTATCGCCTTGACGACCTGATGCCGATACCAGGCGGTCGACCGCACATCATCTATGGGCGAGATCTCTCCAGAGGCGACCTCGGCTGCCCGGTTGACCAGGTCCGCGCTAAAGACCTGTCCGATCAGCAGCGTCTCGGCCTTCCTGGCGCACATCGGGGTAGGCGCGACGGACCCGAAGGCTAACCGACAATCCACGATGCGGTCGCCCTTCCTCACCAGCACCACCGCCGCGTTGACCTTGGCCATGTCGGCGGCCACGCGCGAGACCTTCAGAAACACGCTACCGGTCCCTGGCTGCGGGCGCCGAAGAACGACCGCGACGAGCAGTTCACCCTTCTCGAGGGCCGCCCTGCCAGGCCCGAGGAAGAACTCGTCAAGGGGCAGGCGCCTTCCACCATCAGGGCCGCCGATCACTACCTCCGCGCCAAAGGCGATCAGCGCCGGAGCGGAATCGGACGCAGGCGAGCCATTGCACAGATTCCCACCGATGGTGCCCATCACCTGGACCTGCGTGGAGCCAAAAGCGGCGCACGCCTCCGTCAGAGCCGGGTAGTGAGCCCGAACCTGCGGGTTGTCTCGGATAGCACAGATAGGGGTGCAAGCACCGATACGCAGTTCGTCGCCCTGGGCCACAACCGCATCCAGTCCGGGGATCTTGCGGATGCTGATCAGGTACTCAGGTGCCAGACATTCCATCTTCATCTGGACGATCAGGTCGGTGCCACCCGCCATCACCCGGGCGCGGTCCCCATACTGGCTCAGCAAGGCGATCGCGTCCCTCAACGACGTGGGCTCCAGGTACTCAAACTCCTGCACCAGGATGTGCGAGTTTCTCATCTCGTTCATTTGGGCCGCTCCTCCCCTCGCCTGGACCGTTCCCTCAGCGCAGCCAAAATCTTCTCCGGCGTGATCGGCAGTTCGTAGAACCTGATGCCAAGGGCATTCCGAACAGCATTCGCCACGGCGGCTGGCACCGGGTTCATTGCGGCCTCTCCGACTCCCTTGGCACCCAAGGGTCCCGTAGGCTCCTCCGTATTTGCGAAGAAGGTCACGGTCTCGCCCACAGGAGGCATCTCGCAAAACGTAGGAATTTTGAGGTCGGTGAGATAGCCTCCGCTGAATAGGGCGCCCGTCTCCACGTCGCACCGGGCATCCTCGCACAAGGTGAAGCCTATCCCCTTGGCCAGACCACCCTCCAACTGACCAGCCGCCAAATCGGGGTTAATGACCGTGCCGGCGTCACTTCCGGCAACCGCACGTACGACTCTCACTTTGCCCGTTTCGGTATCAACCTCGACTTCCACGAAATGGGCCACGAATGCCGGTGGGCAGTTCGCCTGGCGAAGGCTGTCCACCGCAGCGATAACCCCCCAGTTCCTGACCTGGGCTGTCTTGGCAACTTCTCCGACCGTGATCTCTTTTCCGGGGACGGCCTCGGCGTATATGACCCCTTGGCCCACAGATGGATCAGGCCGGATGGACAGCGCTTCCGGCGTCACGTCAAGAATGCGTGCTGCATAGGCCAGGAGTTTCTTTTTGACCTGCTTGGCTACCTTGTGCGCAGCCCCGCCCCCAGCGTAGACGCCACGGGTCGCATGGGTGCAGACGTCGTAGGTGGTTGTGCGCGTGTCTGCTGGCGAGATGCCTACCCTGTCCAGTGGAATGCCCAACTCCTCCGCCACGATCTTGGCGATGGCCTCATGATTACCCCCGCCGGGATCCATCACGGCGGTTACGACGTCGACGGAGCCGTCCTCGCTGATCTTTACAAACGCGCTCGAGTAATCAATCACGGCGCCAGACTGGGGCCCACCCGCTCCCGTGGTGTGGAATCCTCTGGCCATCCCGATCCCGCGCCGGAACCTGCCGCTCTGCTCCTCGGGCCTGGGACGATTGTCCCAAACGATCATCTCGGCGCCGCGACGAAGCAACTCCTCCACTCCACAACTCTTGATAATGGATCGCACCGTGGGACCCTGGCCCCAGAACGTCTCTCCCAGCCCCACGTAGTTCTTCAGCCGAAACTCGACAGGGTCGATTCCCAGCCTTTCCGCGAGTTCGTCCATCGAGGATTCAACGGCGAACGTGACTTGCGGATTCCCAAAGCCTCGCATAGCGCATGCCGGGATGTTGTTGGTGTAGACGGCGATCCCGTCGTAGCGGAGGTTCGGTAACCTGTATAGCGACACCCACCAACCCGCACAGCAAGGGACGAACGAGTGCGCCTGTGTGTTATGAGCGCCGATTTGGGTAATGAGTCGCATCTGGCCTGCAACCAGGCGACCATCTCGAGTGGCCCCCAGCTTCAGGTTGATGATTGTGGGATACTTGCGGTGATCGTACGCGTCTTCCTCGCGAGTCGGCACAAGCTTCACCGGCCGGCGAGCCTTCAAGGCCAGGGCGACGCAAATGGGGATCACCGAGTTCATCTGAATACTGGAGCCGAACGCTCCTCCCACGGGAACGCGCTTTACGTTCACTCTGTTGAGTGGGAGATCAAAGATCTCGCCTAGGAGCTGCCGCACATTATGGATCGACTGGGTCGTCACCCAGACGGTAATCCCACCGTCAGGTTCAGGTCGGCAGACCGCGCACCTGGGCTCGAGCTGAAGGTGGTAGACGCCGGGTGTGCGGTATTCCCCCTCGACGACAACGTCGGCCTGAGCGAAGCCCTTCTCAACATCGCCTTCCTCATAGGAGTAAGTGTACGCAATGTTATTCTCAACGGGGATCTCTGTGGTCCACTTAACGATAGAGTCATAGAGTTGAGGCGCCCCTGGCTTCATCGCCTCGAGGGGATCAAAGACCGCATCGAGCACTTCGTACTCCACTTCGATCAACTGCAGCGCTTTCTCCGCAGCGGCTTCTGACTCGGCAGCAACGGCTGCTAGGGCTTCGCCCACATGGCGAACCTTGTCTGGCAGCACGAACCGGTCCTTGAGGAGATGCTCAGGGATGGTAACGATGCGCTCGTTGTATCGGACCTTCGGGATGTCAGCCCAGGTAACACAGACCGCTCCCGCTTGCTCGGCGGCCGTGGTGTCGATGCGCTTGATTCTGGCATGGGGATAGGGGCTGCGCAAGACTCTTGCGTGGAGCATGTGCGGCAGCGATATGTCTGAAGTGTACTTCTCCTGCCCAGTGACTCTGGCGATCCCATCCTTACGCGGAGTTACTTTCCCCAGTACGTGAAACTTACGTTGCTCCATCACGCTATCCTCTCTTTCGTTTTTCGTCCATCCTCGTAAGCGTCAGCGCCTAGAGGCCACGCCGACGCTCGCTTAGACAGAATCTTCTATATCCTGCCCACGACCAGGGCGATAAGAGTCATGCAGACGAACACGCCGTTTCGCGCCTGACGGAAGTAAGCTGCGCCGGGCAGGGTGTCCACGTCGGTGGCAATCTCGTTGACGCGCGGCAGAGGGTGGAGTATCGTCACCTCGGGCCGGATCCGCCCCACCATCTCTCTGGTGAGGATGTAACTGCCCTTGAGCCGCTCGTACTGGGCCGGGTCCTCAAACCGCTCTTTCTGGATGCAAGTCATATGAAGCACGTCTGTTTTCCTCAGCGCCGCTTCCAGGTCAGTCGTCTCCTCCACACCAACGCCATGTTCGCGCAGCCGGGCGGCGATCCCCTTTGTGAATCTCCCACTTAAGCCACAGAGTGGCTTGGGAAAGAAGCCGTCACTAGCTCCGAGATTGCTCCGCGCCCTTCGCCTCGACCCCCTTGTTGAGGAGCGCCGAAATCCGCCGAGCCGCCTGACGGCAAAGACCTACGTATTGCTGGACCAGTTGGTTGGTGAACCGAGAGCCGGGCCCGGCAATGCCGATAGCTGCCACCACGTCACCTTTGTCACCTTTCCGATCGCGAATCGGGGTGGCGATCCCCCACGCACCCAGATCGGTCTCCTCGTGACTCACTGCATACCCACGTTCTCGAATCCTGGCTAACTCGGCCACGAGTTCGTCAGGATCAGTGATAGTATAGGTACACAGTTTCGGCAAGCCCTTATCACGGATGATCGCCTGGATTTCCTTTTCCGGCAGATACGCCATGAGGACCTTGGAGGATGCTCCAGCGTGAGGTGACCGGCGTGTCCCCGCCTGCAATGTCATGCGCACCGAGCGGCTGGTCTCCACCTTGTCGATGCAGGTCACCTCCTGCCCATGGTAGACTGTCAATATGGCCGTTTCCCCCGTAGCAGCCACAAGGTCGCGCATGATCGGCCTTGCAATATGGCGTAGACCGGTGCTCTTCGCAGCAAGACTGCCCCAGATGAAGAGGCGATAACCGAGGCGCCATCGCTTGTCGCCGGAGTCGCGACGAAGGATTCCATAGGATTCCAGACTGACGAGGAAACGGTGAAGTGTGCTTTTGGGCAACCGAAGGTGTGCGCTTAACTCTGCCAGGGACCAGGTTGGCCGTTGCGGAGAGAAGCAGTCCAGAATCCTGACCAAGCGGTCAACCGTCTTAACCGATGGACGCTTATTCATGGTCGCTCGAGAGGCTGGCAGGTGAGACCATTCGACTTGAAACCGAAAAGCGACGGAACAGAGGCTCACCGCGAGTCAGCCACTATCATCAGCCACAAACTCTTCGGTGAGCGCGTTCCAATTAGCGGAATAAAATTCCTTTCAGTGACACTATACCATGCCTTTCCCGTGCTGTCAAGCCCTCGGTATCTTGGATCACGTCACAATGGCTCGGGGTTTTCCAGGAGCGCCTATGATTCGGGAGCGCTCACCTTTCCCTGCCTCATCCGTTGTTTCAGTTCATAGCCTCCCCAAACAGGTTCACATGGGCTGCCTCATACAATCGTCTTCTGCGCATCCAGGATGGACTGGTAGAGGTGGCCTGGCTATCTTTGTTTGCTAATATTTAAGAAATTTCGCTATTGACAAAAAGAGAGAAGGGTGGTACTATAAACAGTAATCATGGAGACCACCATCGGCATAATTGGGCAGGCCATAAGAGAACTCCGGCTGGAAAGGCGGCTCACCTTGGAGGAGGTGGCGGAGAGGAGTGGTTGTAGCGCGGGGTTCTTGTCGCAGTTGGAGAGAAATAGGGCCGCTCCTTCCATCTCTATGCTCCATTGCATCGCTCAGGCCCTGGGCGTCCCCATCATCCATTTCTTCCCCGAGGTCATCAACTCCACCAAGGTGGTGCGAGCGGAGGAGCGCGAGACCTTCCGCTTCGAAGGCTCTCCCATCACCTACTCCGTCCTCTCCACCCCATTCCCTGATAGGGTCATGGGGGCCCTGCTGGTGACCATCGAGCCTTACGATGGCTCCCTTCCCGCCTATCAGTATCTTTCCCACCCTGGCGAGGAGTTCGTCTATGTCCTGGAGGGCACCTTCAGGATTTGGTTCGAGGATAAATGCTGCGATCTCCTTCCCGGGGATAGTATACATCATATGGCCACGGCCACGCATCGCTGGGAGAACCTGGGTAGGAAAGCGGTCATCGCTATCTCAATGATCACGCCTCCGGTCTTCTAGCCACCTCGTTGAAGGTGACCATTTAGTGGCTTTGAATGCATAATCGCGGAGGAGGCCCTTCTCGGGAACCTGGATAAAGGCGTGGTGAAAGGTGGATAGCAGAGCGGTCGCTGTGCGGCTACCGATCCCAGAGGCAGAGATGGAAACAGGAAGTCTGGGAAGGCGATTGAGAGCCCTCCGCACCGAACGGGGGATCACCTTGGCCCAACTGGGTAGCATGGTGGGCCTATCGGCCAGTTATCTATCTCAGATCGAAAGAAACAAAATCAAGCCTTCCCTCGCCACCCTCTCCTCTATCGCCAAGACCTTGGGAGTGGAATTGAGGTATTTCTTCGAGCATTCCACTCCAGCCTGGCAGGTGGTTAGGAAAGGCCAGGGGGAGAAAGTCGCTGATCGGAGGGCCAAAGTGATCTTCGAACTCCTCTCCGCGGGGGGGTTAGAGGGGAAGATCGAGCCACATCGAGTCACCTGTCAGCCGGGCATGAGGGCTGAAAGGGATACCCATCCAGGGGAGGAGTTTGTCTTCATCTTGAAGGGCCAACTGCAGATTAGAGTGGGGGAGGAGGTTTTCACCCTGAAGGCCGGCGATAGCATCCATTACCAGGGCAGCCACCCCCACGCCTGGCGTAACGAATCGGGGAAGGAATGCATGCTGATTTGGGCCCTCTCTCCGTCCTTCCTTCCCTCCCGGGGATGGGGAGAATAAGGAGGCTGGAGTTATGGCACTAGCCGTGGGAACGGAGACCAGGGGAGAATATCGCCTCTTGGAACTGGCCGAGGCGGCCGAGTTCTTCCGCAACCCGTATCACCCCTACACCCAGATGCTCCTCTCTTCCCTCCCCGTGGTTTCGGCAGCAGAGGAGGAGCTCAAACCTAAGAAGATCACCTCCCGTGGGGAGATCCCAAGCCCGGTCAACGTCCCTAGCGGGTGCAGTTTTCATCCCCGCTGTCCCGAAAGGATGGAGGTCTGTTCAAAGGTGGATCCCCTCATGGTCGAGGTCGAGGAGGGGCACACGGTCCGTTGCCACCTTTTCGGCCATGAGCAAGGTGGGCTATGAGCGTGGCATGGACGGCCTCGTCGTCATATCGGAGGTAGCCATGAAGCAGAGGATTCTATATATCGACCCCGTGGGAACGGGAGTCGTGGAGGAAGGGCTTCAGTTCTTGGCCCGCCAGAAGCGGGAGGAGACTGAGGTTAACATGATCATCCTGCCCCGGGGCCCTGAGCATCTGGAGTACCGCTACTATGAGGCTCTGGTCTTGGTGGACATCTTACACCTCATCAAGGAAGCAGAGAGGGAGGGCTTCGACGCCGTGGTCATCGGCTGTTTCTACGATGTGGGGTTACAGGCGGCCCGGGAAGTGGCGGAGCGAATGGTGGTGGTAGCGCCCTGCGAAGCATCCACCCATATAGCCTCCGCCTTGGGAGACAAGTTCTCGATTATCGTGGGCCGCAGGAAGTGGATTCCGGAGATGATGGAAAACGTGATACGGTATGGAATGAAGGAAAGGCTGGCCTCTTTCAAGTCCGTTGATCTGGGGGTGCTTGAGTTTCACCAGGATGAGGAAGAGACGGCCCGCCGATTCAGGGAGGTCGCACGGGAAGCCGTAGAGGGTGATGGGGCCGAAGTGATCATCCTGGGTTGCACAGCCACCTATGGGTTCTACCATGAGCTCCAGGAAGAGTTGGGGGTGCCCGTTATAGACTCCATGATCGCCGCCTTCAAAACCGCCGAGTTCGCGGCTGAACTGAAGAACCGATTGGGGTGGAGCCACAGCAAGACAGGAGGCTATGAATCACCTCCTCCAGAGGAGTTCACCCCTTGGCGACTTGAGGAGCAGTACGACTTTGGCGATATGAGGAGTTGGCTGCAACGATAAGAAGCCTTAAGATGGCATGGCTGCTAGTGATAGGAGGTGCTCAATCTCGGTGGAGCTTTTTCTGGGATGCAAAAGGGCCTGACATCTGACTTTGAGAAGGCCCTGCAATAGGCGAGGTCAATAGTATCCGTTGACCTCGTCCTATTGGTGAGTTATCATTTCTTTACAGAGGTAGCCGTTTCGATCAAGGGGATAGTTTTTGACATAAAGAAATTCTCCATTCACGACGGGCCAGGTATTCGTACCACGGTTTTCTTCAAAGGATGTCCGCTGGGTTGTTGGTGGTGCCACAATCCTGAGGGCCAGGCCCCAGAGCCAGAATTGGTCTTCCGCGAGAACCTGTGCATCCGGTGCGGTGATTGCCTGGCAGTCTGCGCACAGGGTGCGATCTCCTGGGATGGTGATGTGGTATCCACCGATGGAGAGAAATGCGTGCTCTCTGGCGATTGTGTTGAGGTCTGTTACGCTGAAGCGCGGGAGATCGCGGGTCGAGAAATGAGCGTGGTGCAGGTGATGGCGGAGATCGAACAAGATATCCCATTTTACGACGAATCGGGCGGAGGCGTGACCTTTTCTGGCGGAGAACCTTTGTCTCAGCTGGATTTCCTGCTCGCTCTCCTCCAGGCCTGCAAAGAAAAGGAGATTCGCACCGCTGTGGATACCTGCGGCTTCGCGCCTCGGGAAACTTTGGAAGACGTCCGGGAATACGTAGACCTGTTTCTGTACGATCTCAAGTTGATGGATGATGCCAGGCATCGAGAATTCACCGGCGTGTCCAATGAGTCGATCTTGAGGAATTTGCGGATCCTTTCGAGGCAGGGACACAATATCTTTCTCCGGGTGCCCATCATTCCTGGGATCAACGACGACGATGAGAACATGTGTCAAACAGGTGCGTTTGCGGCTGCTTTGCCTCATCTGGACCGGGTGGATATCCTGCCCTATCACCACGCAGCCGCTGAAAAGTACAGGCGTTTGAACAAAGTCTATGGTTTGCCCCAAAGCCGTCCTCCCTCAGACAAGAGAATGGCCGAGATAGCACAAATCCTGCGAGGGTTTGGCTTGCATGTGAAAATAGGAGGTTGATGACATTGTCTATTAGTGAAAGAGTTGCCCGGTTGAGGCAGCAAAGCCTGGACGCTGTGCCCTCCATCTCGTCCGAGCGCGCAGAATTGCTGACTGAATTCTACCAACAGAACTTGGGATTGATGTCTGCGCCCGTGCGTCGCGCGTTGGCTTTTCGGTATTTGATGGAACACAAGACCATCTGTATAAACGAAGGCGAACTGATCGTCGGCGAAAAAGGTCCTGTCCCCAAGGCCGCGCCGACCTACCCAGAACTATGCTGCCATAGCCTGGAAGATCTGGACATCCTCAATTCCCGGGAAAAGATATCGTTTGCCGTCACTCCCCAAGTCCGGAAGGTCTACGAAGAAACCATTATCCCCTTCTGGCGGGAGAAGACCATGCGCGAACTCATCTTTCAGGAAATGACGGAGGAGTGGAAGGCTGCGTATGAGGCCGGCGTCTTTACCGAGTTCATGGAGCAACGTTCTCCTGGTCACACCGTTCTGGATGACAAGATTTACCGCAAAGGGGTCCTCGATTTCAAGCAAGACATTCAGCAAAGCCTGCAAAACCTGGATCACTTGAACGATCCAGAAGCCTATGATAAGCAAGAACAACTCAAGGCAATGAGCATCTGCGCCGACGCTTTGATCCGTTTTGCGCAACGCCACGCGGAAAAAGCCAGAGAGTTGGCGCAACAGGAGACGGACCCTCAGAGGAAGAAGGAACTGGAACGCATCGCCGAGATCTGTTCTCACGTCCCGGCGCATGCCCCTCGGGATTTCTGGGAGGCATTGCAGTATTACTGGCTTGTCCATCTGGGCGTGACCACAGAACTAAACCCCTGGGACGCCTTCTGCCCTGGCCACCTAGATCAGCATCTATATCCTTTTTACAAGAAGGGGTTGGAAGAGGGGACGCTTACCCGCGAGCAGGCCGAAGAGCTGCTGCAATGCCTTTGGATTAAATTCAATAACCAGCCCGCGCCGCCTAAAGTGGGCGTCACGGCCCAGGAGAGCAGCACCTATGCTGATTTCGTCCAGATCAACCTCGGTGGTCTAAAAGGGGACGGATCCGACGCGGTCAAGGAGCTCACTTACTTGATTTTGGACGTGGTTGAGGAGATGCGGCTGGTGCAGCCAAGCCCTTCCATTCAGGTCAGCAAAAAGAGCCCCGATAGGTTCATCAAGAGAGCGGCCAAAATCATTCGCACGGGCTTCGGCCAGCCCTCGGTGTTCAACTGCGACCTCGTCGTCCAGGAACTGGTTCGGCAAGGCAAATCCCTTGCCGATGCGCGGAACGGCGGCACCAGCGGTTGTGTGGAGACCGGCGCGTTTGGAAAAGAAAATTACAACCTGTCGGGCTATCTTAACATGCCCAAGGTGCTCGAGATCACCTTGAACAACGGCGTTGACCCCAGGACAGGCTGCAGGATCGGGCTGGAAACGGGAGACCCGGCGCAGTTTGAGACCTTTGAGGAGCTTTTCGAGGCTTACAAGAAACAGCTAAACCACTTTGTGGACATCAAGGTGAGGGGCAACAACGTCATTGAAAGGTTGTACGCCAGGTATATTCCTGCGCCGTTCCTTTCGCTGCTGATTGACGATTGTATCGCCATAGGCAAAGACTATCACGATGGCGGCGCGCGATACAACACTACGTACATCCAAGGTGTGGGCGTAGGGACGATGACCGATATTCTGACTGCTATCAAATATCACGTCTTTGACAAAAAGACCTTGAAGATGGATGAACTGCTGACCGCCCTGCGAGAGGATTTCCAGGGTCACGAAAGGTTGCGTCAGATGCTTTTGAACAAGGCACCCAAGTACGGCAACGACGACGACTATGCCGACGACGTGATGGTGGCCGTGTTCGATGCCTATTTCGATGCCATAGATGGCCGCAGCAATACCAAAGGGGGAACGTATCATATCAACCTGCTGCCGACCACAGTTCACATATACTTTGGCTCGGTGATCGGAGCCACGCCCGATGGGCGAAGGGCAGAGCAACCTCTCTCTGAAGGCATTTCGCCTGTGCAGGGAGCGGATCGGCGTGGCCCGACGGCGGTCATCAAATCGGTGACCAAGATGGACCACGTCCGCACTGGCGGTACATTGCTCAACCAGAAATTCACGCCCCAGTTGCTCAAGGATGACGATGACCTGGACAAGTTCGTTCAACTGATACGAACCTATTTCAAGCTGGACGGTCACCACATCCAATTCAACGTCGTGGACGCTGCCACGTTGCGCGCCGCGCAAAATAACCCCCAGCAGTACCGGGACCTTATCGTGCGCGTGGCGGGCTACAGTGACTACTTTTGCGATCTCGGCAAAGAGTTGCAGGATGAGATCATTGCCCGGACAGAACATCAGTCGTTTTGAGAATTGCAGGCTCCCATAATCAGGCATAGATGGGCTGAAAGGTTATCTCATAACCAATGGCGACTCACTTTGAGAAAGCCCTGGGAGGAAGATGTGGTTGACGACCGATCAGGAAGGGTATTTCAAATTCTTGGACGACCTAACTCGCAAAGTGACTAGGGAGTTGAAAAAGGGGCCAGCGCGGCCCTGTTGATCTTCACCGATAATGCTCAAGAAAGAGGATAGATTATAATCATAGGGGATAATGGAACAAATTAAGAGTGGGCGCTCTCGCGCTATCATCAGCCTTTGATGAAAGGGGGATCTTATATGCGAGTAGCAAGCGACATCGGTGGGACTTTTACTGACCTGATCTACCTGGACGAGACCACAGGGGAGATTGGCATGACCAAAGCTTCGACCACTCCCCATAACTTCGCTATCGGCGTAGAAGACACCCTGGAAAAGTCCGGCATCAACGTGGTCGACACCACCTTCTTCGTCCACGGTTCAACCATCATCATCAACGCCCTGACCGAGCGCAAAGGGGTCAAGACGGGCCTCATCACCACTAGGGGCTTTCGCGATGTCCTGGCGATCACCCGTGCCAACCGCCCTGACATCTACAACATGTACTATACCAAGCCCGAGCCCTTTGTGCCCCGCTATCTGCGGTTGGAAGTGAGGGAACGGGTCAATTACAAAGGAGAGGAACTTGAGTCTCTGAGCGAGGACGACGTGCGCCAGGCGGCGGAGTTCTTCAAGAAAGAGGGGGTGGAAGCCCTCGCTGTTTGTTTCCTCCACTCCTATGCCAACCGGGACCATGAAGCGCGCTGTGGCGCACTCCTGCGAGAACTGTTGCCCGATATTCCGGTCACCCTCTCCCACGAGATCACCCAGGAGTGGCGAGAGTACGAGCGCACCAATACAGCCGTGCTTAACGCTTACGTCCAGCCCATCGCCGTCCACTACTTGAACAGTCTGGAGAAGGACCTGAGCGAGATGGGTATGGGGCCGGTGGAGCACATCATGCAGTCCAACGGTGGTATCGCCACCTTTGAGATGGCCCGCCGGGCGCCCATCAAAACCTGTGAGTCCGGACCGGCGGCCGGTGTGATCGGCGCGGCGGTCATCGGCGATCTGTTGGGAGAGCCCAACATCATCTCCCTGGACATCGGCGGCACCACGGTCAAGAGCTCGCTGGTAGAGAACGGTGTACCCAGGATCACCACCGACTACAGGTTCGAGTACCGGCGCGATTGGGAAGGCTATCCCATCAAGGTGCCTACGGTGGATATCGTGGAGATCGGCGCTGGCGGCGGCTCCATCGCCTGGATAGACAAAGCGGGCTCGTTGCGGGTGGGCCCGGTCAGCGCCGGCGCGGTGCCCGGCCCGGCCTGTTACGATGCCGGTGGCGAGAAACCAACCGTCACCGATGCCAATCTGGTGGTCGGGCGCATCAACCCCGATTACTTCCTGGGGGGCGAGATCAAGGTCTCAGTGGACAAGGCCCGCCAGTCCATGCAAGAGATCGCCGACTTTTTCGGCATGAGCATCGAAGAGGCGGCCATGGGTGTCATCCGCCTGGCCGATGCCAACATGGTCAACGCCCTGAAGTTGGTCTCGGTGAGGTGCGGTTACGACCCCCGCGAGTTCACCCTGGTGGCCTTTGGTGGCGGCGGCTCGATGCACGCGGCGGCTCTGGCCCGCGAGTTGCGGGTTAAGAGGATCCTGGTGCCCACCGAGCCGGCAGTCTTCTCCGCCTGGGGCATGCTGATGACCGACCTACGCAACGACTACATCCGCACCATGGTAGTCCGCACCGACCAGATCGAACCCACTGAATTGAGCAACATCTTTATCGAGATGGAGAGGCAAGCGGCTGAAGACCTGGCGGCCGAGAAAGTGAAGAAGGACCAGATGGTCTTCCAGCGCTTCGCCGACATGCGCTACCTGGGCCAGGAGCACACGGTCAAGGTGCCCATTCCCAGCGGCCAGTTGGCAGAGAAGGATATACTGGAGATCAACGAGCGCTTTCACCAACTGCACGACCACGCCTACACCTTCCGTCTGGAATCGCCCGTTGAACTGGTCAACTTTCACCTGACGGCTCTGGGCCAGGTTGAGAAGCCAAAGATCACCCGCCTCAACAAGGATGAGGCTCATAGCGTAGAGGAGGCCCGTAAAGGGGATCGCCAAGTCATATTCGATGAGGGTTTCCTGACGACGCCGACCTACGAACGCGATCTATTGCCCGTCGGGGCGACCCTCTCCGGGCCATTGATCGTCGAAGAGCCAGCCGCCACTACCGTGGTCTTCCCCGGCCAGCGAGTGAATGTGGACGAGTACGGCTTCCTCCACATCGAGGAGGAATAGAAGATGGCAAAACCAAAAGTCGATCCCTTCACCATGGAGATCATCAAGGACGCGCTGGTCGCCATCGGCGACGAGATGTTCGTGGCCACGCAGCGCACCAGCATGAGCACCATCATCTACGAGGTGCTGGACTACGCCTGCGGCCTGACCGACAATAAGGCTCAGCTCATCTCTCAGGGGAACGGAGTGACCGGATTCCTGGGAACTCTGGCCTCTGGCGTACAGTCGGTCCTGGACAAGTTTGGCCTCGACGGTCTGGAGCCCGGCGATATCGTCATCCTCAACGACCCCTACACCGGCGGGGGCACCCATCTCTCCGACATCACTCAGATCATGCCCATCTTTTACGATGATCAGATTGTGGCTTTCTCCATCAACCAAGGCCACTGGACCGAGGTGGGGGGCAAGGATGCCGGCTCCTGGACGACCGATGCCACAGAGATCTATCAGGAAGGTCTACAGATCCCTTGCATCAAGCTCTTCAAGGGCGGAGAAGTTGACCAGAGCCTGGTGGACCTCATCGCCGCCAACGTGCGCACCCCCGATATGACCCTGGGCGATATGTATGCCCAGGCCGCCTCCCTACGCCTGGGGGCCAAACGCTTCCAGGAGATGTGCGACCGCTATGGGCTGGAGTTGGTGCAGGCCGGCATCGAGGCGCTTCTGGATTACGGCGAGGAGATGACCCGTAAGGAGTTGGCCAGGCTGCCCAAGGGGGTCTACGAAGCGGTGGACTACATTGACGACGATGGTGTGGGCAACGGGCCTTTCAAGGTGTGTGTCAAGGTGACCATCACCGACGATGAGTTCATCTGTGATTTCACCGGCACCCATCCCCAGGTGCCTGGCCCGGTCAACTGCACCCCCATTGGTCTCCGTTCGGGAATGCGCACTATCTTCAAGTCCCTGACCGATCCGGCTATCCCTGCCAACGAGGGATGTTTCCGTCCCCTGAGGATCATCTGTCCCGACCGGACAATCTTTACTTGCGAGAGGCCAGCACCGGTATCCACCTACTGGGAGACCTTGCTCTACGTGTCCGACCTGGTGTGGAAGGCTATGGCTCCCGTCGTGCCCGACCGGCTGCCGGCTGGCCACTTCTTGAGTGTGTGCGGCATCGTGCTGTCAGGTGAGCATCCCGATACTGGCGAACTGTTCGTGATGACCGAGCCTCAGGCTGGAGGATGGGGGGCAGGGCACGACAAGGATGGCGAGAGCGGTCTGGTTAGCATAGCTGACGGGGAGACCTACATCATCCCCGTAGAGGTCTGTGAGACACGCTATGGACTGTTGGTGGATCAGTACGGCTTTGACATCTGTGAAGGCGGGGCGGGACGGTATCGAGGTGGCCGTGGCCTGGTGCGCGACTACCGCATTGTCTCTGACGAGATCTGGTACACTGGCAGCTTCGGCCGCCACAAGTTCACGCCCTGGGCCATGGAGGGTGGTCAGGAGGGCTCGCCGAACTACACCAAGATCATCTTTGCCGACGGCCGCGAGCCCGTCGTCTTCGGCAAGACAGCCCGCTTTCACCTCAAGAAGGGAGACGTGGCCCGGCTGATCACCGCTACCGGTGGCGGCTGGGGCAATCCCTACGAGCGGCCCGTCGAGGCGGTGCAGGAGGACGTCAGGAACGGCTACATCACCTTGGAGATGGCAGAGAAAGACTATGGTGTGATCATAGACCCCGACACCTTGGAGGTCACCGGGTTCACGAAAGAGCGGGGCTAACGGATAACTCTCGTTGGCACTCGCAGTGTAGAGCAGGCCCACAAAGAGGAATAGAAAATGGCAAAACCGAAAGTTGATCCCTTCACCATGGAGATCATCAAAGACGCGCTAGTCGCCATCGGCGACGAGATGTTCGTGGCCACGCAGCGCACCAGCATGAGCACCATCATCTACGAGGTGCTGGACTACGCCTGTGGCTTGACCGACCACAAGGCTCGGCTCATCGCCCAGGGGAACGGCGTAGCCGGATTCCTGGGTACTCTGACCTTTGGCGTGCAATCGGTCCTGGACAAGTTCGGCCTCGACGGTCTGGAGCCTGGCGATATCATCCTGCAGAACGATCCCTACACCGGCGGGGGCACCCATCTCTCCGATGTGGCTCAGATCATGCCTATCTTCTACGATGGCAAGGTCGTGGCCTTCTCCGCCAACAAAGGCCACTGGACCGAGGTGGGGGGCAAGGACGCCGGCTCTTGGACGACCGATGCCACGGAGATCTACCAAGAGGGGTTGCAATTCCCCTGTATCAAACTCTACAAAGGGGGTGAGATAGACCAGGGCCTGGTGGACCTCATCGCCGCCAACGTGCGCACCCCCGAGATGACCCTGGGCGATATGTATGCCCAGGCCGCTTCCCTGCGCCTGGGAGCGAAACGCTTCCAGGAGATGTGCGACCGCTATGAGCTAGAACTGGTGCAGGCCGGCATCGAGGCGCTTCTGGATTACGGCGAGGAGATGACCCGTAAGGAGTTGGCCAGGCTGCCCAAGGGGGTCTACGAAGCGGTGGACTACATTGACGACGATGGTGTGGGCAACGGGCCTTTCAAGGTGTGTGTCAAGGTGACCATCACCGACGATGAGTTCATCTGCGATTTCACCGGCACCCATCCCCAGGTGCCCGGCCCGGTCAACTGCAGTCGCACCGGTCTCCATTCGGGGGTACGCTCCATCTTCAAGTCCCTGACCGATCCGGCTATCCCGGCCAACGAGGGATGTTTCCGTCCCCTGAGGATCATCTGTCCCGACCGGACGATCTTCACCTGCGAGAAACCAGCCGCTACATCCACCTTCTGGGAGACCATGCTCTACACGACCGACCTGGTGTGGAAGGCTATGGCTCCCGTCGTGCCCGACCGACTGCCGGCTGGCCACTTCTTGAGTGTGTGCGGCATCGTGCTGTCAGGTGAGCATCCCGATACCGGCGAACTGTTCCTGCTGGTGGAACCCCAGGCCGGGGGCTGGGGGGCTGGGCACAACAAGGATGGCGAGGACGGACTGGTTTGTGTGGGCGATGGCGAGACCTACATCATCCCCGTAGAGGTCTGTGAGACCCGCTATGGCGTCCTGGTGGATCAGTACGGCTTTGACATCTGCGAAGGCGGGGCGGGACGGTACCGGGGCGGTCGGGGCCTGGTTCGCGACTACCGCATCGTCGCTGACGAGGCCTGGTACACTGGCACCTTCGGCCGCCACAAGTTCACGCCCTGGGCCATGGAGGGTGGTCAGGAGGGCTCGCCGAACTACACCAAGTTCATCTTCGCCGACGGCCGCGAGCCCGTCGTCTTCGGCAAGACGGCACGCTTTCACCTCAAGAAGGGAGACGTGGCCCGGCTGATCACCGCCACCGGTGGCGGCTGGGGCAATCCCTACAAGCGACCTGTCGAGGCGGTGCAGAAGGATGTCAAAGATGGCTACATCACCCTGGAGATGGCAGAAAAGGATTATGGAGTGGTCCTGAACCCCGACACCTTGGAGGTGATCCGTATCACCGACGAACGGCGCAAAGTCTCTAGTTGAGCGCCATCCTCTTCACTATCACCTAGAGAGGCCAAGATGACGATTGAGTACAAGAGGTTAATTATGGCTGGTCCTCTCCGTTGGGTAGTGTTGAGCAAAGGGGAGGAAGTGACCACCTTCGCCTTCTTGGTTAAGGTCCATCACACAGTGAGAGGTCAAGGCAACGTCCTCTTCATCCGCAGTGACCTTGCAGGTGACGGAAGGGACGACGTTTTTGGAGTCTTCAGCGACAACCCACCCTTGGCCCGATACCTGCGGGACGAGATCTTCAACTATACGGTCTTCGCCGGTCCACTGGACAGGGCTCCCCAGCGCCCATCGTGGAGGCCACCTTCGAGAGCATAGGTCAGGTGCCCCTCGATACGGTGGAGAGGATGAAGGCAGTGGATGGGACCACCTTCACCTTGGCTTTGCGAGAGTTTGACCTTCCGGTGGCCTATATACGAACGGTGAGGGGAACATCAGTGGCTACCACTACCATGATAGAGCCCCCATCGGGGCTCTCCGAGCCTGGCCAGTCACGTAGCTCGTAGCCCACCGGCACGCCATCGATGACCAATTGACGACGACGACCAAAGTTGGAGACCACCAGTACGCGCAGGGTGAAGCCGTTGTGCTTCCGAGAGGCTGTTCCTATGCCTCCCTTGAAACCGTAACAGGTCATGCTCGTGCCCGCGCCCACTGCTCCCTCGGCCACCGGCCCGGTGCTCGCCTTCTCTATGGCCTGCCACACCTGCCCCTGGCGGACGTGGCGGCCGCGGATATCGTTAAGGTAGCCATCGTTGCACTCCCCCACCACAGGGTTGATGGTGGAGGTGCTCACCCCGATGCTGGGGTTCTGCTTGAGGGCCCAGCCCACTAGGGCATCGGCCACCAGCCCCACGTTCAAGGTATTGGTGAGGGCGATGGGCGATTCGATGGTGCCCAGTTCCCGCACCTGCTCGAAGCCTATGCATTTGCCGAAGCCGTTGATGGCATAAACCGCGCCTATCACCTTCTCCTGGAAGAGGTTGCCATAGTGGGGCACGATGATGGTCACGCCAGTGCGCACCGGCCCCTGACCAGGGACCAGTTCTCCCTCCCCCTCAATGAGGGTGACTTGGCCCACCTTAACGCCTGGGAGATCGGTGATGGCGTTCAAGGGCCCGGTCTCCATTCGGACCAAGGTGATGCCCATCTCCCTGCCCCGTGGTCGCTCTGGGTTCATTTTCGCTCCTCCCAAAAATGCTTCCCGAAGGAAGCATAACATAGATCAGTTAGTTCGTTAAGGTGCCCACGGCTGGATTCGACGCACCGACCAAGGGGGACGATACGCTCCTTACTCCCCTTGCCAAATACCTTGAAGTAACCCTGTTCCAGGTAGAGGTTGTTCATCTGGAGATTGACGAGTTCGGAGACCCGCACTCCGGTATCTAGGAGTATGAGCACCGTAGTGTGGTTGCGTTTCCCCATGGGAGTCGATCCCTCTCAGGTCGGCGGTCACTAAGAGATCAGCCGTGATGGCCGCATCTTCCTCAGGAACCTCCAGTCTCTCAAAAACCTGCTGGCAGAAGTGGCGCGGGGTTTCCGCCCTAACTCTTGGCTCTTTCGTGGCAACCTCCTCGTTATCCTGCCCGAGACTTATTCTAGAGGAGCGATGAGGGGTTGTTAAGAGTGGACAGCGGTGGTAAAATATATAAGTGAACGTTGTCATTATCGTCCAGACACAGAACCACCAGATGAGCCCAATTTCGCCAGGGTGCTATGCCTGGCTTATTCGTCTAGGAAGAAAAAATGAAGTACTGGAGAAAGCCTCTAGATGTTGAGAGGGTCAAGGTCCCCCGAGGCAAGGTTTATATCATAGAGGAGCGGTGTAAGGGGTGCAACTTCTGTATCGAGTTTTGCCCCACGGGGGTATTAGCGGCTTCAGAGGGGTTCAACGCTAAAGGATACCACCCTCCTTATCCCCAAAATGAGGAGGCTTGCACCGATTGTGGCCTTTGCGAGGTGATCTGCCCCGAATTCGCTATCTACTCCCTGCCTCGGGATGGGAAGGAAGAAGAGCCCTATGAGTGAGGGGATCCTGAGGGGGGAGTTCTTCATGAGTGGCGACATCGCTTGCGCGGAGGGTGCTCTCTCTGCTGGTTGTCGCTTTTTTGCTGGCTACCCCATTACCCCAGCCACGGAGATAGCGGAGCGGATGGCGGAACGGATGCCCCGACTGGGTGGTGTCTACATCCAGATGGAAGATGAGCTAGCCTCCATGGCCGCCATTTTGGGAGCCTCTTGGGGCGGCCTCCGAGCCATGACCGCCACCTCAGGCCCTGGCTTCAGCCTGATGATGGAGAACCTGGGATTGGGGATCATGACCGAGACACCCTGTGTTCTGGTCAACGTGCAAAGAGGAGGCCCCTCTACCGGGCTGCCTACCCTGGTAGGGCAGGGGGACATGATGCAAGCGCGGTGGGGCACTCACGGCGTCTACGAGATCATCGCCCTCTCTCCCGCCTCTCCTCAAGAGTTCTTTGACCTCACGGTGAGGGCCTTCAACTTGGCCGAGAAATACCGCACCCCGGTTTTGGTAATGGCTGATGAGGTAGTGGGGCATATGACCGAGCGGGTGGTCATCCCTGAAGAGGTCCCCTACTTCCCTCGGCGCAAGCCAAACTTGCCCCCTGGTGATCACTCTTCCTTCCAACCTGATGGGGATTTGATCCCTCCCATGGCTAACGCGGGAGAGGGTTATCATATCCATGTCACGGGCCTCACCCATGATGAGCGAGGGTATCCGGTCACCGATGAGGTCACCCAGGAGAGGTTGATACGCCGCTTGGTGGAGAAGATCCGAGGCCATAAGAAAGATATCATCACGTTAGAAGAGAAGGGTGTAGAGGGAGCGGAGGTGATAGTCTGCTCCTACGGGATCACGGCACGGGTGGGTCTCTGGGCGGTCGAGTTGGCCAGGAGAGAGGGGATAAAGGCGGGGATGTTGAGGTTGTTGACCGTTTGGCCCTTTCCCGAGGAGAGGATAAGGGAAGTCGCTAGCGAGGTGAAGGCTTTCGTCGTGCCCGAGATAAACTATGGACAGATAGCCTTGGAAGTGGAACGTTCCGCTGGCGGAAGAGCGGAGGTGATCCCCGTTACCCATATGGGCGGAGGCCTTCATCAGCCTGAGGATATATTGAAGGCTATCAGAAAGGTAGCGAGATGAGCCAGGTCGAAAAGCCTGCAGTGATAACCCCTAAGCACCCTCGGGAAGGCCTCTTGCGTGAGGATAGACTGCCTCATATCTGGTGTTCGGGGTGTGGGATAGGCACCGCCCTCAACTGCTTCATCGGCGCTCTGGAGAGGTCAGGACTCCCCTTGGACAAAGTGGTCATCGTATCCGGCATAGGTTGCACGGGTAGGGCGGCAGGGTATACTAAACTCGATTCCTTTCACACCACCCACGGTCGGGCCATCCCCTTCGCTACGGGGCTGAGACTGGCTAATCCGGAACTGAAGGTGGTGATCTTCAGCGGCGACGGGGATCTCATCGCCATCGGGGGGAACCATTTCATCCACGCTGCCCGGCGCAATATAGATATGACCGTCATCTGCGTCAACAACTTTAACTATGGGATGACCGGGGGACAGGCTGGCCCCACCACCCCGGCGATGGCTAAGACGGCTACCTCGCCCTATGGCAATAGCGAGCATCCCTTCAATCTTCCCTACTTGGCTGCGGCCAGCGGGGCGGTCTATGTCGCCCGCTGGACCACCCTGCATGTGCGACGGCTGGAACGCTCTCTTACCGAGGCCCTTCTTAAGAAGGGGTTCAGTTTCGTGGAGGTGATCTCCCCTTGCCCCACCTACTTCGACCGGATGAACAGATTGGGCGAGGGGCTGGATATGATGAAATTCTACCGGGAGTCCTCGGAGATCGTCCATGGCTTGGATCCTCGAAAGGCGGATATAGACTTGGGAGGCAGGATAATCGTGGGCAAGTTCATCGACGTCGAGAAGCCTACCTACCTGGACTTCCAACAGGAGATTCTGGCGAGAATGGAAGGAGAGCCTTCATGAAACGGCTGGAGGTCAAGTTAGCTGGCTTCGGTGGACAGGGGATCATTCTGGCTGGCCAGATTATCGGTCAGGCTGCTGTGCTCTACGACCAAAAAAACGCCGTCCTCACCCAAAGTTATGGGCCGGAGTCCCGAGGAGGGGCTTGCAGCGCTGACCTTGTCATATCCCAAGAGGAGATCCTCCATCCTCTGGTCATCAAACCCCAGGTGATGGTGGTGATGTCTCAGGAGGCGTATGATAGGTACGCTAGCGAACTGGCCGAGGGGGGGGTACTTCTGGCGGACGCCGATCTGGTGCCGGGGAAGGCTAGACGCTCGAAGAAGAGAGATCTTTTCGCCATCCCGGCTACCCGGCTGGCGGAGGAGATAGGGCGCAGGATCGTGGCCAATATAGTGATGTTGGGTTCTTTCACTGCTCTCACGGGGGCCATCTCGGTCGAGGCTATGAAGCGCTCTATCCTCTCCTTAGTGCCAAAGGGGACGGAAGATCTAAACCTCCAGGCCTTTGAGCAAGGCTACGAGTATGGGAAGCGACTGGCCGCCGATAGGAGAGAGCGCTCCATTGAGGCCGAGGCCTGACGACGAAACCCCTGATCGGTTTGGGTTGGCTCAAAACGATGGAGTCACAAGAAGAGCGTAGGCGGAGCAGCCTAGTCATCGGCGGCGATGTCGCTGCGGCCAGAGTTGCTCTAAAGTTGGCCCAAGAGGGTCAAAGGGTGCACTTGGTCACCCGGGCCCCCTCCTTAGGCCAAGCGCCGTTGGGGAACCCCCTGCCTGTCGAGTGCCTACCTGAACTCCTAGCCGCTGCCTGCCACCCTCAGATCACCCTTCTGACCAATGCTCAACTGACCACCATCGAGGGGCGAGAAGGGAACTACTCGGTCACTCTACTACGTCATCCCCGCTATGTGGACGAGGAGAGGTGTGCCGCCTGCGGTCGCTGCGAGGCCAACTGCCCAGTGAGAATAGGGAGCGACTCTGACGGTAGGGCGATCTACCTCCCTTACATCAAGTCTGTGCCTGCTGCCTACGTCATCGAGAAGCGAGGGACAGCCCCCTGCCGCGCTGCCTGTCCCATCCATCAACGAGCCCAAGGTTACATAGCCCTCATCAGAGAGGGACGGTATGAGGATGCCTTGCGAGCCATCAAGGAGGAGAACCCCTTCCCCTCCATCTGTGGCCGGGTTTGTGACTACCGTTGCGAAGATGAATGCAGCCGTCAAAGGGTGGATGAGCCGGTCTCCGTCAGGGCCCTCAAGAGGTTCGTGGCCGATTGGGCTTACGCCAAGGGGAAGACCGCCCCACCGAAAGCCCCCCTGGCCAAGGGTCCTCCTGTGGCCGTGGTGGGCTCCGGCCCCGCTGGCCTGACTGCGGCCCGGGAGTTGGCCCTCCTGGGTTACCGAGTCACCGTTTTCGAAGCCCTGCCCGTTCCAGGGGGGATGATGCGGGTGGGGATCCCCTCCTTCCGCTTGCCCCCTGAGTTGATACAACGAGAGATCGACGAGATCTTGGATTTGGGCATGGAATTGAAACTGAACAGCCGCGTGGAGGATATCGACGCTCTCCTGGAAGAGTATGAGGCCCTATTTCTGGCCTTGGGAGCCCATCGGGGTCGGAAATTGCCTATTCCGGGAGCCGATCTTCCCGGAGTTCTGGTGGGCACCGATTTCCTACGCCAGGCGAATCTGGGCCAGGAGGTGAGAGTGGGGGAGAGGGTCCTGGTCTTGGGCGGGGGGGATGTGGCTATCGATGTGGCTCGCACCTCACTCCGTCTGGGGGTCAAAAGGGTGGAGATGGCCTGTCTGGAGGGCAGGGATTCGATGCCCGCTTACCCTTGGGAGATCGAGGCTGCCGAAGCCGAAGGGATTACAATTCACCCCTGCCGGTCTTTCAAGGAGATAGTTCACACTAAGGGCCAGATAACTGGAGTCGAATGTTTGGATGTGACCTTTATGGAGTTCGACGAGGACGGGCGTCTGACCTTGGAGACCCGCCCGGGCTCGGAGCATCTGCTCCCTTGCGATACGGTTATCTTCGCCATCGGTCAAGACCCAGACTTGGGTTTTCTCTCAGATGGCGAATTTGAGATAACTTCAAGGCGGACCATCGCCGTGGATCCCGAGACGCTGGCCACGGGGAAACCGGGCCTCTTCGCCGGGGGAGATGCGGTGACGGGCATGGCCTCTGTGGTGGACGCTATTGCCGCTGGCCAGAGGGCCGCTCGCTCTATCGATCGGTATCTTCGGGGCGAAGAATTGAGAGGGGAGCCCTTCTTGCCCTCGAAGGTGGAGTTGACGGAGGAGGAGATAGCCCAGAGATTGAGCCAGGGCCTCGCCTCCCGCCGACCTAGGGTTCAGATAGCCACCCTGTCCCCTTCTAAGGCCATGAGGGGGTTCCAGGAGGTGGAGTTGGGTTTCACCGAGGAGCAGGCTAAAGCCGAGGCGGAGAGATGTCTCAGTTGTGGTCTCTGTAGCGAGTGTCTGGAGTGCGAGATAGCCTGCGAGACGGGAGCCATCGATCACGAAGAGAGACCTCTGGAGTTGAGGCTACAGGTGGGCTCTATCTTATTGGCCGATGCCCACGAGTTAGAAGGCCTCCCCCTGAATCTGGAGACCATTAGTACCTCTTCCCTCCCTGCTCCCTCTCCCCTGACCCTTCGTCTTCCTTTAGAGGAAAAGGGTTGGCAGTTGGATGGCGAGCCCAGGGTCGGGGTTTTCGTCTGCCATTGTGGTGGTCGGATCGGTGAGGTGGTAGATGTGGCCGAGGTATGCCGGGAGGCTAGCCGCCTGCCGGGGGTCGTGCACACTCAGGAGATCCCCTACGCCTGCCTCGTCGAGGGAGCGGAGAGTATAGATGGGGCCATAAACGCTCATAACCTGAACCCGGCCGTCTTGGCCGCCTGCTCCTGCTGCTCTTTGGATCAGATCTGCTACAGTTGCTCCTATCAGAGGGTTCGCTCCAAGGTCAATCTCTTGAGATCACCCTCTTTCTTCGAGTTCGTGAACATCAGGGAGCATTGTGCCTTCGTCCATTCTGACGAACCTGAGCGGGCGACGGAGAAGGCAAAAGACCTGGTTGCTTCCGCCGTGGTCCGAGCCAGGCTGATGACCGTGCCTTTGCCCAAGGCTCAAGTGGAGGTCTGGCGTTGCCGAGGGTGTGGAACCTGTGAGGAGGTCTGCCCAGTCGAGGCGATTAGGATTCAAGAGGATGGAGAGCGGCTCGTCGCCCAGGTGGACCTCTCTCTCTGTACCGGCTGTGGGAGCTGCGCTGCCCTTTGTCCCTCGGGAGCCATCACCGCTAGCCATATCAGCGACCGTCAGTTGGAAGTCACCCTAGAGGCTCTCTTGACCTCGCCGAACCCTGAGCCCAAGGTGATCGTCTTCTCCTGCAACTGGAAAGCGTACAGCGGGGCGGAGATGGCGGGGTTGCAAGGCATCTCTTATCCGCCAAACGCGCGGTTAGTCCGCTTGCAATGTCTGGGGAGGCTGCACCCGGGCTTGATCTTGACGGCGTTCGAGTTGGGAGCGAAGGGAGTGTTGATGCTGGGCTGCCCGCCGGAGGAGTGCGAACACCGGCTCGAAGGGGCCGAGGATCTATTTAAGAGAACGCAAGCCTTGCTGGGCCTCCTAGGCATAGATAAGAGAAGGCTGCACCTGGATTCGATACCCCTTGGCGACGGGCGGCTCTTCGCCCAGAAGGTAAAGAGGTTCGTCCAGAGGGTTTAGGCCGATGGATATGGAGAAAGCGATCAAAGAGACCCACGCCTATCGTTGCCTGGACTGCGGCAAATGTACGGCTGTCTGTCCGTTAGCCAGGCTTAACCCCGCCTACTCTCCCCGTCTGACGGTGGAGAGAGCGTTGTGGGGAGGCGACTTGGCCCACGATCGGCTTCTCTGGTCTTGCTTAACCTGCGAGGCCTGCAGCGAGATATGTCAGAGCGATGTGGCCTATGCGGAGTTTATCAGGCATTTGCGAGCCCAGGCCTGGAAGGGCGGCCAGAGTGGGGAGTGCGCCCATGGCGGAGCGCTCCAGACCTTGATGCGGATGATGACCAAAGAGTTGAAGCAGAACCGCTTAGGTTGGCTCAGGCGGGGGCTCGAAGTGGCCGAGAGATCGGATACCCTCTACTTCGTGGGCTGTCTTCCTTACTTCGAGGCCATCTTCCAGGAGTTCGGCTTTCCAGCCCATAAGATCGCTCGGAGCACGGTGAAGGCGCTCAACCGTTTGGGCATCACTCCTATGGTGTTGGAAAACGAGCGCTGTTGCGGCCACGACCTCCTCTGGCAGGGGGATATCGATAGTTTCCGTCGCTTGGCAGAAGTTAACTTGCAAACTATCGAAGAGAGCGGAGCCCAGCGGGTGGTCACCTCCTGCGCCGAATGTTACCATACCTTGGCGGTGGAGTATCCCCGCTATGTGGGCGGACCGAAGGCGGAGGTAATCCATATCTCTGAGTTGCTCGCCCTGGAGTTGCCTACGCTGAAGGCGAGTAGAAGGCCAAGTAAGCGAGTCACTTATCAAGATCCCTGTCGTCTGGGCCGTTTCTCCGGCCTATACGAGCCACCCCGCCAGGTTATCGCCTCTCTGCCAGCGGTGGAACTGGTGGAGATGGAGAGAAACAGGGCCCAGGCGTTATGTTGTGGCACCAGTTGTTGGACCAATTGTGGGGCTGATAATAAAGAGATTCAGGTGGAACGACTCAGGGAGGCCAAAGCCACCGGCGCAGACCTCCTGATCACTGCTTGCCCCAAGTGCCAGATACATTTCAGATGCGCTATGAGTGATGAGAAGGTAGGTCAGGAGGCTCGGATAGAGGTGGAAGATCTGGTCGTTTTGGCGGCCGGCGCTTTCTAGGTCGTCACACCTCTAGGAGAGGAGGTGATAGGGTTGCCCAAGGATGAACTGAGGATCGGGGTTTTCGTCTGCGAGTGTGGGCTCAACATAGCAGGCTCGGTGGATTGCGAGGCGGTACGAGATTACGCGGAGAGGCTGCCCGATGTGGCCCTGGCGGTGCGAAACAGGTATGCCTGCTCCGACCCAGGCCAGGAAGAGATCAAGAAAGCCATCGTAGAACACCGCTTGAACCGTGTGGTCGTTGCCTCCTGCACCCCCCGACTGCATGAGCCCACCTTCCGAAAATGCATCTCTGATGTGGGTCTCAACCCCTATCTCCTGGAGATGGCCAACATCCGGGAGCAATGCAGTTGGGTTCATCTCCACGATAGGGAGGCGGCCACAGCCAAGGCGAAAGATATCGTCAAGATCGCCGTCGCCAGGGCGCGGCTTCTGGAACCTCAGGTGGAGATGGGGGTGCCGGTCACCAAGGCGGCTCTGGTTATCGGCGGGGGAGTGGCCGGAATCCAGGCGGCCTTGGATCTGGCCGACGCTGGTCATCAGGTATACCTGGTGGAGAAGGAACCTTCCCTCGGGGGGAAGATGGCCCAACTGAACAAGACCTTCCCCACCATGGATTGTTCGATATGAATCCTGGGCCCTAAGATGATGGATGTCGGTCGACATCCGAGGATAAAACTCCTGGCCTACAGTGAAGTGGAGGAGGTATCGGGCTACGTAGGCAATTTCAAGGTTAAGGTGCGCAAGAAAGCCCGGTACGTCGATGAGGAGGAGTGTACCGCTTGCGGCGACTGTGTTGACATCTGCCCAGTGATCATGCCCGATGAGTATCAGATGGGTCTTTCCTCCCGTCGAGCCATCTACATCCCCTTCCCTCAGGCTGTGCCCTCTTCTTATATCATCAATATCGAGGAGTGCCTGGGCGTTCAGCCCATCGCTTGTGGTAAGTGTGCCGAGAAGTGCGATAAGGATTGCATCGATTTCGATATGAAGGACCAGATCGTGGGGTTGGAAGTGGGGATCATCATCGTGGCCGTGGGTATGGAGGTCTATGATCCCACCCCCTTGGATGAGTATGGTTACACTCGTTTCGAGAACGTGATCACCACCTTGGAGTTCGAGCGGCTGATAGACTCCGGGGGTCCTCTAGAGGGCCATTTTGCCCGTCCCACCGATGGGAGGGTGCCGGAGCGGATAGGGTTCATACAGTGTGTGGGCTCCCGCGCCCAGCGGAGGGGCAACCCTTACTGCAGCAACATATGCTGCATGAACACGGTGAAAGATAGCCTGCTCTTACGGGACCATTACCCCGACATCGATATCACCGTCTTCTACTTGGATATGCGGGCCTTCGGCAAGGGGTTTGAGGACCTCTATAAGCGGAGCAAGGACGCAGGAGTGAGATACGTGCGGGGGCTCCCTGGGGAGGTGAAAGAGGACCCGGAGACGAGGAACCTCTTGGTGACGGTGGAGAACACCACCGCCGGCCGACTGGAGGAACACGAGTTGGATATGCTCGTCCTCTCTGTGGGGCTAGAGCCCCGAGAGGATAGTAAGACGGTACAGCAACTCTTGAGCCTCTCGCGGACGAGCGACGGCTTCTTCTTGGAATCCCACCCCAAACTGAAGCCGGTGGATGCCCCCACACGAGGGGTATTCTTGGCCGGTTGCGCTGAGGGGCCCAAGGATATCAAGGAGAGCGTCACCCAAGCCAGCGCCGCCGCCGCTAGGGCTCAGATCATCCTCAATGTGGATAAGATAACGGTGGAGGCGATCACCCCCGTGATCGATCTTGACCTTTGCAACTTCTGTGGTCGTTGTGCCAGGGTCTGTCCCTACGGAGCCATCGTCGATGTGGACCCTAAGAAAAAGATATTTCCTCGGGTCATCGAGGCGGCTTGTGCCGGTTGTGGCACTTGTAGCGCCGAGTGCTCTGTAGGAGCCATTACCCAGCGCCATTTTGGCGATGAGCAGATTTTCGCCCAACTTGAGGCTACGCTAGGAGAGAGGCCGGAGGAGAAGATCGTGGTCTTCGCTTGCAATTGGTGCTCCTACGCCGGGAGCGATATGGCTGGCGTCTCCCGGCTGCAGTATCCTCCCAGCGCCCGGGTCATCCGCACCATGTGCAGCGGACGGGTAGGGGAGAGGCTCATAGTTAGGGCCTTTGCCCTGGGAGCCCCCATTGTCCTCGTCTCCGGCTGCCACTTCGCTGACTGCCACTACATCAACGCCAACCGGTGGACCCAAAGGCGAGTGGGGAGGCTCTGGGACAAGTTGGAAAGGGCGGGGATTCGGCCGGAGAGGCTGCAATTAGAGTGGATCTCCGCTGCCGAGGGGCAGAAGTTCGCTCGAGTGATGGGGGAACTCGAAGAGATGAGGCAAAAGGTCACCCCGGAGGAGATAGGGTATACCAAACAGGTGTTCGCGGAGAGGGTGTAAGATGGCCGAGGAAGTGAAGTTCAGATGTTTACGTTGCGGTCACGAGTTCATCGCCCCCTACGATAGAGAGAACCCCCAGGAGCGGGCTTGCCCCAAGTGCAAGAGCAATAGTGTGCGGCGGATAAAGACGTAGGGCCTGTTGGGTTCGGCCCGTCCTGGCACGTACCGGGACAGGCTGGTATCGTCAGGCCAGGGGTGATGGCAGAGGAGGGCAGCCTGAGGCGGACAACCCATGAGTCCTCATCGTCAAGGGCTACAGGCCCCGTTTCCTGAGCACGAGGCTTTTCACGAAAACCTCCCGCTGGATACCCCCCAGCTTGCTGGGGGGAGGAAGCGGGCTCGCCGAAGGCGAGAGCCCGGTTGCACTTTCAAGCGAAGTGCTGTAGAAGTAAGACATGTGCGCGTTAAGAAGAAGCAGCCATGCCGTCTATGACATCAAGTACCACTTGGTCTGGATTCCCAAGTATGGCAAGCAAATACTTGTGGGAGAAGTGGCCGAGTATACCAAGTCAGCGATCTTCGGCAACTCGCCTTTAAGGGGAACCATCACTTGACCCATCGCTATTCGCCCCTTACTTATCCCCGCATTTTTGCGCATAGAGGGCAGAAGTCCGAGGTCAGTCACTAACCCTTCACACTGAAGGCCCGCAGTAGATGATTGAATACCAGCTCGCTCAATGTGAGTATCGTAGCCGCGACATTGGCACCATCACGGAGGCGGTTGAGAAAAACCGAGACCAACACAACACCAATGAGGACGGATGGTGAAAGCGGCATGGTTAGAGCCCGTTCTTCTTCGCGTGTCAGTAGGCGGTGGAGGTGGAAACGGCCTCGTGCAGAACCTTTTGGATCTCGGCCACCTCCTGGAGGCTGGGATAGGCCAGCGGAGCACGAGGTGGGCCACCGTAATAGTCAAGGAGATCTAGGGCGGCCTTGAGACCTGGGACACCAAACCGTGTGGTAACCGCATCATTGACTGGAATGATCTTCAGTTGCAACTGGCGTGCCACTGGGTATCGTCCTTCCTGCACGGCACGATAGATTTGACAGCATTCCTCCGGAAAGACGTTGGCTACGGCCAACACGCCGCCCGCGGCGCCCAAAGTGAGCGCCGGATAGAAAAAACTCCCGGAACCAGCCAGCACAGAGAAGCCAGAGGGCGCGCGTCGAATCATCTCCCCCAATCTGCCCAGGTTGCCCGCGCTATCCTTAATGCCCACGATGTTGGGGTGCTGGGCCAACTCGATGATGGTGTCCACTGGCAGCTCGAGGCCGGTGAACCTGGGCACTTGATAGAGCAAGAGGGGGATGGTTGAGGCATCGGCCAAGGCTAGATAGTGACGACGTAGAGCCTCGGCAGTCATTTGCGCTTTGTAGTAGTGGGGGGTGAGTACAAGAGCGACATCAGCTCCTAGCTCGGCGGCTTCCTTGGTGCGTTGCGTGGCCACTTCGGTAGAGTGAGCGCCCGTACCCACGATGAGCAGTTTGTCTGAGGGGATAGCCTTTCGAGCAGCGGCGATGATGCTAGCACGCTCTTCCTCTTTGATATGCACGCTCTCCCCGTTCGAGCCCAGCACCACATATCCGGCAAGAGGGGTCTCGTTCCACTTAGACAGGTTCTCCGCCAGCCTGCCCAAGGCGAGAGCGCCACTCTCCTCGAAAGGAGTGGGGATAGGAGGATGTACCCCGCACACTGAGACAGTTTTCACCCTGTTCTCCTCATGGCCTAATTGTCATATTTAGCAGATTAGACGGCAGAGCCCAAACTCTACTTGCTTGATTGCCAGTGTACTAAAAAGCGAAGACGCCGTCAACCCAGAGAACAGCGCTGGCAGCCCTATTCCCCAAACTTTAGGGCACTCGTGGGCCCTCTGTTAGATCCTTTCCCTTCCTGGGCATGGACTATACCCCCACCGATAGCCCCCTCCATCCTCGCTCCGGAATACATAAGAAACTCAGGATACGATCACGCCGTTTTAAGCGCGTCTTAAGCGGCGATTTTTCGGGTTTAGGTAGCGCCTAGCGGGGGGGATTTCGAGCGCTTAAAACGTGTCGTTCGGATGGATTCATACTCGAACTGGGGGCGGTGATGAGATGGGAGAGCGGTAGGGACGGCGTGCAACCAGCATCCATAGAAGGGTTTACGCTGGCAGAAGCTATTGCCATCAACGAGCGTTCACATCGCTTTGATGGCATTAAGCGCATTGAGGGCGATGGCACCGTCGTTTCTCGTCCCACCGCGGCCTGACCACAGGCAACCAGTGGATGTCTGGGGACCAAGGTCACATAGCAAGGTGGCCGACGTAGGGCATGCCGTGGCCGTAGGTGGGCGTGTTGTGAGCGATTCAGGTCGTCCGGTCGGCGAGGGAAGCAGTTCCCACTGTCAGTCACGTGCCATGTTAAGGCTGGCGAGACGAGGGTGACATCTGGTACAGAAATGTAAGTTTGTGGTATGATAGAACCCAAAGAAAGGCTTTGCACAGGTGATTTCCGCTGAGGCTATAACCAAGGCGCATGGGGCGTACTGGGCAAGGATGGTGTTGGCAAGTGCTCACCTGGTGTAAACTGCTGGGAGTGGGCCCTTGCCGTTTCAGATAATGATGCCGAAACTAACGGAGACATTGAAAGACCAATGGAGGAACAGAGCATGAACGAGGAACAACTGACTGGTTATCCCTATATCCCCAATTCTGTGCCCGCAGTAAAGGAGCAGATGCTCAAAGAAGTCAGAGCAGAGAGTGCGGAGGATTTCTATGAGGATATCCCGGAGAGACTCAGGCTCAAGGAAAAGATGAATTTGCCCCAACCCCTCTGGTCCGAATGTGCTTTGAAGAGGCACGTAGAAGGCATTCTGGCAAAAAACAAGACCTGTCGGGAGTACCTTAGCTTTTTGGGAGCCGGGTGCTACCAACATCATGTTCCGGCCGTATGCGATGAGGTGAACCAGCGAGGCGAGTTCCTCACCGCCTACGCAGGTGAACCTTATGATGATCACGGCAGGTTTCAGGCGCTTTTTGAGTACGCCAGTATGATGGGCGAGCTTCTGAATATGGATGTCGTCAATGTCCCAACGTATGACGGGTTCCAAGCCGCCGCCACGTCGATCCGCATGGCATCGCGGATTGCAGGCCGGCGCGAGGTGTTGATATCCAGAACCATCAGCGCTGAAAAACTGTCGAAAATCAGGGACTATTGCAAGCCGGGGATGGAGATCAAACTGATAGGCTACGATTTCGAGACGGGACAACTGGCTCTCGATGCCCTCAAGGCTGAAATCTCTTCAAAGACGGCCGCTGTCTACATGGAGAATCCGTCCTACCTCGGTTTTATCGAGACTCGTGGAGACGACATCTCCAGTATAGCGCATGATCACGGAGCGATCTGCATTGTAGGGGTCGATCCTATTTCCTTGGGAATCTTGACTCCGCCGGTTGAGTATGGTGCGGACATCGTCTGCGGCGACATACAGCCGCTTGGCATGCACATGCAGTTTGGTGGCGGTCAGGCTGGATTCATCGCCACCCGGGACGAAGAGAAGTATGTGATGGAATACCCTTCCCGGCTGTTTGGCATGGCCCCGACGTCCGTTGAGGGGGAATATGGGTTCGGCGACGTGGCTTATGAAAGAACCTCTTTTGCAGTCAGGGAGGAGGGCAAGGAGTGGGTAGGTACGGCTTCCGCTTTGTGGGGCATCACGGCCGCTGTTTATCTGGCGCTTATGGGGCCTCGGGGCATGGTGGAAATTGGAGAAGGCATCATGTCTAGATCGCGCTACGCGATGTTGGAGATAGCCAAGGTAAAGGGCGTCAAGGCTCCTCTTTTCCAGTCGCCCCATTTCAAGGAATTTGTGGTCAATTTTGATGGTACGGGCAAAACAGTTGCGGAAATCAACAAGGCCCTGTTGGCCCGGGGGATCTTTGGTGGAAAAGACCTGACAAGAGAATTCCCGGAACTGGGCCATAGCGCGCTTTACTGCGTGACTGAAGTTCACACCAAAGATGACATCGATAGGCTGGTGGATGCACTGAAGGAGGTCATTGAAAAATGAGTCAAGTTATAACCAGGCAAAGGTCCACAGACGGAAAACCAAAACTGAGAAGGTTTCACCAAGCCAGGTGGGATGAACCGATAATCTTTGAACTGAGCCGTGAAGGACAACGGGGCATCCTTGTACCCCAGGTGGAAGACGAGATAAGAAACGAGGTCGGAGACGTTCTGGCCACTCTGCCCGAAACTATGCGCAGGAAGCAGCCCCCCAAACTGCCCGAACTGTCCCAGCCCCAGGTACTCAGGCACTATGTGAGACTATCACAAGAAACGCTGGGGACTGATTTGAACATCGACGTGGGGCAGGGAACCTGCACGATGAAGTACAGTCCCAAGGTCAACGACCAACTGGCCAGAATGCCAGAAATGACAGAGCTTCACCCCTTGCAGGACGAAGAGACGGTTCAGGGCATCCTGGAGGTGATGTACAGGTTCGAGCAGATCCTCAAAGAGATCTCGGGGCTGGACCGGTTTTCGCTGCAACCTGGCGCCGGTTCCGCCGCTATATACACCAACGCCTCGATCATCCGAGCCTACCACGAATCTCGTGGCGAGGCTGGGCAGCGGGATGAGATCATCACTACCATCTTCTCTCACCCTTCCAATGCGGCGTGTGCCAAAACCGCCGGTTTCAAGATCATAACCCTCTATCCTGACGAGGATGGCTATCCCGACCTGGAGGCGTTGAAAGCGGCAGTTTCAGAACGGACCGCCGGATTGCTGATCACAAACCCGGAAGACACAGGGCTCTTCAATCCGAAGATTGAAGAGTTCGTGAGCGTGGTCCACGAGGCGGGCGGGCTTTGCGCCTACGACCAGGCAAACGCCAACGGAATATTGGGGATAACCAGAGCCAGGGAGGCCGGCTTTGACCTTTGTCACTTCAATCTGCACAAGACCTTTTCGTCGCCTCACGGATGTGGTGGGCCGGCGGTCGGCGCTGTGGGCGTCACTCAAGAATTGGCCAGGTTCCTGCCGGTCCCTGTCATCGAGTTCGATGGTAGTAAGTATCACTTGAACTATGACCGGCCCGAGAGTATTGGAAAGATAGGACCATTCTATGGAGTTGCCCCCGTCGTTCTGAGAGCGTATGCATGGGTCATGAGCCTTGGCGCAGAGGGGTTGAGGGAGGTCGCCGAGATCGCCGTTCTCAACAACAACTATCTGCTCAAGAAGATGTTGGAAATCCCCGGAGTGAGCGCGCCGTATGCCAAGGGCAAGCGCCGAATCGAACAGGTCCGGTATAGCTGGGAAGGATTGACGAAAGAGACGGGAGTTCATTCCGAGGAGATCGGACTACGAGCGGCGGACTTTGGCGTCCACTATTGGACCAGCCACCACCCGTTCATCGTTCCGGAACCTTGCACCGTGGAACCGACCGAGTCGTATTCCAAGGACGAACTCGACGAATACGCGGCGATCCTGGCGCACGTGGCCGAGGAGGCGCGTACGAACCCGGAGTTGGTCAAGACCGCTCCTCACAACAGTACCATTCACACCATTGACCACACACCCCTGGACGATCCGTCGCAGTGGGCGATGACCTGGAGGGCCTATCTGAGAAAAGTACGCAAAGAGGCAAGATAGGAAACCGCTGGCTGCTTATTGCGGGCAAGAGCGATGAAAGTGATAGAAAAGCGACTAGGCCTGATCGTCAATCCAATTGCAGGGATAGGCGGGAGAGTGGGGCTTAAGGGAAGCGACGGAGCGGAGATACAGAAGAAGGCTCTGGAGTTGGGTGCTGTGCCTCAATCGCCTACCCGGGCTATCCAGGCTTTGGAAAGGATCAAGTCTATGAAGGGTGTGCTTGAGATCATCACCTACCCCGGTGAAATGGGAGAAGACGCAGCCAGAGCATGCGGTTTTGAGCCTACGGTCATCGGCTCAATCAAACAGGGTGAGACGACCCCGGAAGACACCAGGATTGCAGCCCAGGAAATGGTGGGGCTGAAGGTGGATCTTTTGCTCTTTGCCGGTGGAGATGGCACTGCCCGGGACATCTATAGTGCCATCGGAGAAGGAATCCCAGTTCTTGGAATCCCTGCCGGGGTCAAGATCCATTCGGCGGTCTTTGCCACAAACCCGATAAGCGCGGGAGATCTCGCTATGTTGTATCTGCGGGGAAGAGTATCCAGCCTGCGAGAGGCCGAGGTCATGGATATAGACGAGGAAGCCTTTCGACAGGACATCGTTTCGGCGAAACTGTACGGTTACCTCAAGATTCCGTTTCGGAGAAGACTGGTCCAGAGTCTAAAGGTTGCAAGTAGCCCCGGAGAAAAGGCATCCTCAGAAGCGATAGCCTGTGACATCGTAGATAGAGTGGGGGATGAGTGTCTTTACATCATCGGGCCTGGGACCACAACCAGAGCCATCACCTCCAAGTTAGGATTGAACAAGACGTTGGTAGGCGTGGATGTAGTGTTTCAAGGAAAACTGGTGGCCACTGACGTTAACGAGTCTCAACTTCTGAGGCTTCTTGAAGGACGCAAGGTGAAGATAATCGTTACCCCCATCGGTGGTCAAGGCTGTATCTTTGGCCGGGGGAATCAGCAGATAAGCCCAGAAGTCATCAAAAGAGTGGGGAAGGACAACATCATCGTTGTGAGCACTCCTGAAAAGATCAATTCACTAGGTGGGCGGCCTCTTTGGGTTGACACCGGTGATCGGGCAGTGGATAGGATGCTCAGTGGCTACATGAGGGTAGTAACCGGCTACAACGAGCAAGTTATTTGCAAGGTGTCGTGTTAGGGAGGGGGAGGATCAGATCATGGGTGCTTTGGCAGGCAAACGGGCTCTCATCACCGGTGGGGCGTCGGGCATCGGGCGGGCGACGGCCTTGCTTTTCGCCCGCGAAGGCGCGGCCGTGTCGGTTGTGGATCTGGATGAGATGGGCGGCCAGGCCGTCGCCCAAATGATTGTGGACGACGGTGGGCAGGCCATCTTTGTGCGCTGCGACGTAAGCCGCGCGGCCGACTGCCAGCGGGCGGTACAGCGGACTGTCAGCGCATTGGGCGGTCTCGACATCCTCTTTAACCACGCGGGCATTATCCGGCGGGCCACGGTGTTGGAGACAACCGAGGCAGAATGGGATCGGGTGATGGCGGTTAACGTCAAGTCGATCTTCTTGCTCAGTAAGTACGCCATTCCCGTTATGGACCAGGCAGGTGGCGGGGTGATCATCAACACCGCATCGGGCTGGGGGCTGGTCGGTGGGCGCAAGGCGGCAGCGTACTGTGCCTCGAAAGGTGCGGTGGTTCTGCTGACCAAGGCCATGGCGCTCGATCACGGCGAGCAGAACATTCGCGTCAACTGCATCTGCCCCGGCGATACCGACACGCCCATGCTGCGGGATGAGGCACAGCAGCTTGGCGAACCATATGAGCACTTTCTGGCAGAAGCAGCGCGGCGGCCATTGCAGCGCATTGGCAGACCAGAAGACATCGCCCAGGCAGCGCTCTATCTCGCTAGTGACGCCTCGTCTTTCATCACCGGTACAGCCCTGGTGGTGGACGGCGGCGGGCTGGCAGGGTGATCTTATATCAACAGAGAGAAATGCATGCTATATTGATAAGGATGGATGGACATGTTGAATAAAATGAAAAGTTGGAAACCTCCCGAGGGTTGGCTCAAGATCACCACCATCGATGTCCACACCGCGGGTGAACCCTTTCGGGTCATCACCGGTGGTTATCCTGACTTGCCGGGCAAGACCATCCTGGCCCGTCGCCGCTATGCGAGGGAAAACCTGGATCACCTACGGACGGCGGTGATGTGGGAGCCACGTGGCCATGCCGATATGTACGGCTGCATCGTCACCCCACCCGTCAGCCCAGAGGCGGACATCGGTATCCTCTTCATGCACAACGAAGGCTACGGCACTATGTGCGGCCACGGCATCATCGGCATCACCAAAGTAGCGCTGGAGACCGGCATGGTGCCCATGGCCGCCCCCGAAACCGTTATCAAAATCGATACCCCGGCGGGGCTGGTCACTGCTCACGCCAGGGTGGCTGAAGGAGAAGTGAAAAGTGTCTATTTTCACAACGTGCCTTCTTTTGTTTTAGCCTTGGACGAGACGGTCGACGTGCCGGGCCTGGGCAAAGTACGGTACGACGTCGCCTTTGGCGGAGCGTTTTACGCTTACGTGCAGGCTGAAGATGTCGGCCTGACCTGTACTCCGGAGGATTTTCGCCCTTTCATCGAAAAAGGTTCAGCCATCAAGCGGGCGATCATGGCCAGCCGGCCCATCACCCACCCTTTTGAAGAGGATTTGAGTTTTCTCTACGGCTCCATCTTTATCGGGCCGCTGCTGGGCGAAGGGGCGCATAGCCGTAACGTCTGTGTCTTTGCCGAAGGCGAGGTGGATCGCAGCCCGTGCGGTACGGGCGTCAGTGGTCGCCTGGCCATTCACCACGCGCGGGGCGAGATTGGCATCAACGAGCCCATCGTCATCGAGAGCATTATCGGCACCGGCTTCACCGGGCGCATCGTTAAAACCACGACCTTCGGCCCCTATCCCGCTATTATCCCAGAAGTAGAAGGCGCGGCCTACATTAGCGGCCGCCACGAATTTTTGATTGACCCGGCTGACCCGCTGGGGGAGGGGTTTATTCTGCGTTAACGCGCTGGTAGATGAATGGGCGAATACACCAATAATAATCTCTTGTAGGTTTGCTGGCTGAACTGTTTAGGGCGGCGGGCTGGCAGGGTAAGGAGGAGATCATGCGTGGTCTGGAAGATAAACGGGTGCTTATCACTGGTGGGGCGGGTGGCATCGGCATGGCGACAGTGGTGCGTTTCCTAGAGGAGGGCGCGCGCGTCGTGGTGCTGGATCGCGACGAGGCGGCGCTCAAGCGCCTCGAACGCGAGCACCCGGCGCTGAGTGGCTTCATCAACGCCGACGTCTCGGATCCCGACGATGTCGCGCGGGCCTTTGAAGAACTCGATGGCCTGCTGGGGGGCCTGGATGTCCTGATCAACAACGCCGGGATCAGCATTCGACACCGCTTTATGGACATCTCCCCACAGGATTGGCGCGAGGTGATAGACGTCAACCTCAACGGCGTATTCTTCGTGGCGCAACAAGCAGCGCAACGAATGTTGGCCGGAGAAGGCGGCGTCATTCTGAATATGGGCTCGACCAACGGCTTGATGGGCTACCCTTTCTACGCCGACTACAACGCCTCTAAGGCGGGGGTCATCGAGTTGACACGCTCCATGGCGCTGGAGCTGGCCCCCAACGTGCGCGTCAACGCCGTATGTCCAGGCTTTATTCTGACGCCGATGCAAGAAGCGGAATACCCACTGGAAATGCAGCGTGCCTTTGCGAGCAAGGTGCCTCTGGGCAGGCTGGGCCGGCCGGAAGAGGTGGCCGCTCTCTTTGCCTTCCTCGCTTCCGACGACGCGAGCTTCATCACCGGGCAATACTTCGTGATTGACGGTGGGGAGATAGCGGGGGGGCTGGCTAGCCAGCCATAGACAGTTTGGCGATATCTATACCCATCGCTGAAGATAGGTTCTACAAGGTTGATCGGGTCGCCTTCTTTATGGTGGATGTTGACAGGCAAGGGTCATAGTTGCCAAGACGACCGCGGTACCCCGGCGCCCTGAATGTCATTGATCCGGAGACGGGCCAGGAGCGCCGGTCGCACTCGGATGATATTGCGCGTATTGCTCATGATCACCTTTGAGGGCTCTTTGACAATTGCACATGTCCTCAAATTATGTGTTCAGCAGTAGCGCAATTATGTTGGTGGAGAGAACCAGTGTCGGGAAAGCGCTCATAGCCATATTGACCCACTGCATCAACGGGATGTTGTAGAAGCAATCTCCAGCCAACTCAAGAGGCGACTTGCCAGCACGTTTAGCCCCCTTGAGGAAGCGCCAGCAATTACGGGTCAAGGCCCAAGCGTTGAGTGTTTGGGGCGCGCTTTCTTCCGAGCAAAAGGTTTGCATGTTATCCTGCTTGCGATTGAGGAGCTTCATACACTGGTCAACGGCCGTGCCAGTACGAGCCAGTTTGTCGTCGGTGGTCCAAGCCTGGAACAGAGGTTTGTTAGCCTCAAGTGAGCGCTTCGGCGAGGCCAACGGTTCGCTTTGAAGGTCTCTGGCAGTTCGTCCAAGGCTTCTTAGTACGCTTCAGGCGGGGAGCTTCCAGGACTCAGAAAAAGGCTGTCGAGATTTGCTGCTCTTCCGCCTCCAACACTGGTCGTCCAGCGGTCTTGCACTGGTGCTTGTAGGTAGCCAAATGAGTCCCCAGCCTGATCATCGCGTGCAAGTGATATTAGATCAAGGTGATACCTTCGAATGCACTCAGCAGGGCATTCTGGGTAGATTCCCATCCATCTACTCTTGCCCCCAGAACATGGGCCAGCTGCTCTTCAATGGCTTTGAAACGTTCGAATCTGGCCGGCAGGGCTTCCTCCGAGGCACTGTCCAGGCAGTCAATCCACCAAATCAGAGCCACTGAGGCTTCGTAGATCATAGGGGCGCAGGCCTGATCCCCGGTCTCCCGCGTGTGTTTCTCATCCACCAAGATGTAGTCTGGCGGCTCCACGCGCGGGACCAGGTTCAGTTGCGCGGGGGACAATTGCCCGAGTCGCCACAAGGGTCATCGGGGTAATTGCCCGCTCTTGAGTGGCTTCCAAGGCAGCCCACGTCCCCGACTGGGTTGTGTCTATCGCCAGCGCCTGGCTGACTCCGGCCATGCGGCAGCTGTCTTCTGTGATGAGCAATTTTCGCGAAAAGGGAAAGAGGCCCTCATCGCAAGGAGAGCCCCTTCATACTACATATAGCGGTTCTCAGCGCCTTATGTACTACATGTTGTGTTCTGGTGCGCCTGGCAGGAGTTGAACGCTCCAATACCCACTCAGAACGGGGTTGAGTGATGTATGTGCATCATGGTAGAATAGTGATATGGGGCTGAGCGGTGGCCCAGCCCCTGGCGGCGAGGATTCTCTACGCGCATTGGGGTGCAAACGTGAGAGCCCGCCGCCATCCATTATTATACCCATCTGAGGAGCCATGTCAAGGCCAACTCCCTGCCGCTCGAGCCATATCTCTGCGATCTGGCCACCTCTGTCTGGGCATATACAGGACTCTGCCGCCCAACCCCAGCGAGTGTAGGCACAATCCGCGCAACTCCACCGTGGCAAAAGTCGCATACTTGTCCGCTCATAATTCAGATCTCCAGCCGACACAATTGCCCTTCAACCAATAATTGCCGCTACGCCCTCGCGTTCCCATTGCCACCCTAGTGCCAGGCTGCACTGTCTTGGCTCACCCACCAAGACCGATTGATTTGACGGGAGGGGTGTGCTAGAATCAAACGGGTCAAGAACTGCCTGCATCGCACCACCACCGCAATAGTGCGTTGTGGGAGGTAGTAGTGTGAAAGTGAGGCCGACCGTCTTGCCATGCTCAGGATGGCAGAAGGTCGGCTTTGTTCTTGGAGAGTGGCCAACACGATCCCCGATCGGTCCTCGTGGGTGGAGAGGCTTGGGGAGTGGTGGGGGGTCAATTCCTCTTCAAACATCCCCATTCTGACACGAAGATCGATCCCGGAGAGCATGCAACCATCGCGCGGCTGAGGTAAGGAAGGTTGGACTCTTCAGAGGATAGCCGAGCGTTTCGGCGTAAGCCGTCAACGTATCCATCAGATCTTGCAGAGACGCACCGATGATACCACTCGGCAGTGTGGCCGCGGGTAGAGTGCGTCCGACTTGCTTGAAGTCGATTCGCTACTCTTTTCAAGAGAGAGGCAACCCACCTCGCTCAGACAGGCAAATGAGTTCTTTCACACCTGGACCTTGTTCTATTCTTCTGACTCGCAGTCTGCATTCCTGAGTCTCTTTCTCCTGACAAGTCCAGGCATAAGGCCCAAAAAAGGCGCCATTAGGTGCAATCCTTATCTGGCGAACCGATCCGCCGCAAACTGGAAATTCATCGAGAAGGTCGTTGGGCTGATTCTTTCGCTGCAAGGGCATAGGCCCGGGAAGAAGCATCTTGTGGAACCTGACAGCAAATCCGCTGGGCGTTGATCCCAGCGGATTTTAAGTTTGCTGTACCCCTCTGTCAGAGGGAGTACTAGATATTGTATGATACCGCCGCCTTGCTACTAGACTTTGTATATCCTTTCCCCTCGCAACTGACTGATTCTTGAAGGTCTTCTGGACTTTTCTGATCGACGTCGCGACGCCTGATGGATGTGACACTACCCGAGAGCTGTATGGTCGAGCCCCTCATTCTGCCCGTCATCACTACGAGGCGGCCGCCAAGGCCCACCATTTCTTCGGCAGGAAGACGGCCTCGTTGCTCCGTCGACGGCTGGGGAGTTCGCTCAGCTGCTTGCGGCACCGACACGAATGCGCGATCGCGGTATCCAAGTGCTTGAGCCATCTCCCTTGCTGTCCGGAAGCGCTCTTGCGGACTCTTGCGTAGAGCACGCAGCGTAACGGCCTCAACGTTCGACGGAATGTCTGGATTGATCTCTCGTAGCGGTCGAGGTTGTTCTGTCACGTGCTTATGGACGACCTCCAGGTGATCCCCCGTGAACGGAGGTCGTCCCGTAGTCATTTCGTAGAGCACAACACCCAAGGAGTAGATGTCACTTCTGGGATCAACTTCCAACCCCTTCGCCTGCTCATATGATAGATAGTAGGGAGTCCCAACTATCATCCCGTTGGATGTCCTTCGCACTGATGAAGTGAGCTGTTGTTGTTCAGTGATTCTGTCACCCTAACTGGTCAACAGAAATGTCACCCTTGATTGTACATCGGCGCCTGGTATAATCAAGATGCACCCAAGGGAGGGCAAGGCAGACGGGCCAGCCAGCTCGGTTTGTCTTGCCCTTCTGTTTGCCCAATGGTCTTTCAGGCAACTTGAGTGGTTGGTGGAGACAGGTCATCTTGATGTGGCAGAAATCCGGTAACGTCGCCAAGGGTGATCAGGAGGTGGCTTGTAAGGCTTGCGTGGCGTAGGTGTAGGCGCCGGCGTCTCTGGTCTAGGTAGCGGTTTAGGGGCATCAGGGAGAGGAGTGGCCGGGGTGAACTTGCCCACCCTGACCGGCCCTTCGGTTGCCGGTTCATAGACCACCAGGGTCTTTCCCTGATAGCAGATTGCCAGACGTCCATCCAGGAGTTGGTACACATCGACCCGGGCATGGGCATAGCTCCTGCGGAAGGGCCCAGGGGGGATTTGGAGTTTGTGGCCATCAAAAGAGATGGTAGTGTCGTTACCCACCACTCGCTTATGCTTGAAACAGAAGAATTGTTCTGGATCTAGGTCTGCTGGCCAAGGGCAATAAGCTGAGCCAGGCTGCGCTGGGGCAACGGAGAAACGGGTGTTGAATTTAGGCAAATAATCCCTCAAGACTTGTTTGGCCTCCTCCAGGGTAGAGGCGCCGGCTTCCCGCAGCTCTTTTACCAGCCGATCTTGCAAGGTCCCAAACAAGCGCTCTACACGGCCTCTAGCCTGCGGTGAGCGGGCTGGGATGAGTTCAATGCCTAACTCATCCACCAAACGCCCAAATTGACTGCGGGGGCGTTCCCCAGCCAATTGCTGCTCAAGGGTGGCTTTCTTGGAGCTTTGGAAGATGGTATGGCGATCAGCATAGAGGGCTTGGGGCAGACCATGGGGTAAGCAGATCTCCTTGAGCAACTCAAAGTAGCCCGCCGCATCTTCCTCTTCCCTGAAGAGGGCCCAGGGGATCTCATTGGTGGCATCATCGATGGCAGTGGTCAGACACAGCTCAGGCCCGCGTCCTTCCAACCAGGCATGAGGACTACCGTCGATTTGCAACAACATCCCCCTTTGGGGATAACGTTCTCGCCGCTTGCGGTGAGGGGGTGACCGCCGTTTGCGAGGGCTGCCCTGGCCAATTGAGCGACGCAATCGCCGTACGGTAGAGCGGGAAACCTTGATCTTATGCACCTCCTCGAGTTTCTCGGTGAAGTGGCAGTCATTGTAATCGATATAAGTGCTGCGGGCCAGCTCCAAAATGCGCTTGCGCACAGCATCTGGTACTCGCCGTGGTGAGACCTTGTCGCGATTGCCATGGGCCAGTCCGGCTGCGCCCTCCTTTCGATACGCAGCGATCACTCTCCTTGTTTGTCGCAAGGATAACCCCAAAAGCTCTGCGGCTACACGGCCAGTCAACCTGCCAGCATCAACCTCTGTGATTACCTTGAGCCTTTTCTGTTCTCTCACCGATAATGTCACTCCCTTTTCCACAGGGTGACATTTTCACTGAACAGGTGATGGGTGTCAAATTCATTGAACAATAACACCCAAGTTTTTCAGATTCTTGACTTTTTCCGACATATGATGTATAATAATCGGCGTAAAACCACATTTTTCCCTGCCTAGACCTATGCCTCGAGAAATAGACTCTCTTGACCGCAATATAGCGCGCTTGCTTATGGAAGACGGACGGATGTCCAGTGCAGAGATTGCACGTCGTATAGGCGATGTCTCTGAACGGGCCGTCCGTTATCGTATTGATCAGCTGATCCAAAGGGGCGTGATCCGGGTGAGTGCTATCGTGAATCCCAGCGTAGTGGGGTTTCCGATGATAGCGGACGTCTGGGTCGAGGTGGAACCGGGGCAGGTGATGGACGTGGCCCGGAGATTAGCGCAGTTTGAGCAGACAAGCTATGTGGCCTGCTCAACCGGAGATCGAGACGTAAGCGTACAGATAAATGCCCGTAACATTGAGGAATTGTACAAATTTGTAATCGAGGTGGTTGGCAACATGCCCGGCGTGAGAAAGACCAGCACTGTGATAGTGCCCTTGATACTGAAGGATGTGTACGATTGGCAGATCCCCGATTCTGTAGGTGAGAAGAACTCTTCTGGAAAGTCAGGTACGTGATGGCATTGGAGGAGATGGAATATGTCGGTCGCCAGTGTTGAGTTGCAGAATGTCACAAAACGTTTCGGCGATGTTGTGGCGGTGGATGATATGTCGTTGCAAATCGGGGAAGGAGAGTTCTTTTCATTGCTTGGCCCCAGCGGTTGCGGTAAAACTACTACGCTCCGCTTGATCGCTGGTTTTGAGATGCCGACAGAGGGGAAGATTTTTCTAAAGGGTGAACCGGTCGGCCAGTTGCCTCCATTCATGCGCAATGTAAATATCGTCTTCCAAGATTACGCGCTGTTCCCCCATATGACGGTGGCCAAGAACATTAGCTTTGGGTTAGAGATGAAGAAGTTGCCCAAAGCTGAGATCAAGCAAAGAGTTGAACAAGTGCTGGAAACGGTTCATCTGCCTCAAATGGCGCAGCGTCGCCCAGCGCAACTCTCCGGTGGACAACAACAGCGCGTTGCGCTGGCCCGAGCCATCGTCAATCGCCCAGATGTACTTCTCTTGGATGAACCATTAAGCGCCCTAGATCTTAAACTGCGTCAGGAGATGCGGTTTGAGCTCAAGGAGTTGCAGCGACAAGTGGGAATCACCTTCCTTTACGTAACCCACGATCAAGAAGAAGCCATGTTCATGAGTGATGTGGTCGCTGTGATAGATCAGGGTAGAGTTGTACAAGTAGGGGCCCCAATAGAAATTTACGACCAGCCCATCAATCGCTATGTGGCGGATTTCATCGGAGAAACCAACTTCCTCGACTGTAAAGTGGTGAGGAATGACAGGGGCATGGCGACGGTCGTGGTGGGTGACAAGTTAGAATTGCAAGCTACTTGCGATGCCAACGTATCTGCCGGTGAAGTGGGGAGTGTGATTGTTCGCCCGGAGAAGATCGAAGTCCATGCCCGTGAAGTCAACACCACCGAGCAGACAACAGTCGTATCAGGCGTCATTACAAAAAAAGTATGGCTTAGCACCGACACCCACTTCCTGGTGCGGTTGGCAGATGGTTCACAACTGCGGGCGCGCCACCCAAACATGGTGTTGGGGGACCCGGTCGTTCAATTAGGCGTCAATGATAAGGTATGCCTGAGTTGGCAAAAGGAGGCAGCACGGTTCTTAACATCCTGATGTGAAAATCACGGGGACGAGGCTGAAATGAATCAGCGAAGAAAACTCATTCTGGGCATTCTTTTATCGCCAAGCGCTTTGTGGATTGGATTGCTTTACGTTGTGCCATCCATTCTCATCGTTATCTACAGCTTTCTCACGCGAAAGATCGGCGGTGGTGTCCTCTGGGAATTCAGTCTGGATTCGTACCGCAAACTCTTTACCTTTGACCCTGATTCGTCATTCGTCAACAGTTTCATCGTTATATTTCTCCGCACCTTTTGGTGGGGCATTCTAACGACGCTCATATGTCTGGTGATTGGCTACCTCCTGGCCTTTTACATCACTCGACAGAAATCGTCTACGCGGAGCCTCTTGCTGTTCCTGATCATCATCCCATTTTGGACAAATTTTCTGGTGCGCATGTACGCCTGGAAGTTCATTCTCAACAACAACGGGTTAATAAACGTGATCTTGTCAAGTTTGGGATTCAGGCGGATTCCGCTTATTAACACGCCTCTAGCGGTCATCATCGGATTGGTATACGGCGCGTTACCGTTCATGGTGCTACCTTTGTACGCATCCATCGAGAAGTTCAACTACTCATTTGTCGAAGCCGCGCAAGACTTGGGAGCTGGGTATTACCACGTATTTACACGCGTCTTCCTGCCGCTAACTATGCCGGGCGTCGTTGCTGGCAGTCTGCTCGTCTTCGTCATGACCATCGGAGAGTTTGTTGTACCTGTCATTCTCGGTGGTGGAAAAGTGGCAATGGTCGGCAATTTGCTGGCTCAACAGTTCAGCACCGCCTTCGACTGGCCATTCGGGTCAGCCAATGCGGTGATGTTTATCGTGCTGATGATGATCGGTGTCGTTTATTATATCATTGTAGAGTCCCAAAGAGAGATAGACTAACAGCGAGGCGCACTATGTCTGGTTCCACCAAGACCGATATTCAACGTTCCCACACCCGGTTTTTACGATGGGGCAAACGAGCACTGTGGCTGAATATGGTGCTGTCGCTGCTCTTTCTCTACGTGCCGATATTGGTACTGGTTGTCTTTTCGTTCAACGATACAAAGTTAGCCGCTCAATGGAAGGGCTTCACACTCAAGTGGTACTATGCACTGTTGACAAACGAGGCCATTTTGTCAGCTACCTGGAAGAGCCTGGTTGTAGCGGTGACCTCAACCACCTTTGCCACCATTTTTGGAACGATGGCGGCCATCGCTATGGAACGCTTTCGTTTCCCCTTCCGAAAGCTCTACGATGGTGTCCTGTATATCCCGATTGTCAACCCGGAAATCATCACCGGGGTATCTCTATTAGCCTTCTTTTCCCTGACTCTGAATGCAATCAACGAGGCATTCGGTCTACCGGGCGAAAGTGCTTTGCGAACTGGCATGGTGACGGTCACCCTCACTCATATCGCGTTCAACCTTGCCTTTGTTACCGTTGTGGTTAGAACCAGCCTAAAAGATTTCAGGAAATCGCTCGAAGAGGCGGCTCAAGACTTGGGAGCCAATGAATGGGTGACGTTTAGACGAATCACGCTACCGTTGATTATGCCCGGCATCGTGGCCGGTGCTTTGCTGGCTCTCACGTTATCGCTAGATAACTTTGTGATTACGTTCTGGGTCACGGGGCCTGGCGGTACGACGCTGCCCATTGAAGTCTTCGGACGGATCCGGCGGGCCATTAGCCCTGAGATCAACGCCATCTCGACCATTATGATGGTGGTTTCAGTTGCGTTGATCGTCGTATCGCAAACCATACGAAGGAGGAGGTGATACTTGTGTGAGATAACAGTCTCTTTAGTCACCAGAGGAAGAATGTCCATTCCGAAGGAGAAGAACCATGAAACACAGCAGAATCAACTGGCTTCTGATCCTATCCACACCTAAGAAAAGGAGAAGAACCATGAAACACAGCAGAATCAACTGGCTTTTGCTTCTATCAGTGATGCTAACCCTTTCAATTCTAGTCGCTGCATGTGGCGCTCCGGCCACCGAGCCGGCAGAGCCTGTTCAGCCGACGGCAACGGAAGAAGCGACCGAGGAACCCGCCGAGGAACCCACCGAGGAACCCGCCGAGTTTGGTCGCTGTGGTGATAGGAGCAAACTGTCGGACCAGTTAAACTTTTTCAACTGGGCTGACTACATCGATGAGGATATTCTAACGCAGTTTGAAGAGGAATGTGGTGTGAAGATCACTATGGACCTCTACACCAGCAACGAGGAAGCGATCGCCAAGATCCAGACCGGCACCGCCGGCTATGACGTCGTCATACCGACCGATTACGCCGCCGGCATTATGGCCGACGAGGGCATGTTGATGGAGCTGAATATGGAGTACATTCCTAACGCCAAGTACCTCGACCCTCAAAGCCTCGGCATGTACTACGACACCGAAAACAAATACACCCTGCCCTATCAATGGAGCACTACCGGCCTGGCCTACAATGTGACCGCCTTCCCTGACCCGCCAGACTCCTGGGCCGTCATGTTCGACCTGGATCAGTTGTGCGAGCACAGAGGGTTCGTCTCAATGCTGGACGACAGCCGTGAGTCCATCGCTCCGGCGCTGATCTATCTCGGCTACTCGCCAAACGAAACGGACCCCGCCGCCCACGAAGAGGTCATAGATCTCATGTTGGCCCAGAAGGAGTGCCTCGCCGGCTACGACAATGAGAACTTCATCCGGACCCTGGCTACCGAAGAAGTGGTAATGGCAGAAGCGTGGGGCTTTGCAGCTGCAATTGCGCGCTCCGAAAACGAAAACATCAAATACGTCATCCCGAAAGAAGGTGGTGACATCTGGCAGGACAACATGGTGATTCCGGCCGATGCGCCCCACCCCTACACTGCCCACGTCTTTATCAACTACCTGCTGGAGCCGGATATCGGCGCCCAGTTGACTGAGTGGACCTTCGGCTTCACGCCAAACCTGGCGGCCGCAGAACTGCTCAGCGACGAGTATTGGGAGTTGATGGAGAGTGGCGGTCTACTGGTGGATGATGAGACGCTTGAGCGCTTGCACTGGCTCAAGCGCGGCGAAGGATTTGAGATCTTCAACGACACCTGGACGGCGATAAAGGCAGAATAAACTGTCGGGTAAATCGTTGGGTAGAGCAGACGATACTTGTTCTGCTCTACCCAACGCAGTTCTTATTATGAAAATCTACAATGTAGCCGAGGCACAGACGACCATTCTGAGACGCCGGGCTTGGGACGAGTTTGAGGTCCCTGAACGTTTGCTCGACGGAATCGAAGCGATTTTTGGCGAACGCATCACGCCGGAGGAAGTAGTGCGGCGCATTCTGACCGACGTGCGGCAGCGTGGTGATACGGCCATTCTGGAATGGACCAAGAAGATTGATCGCGTTGACATACCATCTCTTGTGATTGGTCAGCCGCAAATCGAGGCAGCCTACGAGCAAATCGCCCCGGAGGTACTGGATGCGCTGAGACTGGCCGCCAAGCGGGTAGAGGGTTTCCACCGCCGCCAGCCCGTGATTAGCTGGATGCACAATGACGACGACGGTGTGTTGGGACAATTGGTGCGTCCTATCGAACGGGTTGGCGCCTACGCCCCCGGAGGGACCGCTCCGCTACCCAGTTCAGTGCTGATGACAGCAATTCCGGCGAAGGTGGCAGGGGTCTCCCACGCGGCGTTGATTACACCGCCGCAGCGTGACACCGGTTTGCCCCACCCGGCGATGCTGGTCGCGGCCGATATCGTCGGCGTTGATGCCGTCTACGTGGCAGGCGGGGCGCAGGCGATCGGCGCGCTGGCCTTTGGCACGGAGAGCATCCAGAGCGTGGACAAGATCTGTGGTCCCGGCAATATCTTCACCACGCTGGCCAAACGCCAGGTCTTTGGTATTGTCGGTATTGACGGTTTGTTCGGGCCGACCGAGACGGTGGTGATCGCCGATGAGAGTGCTGACCCAGAATTGGCCGCAGCCGATCTACTGGCCCAGGCAGAACACGATGTGCTGGCGAGTGCCATCTTGTTGACCCCCAGTCGTCGCATAGCGGAAGCGGTTCAAGCTGCCGTGGCAGTGCAGATGGAAACACTTGAGCGAGCACAGGTGATTGACAGTTCGCTGGCTGGCAACAGCGGCATCGTGGTCACCGAATCGCTGCCTCAAGCATTTGAATTATCAAATGTATATGCTCCGGAGCACCTGGGTCTGTTGGTGAAAGACCCGTGGAGCCATCTGGGCCAGGTGCGTAATGCAGGTGGTGTTTTCCTGGGTGAACATAGCTTTGAAGTGTTGGGGGATTACGTCGCTGGCCCGAGCCACACGATGCCGACGGGCGGCACCGCGCGCTTTGCCAGCCCGATCAACGTGAACGACTTTGTCAAGATCGTCAGTGTGGTGGGCCTGAACGAGGCGGCATTACGGGCCATTGGTCCGGCGGCAGAGACGCTGGCGCGCGCGGAGGGGTTGACTGCTCATGCAGCAGCCGTCGCCAGGAGGTTAGTGTGAAGTGGGGAGGGAATGAGATATGAACAGTACATGCCATGCGGGAAAGGTGCTGTGTGTGGATCTTTCTAGTGGGACAGCGGCCACCGAACCGCTGAACGAAGAATGGGCCAAGGACTTCATCGGTGGAAAAGGACTCGGTTTTCGTTACCTGTTTGACGCACTGCCAAGCAACGCCACCCCGCTCTCTCCTGCCAATGTGGTTGGATTGTTCCCTGGCGCCCTGGCCGGTACGTGCGTAGCGACCACTGCCCGCACTGGGGTCTTTTGCCGCTCTCCCGCCACCGGTACTATCCTCGACTCCTACGTGGGCGGGGCGTTCGGCCTGGAGCTCAAGTTGGCCGGATACGACGGCGTCATCATCACCGGCCGGGCACCACATCCCAGTTATGTGCTCATTCTGGACGATGAGGTGGAGATCCGGGATGCCGCGCCGATGTGGGGCAAGGGCATCTGGGAGACGGACGCCTGGATGAAGGAACAGGCCGGCGACGAGCACTTGGTCTCCCTCACCGCCGGGCCAGCGGGTGAGAAGCTGGTCCCCTTCGCTTGCCTGACTTCGGAAGCTTACCGGCAGGCGGGGCGCGGTGGAGCCGGGGCAGTCTTCGGCAGCAAGAACCTGAAGGCGGTGGCGGTGCGTGGAACCGGCTCCGTCCACGTGCCCGATATGCAGTCCTTCATGGCAACGTACCGCGATATCTTCCAGGGTCACTTGCTGGCCGACGAGAATCTGTGGACTTATGACGAGGGTACGCCGGTCACCGTGGACCTCGCACAGGAGACCGGGTTGCTGCCTACCCGTGGCTTCAGCCAGGGGGTGTTCGAAGGCGTAGAGGGTATCAACTCTGCCGCGGTGCAGGCACGCAAGAGCCGCAACCGGGCCTGCGCTACCTGCCCGTTGGCTTGCGGCCAGCTTACTCACAACACCGACGGCCCGATAGAGGGGCCACAATATGAGACGCTGGGGTTGGGGGGATCCAACTGCGGTGTGGACGACCTGGAGGCGCTGACCGCCTTTAACCGGCTGTGCGACGACCTGGGGTTGGATACCATCTCCACCGGCAACGTGATCGGCCTGGCGATGCTGATGACTCAGGAAGGTATTCACGACTTGGGATTGCACTTCGGCAACGTGGAGGAGTACCTGGCTGCGACCGAGGACATCGCCTACCGGCGCGGGGTCGGCGGTGAACTGGCTGAGGGGGCACGCTCCATTGCGCAGAAGTATGGTGCCGAGCACCTAGTGATGGAGAATAAGGGCCTGGAGTTCCCAGCCTACGACCCGCGCGGCTCCTATGGCATGGCCCTGGCCTACTGCACGTCGGACCGGGGTGGGTGCCACATGCGGGCCTGGCCCGTTGGTCAGGAGGCCTTCGGCGATGTTGACCCCTTCACGCTGGAGGGTAAAGCGAAGATGGTGATCTCGGAGCAAGACTTCAACGCGGCCAAGTGGACGGGCATCTTCTGCGAGTTCTGGCACATCAGCCTCGAAGATATCGCCAAGCTGATCTCAGGCGGCACAGGCCACCCGTACACCGAAGAGGAGATGCGCACCATCGGCGAGCGCATCTGGAACTTGGCTCGCATTTTCAACGTGCGCGAGGGCTTCGGCCGCAAGGACGACTACCCACCGCCAGCCATCTTCGACCGCTCGCTCCCGGAGGGGCCGGCGGCCGGCAAAAACTTTACGCGGGAGGAGTACGACGCTGCTTTGAGCGAGTACTACAAGCTGCGCGGCTGGACTGAGGAGGGCATCCCTACGAAAGAGAAGCTGGCCGCCCTGGGGTTGGATGACATGGTACGGTAGGGAGGGAATCATGCCTCTCAAGTTTAAGAACAAGCTATGTACCGGCTGTCGCCTGTGCGAATTGGTTTGCTCAGCCACTCGCTTTGACGAGTTTGCCCCCACTCGGGCGCGCGTCCGGGTACGGAACCGCCCGCTGGAGGGCCAGAGCGAGGTGATGGCCTGCTTTTCTTGCCCTGATGCTCCATGCATCTCAGCCTGTCCCCAGAAAGCCATCTCGCGCGCTGAGTCTCGCCAGCCTCTACTCATTGACCTGGAAAAGTGCGACGGCTGCGAGGGCGAACCGGCCTGCGTGCCTGCCTGTCCCTATGGCGCGATGTACTTTGATACGGTCACCCAACACGCGCTGGCTTGCGACTTGTGCGGTGGCGATCCCCAGTGTGTGAAGTACTGCTACCCAGGGGCGATCAGTGTCGGCGGGATCTAATAAGATGAGGCCGGTTCGGTTCCACCTGACAGGTAGACAAGTTGCCCACGGGCAAAGGAGGACCAACGATGACAGAGCTTGACCCTTTACGTCCTTCACCGCGACTTCTCTGGAGCGGGTTGATCAGCGATGACCCCGCCGCTGAAGTCGGTGTGTTGGGAGTGCCCTTCGATGGTGGCGCGCGCTACCGGCGCGGGACCGCTTTCGCACCGTCCAGACTGCGAGAACTGACCACGTATCTGATGTGCTGCGCCGATGAGGGACAGCCTCTAAGCCTGCGAGTGCGGGACTACGGTGACATCTTTCCCGACTTGGAGTGGTCGCGCTACTTCCAGGCGGTGGAGGAGCGGGCGATAGGGGTTTTCCATCATTCCTTGGCACTCTTCCTGGGCGGCGATCACTCAGTGACCATTCCCCTGGTACGTGCTTTCGACCGGACCGTGGAGGGCCCCTTTGGTCTCCTGTGCTTCGACGCGCACCCCGATCTGTTCGATGTCTACGACGGGCATCGGTGGTCCCACGGCTGCCCCGCCCGGCGGGCTTTGGAGTTGCCTGGCCTGGATGACCAGCACCTGGTTTTCGTCGGACTGCGCTCCATCGCCCGGGACGAATGGGACTTTCTGCAGGCGCATCCGGAGATTTCCTACTACACGGCTCGTCAGTGTTATCTGCATGGCATGGAAGCGATTGCTGAGAAAGTGATAGCGAAGTTGCAAGATGTGCATGCCGTGTACGTCACCCTCGATATCGACAGTCTGGATCCAGCCTATGCCCCTGGCACAACCTATTCAGAAGCGGGCGGGCTTTCCACACGAGAGCTGTTGGAATTGGTGCGGGTAGTCTTCCAAGAACTGTCGGTGCGGGCTATGGACATAGTGGAGGTGGTTCCACCGCTGGATCATGGGGATATCACCTCCTTCGCGGCTCTGAAGATCATCTACGAGGCCTGGTGGGCAACGCAAAAAAAGATGAAATCGGCCGACACTTGGGGAACCGAGATACCCAAACGATGAATGCCATTCTTAACCCACGATGGCAAATCGAAGAATTTTAGTCAACCACACATTCACACATTGTTGGAATTCCAGCGCCGGCAATGATCTTGTCGGAGTGATGGATAAACCCGGGTTTCGATGTACGTTCTTGTATAGCGCAGAAAAGGAGGCGATATCATGAGTTTCTATGATGATTATGTAGCTAGGACACCGACCTCGGGCAAGGAGGCCAAGCGCGCGCAGGCCATCATTCCCGGAGGTGTGGGCAGCGCCATCCAGTTTTGGCCGCCCTATCCCATTTACGTAGAAGAGAGCCAGGGAGCCTATGTCTGGGATCTGGACGGAAACAGATATATTGACTACAGCATGTGCTACGCCGCGATGATAGCGGGACATGCAGACCCAGTAATCGCCAAAGCCATCCAGGAACAGGCTGAGAAGGGGACGCTGTACGGTATGCCCAGCCCCGCCGCCACAGACCTGGCCGAGGAGATCCAAAAACGGTATCCGGTCATCGAAATGCTGCGCTTCACCCAATCGGGCGTAGAAGCGACTATGTATGCCGTTCGCCTGGCCCGGGCGGCTACCCAGAAGATGGGGATCATCAAAGTTGAAGGGGCCTATCACGGTGCGGCCGACATGCTAATGGTCAGTTGCGCGGTGCCCTCTAGTGTGCCCGCCGGGCCGGATTGGATGCCGTCCTCGATCGTAGAAAGCGCCGGCATCCCCGCTGGTACCACTCAACACACCTACGTCGTTCAGTTCAACGACCTGGATAGCCTGGAGTACCAGCTCAAGAAACACGAAGGTGAGATTGCCTGTTTCATCCTGGAGCCTTGCATGACGAACGGCGGAGTCATCCCGCCCGACCCGGGGTACCTGCAGGCGGTTCGCGATTTGACCCGCAAATACAACGTGCTGCTCATTTTCGACGAGGTGAAAGTGGGCTGCCGCATTGCTTACGGCGGAGCCTATGAGAAGTATGGGATTGAGCCTGATCTCGTCTGTCTGGCCAAGGCCATCGGTGGAGGGACACCCCTCGGTGCTTTCGGCGGCCGGCGGGACCTGATGGAGATGATCACTCCACTTGGCCCTGCGGTCCATTTCGGCACCTACAATGCCAATCCCCTGACCATAGCAGCCGGGCTGGCTTGCCTGACCAAGGTATTGACGAGAGACAAATACACGGAGCTGGACCGCCTCGGCGCCAAGTACGCGGCAGGATTGAAGGAGATCATCGAGCGATTGGGCTTGCCGGCCTGCGTGACCCATGAAGGGCCTTTGGGCGGCATCCAGTTCGTGCCGGAGGTCCCCCACAACTACCGGCAGGCCAATCAATTCAACAAGAAGATGTGGCAGGAATACTGGTACGGCATGCTGAGTAAAGGCGTTATTCCGATGGGAAGCGGCTGGTTTGAGGAGTACTCGATTTCGGCCGCCCACACAGACAAAGATATCGACGAGACCCTCAATATCACCGCAGATGTGCTCAAGGAGGTAAAGAAGCTGGCCTGAGCACTCCGACGCTGACATTGATGAGACACTAAACGTGATGAAGGAGTTGGTGCGGACGGTGAAGCCATAACGCCAATTCCCGCCCAGATAGCAGAGGCCCGATGGAGAAGTCGGGCCTCTGTTGCATTCTGGGTCTGTTCGCGGGAAAAAGCACACCTCAGGCTCTTTGCCAGGTGGCTCTACGAGACCAATAGGGAAGAGCTAACCCCGCAATCCATAACCCCAATCGATGTCAGGGAATATAGGCGCTACCTCTTGGAGGATCAGGGTTTCAAGCCAGGTACAGTCAACAGAAGACTGGCCAGCATTTCGGCCTTCTGCAAGTGGGCGCAAGACCAAGCTTGCCGATGGCAATCCCTGTGACGAAATCACCGTAGTTCCCGAGGTACGGACCGCTCCGAAGTGGTTGACTAAGAGAGAACAATATGCCTTGATTCGGGCAGCAGAGAAAGGAAATAGACCAAGGGATGAGGCTTTGATCATGCTGATGCTACATACCGGCCTGCGGGTAAGCGACGTCTCCAGTTTGCGTATCGGTGACATTTCGATATCGCCTCGAAAAGCAGAAATCATAGCTAGGGGCGGGAAGTTCCGATAGCCAAGCTTCAGGGAGGCTGGCCAGGGTGCCCCTTGTGGATCTGGTCCTTCTCTGCCTGCCCCTACTTTCGCTAGAGTTGGGACGCGGTACAAGCCATTGGGACAATCGCCTTTGAACTGGCGGCGGTAATCACGTGAGAGAGCGACAGGGACGAAGGAGGTGTACAAGACGCACTCATTCGCGCACAACGCCTGAAGCCAAGTCAATCACCATAATTGCCTAGCGAGCCCCTTCCATCCTCCCAGCGAAGGGGCTGTTGTTGTCCCAGACTTTCCTCATACATAGAATGGCAGATCCCCTACCTCCTCGAAGGCCACCATTCCCCCCTCCACCTTAGCCAAATAGACCTCAAGCGACACTCGATCGCTGAAGCACTGACGGCTTGAAGAGATGATGAGCTGCCTGGCCCCGTAGCTACTACAGATCAGAGCTTAATATGCTCCAGAATGTAGTCAGATGGATTGTCTTCCAGATCCTCCTTCGGAGAGTAGTACCTTTGAGTGGTGGTGACGCTAGCATGGCGTGCGGCTCTCTGCACCCGAAAGACCTTCGCCCCACCATCGATGGCGAGGGTCACGAAGCTGTGGCGAAGCGCGTGAGGATGAACAGCTTCGGGATCCAAGCCTGCTTGCCTAGCGTAGCGCTTGACCAGCTTGGCCACCGCTCTCGTGGAGAGGGCCTCATTGGAGCGAGGAAGATATTGAACCCCATCATCCCTTTCTTGCCTGGCGATATGTACAAACAAAGGGTCTCTACGTCCTATCTGCCGACCAGCCAGAGCACTCGCCTTCTCATACTTCTCAATGAGCTCCATCAAGGGCTCTGGGATCTTCACCGTCGCTCTCTTCTTCCCTTTCCCCATGAAGCGGAGCACGTGGTGGCTGTAAGAAGTGGTGATCTGGGACGGAGTCAGAGCGACTACCTCCGACACGCGCAGACCACAGAGAAGCATCAAGCTCAGGATAACCTTGTCCCTCTTCCCCAACAACGTGGTTGTGTCAGGGGCATCCAGAAGTGCCTGAGCCTCCTGGGAAGTGAGAGCACAAGATCTTGGCGTCCAGGCATCGGGTAGCCCCTTCACCTTCTTGGCCACGTTCTGCTCCACGATGCCCCGTTCCTTGGCATCCTCCAAGAGTTGCCGAATGGTAGACAATCGTCGGTTAATCGTTGAGGGTGAGTAACCTGCCTTGACCATGACGTTGCGAAAGGCTAGAATCTCCACCTTGTTGATCGTTGGAAAGACTTCGTCAAGGTCGGTGATCGCCTGCTCTCTGCGCACTTCAATGAACGCTACGAAAGCGGCCACGTCTCCTCGATAGGCACGGCGAGTATGTTCGGAGAGCTGGCCCTCGATGAAAGGGTTGGTGAACGACTTGGCCCCTCCTTCAATAGCTAGTTGCATCTTTTCCATCTCAAAACCTCCTTAGACATTCCGATAATAGACCTTATCGGAACCATGTTGTTCTGCCATCAGCATAGCCCCTCAGCACGCAAGGGACGGTGGTCACAGGGACCGCTCCAATCTGTCTCTATGCATCTCCTCATCAGCCCGCTCAGCCCCAGTAGAGACATAGAGTCTCAGCGATGGTATGCAACAACAGCAGTGAACCGCTGGCCCTTTATGGATGACATAGCTCTCGTCTTGCATCACCTGCAGATTGTAGACCTTCCCCTCAAACGCCTCGGATCTCACATCTTCTACTTTTAGCAGATGGCATGTTCGAGCAGGATAGACTTCATAGAGATAATCGCCTTTCTCCACCATGCTTGCTTGACGAAGTACAGGATGGCCTCTATAACCGGGGAAATACTTCTCTGACCAAGCGTATACCTCATGCTCTGGAGTGATCTTGATCCATGCCCCGTTGTGAGTACGAATCGCTACCATGGGTCCTTCATACTCTCGTTCGATGCAGTTGTAAACGGTCCTGTAACGCCCTTTGTGGGTCAGCACGCTGTCCCCCACCCTGATGGAGGCTATCGGCTTAGGACCGCTGTCGGTCTTGATAAGCGTAGAGCCCTCCAGGCATAGATCGCACGCAAGATCCAGGCCCGAATTGATCGAAGCAGAAGGCAGCACTGTCGGGTCCGTGCTCCCCCCGTAGGCATCCAAGACTTCTTCCCTGCCTGGCTTAGAACCTAGCCAGCCCCACGTGGCCTCCTCATCCCTTGCTCGAATGGAAATGCGATCTAGATCAGCCATATCAGCTCCTCAACCCCCTAAACCTCATCCTTGCTATTTTCAGACTAGTATGGAAGGTCAACCTTCTTAGCTGCAAACACGCTCATGGCTCTCGCCACATTGCTCTGCTTAAAGAACCCGTCATCCATCTCATTCAGGATCTTTGCATACTTTTCCAACAGATCCAGTAAGTCATTCCAAGCCTCTTCTTGGATATAGAGGCCCACGCTCTCGTTTACGTCAGCCATCGCATCTACGGTGCGCTTAAGAGCGAGATGCCTCTCGGCCTCCAGTTGTAATGTGTCAAGCTTTGACAGAAAAGGCGTCAGCTTTCCAATATCAAACCCCTTTACTTTGAGATAGATTGTTAACCCTTTAGCCACTTTGAACACCGCATCTTTAAAGAAGTCTGATTTGGTCCTGTACGGTATCGCGGGGTGCAACACCAGCTCTTCAATAAGCCTATCTAGCGATGGCGGTATCCTGGCACTGATAGGCACCGAGGGCTTTTCACCCTTGGCTATGAAGATCTCCTGGAATACCGTCGTGCTTCCGAGAGATTGCTCGATTTCCCTTTGAGCCCCAGGAGCTACAGCCTTTTCATCTTCGATGGGACCAGTGAGCTGTTTTGTCATAAGAAGGCCCCTTCGCTATTCTGGTTGTTCAGGCTGTTGCTTGGGCTCTACCTTAAGACCTAATTCCTCTAGCCTCCCTCTCTTTGCTGCGCCCTTAAAAGTGACTATATCTAAGTCCTTAAGCCAATTATTCAAGGTCCCAGATGTGATCCCTAGGAACTCCCAGGTGCCCCTGAAGCCATATTTGTTGTAGGCTTCTATGATTAGGTCATCTATCGGTTTGCCATGTTTCTGTTCCAGCTTGAGCATTTTCTCAGTTTTGAATACGCGGTACTCATGGCCAAAGACTTTCTCGTCATTCATATTTATTCCTCCAATCCTAATCCTTTCCGTTGCACTCGAGCATTATGCTCCAACACTGCCTTGTATCGCTCAGGCCCTAACCACTGCCCGATTCGCTCGTCCTCTTCGCAATCACCCTCAATGATCAAGCCGCCCTCCTCGGAAGCGCATGTCATTTCAACTTGCTTAAAACCGAAGTCTTCACACATGATGTCAGCAACCGAGGAATCCAACACATAAGAATAGTATGCATCTTCTAAGCCAATCCAGAAATCTTGATATTCAGAGGCGATAAGCAGCTTGTCAATAGCCTTGCAGAGTGCTGTTCGCAACATCTCTCCAAGCTGTTTTTCAGAAAAAGCTTGCTCATGCTCCAGGATATCATGCATCTCACCTTCCTCCCAAGCCCAGGAAATTTCATAAATCATTTCTCCCCCTGTTCTACCCACCTTTCATAAATAAACGATTCTGGTTCCTGGCCACACACCGTTTCAGGCAAATCATTGCCCTGCAATACAAAATATGCCCACTCCATAAATGGATCATAGCGGATAGCTATGATCTCGCCAGGTAACCCTAAACGCTCTTTGAGCGTTTCTACGTCTATTCTGAATCTGGCGCCTCGTTTCATCGTTCTTCCAGTAATCGCTTTGCTACAAGGTCATCATAAGCATTGAGAACTTGAACGAGCTTTACTAATGCGCAGAATAGGACTGATTCAATGCTATGCGTCCCCGAGATCCGAATGCCTGCGTTAATTAGGTGAGAAATGATGACTAAGAGCCCAGGGTTCTCCCTCGTGAAGAACTCCTCTAGTTCTTCATGGGACAGAAGTGTTTGATCAATGAGAAATTTCAGGTCGTCAGGGCTTTCTAATTCTATTCTGGGAATCGCCATTTGCGCCCTCTAGCCCCTATCTCAATTAGGCCCTTCCTAATAAGATAGGGCTCTACGTATTTAGCCACGGAGCGGCTATCAAAACCCATGCCCTTAGAAATGGTTTCTAGCCCCACTGGCCCGCCATTAAAACGGTCAATCAGGAGGCTTAGATATTCCGAATCCGTCTCGTCCAGGCCCGCTTCATTGACGCCTAAAAGGTCAAATGCCTCTTCCATGGCGCCAGCATCTTCCGTGGCCTCAAGGTCTCTAAGGCGCAAGAGATAGCGATTAGCAAGCCTTGGGGTGTTCCTGGCTCTCTTGGCGATACCTTCCGCTATTGGCTCGATTAAAGTTACCTTGAGCCGTTTAGCACTCCTCAGGGCTATCTCGGCTAATTCATCTTCTTTATAGAATTTCACGGCCTCTACAAAGCCAAAGCGGTCTTTAAGGGGCTCGGGGAGGCTGAAGAGGTCTGTGGTTGTGGCGATGATGTCAAGGAGACGATGCCAGAGTGGTCCCCTGTGGGCCTCAGAATACGCCCAGGAACCCTTGCTCGCAGACATCGCTCGCAAGGGTTCCTGGGCTATCACCTGTAATCGAAGTGGAACTACAGCTCAATCAGGAGCTTTCGGCCTGTCGTGATAGGAGGAGTTACGGTTTCAGATGAGCCGATCTTGCTCAACTCTTGACATCGCTTGAGAGCCAGGCTACAATGGTTGCGAAAGAAGAATAGAAAAAAGCCTCGTGGTTTGCGGCCAACCATCGAGGCCAAAGCCGAGGGTGTGCAACGGACACCCTGGCACACACACTATCACAGCGGCTCGGCTGTTGCAACCGGCAGGTGAGCCTGTTGCACTAGAATTGAAGTACACCCGGATCATTGGCGTGGTGGTGGCAATCGAGGAGGGAGCACAGGCGTCAATAGGCAGTAAGTGGTTTGGTGAGAGGCGGATGGTAGGATAAGGGGAGCGATGCGGAGGGGACCGTCTTGCGCAATGCCCAGGGCCGCACAAAACACGGGATAGAAAATGGTCAAGGATTCGGCACCGGAAAGATGGATATATAGGGAGCATACAAGGGTAAAGCACATTCTCTTGGAGAAGTATCTACGAGCTTGGATACCCATCCTTGGAAAATGGAATAGAAGGATCTGCTATTTCGATGGATTTGCAGGAAGAGGAGAGTATATTGACGGACCTTTGGGTTCGCCTATCATTGCTTTGAGGGTATCGGATAGCTTGGCAAAGTATTACGACAGGATGCTGTTTGTTTTTGTTGAAAAGAATGACAATAACTTTAGGAATCTTGAAAGAGTTTTGGCGCGGGAGAAACCCACCATCCAACATCTAGACAAGATGAAAATCAACGTGGAAAATGACGAATTTGCGCGAGTGCTTCAAGACATATCAAGCCATTTGGAGGAAAAACGAAGAGTCCTGGCACCGTCATTTTTCTTTGTTGACCCTTTTGGCTTCAGCGGCATTCCTTTTGAACTCCTGATAGGGATCTTGCGCAATCCGAAGACAGAACTATTCTTGACTTTCATGGTAAGGGATATCGCGCGCTTTGTGGGACACCCTCAACTCGTAGCAACTTTTGCGAGTCTTTTTGGCACTGATGAATGGAAAGAGCTCATACGGTTACCCGACCGAGAGAAGGCTTTGATCGAATTATATAGAAAGCAGCTCCATGAAGCAGGAGATGTGAAATACAGCCTTCATTTTAGGGTTTGTGAGAGCGAAAGATTAAAGACTCTATACTATTTGATTCATGCCACGAACAACTTCAAGGGTCACTCCATAATGAAGCAAATCATGCATAAGCAGAGCGCTCATGGTTCTTTCGCGTATCTTGGTCCAAGAGATATGGCAGAACGCCATCAGACAAGACTCTTTGATATCGACGATATCGGGCAGCTAAAGGCATTGCTACTGGAGCGATTCAAAGGCGAAACCCTTGGCTACGATGAGATTCAAGAAAGAATCTGCTTCCCATGGTACTCTGAACCGCCCTTCATTGATAAACACTATAGACAGGCATTGAAGGAACTTGAAAGAGCGCACAAGATACGTGTGGAAAGAGTCACTTCAAAGACGCTCAGAGGATTGCGAGGTAAGGACAGAATAATGATTCCTATGAATAACCCTATTCAAAAAAGCTTCTCAATAGTAGCACGGGAAGCTGTTCCAAAGCGTGTCCGAAAGGTCAAGATACACTATGAAGAATACCAGTTGCTTGACGGGACGAAGAGAACTCTAGTCTCGAAAGTGAACGATGGTTCGATCATAACGCGATTTGATAAGACGCCGGTACCCAGAAAAAGAACAGATGTGGTGTGCCCACATTTTCTTGAACTTAAGTGGGCCTATGGTTGTCCCTTCGATTGTGCCTGGTGTTACCTCAAGGGAACTTTTAGATTTAGACCAGAGGGGCCTTCTCCAGTAGTTAAGCCATACGATAAGACGCAGCGCCACGTTGAGGAATTCTTAGAAGAGGTCAAGGAACCCGAGATCTTGAACACGGGCGAAATCGCTGATTCGTTGATGAATGAGAAGGGGAAAGCTCCCTTTTCGAAGTTGATCATCCCACTTTTTCAAAAGCAATCGCATCACAAGGTCCTGTTTTTGACGAAGTCCCAGAATGTAAAGAACCTTCTGGAAATGGAACCGCACAGTCAGGCAATAATCAGTTTCAGTCTCAACGCCATACCTGTCGCTGAGAGGTGGGAGAGAGCGCCCCATGTATTGAAAAGGATAGATGCGGCAAGGAAAGTCTTTGATGCTGGATATGAAGTTAGACTCAGAATAGACCCCATGGTTCCGGTGGAAAACTGGCAAGAACACTATCTACGACTGCTTGCAATCATTTTTGAGAACTTTACGCCAGAGAGAATAACGCTGGGCTCATTAAGGGGATTGCAGAGTACCATAAATGGATGCACAGATAAGACTTGGGTCAGATACTTGAACAAGTCTTCCAATTGGGGCAAGAAGATCGATTTTGGAACAAGGTATGCCATGTATTCAACATTGATTCAAGAGTTGCGTACTACCTATGACTTTGACAAGGTGTCTTTGTGTAAGGAGACCATCCAGATCTGGGACGCTTTGAAGATGGACTATAGAGAGATAGGGTGTAACTGCGTACGGTAAGGGGCGAAGCGTATGACGCCGGCTTTGCGCTTCACTTCGTTGGCAGTATGTGGCGGTGTCTAGCAAGCCAAGATCTTCTGGCAGGGTAAGAGGAAAATCTACTTGGCCTGGTGGTGATGAAGAGGCTGTAGGAATGGTCAGGAAAGGACTAAGACATGGACGAGCAAACCAGCCGTGAGGATTTCAGAGTAATACGTGGTCGGCTGCCTCCCGACGCGTTTCTATTGGGACCGAAGGAACCAGATCCGCCCCCTCAAGATCTCATCCAACCGAGAATATGGAGATCCATAACTTCTTTCCCTGATCACGTTAGCCTTCGGACTTCTGATGACCATGGAACTGAGTTGAAGGCAATGTGGGAGCTTTGGTCATCGTGGATTGAGTCCTTAGGAGAAGAACAAGATGCAATGTGGTACACGATGCTTGACACGGCTGATGAGCTTCAAGCGTGTGTCCATAACTCGCTCTGTGGATTCTACCGGGTTGCTGCTTCCTGCTTGAGGGCCGCATTGGAGCTGACAACGATAGGTGCCTACTTCCAGCTTGGGTTAGGATCAAATGAGGAGTTCTCAAAATGGAGGGAGGGCCAGCTTAAGGTTAAGTTCGGCACGGCGTGCGACCAGCTGCTTGGACATTCCCGTATACAGCCACTGCGAGACTACATCAAGTCGAAGATGGACTATTCGATATTTGGCCAGAAGGCGCGTAGTAAGCCCGGGGGCTGGGCACGCAAACTGTATTCTGAATTGAGCGACTTTGCGCATTCGCGGCCTACCCACTCATCAGCAATCATGTGGGAAGGTAGCAACGGACCTATCTATGTGCCAGCGTCTTTTGGGAAGGTCTACGCGCTCTATCTTGACACTGTGGCGTTGGGATATGTACTGGTGAAACTGGCGAGACCGTCCTTTGGACTACTGGAAGCGACAAGATACCTCTTTCGCTCGCCTCATGTGCTTCCCTCAAAGGTAGCAGTCTATGCCTACGAATGCCTGTGGCAGCGCTCATAGTACGGTGAGAGCAAGAGATGGCAGGACTGGCTATCGGCTGGCGTATCAGGCCAGCTCTTCTGGACCAGAGTGAGAGGGGATCAGGACCTTAATATGATTCTCACTGCCTGGAACAACGGAGACTATCACGAGTCTGGTGCGGGCTACGGCCTCAAGATGAGTCCTGGAGATAGAGACCTCTACCTTAGCAGAGACTGGGATTCTGTCATCCTAGAACTAGAAGGCGCCCCCAACCTGATCATCGTCAATATTAGGAAGCAATCGTTCTGGGAAGGAGATTGTCCAGAGCTCATCAAGAAAGAAATCGGGCAATGGCTCCGAAGCAATGGGAAGGCCCCCTGGCCCAAGTGGCATCCTCCCAAGTTTTCCATCGAGCCTATTTCGGACAACCGGTTTTTCGTCCATCTCAGCAACAGTTGACAGCGTTCGAAAGCCCGGCTACAATGGTTCGAAAGAGAATAGAAAAAGCCTCGTGGTTTACATCTAACCATCGAGGCTAAGGCCAAGGGTGTGGCGGACTCTGGCAATCACAGCGGATACAAGGGTTCCTCTGCGCACCTGGCAGGCGAGCCCTTGTGTAGACATCGAACAACGGACAGAATCTGGCCGTCATGGTACGGCGCCGTGAGGGGAAGCCCTGAGCGAATGATCATCGCACATCCCAAAGCCGTCTGGCTCATGTGGAGTTGGCCACCGTACTAGTCAGGGAATAGGAAAGGAGTCGCATGGGTGCTCAATACAGCCATACATGCAATAAGTGCGGATACTCCGTTACCACATCAGGGCCATGGGAGCTCTACCGTGATCGGCAGGGGGAGCGAAGGTGGTACGGGCATCCGGTTCCACTCTCTGACGAGGCAAAGAAACGGGGAATCCATGGCCTTTCTGGAACAGTGTACTGCCCCAGCTGCGACGAGAGATGTGACCTTATCCTGGTTGAATTCAAGAAGCCTTCTCATGATAGCCTTTCAGTATGGTCTGGCAAGTGTGAGCCACTGGACGAATTCAAGGAGAAAGGTGCGGTGAAATGTCCAAGGTGTGGTCACTCAGATCTGATACTGGGGCCAGTAGAAGACAGGGAAATAACTTGCCCTCGTTGCAAAGAAGGGAGATTGGTGGGAAAGATGGACTGGATCTCTTAGCCGCCTACGCCATACACCGCCAAAAGAATGCTTTGGGCTCGGTTCCCTCACCCAAGTCCTCTACACTTCGACCCCAGACGATACGTTCCCTTGGTTGGCCCTAGACCGGAGGGATTACAGATGACAAGGATCTACATGACGCACTGCTGTGCAAAGAAAGATGATTCGCTACGACATACCGGCAGGAGAGTAACGCCAGATGGGCTGTATACGGCCACTCCAACTCAACGCTTCATGAACAGGTCTAAGGAGAAACAAGTCAACTGGGCGATCTTCTCGGACTTGTATGGTGTCTGGGTACCAAACGTAACACATGAGTGGTATGACAAGGATCCTGATACAGTCAGAGAGGAGGAATTCGAGAATCTACTACATGATTTTGACGAGAAGCTCCGGAACTATGATGAGATATGGTTTTACTACAACCCTGGCCGCTTTCATAGCCTCTATGAGCGCTTGTTGCAAGAAACGAGACTAAGAGACAGGGTGAGAAGATTCACGCACATGAGAGAGATCCTATAGGGATTGCGGAGAACTGGGCTGAGATGCAGTTTGGCCCGACTCGACCCGGGGTGACTACTCACATTTGCGCTTATGGTGTGGCAAATGCACCCAAGAACATTCCTGTGGCATACAACTGCCTGTCGAGGGTGGACAGGGTCGCTATCGTCTCTTTGATCCGCGGCCTGACCATCCTCACCTGGGTTGGAAAGGCGGTCGGACTACTCCCGATCCCGGTGGCGTTCCTTCTGAGCACAAACACCTCCTGAGCTGACACATTCATCGATTCCTAGCTTGCCCAGATGACTGACCCAACGACCGTCTACCTCGAAATGAAGGGAGAACTGCAAGAGATTCTCGGACTGCCTTTGGTGGGAAAGAAACAGCAGTTCCGAGAGTTCTTGGTCGGTTATCTGATGGTGGAGTGTGACTATTCTGAGACCAAGGCTCGTCGCCTTGTGACCGGCAACGAAGAGGCTATTCTGGCGATGATCGTTGAAGGCGACGAACCTGGCTGTATGTAGGGACCTCACAGACGAAGGCCTGGGGGAGTCATCCACTTGAATCAGACAGGGTGCATGCACCTGCGATCCAAAGGGGGCAACCAGAATGGATGAAGACAGAACTATTGCGAGAGCCATGGTGGCGGGACGGGCGATTCTTCTCGAGCGCGACGCTGGGGAGTACATCGTCTGGCGCTATGGCACAGGGCTACAGGGGGGCGGAGCATTCCAGGAAGTCAGTCTTGACAGAGCCTGGACGCGGTTCATAGGTGTTGTACAGAACGCACTGAAGCAGCAGCCTTTGCACCTCACTCCAGATGAGCACCGCTTGGTCAGGGGCGTAAAGGACATTCCACCGCCGAAAGCGCACTAAACGCTAGGAAAGATCGGTCGAGCGGCGCCAGGAAATAGCGCTGGATTCGATAGGACCACGTTGGTCCAGCTGAGTGGAGGTTTCCAAGTCATGACTGTGTCCATTACCTGCTACGGTGGTGTCGGCTGTATCGGCGGAAACAAGATCCTGCTTGAGGACAGAGAACGGAACACCTCGGTCTTGTTGGACTTTGGCATCCCCTTCTCGCTCTGTTCGCAGTTCTTCGGCGAGTTCATGGGGGAGCGTGCTCCCGCGGGTCTCAAAGATCCTCTGCGACTTCAACTCTTGCCTCCCCTTGTTGGAGCGTACCGCAGCGATCTGGTCTCATCCCTCTCTCCACGAGATCGGCGTCTTCTCCAAGAAGCGCCCCAGCGCAAGAAAGTCGAGCCGGACGGCGTATTCCTCTCGCACGCCCATCTGGACCACAGCGGGTACATCTCGTATCTCCGCGAGGACATCCCCATATACACCAGTGCAATGACCGCCTTCATAACAAAGGCCATTCAAGACACAGGAGGTGCATCAAACGTCTGCTACTTCTCCGAGCGCGAACTAGTAGATGGTGTCGTCCGTCAATCGCGGAGGGGTAACAAGGAGTTCGACGGCCGCCCCTTTGTCCTTCTGGACCAACCTACACTTACTGACCGCGAATTCTGGCATCGGTCGCCAGCAGTGACAAAGACACTCAATGTCGCCTCGATAGAAGGCTTGCACACGGATCGCATGGGCAACCTTCCCCTTATTCATTTCCCGGTGGATCACTCTATCTTTGGAGCCAACGCATGCGCCTTGGAGACTTCCGCCGGTTGGGTCGCGTACACCGGTGACTTTCGCATGCATGGAGGTCGTGGCGATACCACGGAGGAATTCATAGAAGCGGTCGCCCGACTGCAGCCAGTCGCCCTGATCGTCGAAGGGACCCATGTCGGGGATGTCGAGCAAGGTCCCACCGAAGCTGATGTGTATGACGCCGCTCTGGCCGCTGTGCAAGGAGCGAGAGGGCAGGTCATAGCAGACTTTGGCTCGCGCCACATCGAGCGCCTCCTCATCTTTCTCCGAGTTGCTAAGGAAGCGGATAGAAAACTTGCCATTACCGCCAAGGATGTCTATCTTCTGGAAGCTATGGCCATAGTGTGGCCCGATCTTGCGTCTGCGATAGGCGATCCAGCGTTGATTGTCTACCGAACCCTCAAGTCGGCCCCTGGCAAATGGGAGCAGAAGATCTTTGACAGATACGGTAGCGAGGGGAGATTGATTGACGGGCGGGAGGCGGGGCAACACCCTGGAGACTACATCTTGTGCTTCTCCCTGTGGAATCTTTCCGCTCTCATTGACATAGATCCAGAGGAGGGCACCTATATCTACTCCTCTAGCGAAGTCTATGACGAGGCGGCTCACCTGGACATGGAGAGGATTCGCAACTGGCTTGATTTCTTTGGGCTCGATTTCATCGGGGATCCCGAGAACGCCGAAAGTGGCAAGGGCCTTCATGCGTCAGGTCACGCAAGCGGGTCTCAGCTGATGGATATGATCAAACGAATCCAGCCACAGAAGGTGATCCCAGTACATACTGAGAATCCCGAGGCTTTTGTGGAGGGCCTGCAGAATACGGCGGTCGAAGTGCGCGTGCCGATCCTTGGTGGGGAAATCTGCCTGTGATAGTAGTTGCCACTTGCATCCACCGATCATGGAGTGATCAAATACACGATATCAAGAGCAAACGTGCTCGACAGGATGGACAACAGGGGCCGCTGCTGGCGGCCTCGAAGTGACTCAGCACGTTTCGCCCATAGGCGTATTGTCTCCTCCGAAAACCCCCGAGAACTGGTCACTATGCCTCGTCTCATCTACGTTCTTTTGTTGCCTTTTCCTGTGTTTTGTGCTATGATGACAATGACGAGATACCCCGTCGGTGGTCAGCGGAGACAAGGCAATGCCGGTGGCCAACGAGAAGATATTGAATGACGTCCTCTCCTTCAATGTGGACCATTGATACGCTAGGACACGACTGGGGCGATTGGTCTCGAAAGCTTTACCATCCGTGTAGTTCGGTTGACCTCAAGAACAATTCCATACGACTCCACATCTACCTCTTTCAGATCCGGCAGAGGAATCATAGCAATGAATGAGAATGCGTTGATGAACGTGAAGCAGCTGGCGGAGTACCTGCAACTCAAGCCAGGGACGGTCTATGCCTGGGCGCAGAAGGGTAAGCTACCCGCCATCAAGGTGGGACGTAACTGGCGTTTCCGAAAAGAGGAGATAGATGCCTGGCTGGACGCCAACAGCAGGGGCCCCACCACTCACCAACTTCCTAGCCAAGCGATGGCTCGTGACAAGCGATAGACTGAGCTGGAGCGCTATCAAGGGAACACAGGAGTCATGACCGTATGACGATACGCAACCAGTATCTGTTCACACAGGCGTATCTCGATCAGGTGATGGCCGATCCCACTCACGATGAGGCGGCAGCGACGCTGGCGCAGGGCCTGAGCGACTGGGCTGCCTTCCGCGATGATACGAGCCTATCCACTCTCATTGACTCGTGGGTGGGGCCAGTGCTAGACATACTTGGCTTCCACCACCAAGGGGTAGAGGGCCAGCCCGGACTGGAGCGGCTGTATGCCGATTTCACGGCTCAGAGGCTCCTCGGCATTTGCTTAACCGTGCCTCCTGGAGCCGATATCGATAGCACGATCAAGGGCGCTCACTACGCCTTTCAGATCATAGCTGCCTTACAGGAGGAAGGTTGCACCTGGGGCGTCCTTACTGATGGCAGCCGTTGGCGCGTGGTCAAGGCGGACGTGTTGAGGCCCTATGAGACCTATCTGGAGGTGGACCTCGGCCAGATGGGGCCTCGTCCACCTGCTGAGACGGTGCGGTCCCTTCATGCCTTCTTCCAGCGTGATGCCTTCCTCGCCGATGAGGAGGGTAAGACGGGACTCGATGCGCATCTGTCCCGCTCAGAGGAGGTGGCCGAGGCCATCCAGAAGCACCTAAAGAACAAGATGGAGTCAGTGCTTGGCGCGCTGTGCCGGGGCTTCGTATTGGCCGACGGCCGCGAAAGCTACACCGAGGAGCAGCGAGCTGAGATTTTCGACAACGCCACGTACCTCCTGTATCGCATCCTCTTCATACTGTATGCCGAAGCGCGCGGTTTACTGCCGGTGGGCAACCCGGCTTACGACGAGATCGGCATGCAGAGATTGGTCGCGCAGGCGATTCGTTATCACAAGGAAGGTGTCCCAGACCCGGCTTCCACGACCTTGTGGGACGGGTTGCGCCGCCTTTCCCAGGCCATCTACGAGAGCGATGAAGCGCGAGGCGTGCCCGCCTACAACGGCGGCCTCTTCAGCGATGAGGATACCGACGATTTCAGCAAGGGCTATCTGCGCGACTGTTTCATCAACGATCCCCATCTGGCCCGCGCTCTCTTCGATCTGACCCGTATGCGCAATACCAACACCCTTGATGGACATAAGGCCATAGACTACCGTGATCTGTCCGTCCGCGCCCTGGGTGGGCTGTACGAAGGGATGTTGGAATACAAGCTGTTCCTGGCCGAAGAGAAGATGTACGGCATACCCGACCGCAAGGGCGGTTGCCAGTACAAGCCAGCCACCCAGGTGGAGAGGCCCAAGCGCACCTATCGTGAGATAGATGCCGGTGACGTCTATTTCGCCCACAGTCCCACCCAACGCAAGGCGACGGGCAGCTATTACACTCCTGAGTACATCGTGGACTACATCGTCAAGGAGACTGTCGAGCGAGGCCTGCGGGAGCGGCGAGAGCCCCTGGAGGCCAAGCTTACCGACTGGTTAGGTGAGGTGGCCGGCGCTTTGGATGACGCCGAGCGAATCCGCCTGCAAAAGGCCGTTGATCGTGAGCTGTTGCATTTTGTCGAAAAAGAGGTGCTTACCTTCCGAGTATGCGACCCGGCGATGGGCAGTGGCCATTTCCTGGTCAACGCTGCCCACACGATAGCCAACTTCATCGTCGAGACCTTGAATTTGACACCATGGGAGAATGCAGGGCTTGACAGCGATCCACTGCGCTGGCGGCGGCGCTTGGTGGAGAGTTGCATATACGGGGTGGACTTGAACCCGCTGGCCGTCGAACTGGCCAAACTGAGCCTGTGGCTGGCGACGGTGGGCGAGGGCAAGCCCCTCAACTTTCTCGATCACCACTTGAAACTTGGGAACAGCCTTATTGGGGCGTGGGTAGAGGCCCTGGGCAGCCCACCGGCGAGCAAGAAGAGAGTCAGGCTTACCGACATAGAAGAGGTCTCCGCACGGCAAATGAACCTCCTTGAGCAAAGATTGAATGAAAAGTTGCCAGTCGTGTTGGGAAAGGTGCTAGAGATCAGCGGCCGTCCCACTGAGAAGCTGGAGGATATTAGGGGCAAGGAGGCCGCAGAGCGGGCCATAAAAGAGTTGAGAGCGCCTTTCAAGGCTGTGGCCGACCTGTGGGTGAGCACCTACTTTGGGAATGAGGTGAAACCTGCGGAATACGATGAGGCGCTGGAGCACATTGGTGAACCCAAGAAACTGCTGGCCCTGCCAGCCATTCAGCGGGCTGTGGAGATTGCGGAGGAGAAACGATTCTTTCACTGGGAGTTGGAGTTCCCCGAGGTATTCTACGAGGACTCAAGGAGGCGGCACGATCCAGGATTTGACGCAGCGGTCGGGAATCCGCCCTATCTCTCCTTTTCGGGTAGGCAGAAGGTTACAGGCCTTGAAGATGAGATCGCATATTGGAGAGCCAGTGTTGGGTCACCTGGCTGGGTGGCCAGTCATGGGCTGTTCATAGACATAGGCGTTCGGCTTCTTGGGACATTGGGTCGGTTCAGCATGATCGTCCCAGATCAAGTAGGCCACCTTGGAAGCTACCTGTACTTACGAGAGTGGATCATGAAGAAGACGACTATACAAAGTGTGTGGTATGTTGGCGAGGACGTGTTCGAAGAAGTCGTAACTCCCTCGCTGGTCTTTGTGACCGAGAAATCTGAATGGGGCAAGGCGGGACAGTTCACATTGATAGATCGGGACGGCTCAACGCATCAGGTCGCTATTCAGCGCATTCTGGACGATCCTAGATTATTGTGGCAGATGGAGCCATGTGCCGCCCTGTTCGATGAGCTGGAGAAGAGCTCCATACATCTAAGAGAGAATTTTAGGGACCCGGGGGTGCACACTGGTAACTGTAGCAAGAAGCTCATACTCGCCGAAGAGACTGATCCAATGAGCGTGCCCATCCGAGAAGGAAAGGACATTTCGAGGTACAGGCTTAGTCCGCCGTCTTTGTATATCAACCTTTCATATCAGCCACAAAGGGGTGAGTACTTTACGATTCGGTCGGCAAACATCTATACGAAAGCAAGCATTCTGATTCGTCAGACAGCAGCGGAGATAATTGCTGCTCCGCATCTCAGCCGGACGTACTTCAGGAATAGTGTTCTAGCCTACTATCGATTGGACACACCCGTCGATGATCGATTCATGCTGGCGCTACTGAACTCCAGATTGCTGAACTGGTACTACAAATCGCGATTCCGGGAGGCTTCTCAAAGAGCTTTTCCCCAAGTCAAGGTCTCATACCTCAGACAATTGCCTATTCGGTCCATATCGTTTTCCATGTCAGTATCTGACCGGGCAACGGCCCTGGAAGAAGCACGACTGCTTGTGGATGCATACTTGGATGTCCTGGTAAGCGCCTAGCCTAGCAAGGAAGAGTTTATGTTTACACATTCGCAGGGATGTATGCTTTGGACTCGACCACTGGACGTCAGTCATGGCCAAAACGGAGAATTGCTCTTGCCTCCAGAGCTACAGGATGTAGAAGGTTTGACTCTTGGTGTGCCGGACGGCTCGTTTGTGGAACGGGACCGCGTTGTCGGCCTGAAAGGGTGGATGAGGAAGAGAAATGTCCAGGCTGGAGATCGGATATTCCTCTACATCCCCAACCGCTCCACTAGTGTAGAGCTCCTGACTAAGGCGCGCATGTTTGTGGCTCTCACCAAGACCACCGGAACAATCCTCCGCTTTCGACCTTCGCAGATTCATGATCTACCTCCCGACGATCGCCCGGCAACAGTCGTTACTCCAGATGGGCATGTCCTCGCAGGAAAGTTCCACGGGAATCCTCAAAACCCTTATATTGCGGGTCCTCAGATCAGACGCTGGATCATCAAACGTTGCCCCGATACTAATCGCCGCGATACGCACATGTATGAGATAGTCCGTCACTCCGCATACTTCATTGAAACGAACGAAGATGTCGCAGGAGCAATAGACGCAGTTGAACGTACAGTGAAGGACCGAGCCTCACGAGTGACTTCTCCCGAAGATGCCTGGCAGCAGTTAGCAAGCGTCGCCAATACGTTTCGTGCAGCGATACCCAAGATTCGTGCCTCGATAGCGAAGCGCTATGAGACTGACCCTGGACTGTCTAGGCTCGTCAAAGACTGTTTCCGACACGCTTGTCAAGTCGACGGATGCCTCGGATTGCCCGGAGTGGAGGGCAAGAACTTCGTAGAGGCTCATCATCTTGAACACTTGTCCAAAGGCGGAGCACATGACCCGCACAATCTATGTGTCCTTTGCGCCAATCATCATCGCCTACTGCATCGGGATAGGAAAGCAAGAGTGGTAACTCGGCGAGGTGACGATGTTCTAGTACGCCACTCTACTGGTACATTCTGGATCCGGCGCGACTTGTCAAGACTGCGCAATATCTAGCTCTTAGTCTGTCAGCGCGACAGGATAGTTGAGATGGCGAGATCACTAGTTGAGAAGCAAGAGTACAGAACCTTTCTCAGATCTGACTTAGGCAAGTGGGTGTCAGCGCGGCTCCAGACAGAACCTGAGGAGAGCGACGCGATCCATGACCTCTTGGCCTACTTGGCAGACCAGATGATCACCATGCACAAGGAAAAGCAGGTAGAAGCCAAAGGGTTCTTGGACTGGCTGCAGGGCTACACAGGCCTGCCGATCGAAGAGTGGCGCCTGAAGACTCGCGTCAAGGCATACTGGCAGCATGGCTGGGATGAGGTTCGGCGGGCCTTGACTCAGAACCGCAAAGCGATCGAGAAGGCCAGCGGCCGGGACGTGGAGAGAGGAGGCGCTCTGGAGACCATCCAAAGTAAGTTCGACGAATCCGTGACTCAACTAAAGCCCCTCCTCGACCGCATCGCCAGCACTGACCGTCTCATAGACCTCATAGTCTACCGACTATACGGATTGACAGAAGAGGAGGTAGCGATTGTGGAGGAGCGAATGTCCCAAGGTTAGCTCGATTCTGACCCGTCGTCGCCGCGTTGGTGGCCGGCTGAGTGGGCAGAGTGGCCACAACGGGCCAGACTAGCAATCAACGTTGTCAAGGGAAAGGATCTAATATTGTATACCAACAGGGTCAATTATCCATTGCCAGCCGATGCCAAGCTCCAAGCCTCGAAGGGATATTTCCTCCGCTTCGACGAGATAAGCCGCCTGCTCCATTTCGTGGCCGAGAGGCGAGAACAGAGCCGCCACTCCCAAAAAGCAGTAATGATGGCCACCGGTCTGTCAAAGCACCATGTGGAGAGCCTGGTGAGTCTAGCCTCTGGAATGGAGCTGATCCGGCCCATCGTCTACCGCGCTACGGAATTGGGCTTAATCATTCACGACCACGACCTGTTCTTTGACGACGTGGGCACCCTGTGGCTATGTCACTACAACATCTCATCGAATCAACGCTACGTAGTCTGGAACCGAATGACGAATGTTATCCTGCCCCACGTCCGCGGACCTATTGGCAGCGAAGTAGCCAGCGAGTTCGCCGATCTGAGGGCCAAATTCTCGGAGAAGAGTGTGAAGGAGCATGTGCCAAAGGAGCTGCAAGCGCTGTTCAATGCCTATTGCGAGCAACAGTTCAGCAGAATTCACTACCTGAAGGAGATCAACGGGAGGCACCAACTGCGCAACTCGTCGGCCCGGGTGCCGCCTCTCATCTTCATGTGCGCCTTGATCACCTATCGAGACCGCTTCGCGCCAGGGGCCAGTGCCTTGGAGATCGGGACCGTCTCGACCGGCGACAATAGCCCAGGTCGCCTCCTCAACCTGCGCGAAGCCAAAGTGCGGGAACTGCTGGACGAGCTTCACCGCACGGATTTGCTTACGATTGAGTCCAAGGCCAACTTGGATCAGGTGCGGTTCGGTCCGGAACTGACAGTGGCTGGGGTGTTGATGAGATACTATCGGGAGCGCCAGTGAAGCGTGGAATCTTCGATTGATCTGCTGGAATTCCTGGCTCGGCAACGCACCGAGCGGTATAGGGCCTTCATAGTCCACGGGCCGCCCATGTCTGGCAAGACAAAGCTGGCACGGGCACTGGCGAAGGTTGCAGATGTGTGCTACCTGGACCTGCAGGCCCGGTTTGCGGGTGACAGTACCCTGGCGAGCTCGATCGACCGCTTCGGCGTGCCGGACCTCAAAGAACTTCTGCTGAGCCTCGAGGTGTCACAGTCCGTTGTCGCGGTGGACAATCTGGACTTTCTGCTCAACACCTGGTCCGCTGGGCGAAAGGAAGAGTTTGCCATGTTGGTGGAGAAGCTTCTCGAATCGCCCGCCATCACCGACAAGACGTTTGTCTTCTTCTTGCAGACCGATCGGGACGTCGTTGGCAGACGGATCAGCAACACGCGTCGCGAGAGCCGTATCCTGAAGGTAAGCGAAATCAAGGCAGTACGGGGTTCCTGACTTGAGGAGGGTAGAGCGATGACCAAGATTAGGGAACTAGTTGACATCATGACCGGCTACGCCAAATACGTCAATCTGGTGGAGGAGTTCAGCCGGCCCGACGACAACCGCGCACGTATGACCCGGTACATGCCCATCGCCTCTCACCGGGAGGCCTTTGAGATGCTGACCCGGGCCCTGCGACCAGTGGATGGACGGGTCTATCTTCTCACCGGAAGCTACGGCACGGGCAAGTCTCATCTCTGCCTCATGCTGGCCAACTACCTATCTAAGAAGGTGGACACACCCGAGATGGTTCATTTCTTTGATAACTGGGCCACACGGGACAAAGATCAGAAAGAGCGGCTTTGGAATCTCCGCGGTGACGGACGGTTCCTGGTAGCCTTGTGCGAATATGGTGTAGGGGACGACTTTGAGGCCATGGTTCTAAAGGCAGTCCATAGCGCGTGCGAGCGGGAGGGCTTTGCCGGTATGCTGGACACCCACTACAACGAAGCAGTCCGTCAGATAGATAGTTGGAAGGCGAAGGCAGCCGTGGGTGGTCCGGGGGCCGCTGTGTTCAACGCCTTTCGGGATCAACTGGCCCAGCGCTATCCGCAGGTGACGCTGGATGCTCTGAGGCAAGACTTGAGCGCCTTTAACGAAGAGGCATTGAACATCTTCAGAGAAGTCTACCGCGCCGTGGTGGACCGCGAGTTCACCTACAGCAAGGACAATCTAGTACTGATCTTGCGCGATTTCCTGACCAATCCCCAGTTCAAGGAGCGTTACAGGGGCGTAGTTGTCATCGCCGACGAGTTTGGATACATCCTGGACAAGGGACAGATCAGTATAGATACCTTCCAGCGGTTCGCCGAGATGTGCGTACACGGCGTTGATGGTAGTTCTCTCATTTTCGTAGCCACAGGTCATAAGCCATTCCGCGCCTATTCTGCTGGTGGTCTCTCCAAGGCTGATTTCAGCGTGGTGAGTGACCGCGTCACTGAGGTCCCCCTGCGGTCAGAAGGTATCGAGGATATCATCGCCGCAGTGGTCATACCCAACAGGGACCATCCCGACTGGCTAGACCAGGTAGGGCAGTACAAGGGTATGTTCAACCAATTCGCCGTGAGCTGCAGTAAGGCGGGCATCTTCCCCCATCTCAAGGGACCTGAATTGCGGGGACGAATCATAGAGAACATCTACCCCATGCACCCCATGGCCACCCATGCCGTGATTCAGCTTTCGACGGAGGTTGGCTCCAACGCCCGCTCGGTGTTTACCTTCTTCTCCGGTGAGTTTCATCCGGGCGATGGATCGTATCCGTGGTACGTGGACAGCCACGACCTCCTGGAGGGCGACGCCCTCAATCTGTACACCGCAGATCTGCTGACCACCTATTTCCAGAACGAACTCAAGCCGGACAACCCCGACGTCCGAGAGGAGGTGCGGCAGCATATCCGCAACTATAGGGCTTCCATGCGCGAGGTGCGGAGGATCACCGCCGAGACCATCACGCAAGAAGTGGACCAGCTGGTGGAGCGCCTTCTCAACCTGATGCTGGTGTACGAGATCGCTGGTGTGAACATCAGCCCTGACAATCTGGCCTTTGGACTGTATCTCGTAACTGACCGGCAGAAAGAGGCTTTGAACAACCGCTTGGAATCGCTACGCCGACAGCAGGTGATCTTCCGCCATCCCACCAGCGGCCATTATGAGTTCCGGCGCTCCGAGGCTCAGGACTTCGAGTCGATGATCGAGACATACATCTCCGATCCCGAGAACCAGCCCGAGGATCTGGCCAAGGAGATGGTGGAACTGGTTCCGCTGAAGAAAGGGGAGCAGTGGTTGGAGGCCAAGGACTACAACCTACCGTACGACGAAGACAAGCGCCTGCTTCGAGTGTTCCTGCGGCCGGGAGACCTCGAGGGTGTGGTTTCCACGCCCGAAGGCGAGATCTCCGTCTTTCGCCACATGGAACAGGAAATGGGAGGGGTGGAGAAGTGGGCCGACCGGTATGAAGGGATCGCCGTGTACGTCATTTGCGAAAATGAAGACGATATCCGCCGTGCCAAGTCTCTGGTGGATCGAAACGATAGCCACCAGGTTGTCGTGGGCATACCACGGCAGCCATTATCTGTCCGCGACCTCATCATGCATCTGAAGGCCGTGTATGCTATCAGAGATGACACGGAGCTCATGGAGAAATTGACGCTTCAGGATCGGGAACGGCTATTCGACGACCTGATCGGTGATGAAACCAAGGGCTACGAAGGCGATTTCATCAAGAGGCGCAGGCAGTACCTCGACGGTAAGGACCTCAGTTGGTACGGTGCGGGGGGTGCAGTGCTGGTGGCTGAACCGAAGGGCCTCTATGATGCGGCCAACGAATTGATGACCGAGCTGTGTGAAAAGGGCCGCAACAAGCTATCGCACCCCAAGTTGAACAACATCCATATTACTCGATTTGGCCCGGGTAAGAACGCCGACCTGTCCGACGCGATCAGCGCCCTGCTGCGTACGCATAGGCCCGTAGAGGTCGACATGCAGTATGGAGTGGACAAGGGCGAGCGCCGCTATCTGGAGCTCTGTCTGGCTCAGACCGGAGCATTGCGCCAGGCTGGCCCGGCCCGAGGGAGCATCGTTGAGTATCAAGTGGAGTCTGATCTAGGCAAATTCCGTGAGAAGCTCCCAGCGCTGGCCGCCATGCTGCAGACGATCCGCAGCCTTGGGCCAGGCGAGACAGTTGGTGTCAAGGAGTTGGCCAGAGAGTACAGTGGTGCGCCCTATGGGCAGGGGCCGCTCGCCTTGTCCCTCTTCCTTGGCGTCCTGGTGCGGGGCTTCAGCGACAGTCTGCTGCTGCAACTCGACCCCACGGCATGGGGCGCGGTGACGGTTCAGAAGGCTGATCTAGTCTACGAACTTGTTGACGGCCACCATCCAAATGCGGTCTTTGAGTTCCGCGAGATCACGGCTGAGGAACGGGAGTTGATCAACGGCATCTACAACCTCTTCACCAGTGAGGAAGCGCTTGCCGGTCAGCAACATACCATAGACGAGGCGTACCGCGCGATCAAGGCCTGGTGGGACGACCTGCCCAACTTGGCTAAGGTGTCAACTATCTACGAAGATGGGAAGCAAGGAACAACCCGAGCCTTGCTCGATCTATTAGCACGGATAGAGGATCTCAACCCCTATAGTCTTGTCCGAGATGAGCTTCAGACAGCCTATGGGTTCGACCGCGAGGAAATGATCACAGCCGCCAGCAGAAAGGTCATCCTGGGTGGCCTGAAGAGGGACAAGACGGTCGTCGAAGGAGGTCCCAAGCAGGTCAAGGACGCGGTCCTTGAACGATTGATGGGTTTCTTCGCCCTGGAGGGCAAGACCTATGGGGATTACCAGCGCGCCATCGAAGCCTGGTATGGAGGTCTCGACGGACAGCAGCTTGATCAATACTCGTACCCTCGCGAAGCTCATCAGGCGATACCGTTGATCCTGCACCTAAAGGCGATCACGGACATCGAGACCGCTTTCTTTGAGCGCATCCCCGCGGATGCGGGGTTTGGGCTCGGCCGGGTCGATGACTGGCGCAGCGATCGTTCGGACGAGTACGTCACCAAGTTCGAGAATGGCCTGGATCAGATTCGGGAGAACCGGATCAAGCTCGAAGAACCGACGTGGGATGTGGAAGCCGATCAGATCGTGGAGAAGACCAAGACCAAGACAGGTTACCTGGTACGTTATCGGGGGCAAGCGGCCCTCATCGTGGAGCCGCCCAAGAAGGACATCACCGTATATCTAACCAACAACGAACAGGACCCTACCAGCCCTAATGCGCAACGAGAGACGATAACCGAGAAACGCGAGTGGACCATCGAGCGGGAATCGCCCTTGATCATGGTGGTCAGCCAGTCCCCCGAGGGAGCTCAAAGCAGAGTAGTGCGCGTGCAGTTCATCAATGAGGACACGAAGTACGAGATTCACATCGCCCAACGCGGGCTCCATGAGACGAGAGCCAGCTTCACCTTGCCCCCCGATGCCAAGGCTCTCAAGGTAGCTTTGGACAGCCTGATACGGGAGACATTGAGCGAGATAAATCGGGAGGCGATAGTAGAGGTCTTGCGCGAGATTCTAGCGCAGCTGGAGAGCGACTAACATGAGCGTTCGCCTGCTCTTCGACTACGCCGGCATCACTGAGCCGGAGAAAGGACAGAAGGTGGTCGCAGAGATTGGCGACTACGCTGCTGCCTACGATCGCATGGCTCGGGCCTTGCACGCCGGCGAGAAACAGCAGCTAGTAGTACGAGACCGGACCTGCGCAGCCTGGTTCCGGGTCGCGCAAGGCAAGTATGGTGCGGAGCGTATCGAGGTCGTGGAGATAACCCATGTCTCGAAACTTGCAGAGGGCTGGGGAGTCACGGTACCAGAGTGGGTTTCGGACGCTGAGATTGAAGCTTCACATCTGTTGGACGTGGACCTCCGGGCTGCACCGGGCCAGAGCTTCGAGAACGTATTGCTGGAACGGTTCTGTAGCCCCTTTCTGGTCTACGACCGTTTGCCGCTCAACTATCTGGTGGACATTCTGATGAACTACCAGCCATCTCGATGGTTGAGCGATGGCCAGCGCCCCTTGGTCAAGAAGGTATTGCGAAGGAGGCTTGATGCCTGGGAAGAGGTGGCCAGAAGCGACGGCGAGCGATACCTGATTGGAGAGCTCCGTCGAGACCCGGCTCGACTGATGCGTACCTTAGCTCACCTCAAGGTCTTGCAGGGCTATCCTGCCGAGGTTGGGCAGCGAGTTCTGGGCGATACTTCTGAGCAATTGTGTGCCCTTGAACTCGATCTCTCCGCCTTACCAGTCAAGGAATCGGAAGTTAGGGACACCGTTGATCAGGTGAGAGTCTATCTCAATCAGATGATCAAGAAAACGCCATCCAGGGAACTTGCGGTCAAGCTGCTGCAACAGGTCAGTGGCTATCTGGTGGCGGAGTACGAGGCCGTAGAAAGCTTGCTTCGCCATGACGATGTTGCCATCGATGCTGAACTGCTGAACGATGTCCGGCGAGCTTTTGCGCCGATTCGGGAGCGTCTGGCATCACAACTCGCCACCCTGGACCTCCTGGTCGAGCCTCCCCGACCCCGGAAGCCGAATAGCTCCTGGGAAGTTGAAGATTGGCTGAATTGGGCCGTCAGTGAGTATCTGCCGTATCGGTTCTGGTTGGAGGAGGTGGGTCGCCATGACGACGAGCTGGCCGAGTTCGCCTCTCAGTATGGTGACTGGCTCTACGATAACTTCCGCAAGCTTGGCGGGAGCTATGAGAATCTTGTCTATCGCGCCATTAGCAACTGCGCCGATCAACTTCGAGGCGACGATCCCGTTCTGTTCATCGTCATAGACAACTTCAACTACAAGTTCTTCCCTGACTTCAAAGAATTGATGCAAACCCGAGGGTACTTCTGCGAAACACCTGTGCCATACCTATCCATGCTCCCATCGGCGACTGAGGTGAGCAAGAAATGCCTGTTCGTGGGTCAACCAAGGCCGTTTGATGAGCCCGGCTACCGAAAGGCTGTCGAAGACACTTGGTCGCGGTTCTTCAGGGGACGTCGGGTTCGCTATCTGGGCCGCCCAGGAGAGCTTCAGGGAGTGATGAATCTGGAGCATGATCTCTACTTTCTCAACTACCTGCCGGTAGACCGTGCGCTTCACAGTGATGAAGAGGACGAGGGCGTCCCCCACGCGGAAGCAGTACGTCAACGCTTGCGCAATCTGGCGAAGCAGATTCAGGATTTCGGCCAGCGGTTGCAGATCGAGGACCGGCTTAGAGTCATCATCTGCTCGGATCATGGCTCAACCCGGATACCGGCCGAGGTGCCCAACATCATCAACAAGGCTTTCTATTCCAGCCGCGTCACGGATAAGCATCACCGTTATGTTTCTATATCCGACGAAGAACTGGCAGATCTGCCGGACAACGCCAGGTTTCAGTGCTACTTCATCGAACGAGTGAGCTTCAATTTGCCACAGAACTATCTTGCCGCTCGTGGCTACTATCGTTTCCTCAAGACCGAGGAGAGCTTCTACGTACATGGCGGCTTGACACCGGAAGAGACGATAATCCCGTTGGCCATGTTTGCACACGTTGTGGTGACTCCCAAGGACCTCTCCATTCGGCTCCTTCAGGACGAGTTTCGATATGGGGTTAAGGCTACGATACAACTGGAACTCATGAACGCGAACGAGTATCCGTGCACGGAGCTCGAGCTCTCGGTCCTCTCCCCGAAGGTGCACTGTGAAGGAGCCCGTCTAGAGGAGTTACCAGCCCTGGAAACGGAATTGGTGACCATCGATGCACGGTTTGCGCGTCGGAAACCTGATCCGCGGAAGTTGGATCTTCGGATTTCGTATCGCTTCTTGGACCGACCATACGGGCAACAGGTGAGTTTACCTATCACCATGAAGTCCATGATGGAGATCACTGATCTGGATGAACTGTTGGAGGGATAGAGGTGAAACATGGAACCCTTTGAGCAGAAGGCCCTCGACTATTATGGTGAGGTCATCATCAACAAGCACTTGATTCACGAGGCGGGCTTCGGTGCGCGGGCGATCCCGACCTACGTGGGGGAATGGATCTTGTCAAACTTCGTCGAAGATGGAGCCTTGACCGAGTCAAGCCGCCAGAAGATCGCCACCTTCTTGGGTCGATTCCTGCCCGCCAAGGGACAGAAAGACGAGATCAAGAACTGCTTGCTGAAGATGGAGACCGTGCGCCTTCTGGACGATTTCAGCGTCTCCATCAGTCTGCGCACTGGAGAGCGGTTCCTGCGCGTACCCCTGCTGGACATAAACGACGCCAAGGTCAGCGGTCAGATCGTAGAGGAGAACGAATTGCTACTGACCAGTGGGGTTTGGGGCATCGGAGATCTATTCTATGTACCTCCCGAGGGTCCACGGGACAAGGGCCAGGTCTGGATGCGAGAGTTCAGACCCTTCCAAATCAGCAGCGTTGACCTGGACTACTTCAGGGAATGCCGGCAGCACTTCACCTTCGACGAGTGGCTGGACCTTATGGTCTCGAGCATAGGCTTCAACCCCCGTTCCCAGACACTGTCCCAGAAGATGATCCTCGTCACGCGCATCATCCCCTTGGCCGAGCCGCGGGTAAACGTGGTGGAATTGGCCCCTAAGGGGACGGGAAAGTCCTTTGTTTACGATAATCTCTCTCGCTACGCGCGAGTGTTGGCAGGCGGCAAGATCACCCCGGCTGCCCTCTTCCATAACTTGGCGACCCACTCACCGGGACTCATCACCCGCTATGATGCAATCGTACTGGACGAGGTGCAGAGCGTGCGCGGTGACAGCGCGGGAGAGCTAATGGCGGGCCTGAAAGTATACCTGGAGTCGGGACGCTACAGCCGAGGCAAGACCACGGGCACCGCGGAAGCGAGCTTCGTCATGCTGGGCAACACCAGCCTGGACGAGGACAGGCGCCTTGTCTATGAGGAAGTAGGGCTGTTTCGGGAGATCCCCAACTTCTTGCAAGAGACGGCCTTCATAGATCGCATCCATGGCATGATTCCAGGCTGGGGGATGGGTCGCGTGACAAAGGACACGCCATCCATGTCAATGGGATTCAAGGGGGACTTCTTCTCTGAGATCCTGCACGTTCTGCGGAGCGACCTGCATTACGGCGAGTACATTCAGCAGGAAATGCAGTTGGTGAATTGCAGAGACCTGCGCGACCGCAAGGCCATTGCCCGCCTGGCCTCAGGTTTCCTTAAGCTCCTCTTCCCTGACATGAAGCCGACGGAGGAGGACTTCACGGAGTATTGTGTCCGGCCAGCCGTCGCCCTTCGCCAACGAGTGCGCGATGAGTTGCACAAGATGGACCCTGAGTACGAGAAGGTCGAGATTGGGGTGGGCTGATAGACGCCATTTGCGCAAATCAGCCCTTTATCGGTTACACGCTACTGTCTTGACTAGCCTCACGGGACATATCCACATTGATCGAAGTGCTGGATGAGTAAAGGCCGGCAGAAGTGATTCTTCGCCGCGAAGCGCGACCGATGTCTCCGCGAGAGATTACAGACATTGCGCTGGCGGAGGGGCTCATAGTCACCAAGGGAAGGACACCCGCCGCCACCATGGGCGCCAACTTCCATTTGGAGGGTGTCCGGAAAGCTAAACAGGGGAAAAAGGGGCAGTTCGTACGTTTCGAGGAAGGGCAATGGGGCTTGAGGGAATGGTTGGAGGAGGGTCGCTACCAACTTGGCGAAGGGGGAAGAGCCGAGTGGTAAAGTGACCCACGCACGCAAAGTGCCGCCTAGCATATGAAGTTGATCTTTGCTGTGCTGATCACGGCGTGCGGGGGACTGTGATCATGGAAACAACAGAGAGGATTGTGGAGAGCTACGTCCGCTACATCAGGGGTTGGGCGACGATCCCCAACATCAAGTGCAAGGGTCAATATGAGATCGACCTTTTGGCAATTGACCCCGTCACCCTCCAGAGGTATCACATTGAAAGCGGCGTATCGATTTCCGGTAGCCATTCGAGACTAACCGCCAGGCCATTCGATCCAGAAGCCCTAAAGAGACGCGTAGAGGCAGCCACTCAGCGCCGTACCTTGGGTTACTTTGGCGAGCGGAAGTTCGGCGCTCCAGAGGTTGTGGCGCGACTTGCTGACTACGGCTTTCACGAAGGGAACTACAAGAAGGTGATCGTGTCTTGGGGCTGGACGGATGATGCAGCACAGGAGGCCGAGGAACTGAGAATTGTCTTGTGGGACTTTCGAGACATACTTCAGGCAATTGCACAAGAGGTGGGCAGAGGCAAAGCTTACTATACTGACGATACTCTACGCACCCTACAGTTATTCTACAAAGCTGGGCGATGGCAACAACCTGAATCACGGGAGTCACTTGAGCAGATCGGAGTAGAAGTCATGAGATCCGTGAAGCTTCTTCGGAAAAAGGTCACTAGACAAGATGTCCTTGATGCTCTCAATCAGTTCGATAGCGAATACCCCGACACCAACGACTACGATTCCTGGCTTGACAAGGGAAACTACAAGTACGCGCTTCAGCATAGTGGGAGACTTTACCCCTGCAAATACATACTCAGTCTGGCTAGCGGCTTCGATCGGCGCGAGTTTGGGGGTGGGGAACAGACCAACAGTGTTTTTCGAAGACTAGGATTTGAGGTCATCGACAAGCCGTGACGTAGAGAGGCAACCAGCCAAAGAAGACCTTCCGCTTCGGCCAACATTTGAGATCAGTTTCCAGCCCAGGGCACACAGGCCGAGGGCGCACGTGAAGAGCGTTTAGACATCAGGCCCGTTTGACACTCCTGCCGGATTCACGATCTCGGGGCAGAAGGAGAGAAGAAATGTGAGAGTGTGGCCGGGACGAGGCACGCAGGAAACTCGGTGCGTAGTCAGATGAGACAGGACTGAGACGGGCCTAGATTGCTCCGGAAATGTGTAAGTGCCAATAGTGCGCAGAAGGAGGCATGCAATGCGACAGATGGTACTTTGGCAGGTCACCGAAGACGGCCCAAAGAAGCTGAACAGGGGCGGCATCAATTTGGAGCAGTACCTCGAGGAGTGGATCGAGCGGGATCCCAGTCTCCTGCAGGGAGGACTCACGATTGTAGGTAGGCAAATCGGGGTGGAAGGGGGAACTTTGGATCTTCTGGCGCTGGACCCCCAAGGGCGCTGGGTGGTGATTGAGATCAAGCGGGGGGCGATTCGCCGGGACACCATTGCACAGGCCCTAGATTATGCCTCTTCCGTTGCGACGATGCCGTATGACGACCTCTCCGACAAGGTCAATACGTATCTCGGCACGCAAGGGACCTCGTTGGAGGCGTTGCTGGAAGAGCTGGGCGCCGAGGAGGAAACCGAGCACGAGGCCAAGGAAACCGTGATGTTCGTTGTCGGTACAGGCAGGAATCCTGAGATAGAACGTATGGTCGATTACCTGTCGGGGCGGTTTGATGTCCCGATCAATGCTGTGTCCTACGAAGTATTCGAGATCGAGGGCGGGGATCCAATCCTGGTCCGCGAGTTGACTGAGTCGGAGGCCAAGCCGCCGAGCAGACCCACGCTGACCGTTCCCGAGATATGTGCTCGTGCAGACCGGGCCGGGATCGGCGACGACTTCCGGCTGATCCTGGAGGCAGCCAAGAGACACGGCCTCTATGCGCGCCCCTGGAAGAATGCCGTGACGTACACGCCACCCTTCAATCGCAACCGAGCACTGCTTACGGCCAATGCCTGGACACAGGCCGACGGGCTACTGCGTCTCTATGTTGGCTCGGATGCGTTCGCAGAGTTTTACTCGGTGACGGAGGAGACGGCTGTCTCGATGCTTGGCCCCCAGGGGTGGCGGATAATGACGACATCGGACGTTGAAGAGTTTATCGCGAGTCTGGCCCGGTTGTTTGAGAGTATAGAGGAGGCAGAGCAGGATACCCAAAGCTAGAAGACGAGTACGGCTCGTGAAGCAGTCCGGGCGGGGACCAAAGATTGGCTAGGCAGGGCAGGAACGCTTCTTGAGGAGTTGATGAGCGCTTCCCAGCAACAACAGCCCCTTCCGGAGCGAGAATGGAAGGGGCCTCATCATGGCCTAGTCCAACTCGTGCCGCTACCACACCCCAATTCCCGCACAAAACCCCCGTTTTCACCATCATCATCCTCCCAGCCCCCCCTGAGACCGGGATTTCCGGGGTGTTTTTAGGTATAAGATTATCCAAGTGACCTGTTTTAAGGTGGGTAAAACCACCCTCCCCCTATATTCATATCTACACCTGGAAAATCGCCTGTTAAAACGGGTGATAAAGGGTGTGATCATGGGCTGAGTTGGTTGTTGGGTATTCGAGTGGGGATGGAGGGGAAGCTGCCCCCCGAGAAGAGGGGTTGGACGGTTGCCCTCCCAGCCCATTTATTGCATACTTGTACTGATTATGATTGATCAACAAGAATTCGACCTCATTTTAGAGAGCTGTAGGGAGTTGCCCCCGGCCAAGGGCAACTACCTTGAGAACGACTATGTGACCAATCTTCTCCTGACGGTTCTAGACTATCAGCTGCACGGTCGCATTGTTGAGAAGGCAATTATGTTCTTCCAGGAAAACAGAAGAACTGGGATAAGAACTGCTGCTGATCTGAAAGGGCTTCTGGCAAGATACCCGGATGACCAGACTGGCAACACCCGCCTTGCTCAGTACCTCTGGGGATACAAATACTGGAATAGAGCCCATCAGCTAAGAGAACTTCTGGCATACTTCGAGTCCATTGGGGTCACGTCGCAGGAGGCCCTCAGACAATGGGCGGGGTCCAGTAGTTTTGAGGGGGACTTTAAGAGGCAAATTCGCGGCTTGGGTTTTGCCGTCTATCAGTGGTTGATCATGAGGCAGGGCGTGCCGACTATCAAGCCCGATGTTCACGTGAGGCGGTTCGTGGAATCCATTATCGATCGCAGTCCCACTGACGATGAGATTGTAGAGGCGTTGGAAGAAGTAGCAACGGGGCTTGGTCTGAAAGCATGTGAGCTTGACTGGAGAATCTGGGAATATCAGAAGAACACCAGGCGATAGAGTTTGGTAGAGTGGAAGAAGGAACGTGAAGGTGTGGAAGTTGATATGTGCTCGCCCAGAGAGTGGGGCTGTTACTCTTGCGAAGGCATTGAGTTGAAGCACGCAAATTGTACGACATATGTCTTGCAGAACTCACTGGGAGGCAACCGAACGCTGAGAAGGCGACTCTTGTGGAAGGCAACTGAGCAAGGTGAGCTCGCTATGTACGGGGATTTGAGGCATGTTTGAAGTTCACCCTAATCTATTCATTGGATCCGACCGAGACTGCCCTTTCGCCAGCCGTGGTAGACTTGTAGGAGACGACCTTGCGGTCGTCCATGCGTGCAAATCCCCATGCCATCAGAAGGCAGTAGGCTATAAGGGAAAGCTTCGGCCCGATCATCCGCACTATCTTGTCCTGGAAAGAGGGAAGGACCTGTTCCTGAACATGATCGACCCGCACAAACCACTATTCATGCCTCCGCTCTTCGAGCGTTCCTTGGAATTCATTGAAAAGCACATAAAGATCAGAAAGGTTCTAATTCACTGCAATTTGGGGAATTCAAGGTCTCCGTCCTTGGCACTTCTGTACATGGCCAAGGGGGCTAAAGTCATCTCGGATGAGAGTTATCCTGCTGCCGTGCAAGATTTCCGCTTCATATTCCCAGGGTACCAACCTGGCCTCGGCATTCGGATCTATCTGTCACGACATTGGAATCAACTTGGGTAACCTTGGTCCTTAGGCTAGTGCTTCCAGACCCCCAAATTCCGCTACAAAACCCCGTTCTAACCATCATTCTGCTCCCAGACCCCCCTGAGACCGGGATTTCGGGGGTGTTTTTAGGTATAACGTTTTCCAAGAGACCCGTTTTAACCCCGGTAAAATCACCCTGGCGGTATGTTGGATACCTATACCCGAAGAATCGTGGCTTAGAACGGGTGATAGACGGTCTGATCGTGGCCTGAGTTTGATGTTGTGGGTTCTAGTGGGGATCAAACGGGGTTTGCACCAAAGCAATAGGCTATGGAAAGCGTACGGTGAACCCCTTGAAGAGATCAGTCAAGCCCTTGCCTAAGTCCTCCAGGGGACCACATCCGCTGAGCAGAGAGAGGGTCACCACAGCCGAAAAGAGCCTTCGTTTGAGGGATTTCACACGAAAGTGAAGCCCTGACCTAGTAGCGTCTTCAGCAACTCTGCGTTGATCACAGCGTGATCCTCATAGTTGGTGTTCATCAGCACATGCACCTCACGGGCTCTCTCAGCCAGGTTCGCGATCTTGGGCACCCATTCCTTCATCTCCTCTTGACTATAGAGATATTTGGTTCGCTCCTGAACGGTGACCCCTCTCTTCTCCCATGTCTCTTGCCTGCGCCCGTGGAAACGAACATAGGACAGGTCTGGATTGGCCACGTCCGCGATAGGTGGAACGCTCGATTTGTGTCCCTGAGGCTCATCGACACACACGTAACTGACACCGTAGTTCTTCAAGAAGCTCAGCGTATCTTCCTTGTTCTCTTCGTTCATCCATAGGTTGTTGCGGAACTCCACCGCCATCCTATAGTCCCCAAGTCTTTCCTTGCACCACATGATGTGAGCCAGCGATTGTCTGCCAGGATAGAACCACCTGGGGAACTGGAAGAGGATCGCCCCCAACTTCCCATTGTCATGCAGGAGCCTGAGCGCGCTAACATAGCGAGCCATGACCTCTTCGGCAGCCTCTCGGGACACGTGGTTGAGGTAGATTCGCTTGTTAGACCTAGCTTCCTCATCCAATTCTTGGTAGATGTCTTTGGGAAGACTGCGTGGCTTGGTGGGGTGGCGGGTGAGAAGGCTGTACATCTTGATGTCAAAGACGAAGTCATCGGGGGTGCGTTGGCTCCAGTAGAAGGCGTTGCGTTCCGAAGGTAGTGAGTAGTACGTGCTGTTCACCTCCACCAGATCAGGGAATCGAGAGGCATAGTATCTCAATCTCCCCTCGGCATCGTCAACTCCGGGAGGATAGAACTTCCCACTGTCCAGAAGGCTCTTATCAGTCCAGGAACTGAGTCCTACACGGATTCTTCCCATATCATTGCTCCGTATCTGGGAATAGGTCTCGCTTCTGAGGCCACGCGTCCAGCGGATTGACCACCTCCAGCCCTAGTAGCGTCTTGAACTGATTGACAGTAGTGGGCGCATGGCCAGTGTGGTGATCGTTGAAGTAGCCATAGATCCGCTTCACGCGCTTCCCCAGTTGCGTTACGGTCTCAGGCCACGACCGCAGGTCGGCGATTCGCTCATCTTGCACTTCTCCCAGGTAGATGAACTGGTCGTGGTAGCCTGTCCATCGAAGGTAGGCGAAGTTCGCAGTGACCTCTGGGATAGAGGGCATGTCCTGCCAGTCGTTGATGCACCAGGCCACGCCATGCTCTCTAACCACGTTCCTTCTCAAATCCCTTTCCCCCGCCACTGATCTTATCCCTCCACCTCCTCCAGCCACTGGTACACTGCGTAGTTGAGCATCACCCGGTTGACAAATTCCCGGCTCTGGGCCTTGGTAAGCCAGCGATAGAAGTCGTTACGGTCCCGCACCATCGGATAGTCCAGTGTATGCTGGACCGTAGTGGGGCCGCCGTTGTAGGCCGCCACCGCGTGCTCCACATCCCCTCCAAACCGCCGCAGCATGTCACCCAGGTAGTACGCCCCGAAGCGAATGCTGGTCTCCGGATCGAACATCGATTCGGGCCCTGCTGAGGTGCCGAGGGCCCTGGCGATCAGATCGCGGGTCGAGGGAATGACCTGCATCAGCCCCTGGGCGTAGGAGACGGAGACGGCCTCGGGATGGAAGCTGCTCTCCTGTCGCATCACGGACCAGATCAGGAGAGGATCCACGCCAAACTCCCTTGCTGCAGTATCGACCGCCTGCGGATAGGCTTTCGGGTAGGCCAGGCGCCAGGCCGCCAGCGTCCAGAGAGAGGAGTCCTTACGGGACGAAATGGCGACCCCTATCCGGCTGGCCTCGCGGTAGGCGCCCCTCTCATAAAGGGCCTGGCCAAAGGCCAACTCCATCGCCGGATCATCTGTGGCGCGCGCCTCGTAAACCAGCTCGCTTATCGCCCACTCAGGATACCCCAGCCGATCGAGGGCATGGGCTCTCTCCACCACGAGCCGCGCCCCGGCAGGGGTGGCCAGGCCGGGAGCAACATCGCCTCTGAACCCCGTGCCCCTGACCAAGAGTGTGTAGTAGTTGGGCCAAGAGCCATCGAGAATCTGCCGGGCAACGTCGGCGCGGGACGTGTCGCCGAGGCGCTTGGCCAGCACCCAAAGGCGGTAGGCGGCGTCGTCGCCCGGAACCGAGGAGGAGCGCGCCACTTGCTCATAAAGAGGAAGGGCTTCACTTCTCCTGCCGAGCTCCTCAAGGATGCCCGCCGCCCGCCACCAAGCCACGAGGTCGGAGAGGTGAAGGTACACTTCCAACGCTTCGGTTTTGCGGCCCAGGCCCTCGAGGATTTCGCCCCGCGCCAACTGGGCTCCCGTTGTGGGTATCGCAGCGTAGAGGGCAAGGGCTTCTTCGCTTCGGCCCAGCCGAGACAAGGCTCCTGCCTTGCCCAGCCAGGCATCCACACTATCCGGGGCGATAGCCAGCCACGCCTCGTACGTGGCCAAGGCTTCCTCTGTCCGACCCAGAGCCATGAGGGCCCCGGCGCGCAGGGCCAGGATCTTGGGCGAGTCCGTCGGGACCGGAAGAACCGCCAGGACATCCTCTGGGAAGCCGAAAGCCAAAAGGTCCGCGGCCAGGTTTAGAGGGTCGGCCGCCAGGCGGACAAGAGCGGGCCGCGCCTCGTCTGGGAAGCGGCGAAAGATCTCCCGGAAAGCCGTGTAGGCTTCTTCCCTTTGCCCTGCGACCTGGAGGTATCGGGCCCACTCCAATTTCAGGGTCGGGGGGCTGTCCAAAGCCAGGGCCGTGCCGTAGTGATCGTAGGCTCTCGAGTCGCCGATCGAAGCGAAATATCTGGCCAGGGACAGGTGAGCTTCGTGGGCCACGGGAGTCTCGGGATATTCGGAGATGAGCAGCTCCAGTTCAGTTATTGCCTCGGGGTCAGGCATGGTATCGCGGGCCTTCACCAAACGAATGTATTCCTCGATCTGCGGGTACTCGCGTAGGAGAAGCTCGTAAGGATCTTCTAGGGCGGCTGTCAATGCGGGTGTTGGCGTATCCGTCGGGGTTGCTGTGTGCGGGACGACGGGTGAAAGAGTAGGTGTCGTCGGCCTCACCCCTTCACACGATATCAGTAGCTCTTGTCCAACGTAGATCAGGTTGCAATCGGGAAGTTCGTTGAAGAGACAGATGGCGTCTACCGTAATCCCGTAGAGGGCCGCGATGTCAGCGAGGGTATCCCCTGCGAGCACTACGTAGGTTATCGGCGCACACGTTGGAGTCGGCGGGGGGAGCGGGGTCCTAGTTGGAGTAGGGCTCGGGCTTGGTGCTAGTGTTGGCGTCCATGTAGGCGTGGCCGCAAGGGTAGGCGCAAGAGTAGGCGTTGGTGTTGGCAATGGACGGAGTGGAGCACAAGCTCCGATGAGAAGAATCAGGATGCCCACAAGCACGAGTTGTCTCACTTCGCCCTCCTATGGTGTCTCACGCTACCTTGGCCAGACCCTCATGTTCCTTCTCTCACTCTGCCTACAGATGCTGAACGCTCCTGGTGGATGATTGAAGTCCAGCTCACTATCTCCTACCCGCAGGATCGTCACGCCCTCGCTGTACCTATAGACGCGAGGATGGTAGTTGTGCTCGAAGATGGCCAGCCAGATGGCGATTCGCAGGATAGCAATGGTTAGGAATGCTGCCCAGAAGGGTCTATCGAGCACGCCTCTACCCGTGGCTTGTGTCATGGCCTGCGGATGGGTTCCGGGGTGCCGGGGATAACTCGCGGTCCCAGTATAGCATCGAGGGCCATTGCAAGCAAAAGTCCCTGCTGCTGGCGTATGCTATGCGGAATATTGTGTTTCTCCTACTCTCGTGGTATTTTGGCTAGGGAAGATAAGATGATCTATAGAAACCTTGGGCAACCATCCATAGTAGAGAGAGCCAAGAAGTGGTCGAGGGGGCTGGCCTCGCATAACCCATCTTGATGGGAGGTAGGCGATGGATGGGGATCGCTCTATATTGATAATAGTTGGCGCAATTGGCGTGTTCGGCACAGTGATCGGCGCAGTGATTGGGGCATTCCTAGACTACTGGTTGGCAGGCCTCAGAGAGCAACGCCGTGTCGAGTTCGCAAGAGCGCAGGAGAAGGAGCGGGTTAGGCGCGAACAATATGAGGCTGCTCTGGGGTATCAGGAAACTCAAAAGAGTCTGCGAGGCTTTGATTTGACTGGTCAAGACTTATCAGAAGCAAACCTAGCGGGGGCTGACCTCCGGGGGGCTAACCTGAGCGGAGCACTCTTGCTTGGTGCAAACCTCAAAGAGGCGAACTTGAATGTCGCCAATCTTTCAGGCGCTGACCTTGCTCTCGTCGACCTCCAAGGAGCTAACTTAGTGAGTGCGAACCTCTCAGGGACCAACTTGCTTCAGGCCAATCTCGAAGGGACCTTTCTCAGCTTCGCCAATCTCGAAGGCGCCATCCTGAATGGTACGAACCTCCGAGGCGCTTTCTTGGATTATGCTCAACTGCAAAAAGCCAGCCTAAAAGCGGCCAATCTGACGATGGCTGTCTTTACCGGTGCAACACTGGATGATTCAACGATCATGCCTGAAGGTTGGGAAGACATCGTAGCGAGCAAGCCCGGCGAGGGAAAGGAGGCACTGGAGGAAGAAGCTAATCGATAGCCCAAAAGGGCTCAGGGATTGGTGGGGGAGGAAGTAACGATGTTGGAATCCATTATCCTAGTAGTCGTTGGTTGGAGTCTAGGGATAGTCACGACTATTCTTGAGCGCCGCTTTCATCGGCAGGAACGGAAGTCTGACCGTAGGCGAGAACTCTGTGAAAGAGACTTGAACATAGTGCGTGATTCGGTGGATGTCATCGAAGAGGCAATGGGAGGACTAGTATGGGGGGATCGGGAGGAGTTGCTTGCCGATTTGCTTAGAGAGGCCTTTCTGATGCAGGTGAAGGCGCTTCTAGTGACCATTTCACTTGAGGACGAGAAGTTGCGGAAGAGCTATGAAGAACTAGGGGACGGCTTCGGTAGGTGGTTAAGTCTGACCGATACCAGCACGGCGAAACCCAAAGAGGGCAAAGAAGACGAGTATAGAGAAGCTGCAGAGCAAACGCACCGGGCAGCCGCCGAGGTTTTGCGCCGAAGAAGGGAGATTCTGGAGGAAGTTTGAGCATGTGGGGGTGGTGGAGGAGCACGAGAAGATGAATTTGGCGTTGGAGCAGTGGGCTCCAGCATTGACGGCGATTGCAGCGTGGGTGGCGTTAGGGATCTCGCTCTATAACCTCTTGCAAGGCCGTCCGAGGCGAAGGGTGGACGTCATTATCCGCTATGGACGGCACCCAAAAGGGCGTCTAGGCCCGCACATAGGGATTACTTTCATAAACGAACAAGGGCCTGTGGTAGTGGTGAAGGAGGTTGGGTTTACATGGGCTCGGGGAAGGAAGGGCTTTCGTAAGGGTGAGTTCTTTGAAGATTGTGATGACCCTCTCCCTAAAGAGGTTCCGCCTGGGCATTCGGCCAGTTATTTTTTCGAGTTGGAATACTTGCGTCGCTTTGTCCGGGTTTTCCAGGACGAACCGAGGAGTGTAATCAGGGCCTATTGCAAGGATGCGGCAGGGAGGCTATATGAGAGCGAGGACTTGACCGAGGGAATCAAGTCTACGCTTGTTTGGCTCGACGAGGTATATAGACAGAAGACCATCGGAACTGAATGACGTCAGATGAAGGCGATGGGGAAAATGGTTCCAATGACCTCCCTCAAACCCCTGGGGGAGCAGGGAGAGCCTGAGGGAGGGTATGAGATGGCTTTTCCCTAGTGGGTCGAGGCAATCACGGTATTTCGTGAGGTCTGCGAAAGCAGGCCTCTTCTTCTTGCCTGAGATTGAACGCGGTTGACACCCCTCGCGAACCATACTATCATTGAGGCATCCGTGGCAGAGGTGGGAGATCCCGGCGGCGGTGAACACCGCTGCCTTTTCATATCAGGGCAGATGGGTCAGGAAAAGGCTCGATCAGGCAGAGATAGGGGGTACCATACCCCAGATTTCGGGGGTAATTCAAAAGCCCCTTCGCAGCGAGGATGGAAGGGGTGTGACCTTGGGCTCACTGCTTGGCAGTCACTAGAACGGCAACGGCCACAGTTCCAATGCAGCACCGATCAGGATAGTTCCTCCTCTGGAAACCACCGTGCCTCTTCCTTCCCAGCGAAAGGGTATCCTAACTTGTGGTGGGTTATGATGACCCCAGGAAGTGCTGGGACTGTCTCTATCTTCTTGCGGAGATGGGCGATGTATGCTCGCAGATGGTGGATGCTCTTGTTGGAGTTGCCAGGCGACATCGCCTCCAGGAGTTCCCTGTGACTGACGATCCCTCGTGCGTTGTCAACTAGGCACGTCAGTAGGCGACGTTCAGTTGGTGTTAGGTGTACTTCCTCATGCGGCGTGCTCACCGTGGCCATAACCTTACATTCCACCTGTTAGTCTGCCACCAAAGACTGAAGCCCCCAGCAGGGTGATTGAAGTCCAGCTCACTATCTCCTATCTGGAGGATAGTCACGTCTTCACTGTACCAGTAGATGCGAGGATGATAGTTGTACTCGGTGATGGCTAGAAAGATGGCGGTTCCGATGATGGCGATGGAGAGAAAGACCGCCCAGAAGGTTCTATCTAGGCTCCTCACATTCTTCCCACTCAGCCAGATATCGTTGTCGCTCACCAATCTTGCCTGACTCCAGTGATGGGCTCTATCACAAACTCATATAACCACATATAGGGATCAGGATAGAGCCTGAAGACCTCCACGCAATCCCTTGGATATCCTCGGGGGAATTCTTCGGTCGGCACGAGATCGCATCGAACATCTCTCCACAAGCCTTCTGATGGTGGAGTCCGAATCAATAGTAACCACCATACTAGCACGAATGCGATGCTGACGGCCTTTATCGCTCCTAGACCTATCCTTCCCTTGCCCATCTATGTTTCCCTTCCCGAATAGACCACACTCAATCAATCTATCATACAGCTCAAGGGAACGCAACAGCCCCCTCCGCGTGAGGGTGGAAGGGGCTCTTGGAGCATGCGAGGTACCGGGCAGGATGGAAAGCGCCGCTGATCCAATTGCCAATAACGAAGGACTCATACGAACGCTGTTCTCGCACGCCGGGCCTGCACTACTTGATGAGATGATCAATCTCTTTCCGCCAATTTGTTCAGAACCGAGAAAGGTGCACAATGCCTGATAGTTGTGTACAATACGGGTGGACAGGGGATGATCGCCTGTTCGAAGTAGCAGTTTGACTTTCTGGCATTCTACGCACGAGGCGTCCCACGTCAAAGCTGGTCCGTCTCCCCTGGTCCAACTACCTAGTGATCTATCACTTGTCTATCGGGGGTGCACGATGTTGGATTTCTTTCACAGTAGTCTGACCTCATTGGACCCGGCTGTGGCCCAGCTAATCGAATATGAAGCAGAGAGACAGGCCCGGAAGTTGATCTTGATCCCCTCCGAAAGCCAGGCTCCGGTTGCCGTGCGCGAGGCGCTTGGCTCGGTTTTTCAAAACATCTACGCCGAGGGCTACCCGGACCCCAGAATTCACGGAGCTCCACAAGCGACCATGTTGGACTACGAGCTCCAGTTGGCCTTGTATCGGCGCTACTCTGACCGCCGGTACTACAAAGGGGCGGAATACGTGAACATCCTAGAATCGCTTGCTGGACGCCGGGCAGCCGAGGCCTTTTCCACCGATGAAGTCCCTGCTGAGGAAATCTGGGCGAATGTGCAGCCGCTATCTGGCTCCCCTGCCAATAACGCCGTTTATGCTGCCTTGGCTTCCCCCGGCAGCACAGTTATGGGCATGGACCTCCTGCACGGGGGGCACCTCACTCATGGCAGCCCAGCCAACCGCTCGGGCAAATTGTACAACATCGTGTCCTACGGTATTGACTTGAAAACCGAGCAACTGGATTACGACGCCATTGAAGAACTGGCCCGCCACCACAAGCCTAAGATGATCATCGCGGGGTACACATCTTACCCCTGGATGCCCGACTGGGCCAGGTTCCGCGAGATTGCTGACACAGTCGGCGCATATCTGCTGGCGGACATCGCCCACGTTGCAGGGATGGTCGCAGCTGGCGTGGTTCCGAGTCCCGTTGGGCATGCCCACGTCATCAGCTTCACGACCCACAAGACCTTGTATGGGCCTCGTGGAGCGTGCATCTTGACTACGGACAAAGGGCTGGCGCAAAGAATAGATGCGGCTGTCTTTCCCGGTGAGCAGGGAGGACCGCACGTCAACGCCATTGCCGGAATGGCTGTTGCCTTCGAGCTTGCCCGGTCGCCCGAGTTTGTCCAGCTCCAGCGCCAGGTGGTGGATAACGCCAGGCACCTGGTAGCCGAGTTGGAACGGCATGGCTTGCGCATCCCCTACGGGGGGACCGACACTCATATGCTGCTGGTGGACTGCAAGAGCATCCGTTCCGATTTCGGCGTGGGCCCTGATGGGAAACGTGGCACCCCGCTGATGGGTGATACAGCCGCTCGCATCCTGGACTTAGCAGGGGTTGTCGTCAATCGCAATACCATCCCCGGAGACAGCAGTGCCCGCAACCCCAGTGGCATCCGGCTGGGCACGCCGTGGATCACCCAGCGTGGTTTTCGCGCAGGGGAGATCGAACGTCTGGCTGAAATCATCGCCCGTGTGCTCAAGGCCATTGAACCTTATGCCTATGCTGCGCGGTATGGGCCAGTCTATCGGGGCAAAGTGGACTTCGACGTGTTGGAGCAGGCCAAGTGGGACGTGGTGGAGCTGGCCCGCTGTGCTGATTTGGAAGAAGATTACACCCCCAGCGGCTACCCGCACCATTATTTCATGCACAAGCCACCCACGGACGTTGGAGGTGAATGGGACATCATTGAAATCGAAGGCACCCACGCGCGCGGCTTCTGCAACGTGGCGATGACCAACGATGTCTACGCCTTAGGGCCGGGCGAGAGCCAGCCGACCTGGATTCTGGAACCGGACGGACGGTTGATGAGTGGCGGAGTGCTGAAACGGCCAAGCAAGGAAACCACCCGCTTCCAGTTGCTGATCCCTAAGTCGATAGAATCCCGGGTTGCCCATTGGTTGCGCGCACTTTCCGATGGGTACGTTCACATAAACGGCGACGACGTGTTCGCTAAAGCTCCCGGCCCCGTTGTTGTCCGTCGGCTGCCACACGAATTGGCCGATCAGTGGGAGACAAGACCACCCGAGCTTGAGACCTTCGACGACGAGACCGTGGGCTGGGCTTTCCATAAGCCGTATTGGATTGGACAACGGGCTCGGGCCGATGCTCCGGGCGGATTGGAGCCTAAGCCCGCTTTCATGTGGGAAGAGCCGACTGATATCCCCTTGCGCCGAACCACGTTGTACGACGTTCACTGCAAAGCTGCCGCGAAAATGGCTCCCTTCGCTGGTTGGGAGATGCCGATCCGTTACACTTCCATCCAAGAGGAACACCTGGCGGTGCGCCAGGCGGCGGGGCTGTTCGACATCAGCCACATGGGGTTGTTTGAATTCAGCGGCGAGAACGTGCACCTCTTTCTAAATACCATCACCACCAACGACGTCTCGCTGTTGGAGGTTGGACGGTCTCAATACGCTTTCCTACTGGACCACAGTGGACACGTAGTGGATGACGTTTGGATCTACCAGTTGGAAGAGAACCGGTATTGGATGGTCGTCAACGCTGCCAACAACGACAGGGACTGGGCCTGGGTGAACGCCGTTCGTGAGGGGCGTGTGATGATTGACCCGGCTGGCCCGTGGTCTCGGGCGTTGGGTACAGAGAAGGTGATCATGCGCGACATGCGTGATCCTGCCCACGGGAGCGAGATCAGAGCACAACTAGCTCTTCAGGGACCACGTTCGCGGGATGTCCTGCTGGCTATGTTGGATCAAGGCGATCCGCTCCGTGAACCACTGCTAGAAATGAAGCGAAATGAGATCATTCACGGCCGAGTGGCAGGGTATGACCTTTACCTGGCACGCACGGGCTACACGGGCGAGCCGCTGGCCTTCGAGATCTTCGTCCATCCAGCTGCTGCTCCCGCTCTTTGGCACGCGCTCTTGGAAGCAGGTGAGCCCTTTGGCTTGCAACCGGCTGGCCTGGCGGCGCGGGACAGCTTGCGAATTGAGGCCGGGCTACCTCTCTACGGTCACGAACTGGCCGGGCCGCTGGACCTCAACCCGGCTGACGCTGGGTTCGGTTCCTACGTCAAGCTTTACAAGCCGTTCTTCATTGGTAAAGCCGCTTACATGGGCCACGAACTCAGACGACAGGCGCAACTGATCCGCTTTCGGTTTGATGAGGAGCACGCCCCGATGGCCAGACAGGGCGATGTGGTTGTCAGCCGACAGGGGCGGTTGGTCGGCGCGGTGACTAGTTGCTCCATTGATAGCGACGGCTG